>JAESGA010000010.1_pt1 | contig 480572 bp, 430 predicted proteins | sample 9269521 | NCBI WGS metagenome assembly JAESGA01 (sample SAMN14514842, study PRJNA621658) | algae metagenome | isolation source: Aphanothece saxicola GSE-SYN-MK-01-06B and co-occurring heterotrophs from... | place: USA: Grand Staircase Escalante National Monument, Utah | collected 2006-04-15 | reverse complement strand
GACTACGACGACATCGTCGGTCACTGCTGCCACCATTGGAACCGCCTCGTCGATCAGCCCTGGCGCATCATGTCCATCGGCCTGCGCAACTGGGCGCATGGGTTCTGATCAGTGGGAAGTGGTATTAGTTTTGCATTAGACTCAGGTGATATTTGGAAATTATACCTCCCCGCATTCTCCCACCCACCTTTGAATTCCTGAAAACATATGTCGATTTTATATCGACCTTCTCTCCAGTAAAATTCGTCGCCAATTTTTTTCCACATATTCATAGGAGCTTCTGATGTCTTGGACCATTTTTCATACAAATCAAAAATTTCTGGTGTGAATGGGGTTGGCGCTCCGGCGCCTTCTTGTTTTTGCTCTCTCATAAATTCGATATACTTAGACCACTCCGACTGAAGAATTAAAGCCTGTTCATTCAGTGTATTTTGTGCTTTTCGATCATTCAGGAAAACATTGAATGATTCTGGTTTATGCTCCTCAATAACAATAGGATGAACGTTCTTTGCGTTTTGCGAAAAATATTCGGGCGACGTCGAAAGGCTCATTGGCCGAAATATCAACCAATCGAATTGAAACTTCGCACTATCTCTTTCCCGAGTAATTTCTGCTCGCATTCTCACTAGCACACGTCGCGATCCAGTAGCAACGACCGCGCCAACTAGCCCGATGTTCGGCCCTAATCCACTGAATCCGATTTCAATTCTATCAGTAGTCACGAGTATGAGGGATTTTGTTTTATTCTTCAAAAAACGGGCGATGTCTGGCCGAATTAGTGCGGCCAGCGCCACTAGGGCTGCGATCGCCGTCCACCAATCACTTCCCCCTCCATGCGCTTCCATCGAGACCTCTTGAATGTCTTGGGTGTCAGCTTGTTTAAGCTTGCATCCATCCGGACAGCTTGTCGTCCGTTTCTTTTGCAACTGGAAAAGACGGTGCCGCCCCAGGCCGCGTACAGGCCAGCGCCGCGGCAACCGCGGCGCGGCGCAGCGCGGTGGGCAGGTTCATGCCGCGGTCCAGCGCGCCGGCCACCACGCCGCACCAGCAATCGCCCGCGCCCGTGGTATCGACGGCGGTGACGGGGAAGGCGGGCGCTTGCACCAGGCCCGAAGCGGTCGCGGCCTCGGCACCGGCCTCGCCGCGCGTCACCGCCACATCGACGCCGAGCGCGCCGCGCAGCGCCGCGGCCCCGGCCGCCACGCCGAGCCGCGCGGCCAGCACCGCCGCCTCATGCTCATTCACCACCAGCAGGTCGAGCGCGCGCAACGCCTCGGCGGGCAACTCGCCCGGCGGTGCGAGGTTCAGGATGATGCGCGCGCCGCGGGCCCGGGCGCGGTGGATCAGCGCGGCGGTCTCGGTGGGCGGCACCTCCATCTGCAGCAGCAGCGTGGTGCCCGGATGCAGCGCCGCATCCTCCACCTGCCCGGCTTGCGCCGCCCGATTTGCACCCGACGCCACGGCGATCTGGTTGCGGCCGCCGGGATCGACGCAGATGGCGGCCGAGCCGGTGGGCTGCTCAACCTCCTGCACGCGGGAGAGATCGACCTCGGCCGCGACCAGCGCGGCGGTGGCCACGGCGGCGAAGCCATCGCGACCGACACAGCCCGCGAAGGCCACATCGGCGCCGTCGCGGGCCGCGGCCACGGCCTGGTTGGCGCCCTTGCCGCCGGGCAGCGCGAGCATGTCCTCGCCCAGCACGGTGACGCCCGGGACGGGCAGCGTGGGCACGGCGAAGACGAGATCCGCGTTGGCCGAGCCGAAGACCAGCACCGTCATGGCGCGAACATCCCGCCGCGCCGGGCTTTTTCGTACAGCGTTTCGATCAGCGTCTCGAACACCGGTGCGACGGCGCGCGCCGTATCCATGCGGCCTCGGGTGCGCGCCTCGTTGACGCCCTGCCCCTTCCAGTGGCCGCCGCTCAGGATGCCTTGCAGGAAGCCCTGGGCGCGGTCGCAGGCCATGGCGAAGCGCGCCTCGCGGGTTTCGCCGGCCTCGAACTCCTCCCACAGCGCGCGCAGCCGCGTGCCGAGATCGGGCGGCAGGGCGGCGAAGACGATGTCGGCGGCGGCCTGTTCGCGCGCCGCCTGCGTCAGCACATGCGCTTCGTCATAGGCGAAGGTGTCGCCGGCCTCGACCTCGACCAGGTCATGCACCGCGATCATCGCCAGCACATGCGCGAGGTCCGGCGGATCGGCCACCTCGCCATGCAGCAGCAGCGCCACCAGCGCCACGTTCCAGCAATGCTCGGCGGAATTCTCCTGCCGCCCGGCCCCGTCGGGCGCGCGCGTCACGCCGCGGCGTTCGACATGCTTCAGGCGGTCGGCCAAAGCCAGGAAGCCGATCAGCGCCTCGGTACGGTGTGGGTCCATGGGTGTCCTATCGCGCCGTCCAGCGCCCGAGCAGGAAGCCGAAGATCGCAGCGCCGCCCAGCAGCGCCACAACCTCGCCGAACATGGCATGGGCCAGAGGCAGGCCGAGCGTGACGAGGCCCACCAGCAGCGCCACCTTCCACCAGCGCTGCAGCCAGCCGAAGCGAGCCGCGCCCTTGCCGCGCGGCTTGGCGCTGCGCTTCGTCGCCGCGCTAGCCGGCACGCCCGAGGGTTTCCATCAGTTCGCGCCATTCGCGCTTCGACAGGCCGGATGCCTCCTGCGTCACCGCCTCGCCGGCCAGCATGCGGCGCAGGATGCCCAGCATCTGCGCCGAGAAGGTGACGGCACCCAGGCGGTAGTCGCGGAAGGCGGCGCAGGCCGCGGGCACCCAGGCTTCCACCGTGCGCAGCATGGCCTCGGCATAGACGCGGATCTCGTACTGCGCATGGGCGTCGGCGCGGAGCGAGAGGAAGTGGAACAGATTGTGCAGGTCGGTCTTCCAGTACCACTGGGTGTAGGCGTTGAGCGTCAGGTTCATCCGCCCGAGCTCGCGCGCCAGGCCCTGCCGCCCGGGGTCGATCGGGTTGCCAGCCTCGTCCTCGTTCAGCATCTCGACGTAGTGGTCGTAGTTGCGCGTCGCGTCCTCGCGCAGCAGGTCCAGCACGCGGGCCGCCTCGGCGCCCTGCAGCACGTCGCCGCGGCCCTGGCGGTTCATGGCGGATTGCGCGGCCAGGTTCTCAGGCGCGGGGATGTAGAATTCGCGGTCGAGGATGGAGTAGCGGGCCGAATACTCGTTCACATTGGCCGTGCGGTGGCGGATCCATTGCCGCGCCACGAAGATCGGCAGCTTCACGTGGTATTTGATCTCGCACATCTCGAAGGGCGTGGAGTGGCGGTGGCGCATCAGGTAGCGGATCAGCCCGCGATCCTCGTTCGCCGCGCGCGTGCCGCGGCCGTAGGAGACGCGGGCGGCCTGCACGATAGCGGCGTCATCGCCCATGTAGTCCACCACACGCACGAATCCGTGGTCGAGCACGGGCAGCGCCTCGAACAGCAGCGCTTCCAGCGCCGCGACGGTGGGGCGGCGCGTGGCGGCCTGCGCGGCGCGCGCGGCCTCGATCTCCTGCTGCTGCGCGTCGGTGAGCGGCATGGTGCCTCGATTCTCTGCCCTGGAAAGCCAGGGTGAGTAGCGCGTGGCCGGCCGCGCGGGCAGCCCCCCTCGTAACCGGCGCGTTCATCGCCTATATTGATGGGGCCAGCTTGCTGGCTATGGCGATAAACACGGCCCGGAATAATCGTTGCGGACCCGGGGGCAGTGCCCGGCGCCTCCACCATTCCGCCCAACCCCTCGGGGTTGGCGGCTTCGGGGGCGAAACAGGCTCGACGCGCGTGGTAAAGGGGTCGCTTTTGCCCGGCATGGTTCCGCCGTCATCGGGCCGATTCCTAAGTGCGAACGATAACAGCCGCGAGGCTGTCGCACTCGCTGCCTAACACTAGGTAAGCGCGGTTCGGGGGGCACCGGGCAACAGAAGCCCCCCACTTGCCCTGCCACGCGCCCCTTCCGCGCCAAGCCCCATCGCCCTATTGTTGCAACCAACAGGGGTGCCACGGATGAGCGAAGACGCCGGCCCGGGCCAGGGGCAGATCCCATACGAGCAATGGACCGACGAAGCGCTGCGCGAAGTGGTGGCGCGGGCGCTGGACCTTGCGGCCACGGCCGGCCTGCCGGGCGAACACCACTACTACCTCACCTTCCGCACCGACCACCCGGGCACCCGCGTGCCAGGGCACCTCAAGGCGCGCTACCCGCAGGAGATGACGATCGTCCTGCAGCACCAGTTTGAGGGGTTGGTGGTGGACCGCGCGGCGCAGCAATTCAGCGTCCGGTTGCATTTCGGCGGCGTGCCCTCGACCCTGGTGGTGCCCTTCGGCGCGCTCACGGGGTTTGCCGACCCCTCCGTGCGCTACGGGCTGCGCGTCCAGCCGATCATGGAGGCGCCGGCCGCGGTGCAGCCGCCGCCCACCGCCGAACCGCCCCCCGCCGCACCGCCCGAGGCCCCGGCCCAGGTGGTGAGCCTGGACGCCTTCCGCCGCAAGCCGACGCGGGATTGAGCGGCCCGCGCCGGTTGGCGCGGCCCCCATGCCTGGGCTACGAACGCCGCACCCCGCGGCAGCCGCGCCGGCGGAGGCCCCGCGGAGAGACGCCGTGACCGCAACGCTCGACCTTGCCCCCGCCGCCCCTGCCCGGCCGGCCGGCTTCGCCTACAGCCCGATGTTTCCGCTCGGCCCGGATACGACGCCCTGGCGCAAGCTGGACATCGCCGGCATCGGCACGGCGCAGTGCGACGGGCGAACTGTGCTGAAGGTGAAGCCGGAGGCGTTGGAACAGCTGGCGCTGATCGCCTGCAAGGAGGTCTCGCACCTGCTGCGCCCGGGGCATCTGCAGCAGCTGGCGAACATCCTGAAGGACCCCGAGGCCAGCGCGAATGATCGCTTCGTGGCGCTTGACCTGCTGAAGAACGCCAACATCGCCGCCGGCGGCGTGCTGCCGATGTGCCAGGATACCGGCACCGCCATCGTCTTCGGCAAGAAGGGCCAGCGCGTCTGGGTGGAGGGCGACGAGGAGGAGGCGCTGAGCTTCGGCGTGCACCGCGTCTATACCGAGACCAACCTGCGCTATTCGCAGATGGCACCGCTGACCATGTGGAACGAGGTGAACACCGGCAACAACCTGCCGGTGGAGTTCTCCATCATGGCCGCGCCGGGCGAGGACCATGCCGACGAATTCCACCTGATGTTCGTCCTCAAGGGCGGCGGCAGCGCCAACAAGACCTTCCTGTATCAGCAGACGCGCGCCGTGCTGTCGCACGAGAAGATGCTGAAATTCCTCGAGGACAAGATCAAGTCGCTCGGCACCTCCGCCTGCCCGCCCTATCACCTGGCGATCGTGATCGGCGGCACCAGCGCCGAGGCCACGCTGAAAACCGTGAAGCTGACCTCCACGCGCTGGCTGGATGGCCTGCCGACCGAGGGCAGCAAGCTCGGCCACGCCTTCCGCGACACCGCCTTCGAGGCTGAGGTGCATAAACTGACGCAGAACCTCGGCATTGGCGCGCAGTTCGGCGGCAAGTACTTTTGCCATGATGTGCGCGTCGTGCGCCTGCCGCGGCACGGCGCCTCGCTGCCCATCGGCATCGGCGTGTCCTGCAGCGCGGACCGGCAGATCCGCGCCAAGATCACGCCGGAGGGCGTGTTCCTGGAGCAGCTGGAGCATGATCCGGCGCAGTACCTGCCCGAGCACACCGAGGACATCCTGGGCGGCGATGTGGTACGGATCGACCTCAATCGCCCCATGGCGGATATCCGCGCCGAACTCTCGAAGCACCCCGTAAAGACGCGCGTGTCGCTGACCGGCACCATGGTGGTGGCGCGCGACATCGCGCATGCCAAGCTGCAGGAGCGCCTGGACGCCGGGCTGGGCCTGCCCGACTACATGAAGAACCACCCGGTGTACTACGCCGGCCCCGCCAAGACCCCCGATGGCTACGCCACGGGCAGCTTCGGCCCCACCACGGCCGGGCGCATGGACAGCTATGTGGAGGCCTTCCAGAAGGCCGGCGGCAGCTTCGTGATGCTGGCCAAGGGCAACCGCAGCAAGGCCGTGCTGAACGCTTGCAAGACGTATGGCGGCTTCTACCTCGGTTCGGTCGGCGGCCCCGCGGCGCGCCTGGCGCAGGACTGCATCCGCAAGGTCGAGGTGCTGGAATACCCCGAGCTCGGCATGGAGGCGGTGTGGCGGATCGAGGTCGAGGATTTTCCGGCCTTCATCGTCGTCGACGACAAGGGGAATGATTTCTACGAGGGGCTGGAGTGAGGCAGGCGATGGCCTCGGCCCTGGTCAGGGTGCCAGCGCCCGCGTGAGAAAGCCCACCACCTCCGCGTCGAAGTCCCGGCTGAAGGCGGCCCGGTCGAAGCCTGCCGCACTGACGCAGATCGCCGGCGCGGCGGCCAGCAGCGCCGCGGAGCACGGCGCCATGAAGTCGAAATGGCCGGCGCGAGCCACGCTGTGGAACTCGGGCGTGCGCGGCAATGCCGCACGCACCGGCTCAGCATAAAGGCGCGGCGGCAGGATGACGTCGTCCTCCGCCTGCCAGAGCTGGACCGGCATCGTTACCGCCACAAGGCCGGCAGGGGCGAAGGTGAAGCCGAGGGCCGGGGCGGCGATGACGAGGGCGCGAAGCCGTCCATCCTGGGCGAAGGCGGGCGGCACCACCGGGCCAGCCTCGGCCGCCGGCGCATCACGGCCCGCGGCGGCCCGCAGGCGGCAATCGTAGAGGCCGGGATTGGCCGCGCAATGCGGCCCGATGCGCGAAAGGTCCGGCACGCCGCCGGCGGCGGTCAGCACGGTGAAGCCGCCCGTCGAGAAGCCGAAGGCGCCGATGCGCGTCGCGTCGATCGCCCCGGGCGACCAACGCGAGGCCATGTGGTCGATCACCGCGACCAGGCCACAGGTGCGGCCGGCGGCATCGGTGGCGCGCGACTGGTCGCGGTGATTGTCGCCGGTGTGGGTGGGCGCGGCGACGACGAACCCAGCCTCGGCGAGGGCCAGCGCCGTGGCGGCGTGGCTGGCGAAGTTCCCGCCATTGCCGTGCGAGATCACCACGAGCGGCAGGCCAATGCCCCGCAGCGGTGCGCCCGGCGCGACATCCTGCGTGAGCAGCCCGACGGCGGTCGCGCGCGGCGGCGCATCGGCGGGGTACCAGACACCCACTTCAATCGGTGGATCCGCCCCATCCGGCACGCGCAGCATCGTAAAGCCGACGGATGCGGCGGCGGCGTGGCCGATCAGCACGAGAAGCCCGCCCAGGACGCACACAAGCGAACGCTTCATGGACCGGTTCTCTCGCATTTGGCCGAAGGGGCCCGGACAGGGAAGGCGGTGGCCCGTTCCGGCGCTTGCGCGGTCTAATGCCGGAACGGGACCGCGTGAGGAGAGATCGCCCATCCTCGCGGAATTGTGCGCATGGCCGCCGCGGACTTGCCTCGGCCGAGAGGCGGCCGAGAGCCCGCCGTGTCAACGCGGCCTGATCTCCACCGCCAGAACCTCCTCATCCGCGCGCGCCTTGAACGTCAGCGCGGCGGTGCCGGCATTGACCGAGCGCAGGATGCCCACGCCGATCACGATGGCCTCGTCGCTCATCTGCCGCACGAGTTCGGCCAGCAGGCGCGCGCGCGCGGTGTCGTCCATGGTGCCGCGGGCGCGCTGGATCAGCGCATCGGTCTCCGGCGTGCCGGCGCCGGTGAAGTTCAGCGCGCCGAGGCCTGGCACCACCCCGGCGCGGTGCAGCTGCGAGCCCACCTGATAGGACGTCTCGCCGGTGAGCGAGCCGAACACGGTCACGAACACGCCGTAGTCGCGCCGGTTGCGGCGCGGCAGGAAGGTGGCCTGGGGCACCACCTCCACCGTCGTGCGGATGCCGATGCGCGTCCAGGCGGCGGCGATGGCCTGGCAGATGCGCGGCGTGCGGTTGGGCGAGCAGAAAAGGTTCACGCCGAAGCCCTGCCCCCAGCCGGCCTCGGCCAGCAGGGCGCGGGCGGCGTCGATGTTCTGCGCCGGCACGGGCCGGTCGGCGATGGCGCCGAAGATGAAGGGCGGCACGGCCTGGTCGGTGGGGTCGGCGAAGCCCTCCATGATCTGCCGCGCGATCGCCTCGCGGTTCAGCGCGAGCGACATGGCGCGCCGCACCCGCGCATCCTTCATCGGGTTGCGCCCGCCGGCCTCGATGCCGGGGGCGTTGTCGCGATCGACGTCGGGATAGATGTTCACGGCGTAGATCGAGGGGCCGGCGAACAGCGCGAAGCGGCGGTCACCGCTGATCCGCCCGGCATCCTGCAGCGGCACGTTGTTGATGAAATCCACATCGCCCGCGAGCAGGGCCGCGACGCGCGGCGCATCCTGCGGGATCGGCGTGAAGCTCACGCTCTCCCACGGCACGGTGCCGCCCCACCATTGCGCGTTGCGGCGCAGCACCAGCGGCGCGTTGGTGGACCAGCTGCCCAGCCGGAACGGGCCGGTGCCGATCGCCGCCTGGCCGCTGTTGAACTCGGTGTTGCCGAGCCCGGCCACCGAGTGCGGCACGATGAAGATCTGCGTCAGGTTGGTGGGCAGGATCGGCACCGGGCCGTTGGTGCGGATGCGGAAGGTGAGGTCATCCACCACCTCCACGCCGGTCACGCCGGCCAGGTAGATGGTGTAGGGGTTGGGGTTGCCCGGCACGTTCGGCACGCGCTGGAAGCTGGCCGCGACATCGGCCGAGGTCAAAGGCTGGCCGTCATGGAACAGCACGCCGGGGCGCAGCTTGAACTCCCAGGTGGTGTCATCGATCACGCGCCAGGATTCCGCGAGGCCGGGGCGCAGCGCCATGGTTTCGTCGCGCATCACCAGCGTGTCGTAGATGTTGCGCAGCGCCCCGGTGTTGGCGAGGTTCAGCAGCCAATGCGGGTCGAGCGTGCTGGGCGGCGCCTGCATGCCGATGCGCAGCGTCTGCGCCGCCGCGCCGGGCGCCAGCCAGGGCACGCTGAGCAGCAGCGATGCAGCCAGGGCAAGGCGCGGGAGGAAGGCCATGGCGTCGGCTCCTTCAGGGTGAAGCGGGTGCCCGCAGGGGGAATGCCAGGCAGCCTGCCACCTTGGGCGGCCGGGCGCATCCATGGCGTGGCGGAATCGGCGCCCCCCCGGGCCTTCCGGCGAGGGCACCGCTGCGATATGGCTTGCCGCGCCCCGCAATTCCCTTAACCAGAGGCCGCATGGCACGCACACGCATCACCTCCGGCAGCCGTTTCGAGGATGAGATCGGCTATTCCCGCGCCGTGGTGGATGGCGACATGATCTTCGTCTCCGGCACCACCGGCTACGACTACGCCACCATGACCATCGCGCCCGGCGTGGTGGAGCAGTGCGACCAGGCCTTCCGCAACATCGAGACCGCGCTGAAGCAGGGCGGCGGGCGGCTGGAGGATATCGTGCGGGCCACCTTCATCCTGCCCGACCGGGCGGATTGGCCCGCCTGCTGGCCGGTGGTGAAGAAGTGGCTGGGCCGCGCCCGGCCCGCCGCCACCATGTTCGTCGCGGGGCTGCAGACGCCCGAGATGCGGATCGAGATCGAAGTGACGGCGCGTCTCCGCCGGCGCGAAGGGGAAAAGTAGCGCCATGCGCTTCGTCGTGGATCGGCTGGACCACCTGGTCATCACCTGCCGGGACGTAGAGACCAGCGCGGGCTGGTATCAGCGCGTTTTGGGGATGGAGCGCGAGGAATTCGGCGAGACCCGCCGCACCGCGCTGAAATTCGGCGGGCAGAAGATCAACCTGCGCCCCACCGGCGCCACGCAGCAGGCCTGGCCCTCCTCCGTCGTGGCCGAGCCCGGGTCGCAGGATCTGTGCTTCGTCGTCACGGTGGCGGCCGAGGATGTGGTGGAGCATCTGCGCGGCTGCGGCGTTGGGGTGGAGGCCGGGCCGGTGGCCAAGGCCGGCGCGCTGGGCCCGATCACCTCGGTGTATTGCCGCGACCCGGACGGCAACCTGATCGAGATCGCGAGCTATGGGGACAGTTTCTCGGATTAGCATGATGTGATGGGCGGGCAGCGTCGCGGCGCCCCATCTTGGCGGCGGAGACCCCGCCATGACCGCCCTGACCCGCATCGAGACCGACAGCCTCGGCAGCATCGACATCCCGGCCGAGAGGCTGTGGGGGCCGCAGACCGAACGCGCGCGGCGGCTGTTCCGTATCGGCACCGAGCACTTTCCGCCCGCCCTGATCCGCGCCGTCGGCCTGCAGAAGCAGGCGGCGGCGCTGGCCAACGCACAGCTTGGCGAATTGCCCACCGCCATCGCCAGCGCCATCGCCGAGGCGGCGGCCGAGATTGCCGCCAACCGCCATGATGCCGAATTCCCCCTGCCCGTCTGGCAGACCGGCAGCGGCACGCAGACCAACATGAACGCCAACGAGGTGATCGCGAACCTGGCCAATCGCAGCTTCGGCCGGCCGCTCGGCGCGCGCAGCCCGGTGCACCCGAACGACCATGTGAATCGCGGCCAGTCCTCGAACGATTCCTTCCCCACGGCGATGCACGTAGCAGCGGCCGAGGCGGTGACGGCGCGCCTGATCCCCGCGCTGGCGCTGCTGCAGGCCAGCCTGACGCGCCGTGCCGTGGCGTGGGAGGCGATCGTGAAGATCGGCCGCACCCATATGATGGATGCGGTGCCGGTGACGCTGGGGCAGGAGGCCGCCGCCTGGGCGCGGCAGGTGGAGCTTGGCCTTGCGCGGCTGCGCGATGCGCTGCCTCGGCTGATGCCGCTGGCCCAGGGCGGCACCGCGGCGGGCACCGGCCTGAACCGCCATCCGGGCTTTCCCGGCGCCTTCGCCGCCACCATCGCGGAGCTTACGGGCCTGCCCTTCGTGGCGAATGACAATCCCTTCGAGGGCATGGGCGCGCATGACGCGCTGGTAGAGCTGTCGGGCGTGCTGAACACGCTGGCGGTCTCGCTGAACAAGATCGCCAACGACGTCCGGCTGCTGGGCAGCGGGCCGCGCGCCGGCCTTGCCGAACTCGTGATCCCCGCGGATGGGCTTTCCAGCAGCATCATGCCGGGCAAGACCAATCCGACCCAGGCGGAGGCGCTGACCATGGTGGCCGCGCAGGTGATGGGCAACCACGTCACCGTGACCTTCGCCGGCGCGCAGGGGCATCTGGAGCTGAACGTGTTCAAGCCGGTGATCATCCAGGCGGTGCTGCAATCCACCACGCTGCTGGCCGATGCGGCCGAGAGCTTCGCCCTGCACATGGTGGACCGCCTGCTGCCCAACCTGCCCCGCATCGCCGACAACCTGCAGAAATCGCTGATGCTGGTGACGGCGCTGAACCCGCATATCGGCTACGACAAGGCGGTGGCGATCGCGCAATGCGCGCTGGCCGAGGACATCACGCTGAAGGCGGCGGCCGAGCAGCTGGGCCATGTCTCGGCGGTGGATTTCGACCGCTGGGTCGTGCCGGCCGCAATGGTGCGGCCCGGCGCGGCGATGGAGGGCGGGGGATGAGCGGGCGCACCCCGGGGCATCTGCAGAAACGCTCCTTCCGCCTCGCCGGGCATCGCACCTCGGTGGCGCTGGAGCCGGCCTTTTGGGCTGCGCTGGAAGAGCTCGCGGAACGCCGCGCCGTCAGCCTCTCGGCGCTGGTGGAGGGGGTGGACGCGGCGCGCGGCGATCCCACCGCGCCGCTGGCCAGCGCGCTGCGCGTCTTCGCGCTGGGCGAGCGGCGCTGAAGCTGCGGCGTGCGGGGCGGCGGCGCCGAACCTAACCGCGCTCGGCCCGCCAGCGCGCCCAGGGGGCGATTTCGGGCAGGGCGCGGGGTGTCGCGGCCGGGCCGGTGAGGCGCAGCCCGATATCGGGCGCCTCCGGCAGGGGCGGGCGCGCGGAAAGGCGCACATCCAGCGCCGCGCGGGCCAAATCGGCCTCGCCCTCCAGGCTCGCCGTCGCGCCGCCCTCGGTGGTGATGCGGCATTCCGAGATGCGCAGCCGCCCGGCGGCCAGCCGGCCCACCAGATCCAGCCGCTCGAAGGCGGTGGCGCCGGCGGTGAGCGCACGGCGCAGCGCCGCCTCGGCGGCCAGCGCATCCGGCAGGGCGCTGGCGGCGGCGGCGGCGCTGAGATCGAAGCCGGTCAGCACGCCATCGCGCAGCGCTGCGCGCAGATCCCCGGCGAGCGAGCCGAGCAGCGCGGCCGGCGCGTGGCCGGAGGCGGTCAGCGCCATCGTCACCTCGCCGCGCCCGGCGGCGATGTCGAAGGGCAGGCCGAACAGCGGCGCGGCCAGCGTCACATCCGTCAGCCTGCCTTCCAGCGCCAGCGCCGGCACGGCGCCCGGCGTGGCGTCCAGCGCCAGCGTGCCGGCAAAGGCGCCGCCGGCGATCTGCGCGCGCAACTCGTCCAGCCTCAGCCGGCCATCGGCGAGGCGAAGCGTTGTCGTCACCCGCTCGGCCAGCGCGCCGCCGGCCTCGATCCGCGCCGCCTCGATGGCGATCTCGGCATCCAACGTGGCGAGCGGGGCGAAGCCCAGTGGCTCGGCGCTGCGCAGCGCCGGCAGGGGCAGCGGCAGGCGCTCGGCCTGGATGCGGCCGATCAGCCGCGGCCGCGCCGCTGCCGGCTGGCCCGGCGCGGCCGGGGCCTGGCCGAGCGTCAGCGCGCCGCGGGCGCGCAGCCCGCCGGCCACCACCTCGAAGCTCTCCGCGCTCAGCGCCTGCAGGCTGCCGTTCAGGGTTGCGACCAGCGAGAAGGAGCCCTCGCCCAGCCAAGCGCCGGCGTTGCTGCCAAAGCCCTCGGACAGCAGGCGGGGCGCGCCAGGGTGGCGCAGCGTCAGGCTGGCGGCGCCGCGATTGGCGGGCAGGTCCAGCGTGCCCTGGGCTTCCAGCCGCAATTCACCGAGTTCGGCGCCGCCCCGCAGCGCCAGCGCATCCAGGGTGCCGCCGCCCGTCAGCCGCAGCGACAGCGGCAGGCCGGCCAGCGCCGTGCGGTCGGGCCACTCGCCGGGGATCAGCGCAACGACGCCGCGCGCCGAGGGGCCGCTCGCTTCCAGCGTGAGATCCTGCAGGCGCAGCTGCGGCGCCAGCGCCAGCACGAAGGAGGCCGCGACATCGGCCTCAGCGAGGCGGCCCGACAGGCGGCGCAGCGTCAGCCGCCCCCCCTCCACCGCCGCATCCAGCGCCGCGCGTTCCAGCACCGCTTCGCCCCAGACGGCGCGATCGGCCGCGAGACGCAGGTTGAGGTCGAGCGCGCCGAGCATCCGGCCCGCCCGCGCCGGGTCGATGCCCTGCGGAAACCAGCGGGCGAGGTCCAGGTGATCCAGCGTGAGGCCGAGGCCCAGCGCCGGGCGCGGCCCGTGGCGCAGCACCGCGGCGCCGGACAGGCGCACGCCATCCAGCATGGCGGCGAGTTCGGGGATTGCCGCCTGCGCCTCCTCCAGCACCACGCGCAGCCGGCCTTCACCGCGGCGCAGCAACGCGGGGTCCACATCCTCGACCGGCAGGCCGAGCGCCAGCAGCGTGCTGCGCAGATCGGGCCCGGCGAAACGCGCCTGCAGTTCCAGCCGCTCGCCCGCCGTGGCGCCACCGAGATCGAGCTGCGTCTCGCCCGGCAGCAGCACGGAGACGTCGGACAGCGTCAGCCGGCCTTCCTCCAGGAAGGCGGCACCGCGCAGGCGGCGCAGCGTGAGGCCGCGGAAGCTGGCGGCCTCGGCCGAGAGGTCGATGGAGATGGGCCAGGGCCGCGGCGGCCCGCCGCGCAAGGCCGCGCCCCAGCCATCGAGGTCCAGCCGGCTGGCCAGCAGCGCGATGTCGAGGCGTGGCGTCGGCGCCAGCCGCAGCGCCACGGCGCCGCGCGCCGGCGCGCCGGCGATCTCGATGGCGAGTTCATCGGCGGCCACGAGGTCCGCCGTGGCGTTCAGCCGGCCCACCGCGCGAAAGGCGCCGGGCGGGCTGGGCAGCAGGGCCGCGAGGTCCGGCCCGCGGGCATCGATCGTGCCCTCGAAGCCGGCGCCGGGCACCAGCACGCCGCGCATCGCTGCGCTGGCCTCCGGCAGGGTCAACGCGAGTTCGAAGGTGGCGATGCCATCCCAGCCGGGGCGACCGAGGCTGGCAGTGAATCGTGCCGCCCGCCCGGCCCAGGTGAAGCTGCCGCCCAGCTCCATCGCCTGCACCGCGCCCGTGGTGCTCAACCGGGCGGTGACGCCTTCCAGCACGGCATCACCGATGCGCAGCCGGCCGTCCTCGATCCGCGCATCCAGCTCGGTGATCCAGGACGGCGGGCGCAGGGCGAGCAGCGCGCCGGGCGGCCAGGGCAGGGTCATTTCCGGCCCGACCAGGGTGATCTCGCGCGGCTCCCATCGCCCGGCGAGAAAGCCGCCGAGGTCGAGCCGCACGCGCAGCATGCGCGCCGTGAGGCTGAATTCGGCGCCGGCCTCGCCGATGGAAACGCCGCTGGCGCGCAGCACCGGCTGCGGCAGCAGGCTGAGCTCCACCGGGCCATCCAGCGTGACGGGGCGGCCCAGCCGGTCGCTGGCCAACTCGGCGAGGCGGCCGCGCCAGGGTTCCCAATCGACGAAGCGCGGGCCTAGCCACAGCGCGGCACCCGCCAGCACCAGCAGGAACGCAGCGGCGGCCGCGGCACGCCTCATGCCGGGGGGGCCGTGCCCCAGCCGCCGCCGCCCGGGGTTTCCAGGCCCAGCACGTCGCCAGCCAGCAGCGCCGCGCGGTCCTGGCCCTTCAGCGGCGTGACGGTGCCATCCGCGCGCTCCACCCATTGCCGGCCGGGCGCGCCGGGCGACCCACCCGCCATGCCATGCGGTGCGACGGTGCGGCGGGAGGCGACGATGACAGCCTCCATCGGACGCAGGAAGCGGATGCGCCGGCGGCTACCATCGCCGCCCGCCCATTGCCCGGCGCCGCCCGATCCGCGGCGGATCGAGAATTCCTCAAGCCGGACGGGGTAGCGGAGTTCCAGGATCTCGGGGTCCGTCATGCGCGTGTTGGTCATGTGCGTCTGCACCGCGGAGGCGCCGGCGAAGCCGGGCCCGGCGCCGGTGCCGCCGCAGACCGTCTCGTAGTATTGGTAAACCGCGTCGCCGAAAAGCAGGTTGTTCATCGTGGCCTGCGCCGACGCGCAGGCATTCAGCGCCGCGAGCAGCGCGTTGCAGGTCATCTGGCTGACCTCGGTGTTGCCCGCGACCACCGCCGCACCCGGCTTCGGCGAGAGGAAGGTGCCTTCGGGGATGATGATCTCGAGCGGCACGAGACAGCCATCGTTCAGGGGAATCGCCTCCCCCACCAGGCAGCGGAAGCAATAGAGCACAACCGCACGGCAGACGGCGGCGGGGGCGTTGAAATTGTCGGGCCGCTGCGGGCCGGTGCCGGTGAAGTCGATCACGGCGCGGCGGTTCGCACGGTCCACCCGCACCGCGACCTTCAGTGGCGTGCCATCGTCGATCGTGGTCTCGAAGCGGCCATCGGCCAGGCGATCGAGCACGCGCCGCACGCTCTCCTCGGCATTGTCCATGACGTGGCGCATATAGGCGCGCACCGTATCCAGCCCCTGTTCGCGCACGGCGCGGCGAAGCTCCTGCACGCCCTTCTCATTGGCCGCAACCTGCGCCTTGATGTCGGCGACGTTCACATCGGGGCTGCGCGCGGGGTAGCGCGCACCCGCGAGGAGCGCGCGGAACTCCGCTTCGCGGAACACGCCGCCATCGACGAGGAGGAAATCGTCGATCACCACGCCCTCCTCTTCCAGTGTGGCGGAGCCGGGCGGCGTGGAGCCGGGGGTGAGCCCGCCGATATCGGCGTGGTGCCCGCGACTGCCCACAAAGAACAGAATCTGGTCGCCGGACTCGGAAAAAACCGGCGTGATGACGGTGACGTCGGGCAGATGCGTGCCGCCGTTGTAAGGGTTGTTCAGCGCCACCACGTCGCCGGGCTTTAGGCTGGCGCTGCGGGAGCGGATGACGGTGCGCACGCTCTCGCCCATCGCGCCGAGATGCACGGGCACGTGCGGCGCATTGGCCACCAGCCGCCCCTCGGCATCGAAGATGGCGCAGGAGAAATCCAGCCGCTCCTTGATATTCACGGAGAGGCTGGTGTTCTGCAGCACGGCGCCGGTCTGCTCGGCGATCGACATGAAGAGGTTGTTGAACAGCTCGAGCATCACGGGATCGACGCGCGTCGCGCCGGAGGCGCGCGAGTCGGCTGCACGCGCGCCGGAGGCGCGCGAGGCGGATGTATCGGCAAGGCGCGCGGCCTCGCGCGGCGTGGTGCGGCGCAGGATCATGTGGTTGAGCGTGGTGACCTCGGCGGTCCAGCCAGGCTCGATCACCGTGGTGGCGATGGCCTCGCGCACCAGGGCCGGGCCGGCGATCCGATCGCCAGCACGCAGCGCGGTGCGGTCGAGCACCGGGGCGCGATGCTCGGCGCCGCCGGTGAAGAGCGCGACCTCCGCAAGGTGCGGGATCGCCTCGCCCGCCGCGCGCGGGGCGAGGGCGGCTTCCTCAACGCGCTCGCCCGGCGCGGTGACCTCGGCGACGCAGGCCTCGACGATCACCGGGCGCTCCGGCGTGGCGAAGCCGAAGCGCGCGCGATGCGCCTCGGTGAAGGCGGCCAGCGCCTCGGCGTGGGTGGCGAAGGCCACGGGCAGGAAGCTGTCGGTCCCGGCATAGCGCAGATGCAGCCGGCGCTCGGCATGCAGTTCGCCCGTCGCACCCTGGCGGCGCAGCTCGACGCGGCCGGCCTCGGCCAGCGCGTCGAGCTTCTGCGCCAGGGCTTCCATGCCCTCGGGCGTCAGTGGCGCCTCGATGGCGGCTTCGCGGATCACGCTCTGGTCCGCGAGGCCCATGCCATAGGCGCTGAGCACGCCGGCGAAGGGGTGGATGAACACCGTCTCCATGCCGAGCTCGTCGGCGACGAGGCAGGCATGCTGCCCACCCGCACCGCCGAAGCATTGCAGGGCGTGGCGCGTGACGTCGTGGCCCTTCTGGATCGAGACCTGCTTGATGGCGTTCGCCATGTTGGCGACGGCGACGCGCAGGAAGCCCTCGGCCACGCCGCGCGGCGACTGGCGCGTGCCGGTCGCGGCCTCGATGCGCGCGGCGAGTGCGGCGAATTTCTCGCGCACGATGGCGGCATCCAGCGGCTGGTCGCCATCAGTGCCGAAGATGGCCGGGAATTGCGCGGGCTGGATCTTGCCCACCATCACATTCGCATCCGTCACGGTCAGCGGCCCGCCGCGGCGATAGCTGGCCGGGCCCGGCACCGCGCCGGCACTCTCGGGGCCCACGCGGAAGCGCGCGCCATCGAAGACCAGGATGGAGCCGCCACCCGCCGCCACGGTGTTGATCGCCATCATCGGCGCGCGCATGCGGATGCCTGCCACCTGCGTCTCGAAGGCGCGCTCGAAGGCACCGGCATAGAGCGCGACATCGGTCGAGGTGCCGCCCATGTCGAAGCCGATGATCTTGTGGAGGCCCGCCATGCCGGCGGTGCGCGCGGCGCCGACGATGCCGCCGGCGGGCCCCGACAGGATCGCATCCTTGCCCTGGAAGCTGCTGGCCTCGGCGAGGCCACCGCTGGACTGCATGAAGTACAGCCGCACGCCCGGCAACTCGGCCGCGACCTGCTGCACATACCGGGAGAGAATGGGCGAGAGATAGGCATCCACCACGGTGGTGTCGCCGCGCGGCACGATGCGCGGCAGCGGGCTGGCCTGGTGGCTCAGCGAGATCTGCGTGAAGCCCGCCTCACGCGCGAGTTCGCCCAGGCGCAACTCATGCGCGGGGTGCGCCCAGGCATGCATCAGCACGATGGCGACCGCGCGGATGCCCGTCGCATGGGCCTCGGCCAGCGCCACGCGGGCGGCGGCTTCGTCCAACGGCTCGATCTGCGTGCCGTCCACGGCCACGCGCCCGCCGATCTCGGCCACGCGCCGGTGCAGCAATTCCGGCAGCTTCACGTCGAGGTCGAACAGGCGCGGCCGCGCCTGGTTGCCGATGCGCGGCATGTCGGCGAAGCCGCGATTGACCAGCAGCAGCACGGCCTCGCCCTTGCGTTCCAGCAGCGCGTTGGTGGCGACCGTGGTGCCCATCTTCACGGCATCGATCGTGCCGGGCGGGATCGCTGCACCCGGGGCGAGGCCGAGGCAGGCGCGGATGCCGGCCACCGCGGCGTCGCGGTAGCGCTCCGGGTTTTCCGACAGAAGCTTGTGGGTGGAGAGCCGCCCCGCGGGGTCACGCGCCACGATGTCGGTGAAGGTGCCGCCGCGATCGATCCAGAACTGCCAGCCGCCCATGGCGGAACCCTCCACGCTGATGCGTTTCATTGACAAATTATCGATAAATCGTCAACGTTGGGCCATGGCCACGCCCGTCGTTTCCTCCGCCCACCTTGCCGCCGGCGCCTCGCCGGCGTTGTCGGAGGTGGAATTCGGGCTGATCCTGGCCGGGCACGGCTTCGCGCGCTGGATGGTGCGCTGCATGGCGGCGGCCGGGCGGCCCGGGCTGTCGCCCACCGAAATCCTGATCCTGCACACCGTGCGGCACCGCGACCGGCCGAAGCGGCTGGCCGATATCCTGCTGGTGCTGGACATCGAGGATTCGCACATCGCCACCTACGCCATCCGCAAGCTGGAGGAGGCCGGCCTCGTCAGCACCGGGCGCGCGGGGAAGGAGAAGCTGGTTTCGGCCACCGAGGAGGGTGCCGCGCTGTGCGCCCGCTACGCCGCGGTGCGCGAGCAGCTGCTGGCCAGGCCGCTGCGCAGCGCCGGCCCCGGCGAGGCACCGCTTTCCGAACTTGCGGAGTTGCTGCGCACGCTGTCGGGCTTCTACGACCAGGCGGCGCGCGCGGCGGCAACCCTGTAGCGCCCGGCGGGGGCGTGGTAGGACGGGGCGGCAGCGGAGACGGAAGCGGCCTTGAGCGTCTGGGGCAAGATCATCGGTGGCGTGGGCGGCTTCCTCACCGGCGGCCCGCTGGGCGCCGTGGTGGGCGCGGCACTTGGCCATGCGGCGGATTCGGGCGCCATGCCCGGCCGCGGCGTGGGGCCGGGTGCGGCCGACATGGCGGCGCTGCTGGGCAACCGCGAGACGCTGTTCGCGATCTCCGTCATCGTGCTGTCGGCCAAGCTGGCCAAGGCAGATGGCATCGTGAAGCGCGAGGAGATCGACGCCTTCAAGACGATGTTCCGCATCCCGCCGGAGAATCTGCGGGAAGTGGCGCAGATGTTCGACAAGGCGCGCGAGGACAGCGAGGGGTGGGAACCCTTCGCGGCCCGGCTCGGCGAGGCCTTCGCCGACAACCGCGCGATGCTGGAGGATGTGCTGGCCGCGCTGTTCTACATCGCGCGCGCCGATGGGCCGATCACCCGCGGCGAGTTGCCGGTGCTGCAGGGCATCCATCTGCGCTTCGGCCTGGATGCCGCGGCCTGGGACCGCGCCAAGGGCGGCGGCCAGCCGGGCAGCGCCGCGCAGCGGCAGGTGGAGCAGAATGACGCCTATGCCGTGCTGGGCGTCATGCCCAATGCCAGCGACGAGGATGTGCGCCTGGCCTGGCGCAAGCTGATGCGCGACAACCACCCCGATGGGCTGGCGGCGCGCGGCGTGCCGGCCGAATTCGTCGAGCGCGCGACGCGCAAGGTGGCCGAGATCAACGCCGCCTGGGACAAGATCAAGCGCCAGCGCGGTTTGTAGTGCTGCGGCTGATCGACGCGCCGAGCCTGAACCACGACGACCGGCCTCCCGCCTCGCCGATCGACACGCTGGTGCTGCACTACACGGGCATGCAGAGCGGCCCCGAGGCCATCGCCCGGCTGCGCGACCCGGCCGCGCGCGTCTCCGCCCATTATGTGGTGGAGGAGGATGGCGCGGTGTTCCGCCTGGTGCCGGAGGATCGCCGCGCGTGGCATGCCGGGGTTTCGCATTGGCGCGGCCGGGCCGGGCTGAATGGCCGCAGCATCGGCATCGAGATCGTAAACCCCGGCCATGAATGGGGCTACCGCCCCTTCCCCGCGCTGCAGATGGCGGCGGTGTGCGACCTCTGCCTCGATGTCATCGCGCGCCACGGCATCGCGCCGCGCGACGTGGTGGCGCATTCCGACATCGCGCCGGACCGCAAGCAGGACCCGGGCGAGTTGTTCGACTGGGAGGGCCTGGCGGCCAATGGCGTGGGCCTGTTCCCGCCCAACGGCGCGCCGCAGGTGGCGGGCGACGTGCCCGGGCTGCTCGGCGCTATCGGCTACCGCACGGACCTGCCGCTGCCCGTGCTGCTCACGGCCTTCCAGCGCCGCTGGCGGGCCGCGCGCGTGGATGGCGTGGCGGATGCGCAGACGCTGGCGCGGCTCGGCGCGGTGGCCCTGGCTTACGGGTGAGTTGACCCCCGGGGCCGATCGGCCGATGAAACGCGCGGTGCCGGGTGGCTGGGCGACCGCTGGCGGCGTGGCGACACGCGGCTGGAGGAAAGTCCGGGCTCCACGGGAATACGGTGCCGGCTAACGGCCGGCGGGATTCAAATCCCAGGGAAAGTGCCACAGAAAACAAACCGCCACGGCCGGGGGCAACCCCGCCCGCGGCAAGGGTGAAACGGTGGGGCAAGAGCCCACCGCGCCCCCGGCGACGGGGGCGGCACGGCAAACCCCACCGGGAGCAAGGCCGAATAGGGGCGGCCGGCGAAACCCGCCGCAAGGCGGGTGGACGCAGGGGTGTTTCCGCCCCGCCGCCCGGGTTGGCCGCGAGAAGCCTGTGGTGACACAGGCTCCAGAGGAATGGTCGCACACAGCCTTCGGGCTGGGACAGAACCCGGCTTACAGGCCACCCGGCACCCACTTATCCCCATTCTCCACAGGCTGTGGACAAATCCCTCGAACAGGAACAAACAACGACCTTGTGGCATCGGCGAGGACTTCGCCGAGGCTTCCAGAAGGGCATGGTAGGCCCTTGGAACCGTTAACCTTTCCGTGTGCTTCAGCAAAGGCAAGCTGCGTCATTTCCCTTGCAATCCCACTCAGGCCCGGCTATTCCCAATTCATCCCACCCACGGACCTGCTCGGGGGAGCATCCATTGGTCTTGGGACGGGATGGTCGGGCGAGCCGGCGGGGTCGGGGGGCCTCGCCGGCCGCTGATCGGGGAGCAGCCGGCGGGCACGCCGTTTCGGGGAAGGGTCGGCGGCGGGGATGCGCAGGTTCGTCGGCACGGCGGAGAGCAAGCTCGACGGCAAGAACCGCATCCAGGTTCCGGTCGGCTTCCGTGGCGATGCCGAGCAGCTGGCCTTCCGTCTCTCGCACCAGCGCCCCTGCATCGAGGCGCAGTCCGCCGCCGCCTTCGACGCCATCCTCGCCTCCATCGCCCGCCTGCCGATCCTGTCGGATGAGCGGGACGACATGGAGACCACCATGATCGCGGAAACCGCGCTGCTGCGCCTCGATGGCGACGGGCGCGTCATCCTGCCGGCCGAGATGCTGCGCGAGGCGGGGCTGACGCCGGGCACCGACATCACCATCGCCGGCAAGGGCGAGAAGTTCGAGATCTGGGCCCGCGCCGCCTGGAAGGACCACGTGGCCGGCGCCAAGCGCCGCGTGCTCGACCGCAAGCAGACTCTCGACGTTCTGGGCCTCAACACGACTCCGCAGGGCGTGCCATGAACGGTCACGTCCCCGTCATGCTGGAGGAGGTTCTGGCGAGCTTGCAGCCGCGATCGGGAGCCATCTACCTGGACGCCACCTTCGGGGGTGGCGGCTATGCTGCGGCCATCCTGGGCGCCGCGGACTGCACGCTCTGGGCGCTCGACCGCGACCCGGACGCGATCGCGCGCGGCGCCGCGCTGGCCGCCGCGCACCCCGGGCGGCTGCACCTGCTGCATGCCCGCTTCGGCGACATGGTGCAGACGCTGGCCGAGCGCGGGGTGGACTCGCTCGACGGCGTGGTGATGGACCTCGGCGTCTCCTCCTTCCAGATCGACCAGGCCGAGCGAGGCTTCTCCTTTCGCGCGGACGGGCCGCTCGACATGCGGATGGACCGCGCCGGGCCATCGGCTGCCGACCTCGTGAACACCCTGCCGGAGCGGGAGCTGACCAGCATCATCGCCGAATTCGGCGAGGAGCGGCACGCAAGGCGCGTGGCGCGCGCCATCCTGCGCGAGCGCGCAGCCGCACCCATCGCAACCACGGCGCAGCTGGCGGCCATCGTGCGCGGCGCGGTGCCGCGCGACCCCTCGGGCCTCGATGGCGCGACGCGGTCCTTCCAGGCGCTGCGCATTGCCGTGAATGACGAGCTTGGCGAGATCGAGCGCGGGCTGCGCGCGGCCGAGGGGCTGTTGGCGCCGGGCGGGCGGCTGGTGGTGGTGTCCTTCCACTCGCTGGAAGACCGGCTGGTGAAGCGCGCCATGGTGCAGGCGGCGGGCCGCGCCGGCGCGGCCTCGCGCCATGATCCGGCCGCGCTGCTGCCGCGCCCGGTGGCGGATTATGCGCTGCTGACGCCGCGCGCGCTGCGGCCGGGCGAAGCCGAATGCGCGGCCAATCCGCGCGCGCGCTCGGCGCGGCTGCGCGCCATGCAACGCCTGCACCACGACGCCGCCCAGGGGATGCCGACATGATCCGGCCGTTCACCATCCTCTGCTTCTGCGCCTTCGCCGGCGCGGGCGCCTGGCTGTACCAGGTGAAGCACCAGGTGGCGACGCAGGACCGCGAGCTGCGCGACATCCGCCGCCAGACCGAGCAGGTGCGGGACCGCAGCTCCATCCTTCGCGCCGAATGGGCGCTGCTGAACGAGCCCGACCGGCTGCGCCAGATCGCCACGCGGCACCTGCCGCTGGAGGCGATGCAGCCACAGCATTTTGCCCGCGCGAACGAGATGGAGCGCCGGCTGCCGCAGGTGGTGGCCTTCGCCGGCCCACCCAACCTGTTCGCGCCGCCGGAGCCCTCGCGCAGCGCGCCCGCGGTGATGCTGGCATCCGCCGAAATGCCGACACCGGCCGGCCGCGCCACGACGCCCGCCGCCACGCCGCCCGCGGCCACCATGGCCGCGGCTGCCGCGCCCGGCACGGCGGCCCCGCGCCCCGCGCCGGATACCCGCGTGGCGGAGCTGCGCACGCCCGAGGCGCCAGCGCCGCAGGCCCTGGCCGCCGCCGTGGCGGCGCAGCGCGCAGCCCGGCCGGCCCCGGCCCCTGCCCCTGCCCCTGCGCCCGCTCGCCCCGCGCCGGCGCCGCGCCCGATCCAGCCCGCCGTGCATGTCACGCCGCTGCCGCCGGCCGAGACCGCGACCCGAACCACCCGCCTCGCCGTGCCCGAGACCACGGTGGTGTCCTCGCTCGGCGGACAGGGGCGGCCGCTGCTGCCGCCGCCCGTGCCCTTCGGCTCGGCCGCCGCGGCGACGCTGCAGGGGACGAACGGGGTGGCGTCGCCGCAGCCGCGATGACGCATCAGCCCCCCGCCCCACCACCCGACCCGGGCGCCGCCCCGGCGGGCCGCATGGTCGGCCAGCCGAGCCGGCCGCGCACCGAGGTGCTGCGCGTGGCTCAGCCGGAACTCGCGCGCCGCGCCGTGCTGGCGCGTACCCGCAGCCGGCTGGTGATCGCCGCCTGTGGATTCGGCCTGCTGTTCACCGCCGTCGCCATCCGGCTGGCCGATGCCACGCTGATCTCGCCGGCCGAGCCCCGGCGGTTGGCGAGCATGCCGCGGCACGGCGTGGCCCCGGCCGAGCATCTGCCCGGGCGCGGCCCCATCACCGACCGCAATGGCGAGGTGCTGGCGGTGTCGCTGCCGGTGACGGCGCTGTTCGCCAATCCGCGGGAAATCCAGGATCCGGCCGCGGCGGCGCAGCGGCTGGTGCGGGTGCTGCCGCAGTTGGATCTGGAGCGCGTTACGGCACGGCTCTCCGGCGAGCGGCAATTCGCCTACATCGCCCGCGCCCTGACCCCGCGCGAGCAGCAGGCGGTGAATTCCCTCGGCATCCCGGGTCTCTATTTCGAACAGGCCGAGCGCCGCATCTACCCGCAGGGCCGGGCGGCGGCGCATATCCTGGGCGGCGTCGACGTGGACGGCAACGGCACCGCAGGCGTCGAGCGTTACTACGACGAAAGGCTGCGGCTGCGGCGCGGGGATCAGCTGCGCCTTTCGGTGGATGTGCGGGTGCAGCTGGCGCTGCGCGATGCCGTGCAGCGCGCGATCACGGAGTTCAACGGCATCGGTGGCACAGGCATCCTGATGGATGTCGCGACCGGTGAGGTGGTGGGCATGGTGAGCCTGCCGGATTTCGACCTCGCCGAGCCGGTGCGCGCCGCGGCGGCCCCGCTGAGCCGCGAGGAGCAGGCGAACAACCCGCGCTTCAACCGCGCCACCGTAGGCGTGTATGAGCCCGGCTCGACCTTCAAGCTGTTCACCACGGCGATGGCGCTGGAACTCGGCACGGTGAACATCTGGGGCGGCTACGACGCCTCCCGCCCGATCCGCATCGGGCGGCATGAGATCAACGACTTCCGCGGCAAGAACCGCTGGCTGGCGGTGCCCGAGATCATCGCCCATTCCTCCAACATCGCCTCGGCCCACATGGCGGCGGCGGTCGGGCCGCAGCGGCACCGGGAGTTCATGGTGCGGCTCGGCATGGGCTCGCGCCAGGCCGTGGAACTGCCGGAGGCGGCGCTGCCGCTGATCCCGCGTGTGCAGGATTGGCGCGAGATCAACACCATGACGGTGGGCTTCGGCCACGGCATCTCGGTGACGCCGCTGCACGTGGTGACCGGCGTCGCGGCGCTGACCAATGGCGGCATCCTGCGCCCCCCCACCCTGTTGGCGCGCGAGCCCGGCGAGGTTGTGGACGGCACGCGGGTGATCAGCGAGCGCACCTCCGAGACCATGCGCCGGCTGATGCGCCTGGTGGTGACCGAGGGCTCGGGCCGTGGCGCCGAGGTGCCGGGCTATTTCGTCGGCGGCAAGACGGGCACCGCGCAGAAGACCGGCCCGCGCGGCGGCTATCTGGAGAACAAGCGCATCGCGGCCTTCGTGGGCGCCTTCCCGATGCACGCGCCGCGCTACGCCATCTATGTGATGGTCGACGAGCCGAAGCCCAATGCGCGCAGCCACGGCTACGCCACGGCGGGCTGGGTGGCCGCACCCGCCGCCGGCATGGTGGTGCGCCATGTCGCGCCGATCCTCGGCATGGCGCCGGAGACCGACCGCGCAGCCGAGATCCAGGCCTCGATCGCGATGCCGATGCAGCCGGGCCGCCCGCCACGGGCTGCACCCGCCACGGCCACGCCGCGCCCCGCGCCGGCTGCCGGAACCCCCGCTGCCACCGCGCCCGCCACATCGCCGGCACGGCAGACCGTGGTGCCGACCGCGGCACCCGCCGCCGGTCCTCGCCCCTCCCCAGCCGCCGCCCCCGCGGCAGCGTCCCCGGCTGCTCCCCTTGGCGCCCCCGTGCCTGCCCCCGTGCCTGCCCGCGTGACGCAGGGCCCCGCCCCCGCGACGGCCTCGCAGCGGGAGGCGAGCCTTGTGCCGCGATGATCTGCGCGGCATGCGAAGCCTCGCTGCCCTGCTCCGCGCCTTGCCGGACCTGCCGCCGACCGGCGACGACGCGCCGATCCTTGGGCTGACGGCGGATAGCCGCGCCGTCCAGCCCGGCTTCCTCTTCGCCGCCCTGCCCGGAAGCCAGCGCGATGGGCGCGGCTTCATCGGCGAGGCCGTGGCGCGCGGCGCGGCGGCCATTCTGGCGCCACTCGACACCTCCTGGCCCGAAGGCGTGCCGCCACGCCCGCTGCTGACCGCGGCCGATCCCCGTGCCGCGCTGGCGCGGCTGGCTGCGGCGTTCCACGGGGCGCAGCCGGCGGTGGTGGTGGCCGTGACGGGCACCAACGGCAAGACCAGCACGGTGGATTTCCTGCGCCAGCTCTGGACCATGGCCGGGGTGCGCGCCGCCTCGCTCGGCACGCTGGGCCTGGTGGCGGAGGGCTTCCCGACCGGCCCGTCGCTGACCACGCCGGACCCGGTGGCGCTGCATGCGACGCTCGCTGCGCTCGCTGGCGCCGGCATCACCGCCGCGGCGATGGAGGCCTCCTCGCACGGGCTCGACCAGCGGCGCCTCGATGGCGTGCGGCTGGCCGCGGCGGGCTTCACGAACCTGACGCGCGACCACCTGGACTATCACGGCGACATGGCAGCCTACCGCGCCGCCAAGCTCCGGCTGTTCGAGGCGCTGCTGCCGCCCGGCGCCACCGCCGTGGCGAATGCCGACATGGAGGCGGCGAGCCTGGATGCGCTGCGCGCCGCCGCCTCGCGCGGGCTGCGGCTGGTGACGGTGGGCGCGGCGGGCGACGATGTGCGGCTGCTGGCGCAACGACCGCTGCCGGACGGGCAGGAACTGAGCATCGACCTGTTCGGCAGCCGCCACACGCTGCGCCTCAGGCTGCCGGGCCGGTTCCAGGCGGACAACGCGCTGCTGGCGGCAGCACTCGGCATCGTCACCGGCTTGCCGGAGGCGCGCGTGCTGGCGGGCCTCACGCAGCTGGCCGGGGTGCGCGGGCGCATGGAACTCGCGGCGAGGCTGCCGCATGGTGCGACCATCTATGTGGATTACGCGCATACGCCGGACGCGCTGGAACGCCTGCTGGCGGCGCTGCGCCCGCATGTGGCAGTGGACGCGCGGCTGCATGTGCTGTTCGGCGCCGGCGGCGACCGCGACCCGGGCAAGCGGCCGCTGATGGGCGCAGCCGCGGCGCGCCTGGCCGATGTGGTGTGGATCACCGACGACAATCCGCGCAGCGAGGATCCGGCCGCGATCCGCGCCGCCGTGCTGGCCGGCTGCCACGGCGGGGTCGCGCCGCAGGCGCGCGGGCAGGTCATCGATGCCGGCGACCGCGCCACGGCGATCGCGCGCGCCATCGACGCGTTGGGCCCGGGCGACGTGCTGGCGGTGGCGGGCAAGGGGCATGAGAGCGGCCAGACGATCGGCGGCACCACGCTCGCTTTCGACGATGTCGCGATGGTGCGCGGGCTGGCCACTGGGACGGCGGCGTGAGCGCGCTGTGGGACAGCGCGGCGCTGCGGGCTGCCACTGGCGGCGCCGTGCCCGATGGCGTGGCGGTGCAGGGTGTCTCGATCGACAGCCGGTCGGTTGTCGCGGGCGACCTGTTCGTGGCGCTGCGCGACCAGCGCGACGGGCATGGCTTCGTGGCGGATGCGCTGGCGCGCGGCGCCGCCTGCGCCATGGTGGACCACGATCCGCCGGGCGCGGCGCCGGCGCTTCTGCGCGTGGCCGATACGCTGGCCGGCCTCACCGCGCTCGGCGCGGCAGGGCGCGCGCGCGCCGCGGCACGGGTGGTGGCCGTCACCGGCAGCGTCGGCAAGACGACGACGAAGGAGATGCTGCGCGTGGCGCTGAGCGCGCTTGGGCCCACGCATGCGGCCGCCGCCAGCCACAACAACCATTGGGGCGTGCCGCTGACGCTGGCGCGGCTGCCACCGGCGGTCGCTTTCGCGGTGGCCGAACTCGGCATGAACAACCGAGGCGAGATCGCGCCGCTGGCGCGGCTGGCGCGGCCTGAGGTCGCGGTGATCACGGCCATCGGCACGGCGCATATCGGCAACCTCGGCAGCGAGGCGGCGATCGCCGAGGAGAAGGCGGACATCCTGCTGGGCCTCGCACCCGGCGGCGTGGCGGTGCTGCCGGCCGACACGCCCTTCCTGCCGCGGCTGCGCGCGCGCGCCGAGCAGGTGGGCGCGCGCATCATCACCTTCGGCGCGGCCGAGGGCGCGGCGGTGCGCCTGCTGTCGGCCAGCGGCACGGCGGAGACCATCGCCGCCGAGATCGATCTGCAAGGCACGCGCATGGCGGTGCGGATCGGCGCGCCTGGCCATCATTTGGCGTTGAATGCCTGTGCGGTGCTGGCCGCCGTGGCGGCGCTTGGCGGCGATGTGGCGCGCGCCGCGGCCGCGCTGGCCGGCTTCGGCGCAGTAGCCGGGCGCGGTGCGCAAAGCCGTATCGACGTGCCCGGCGGCATGGCGCTGCTGATCGACGACAGCTACAACGCCTCGCCCGCCTCGATCCGCGCTGGCCTCGCGGTGCTGGCGGCGCAGCAGGCCAAGCGGCGCATCGTGGCGCTGGGCGACATGCGTGAGCTTGGCGATGCGGCAGCGGCGATGCATGCCGCGCTGGCGCTCGACGTGGCCGCGGCCGCCGACCTGGTGTTCTGCTGCGGGCCGCTGATGGACCACCTTTTCGCCGCCCTGCCCGCGGCGCGGCAGGGCGCGCATCTTCCCGACAGCGCGGCGCTGGCGCCGGTGCTGCGCGCCGCGCTGCGGCCGGGCGATGCGGTGCTGGTGAAGGGCTCGCTCGGCAGCCGCATGGCGGTGGTGGTGGCGGCGCTGCGGGACAATCCGAACGGGACGCGCGCAGACCGCGCAGGGGTGGCTTCGTGATCTTTAACCTGCTCTCGCCGCTCGCGGACGAGTTCATCCTGTTCAACCTGGTGCGCTACACCACCTTCCGCGCCGGCGCGGCCTGCATGACGGCGCTGTTCGTGGCGCTTTTCCTGGGCCCCGCGGTCATCCGCTATCTGCGTGCGACGCAGAATGGCGGCCAGCCGATCCGCGAGGACGGGCCGCAGGGCCACCTGCTGACCAAGAAGGGCACGCCCACCATGGGCGGCGTGCTGATCCTGCTGGCACTCGGCGTCTCCACATTGCTGTGGGCGGATCTGCGCAACGGCTATGTCTGGGCAGTGCTGCTCGTGACGCTGGGCTTCGGTGCCATCGGCTTCGTCGATGACTGGCTGAAGGTGACCAAGCGCAACACCAAGGGCGTGTCGGGCCGGCAGAAGCTGATCGCGCAGGCGTTGATCGGTCTGGCGGCGGCGATCTGGATCACCTGGATGCTGCCGGCGCCGCTGGCCGACAAGCTGGCCTTGCCGGTGTTCAAGGAATTGCTGATCCCGTTCGGCATCCTGTTTCCGCTGCTGGCGATGCTGGTGATGGTGGGCGCGTCCAACGCGGTGAACCTGACGGACGGGTTGGACGGCCTCGCGATCGTGCCGGTGATGATCGCGGCGGGCGTTTTCGCGTTGATCGCCTATCTGGTGGGCAACCGCATCTTCGCCGACCACCTGCAATTGCATGCCGTGCCGGGCGCCAACGAACTCGCCGTGTTCTGCTCGGCGCTGATCGGCGCCAGCCTGGGCTTCCTTTGGTTCAACGCGCCGCCGGCCGCGGTGTTCATGGGCGATACCGGCTCGCTCGCGCTGGGCGGCGCGCTGGGCGCGGTGGCGGTGGCGACGAAGCACGAGATCGTGCTGGCGATCGTCGGCGGGCTGTTCGTGGTGGAGACACTCTCCGTCATCATCCAGGTGTTCTGGTTCAAGCGCACAGGCCAGCGTGTGTTCCTGATGGCGCCGCTGCACCACCATTTCGAGAAGAAGGGCTGGGCGGAGCCCACCATCGTGATCCGCTTCTGGATCATCGCCATGGTGCTGGCGCTGATCGGCCTCAGCACGCTGAAGATCCGATGAGCGCCTTCACCCCCTTCGCCGGCGAGCGCGTGGCCGTGGTCGGGCTCGGCCGCGCCGGGCTGCCGGCCGCGCTGCGGCTGGCCGAATGGGGCGCGGACGTGACGTGCTGGGACGATGGCACCGAGCAGCGCGCAGCGGCCGAGCGCGCGGGTCTCGCGGTCCGCGATGTCGCAGCCGGGCGCTTCGGCTTCGATGCGCTGCTGCTCTCGCCCGGCATCGCGCACCTGCTGCCGCAGCCGCACCCCGCCGCGCAGCGCGCGCGGGAGGCCGGCGTGCCCATCCTGTGCGACGTGGAGTACCTGCATCGCGCGGTGCGTGCGGCGGGCAGCGGCGCGCGCTTCGTCGGCATCACGGGCACCAACGGGAAGTCCACCACCACCGCGCTGGTGCACCACCTGCTGCGACGCGCGGGACGCGCCGCGGAGGTGGGCGGCAATCTCGGGCCGCCGGCCCTCGGACTCAACATGTTGGGGGTCGAGGGGGTCTATACCCTCGAAATGTCGTCCTACATGTTGGAGCGAATCGCGACGGTCGGCTTCAACATCGCGGTGATGTTGAACCTCAGCCCCGATCACCTCGACCGCCATGGAAGCATGGCCGGCTATGCTGCTGCGAAGGCAAACATCTTCGCGCGGCAGGCTGCTCAGGACGTGGCGGTGCTGGGCCAGGACGATGCCGAGACGGCCGCGATGGCGCCCCGGATCGCGGCGCGGATGATGCCGATTTCGGGCCGCCGTGCCGTGCCGGGCGGCGTCTGGGCCGAGGGGCCCTGGCTGCGCGACGATGCAGGGCCGATCGCCGATCTTGCCGGCGCGCCGGCGCTGCCCGGCGCGCACAACGCGCAGAACGCCGCCGCCGCTGCCGCAGTGACGCTGGCGCTCGGTCTGACGCGCGCCGAGGTTGCGGCAGGGCTGATGGATTTCCCCGGCCTGCCGCACCGGCAGGAGCGCGTGGGCACGTTGGGCGGCGTGGTGTTCGTCAACGACAGCAAGGCCACCAATGCCGACAGCGCGGCGCGCGCCCTCGCCTCCTATGAGCGCGTGGTGTGGATTGCTGGCGGCATCGCCAAGGAAGGCGGCATCGAGAGCCTCGCACCGCTGTTCCCGCGCATCGCACGCGCGCTGCTGATCGGGCGCGACGCGCCGCTGCTGGCGGCCACGCTGGCCGCCGCCGGAGTGCCGCATGAGGTGGTGGGCACGCTGGCCGACGCCGTGCCGGCCGCCGCCGCCGCCGCGCGCTGCGGCGCAGCGCCGGTGGTGCTGCTCTCGCCGGCCTGTGCCTCCTTCGACCAGTTCAGCGGCTTCGATGCGCGCGGCGAGCGCTTCCGCGCGCTGGTGCAGGCGCTGACCGCGGACGACATGGGGAGGGCCGCATGATCGCCGTCTCGCGGGCCGATACCTCGACGCTCGGCCGCTGGTGGTGGACGGTTGATCGCTGGACGCTGGCGGCGCTGCTGACGCTGATCGGCGTCGGCTACGTGATGATGCTGGCGGCCTCGCCGGCCGTGGCCGAGCGCATCGGCGCCTCCTCGCGCCACATGTTCTTCCTCAAGCAGGTCGCCTACCTCGCCATGGCCGCGGCGGTGCTGGTGGCGGTCTCGATGCTGTCGGTGAAGCAGGTGCGGCTGCTGGCCTGGCTCGGCCTCGGCGGCGCCGTGGCGCTGGTGGCGGCGACGCTGGTGATGGGCGTGGAGATCAAGGGCGCGCGGCGCTGGCTGGCGGTGCCGGGCCTGGGTTCGCTGCAGCCTTCCGAATTCCTCAAGCCCTGCTTCGCCGTGGTGGCCGCCTGGCTGATCGCGGAGGGCAAGGTGAACCGCCGGCACGCGGCGACGCTGCTGGCCGTCGTGCTGTTCCTCGGCATCGCGGCTCTGCTCAAGGGGCAGCCGGATATCGGCATGCTGCTGGTGGTCGCGGCGGTGTTCTTCGCGCAGTTCTTCGTGGCCGGGCTGAACCTGTTCGTCGTCGGTGTCATCGGCGCGCTCGGCGCCGGGCTGGCGGCACTGGCCTACATGCTGTTCCCGCACGTGCAGTCGCGCGTGCAGCGCTTCCTCAACCCGGAATCGGGCGACAATTTCCAGGTGACCGTGGCGCTGGAGGCCTTCGGCCATGGCGGCTTGCTGGGCCGCGGTCCGGGCGAGGGGCGCATCAAGAACGTGCTGCCCGACGCGCATGCCGATTTCGTCTTCGCGGTGGCCGGCGAGGAATTCGGCCTGGTTGTCTGCCTGGTAATCCTCGGCCTGTTCGGCTTTGTCGTGGTGCGCGGGCTGGTGCGGCTGATGGCCGAGACCGACGTGTTCATCGTGCTGGCCTCGGCGGGGCTGCTGACGCAGTTCGGCCTGCAGGCCTTCGTCAACATGGCGTCCTCGCTGCACCTGATCCCCACCAAGGGCATGACGCTGCCCTTCGTCAGCTATGGTGGCAGCTCGGTGCTGGCCATCGCGCTCGGCATGGGGATGCTGCTGGCGCTGACGCGGCGGCGCCTTTCGCGCGCCACGGATGAGCGATGAGAGGCCCCGCGGTGCGCCCCATCGTCATCGCCGCCGGCGGCACCGGCGGCCACCTGTTCCCGGCCGAGGCGCTGGCGGCGGAGTTGGTCGCGCGCGGCGAGCGCATCGCGCTGATGACCGATGCGCGCAGCGCCGCCTATGAAAGCCCGGCCTTCGGCAGTGCCGAGCGCTTCGTGCTGAAGGGCGCGGGCCTGGCCGGGCGCGGTGCGAAGCAGGCCGTGGCTGGCGCCATGGCGCTGGCCGCCGGCACCGTGACGGCGCGGCGCATCCTGCAGCGCCTGGATGCCGCGGCGGTGGTGGGCTTCGGCGGCTATCCCTCGGTGCCGCCGCTGCTGGCGGTGCGCACGCTGCCGCGCGCGACGCGCCCCGCCACGGCGCTGCATGAGCAGAACGCCGTGCTCGGCCGCGCCAACCGCCTGCTGGCGCGCGGTGCCGACCTGCTGGCGCTGTCGGTGGTTGACACCGCCCTGGTGCCGCCGGGCGCGCGCGCCGAGGTGGTGGGCAACCCGGTGCGCCCGGCGCTGGCGGCGCTGGCCGGGCAGGGCTACGCCGCGCCGGCCGCGGAGGGCGTGATCCGGCTGCTGGTGCTGGGCGGCAGCCTCGGCGCGCGCATCTTCGCCGATGTGGTGCCGGCCGCCGTGGCGCTGCTGCCGGAGGGGCTGCGCCAGCGCCTGGTGGTGACGCAGCAGACCCGCGCCGAGGACCTGCCGCGGGTAGAAACCGCCTATCGCGCCGCCGGCGTGCCCGCCGACCTCTCGCCCTTCTTCGGCGACATCGCGACGCGGCTGGGCTTGGCGCATCTGGTGGTGGCGCGGGCCGGCGCCTCGACGGTGGCGGAACTCGCCTGCGCCGGGCGGCCGGCCATCCTGGTGCCGCTGCCGCATGCGATCGACGACCACCAGACGGGCAATGCCCGCGCGCTTGACGTGGCCGGCGCTGCTTGGCTGATGCCGCAACCGAGCTTCACGCCGGAGGCGCTGGCGCGGCACCTCTCGGCGATGTTCGCCAACCCGCCCGTGCTGGCGCGCGCCGCCGCCGCCGCCGCCGGTCTGGCCCGGCCGGATGCGGCGCGGCGGCTGGCGGACCTTGTGCTGAACCTTGTCGCGCGCGCGCCTGCGCTGCCGGAGCACCGCTGATGCGCGCCCTGCCGCTTTCGATCGGGCCCATCCATTTCGTCGGTATCGGCGGCATCGGCATGTCGGGCATTGCCGAGGTGCTGCACAACCTGGGCTACCGCGTGCAGGGCAGCGACATCAGCGAGGGCACCAACGTCGCCCGGCTGCGCGAGGCCGGCATCCCCGTGATGGTGGGCCACGAGGCAGCGAATCTCGGCGCGGCCCAGGTGGTGGTGGTGTCCACGGCGGTGAAGCGCGACAACCCGGAAGTGCAGGCGGCGCGCGCGCGGCTGATCCCGGTGGTGCGCCGCGCCGAGATGCTGGCCGAGTTGATGCGCCTGAAATGGGCCGTCGCCATCGGCGGCACCCATGGCAAGACCACGACGACAAGCCTCGTCGCCTGCGTGCTGGAAGCGGCGAAGCTGGACCCCACCGTCATCAATGGCGGCATCATCAACGCGTACGGCACCAACACGCGGCTGGGCGCCGGCGACTGGATGGTGGTGGAGGCGGATGAGAGCGATGGCAGCTTCCTGAAGCTGCCGGCGGTGGTCGCCGTGGTGACCAACATGGACCCCGAGCACCTCGACCATTGGGGCACCGGCGAAGCGATGAAGGAGGGCTACGCGCAGTTCGTCGGCAACATCCCCTTCTACGGCTTCGCCGTCCTGTGCGCCGACCACCCCGAGGTGCAGGCGATGATCCCGCGCCTGTCGGACCGCCGCATCATCACCTACGGCTTCTCGCCCCAGGCCGACGTGCGCGCCGAGAAGCTGATCACGGACCGCATGGGTGCGACCTTCGAGGTTGCGGTGCGTGACCGCGCCACGGGGCGCAGCCGCACGCTGAAGCCGATGCGCCTGCCGATGCTGGGCAGCCACAACGTGCAGAACGCGCTGGCGGCCATCGCCATCGGCGTGGAGATGGACATCGACGAAGGCACCATCCGCACCGCTTTGATGGGCTTCAAGGGCGTGAAGCGCCGCTTCACCCGCACCGGCGAGGCCGGGGGCATCACCGTGATCGACGATTACGGGCACCATCCGGTGGAGATCGCGGCGGTGCTGAAGGCGGCGCGGCAGGCCGGCGCGCGCGACGTGGTGGCGGTGGTGCAACCGCACCGCTATTCGCGGCTCGCTTCGCTGTTCGAGGATTTCTGCACCTGCATGAACGATGCCGGCACGGTGATCGTGGCCGATGTCTACGCCGCCGGCGAACAGCCCCTGCCCGGCTACGACCGCGACGCGCTGGTGGAGGGCCTGCGCGCGCGCGGCCATCGCAGCGTGGTGCCGCTGCCTGGGCCCGACAGCCTGGCGGAGATGGTGAACGCCATCGCGCGCTCGGGCGATTATGTGGTGTGCCTTGGTGCGGGCAGCATCACGGCCTGGGCGCATGCGCTGCCCGATCAGCTGGCTGCGCTGCAGTCGCGCACGCGGCCGCGCCTCGTGGGCGGCAGCAAGTGAGGGCCGGCATGCAGCAGCACGCCACCCTGCCGCCCCTGCGCGGGCGCGCGCAGCACGATGCGGCGCTGGCCCCCTTCACCTGGTTCCGCGTGGGCGGGCCGGCGGAGTGGCTGGTGCGCCCCGCCGATGTGGAAGACCTGCTGCTGCTTCTGCGCGACCTGCCGGACGAGCTGCCGCTGACGGTGATTGGCGCCGCATCCAACCTCATCATCCGCGACGGCGGCGTGCGCGGCGTGGTGCTGCGCCTGGCCGGGCGGGGCTTCGGCGATGTGCTGGTGGAGGCCGACGGCGTGGTGGCCGGCGCCGCGGCGCTGGATGCCGTGGTGGCGGAACATGCTGCCTCGGCGGGACTCGCGGGGCTGGAATTCCTCTCCGGCATCCCGGGCTCGGTCGGCGGTGCGGTGGCGATGAATGCCGGGGCCTATGGCGCCGAGCTGTGCGACGTATTGGACTGGGCCGATATCGCGACGCCCGGCGGGCTGCTTCGAATGACGGCGGCCGAGCTGGGCTTCGCCTATCGCCGCGCCGCGCTGCCGACGCGCGGCGTGGTGGTGCGGGCGCGCTTCCGCGCGACGCCCGGCGACGCGCCTGCCATCGCCGCGCGCATGGCGGCGATCAAGGCGGCGCGCGAGGCGACGCAACCCGTTCGCGCGCGCACCGGCGGATCGACCTTCAAGAACCCGCCCGGCGCCAAGGCCTGGGCGTTGATCGATGCGGCCGGCTGCCGCGGCCTCACGCGCGGCGGCGCGCAGGTGAGCGAGAAGCACACGAACTTCCTGCTCAACACCGGTGGCGCCACGGCGGCCGATATCGAGGGGCTGGGCGAGGAGGTCCGCGCGCGCGTGCTGGCGCATTCGGGCGTGACGCTGGAGTGGGAAATCAAGCGGCTCGGCGAGGTGACGCCATGACCACGCGCGTCGCGGTGCTGCATGGCGGCGTCTCGGCCGAGCGCGAGGTGAGCCTCGCCACCGGGGCGCAGGTCGTCTCCGCGCTGGAGGCCGCCGGTTTCGCGGTGACGCCGATCGATGTCGGGCGCGATCTCGGCGCGGTGATCGCGGCGTTGCAGGCGGCGCGGCCCGACGTGGTGTTCAACGCGCTGCATGGCCGCTTCGGCGAAGATGGCTGCATCCAGGGCGTGCTCGATTGGATGGGCCTGCCCTACACGCATTCCGGCGTGCGCGCCTCGGCGCTGGCGATGGACAAGCAGGCGGCGAAGGCGGCCTTCGTGGCCGCGGGCCTGCCGGTGGCGGAGAGCCGCATCGTCGATCCCGAGGCGCTGGAGGCGGCCGACCCGCTGCCGCGGCCCTATGTGGTGAAGCCGCTGAACGAGGGATCCTCGGTCGGCGTCGCCATCCTGCGGGCGGGCGACAATCGGCGCGCGGAGATCGCGCAGCGCTGGGCCTTCGACCGGCGCATCATGGTGGAGGCCTTCATCCCGGGCCGCGAGTTGACCGTGGCGGTGATGGGCGACCGCGCGCTGGAGGTGACCGAGATCGCCACCGGCAACATGTTCTACGACTACGAGGCGAAATACGCCGAGGGCGGCAGCCGGCACACCCTGCCCGCGCCGGTGCACCCGGAGGTGCGGGCGCAGGCGATGGACATCGCGCTGCGCGCGCACCACGCGCTGGGCTGCCGCGGCGTCTCGCGCGCCGACCTGCGCTATGATGACACGGCGGGCGAGCCGGGGCGGCTGTATATCCTCGAGGTCAACACGCAGCCGGGCATGACGCGCACCTCGCTGGTGCCGGAGCAGGCCGCGCATCTCGGCATCGCCTTCCCCGACCTGTGCGCCTGGATGGTGCGGGAGGCGCGGCATGGCCCGTAGCGCCGCCGTGACGGCCCGTGGCGGCGGCCGGCCGCGGCGCGAGCCCGGGCGGCCGAGCCGCCTGCGGCTTTGGCTGAAGCGCCGGCGCGGGCTGCTGCGCCCGGCGGCGCTGTGGCTTGCGGGGCTTGGCCTGGTGGGTGGCGTGGGCTTCGCGCTCTACATCGCGGACCCCGCCGGGCGGGTGCGCATGCTGGTGGAGAATGCCGGCGAGCTTGGCGCGGCGGCCGGGCTGGAGGTGCGCGAGGTGGTGGTCGAGGGCCGGCGCAACACGCCGCGCGACCTGCTGCAGGCGGCGATCGGCGTGCAGCGCGGCGATGCGATGCTGAGCTTCTCGCCCGAGGAAGCGCGCGCACGGCTGGAGACCATCGCGTGGGTCGAGAGTGCGCATGTGGAACGCCGGCTGCCGGGCACCATCCTGGTGCGCCTCACGGAACGCACGCCCTTCGCCATCTGGCAGAACCAGGGCCGCTTCGCGGTGATCGACCGCGAGGGCCGCGTGGTGGCCACCGAGGCGCTGGACGCCTTCGGGCCGCTGCCGCTGATCGTGGGCGCCGGGGCCGACAAGCACGCCGCCGCGCTGCACGACCTGCTGCTTGCGCATCGCAGCATCCTGGACCGTACGCAGGCGCTGGTCCGCGTCGGCGAGCGGCGCTGGAACCTGCGGCTGCACAACGGCACCGACGTTCTGCTGCCGGAGGGGCACGAGGCGCCCGCACTGAATCGTCTGGCGGAGATGCACACGCGGCACGCGCTGCTCGACCGGCCGCTGGTGGCGATCGACATGCGGCTGCCGGACCGGCTGGTGCTGCGCCAGCCGCCAGCGCCGGAACAGCCCGTCCAGCCGGCGCGGCGCAATGCAGGGAATACGCGCGGATGAACGCCCTGTCGCGCCTTCCCGTGCCATTGGACCCACCACCCGAGCGCCGCCGCCGCGGCGCGCGCAGCGGCACCTTCGGTGTGCTCGACATCGGCACCACGAAGGTGGTGTGCCTGATCGCGCGCATCGAGGGCGATGGCGAGCCGCGCGTGCTGGGCTTCGGCTGGCAGCGCGGGCGCGGCGTGAAGGGCGGCTCGATCATCGATCTCGAGGAGGCCGAGCGCGCCATCCGCGCCGCTGTCGGCCAGGCCGAGGAGATGAGCGACACGCAGCTCTCGGGCGCCATCGTCAACCTCTCCTGCGGCCAGCCGGATTCGCGGCTGCTGCATGTGCAGTGGCCGATCGGCGGGCGCGCGGTGAGCGACGCCGATCTGCGCGCCATCCTGGCCGAGGGCCGCCGCCGCGGCGCCGAGGATGGGCGGGAGACGGTGCATGGCGCGCCGGTTTCCTTCACCGTGGATGCGACGCCCGGCGTCGAGGATCCGCGCGGCATGGTGTGCGACACGCTCGGCGCGCGCGTGCATCTGGTGGACGCCTCGCAGGCGGCGCTGCGCAACCTCGGCGCCTGCCTCGCGCGCTGCGACCTGGAGGTGGAGGAGCTGGTCTCCGCGCCGCTGGCCGCGGCGCTGGCGACGCTGGTTGAGGACGAGAAGCGGATCGGCGCCACCGTGATCGACATGGGCGGGGGCACCACCTCCATAGCCGTGTTCAGCGAGGGGCACCTGATCCACACCGCGCAGATCCCCGTGGGCGGCTGGCAGGTGACGAACGACCTGGCGCGCGTGCTGTCCACGCCGATCAACCATGCGGAGCGGCTGAAGACGCTGCACGGCGGCGCCATGGCCTCCACCGACGACGACCGCGAGATGCTGCCCGTGCCGCTGGTCGGCGAGGATGAGGACCACATCGCGCGCGTGCCGCGCGCCATGGTGGTGAACATCATCCGGCCGCGGCTGGAGGAGACCTTTGAATTCGTCCGCGAAAGGCTGGAGCAGGCCGGCGTGGCGAAGGAAGCGGGCACGCGCGTGGTGCTGACCGGCGGCGCCAGCCAGCTGATCGGCGCGCGCGAACTGGCGGCGCGCGTGCTCGACCGGCAGGTGCGCATCGGCCGTCCCCGTGGCGTGCGCGGCCTGCCCGAGACGGCCGGTGGCCCGCCCTTCGCCGGCGCCATCGGGCTGCTGGCCTGGGGTGCGGGCGAAGGCCGGCCGCTGATGGATCTGGCGCCCGGCGCCGAGGCATCCCGCGGCGCTCTGCGCCGCCTCATCGACTGGTTGCGGGTGCGAATGTGATGCCCCGCAGCCCAAAACGCTCCTCAACACCTGCGCCGCCTTGCGCCGAAACATCCAGGAGAGGCCCCCGGACATGACGCTGAACCTCACGATCCCCGCGCACCAGCACACCGACTTCACGCCGCGCATCACCGTCGTCGGTGTCGGCGGCGGCGGCACCAACGCGGTGAACAACATGGTCTCCATGGGCCTCGACGGCGTCGAGTTCCTGGTAGCGAACACCGATGCGCAGTCGCTGGTGCACAGCAAGGCCGACCGCCGCGTGCAGCTCGGCCCGCATTTGACGCAGGGCCTGGGCGCCGGCGCCAAGCCGGAGATCGGGCGCGCCGCCGCCGAGGAAGCAACCGAGGAGCTGGCGCGCCACCTGGATGGCAGCCACATGGTGTTCGTGACCGCCGGCATGGGCGGCGGCACCGGCACCGGCGCCGCGCCGGTGATCGCGCGCATGGCGCGCGAGCGCGGCATCCTCACCGTGGGCGTGGTGACGAAGCCCTTCGACTTCGAGGGCCCAAAGCGCCGCAAATCGGCCGATGCCGGCATCGAGGAGCTGCAGCAGTTCGTCGACACGCTGATCGTGATTCCGAACCAGAACCTGTTCCGTCTTGCGAATGAGAAGACCACCTTCGCCGAGGCCTTCAAGATGGCGGACAACGTGCTCTACATGGGCGTGCGCGGCGTGACCGACCTGATGATGAATCCGGGCTTGGTGAACCTCGACTTCGCCGATATCCGCACCGTCATGGCGGAGATGGGCAAGGCGATGATGGGCACCGGCGAGGCAGAGGGCGAGGACCGCGCCATCAAGGCCAGCGAGGCGGCCATCAGCAATCCGCTGCTGGAAGACACCTCGATGCGCGGCGCGCGCGGCGTGCTGATCAACATCACCGGCGGCTACGACATGACGCTGTTCGAGGTGGACGAGGCGGCCAACCGGATCCGCAAGGAAGTGGACGAGGATGCGAACATCATCTTCGGCTCCTCCATCGACGAGTCGATGAATGGCCGGCTGCGGGTCTCGGTCGTCGCCACCGGGATCGACGCCCGTGAGGCGCGCGAGGCGGAGCGGCCGAAGCTGGTGGCGATGGGCGGCGGCATGGCGCAGGCGGTCTCCAGCACCGCGGTGCCGGCCGCGGCGGGGCCCGCGGCGCGCGGCCCGGCCGGCTTCACGCCGCGCGTCGCGGCGACCACGCCTGCCGGCGCGCCACGCCAGCCGCAATCCTACGCGCCGATGCCGGGCGTGCCGGCGCAGCCCGCGCCGATCGAGGTTGCCCCCGCGCCGCTGGAGCCGCCCGTGACGCTGCAGGAACCAGGGCTGCGTGCGCCTGCCGCCACCCGTCCGGCGGCCCCCCCGTCGCCTGCGCCGCGGAACAGCTTCAACAGCATCTTCCGCAACATGACGGGCCTGATCCGGCGTGACGTGCCGGACGCCGCACCACAACCCGTGGTCGTGCGCGCCGAGCCCACAGCCGCCCCGCGTGCCTCGGCCCGGCCGGTGTCGCAGGAGGAGATGGGCGGAGTGGAGATTCCGACCTTCCTGCGTCGCCAGTCGAATTGAGGCTGAAATGCGGCGCTTGTGCGTCGCAATAATTTAGCTAAATCAATGCCTTGTAGCGTAATACCGCGAAACAAGGCTTGAATGGCGCCCCGGATGCTCCGATGGCAAGAGCATCCGGGGCGCGCTGTTCCAGCGCCCCGAATCGGCCAGCTTTCGGGCCTTCACAGGGGGATGCGTCGTGTCTCGGTTGCCGATTTCGGCGGTCGACGACGACGCGATCAGGGGCTGAGAACGGTCATGGACGGCTTTCTTCCGATCGACAGGCTGCGACGCCGAACGCTGAAGACGGCGATCGGCTGCGTTGGCGTGGGGCTGCACAGCGGGCGTCGCGTGGCGCTGACCTTCCGGCCGGCCGCTGCAGGCACTGGCATCGTGTTCCGCCGCACCGACCTCGGCATCGACATTCCCGCCCGCTTCGACCGCGTGGTCGATACCCGCCTGTGCACCGCGCTGGTGGCCGAGGACGCGCCGCATGCGCGCATCGGCACGGTTGAGCATGTGATGGCCGCGCTGGCCGGCACCGGCATCACCGACGCGATCGTCGAGGTGGATGGGCCCGAAGTGCCAATCCTCGACGGCTCGGCAGCGCCCTTCGTGTTCCTGCTGGATTGCGCCGGCAGCGTCAGCCAGGGCATGGCCGCGCCGGTCATCGAAGTGCTGCGCAGCGTGCGCGTCGAGGAGAAGGGCGCCTTCGTCGAACTGCACCCCACCGCCATGCCCGGCTTCGAAGCCTCGCTCAGCATCGATTTCGCCGCCCCGGCCATCGGCCAGCAGGCGCTGGCGCTGCGCGTCACCCCAGCCTCCTTCCGCGCGGCCCTGGCCGAGGCACGCACCTTCGCGCTCGCCGAGGAAATCGCGCAGCTGCGCGCCGCGGGCCTGGCGCAGGGCGGCAGCCTCGCCAACGCCCTGGTGGTGGATGGGCCGCTGGTGCTCAACCCGGGCGGCCTGCGCCAGCCCGACGAGTTCGTCCGGCACAAGCTGCTCGACGTGGTGGGCGACCTCGCGCTGGCGGGGGCTGCGCTCTCGGGGCGCTTCGTCGGCCATCGCTCCGGCCATGCGCTGAACAACCGGCTGCTGCGCACGCTGCTGGCCGATCGCAGCGCCTGGCGCTGGATGGGCGCAGAAGCCCAGGCCGAAGGCGCCAGCACCCGCATGCCGGCCGCTGCTGCGCCCGTGATGGCCTGACAGCGCTTCACGCCGCCGGCGCGCCGCGCAGGACCGGCCCCGAACCCTGCCGACGGCCTTGCCCGCATCACGCTGCCACGTGGTATAGGGACGACACCATGCGCCACCGTCCCCCGATGCTCCGGCGGCTTCTGCCGCTTCTCCTCCTCACGCTGCCGATCGTCGGCTGCTCCGGGCCCACGGCCTGGGACGGGCAGCAGCGCTCGCTGGGTGCGCAGCAGGCCACGACGGGCCTCGACACCTCGGCCGAGGGTCTGTTCGCCGCCGGCATGGAGGCGCTGAACAAGCAGGAGTTTTCCCGCGCGGTCGAGTTGTTCGACCTGGTGGAGCGCGAGCACCCCTATTCCAGCTTCGCCACCAACGCCAAGCTGATGTCGGCCTTCGGCGAATATTCGCGCAACCGCTACACCGAGGCGCTCGGCGCGCTGGATCGATTCATCCAGCTGCATCCGGCGCATCGCGACATCGCCTACGCCTACTACCTGCGCGGGCTGGCCTATTACGAGCAGATCAACGACCCGCAGCGCGACCAGCGCGCGACGGAACAGGCCATGGCGGCGCTGCAGGAGGTGGTGAACCGCTTCCCCGGCACGCCCTATGCCCGCGACGCACGGCTGAAGATGGACCTGGCCCGCGACCACCTGGCCGGGCGCGAGATGGTGATCGGCCGCTTTTACCAGGACCGGCGGCTTTACATCGCGGCACTCGGCCGATTCCGCCGCGTGGTCGATGACTTCCAGACCACCAACCACGTCGCCGAGGCGCTGCACCGCCTGACCGAGCTCTATCTGACGCTCGGCCTCGTGGATGAGGCGCGGCGCACGGCCTCGGTGCTCGGCCACAACTATCCGGGAAGCCCCTGGTACCAGGACAGCTACGCGCTGCTGGTGGATGGCGCGCCTGCCGCCGGGCAGGAACGCCCGGGCTTCTTCCGCCGCATGGTCGGCAGCGTGTTCTGAGGCGAGCCGGGCGCCGCCGAGGGTGCTGACCTCGCTCGCCATCCGCGATGTCGTGCTGATCGAGCGTCTCGATCTCGCCTTCGGCGCCGGCCTGACGGTGCTGACGGGCGAGACCGGCGCCGGCAAGTCCATCCTGCTCGACAGCCTCGGCCTCGCCCTCGGCGCACGCGCGGAAAGCGGCCTGGTGCGCGCGGGCCAGGCGCAGGCCAGCGTTGCCGCCGCCTTCGCACCCAGCGAGCAGCACCCCGCGCGCGCCATCCTCGCCGAACAGGGCATCGAGGCGGAGGATGAGGTGGTGCTGCGCCGCGTCGTCACCGCCGATGGCCGCAGCCGCGCTTTCGTGAACGACCAGCCGGTGGGCCTCGCGCTGCTGCGGCGACTGGGTGCGCTGCTGGTTGAGGTTCAGGGCCAGCACGACCAGGTGGGCCTGGCAGACCCCGCCAGCCACGCCGCGCTGCTGGACGCCGCCGGCGCGCTGGACCGCCTGCGCGGCAGCGTCGGCGAGGCGCATCGGGCCCTGCGCGAGGCCGCGCGTGCGTTGGCCACGGCGCGCGAGGAGATCGCCGCGGCGCAGCGCGACGAGGAATTCCTGCGCCACGCCGTCGCTGAGTTGCAGGCGCTCGCGCCGGCCGAGGGCGAGGAGGATGCGCTGGCCGCCGAGCGCCAGAAGCTGCAGCAGGGCGAGCGGCGCAACGAGGCGATTGCCGAGGCACTGGCCGCGCTGGCGCCGCGCGACCGTCGCAGTGCGCAGCCCGGCGCCGCGCTGCGCGCCGCGAGCCGCGCGCTGGAACGCCTGCCCGCACCGAATGCCGAGGCCGAGCCCGCGCTGGATGCCTTGGGGCGCGCGCTGGACGCGCTGGCCGAGGCCGAGACGGCACTGGAACGCCTTGCGCATGAAGGCGGGCCGGACCCGCGGCGGCTTGAGCATGTCGAGGAAAGGCTGTTTGCGCTGCGCGCCGCGGCGCGCAAGCACATGGTGCCCGTTGTGGAACTGCCGAACCTACTGTCCGAATTGAAGGCTCGGCTCGCCGCGCTCGATGCCGGCACGGGGCAGGTGGCAGCCGCGGAACGGCGCGCGGCGGAAACCCGCGCCGCCTTCCTGGAAGCGGCGGGACGCCTAACCGAGGCTCGGCAAGAGGCTGCGCAGAAGCTGGAACGCGCAGTGGCGAAGGAGTTGCCGCCGCTGAAGCTGGACCGCGCGCGGCTGGTGGTGGAGGTGGCGCCGCGCGCCGAGGCGGCCTGGGGCCCGGATGGCGTGGACCGCGTCACCTTCCTCGTCTCCACGAACCCCGGCCAGGCACCCGGTGCACTCGACAAGATCGCCTCCGGCGGCGAGCTCTCGCGCCTCATGCTGGCGTTGAAGGTGGTGCTGGCGCGCGGCTCACCGGTGCCGACCCTGGTGTTCGACGAGGTGGACAGCGGCATTGGCGGCGCCACCGCCGCCGCCGTGGGCGAGCGCCTCGCGCGCGTGGCGGAACGCCTGCAGGTGCTGGTGGTGACGCATTCACCGCAGGTGGCGGCGCGCGGCGCGCGGCACCTCTCGGTGGCGAAGCAGGTGAAGGCAGGGCGCGCGGAGACCCGCGTGACGCCGCTCGACGCGCCGCAGCGGCGCGAGGAGATCGCGCGCATGCTGGCCGGCGAACGCGTGACGGAGGCGGCGCGCGCGGCGGCCGACAGCCTGCTCGCCGGGGGGCTGCTGTGATCAGGCCGGCCGTGCCGGCCGATGCGGCCGCCATCGCCACGCTGATCAACGCCATCAACAGCTTGGACCACAAGGCGCCTGACATTCCGATGACCGCGGCGCTGGTGCTGCGCGACCTGGTGTGCGACCGGCCGCGCGCACTGCTGCGCGTGGCGGAGCAGGATGGCGTGGTGGTCGGCTTCGCCACGGCCACCTTCATCTACGACGCTACGCGCGCGGCGGATGCGATGATGCTGCTCGATCTCTACGTGGCGCCGGCAGCACGGCGGCGTGGCCATGCGGCGCGGCTGATGGCCTGCCTTGCGGCACTGGCATTGCAGCACGGCGCCGGCTGCCTCTGGTGGGGCGTGGACGAGGGCGACGCGGAGGCGACGCTGTTCTATCGCGCCATCGGCGCGCGCAGCGAAGGCCTGTTCAGCGGCGAGATCATCCAGGGCCGGGCGCTCGACCGGCTCGCAGGGGCCGCGTCATGAGGCCGCGCCCTGCCACGGAGCCAGACCGCGAAGCCGTTGCGTCGGTGGTCGCAGCGCGGACCGCCGACGCCTTCGAGACCCAGGCGGATGCAGCCCCATGACCAACACCGCACTGCGCCTTCGCGACGTCGATGCGCTCACCGAAGCCGATGCCGCCGCTGAACTCGCCGCCCTGGCCGCCGAGATCGCGCATCATGACGCGCTGTATCACGGCCAGGATGCGCCCGAGATCACCGACGCCGAATACGATGCGCTGGTGCGCCGCAACTGCGCCATCGAAGCGCGCTTCCCCCAGCTGGTGCGGGACGACAGCCCGAGCCGGCGCGTCGGCGCCGACGCCGCTGAAGGCTTCGCGAAGCTGCGCCATGGCGTGCCGATGCTCTCGCTGGACAACGCCTTCGTCGAGCAGGATTTCGCAGACTTCTGCGCCTCCATCCGGCGCTTCCTCCTCCTGGAGGCCGACGAGGTGCTGGACTTCGTGGGCGAGCCGAAGATCGACGGCCTCTCGATCAACCTCACCTATGAGGATGGCGCCTTCGTGCGGGGAGCGACGCGCGGCGATGGTGCGGAGGGCGAGGACGTGACGCGCAACCTGCTGACGCTGGCCGACCTGCCGCGCCGGCTGGAACCGCCCTACCCCGCGCGCATCGAAATCCGCGGCGAGGTGTTCTGCGAGAAAGCTGATTTCCTCGCCTTCCGGGCGCAGCAGCAGGTTGCGGCCGAGGAGCGCGAGGCGCGGCGCGCGCGCGGCGAACGCGTGGGGCCCGCCGTCACCGTGCCGGTGAACCCGCGGAATTTTGCCGCCGGCTCGCTGCGGCAGCTGGACCCCGCAATCACTGCGCAGCGGCCGCTGAAGCTGTTCGCCTATGCGATGGGCGAGGCCAGCGAACAGCCGGCCGAGACGCATTGGGCGTGGCTGGAACGCCTGCGCGGCTGGGGCTTCCGCGTGAACCCGGCCAGCGCCTGCCTGGCGGGCGAAGCGGCCGCGACAATGTTCCAGCAGCGCATGACCGAAGCGCGCGCGGCACTCAGCTATGACATCGATGGCGTCGTCTACAAGCTGGACCGGCTGGACTGGCAGCGCCGGCTGGGCTTCGTCGGGCGTGCGCCGCGCTGGGCGATCGCGTGGAAATTCCCGGCCGAGCGCGCCACCACCGTGCTGCGCGACATCGAGATCCAGGTGGGCCGCACCGGCGCGCTGACGCCGCGCGCGGTGATGGAGCCGGTTTCCGTCGGCGGCGTGATGGTGACGTATGCCAGCCTGCACAACGAGGACGAGATCACGCGCAAGGACGTGCGGATCGGCGACACGGTGATCCTGCAGCGCGCCGGCGACGTGATCCCGCAGATCGTCGGCGTGGTGCTGGAGAAGCGCCCCGAAGGTGCGATGCCTTTCGCCTTCCCCGATGCATGCCCGGCCTGTGGCAGCCACGCCGTGCGCGCGAATGGCGAGGTGGTGAAGCGCTGCACCGGTGGGCTGATCTGCCCGGCGCAGACGGTGGAACGGCTGATCCATTTCTGCCGCCGCAACGCGATGGATATCGAGGGGCTGGGCGAGGAGAACGTGCAGAAGCTGTTCGCCGAGGGGCTAGTGAAGGGCCCCGCCGACATCTTCCGCCTGCATCGGCACGCCGAGACTCTGCGCACCTGGGAGGGCTGGGGCGAGAAGAAGATCGCCAACCTGCTCGCCGGCATCGAGGCGCGGCGGCGCGTACCGCTGGAGCGCTTCATCTTCGCGCTCGGCATCCGCCGCATCGGCGAGGCGAACGCGAAGCTACTGGCGCGGCACTACCATTCGCTGGCCGAATGGCGCGCGAAGATGCTGGCCGCCACCACCATCGGCAGCGAAGCGCGCGAGGAGCTCGGCAGCATCCAGGGCGTCGGCCCCGCCATCGCCACCGAGTTGGCGGAGTTCTTCGCCGAGCCGCACAATCGCGACGCGCTGGAGGATCTGGCGCGCGAGGTCACGCCCGAGGAGGCGGCGATCATCGCCGCAGCCGACAGCGCCTTCGCAGGCAAGGTAATCGTCTTCACCGGCACGCTCGAGACGATGTCGCGCGATGAGGCGGAGGCACAGGCGGAACGGCTGGGTGCGAAGGTGACGAAGAGCGTGTCGAAGAAGACCGATTTCGTGGTGGTGGGGCTCGATGCTGGCAGCAAGGCGAAGAAAGCGGCGGAGCTCGGCCTGCGCGTGCTGAGCGAGGCCGAGTGGCGCGCCATGGCGGGGCTGGGCTAGGCGCGATGTCGGCCGCCCTCGTCGCCGCGCTGCTGCTCTCCGTGGCCGCCTACATCCACACGCGCAGCCCGACGCCCGACATGCGCCCGGACCAGCCGCTGGCGGACCTTCTGTGGCGCGGCCTGTCGATGCTGGCGCTGGTCACCTGGGGCGTGCTGATCGTGCGCGGCTTCGCGCGGGAGCAATGGGCGGAGGCCACCGTGTCGCTGCTCGGCTCCTTCGTCGCCAACTGGTACATTTCCCAACGCGGGCCGCGGCCCACATGGCCGGGGCTTTCCATGCTGTTCGCGGTCATCGGACTCGGCTTCGCCGCCTGGTCCTTCGCGATGGAGTAGCGGATCACCCGCGCGGCGGCAGGTCCAGCCGCGAGACTTCGGCATCCCCGCCCTCGATCGGGAAGCGCGCGCGCACCAACGGGTCATGTCCCGGAATCACCAGGCTCTCGTCGCCGCCGGCCAATGCGCGGGCGCGGCGCCAGCCCTGCACCATGGCGCCGAGATCGAACAGGATCGGGAACGGGTTCTCGCGCTGCATGTTGGCGTAGTAGTGGCTGGCGTCGCCGGCAAGCACCAGCAGGCCGCGCGCCGTCTGCACCCGCACCATCTGCAACCCGTCAGAATGGCCGCCGACGCGGTGCAGCGTGACGCCGGGCGCCAGCTCGGCCTCGCCATCGTGGAAGCACACGCGCTCGGCATGCACGGCGCGTACAAGCTGCACCACGTCCTCCACCTCGAAGGGGTGGCGCAGGCAGTGGCTGCACATGTTGCGCCCGGTGGCGAAGGCCACCTCGCGATCCTGGATGTGCAGGCGGGCCTCGGGGAACAGGCCGATGTTGCCGGCGTGATCGTAGTGCAGATGCGTCAGCACCACATCGCGGATCGCCTCCGGCGCGGTGCCCACGGCGCGCAGGCAGGACGCGACATCGCGCAGGATGCGCCGGCCGCGCTTGCCGGCCGTCGCCTCATCGAAGCCGGTATCGACCAGGATCTCCCGGCCGGCAGGCCCGCGCAGCAGCCACACGAAATAGTCCATCGGCATCGCATCGTGCGCGTCGGCCACCGGCATCAGGAAATTCGCCTGCGCGTGGCGTTCGTGATGCGCGTAGCGCAGCGCCAGCACCTGCCACATCGCTCAGCCCTGCCGCGCCACCTGGGGTGAGGCGAGTTCGATGGCCGCCAGCGCCTCGCTGAAGCGCGCCGCCGCCGTGTGGTCCTGCCCCGGGCCAAGCAGCGAGGCCGCGGCGGCCCACATCTCGCGACATTGCGCGGCAAAGGGCGCGGGCGTTGACGTCTCCCGCCCCAGTTGCAGTGCGATGGAGAGGTCCTTCACCATCAGATCGAGGCCGAAGCCGGAATCGAAGCGCCGCGACAGCACGAACTGCTTCAGCTTGCGCTGCGTGCTGTTGTTCATGCCGGTGGAGGCATTCAGCACATCCACCATCGTCGCGGGGTCGAGGCCGGCGCGTGCACCGATCAGCAGCGCCTCGACGCTGATGAGGAAGCCCGCGGCGCTGACCAGGTTGTTGAGCGCCTTCATGGCCTGGCCGGCGCCGATATCGCCGCAGTGCGTGATGGTGGTGCCCATCGCCTGCAGCACGGGTGCGACGCGCTGCAGCGTCGCGGCCTCGCCGCCGGTCATGATGGCGAGCGTGCCGTCCCGGGCGCGTGCGACGCCGCCGGAAACCGGCGCATCCGCCATCGCCACGCCGCGCGCCGCAAGCCCCGCCGCGATGGCGCGCGTGGCCGATGGCTCGCCCGAGGTCATGTCGATCAGCACCGCGCCCGGCGAAAGCGTGGCCTCGATGGCGGCGGCGGTCTCGGCCACGTCGCGGCTGGTCGGCAGCATGGTGACGATCGCATCCGCGCCATCTGCCGCCTGCATGGCCGTGGCGGCGGCGGCGGTACCCTGCGCGGCGGCGAACTGAACGGCGCGGCCGGGCGCTGCGTCATGGACAATGACAGCAAAGCCCGCCTGCACGAGCCTCGCGGCCATGGGCGCTCCCATCAGGCCGATGCCGATGAAGCCGATCCGGCCGATCGTGCCGCCCATGCTGCGCCCCTCCACATTCCCGCAAGGCTGGCCCGCCCATGCCGGCGGGTCAACGCCGGGCCACGGCTGCGATAGGCTGTGCGGCGCATCAGGGGCGACAACGATGTTCGAGGATTTCCTGCTGGAGACCCGCACGGCGAATGGCCAGGCGCTGCGGCTGCGCCGTTGCGGCGAGGGGCCACCCCTGCTTCTGCTGCACGGCAATCCGCAGACGCATGCCATGTGGCACCGCGTGGCGCCTGCGCTGGCGCCGCAGTTCACGGTGGTGTGCCCGGATCTGCGCGGCTACGGCTTTTCGTCCAAGCCGGCGGTATCGGCGGACAGTGCGGCCTATGCGAAGCGGGAGATGGCGGCCGACATGCTGGCGCTCATGCAAGGCCTCGGCTTTCCGCGCTTCCAGGTGGTGGCGCATGACCGCGGCGCGCGCGTGGCGCATCGGCTGGCGCTGGATGCGCCGCAGGCCGTGCAGAGACTCTGCGTGATGGACATCGTCCCCACCCTGCACCACTTCGAGCACGCCGACATGCGCTTCGCGATGGGCTACTATCATTGGTTCTTCCTGGCGCAGCCGCATCCGAAGCCGGAACGCATGATCCTGCGTGATGTCGAGGACTGGTTTGACCTGCACACGACGCGCGAGCCGAAGGGGCGCGACTTCTTCCACCCGGCCGCGCGCGCCGATTATCTCGCGGCACTGCACGAACCCGGCACCATCGCCGCGATCTGCGAGGATTACCGTGCCGCTACCGGCATCGACCTGGCGCATGACCGCGCAAGCCGCGCGGCAGGCCAGCGCGTGGCCTGCCCGCTGCTGGTGCTCTGGGGCAGCAAGGGCAAGATCGGGCAGTGGTACGCGCCGCTGGATGTGTGGCGCGATTACGCGGTCGGCCCGGTCACCGGCGGCCCTGTGCCCTCCGGCCACTACCTGGCGGAGGAAGCGCCAGAGGCTGTGCTGGCCGCGCTCTCGCCCTTCCTCAATCGAACGGCAGGATGAAGGGCAGGTCGGTATCGCCGGTGCGCGCGCCGCAGGCCGTCAGCATCGCATGCACCTGGCCGCGATGGTGGGTCTGGTGGTTGAAGAAATGCGTGACCAGCACGGCGCGCGGCCGCGTCACGTCGCGCTGCATGGCTCCGCTGTACCAGCCGAGCGAACCATCCAGCCAGGCGGGGTCGAGTGCGGCGGCCCAGGCTTCGATCCGCGCATCGGTGTCGCGACGGTCCGCGACGAGCTTCGGCCACGCATCATGCAGCGCTGTGCTCTCGGGGATGCCGCCAGGCGGCGCCGGCCATCCGGCGAAGCGCGCCATCCACACCGTGTCGCCCCACAGCAGGTGGCTGAGCGTGGCGTGAATCGAGCCGAAGAAGGCGCCGCGCGGCGCCCGTCGATCGGCCTCGGTCAAGGTGTCCGCCGCCGCATAGAGGCGCCGGTTCATCTCGGCATTGTAGGCCGCCATCATGCGGCACCATTCGCGCGTGATCATGCCAATGCCTTCCAGAAGAAAACCACATCGGCCGCCGCGCCATCCGGCCCGATTTCGAGCGCGGGGATCGTGCCGAGTTCCCGCCAGCCGAGCGCGCGATACAGCGCCTCCGCAGGTGTGCCGCGCCGCGTATCGAGCAGCAGCAGGCGCCGGCCGATGCCGCGCGCCGCCTGCTCCGCGCGCTGCATCAACGCGCGACCCACGCCGTGCCGGCGCGCCGCGGGATCGACCATCAGCTTCGCCACATCCGCGCGATGCGGCTGGTTCTCCGGCGTGTCGAGCAGCAGCATGACGGCGCCGGCCAGCGCGCCATCCTGCCACGCCACCAGCAGCACCGCCTTGCCGAGCGCGACGTCGGAGGAGACGCGCTTCCAATGCGCTTCCGCGGCGGCGAGGGCGAGCGGCGCGCGGAAGGTGAGGCTGGCGCCATCCGCCACGCAATCCACCAGCAGGCGCGCGAGGCGGCGCTCCACGCTGACGGCAGCGGCGGCATCCAGCGCCTCCACCACGAGGCCCTGCAGCGGCTTGGTGTAGCGGAACTCAAGGCTTTTCGAGATGTCGTCCAGGATGCGGATGGAGCCCTGACGCACATATCCGCGCTTTTCGTAGAAGCGATGCGCGGCTTCGAAGCGCGTATCGGTCCACAGCACCAGGCGCGCGGCGCCAGCCTGGCGGGCGTGCGCCTCCGCCGTTTCCAGGAGGCGATGCGCAAGGCCGGTGCCGCGATGCGCGGCATCGACATACACCTTGCAGATCTCCCAGGCGGAGTCCTGGTGCAGCGGCCGCGTTCCGGCCATGCCGACCACCCTGCCCCCCGCCTCGGCGGTCCAGAAGGCGCCGCCGGCCTCGGCGAAATACGTGGCAAGGGCGCGCAGTTCCGGTACCTCGGCATCCACGTCGAGGATGCAGTTCGGGTACTCGGACCAGCACGCATCGATCAGCGCGATAAAGCCCTCGGAATCCTCATCGCGGGCCGGGCGCAGCATCGTGGCCGTCAGGCCAGGCCGTGGCAGAAATCCTGGATCCGCGCGCAGGCGTCGCGCAGGCTTTCCGTGTCGGTCGCGTAGGAGACGCGGATATAGGGGCTCATGCCATAGGCTGCGCCCTGCACCACGGCCACGTGGTTCTCCTCCAGCAGCGCGAGCGCGAATTCGGTGTCGGTGGTGATGCGGCGGCCACCGCGGCTGGTCTTGCCGAGGCAGCCGGCGATGTTGGGGAACACGTAGAATGCGCCTTCGGGCTTGTGGCAGGACACGCCCGGCGAGGCGTTCAGCGCCTCCACCACCATGTCGCGCCGCTGCCGGTAGATCGCCGCGCGTTCGGCCACCAGATCCTGCGGACCGTCGAGCGCGGCCACTGCAGCGGCCTGGCCGACGGTGCTGATGCCGCTGCTGATCTGGCTCTGCATGTTCACCATGGCGGCGATCAAGGGCTTCGGGCCGCCGCAGAAGCCCACGCGCCAGCCGGTCATCGCGTAGGTCTTGGACACGCCATTGACGGTGAGGACACGGTCCTTGAGGCGCGGCTCCACCTCCGCGATCGTGCAGAATTCGAAGCCGTCATAGACGAGGTGCTCGTACATGTCGTCGGTCATGACCCAGACATGCGGATGCTTCAGCAGCACCGCGGCCAGCGCCTGCATCTCGGCACGCGAACAGGCGGCGCCGGTCGGGTTGTTCGGGAAATTCAGGATCAGCCACTTGGTCTTCGGCGTGATCGCTGCGTCGAGGTCCTCGGGGCGCAGCTTGAAGCCGTTGTTCTGCGGGCAGTTGATCAGAACCGGCTTGCCGGTGGCCAGCTTCACCATCTCGGAATAGCTGATCCAGTAGGGCGCGGGAATCAGCACCTCGTCGCCCGGATCGCAGGTGCCGAACAGCGCGTTCATGATCACCTGCTTGCCGCCATTGGAGACCATGAGCTCGTCCAGCGCGTAGTCGAGGTTGTTGTCGCGCTTGAACTTCCGCTGCACCGCTTCCTTGAGCGCGCGGGTGCCGTCCTGCGGCGGATACTTGGTGTCGCCCGCCAGGGCCGCGTTGTAGGCGGCGTCGATGGCGTGGCGGGGCGTGTCGAAATCCGGCTCGCCGATCGCCAGCGAGATCACCTTGATACCCTTGGCCGAAAGCTCCCGCGCCTTCGTGGTCATCACCGCGGAGGCAGCGAGTTCGACATCCTTCAGACGATTGGCGAGCGCGGGCATTGTCTCAGCTTTCTCCAGGGCGGTTGTGTCACAGTACACCCGCCGGCGAAGCCGCTCAATCGGCGGGGCGTTCCAGCACCCAGTCGAAGGGCTGCTCGCCGGTCAGCACGAAGCCGAGGCGTTCCCAGAAGCGCCGCGCGGGGCTCTGCTTCAGCACCTCGATGCGCCAGATGCGCCCGGGGTTGCGCGCCAGCACGTGCCGCACGATTGCGGCGCCGAAGCCCTGCCCCTGCAGCGAGGGCTCGATGTAGAGGCTGTGCAATTCCACGACGGCTTCGCCCGCCTCGATACCGATGCAGCCGGCGAAGCGGCCCTCGGCCTCGATCACCTGCATCCCGCCGGCGTCGAAGGCCGCCTGCATGCGGGCGCGGCGGCGCGCAGGATCATAGCGGCCGACGCGTTCCAGATGTGCGCGCATCACGCGGATCGACAGGTCGAGCAGCGGCGCGAAATCCGCCTCCGTCGCAGGACGGAAGCGGAAGTCGGCGATCATGTCAGCGCGGCGCAGAACTTCTGGATGCGCGTGCAGGCCTCGGCCAGCGTCACGTCGTCGGTGGCGTAGCTGATGCGGAAATGGCCGGGGAACATGAAGGCGCTGCCATGCACCGCCGCCACGCCGGTCTCCTCCAGCAGGGCCACGACGAAATCCTCGTCATTGGCAATCTTGTGCCCGCCCGCGCTGGTCTTGCCGAGGCAGCCGAACACCGAGGGGAACACGTAGAACGCGCCCTCGGGCTTGTGGCAGCGGATGCCCGGCGCGGCGTTCATCATCTCCACCACCAGGTCGCGGCGGCGCTTATATGCGGCGCGCATCTCGAGGATGAAATCCTCCGGCCCATCCAGCGCAGCAAGCGCGGCGGCCTGGCTGATGCTGCTGGTGCCCGAGGTGCTCTGGCCCTGCAGCTTGTCCATCGCCTTGATGAGCTGCTTCGGCGCGCCGGCGAAGCCGATGCGCCAGCCGGTCATCGCATAGGCCTTGGAGCAGCCATTCATGGTGATGGTGCGCTCGCGCAGCCCGGGCTCCACCTCCACCACCGTGGCGGCCCTGAAGCCGTCATAGGTCAGCTTGTCGTAGATGTCGTCGGTGAAGATCCAGATGTTTGGGTGGCGCATCAGCACGTCGGTAAGCTGCTTGAGCTCCGTCGCGTTGTAGGCCGCACCGGTGGGGTTGGAGGGGTTGTTCAGGATCACCCACTTGGTCTTCGGCGTGATCGCGGCCTCGAGCTGCTCGCCCGTGATCTTGAAGCCCTGGTTCTGCCCGGCCGGCACGATCACGGGCGTGCCCTCGGCGAGCGCCACGATGTCGGGGTAGCTGACCCAGCAGGGGGCGGGGATGATCGCCTCGTCCCCCGCCTGGATGGTCGCCATCAGCGCGTTGAAGATCACCTGCTTGCCGCCGGTGCAGACGATGATCTCGTCCGGCGCGTAGTCGAGGCCGGAATCGCGCTTGAACTTGCGACTCACCGCCTGGCGCAACGCCATGGTGCCGAGGTTGTCGGTATACTTCGTGTCACCCGCCTCGATCGCCTTGATGGCGGCGTCCTTGATGTGGCGGGGCGTGTCGAAATCGGGCTCGCCGACGCTCAGGCTGATGATGTCGCGACCCGCGGCCTTCAGGGCACGCGCCTTGGCCGTGATGGCCATGGTCTGCGAGGGGGAAATGCGCTCGAGGCGGTCGGCGATGAGGTTCATGGCGGCTTTCCGGGGTCCCTGCCCGACCCCCGGTCCGGGGGGCTCGGCCTTCGGTTCCTAGCGCCGCCGCGCCGGGGCGTCCATCGGGCGGGGCGTTATTCCAGGCGCAACGGGCGGTAGCCCCGGAAGGTGAAGCCCTTTTCCTGCATGCAGTTGAAGCGCCAGCCCGCGCGCGGCTGCTGGTTGACGTCCACATGGCCCCAGCGGGCGGGGACGAAGCGGTCGAACACCCGGCAGCGCTCCTGGTTGCCCTCGCGCCAACACTGCCGTTCGCGTTCCATCCGGGCCGGGGCGACGATCTGCCAGACGAAGTTGGGCGGCACGGCCAGCTGTGCCTGCGCCGCGCAGCCCTCGTTCACGGCATCGGCCTCGGCCTCGGACACGCCGGGCCGTTCCCAGCGCTCGGCACAGGCGGCCATGAGCAATAGCAGCAGCAGGGGCAGGACACGGCGCATGACCTGCATATGGGCCAGGGTCGTGGAAAAATCATGGCGCGCCTCCGAAACGGCGGCCGAGGCGCAGCGCCAGAACCAGCGCCAGGGCCACCACCCCCAGCAGCACCGTGGCCAGGGCGTAGAGCTCCGGCGTCAGGCCCAGGCGGACGGCCGAGAAGATCACCATGGGCAGGGTGCTGGCGCCGGGGCCGGAGACGAAGCTCGCGATCACCAGGTCATCGAGGGAGAGCGTGAAGGCCAGCAGCCAGCCCGCCGCCACGCCCGGCGCGATCAGCGGCAGGGTGATGAGGGCGAACACCTTCCAGGGCCGGGCGCCGAGGTCCATCGCCGCCTCCTCCAGGCTGGAGTCGAAATCCGCGAGGCGGGACTGCACGACCACCGCGACATAGGCGGCGCCGAAGGTCGCATGGGCGATCGCCACAGTGCCGGCGCCGCGGCCGGCGGGAAAGCCGAAGGCCTGTTCCAGGGCGACGAACAGCAGCAGCAGCGACAGGCCGGTGATCACCTCCGGCATCACCAGCGGCGCGGCCATCACGCCGCCGAACAGCGCGCGGCCGCGGAAGCCGCCGAAGCGGGCCAGTGCGAAGCCGGCCAGCGTGCCCAGGATGGTGGCCATGGTGGCGGCGATGGCGGCGATGCGCAGCGAGAGGAACAGCGCCTGCATCAGCGCCTCGTTGCGCCACAGCGCCGCATACCAACGCAGCGAGAAGCCGGTGAAGCTGGTGACCATGCGGCTGTCGTTCAGCGAGAACACCACCATCAGCAGGATGGGCAGATAGAGGAAGGCGAAGCCGAGGCCGAGCGGCACCAGAAGCCTTGCGGGCAATTGCATCATCCGCGCTGCTCGCGCGCCGCACGCGTCTGGAACAGCGCGATCGGCACCACCAGCGCCAGCAGCAACACCACGGCGAGGGCGGAGGCCAGCGGCCAGTCCCGGTTCTGGAAGAACTCGGTCCACAACACCCGGCCGATGAGCTGCGCGCCAGGCCCGCCGAGCAGCTCCGGGATCACGAATTCGCCAACGGCGGGGATGAAGACCAGCAGGAACCCCGCGACGATGCCGGGCGCCGAGAGCGGCAGCGTGACCGCCAGGAATACGCCGAGCGGCTTCGCGCCGAGATCGGCCGCAGCGTCCAGCAGGGTGGGATCGAGGCGCGACAGGGTGGCGTAGAGCGGCAGCACCATGAAGGGCAGGTAGCAGTACGTGATGCCGAGATACATCGCGATGTCGGTGTAGAGCAGCGCCAGCGGCGCCTCGATCACCCCCAGGGCCAGCAGCGCACCATTGATCCAGCCCTGGTCCTGCAACAGGCCGATCCAGGCGGTGACGCGCAGCAGGAAGGAGGTCCAGAACGGCAGCACCACCAACATCAGCAGCAGGTTGCGCCGCCGCTCCGGCGCGCGCGCGATGGCCAGCGCCATGGGGTAGCCGACCAGCAGGCAGAGCAACGCCGAGATGGCGGCCACGCGCAGGCTGCGCAGATAGGCCTCGATGTAGAAGGGGTCCTCGAACAACAGGCGGAAATTGTCGAGGTTGAGCTGCAGATAGGGCCCGCCATCCTCGCGCCAGCGCAGCAGGGCCGCATAGGGGGGCACGCCTTCCACGCTCTCGGCCAGACCGATCGAGGCGACGATGCCGAAGGGTGCGGCGAAGAACAGCGCCATCCAGGCCGCGGGCAGCAGCAGCATCAGCCATCGCCCGGTCATTCCGGCAGCACCACCGCGGCTTCCGCATCCCAGGTCAGCGCCACCACATCTTCCCAATCCACCGGGCGTTCCGTGACGCGGCGCAGGTTGGGCTGGCTGACGCGCAGCGTGCGGCCGCCTTCCATCTCGACGTGATACATGAAGAAGTCGCCGAAATAGGCGATGTCGCGCACGCGGCCCACCAGGCGGTTCACGCCATGCGGCGCGCCGGCCTCCACGCGCGCGATGCGCAGGCGCTCGGGCCGCAGCGCGACGAAGACGCGGCTGCCAACAGGCTTCGGCGCGGGCCCGGCGGTGACGATGTCGAATTCGTATTCGGAGGAGCCGATCCGCGCGCCCTCGGCGCCACTGCTCTCGACAACGCCCTCCAGGATGTTGGCGGTGCCGAGGAACTCCGCGGTGAAACGGCTGTTGGGGTATTCGTACACCTCACCCGGCGTGCCGATCTGCGCCAGCGTACCGCGATCCATCACCGCGAGGCGCGTCGCCATCGTCATCGCCTCCTCCTGGTCATGCGTCACGATGATGAAGGTGGTGCCGGTGCTTTCCTGGATGTTCACCAGCTCGAACTGCGTCGCCTCGCGGAGGTTCTTGTCGAGCGCCGAGAGCGGTTCGTCCAGCAGCAGCAGCTTTGGCCGCTTGGCCAGCGCGCGCGCCAGCGCGACGCGCGCCTTCTGCCCGCCGGAGAGCTGCGCCGGGCGACGATCGCCCAGCCCCTCGAGGCGCACCAGCGCGAGCATCTCGGCCACGCGCGCGTGCATCGCGGCCTTGGCCATGCCGTCCTGGCGAAGGCCGAAGGCGATGTTGCGCGCGACGCTCATGTGCGGGAACAGCGCGTAGGACTGGAACATCATGTTCATCGGCCGCGCATAGGGCGCCACCCCGGCCAAATCCTGCCCATCCAGCACGATCCGCCCGGCATCGGGCGCCAGGAAACCCGCCAGGCAGCGCAGCAGCGTCGACTTGCCGGAGCCCGAGCCGCCGAGCAGCGCGAACAGCTCGCCGCGGTAGATCGAGAGCGAGACGTCATCCAGCGCCGCGAAGCCGCCGAAGCGCTTCGTCACGCCCTCGATGCGCAGGAAGGGCGTGGCGTCCGGATCGCGCCAGGGCTCGGCCGCGCCGGGCCGGCCTGCGCCCCTCACCGCCCCGCCTTAAAGCGCGCCCAGACGCGGTTGCGCGCCCGGTCCGCCGCCTGCGGCACCGGGCCGATGGTGAACAGGCGCGCGCGCACATCCTCGGTGGGGAAGATGCTCGGGTCGTTCGCCACTTCGGGCGCGACCAGCGCGCGGCTGGCCGGCACGGCGTTAGGATAGCGCACGTGGTTGGTGATGGCGGCCATCACATCGGGCTGCAGCAGGAAGTTGATGAAGGCGTGCGCATTCTCGGCATTCGGCGCGTCGGCCGGAATCGCCATCACGTCGAACCAGAGCTGCGCGCCCTCCTTCGGCGCCATGTATTGCACCACCACGCCGCGACCGGCCTCGCGCGCCCGCACGCCAGCCTGGATCGCATCGCCCGAGTAGGCGAAGGCGAGGCAGGCCTGGCCGGAGGCCAGCGCCTCGATCGCGCCGGCGGTGGAGAAGTTGCGGATGAAGGGGCGGATGGCGAGCAGCGCGCGCTCCACATCACGCAGGTCGTCCGCGCTGGTGCTGTTCGGATCGCGGCCGAGGTAGCGCAGTACGGTCGGGATAACGTCGGCGGCGCTGTCCATCATGGTGATGCCGCAGCGTGCGAGGCGCCGCGCATGCTGCGGGTCCATCAGCAGCGCCAGGCTGTCGAGCGGCGCGTCGGGCGCCAGTGCGCGCACGCGCTCCGGATTGAAGCCGAGGCCGATGGTACCCCACAGATACACGGCGCCGAAGCGGTTGCCGGGGTCGGATGCCGCGACGGCGGCGTTGATGGCGGGATCGAGGTTGCGCAGGTTCGGGATCAGCGCGGCATCGAGCGGCCGCAGGCCGTTCGCGCGCACCAGCCGCGACAGCGTGGGCTCGGCCGTCGGCACGATGATGTCGAAGCCGGACCGGCCGGCGGAGAGCCTGCCCTCCAGCGTCTCGAGGCTGTCGAACACGTCGTAGCGCACGCGGATGCCGGTTTCGCGCGTGAAGCGCTGGATCACGTAGGGGTCGATGTAGTCGTTCCAGTTGAACACGTTCACCACCCGCTCCTGCGCCGCGGCGGGCAGCAGCGGCAGGGCCAGGAGCAGGGCCAGCAGGCTCAGGCGAAGGCGCATCGATGGGGACCTCGTCAGGGGTGGCGCGACAAGCCTAACAGCGCCCTCGCCGCGCTGCACCCGCCCAGGCCGAGGCCGCAAGCCAGGAATTTGTTCTTGACTTGTTCTTCTGCTCTGCGCTAAGCAACGCGGGCCAAGGGGCGAGGTGCGTCCGGCCCCAGGCGCCAGCCCCAGCCACCACCACGGCCATCACCACACATCGATGAGCCTCCTGCTCGCCCGGCACTGCGCCCGGGCTTCAGGACGGCTGTCCCATTCCCGTCTTCACACCTGCCCTCCACCAGCGGGCGCGCCGCCCGGCGCGCCCCGCCCCCGCCGCGCGACCGGAGCCCCCGCATGCCCTTCATCAGCACCGACCTGACGCCGCTGCTCACCGGCAGCGGCTTCACCCTCTGGCTGTACCGCACCGCCGATACGCGGGCCACGGCGCTCGGCGCCGGGTATTTCGCGCCGGCGGGGCCGCAGTTGGAAACCGGGGACCTGATCCTGCTGCAGGCCGCCGACGCGGTGGCGCTGCTGCCGGTGCGCGCCGGCGACATCGTGGCGGCAGGGCTGGTGGTGGACACTGCGGCAGCGCCCTTCCGCGTCAATCGCACGGCGGCGCCGCGCTTTTCGATGCGCCAGGCCGCGACGGCCGCGGCCATCACCGTCGTGCTCGCACCCATCGCCGCCGGCATCGTCTCGAACGGCACGGTTCAGGCGCAGGCGGCGGTGGCCGGCGCGGTCAGCGAGGTGCTGTTCACGCTGCGCGACGAAGCCGGACAGGCAGTGCGCGGCCCGCAGGCCGCTTCGGTGAGCGGCGGCGCCGCCAGCATCAGCTTCCCCGCGCCGCCCGCCGGCAGCGGCTATCGCATGCGCGTGGAGGCGACCGTGGACCCGGCTGCGGCCGACAGCTCGGCCCCCTTCTCGGTTACCGCGCCGTTCAGCCTACGGCTGCAGACCGGCAGCGCGCTGCTGCTGCAGACCGGCGGGCTGGTGCTGCGCTGACGCCCGCCGCGCCCCGCCCCGACACCCCCTCGCCCCGTTCAGGACAGGACCTCCATGGCCGACGCCCGCATCACCGACCTGCCGGCAGCCGTTGCGCTGACCGCATCCGACATCGCCCCCATCGTGCAGGGCAGCGGGGCCGCCGCGCAGACACGGCGCGCGACCTTCGCCCAGATCACCGCCGGCGTGCATGCCGAGCGTATGTTCCATGTGCGCGACTATGGCGCGGTGGGGAATGGCACCACCGATGACGTGGCGGCGCTGCAGGCGACGATCGACGCGGCCTCGGCGGCCGGCGGCGGCATCGTGCGGCTCGGCCCGCGCCGCTACCGCATCGCGGCGGCCGACCTGACGGTGCGCGAGAATGTCTGCCTCGAAGGCCAGATGTTCCCGGGCGGCCAGCGCGTCGGCGCCGATTACCGCGCCATCCCCGGCACGCTGATCGTCGATCAGGGCCGCACCATCCGCGTGCTGCGCGCCGCCACGCTGCGGCGTGCCGCGGTGCTGCGCGACGGGCTCGGCGCGCCACCCACCACCATGCGCGCCGGCATCACGCTGCGCAGCGGCTTCGCCGGCACGGCCATCACCATCGGCGATGGCTCAGGCACGCATCACGACGCGCTGGTCGAGGATCTGCTGATCCTCGGCTTCAACCTGGCGATCCGGTCCGACAACAGCCAGCGCCTCAATGTCCGCCGCGTGCGCGGCGACAACCGCAACGGCATCTGGCTGACCCGCACCTATGACATCTCGCGCGTGCATGACGTGCATTTCTGGCCGTTCCTCACGGGCAACCTGGCCAATGTGTCGCTGGTGCAGAACAGCGTCACCGGCGTGGCCAACAACGGCGTCGGCCTGGTGCGCATCACCAGCGGCGCGGCACACGGGCTTCTCACGGGCGACCTCGTGAACCTGCACGGCGTTACCGGCGTGCCCGCGGCCAATGGCCGCTACACCGCGACGGTGATCGACGCCACGCGCATCGACCTGCAGGGGGCGGGCTTCACCGGCGCCTGGACCGGCGGCGGCACACTCTCGCTGTGGAACAACCGCCGCACCGGCACCGCCTTCCGCGTCGAGACCAGCGACGTGGCCGAGTTCGTGAACTGCTTCTGCTACGGCTACGATGTGGGCTTCGACCTGGGCGATGGCAGCCAGTCCATCCAGCTGCACAATTGCAGCGTGGATGACCTGCTGCCGCTGAAGGATCCCGGCACCGTCGGCGCCTGGATCCGCGGCAGCGCCTTCCGCACCAAGTGGGTGGGCGGGTTCATCAGCAGCATGGCCACCGCCGTGCGCGTGGACAGCAACGCCTCCAACCAGGGCGACAACCAGTTCGTCGGCGTGATGGTGGGCGGCGATGGCGGCGGCCGCACGGTGGAGGTGCTGGACGGCGGGCTGACGTTGGTCGCCTGCGACCTGCCGGCTGCCAGCGTGTATCTGGCAGCGGCAGGTGACAGCCTCTCGGTCATTGCCTCCGACACGCGATCAGCCAGCTTCACCGGGCAGACGCCGGCGGATCTGGCGCGCATCGTGCTGGTGGGCAACCGCCGCCAGGCGATGGCCTCCTCGCCCGATGAATCGCGCGCGCTGCTGCAGCGCCGCTCCGCCACCGAGGGCGGCGAGCTCGACATTGAGAACCAGGACGCGGCCGTCACCTATTCGCTGAGCATCGGCACCGGGCCGCTCGCCCCGCTCGAGATCGGCGGCGACCCGGTGGGCAACCCCAATGGCGGCATCGTGCTGGGCGCGGCCTCGGCAATGACGCAGCCGATGGCGCTGACGCTGCGCCGCGCCTCGGCAGCCGCGGCGAATGGCGATGCGCTGGGCCGGCTGGTGTTCAGCGGCGCCAATGCGGCCGGCACGCAAACGCCCTTCGCGCGAATCAGCGGGCTTGGCGACACGGTGACGACGGGCGCCGAATCGGGCTCGCTGATCATCGAGACGCGCAACGCCGGCACGCTGGCCGAAAGGCTGCGCGTCGCACCTTCGGGCACCGTCACGCTGCAGGCGCCGCTGGTTCTGGCGGGCGACCCGACTTCGGCCTCGCAGGCGGCCAACAAGGGCTATGTGGACACGCAGTTCACGGCGCGCCGCCTGCCTGTCCTGGCCACCGCCGGCGCCACAGCGCTGACGCTGGCCGCGCATAACGGGCGGCTGGTCTCGGCCAATACCGGCACCACGCTCTCGATCGACTGGGCGACGACGGGCGATGGCTTCTCCTGCCTCGTGGTCAACCGCACCGCCGCAGACCTGGCCATCACCATGACCGGCTTCACCGGCACCACGCCCACCAACCCGGATGGGCTGACGCGGATCCGTCCCAACGGCCTCGCCACGCTGCTGGCCTTCAGCCCGGATGGCGGCACCACGCGGCAATTGCTGCTGGCCGGTGCGGGCGCGCCCTGATGTTTGGCATCCTCTCCCCAACCCTCGGTGCGCTCGGCGCACCGCCGCGCCGGCTGGTCGGGCGCGACACGCTGGACCCGGCGATCGTCTTCGCCCGCACGCAGACGGCTTCACGCGCCACGGCGCTGAATGGCGCCAGCGCCTGGGCGGAATTCGCCGCCGACGCCGCGCGCCACCACGACACCGCGCGCCGCCTGCTGATCGAGGGGCCGCAGACCAACAGCCTGCGCAATCCACGCGCCGAGGGTGGGGTGGCCGGCACCCCCGGCACCACGCCGACGAACTGGCAGGTCACCCAGAATCCCGGCCTCTCGCGCGAGATCGTGGGCATCGGAACGACCGGCGGCATCAACACCATCGATGTCCGCTTCTTCGGCACCCCCACCAGCGGCAGCGGCACGCTGCTGTTCGAGACGTCGCAGTTTATCCCGGCCGCCACGGGCCAGACCTGGACGCACAGCGTGTTCATGGCGCTGGTCGCCGGCACCAACCCCTCGCCCACGCTGAACCTGCTGCAATCCGTGCTGGAGCAGGACAGCGCGGGCACCACGCTGGCCAACAATTTCGGCACGGATTTCTTGCCGCTGCTGACCGGCAGCCTGGCGCGCTTCGTGCGGACGGTGACGCTGACCAGCGCCGCCACGGCCTTCGTGCGGCCCTTCATCCGCATGACGTGGCTCGCCACCGCACCGGTGGATTTCACCCTTCGCATCGGCTGGCCGCAGATGGCGCAGGCGGGCTTCGCCGGCACGCCCATCCTACCGCTGGCGGGCGCACCGCTGGCGGCGACGCGCGGCATCGATTCCGCCACCGCCGCCTTCGCCACCCTGTTCCCCGGCGGCAGCGGCACGCTGCTGTGGTCGGGCATGCTTCCGCAGGCAGCTTCCGCCGCAGCGGACCAGACCCTGCTGCAGTTGGATGACGGCACCGACAACAACCGCTTCCGGCTGCGCAACCTGGCTGGCGGCGCCTCCATCACCGCCGGCCGAGTGACCGGCGGTGCGGCCGGCGAGGCGACGGCGCTCGGCAGCATGACGGCCGGCACCCTGTTTCGCGTCGGCGCGACCTTCTCGGCGGGGCGCCTCGCGGCATGCCTGAACGGCGGCGCGGTGCACGCCGTGTCGGGCGGGCCGACGGGCGGCCTCACCACGCTGCGGCTCGGCCGCAATGCGGCCGGCACGGCGCCGATGTTCGGCGAGACCGCCGCCCTCTCGGTGCTGCGCTTCGCCGTGCCGGATGCCGCGCTGCCCGGGCTGACCGCCGCCATCCCCGGCTGACGCCCCACGCTGCCTTTCACCCTGACCCTGCAAGGAGCCCTCCATGGCTGACCTCACCGACCACGCGAAGAACCTGCTGGCCCGCGCCCTGTGCGCGCGCGTGCCGGCGCTGCCGAGTTCCGTCTGGGCCGCACTCGGCACGGGCGGCGCGGATGCCACCGGCATCACGGGCGAGCCCACCGGGCTCGGCTATGCGCGCCAGCGCGTCACCTTCACCGGCACCGGCGTGCAGCGGAATGTCGAGGCGCTGCGCTTCACCTTCACCGGCACGGCCGGAACGATGAGCCATGTCGGCCTGTTCGACGCCGCCACGGGCGGCAACCCGCTCACCTGGTCCACGCTGAACCAGCCGGTGACGGTGGGTGGCCCCGGCACCGTGACCATCGCCGTGGATGCGCTGACTGTGACCCCGGAATGAGGCCGCGCGCCAGACGGCCGCGCGCTTGATGCCCATCGGCGGCCGGGCCAGTATCGGCCGCGGCCGCCTGTTCGACGAATCCGTTGGATTGGCGGCCGCGCCGAGGCTAGCGTGACGAAAAGAACAGGGAGAGTTTCGGGGTGAACCCTCTCGACATGGCCGGCCGGTCCGTGCGGCAAGCACTGGGCGAGGGCACGGTCTGCGCCAGTTGCGGCTCTCGTGTCACCGGGTTGTGCCGGCCGCTCGATGCCGCGGCGCTGGATGACCTGCTGGCCGAGACTGACCATTTCCTGGTGCCGGCACGGGCCACGCTTTTCCGTGAGGGCGACCGCGCCAACCACGTCTTCACCCTGATGCAGGGCACGGCGAAGCTCACCCGCCTGCTGGCTGACGGGCGCGAGCAGGTGCTGGGCTTCCGCTTCAGCGGCGACATCATGGGCTACGCCGCCACCGACACCTACCCCTTCGCGGCGCAGACCCTGACGCCGGCCAAGGTGTGCCGGCTGGACCGCGGGCGCTTCGACGCGCTGATGCGCCGCCTGCCCGGGCTGGAGCGCCGCTTCCTCGACCTCTGCGTGCAGGAATTGTCGCAGACACAGGACCAGCTGGTCAGTGTCGGGCGGCGCACCGCGGAGGCCCGGTTCGCCGGCTTCCTGCTGCATCTCGACGAGGCCAGCCGCCAGCGCAACCAGCCCGGCCGGGTCCTCGACATGCCGATGACCCGCGCCGACATCGCGGATTTCCTGGGCTTGACGCTGGAGACCGTGAGCCGCAGCTTCACCGCCTTCCGCCGCCGCGGCTGGCTGCGCGAGCCGAGCCACGGGCGCCTCGAATTGCTGCAGCCGGAGGCGCTGCGCGAACTCGCCGAAGGTCTCGGGGCAGATTGATGAAGGGCACCCCGCGGCGCGGGCTGCGGGGCGGCTGGTGCTGCTGGAGAGGATTGAACTCTCGACCTCTCCCTTACCAAGGGAGTGCTCTACCACTGAGCTACAGCAGCGGGCCGGCGCGGAAGGCCCGCTACCTAGCCTTGCGGGTGCCGCCGTGCAACCCCCGCAACGCCGCGCCAGCCGCTTGACCTGCCCGCGCGGCGCCCGCAGATCGCCTCGGTTCCGCCGCAACGCGATGGCATGAGGACTTTGCATGTCCGCCCTCCTCGCCCCCGTCCCCACCGCCGTCCCCGGCCCCCTCCATGGCCTGGGCGCCTCGCCGCCGCCGCGCGCCGCGCTGTCGGTGGTGGTTCCCGCCTATAATGAGCAGGAGGTGCTGCCCGCCTTTCACGCCCGCCTCGTGCCGGTGATGGACGCCATCGGCCTCCCCTGGGAGGTGGTCTATGTGAATGACGGCAGCCGCGACCGCACGCTGGAGGTCATGCTCGGCCTGCGCGCGGCGGACCCACGCGTCGCCGTGGTCAATCTCAGCCGCAATTTCGGCAAGGAGATCGCGCTGACCGCGGGGCTCGACCACGCGGCGGCGAGCGAGGCGGTGGTTGTCATCGACGCCGACCTGCAGGACCCGCCCGAGGTAATCCCGGACCTCGTCGCCGCCTGGCGCCAGGGCTTCGACGTGGCCTATGCGAAGCGCCGCGCGCGCGAGGGCGAGACCTGGCTGAAAAAGACCACCGCCGCCGGCTTCTACCGCCTGATGCAACGCATCGGCGGCCGCGTGGAATTGCCCGCCGACACCGGCGATTTCCGGCTGATGAGCCGCCGCGCGCTGGACGCGCTGCTGGAACTGCGGGAGCAGCACCGCTTCATGAAGGGGCTGTTCGCCTGGGTGGGCTTCCCCTCGACCCCGGTGCTGTACGACCGCGCGCCGCGCGCCGCGGGCGAGACCAAGTGGAACTACTGGAAGCTGTGGAACCTTTCGCTGGAGGGCATCACCGCCTTCACCGTCGGGCCGCTCAAGCTTGCCACCTATCTCGGCCTCTTCACCGCCGTCGGCGCGGCGATCTACGCGGTGCAGCTGGTCATCCGGACCATCCTGTTCGGCAACCCCGTCGCCGGCTATCCCAGCCTGCTGGCCGTGGTGCTCTTCCTCGGCGGCGTGCAGCTGATGACGCTCGGCATCATCGGCGAGTATCTCGGCCGCGTCTTCAACGAGACCAAGCGCCGGCCGCTCTACATCATCGAGCGCCACCTGCCGAGCGAAGGCCGCCCGCTGCGCCGCGAGGCCGGCTGATACCCTGCCGGCGCCTCACGGCGCAGGGCCCAGCGGCACCAGCAGCACCGGCGCCACGCCGCCATGCATGCCGATCTCGCGCGCCGAACGCGGCGAAAGGTCGATGATTCGGCCGGGCGTGAAGGGGCCGCGGTCGCGGATCACCACCGTGGTGCTGGCGCCGTTGCGCAGGTTGGTCACGCGCACAGCGGTACCGAAGGGCAGCGTGCGATGCGCCGCCGAATCCGACTCCGCCCGGAAAGGCTGCCCATTGGCCATGCGCCGGCCGACATGGCGGCGATGGTAATGCGCCGCCTCACCCCGCTGGCCCGGCCCCTCCTGCGGCGAACCACCCGCCATGGCCACCGGCAGGGCAGAGGGCTCGGCGGCCGGCGGCGCGGCGCAGCCCGAGGCCGTGGTGGCGGTCAGCAGCCCCATCATCAGCTGGCGTCGGCGGATCAGCGTCTTCTCCTCTCGATCAGCGGCACGCCACCAGCGGGCCGATGGCGCCGCAGCGCGCCGACCCCTCCGGCACCAGCGCCAGCAGCGGCAGCGCCGCCGGCAGGAACAGGCGCAGCTCGCCGCCCGCCAGCGGCGCGGCGGCCAGCGCGGCGTCGCGGCATTGCGGCGGCGTGCGCCAGCGCGCCACATACATGGTGCTGGCCGGCACCGGCCGTTCGGAGGCCAGGGCCAGCACCTCCAGCAGCGTGGCGAAGCTCTCGCCCCCCGTCGCGTGGTCGATGCAGGGCCAACTCGGCAGCAGCGTGAGGCGCTGCGAATCGGCCAGCGCGGCCCGCAGCGCCGGCGCGTCGATGCGCCAGGGCTCGCGCGCCCCGGCCCAGTGCGCCATCGCGCTGCGCAGCGGCGCCGCATCCGCGAATTGCAGCAGCCCCGCCACCAGGCACAGCGCCGGCCCCGCCCGGCCGAGCCGCGCCAGCAGCGCGAAGGCGCCAATGAGCAGCGCGTAGGCCACCGGCCAGAAGAAGCGGCCGGAGGCGCGGAACTGCTCCAGCGCCGCCGGCGGCGGGCCGAGATCCAGCACGATCCGCTCGCCGAAGCCCACGCGGAACGAGGCCGCCAGCGCCGTCAGCGCCAGCAGCACCAGCACCAGCCCGGCATGCCGCCACAGCCGCCGCAGCGCCAGGCCCGGCCGCGCCACCAACCCCAGCGCCAGCGCCGCCAGCAGCCCGAAGCCCAGCCAATTGTACCCCTCCCACCCGCCATGGCCCGTCGCGTCGATCTGCGGCGACCACGGCCAGTCGAGGATGCCCGAGCCGGCCGGCCAGACCGGCGACAGCAGGTTCAGCGCGAACATGCCGTAGCCGCCATCGCCCTTGGCGCCGAGATAGCCAAAGCCGGCCATCACGCCGAGCACGGCCACGAAGCCGATGCCGGCCGCCAGGCTCGGGCCGAGGAAGGCCTGGCCGCGAATCAGCCGGGTCGTCGGCACCGCGGCCAGCAGTGCGAGCGTCATCGCCGCGAGATAGGGGTGCACCAGCAGGGCTGCGACCTGCAGCAGGATCGCACCAACCCAAAGCCCCGCCGTCGGCCGCAGCACCAGCCGCAGATAGCAGCCCAGCCCCAGCAGTAGCAGGAAATGGCCGCTCAGCGCCGCATGGCCGAAGCGGCCGATGAAGGCGGGCATGGAGGCCGCGGCCAGCGCCACGCCGAGCCCCGGCAGCAGCCGCCTTTCGCCGGCGCTGCGCAGCGCCCACACCGCCGCCACCGGCTGCGCCACCCAGGCAAGCCCGTAGAACAGCCCCACGCCGTGGAACCCCTCCGGCAGCAGGCCTCGAATCGCCTTCAGCGCCAGCGCCAGCAGCGGGATCGAATCGGCGAAGACGGTGTTGAGCCCGCCCTCCTGCGTGTTGAGCGTGGCCACGAAGGTGGGCGGCCAGCGCCACGCATCAGCGATCAGGTAGCGCTGCGCCACCATGTGCTGCGCCGCATCGCCCACCGGCCGCCAGGGCGCATCCGCCGCGGGGAACAGCACGTCGATCGGCAGGACGAACAGCGCCAGCAGCAGGCCGAGCAGCGCCGCCGCGCCATAGGCCAGCCTGCCATGCCTTCCTTCCTCCTGCTCCGGGGCGTAGGGCGCAAGGCGGTTCAGCGTGGCATCCTCAGGCAAGGGGCGGGCGCGCCAAGCCTGCCGGGCGCATGCGCAACCGGCAGCAGGCCGGTTGCTCTACACCCTTTGCGCGCCGCGCGCCTACCCGGCGCTCAACCCCAGGCCGAGCGCCGCCCAGAAGGCGGCGGAGAGCAGGATCGCCAGCAGGATGCCGCGCGCGGCCCCGCCGCCAGCCGAGGGCGGCAGCGGGCGCAGCGCGGGCCGCGGCGCGGCTTTGGCCGCGGGCTGGAACGGCTGCGGGTTCATGGCGCGGCGATTCATGTCGGGATTGTGGCACGAATGGTGGCGCGTGGTCGCAATTTCTCTCGGCCAGCCTGATTTTTTCGGGCTTCGGCGCCGGCCTGACGCATCGCCATAATCCCGCCGCAACCGCGTCGCAAACCCGCCCGGCACACCACCTATCTCTTCGCCTCGTAGGGTTGCGTTGCGAGATCGTCGCCTCAGCCGAGTGCCCCATCGGGCGGCAAAGGGAGCGGTTCCGGACCTGGCCCCAATCAACGCCAGCCGCGGGAAACCCCCGCATCACGAGGACCTCCATGCCTGGCCTGGAAGCCGTCCAGCTGCTCGCCCGCGAGCCCGAGACGAAGCGATCCGTGCTGAACCACCCGATGATGGCCCATGAGGCCATGGCGTCGCGGCCCGGCATGCCGGCCGGCAACCTCGCCGGCCCTGGCGTGGCAGGCCTCGCCGCGCTGCGTCCCGCCGCGAAGCGCGCCATCGACATCCTCGGCGCCGGCGCGGTGCTGCTGTTCTGCCTGCCGATCTTCGCTGTGCTGGCGCTGCTGGTGCGCATGGATGGCGGCCCGGTGTTCTACGCGCATGAGCGTGTGGGCCGCGGTGGCCGCCTGTTCGGCTGCCTGAAGTTCCGCTCCATGGTCGCCGATGCCGATCGCCGCCTCGCCGCCCTGCTGGAGCGTGACCCGGCGGCGCGGCAGGAATGGGAAGCCACCCGCAAGCTGAAGAACGACCCGCGCGTCACCTGGGTGGGCCGCATGCTGCGCGCCACCTCGCTGGACGAGCTGCCGCAGCTGCTGAACGTGCTGCGCGGGGAGATGAGCCTGGTGGGCCCCCGCCCCGTGCAGGCGGCGGAGCTCGCGGCCTTCTACGGCCCCTCCTCGCAGCACTACCTGCAGGTGCGCCCCGGCATCACCGGCCCCTGGCAGGTGAGCGGCCGCAACGACACCAGCTACGCCCAGCGCGTGGCGCTCGATGTCCAGTATGTGATGCACCCCTCGCTGCTCACCGACATCAAGATCCTGCTGCGCACGCCCGCCGCCGTGCTGGCGCGCCGCGGCGCCTATTGATCCGCCGCATCTGACGCAGTAGGCCCGCGGGGTCTCTCCCGCGGGCCGCAACAGGATGGCGCAGGTCATGGCCAACGCGGCCGAACAGCGCGCCTCCGGCGGGCGGCTTCTCTCCGGCACGCTCTGGAACGCCGCCGGGCGCGGCCTTCCCCTGCTGCTGGCCCTGGCGCTGACCCCCGTGCTGGTGCAGCAGATGGGCCTCGAGCGCTGGGGGCTTTTCACCCTGGCCCTCGCCTTGGTCGGCGTCTTCGGGGTGTTCGATCTCGGCGTCGGCGCGGCCCTCACCCGCGCGCTCTCGGCCCGCATCGGCGCCGGCGAGACCGAGGGCGCCACTGCCCTGGCGGGCGCGGCCATCTCCACCCTCGCTCTGCTCAGCACCGCGGTGGCCGCCGCCGCCTTCGCCGCCATGCCGGCCCTGGTGCGCAGCCTGCTGAACACGCCCCCCGCCTTGCAGGACGAGGCGGTGCTGGCCTTCCGCCTGCTGTGCCTGGCCGCGCCGCTGGTGGTGGTGAATGCCGCGCTGTGGGGCGCGCTGGCGGCGCATCAGCGCTTTCGCGAGGCCAACCTCGTCACCATCCCGGTGGCGATCATGTACTACCTTGGCCCCGTGCTGGTGCTGCTCGTCTGGCAGAGCCTGGTCGGCGTCATCCTCGCGCTGCTGGCCTGCCGGCTGGCGAACACCATCTGCTACGCCTGGCTGGCGCGGCGCGACCTGCCGGGCCTGGCACCGGCCTGGCCGCGCTGGACGCTGGTGGGGCCGCTGCTGCGCATGGGCGGGTGGATGAGCGCCTCGGGCGTGCTGACCCAGGCGCTGCTTTATGCCGACCGCTTCATCATCGGGGCGCTGCTGACGCTCTCGGCCGTGGCCTTCTACGCCACGCCGCTCGACCTCGTGATGCGCATGTGGATCCTGCCCGTGGCGGTGGCACAGGCGCTGCTGCCGGCCATGGCCAGCGCCTATGCCACGCATGCGGCGATGACGGCCGGGCTGCTGCGGCGCGGCGCGCTGCTGGTGATGGCCGCCGTGCTGCCCGCCTGCCTGGTGCTGGTGGCGGCGGGGCCGGAGGTGCTGCACCTGTGGCTCGGCGCCGAATTCGCTGCCGGCGGCGGGCGCGTGCTGCAGATCCTCGCCGTGGGCATCTTCTTCTCCTGCGCCGCCTTCGCGCCCGGCGCGCTGCTGGACGCGATCGGCCGGCCCGACGTGAACGCCAAGTGGCAGTTGGCCCAGGCGGCCATCTTCCTGCCGCTGTCGGCCGCGCTGCTGCTGTGGACCGGCATCGAGGGCGCGGCCGCCGCCTGGGCGCTGCGCTGCGCCACCGATGCCGCCGGGCGGCTGTTCTTCGTCGCCCGCCTCTACCCCGAGGCCGCGCCCGCCGCACGCCAATTGGCGCTGCCGCTGGCGGCGGGCGGCGCCGGGCTGGCGGCGCTGCTGCCCTTCGCGGGCTGGTCCGTGCTGGGCGGCCTCGCCGCCGCCACGCTGGCCGGATTCACCGTGGCGGCGCTGCTGGCGCTGACGCCGGCGGAACGGCGCGACGCGCGCGGCCTGCTGCGCCGGCCCTGGCGCATCCGCGCCATCCTGAAGGGCGAGCCCGCATGAGCGCCCCACCCCTCGCCATCAACGCCCGCTTCCTGACACAGCACACCACCGGCGTGCAGCGCTTCTCGCGCGAAGTGGTCACGGCGCTGGCGGCCATCACGCCGCTGCGGCTTCTGGCACCCGCCGGCGCGCCAGCCGGCTTCGCCGGCCTGCCGGTGCAGCATGTCGGCACGCGCGGCGGCCAGGGCTGGGAACAGCTCGATTTGCCGGGCGCCGCACGCCCGGGCCTGCTGCTCAACCTCGGCAACACCGCGCCGCTGCGCGGGGCGGCGCGGCAGGCGCTGGTGATCCACGATGCCGGCGTGTTCGATACGCCTGAGAGCTACTCGCTGGCCTTCCGCGCCTGGTACCGCACGCTGCACTGGGCCCTGCCGCGCCTTGGCACACGCATCGTCACCGTCTCGGATTTTTCGCGCGGGCGCCTCGCCGCGAATCTGCGGCTCGACCCCGCGCGCATCGGCGTAATGCCCGAAGGCGGCGAGCATGTGCTGCGCGAGCCGGCCGACACCGCCGTGCTGGCGAAGCACGGCCTCGCGCCGCGCGGCTACGCGCTGGCCGTGGGCACCCGCGCCGCGCACAAGAACCTCGATGCGCTGCGCGAGGCCGTGGCGCTGCTGGCGTCGCGCGGGCTGACGCTGGCCGTCGCCGGCGCCGCCGATGCCTCGGTGTTCCGCAATGCCGGCGACGTGCGCTCGGCCGTAGCACTCGGCCGCGTCACCGATGCCGAGCTGCGCGCCCTGTACGAGAACGCGCTGTGCCTGCTGTTCCCCTCCCGCTACGAGGGCTTCGGCCTGCCGCCGCTCGAGGCCATGTGGTGCGGCTGCCCCGTGCTGGCGGCGCAGGCCGGCGCGGTGCCCGAGGTGTGCGGCGATGCCGCGCTGTGGTTCGACGCCGAGGGCCCGCGCAGCCCCGCCGCCGCACTCGCCCGCCTGCTCGACGAACCCGGCCTCGCCGGCCATTTGTCCGAAACCGGCCGCGCCCGCGCGCAGCGCTATTCCTGGCCCGCCGCCGCTTCGCGGCTGCTCGAACTGCTGGAGGCCCGATGAGGGTCGCGATCGTCCATGAATGGCTCGATACCTTCGCCGGGTCCGAGCGCGTGCTGGAACAGCTGCTGGAGGTCTATCCCGGCGCCGACCTGTTCGTGGTGTGCGACTTCATGCAGCCCGCCGATCGCGGCTTCCTCAAGGGCCGCGTGCCCACCACCTCCTTCATCCAGCGGCTGCCGCGCGCGCAGCGCTGGTTCCGCTACTACCTCGGCCTGATGCCGCTGGCCGTGGAACAGTTCGACCTCTCGGCCTATGACCTCGTGCTGTCCTCCTCCCACGCCGTCGCCAAGGGCGTGCTGACAGGGCCGGCCACGCTGCACGTCTCCTACGTGCACAGCCCGATGCGCTACGCCTGGGACCTGCAGCACCAGTATCTGCGCCAGGCGCGGATGGATCGTGGCATCAAGGGCGCGCTGACGCGCTGGCTGCTCGGCCGGCTGCGCGCCTGGGACCACGCCTCGGCCGCGCGGCCCGACGTGATCGCGGCGAACAGCGCCTGGATCGCCGAGCGTATCCGCAAAAGCTGGCGGCGTGAGAGCGTGGTGTTGCACCCGCCGGTGGATGTCGAGGGCTTCCCCTTCCAGGCCGCGAAGCAGGACTACTATTTCCTCGCCTCGCGCATGGTGCCCTACAAGCGCATCGACCTGGTGGCCGAGGCCTTCCGCCGCATGCCGGACCGCCGACTGGTCCTGGCTGGCGACGGGCCGGAGATGGCGCGCGTGCGCCAGGCCGCCGGCGGCGCGCCGAATATCGAGTTCAAGGGCAAGGTGCCGCAGGCGGAACTCGTGGCGCTGCTGCAGGGCGCACGCGCCTTCGTCTTCGCCGCCGAGGAGGATTTCGGCATCGCGATGGTCGAGGCGCAGGCCTGCGGCACGCCGCTGATCGCCTATGCCCGCGGCGGCGCGCGGGACATCGTCCAGCCCGACACCACCGGCGTGCTGTTCCCCGAGCAGACCGCCGACAGCATCATCGCCGCCGTGGCGCGGTTCGAAACGCTCGGCATCGCGCCCGAGGCCTGCCGCGCCAATGCGGAACGCTTCTCGCGCGCCCTGTTCCGCAGCCGCATCGCAGCACTCGTCGCGCAATCCCTCGCCGCGCGCGGGGCCGGCCCGGCATGATCCGCTTCAGCCTGGTGATGGCCACGCGCGGCCGCACGGATGAGATCGCGGCCTTCATCGACAGCCTGCTGATGCAGGGGCGAGAGGATGCCGAGCTGATCGTGGTGGACCAGAACGGCGATGACCGCCTGGCCGCCGTGCTGGCGCCCTTCGCACCGCGCTTGAGGCTGCTGCATCTGCGCTCCAGCGTCGCCAATGCCAACCACGCCCGCAACCTCGGGTTGCGCGAGGCCACGGGCGCCATCGTCGGCTTCCCCGATGACGACTGCCTGTTCCCGCCCGGCCTGCTGGATGCCGTGGCGCGCGCCTTCGATGCCGATCCGCGCCTGCAGGTGCTGACGGGGCCGGCGGCGAGCCCCGAGGGCGGCCTCGGCTCCGGCCGCTGGCGCGCGGAGGCCGGCGCCATCACGCCGGCCAATGCCTGGACCAGCGTCATCGAGTTCAACCTCTGGCTTCGCCGCCCGGTGGCACTGGTGCTGGGCGGCTTCGACGAGGCGATGGGCCCCGGCACGCCGCTGGGCTCGGCCGAGGGGAACGACCTCGTGCTGCGCGCCATCGGCGCCGGCCATGCGGCGCGCTACGAGCCCGCGCTGCGCGTGGTGCACCCCGACAAGCGTTTGTCCGAAATCGCCGTCGCACGCGCCCGCCTCTACGGCCGCGGCCTCGGCTTCGCGCTGCGGCGGCATGGCGTGGGGCCGGCGGTCTGGCTGCCCTTCGCCATCCGCCCGCTGGGCGGCGCGGCGCTCAGCCTGCTGCGCCTGAAGCCGCGCGACGCGGCCTACTACGCCATGACCTTAGCCGGACGCGCCGCCGGCTTCCTGCGCGGCGACGCCACGGCCGGGCGCCAGCGCGCGCCCATCGCGGGCCAGCCCTGATGCGCATCGCCATCGGCATCGCCACGCGAGGCCGCGCCGCCATCCTGGCCGAGGTGCTGCAGGAGTTGTCGCGCCAGACGCGCGCGCCAGACCGCGTGCTGGTCTGCCACGTGACACCCGATGACGTGGCCGGGCTGCCCGCGCGCTTCCCGCAGGTGGAATTCCTCGCATCCCCCGCCGGCCTGCCGCGGCAACGCAACGCCATCCTCGATGCCTGCGCCGATTGCGACGCCGTGCTGTTCCTCGACGACGATTTCCTCGCGGCACCTGACTACCTCCGCGTGACCGAGGCTGTGCTGGCGGCGCAGCCGGATTGCGTCGTCACCACCGGCACCGTCATAGCCGATGGCGCGAAGGGCCCGGGCATCACGGTGGAGCAGGGCCGCGCCATGCTGGAAGCGGATCGCGCGCCGGCCGATGCGCTGCGCTTCGCGCCGCATTTCAACGGCTATGGCTGCAACATGGCGCTGCGCCTCGCGCCGATGCGCGCGCAGGCGCTGCGCTTCGACGAGGCGCTGCCGCTGTATGGCTGGTACGAGGACCTCGACCTGACGCGCCGGCTGGGCGTGCATGGCGGCATCCTGCGGCTGGAGGGCGCGCGCGGCGTGCATCTCGGCACCAAATCGGGCCGCGTCGCGGGCATCCGGCTGGGCTACAGCCAGGTGGCGAACGCCATCTACCTGGCGCGCAAGGGCAGCTACCCCTGGAACCGCGCGCTGCGCTCGGCGGCGCGGCACTTGGCCATGAACGCCGCGCGCAGCGCCTTCCCCGAGGCGCATGTGGACCGCCTCGGCCGGCTGCGCGGCAACCTGCTGGCGCTGGCCGACCTGCTGCGCGGGCGCATGCACCCGATGCGGATCCTGGAGCTGTGATGGACAACGCGCTGTTCGTCGCCTCGAAGCTGCTGTGGGGGCTGTTGCGGCCGAACACCCTGGCGCTCGCGCTGGCACTGCTTGGGCTGCTGCTGGTCTGGCGCGGCCGGCGCTTCGGCCGCTGGCCGCTGACGCTGGGCCTGGGCTGGTTCGCCGCGGTGTTCCTGCTGCCCGTCGCCGCCTTCCTCACGCTGCCGCTGGAGGAACGCTTCGCCCGCCCCGCCACACCGCCCGCGCAGGTCACCGGCATCATCGTGCTGGGCGGCGCGGTGGAACAGGCGCTGACCGAGGCGCATGGCATCCCCGCGCTGAACGGCGCGGCCGAGCGCATGACCGAGGCGGTGGCCCTGGCACGGCGCCACCCCGAGGCGCGGCTGGTGTTCACCGGCGGCAGCGCCGCGCTGGTGCCCGGCGGGCCGACCGAGGCCGAGACGGCGCGCCAACTGTTCACCGATCTCGGCGTGCCGCCGGCGCGCCTCGTGTTCGAGGACCAGAGCCGCAACACGCATGAGAACGCCACGTTCACGCACCGCCTGCTGAACCCGCGCTCGGGCGAGACCTGGCTGCTGGTGACCTCGGCCAGCCACATGCCGCGCTCGGTCGGCTGCTTCCGCGAGGCCGGCTGGCGGGTGGTAGCCTGGCCCGTGAACTACACCACGGGGCGGGACCCGGCGCTGTGGTGGTACGGCCCCTTCCCCGCGCGCCTCAACCAGGCGGAATGGGCGCTGCGCGAATGGGTGGGGCTGCTGGCCTATCGGCTGATGGGCCGCACGGATGCACTCTTCCCGGCGCCTTGAGACCGACGGCACGATAGCACAGGCGGCCGGCATCAGCCGGCCGAGCGGCCGAATGGCCGCCGCGCCAAGTGGCGCGAGGCAAGCGGCCGGAGGCCGCGCCCGCCTCCTGAGGGCATGACATCTACCGCGCGCGGTAGATCTCCACCGGGCCACGATACTCGGCGATGCTCGCCACCAGCTCATACCCCGCCTCGACCGCCGCCATCACCTGGGCCGCGGCCGCCGGGCGCATGGTGTGCATCCAGCCGCGATCCACCACGATCACGCGCGGCCGCGCGGCCAGCACGCGGTTCAGCTCGGCATGGGTGTCGGTGTCGGAGAGCTGCTCGAACACGCCGGTCAGATGCGCCGGGAAGGGAAAGCGCGTGGCGAGCGCGGCCCCCGCGATGACGTAGACGCTCGGGTGGTAGTTCGCGATGAAGGCGGTGCCGCCCGGCCCGGCGGCCTCGGCCACGGCGGCCGCCACCTCGCGCACCGGGTCGCGATGCATCAGGCCGGGCCCGCGTTCGAAGCGGGCGGTGGCCTCCTGCAGCCAGGGGGCCGCGACCACCACGCCCACCAGCAGGATCATCGCGGGCCGCAGCACCGCCGGGCGCGCCAGCCAGCCTGCGAGGCGCCAGGCGCCGATCGCCGCCAGCAGCGACAGCGGCGGCAGCCACAGCAGGAAGTAGTGCGCGAAGTAGAAGCCCGGCCCGGCAATGGCGAAGGAGGCGACGGCAAACCACAGCAGCGCCAGCCCGGTCAGCACCCCCGCCGCATCCTCGGTGCGGCGCGGCCGCCACGCCGCCAGCGCCGCCGCGGCGGCGGCGAAGGCCAGCCCGAGTTGCAGCGCCGCGGCGATGATGCGCCGTGCCGCCTCGGCCGGCTCGATGCGATCCAGCGAATAGCGGAAGGGCGCCAGCAGCGAGCCATCGAGATACTCGGCCAGCCAGCCCTGCGCCCAGTAGACGAGGCCGGCCAGCACGAAGGGGCCGGCGCAAAGCGCGGCGTAGGCAGCGGCCATGGCGAGCGCGCGGCGCCAGGGCAGCAGGCCGCGCAGCAGCGCGGGTGCGACCAGCAGCGCGAAGGCCAGCGAGCCTTCCGGCACCACCACCTGCTTCACCACCAGGGCCGGCCCAACCAGCAGCCCCATCGCCACCAGCGCGCCCCATCCCGGCGCCTGCGGCTGCGGGCCGAGCGCCCGCACCGTGCCGCGGATGCCGATCGCCATGGCGCCGGCGACGAAGGGCGCGATCAGCAATTCGGTGTTGGTGCACAGCCCGCCCAGCAGCAGCGTGTGCGCGGCATAGATCACCCCCGCCGCCACGCCGATGCGCCGCTTCACCCCAGCGGCGCGCGCCGCGCCATACAGCGCGCTGGCCGTGGCGGCCACGCAGAGCAGGCCGAGCAGCCGCGCTGCCTCCACCGAGACGCCGAAGGCCAGGAACGCGGCGGCGAACATGGCCGGCGCGCCGATCGGGTGCATGTCCCACGCCGCCACCAGCGGCCAGCCGCCCTGCAGCCATTCGCGGGCCTGCACCATGTACAGGCCCTCATCCGTGTCCACCACCGCGGGCACGAAGGAGGTCAGGCGCAGCAGGAAGGTGGCGGCGAAGAGGAACAGCACCGCCATCGCATCCGCGGCGAAGCCGCGACGCGCCCTGGTTTCGAGGACAGGGGCCTGGGCGTCGGGCATCGGTTCTCGGGCGGGTCTCCAGCGGCCCCGCCTTCACCCTTCCCAGAGCGGGCCGGCGAAGGCAAGCCCGCGCCGGACCGCCTGCCTCAGTTCTCCGGCGTGAATCCGCTGTCGCGCACCACGGGGCCCCATTCGTCCCGCTCGGTGCGGATGCGATCGGCGAAGGCCTGCGGGCTCGCCGAGGTGGCGGCCGAGAATTCCAGCCGCTCCAGCGCCGCGATCATCTCCGGCTGGCGCGCCACCTGGCTGATGGCGGCGTGCAGGCCCTGCACGATGGAAGCGGGCGTGCCGGCCGGCAGCAGCGCGCCGAACCACTCATCCTTCGACAGCGTCGGATAGCCAAGCTCCCGGAAGGTCGGCACCTCGGGGTATTTCGGGTTCCGCGCATCCGCGGTGATGGCCAGGATCCGCGCCCCCTGCCCGTGCTGCGGCGAGACGTCGCCCAGCACGCCCACGAAGATCGGCAGGCGTCCACCGATCAGGTCCTGCACGGCCGGCACGGCGCCGCGATAGGGCACATGCGTCATCCGCACGCGAATGATGTTCGCCAGCATCACGCCGATGAAATGCGGGGCCGATCCCGCGGCCGGCGAGGCGAAGGGAATCTCGCCTGTCTGGGCCCGCGCCCAGGCGACGAATTGCGCGAAGTCGCGCGCCGGGTGGCTGGCCGGCACCGCCAGCGCGAAGGGAAAGGTGCAGACGGTGGAGACCGGGATCAGATCGGTCAGTGCATCGTAGCGCACCTCGCGCGGGAACACGTAGGGCTGCAGCGTGAGCATCGAGGCCGGCGTCTGCAGATAGGTCGTGCCGTCCTTCTCGGCGTCGCGCACATGCTCCACCGCGATGCGCCCGGCGGCGCCGACGCGCCCGTCCACGATCAGGTTCGGCGCGTAGATGCCGCGCAGCCGCTCAGCATAGAGCCGTGCCACGATGTCCGAGGAACCGCCGGCCGGAAAGCCGATGACCACCCGCGCGTTGCGGCTGACGGTCTGGGCGCGCGCCGGCAGGGCCGGCAGGGCGAGCGCGGCGAGGCCGAGTGCCGCGCGCCGGTGGAGCATGGTCGTCATCCTGGTGTTCCTTCCCTTCGTTCCGCCCAGAGTGCGATGGCCGCACGGCCGCTGTCCATCGTGGCGTGCTGCATGGCGCTTGAACGGAACCATTATGCAGCATAAGTCTTCCGGAAATCCAATCCGAAGGGGGAATACGGACATGAACGGGTGCGGGCGGCGCGGCTTTCTCATGGCGGGTGCGACGATGCTGGCGGCGCCGGGCATCGCCCGGGCGCAAGTCGTGGCGCGGCCGGCCCGCGTGCTGGTCGGCTTCGCCCCAGGCGGGCCGACCGATCTCGTCGCGCGGCTCTACACCGAGCGGCTGCGCCCGACCTTCGCCGCCGCCGCCATCGTCGAGAACCGCCCCGGCGCCTCCGGCCGGCTGGCGGTGGAGGCGGTGCGCGCGGCCGAGCCCGACGGCACCACCCTGCTGATGACGCCAGCCAGCGTGATGACGCTGCAGCCCGTTGTCTTCCCGCGCGAGGCGCGCTTCGACGCCACCACGGATTTCACGCCGGTCTGCACGCTCTGCGATTTCGGCTTCGGCATTGCCGTGCCGGCAGCGCATCCGGCGCGGAGCTTCGAGGCCTTCGTTGCCTGGGTGCGCGCCCAGCCCAACGAGGTGGCCTTCGGCACGCCCGGCGCCGGCTCCGGCCCGCATTTCCTCGGCGAGATCCTCGCCCAGGCGATCGGCCGGCGGCTGAACCACGTGCCCTATCGCGGCAGCGTGCTGGCGGTGCAGGACACGCTGGCCGGGCGGGTGCCGATTTCGATCGCGGTGCTGTCGGACCAGGTGCCGCATCACGGAACCGGGCTGCGCATCCTGGCGGTCACCTCGCCGGCGCGGATTCCGCGCCTGCCCGATGTGCCGACCGTGACCGAGGCGGGCTACCGCCAACTCGCCGTGAGCGAGTGGATGGGTCTCTTCGCCCCGCCGCGCACGCCGGCGCCGATCGTTGCCGCGCTGCACCGGGCGATCGCCGCGGCGGCGGAAACGGCGGAAGTGCGCCAGACCCTCGACCGCTTCGAGTTCCAGCCGCTCGTCACCGGGCCCGACGCCTTCCCCGACCGCATCCGCCACGAGCGCGATACCTGGGCGCGGGTGGTGCGGGAGACGGGGTTCCAGCCGGAGACCTGATACCAATGGTCGATTGCATCGACTCGTTGGTATCCTTCTTGTGCCCTCAAGTGTCGTGCCGAAGGCACGCCTGCGGCGTGACGGGCGCGGCCTCCGGCCGCTTGCCTCGCGCCACTGGGCGCGGCGGCCGTTCGGCCGCTCGGCCGGGTGAAGCCGGCCGCAGGTCAGGCCACCATGCCGTTGGTGTGATCCGCGCAGGGCTTGGCAGGGTGTGTTCTGTTGAACGCAGCTCGCATTCCAGCGCCGGCAATTCCCGGCAGCAGCCTCAGCCGAAGGCGGCGATCACCTCGGCGGGGATCGGCACGGCACGGATGCGCTTCGGGTCGGCCGGGTCGCGCGCCACCCAGACGCGCGTCTCGAAGCCTTCCACGCCCAGCGCGCCATCCTGCTTCAGCAGGCGGTGCTGCACATCGAAGCTGGAGCGGCGGAAGGCGGTGACGCGGCTTTCGATCACCACCTCGTCTCCATAGGCCGAGGGGATGGCGAATTTGCCGCGCGTATCCACCATCGGGATGCCCGCGATGCCGTGGCGCGCCGTCCATTCGATCTTCGGCATGCCGAGCGCCGCCTGGAACAGCGCCGCGGTGCAGGCATCGAAAATGGCGAAGTAGCGCGGGTAGAAGACGATCCCGGCTGGGTCGCAATCGCCCCACTCGATGGTCACGGCGCGCCGGTTCACCAGGCCCGGCGCGGCCTGCTCAGCCTTGTCCATCGACATTCTCCAGCAGCAGCGCAATGCCCTGCCCGCCCCCGATGCAGGCCGAGGCGATGCCGTAGCGCGCACCGCGCAGCCGCAGCGCGCGCGCACAGGTGATCGCCAGGCGGATGCCGGTGGCAGCCAGGGGATGGCCGATCGCGATGGCGCCGCCATGCACGTTCAGCCGCGCCTCGTCCAGGCCGAGTTCGCGCGCGCAGGCCATCACCTGCGCGCCGAAGGCCTCGTTGATCTCCACCAGCGCGATGTCGTCCAGGCGAAGGCCGGTGCGCTCCAGCAGCGCGCGGATGGCGGGCACCGGGCCGATGCCCATGATCTCCGGCGGGCAGCCCACGGCCATTCCGGCGACGAGGCGCGCCAGCGGTGCGCGGCCGCGCGCGGCGCTGCCGCTGGCCACCACCGCCGCCGCCGCGCCATCAACCACGGCCGAGGAATTGCCGCCAGTCTGCACGCCGCCGAAGGCCGGGCGGATCTTCGCCAGCGCCTCCACCGGCGAGGGCCGCGGATGCGTGTCGGCGGCGACGCTCTCGATGCGCCGCGGCAGCGCGATGCCGCGATCCAGCAGGCCGGGCGCAGCGAAGGTCTCGCTCACCACGGGCACGATCTCGTCGTCGAAGAAGCCAGCCTCGCGCGCCGCCAGCGCGCGCGCGAAGCTCTGCGCGGCGAAGGCATCCACCGCGGCGCGGCCGATGCCGTGGCGCTTCGCCAGTTCCTCCGCGGTGCCGCCCATGCTGAGGCCGCAGGCGGGGTCCAGCAGCGCCTCCCACAGGAAGTCCTTGAACTCCACCGGCGCGCCGAGGCCGAAGCCGCCGCGATGCGTGTAGGCGGCGATGGGGTTGCGGCTCATGCTCTCGGCGCCGACGCACAGCGCGTAGCCCGCGCCCTGGCGCTCCACGGCGGTGGCGCCCTGGATCAGCGCCTCGATGCCGGTGCCGCAGACGCGCTGCACCAGCAGCGACGGCACCGCCTGCCGCACGCCGGCATACAGGCCGACATGGCGTGGCAGCATGTAGGCATCGAAGCTGGCCTGCGCCACGGAACCGGCGACGACGCAGCCGATCTCGGCCGCATCGATGCCGGCGCGGCCGATGGCGGCACGCGCTGCCTTGATGCCGAGATCGATCGGCGAGACCAGCCCGAGCGGCCCGCCGAGATCGGCAAAGGGCGTGCGCGCGCCGGCGAGAAGCCAGGCATCCTGCCAATCGGTGTACAGCATCAGGGCTCCGCAAGCGTGATGATGGTGGCGGGGGGCGGATCGGCGAACAGCGCCGCCACCAGTTCGGCGCGGCGCGCCAGCACGGCGCGCTGGTTGATCGATCCCTTGTCGGTGATCTCGCCGGCATCGAGCGAAAGCGGGGCGGTGAGCAGCACCGCGCGCGTGACGCGGTTGGAGCTGCCGGTGGCCTTCGCCGCCAGCGCCGCGAGGCCGCGCGCGAGTTCGGCGCGCAGTGCCGGATGCGTCGCGGCGTCCTCGCCCTTCGGCACCAGCCGCGCCACAGCCTCGGGCTCCGGCAGCAGGATGGCGGCCAGCGCGTCGCGATCCTGCCCGGCGATCACGGCATCCTTCACATAGGGTGCCAGGCCCGCGATCAGCTTCGCCCGCAGCGGCCCGACACTCACCCAGGTGCCGGTGGCCATCTTGAAGTCCTCGGTGATGCGCCCGTCGAAGCGGAAGCCCTTGTGCGGGTCCGCGGGGTCGAGCGGCACCAGCGCGTCGCCGAAGCGATACCAGCCCTCCTCGTCGAAGGCCGCCGCCGTGGCCTCCGGGTTGCGCCAGTAGCCGGGGGTGATGGAGGGGCCGCGCACGCGCGCCTCCATCTTGCCGGCCACCGGCGCCAGCTTGAGCTCCACCCCCGGCACCGGCAGGCCGACAGCGCCGGATTCCGAGAACTCCTCGCGCACCACGATGGCGAAGGGCGCGGTCTCGGTAGCGCCGAGGCCGGTGAACATGGGAATCTTGCGGCCGCGCTCGGCCAGCGCCATGGCGTCGAGCTCGTCCCAGATGTGCTGCGGCAGGCCGGCGGCCGAATAGAACATCATGTGCATGCGCGAGAAGAAGTGGCGGCGCAGCGCCGCATCGGCCTTCAGGTGGTGCACCACCTCCTCGAAGCCGCGCGGCACGTTGAAGTGGATGCTGGTGGCGATCTCGCGCAGGTTGCGCAGCGTCTCCTCGAAGCCGCCGGGCACCGGCTTGCCGTCATCCATGTACAGCGTGCCGCCGTTGTACAGCGCGATGCCGACATTGTGGTTGCCGCCGAAGGTGTGGTGCCAGGGCAGCCAGTCGAGCAGCACCGGCGCCTCCTCGCCCATGAAGGGGAAGGCCTCCAGCAGCATCTGCTGGTTCGAGCACAGCATGCGCTGCGTGTTGACCACGCCCTTGGGCAGGCCGGTGGAGCCGGAGGTGAACAGGATCTTGGCCGGCGCGTCGGGGTCGATCGCGGCGGTGGCAGCCTCCACAGCGGCGGTCGGCGTGGTGGCGCGCAGCGCCTCGAACAGCGTTGTCGCGCGGCCCGGCGGCGGGTTGCGGCTGACCAGGATCTCGGCGTCGGCCGGCACGGCGGCGGCGATGGCCTCGGCGAAGCGCGCGCCGTCATTGGCGAAGACCAGCCCCGGCGTCAGCAGCCCGAGGCAATGCCGCAGCTTCGCGTAGTCCTTCGCCAGCAGGGAATAGGAGGGCGAGACGGGCGCCACCGTCACGCCGACATGCAGCGCTGCCAGCGTCAGCACCGCCTGCTCGAGGCAGTTGCCGGAGAGGATCACCAGCGGGCGCTCCGCCGACAGCCCGCGATCGAGCAGCGCCTGGCCCACCGCGCGCACCTCGCGCAGCATCGCGGCGTAGCTGATGCGCCGCCAATCGCCGCCCAGCGCGGCATCGCGCCGCGCGATCAGCGTGCGCTCCGGGGCCGCGGCCGCCCAGTGTTCCAGCCGCTCCGTCAGCCGGCGCGGATAGGGGCCGAGTCGGGGGATGGCGGTGACCAGCACGCAGCCATCGGGACGCGGGTCGAAGCGCACCGGCGCCGCGCCCAGGCGGCGGCCCTCTTCGGCATGCGATGCGGCTGCGGACATCCTGGCCTCCTGCGGCCCGGGCGGGCGGCGTGATTGTTATGGAGGATAATAATGGCAGACGCGCCCTCTTCCAAGGGTGGGGCCGCATCCTGTAAGGCAGTTTCATGCGCAGCCAAGCAAGCCCTCTGGCCGGAGAAGCCCCGGACCTCAGCTGCTTCGACGACAAGCTGGGCTTCTGGCTGCGGCTGGCGCAGCAGAGCGCCTTCGAGGGCTTCCACCGCGCCATGGGGCCGCTCGGACTCACGCCCGCGCGGCTCGGCGTGTTGCTGATGCTGGAGGCCAATCCCGGCCTGCGGCAAAGCACGCTGGCCGAGGCGCTGCGCGTGAAGCCCTCGAACCTCACCGTCCTGCTCGGCGCGATGGAGCAGGAAGGCCTGGTGCGCCGGGCCGAGGATGCGGCGAACCGCCGCGCCAACCTGCTGCACCTGACGCCGGCCGGTCGCGCCCTGCTGAAGCGCGCCAAGCAGCAGGAGGAGGCGGCGGAGAACGCCCTCACCCGCAGACTGGGCGAGGCCGAGCGCGCGGCGCTGCTGGCGGCGCTGAAGCGCCTGGCCGGGTAGCGCGGCGCGGCGGCCGCCTGTATCGTTATGCCCCATAATAGAACGCATGGGGCGATGATGGACGCGACCGAGCAGCTGGTGACCCTGGAGATGCGCGGCCCCGTCGCCTGGCTCGGGCTGAACCGCGCGGCGAAGCGCAACGCCATCAACGACGCGCTGCTGGCCGCGCTGGAGGCCCGCGTGGCCGAGGCGCAGGCCGGCGCGCGCGCGATGGTGATCCATGGCCACGGCCCCGCCTTCTGCGCCGGGCTCGACCTCGGCGAGCATGGCGCGCGCACGGCGGAGGCGGTGTTCCACCACAGCCGCGGCTGGCACCGCGTGTTCCGGGCCATCCGCGGCGGGCCGATTCCCGCCATCGCGGCGATCCACGGCGCCTGCGTGGGCGGCGGGCTGGAACTGGCCGGCGCCTGCCACATCCGCGTGGCGGATGAGAGCGCCTTCTTCGCCCTGCCGGAGGGCACGCGCGGCATCTTCGTGGGCGGCGGCGCCACCGTGCATGTGGCGCGGCTGATCGGCGCCGCGCGCATGGCCGACATGATGCTGACCGGCCGCGCGCTGGACGCCGCTTCGGCCGAGCGCGCCGGCCTTGTCACCTATGTCACCGCGCCGGGCGCGGCTGCCGACAAGGCGGCCGAGTTGGCGGCGAAGGTGGCGGCGATGGCGCCGCTCACCGTGCTGGGCGTGCTGCAGGTGCTGCCCCGCATCCAGGACATGGCCGAGGATGACGGTCTGTTCGTCGAGAGCATGATGGCCGCGCTGGCGCAGACCGGCCCGGAGGCCGCGCAGCGCCTGGCGGCCTTCATGGAAAAGCGTGCACCGAAGGCGGGGGAGGGCTGAGCATGCAGGTCAGCGGCGGATCGGCGATCGTCACCGGCGGCGGCTCCGGCCTCGGCGCCGCCACGGCGGAGGCGCTGGCGGCGGCGGGGGCGCGCGTCGTCGTGGTGGATATCAACGCGCAGGCGGCCGAGGCGGTGGCGACGCGCATCGGCGGCCTCGCCATCGTCGGCGACGTGGCCGAGGAGGCGCCGCTGGCGCAGGCGGTGGAGGCCGCTTCGGCGCTGGCGCCGCTGCGCGTGGCGGTGGCCTGCGCCGGCATCGCGCCGGCCGCGCGCATCGCCGGGCGCAACGGGCCGCATGACCTGGCGCTGTTCGCCCGCGTGGTGCGGGTGAACCTGGTAGGTTCCTTCAACCTGCTGCGGCTGGCCGCCGCGCGCATGACGCAGAACGAGGCGCTGGCCGATGGCGAGCGCGGCCTTGTGGTGATGACGGCCAGCATCGCCGCCTTCGAGGGCCAGATCGGCCAGGCCGCCTATGCCGCCAGCAAGGGCGGCGTGGCCGCGCTGACGCTGCCAGCCGCGCGCGAGCTGGCGCGTTTCGGCGTGCGGGTGATGACGCTCGCACCCGGTCTGTTCGAGACGCCGCTGATGGCGGGGCTGACGCCTGAGGCGCGCGACAGCCTGGTGCGCATGCCGCTGTTTCCCGCCCGGCTGGGCAGCGGCGCGGAATTCGCCGCGATGGTGCTGGCGATCGCGGCGAACCCGATGCTGAACGGCGAGACCATCCGCCTCGACGCCGCGCTGCGCCTGCCGCCGGCGTGAAAGCGCTCTACCGAGCCACCTGCGACAGCGGGAAGCTGCGCAATTCGCGGCTGGCGGTGCGGAACACGGCGTCCTGGCGATGCCGCCGTTCTGCCGCCAGCTGCGGCACGCGGCGCATGACCCATTCGCCCAGCGCCAGCGCGCTGACGCGGCCCTCGCCATCGGTGCCGGCACGGCCGGACAGCGCCTCGCGCACCGCATAGGCGAAGACGCCGTTGCGGTCATCGTAGCTGTCCAGCGCCTCCTGCACCGAGGTGGAGGCGGCCAGCAGGAAGCGCCCGGTCTCGTTGCCCAGCGCCGAGAGCTGATCCATCGTCAACTGCCCGGCATGGCAGGTATCGAGCAGCAGGATGGCATCGCGCGCGCGGATGCCCGCGATGGCCGCGACCAGCGTGGAATCCTCGATGCCCTGGCGGCGCAGCGTCGGCCAATCGCTTGCCGTTGCATCATGCGGCAGGAACAGGAAGCGCTGGTCGGGCTCGGTGCGCACGCCATGGCCGGCGATATAGAGCACGAAGGTGTCGGAGGGCCGGCTGTCGCGCGCCACGGCGTCCAGCGCATCCAGCACGCCGCGCCGGCTGGCCTGCCGGTCGCGCAGCACCGTGACGCGCACCTCGCTGAACAGCGTGCCGCTGCGCGCGCGCAGCGTATCCGCCACGGTCTGCGCATCGGGCACCGCGAAATTCAGGTTCAGCGCCGCGTTGGCGTATTCGTTGACGCCGATCGCCAGCACCACCAGCCGGGGCGCGTCGGGCGGCGGCTCGGCGCCGAGGCGGCGCAGGTCGAGCGTCGGGCCCTCGGCGAACAACGTGCGGTCCTCGGCATAGAGGCGCGTGGCGATGCGGTTGGGCCCGGGGTCGAGCGGCACCTCGGCCACCGTCTCGGCGGCGCTCGCCACGCCGCGCGTCACGATGCGGTCATTCACCAGCACGTCGAAGGGGCCGAAGCCCAGGCCGCGATCGGCGGCGACGAAGCCAAGGCGCAGCGCCGTCGCACCCTCGGGCAATGTGCGCGCATCCCAGGCCAGCGGCTCGCAGCCCGTGGGCGTCACCGCGCAGGCGCTGCGCGGCGTGATCTGCGGCAGCCTTCCGATGCGGCTGCGCACCTCGCCGATCTCGCGGATGCGGGCCTGCGCCAGCGCGCTGTCGCCGGCGATGCGCGCGCGCACCGCGGCGGGGGCGAACAGCGCGCGGTAGGCCTGCTGGAAGCTTGCCCATTCCGGGGTCTGCGCGCGGCCGTTGTTGAGCAGCAGGCCCACCAGCTCCTGCCCGCCATTGGGGGCGTGGTCGAACAGGCCCTCGGGCGTCCACAGCACCCAGCGCAGCGTCTCGGCATGGATGAACAGCGCCGCCTGCTCGACGATGGCGGCGGGGCCGATGCCGTACCAGCGCAGCGTGCCATCGCCCAGCGCCGCCACGGCGCGATCGCCCAGCACCACCAGCCCCCAGACCGCACCCGGCACCGCCAGCGCCGCGCGCGGCTGCCCGGCGGCGTCGTAGAGCCGCAGGTGGTTGTCGGTGCCCAGCAGCACACCGCGATCCTCGGCCAGCAGGCCGGCGCTGCGCGAATACTCGCCCTCGCCCAGGCGCAGCGGCACCTGGCCGAGGCGCGGGCGGTTGGAATTGCGCCAATCCAGCACGGCCAGCTTGTCGCCCGTGCTGCGCGCGCCGGCGAAGCCCGGCTCGGCCGGATCGGCGGGGCCGAGCACGCCCTGCAGCGCGTCGAACAGCAGCGGCGCATCGCCCGGCCGCAGCGCCACGCGCAGGCGCGAGCCATCGGCCGATACGGCGAGGCCGGCGCCGGTGCCGCGCAGATCGGCGCCGGGCGGGCGCGGCGCGATGGCCAGCGTGCCATCCGGCGCCAGCCTGCCCCAGCCGGGGTCGGCCGCGGCGAAGGCCAGCCCGCCGCCGGGCAGCGGCAGCAGATGCGCGATGGCGTCGCGCGCCGCCGGGATGTCGGTGGCCGGGCCCAGGCCGAAATCGGCCCAGCGGCGGATCACGTAGTCGCGCCCCGCGGCGGGTGCGCCGGGCTGCGGCGCGGGCACGGCGATGCCGCGCGCGGCGGCCGCGGCCTGCGGGCTGCGGCGCGCATAGCCCGCCGCATGCAGCTGCACGCCGCCCCGCGCATCCGAGGCCCAGGCGATGGCGGGCAGCGCCTCGCCCTGCAGGCCACCGGCATCGGGCACGAAGACGGTGCGCAGATCCGCCGCCGCCAGCACCTCCACCCGCAGCCGGTCCTCGAAGCCGATGCCCAACAGCGCGCCATCCGGCGACCAGGCGAGGCCGAAGGGGCGGCCGCCGGCCACCGGCACGCGCTCGGCAATCTTGCGGCCGTCGCGGCCATAGACGCGCACGCGCCCATCGCCGCCGGTGGCGGCCAGGCGCTCGCCGCCGGGGTCGAAGGCCACCATGCGCGCGCCGGGGCGGGCGAAGGCCTGGTCCTCCCAAAGCAATTGCCCGTTGCGCGCATTCCACACGCGGATGCCGGCTGCACCGCCGAGTGCGGCCGCCAGCCGTGTGCCGTCGGGCGACACCGCCAGATGCTGCACCGGCGCGGGCAGGCCGGGCAGCCGCGCGGCGAGGCGGCCCGTGCCGGTATCGAAGACGTAGATGGCGAAGCTGCGGTCCCAGCTGGCGGCGGTGTAGCCGGCGGCGAAGGCGATGCGGCCATCGGGGCTGAGGGCCACGGCATACAGCTCGCCCTCCGCCTCCGGGCCGATGGGCGGGCGCAGCACGGCGCGCGGCGCGCCATCGGGCAGCGACCACAGGCGCAGCGTCTTGTCGTCCGAGACGCTGGCCAGAAGGCTGCCCGCCGCATCCACCGCGACGCGCGCGACGGGTGCGACATGCGCCGCCGCCTCGATGCGCAGGAAGGGCTGGCGTGGCGGGTCCGCCGGCTGCGCAAGCGCGGCGCCTGCGCCGCACAGCGCCGCCAGCAGCGCCAGCGCGGCGGCGAGGCGGCGCATCGGCAACTCAGCTCGCCAGTTCGAAGCCCTGGCCCTGCGCCAGGCGCTCGGCATTGCCGACGCTTTCGCTGAAATTGTCGCGCCGCGCCACGTTGCTGGCGGCGAGCGAGCGCACATCGCCATCATTCGCCACGGCGGGCACCGCCGGGCGGCTGCCCAGCGTGCGGGCTTCGGGGAAGGCGCCGGCGGGCGCGTAGCCGCGCAGGCCGGAGGATGTCTCGACCAGCGCGAAGCCGTTGCTGGCGGGGCGCAGCGTCACGCGTTCGCGCGCACTCACCTGCGCGATCTCGGGCGAGGCGCCATCGGGGCGCAGCTTGAGGGGCACCGCCGCGCGGGTCTGCGCCGGCACGGGGTTGGAGACGCGCGCGCCGGCCAACACCTGGTCCTTCACCCCGGGGGCGACCGTGTCGATCGCGGTGTCGAACTGCGCGCCGCGGCTGCCGATGCGGCCGTTGATGGTCTGCGCCAGCTGGATGTCGCGCTGCGTGCGGGCGCGCACATTGCCCATCATCGCCTCGGCCTGCGGGCGGGTCAGGCGGCCGCTTTGCAGGTCCTGGCGGATGCGCTGCGCGGTGGCGAAGCGGCAATCCATCAGCTGGTCGAAGGCCAGCTGCGTGCGATCCAGCGAGGCGTTCTCCGCCGCGAGGTCGGTGGCGATGGCGCGGTTGAGCGAGGCCTGGTCGGCGGCCTGCTGCTGGCGCGCCGAGAGATAGCCGGCCGAGCCGCCGATGGCGCCACCCGCCACGGCGCCGATCGCCGCCCCCGCCAGCACGTCGCTGCCGCGCCGGCCGGTGGCCGCGGCCAGCAGCCCGCCGATCAGCGCGCCGCTGGCCGCGCCGATGGCGGCACCGCGGATGATCTCCTCGCCGTAGAAGTCGCCGGTGCTGTCGAGGGCGACCACCTGCGTGCGGCAGGCATCGCTGCCGTCATCGGCGCCGATGCGCCCCTCGCGCGTGGTGACGCAGGCGGCCAGCATGGCGGCCGCGGTCAGCGCCGCCACGGCGCGACCCAGCCGGCGTGGCGCGCCAGCCTGCGGCAGGCGGGGGAAGGGCGGGCTCGGGCGGCGTGAGAGGGTCATGGTGTGGCCTGCGCCTGTTGCTGCTGCACGGAACGCGTCGGCCAGGGGCAGTCCTGCCTGCGCCGAACCGCGCCCTGGCAGCGCGCCCGGCTGAGCCATGCTTCCACGCCGGGCGCCGGAGCGCCAGCGCCGAACCGGCCCGAGGGCACGCGAAGCGGAATTTAGCGCACCGCGCATCGCGAAGCGAGAACGCGCCCGCGCCATGAAACAGCGCAACACAGTTCCTGCCGGCGCGGCGGCGAATCTGCGGCAGGCGTTCCTTCCAAGCCGCGCGATCCGTGTCTATCGTCGGTGCCGCGCGGCCGAGACACTGCCTGCACCGCGCGCCAAGGAGGACAAGCACGGCATGGAGACCCCGCGACTGCTCGGGATCAAGACGCCGCTCGGCGAGGGTGCCTTCACCCTCGTGAAGCTGTCCGTCACCGAGGAGCTCGGCCTGCCATACGTGATCGAGGCCGAGGTGCTGGGCACGAATCCCGAGCTGCTGCCGCAGGACATGCTGACCAAGGAAATCACCTGCACCATCACGCAGCGCAACGGCGACGCGCCGCTGGTGCGCCACTTCAACGGCGTGGTCGCTTCCTTCTCGCGCATCGCGCCGGGTGCGGCGGGGCGCATGGTGTATCGGCTGGTGGCGGTGCCGAAGCTGTGGCAGCTCGGCCTCCGGCGGAACTGCCGCATCTTTCAGGACAAGACGGCGAAGCAGATCATCACCGAGGTGCTGCAGGACCACGGCCTGCCGGAGCCCACCTGGAACATGGCGAAGGCCGAAGCCATTCCCTACTGCACGCAGTTCAACGAAACCGACCTCGCCTTCGTCTCCCGCCTGCTGGAGGAGCACGGGCTGACGCTGTATTTCACACAGGCCGCCGGCGGGCAGGAGGCCTGCGTCGCCGGCAACACGCAGGCCTTCCCGCTGGCCGAGCAGAGCGAAGTGCGCGCGGTGCACGACGATCCCGGCCTGCTGTCTTTCGGCGGCTGGCGGCGCACCAACCGCGCGCGCGGCTTCATGACCAAGTTCGAGGACATGGACGAGGAGCGCAGCAAGCCGGCCGACAAGCTGACCGAGCAGCGCGCCACCCGCACCTACATCGACGAGCCGAGCATGTGGGGCGGCGGCGAGGATTTCCTCTGGCCCGGCGGCATGAGCACGCGGCCCGGCAACACACCGGCCGAGTTCGCCATGGCGGCGCAGGAGGCAGCCTCCGAGGAATACGCCGCATCCTCGCTGGACCCGCGCTACATCGCCGGCTCGCGCCTGTTCGTCTCGGTGGTCAAGGAGGATGGCAGCGCGCCGAAGCGGCAATACATCGTCAGCGGCGTGCGCCACCAGGCGGTGGACAATTCCACGCTGGTGGCCGGTGCGGGCGCGGTGGAACACTACCACGCCGCGCTCACGCTGGTGCTGGCGGGCCGCGTCTACGTGCCGCAGGCGCGCCACCCGCGCCCCGTCATGGCCGGGCTGCAATCCGCCAAGGTCACGGGCCCTGCCGGCGAGAAGATCCATGTGGATGCGCATGGCCGGGTGAAGGTGAAGTTCCGCTGGGACCGCCTGGGCAAGGATGACGACACCTCCTCCTGCTTCGTGCGCGTCATGCAATCGGCGGCCGGCGCCTGGGGCGGCACCTGGTTCCTGCCGCGCGTCGGCGACGAGGTGCTGGTCGCCTTCCTGGAGGGCGACCCGGACCGGCCCGTGGTGGTGGGCTCGGTCTACAGCAAGGATGCGCAGCCGCCCTTCAAGCCGGGCAGCAACAAGGCGCAGAGCGGCATCTCCACCCGCAGCTACAAGTCGGACGCGGCGGCGGATGCGAATGTGCTGCGCTTCGAGGACAAGAAGGGCAGCGAGGAGGTGCTGGTCCACGCGCAGAAGGACCTGACGGTCGAGGTCGAGAACGACGAGAAGCGCGACGTCGGGAACGACCAGACCGAGACGATCAAGAACAAGCGCAGCGTCACCATCGACCAGTCGGACGACATCCTGACCCTGAAGCAGGGCAACCGCACCATCACCATCAAGATGGGCAACCAGGACACCACGGTGGAGATGGGCAACGTCTCGCTCACCCTGTCGATGGGCAATGAGAGCCACAAGCTCAAGATGGGCAATTTCGAGCTGAAGTGCGACCTCGGCGCGATCACGCTGGAGGCGATGCAGAGCATCACGCTGAAGGTGGGGCAGAGCTCGGTGGTGGTGGACCAGATGGGCGTCACCACCAAGGGCATGATGATCCAGTCCGAGGCGCAGCTCCTGCACAAGACCAAGACCCTCATGCTCCAGGAGAAGGCCGACGCCCTGGCGCAGATCGAGGGCGGCATCGTGCTGATCAACTGACGATGACCGAGACCCTCCCCAAGCTGGCCTCCGCGCTGGCGCCCCTGCTGCCGCGGCTGGAGCTGGAGCCACCGGCCGCGGCCGCACTCGGCTCGGCGCAGACCGCCGCCGAGGGCATCGCGGCACTGGTGGCCGCGGGCTTCCGCACTGAGGCCGCGCGCCTCGCCGCGCACGCCCTGCCGAAGCGCGAGGCGGTGTGGTGGGCCTGCATGTGCGCGCGCGCCGTGCCGGACCCCGCGCTGGCCGCGCCCGACATCGCCGCACTCGCCGCCGCCGAGCACTGGGTGCGCAAGCCGACGGACGAGGCGCTGCGCCGCGCCGCGATGGAGGCCGCGCAGCGCACCGGCTTCCGCACGCCCGAGGCCTGGGCCGCGGTCGGCGCCTTCTGGAGCGGCGGCAGCATGGCGCCCGAGGGCCAGCCCGTGGTGCCGCCGGCCGAGCACCTCACCGGCGTGGCCATCGCCGGCGCGGTGGTGCTGGCCGCGGTGCGCAACCGTGCCGAACGCGCGCCTGCGCGCTTCGAGCGCTTCCTGGCCGCGGCGCGCGACATCGCCGCCGGCGGCGCCGGCCGCATCCCCCCGGAGACCGACTGACATGCCCGGACCGCCCGCCGCCCGCATCACCGACATGCATGTCTGCCCGATGGTGACGCCCGCGCCGGTGCCGATCCCCCATGTCGGCGGCCCGATCCTGACCGGCGCGCCCACCGTGATCACCGGCAAGATGCCGCAGGCGCGCATCACCGACATGTGCATGTGCGTGGGCCCGCCCGACGTGATCGTGAAGGGCAGCATGACGGTGTTCGTCACCAAGCTGCCGGCGGCGCGCATCGGCGACAGCTGCGCGCATGGCGGCGCCATCGTCATGGGCTTCCCCACGGTGATGATCGGCGGCTGAGCGCATGTCCGAGATCACGCTCTCCGTCCTGCGATGCCCGGATTCGGCGGTGCCGGAGACGCGGACCGCGCGCGGTGGCGAGATGACGCTCGGCCGCGGCGCCGAATGCGACTGGCCGCTGGCGGACCCCGACCGCGTGCTATCGAAGAAGCATTGCGTGGTGGAGTTCTTCGGCGGCGGCTGGCAGCTGCGCGACCTCTCGACCAACGGCACCTTCGTGAACCACGCCACCACGCCGGTCGGGCGCGACCACACGCGCCCGCTGCTCGATGGCGACAGGCTGCGGCTGGGCAGCTACGAGATCGAGGTGCGGATCGCCGAGGCATCGGCCTCGGCCAGCCCCGGCTGGGGTGCCCCGGCGGCCGACCCCTTCGGCGCGGCGCCGGCGGCGGACCCCTTCCGCGCCACGCCGGGCGGCGGCTTCGGCGGCATGGGCAGCCCCGGCATTGGCAGCCCCGGCATGGGTTCCCCGGGCCTCCTGCCAGATGATTTCGACCCCTTCGCCGACAGCCCGGCGCCGATGCCCGACCACGCGCCCTCCACGGCCGAGGCCTTCATGGTGCCGCCCGCGCTGCCCGCGGGAAAGGCCGTGATCCCGGACGACTGGGACCTCGACCTCACGCCCCGGCCGGCGGCCGCGCCGCCGCCCCCGGCACCCCCACCCCAGGCGCCGCCGCCCATCGTCGCGGCACCGCCCGCCTTCAGCCCGCCGCCCCGCCCGGCCGCGCCGCCGGCGGCCGAGCACGACCCCTTCGCCGAACCCGGCGACGGGCCGCCCGTGGCCATGGCACCGCTGCCCGTCGCGACGCCGGCCGCCGCGCCGCACGCCCCGCCACACGTCGCGTCCCCCCCCGCGCCGCCGCCCTCGGGCAACGCCACGGGCGGGCTGGCCGCGCTGCAGGCCGGCGCGGGCCTGCCGCCCACCCCACACCCCGACCCCGAGGCCGCGCTGCACAGTGCGGGCGCCGTGCTGCGTGCCGCCGTGGCCGGCATGCGCGCCCTGCTGATCGCGCGTGCCGATGTGAAGCGCGAATTCCGCATCGAGCAGACCATGCTGCGCGCCGCCGGCAACAACCCGCTGAAATTCGCCGCCACCGAGGAACAGGCCCTGGCCGCGCTGCTCGATCCGCGCACCCCAGCGCTGAAGGCGATGCAGGAGACGGTGGACGACCTGACGGCGCACCAGGTGGCCGCGCTGGCCGCCACCCAGGCCGCCGCGCGCGCGCTGCTCGACCGCCTGGCGCCGGCCGCGCTGGAGGCCGAGGATCCCGGTGGCGGCCTGCTGCCGGGCGCGCGCGAGAAGCGGCTGTGGGAGGCCTATCGCCGCCGCCACGCGCAGCTTGTCGAGCAGTTCGAGGATGATTTCGACAGCGCCTTTGGCAAGGCCTTCGCCCGCGCCTACGAGCAGGCAACCGGCCGCGGGAGCGAGTAGGATAACCAGAATCGGCCAGGCCGGCGCCTGGCTGCGGGGGATGACGAGGGCGCATGGTCTGGCACGACAAGGTTGTGTGGCAGGAGGGCATGTTCCTCCGCGCCCAGCACTTCCAGCAGCAGGACCGGCACATGGAGCACCTGCTGCAGGCGCGCGCCGCGCCGCTGCGCCCGCATCCCTGGGGCGTCACCGAGCTGGCGATCGACCGCGACCTGCTGGCGGCCGGCCGCTTCGCCCTCTCGGGTGCGGCCGGCGTGATGGAGGATGGCACGCCCTTCGCCATCCCCGGCACCGCCGATGCGCCGGTGCCGCTCGACCTGCCGGAGGGCACGCGCAACGCCGTGGTGTATCTCGCACTGCCGCTGCGCCAGGCCGGCAGCCCGGAGATCGCCACCACCGATGCCGGGCCGGAGGCGATGCGCGCGCGCCACACGCTGCGCAGCTTCGAGGCCTTCGACACGCACAGCGACAGCACCCTGGCCGCCGACCTCGCCATCGGCCGGCTCCGCCTGCGCTACATGCTCGAAAGCGAGGAACGCGCCGGCTATTCCTGCCTCGGCCTCGCGCGCATCGTGGAGGTGCAGGCGGACCGCCGCGTGGTGCTGGACGAACGCTTCATCCCGCCCTGCCTGCGCGTCTCGGCCGCTTCCGTGCTGAACAACCTGGTGGCGGAACTCGTGGGCATGCTGGGCCAGCGGGGCGAGGCGCTGGCCGCGCGGCTCGGCCAGCCCGGCGCGCGCGGCGTGGCGGATGTGGCGGATTTCCTGCTGCTGCAGACGGTCAATCGCTGGCAGCCGCTGATCGCGCATTGGGCGGATGCGGGCAACCTCCACCCCGAGACGCTGTTCGCCGCGCTGGTGCAGCTGGCCGGCGAGCTCGCCACCTTCACCGCGCCGGACAAGCGCGCCACCGCCTACCCCGCCTATCGCCACGACGACCTGGCGCGCAGCTTCGCGCCGGTGGTGGCGGATCTGCGCCGCTCGCTCTCGGCTGTGCTGGAGACCAACGCGGTTTCGATCCCGCTGCAGGACCGCAAATTCGGCGTGCGCGTCGGCGCCATCACCGACCGCAACCTGCTGCGCGCCAGCCAGTTCGTGCTGACCGTCGCGGCCGACGTGCCCGGCGAGCAGCTGCGCCGGCTGTTCCCGAACCAGGTGAAGATCGGCGCGGTGGAACACATCCGCGAATTGGTGAACGTGGCGCTGCCCGGCATCGCCATCCGGCCGCTGCCCGTGGCGCCGCGGCAGATTCCCTTCAACGCCGGCGCCACCTATTTCGAGCTCGATAGGGGCAGCCCGCACTGGCAGCAGATGCAGACCTCGGGCGGCTTCGCCATCCATGTCTCCGGCGAATTCCCGAACCTGCGCATGGAGCTCTGGGCGATCCGAGCATGAGCGACAACCCCTTCGCCGAACCGGACGACAACGACCGCACGGTGGTGCGCGGGCCAGGGGGCGGGGCCGGGGGCGCGGCCGGCACGCCGCAGACCCCGCCCCCCGCCGCGCCACCGCCCCGCCCCGCCACCGCCGCTTCCCCCCTGCCCGCCGCTCCGCGCCTGCCCGGCGAGGCGGATGCGCTGCCGAAGGTGGGCTTCTCGCCCATGGCCGCGGCCGCGGCGCCGCTGCTCGATTTGCTGGCGCGCATCGGCGCCGGGCCACAGGCCACGCAGGTGGCGCAGCCCGAGGAGCTGCGCGAGCGTGCGGTGCGCGCGCTGCGCAGCTTCGAGGCCGAGGCGCGCGCCGCCGAGGTGCCGGTGGACCAGCTGCGCGCCGCGCATTACGCCCTGTGCGCGGCGCTGGACGACGTGGCGCTGGCCACGCCCTGGGGCCAGGCCAGCGGCTGGGCCACACGCTCGCTGGTTTCCTCCTTCCACCAGGAGGTGCGCAGCGGCGACCGCTTCTTCGACCTGCTCGCCGGCATGCAGAAGGAACCCGGGCGGTACCGCGACGCGCTGGAGATCTGCTACCTCTGCCTCGCACTCGGCATGCAGGGGCGGTATCGCCTCGCGCCGCGCGGGCATGCCGAGCTCGATCGCATCCGCGAGGGGCTGTACCAGCTGCTGGTCCAGCTGCGCGGCAATTGGGAGCGAGACTTGTCGCCGCGCTGGCGGGGCGTGGATGCGCCGCATCGCGGGCCCGGGCGTAGCGTGCCGGCCTGGATCGCCGGCGTGCTGGCCGTGGCGCTGCTGGCCTTCGGCTGGATCTGGGTGTCGGATGGCGTGAATGCCGCCGGCGATGGGCTGCAGGAACGCCTGGCACAGCTGCCGCCGCCCGCACCGCCTGCCATCGACCGCAGCGCCCCACCCGTGCCGCCCGCACCGCCGCCGCCGCCGCCCGAGCCCGACCTGATCGACAAGGTGCGCACCTTCCTCGCCCCCGAGATCGCGCAGGGCCTCGTGGTGGTGGAGGGCGATTTCCAGCGCCTGCTGATCCGTATCCGCGGGCGCGGCATGTTCGGCTCCGGCAGCGCGACGGTGGAGCCGGGCTTCACCCGCCTGCTCGCGCGCATCGGCGAGGCGCTGCGCACCGAGCCCGGGCGCGTGGTGGTGGCCGGGCATTCCGACAACCAGCCGATCCGCACCGTGCGCTTCCCCTCCAACCACCATCTGTCCACCGCGCGGGCCGAGGCGGCGAAGGACCTCATCGCCGCTTCCACCGGCGCACCGACGCGCTTCACCGCCGTCGGCCGCGCCGATGCCGAGCCGCTGGCCAGCAACGCCACGCCCGAGGGGCGCGAGGAGAACCGGCGCATCGAAGTGGTCCTGTTCCGCGAAGGGGGGCGCTGAGATGAAGGCTCTGTTCTCCGCCATGGTCTCCATCCCCGCGCTGTCGGCGCTGGTGGCGGCGCTGATCCTGGTGCCGGTGATCTGGCTGTTCGCGCCCGCGCTGCTCGGCATCGAGGCGGCCTGGCTGCTGGCGCTGCTCGCGGGCCTGCCCGTGCTGGCGTGGCTGGTGGTGCTGGTGATGATGACGCGCCGCCGCGCCGGGCGCGACGCCGCGCTGGTGGCCGGCGCCGCCGAGGCCGAGGCGAAGGCCGCGAAGGAAGGTGCCGCGGCCGCCGCGCGCAGCGCCGAGGAGGAGCAGATGTCCGCCCGCCTCGCCGAGGCGCTGACCGCGCTGAAGGCAGCCGGCGGCGGCAAGGGCGGCTTCCTGTATGAACGGCCGTGGTACGTCATCATCGGCCCGCCGGGCTCGGGCAAGACCACCGCCATCCAGAATTCCGGCCTGGATTTCCCGCTGGCCGCGGGGCGCGTGGCGGGTGTGGGCGGCACGCGCAACTGCGATTGGTGGATCGCCGAGCAGGCGGTGCTGATCGACACCGCCGGGCGCTACACCACGCAGGACAGCGACGCCGGCGCCGACAGGGCGGGGTGGGAGCGCTTCCTCGACCTGCTGCGCAAGCAGCGGCCGAAGCAGCCGCTGAACGGCGTGGTGGTGGCCTTCGGCGCCGACATGATCAGCCGGCTGGACGCCGGCGCGCGCGAGGAGCACGCGCAGGCGGTGCGGCGGCGCATCCGCGAACTGGAGCAGAAGCTGGGCCAGCGGCTGCCGGTGTATTTCCTGGTCAGCAAGGCGGATCTCGTCGTCGGTTTCTCGGAATTCTTCGACGACCTGGACAAGGATGCGCGAAGCCAGGTGTGGGGCGTCACCTTCCCCGCGACACCGGGGGCCGAGGGCGCGGCGGCCGCCTTCGGCAGCGAATTCGCCGCGCTGACGCAGCGCCTGCAGGACCGGCTGCTGGAGCGCCTGCAGCAGGAACGCGGGCCGGAGCAGCGCGCACGCATCGCCGGCTTCCCGGCGCAATTCGCCTCGCTGGAGCCGCCGCTCGCGGCCTTTGTGCAGGCGGCCTTCGGCGGCTCCAAGATCGATCCCGCGCCGTTCCTGCGCGGCATCTACTTCACCTCCGGCACGCAGGAAGGCACGCCGATCGACCGGCTGACGGGCGCGCTGTCGCGCACCTTCGGGCTCGACCCGCGGCGACCGGCGGCGATCATGGGCCAGAAGGGGCGCAGCTACTTCCTTGGCCGCCTGCTGCGCGAGGTGGTGTTCAACGAGGCGCGCCTCGCCGCGCGCGATCGCGGCCAGACGCAGCGCGGCCGCATGGTGGCGGCGGGCACCTGGGCGGTGGCGCTGCTGGCCGTGCTGGGCGGCGGCGCCTGGGGCTGGAGTGCGATGAACGCCGAGGCGGCGCGCGGCGCGAAGCTGGCCGAGGCGGTCGCCACCGCCGAGGCCGCGGCGCAGAACCTGCCGCTGGAGCGCATCGCGCAGACCGACGAATTGCCGCGCGTGATCCCCTATCTCAACGCGGTACGCGCGCTGCCCGATGCGGCGCGCGCCGATGGCGCGCTCGGCCTGTCGCAGGAGGCGAAGCTGCTGGAGGGCGGCGAGCTTGCCTACAAGCGCGCGCTGGACCGCGTGCTGCTGCCGCGGCTGCTGGCACGGCTGGAGGCGCAGATCCGCGCCGGCATGCAGCGCCCCGAGTTCCTGTATGAGGCGACGCGCGTCTACCTGATGCTCGGCCGCGCCGGGCCGCTGGACCGTTCGCTGGTGAAGGAATGGATGGCGCTGGATTGGCAGCAATCCTTCCCCGGCGCCGTCGGCACGCCGACACGCGATGCGCTGGCGCTGCATCTGGATGCGCTGCTGGCGCAGGATTTCGCGCGCTATCCGCTGGATGGCGCGCTGGTGGACCAGGCGCGGCGCATCTTCTCGCGCCTGCCGATGGCCGAGCGCATCTATTCGCGCCTGCGCACCGCCGCCGCCAACGCGCCGCCCTGGCGGCCGGGCGAGGCGATGGGTGCGGCCGGGCAGCGCTGGTTCACCACAGCCTCGGGCCGGCCGCTGGCCGAAGTGGCGGTGCCGGGCATCTTCACCGTGGAGGGTCTCCATCGCGGCCTGCTGCCGCGGCTGCCGGCGGCGATCCTGGAGGCAGCGTCGGAAAGCTGGGTGCTGGGCCCGGAAGCCGCCGCCGCGCTGTCGGGCGATCCGCGGCAGCTCGAGGCCTCGGTGCTGCGCCTCTACGCCGAGGATTACGCGCGCGCCTGGCAGACCATGCTCGCCGATCTCGTGCTGCCGCCCTTCCGCAACCTCGGCCAGGCGGCCGAGGCGCTGAACCTGCTGGGCGCGCCCAATTCGCCGATGCGCGACGTGCTGCGCGGCGCGGCGCGGCAGCTTTCGCCCGGCACGCCGCCCGATCCGCCGGCGGGGGCCGCGGGCGCGGTGCAGGCGGCGGCCGGTGCGGCAACGCAGGCCGCCACGGCCACGGCCAGCCGGCTTGCCGCGGCAGTGGGCGCCAACCTGCAACCCTCCTCGGCCGAGCCGGTGGCGCGCATCGTGGAGGAACGCTTCCGCCCGCTGCGCGAGGCCGCCGGCGCGCCCCTGGATGGCGTGCTGCAGATCGTCAACGACCTGTATGTGCAGGTGGCGCGGCTGGCCACTGCCGCGCCGGGCACGGTGATGCCCGCACCGGCGGCGGGGCTCGACCCCGGGCAGCGCCTGGCGGCCGAGGCGCAGCGCGCGCCCGACCCGCTGTCGCGTTGGCTACAGGCCATGGCGCAATCCACCGCCACGGCGCGCAGCGGCGGTGCGCGCGCCGCGGTGGCGGCCGCCGGCGGCCAAGCCATCGCGCCCTTCTGCCGCGGCCTCGAGACCCGCTTCCCCTTCCGGCGGGACATCAACGCACCCGACATGCCCTATGATGATTTCGTGCGGCTGTTCGGCCCGGGCGGCGTGTTCGACCAGTTCTTCGCCCAGCACCTGCGCAACTTCGTCGACACCACGCAGCGCCCCTGGCGCCCCGTGGCGGCCGAGGGGCTGACACCGCCGATCTCCAACGCCGACATCCTGCAGTTCCAGCGCGCGGCGGCGATCCGCGACGGCTTCTTCCCTTCCGGCCTGGTCGGCGCGGCGATGGGGCTGCGCTTCGAACTCGTCCCGCTCGGCGTCGATCCCGGCAGCACCAGCGCGACGCTGGAGGTGGAGGGCAACCGCGTGGTGATCCCGCGCGGCGGCCCCAACCCGCGCCCCATCCCGATGCAATGGCCCTCGCGCGGGGGCATCACGCTGAGCTTCGACCCCGCCCCCGCCACCGGCCAGCCCATCGCCACCGATGGCGCCTGGGCGGCGATGCGCCTGGTCTCGCGCGGGCGGCTGCTGGCGACGAATGCGGCCGACCGCATGCGCCTGACCTTGCAGCAGGGCGAGCGCAGCGTGGAGTTCGAGCTGCGCGCCTCCTCCATCGTGCACCCCTTTGCGCTGCGCGAATTGGCGGAGTTCCGATGCCCGACGCTGGCCCCCTGATGGCGGCGGGCACGCCGGCCGGGCTTTATGGCAAGCTGCCGGCGCATGGCGATTTCGTGCGCCGCGCGCTGCCCGACAGCTTCGTGGAGCCCTGGGATGCCTGGCTGCAGCAGGGCATCGCGGCGGCGCGCGAGAGGCTGGGCGATGGCTTCGCCGCGGCCTGGTCGGCGGCCCCCGCCTGGCGCTTCCGCCTGCCCGCCGGCGCCTGCGGCCCCGATGCCGCGGCGGGCGTGCTGCTGGCCAGCGAGGACATGGTGGGCCGCCGCTTCCCGCTGACGCTCGCCGCGCTGCTGCCCGATGCGTGGGACGCGCCGGATGATGGCTTCTACGACGCGCTGGAAGCGGCCGGGCGCGATGCGCGCGATGCCGGCGCCAGCGCCGATGCGCTGCTTGCCCAGTTGCCGTCGGCACGCCCCGCCGAGGCCGCCGCGCGCGAGGGATGGTGGCGGATGGAGGGCGATGCGCCGGTGTGCTGGGCGCTTCCGGCGCTGCCCCCGGCCGAGCAGTTCGTCATTCTGGTGGAGGGCGGGGCATGAGTGGCCAACTCGTCTCGCAGGCCGTCACCCATCCCGGCGCGGTGCGGCAGCGCAACGAGGATGCCTTCGTCGACCGCGGCGATATCGGCCTGTGGGCGGTGGCGGATGGTGCCGGCGGGCATGGCGCGGGCGATGTCGCCTCGGCTGCCATCGCCGCCGCGTTGCGCGACATGCCGCCGGGCCTCGCGGCGGCGGAGATCCTGGCGCAGGTGCGGCTGCGCCTCGGCGCCGTGCATGCCGCGCTGCGCGAACAGGCCGCGGCGGCGGGCGCGAACCGCATCATCGCGAGCACTGTGGTGGTGCTTCTGGCGCGCGGCGGGCACTACGCCTGCCTCTGGGCCGGCGACAGCCGCGCCTATCTGATGCGCGAGGGCGTGCTGGCGCGGCTGACGCGCGATCACTCGCTGGTGCAGGAGATGGTGGAGCGTGGCGTGATCGACGAGGATTCGGCCGAAAGCCACCCGCATGCGAACGTCATCACCCGCGCCGTCGGCGCCGATGGCGAGTTGGACCTGGAGAAGGTCTCCGCGCGGATCGCCCCGGACGACCTGTTCCTGCTGTGCTCGGACGGGCTGTTCAAGGCGCTGCCGGAGGGCGAGATCGCCGCCATCCTCGCCGCCGGCGGAGGGCCGGCGGCGCTGCTGGAAGCCGCACTGGCACGCGGTGCGCGCGACAATGTGACGGCTGTCGCGGTGCGGGCCGCGCCGTAGCGGGCGGCGCGCGCCACCCGCACGGCGCGGCCGCCGCTCAGGTCTGCTCGGAGAGGGCGATATCGTAGATGACGTGGCCGGTGGTCGTCGTCTCGAACTTGTCGTTAATCTTGATGTATTCGCTGTCGATCTTGGTGAAGTTCAGCGAGAGCGACTCGCTCGGCCGATCGCCGCCGCTGCTGAGGCTGTAGCCGCTGATCAGCGTGTTGGTGAGGATGTACTTCTGGTAGGCCACCTGCTTGCCGGCGCCATCCGTCTGGGTCATGTGGATCTTGACCTCGGTGGCCTTGCCGCCGAGAGCTTCCTTGAGGATGAGCGGCGAGATCGCATCCATCGTCTTCGTGATGACGATCTCGGAGACATTCGGCGCCGTCGCCTCGCGCTTCGACCCGCCGCCGGTGCCCGAGGAGATGCCGCGGCCGACGCCCCACTGGAAGCTGCCGGCCTCCATCCAGTTCTCGTAGCCCTTGGCGGTCACCTCGCCAGCGAGCGAGCCGTATTTCACGTAAACTGCCATGATGCGGTCCCTTGTTCCTGCCTGTCTGCCGTCCCCGCCGTGTCTCGCCTCGGCCGCGGGGCCACTCAGCCGAGGTTGTACCGGAAGCCGCCAGCATCATCGATGCCGACATGCACCCGGCCGATCTCCTCACCCTGCGCCAGCCGCTCGAGGATGCCGGCCGACAATTCGGGCAGCAGCGTGCGGCTGAGGATGTTGTCGATGTTGCGCGCGCCGGATTCGACCTCCTTGCAGCGCGAGACGATGGTCTCCGGCACGCTGTCGTCGAATTCCAGCGGGATTCCGTAGTTCTCCAGCACGCGCTTGCCGATGCTGCGCAGCTTCAGCACGCAGATCTTCTTCAGGATCTCATCGGCCAGCGGATAGTAGATCACCACGTTGCAGCGGCCCAGGAAGGCCGGCTTGAACACCTTCAGCAGATCGGGCTGCAGCGCGTCGCGCAGCGCCTCGGGCTCGGGCGCGGTCTCGGGATCGGCGCAGAGCTTGGCGATGGTGTCGGTGCCGGCGTTGGACGTCATGATGATGACGCAGTTGCGGAAATCGATGTCCCGCCCCTCGCCGTCCTTCATCTGGCCCTTGTCGAACACCTGGTAGAACACGTCCTGCACGCCGGGATGGGCCTTCTCCATCTCGTCCAGCAGCACCACGGAATAGGGCCGGCGGCGCACCGCCTCGGTCAGCACGCCGCCCTCGCCATAGCCGACATAACCAGGCGGGCTGCCCATGAGGAGCGAGACCTTATGCTCCTCCTTGAACTCGCTCATGTTGATGACGGTGAGGTTCTGCTCGCCGCCATAAAGCAGGTCCGCCACCGCCAGCGCGGTCTCGGTTTTGCCGACGCCGGAGGTGCCGGCCATCATGAACACGCCGATCGGCTTGCGCGGGTCGGTCAGGCCGGCGCGGCTGGTGCGGATGGCCTGGGCGATGGCGTCCAGCGCGTGATCCTGGCCGACCACGCGCTCCATCAGCCGGGCCTTCAGGTTCAGCACGGTCTTGATCTCGTCGGAGACCATGCGGCCCACCGGGATGCCGGTCCAGGTGGCGACAACCTCGGCCACGGCCTGGCCATCCACCACGGGGAACACCAGCGGCTCCTCGCCCTGCAGCGCCTTCAGCGCCTGGCTCGCCTCGGCTAGGTCGCGCTTCAGCGCCTCGGCATCCTCGGCGGGCGGGGTGTCGGGGCCGGCGGGAACCAGCTGCACAGTCGCGGCCTCGGCACGGTGGCGCAGGTCGCGCAGCTTCGCGACCAGCGCCTTCTCCTCCTCCCACCGCGCGGTCAGAGCGGCGAGCTCGGCCTCGGCCTTCTCCTGGTCGGCCAGCAGGGCGGCGTTGCGGGCGGTGTGGTCGGTGCCCGTCGCGGCCTCACGGCCGATGGCCGAAAGCTCGGTGCGGATCAGGTCGATGCGGCGCGTGCGGTCCTCGATCGGCGCGGGGATCGCCGCCTGGCTCATCGAGACGCGCGCGCAGGCTGTATCAAGCAACGACACACCCTTGTCGGGCAATTGGCGTGAGGGGATGAAGCGCGCGGAGAGCTTCACCGCATCCTCCACCGCCTCGTCCAGGATGCGCACGCCGTGGTGCTTCTCGAGCGTCGCGACCAGGCCGCGCAGCATGGCGCGCGCCAGCGGCTCGGAGGGTTCGTCCACCTTCACCACCTGGAAGCGGCGCGTCAGCGCGGCGTCCTTCTCGAAATACTTCTTGTACTCGGCCCAGGTGGTGGCGGCGACGCAGCGCAGCTCGCCGCGCGCCAGCGCCGGCTTCAGCAGGTTCGCCGCGTCGTTCTGCCCGGCCTGGCCGCCGGCGCCGATCAGCGTGTGCGCCTCGTCGATGAACATGACGATCGGCGTGGGCGAGGCCTTCACCGTGTCGATCACGCCCTTCAGGCGGTTCTCGAACTCGCCCTTCACGCCGGCGCCGGCCTGCAGCAGGCCGAGGTCGAGCGACATCAGCTTCACGCCCTTCAGCGCATCCGGCACGTCGCCGCTGGCGATGCGCAGAGCGAGGCCCTCCACCACCGCCGTCTTGCCCACGCCGGGCTCGCCGGTGAGGATCGGGTTGTTCTGCCGCCGCCGCGTCAGGATGTCGATCATCTGGCGGATTTCGGAATCGCGGCCGAGAATGGGATCAATCTTCCCGGCCTTGGCCTGCGCCGTGAGGTCCGTGCAGAACTGATCAAGCGGCCCGCCACCGCGCGGCGCCTCGCCGGCGGCGGGGGCTGCGCCGCCCCCGGCGGGCGCGGCCTCGGCCTGCCCGGCCTCGTCGCTGCCCGCGGCCAGTTCGCCAAGGTTGCGCCGCACCGCATCGGCCGGCAGGGCGGCCAGGGAGGGGCAGCTGTCGCGCAGCGTGCGCGACAGCGCCTCATCGGCCAGCAGCACCGCCAGCAACTGGCCGCTGCGCACCCGCCCGGCGTCGGCCTCGAGCGAGGCAATCATCCACGCCTCGCGCAGCCAGGTGACGATATCGGGCGAAAGCGAGGGCGCGCGCGCATTGCCTGTGCGCAGCTTGTCCAGTGCGCGGGTCAATTCCTGCGCGACGCGGCCGGGATCGATCTCCTGCTTGCGCAGGATGGCGCCGATATCGGTGCCCGGCGTCTCCACCAGCTTGAGCAGCACGTGCTCGATCTCGACATTGTAGTGGCTGCGCGACAGGGTCAGGCCCGCCGCCGCTTCAAGCTGGCGGCGACAGGTGTCGTTGAGACGACCGATCAGGGACTTCAGGTCGATCGCCACCATCTGCCGCTGCACTCCCGAGAGGCCGGTCTCGCGGACCCGCACCGCTGACGCCGTTGGTGCGGGAGGCTAACTTCCGGTTGAAAGCATGTCCACAGCCCACAGGGCGCGTCGGGGCCGCGGAACGCTTGATTGAAACAGCGTGAAACCGGCCTGCGGCGCCAGCGCCGCGGCGGTGGCGACGGCCTCGGCGGGCCGGAGATTCCACACGCCACGGATGTGGTCTAGCCTGCAATTCCCCTCCGCATTGCAGGATCGTGACATGGCCGACGCGCCGCTGGACCTTGAGACGCTCCTCGCGCCGCTGGACAGCGGCGAGGGCGGGGCCGGGGAGGATCTGCGGGCGGATTTCTCGCCAAGCTCGCCCTATCAGAAGCTTAAGGATGCGCGCTTCGCCGCCCGCGCCGAGGAGCGCGCGCGCGACAGCGAGGGCGCCTTCGACTCCGCGCCCCCCGATGCCTGGCGCGAGGTGGCGCGCGTGGGGCAGGAGGCGCTGGCCGCGCGCAGCAAGGATTTCGAGATTGCCGCCTGGCTGACCGAGGCCATGGTCCGCCAGGCCGGGCTGCTCGGCCTGACCGTCTGCGCGAGGCTGATCACGGGGCTGTGCGAAACCTACTGGGACACCGGCTTCCCGCAGCCCGACGAGGATGGGCTGGAGGGCCGCGCCTCGCCGCTGGGCGGGCTGGCCGGCGCCGGCGCCGATGGCACCATCATGCAGCCGCTGCGGCTGCTGCCGCTGTTCCGCCGCGCCGATGGCTCGCCCCTGACGGTATTCCAGTGGGACCAGGCCGACGAGACGGCCGCGATCGCGAATGATGAGCGCCGCCAGGCGCGGCTGGACGCCGGCGTGCCGGAACTCGCCACGCTGGAGACGGAGGCGCGGCTCGACCGCCCCTATGTCGTCGGCGTGGCCCGCCAAGTGGCCGCGGCGCTGGAGGCCTGGCAGGCGCTGGATGCCGCGATGGGCGAGCGCTTTGGCAGCGATGCGCCGGCCACACGCAACGTCACCGCGCTGCTGGAGCACATCCAGGGCGTGACGCGGCGCCTCGGCGGCGCCGAGAGCGATGCGGCGGCGGAGGAACCGGCAGCGACCGGTGGCGCAGAGGCTGGTGCCGCCGCGGGGCCGGCGGCCGCGGGCGGCGGCGGCGGCGGCCCCAAGGTGATGACGCGCGAGGACGCGCTGCGCGACCTGGAGCGCATCGCGGAGTTCTTCCGCCGGACCGAACCGCATTCGCCGCTGGCCTACACGCTGCAGGAAGCTGCGCGCCGGGGGCGCATGACGCTGGCAGAGTTGCTGGCGGAGGTGCAGCCGGACGAGGATGCGCGCAACACCATGCTGTGGCGCCTCGGCATCAAGCCGGATGGCGTCTGACGCGGCCGGCCTGCCGCAGGGGTCGGGCGAGGACGCGGGGGGCGGCACCCGCGTCGGTTGATAAACCATCGCGCAACGGTTGACGCGCCGGCGCCGTATCAGGCTAAGCTACGATGTACAGGGGGCCCGTCGCACCGCACTGCCATGCGCATCCGGCGCATGTCGGCCGGCGCGGCCACGGCCGATCCAGCGACGGCGAGGGGCCATGAGCAGCGTCCACGACAAGCTTGCACGCGTGCGGAAGCCGCGGGTTCACATCACCTACGAGGTCGAGACCGAGGGCGCGGCCATCGTTCGCGAACTGCCCTTCATCGTCGGCGTGATGGGCGATTACGCGGGCGACCCCTCGGAACCGCTGAAGCCGCTGGCCGAGCGCAAATTCGTGCAGATCGACCGCGACAACTTCAACGACGTGATGGCGCGCATCGCACCCGGGCTGAACCTCAAGGTGGACAACACCCTGGCCGGCGATGGCAGCCAGATGGCGGTGAACCTGAAGTTCCGCTCGATGGATGATTTCGAGCCCGCCAAGGTGGCCGAGCAGGTGCCCGCGCTGAAGGCGATGCTCGAGACCCGCGCGCGGCTGCGCGACCTGATGAGCAAGGTGGACCGCTCGGAGGAGCTGGAGGGCCTGCTGGAGCAGGTGCTGCAGGACAAGTCGAAGCTCGATGCGCTGTCCGCCGAGCTCGGCCTCGACAAGAAGGAGGGCTGAGCCATGAGTTCCACCCAGTCTTCCGCCGCCGGTGCGGCCACCACCACCACGGAAGGCGGCCTCGGGCTGCTCGACCAGGTGATTGGCGCCACCAAGCAGACCGAGCGCGACCGCGCGCAGGAGCTGATCAAGGCACTGACCGAGGAGGCGCTGAAGGGCACCGTCACCTTCAGCCGCAACCTCAGCCAGACCTTCGACCGCGCCATCGCCGAGATCGACCGCAAGGTGTCCGAGCAGCTGAACGCGGTGATGCACCATCCGCGCTTCACGCAACTGGAGGGCAGCTGGCGCGGCCTGCACTACCTGGTGATGAACAGCGAGACCAGCACCAGCCTCAAGATCCGCATGCTGCAGGCCAGCAAGAAGGACATCTCGCGCGATCTGCAGCGCGCGGTGGAATTCGACCAGAGCCAGCTTTTCAAGAAGATCTACGAGAACGAGTTCGGCACCCCGGGCGGCGAGCCCTACGGCGCGCTGGTGGGCGACTACGAGTGGACGGCGCATCCCGACGATGTCGAGACGCTGCGCCTCGTGTCCAACATCGCGGCGGGCGCCTTCGCGCCCTTCATCTCCGGCGTCGGCGCCGGCATGTTCGGCTTCAGCGACTGGCGCGAGCTGTCGAAGCCGCGGGACCTGGCGAAGATCTTCGAGACGCAGGAATACGCCAAGTGGCGCAGCTTCCGCGACACCGAGGATGCGCGCTTCGTCGCGCTGGTGATGCCGCGCGTCATCGCCCGCCTGCCCTACGGCGCCGCCACCAAGCCGGTGGAGGAATTCGCCTATGAGGAGGCGCCGCGCAACGCCGATGGCAGCGCCAAGGCGATGGACCACAACGAGTATTGCTGGATGAACGCGGCCTATGTGAAAGCCGCGCGGCTGACCGATGCCTTCGCGCAGTACGGCTTCTGCACCGCCATCCGCGGCACCGAGGGCGGCGGCAAGGTGGCCAACCTGCCGAACCACGTGTTCACCTCGGATGATGGCGACAGCGACGCCAAGTGCCCGACCGAGATTGGCATCACCGACCGGCGCGAGGCCGAGCTCTCGGGCCTCGGCTTCCTGCCGCTGTGCCACTACAAGAACACTGACTACGCGGTGTTCTTCGGCGCGCAATCCGTGCAGAAGCCGAAGAAATACGATCGCCCGGAAGCCACCGCCAACGCCGCGATCTCGGCCCGCCTGCCCTACATGATGGCGACCAGCCGCTTCGCGCACTACCTGAAGGTGATGGCGCGCGACAAGATCGGCTCCTTCATGGAGGCGACGGATTGCGAGGTGTGGCTCAACCGCTGGATCCAGAACTACGTGAACCCGATGGAGGGCGCGGGCCAGGAATCGCGCGCCAAGTATCCGCTGCGCGAGGCCAAGATCGAGGTGAAGGAGGTGCCGGGCAAGCCCGGCGTCTACAACGCGGTCGCGCATCTGCGCCCCTGGCTGCAGATGGAGGAACTGACCACCTCGATGCGCATGGTCGCGCGCATTCCGCAGAAGTCCTGACGGCAGGGATGGCGGCGGCGCAGGCCGCCGCCACGCGCGGATGACGCTACGCGAGCAGGTGCTGGCCGGTCGGATCCTCGGTGCGGCCGGGGCCGGCGCCGAACTGGCCGCGCTGGTCGCCGCGCGCGATGCGGGCGAAATCCTCCTCGGCTGGTTCGGCCCCGCCGCGCTGGCCGAATGCGCCCGCGGCCCGGACGCCGCGGGCCGCCTGCGCGCCGCGCTCGACCGCGACATCGCGCAGCTGGATGCCATGATCTCCGCGCAGCTCGACGCCGTGCTGCACCATGCGCGGCTGCGTCGGCTGGAAGGCAGCTGGCGGGGCCTCGCCTGGCTGGTGGAGCGCCTGCCCGCCTCCGGCAGCCGCGTGCGGCTGCGCATGCTGACGGCGCGCTGGCCCGAGCTGTGCCGGGACCTGGAACGCGCGGTGGAATTCGACCAGAGCCAGCTGTTCAAGAAGATCTACGAGGAGGAATTCGGCACCGCCGGCGGCGAACCGTTCGGCATGATCGCCGCCGATTACGAGCTGCGCCACGCCCCCGCCGCCGACCACCCGACGGATGATGTGGCGGCGCTGACGGCGCTGGCCGGCGTGGCCGCGGCGGCCTTCGCGCCGATGGTCTTCGCCGCGGCGCCGGCGCTGGTGGGCCTCGACAGCTTCGCCGATGCCGCACCCGCCTTCGACCTGGCCGATGTGCTGAAGCGGCCCGAGCATGCGCGCTGGCGCGGCGCCGCCGCGGTGGAGGATCTGCGCTTCATCGGCGTGGCATTGCCGCGCCTGCTGGCGCGCGCGCCCTGGGCCGATGACGGCAGCCGGGCCGACCACTTCCGCTATCGCGGCCACGCCGCGGGGCCGGCGCAGCGCGTCTGGATGACGCCGGTCTATGCGCTGGCCGCCGCCGCGATGCGCGCCTTCGAGCGCAATTCCTGGCCCGGCGAGGTGCGCGGCGCCGAGCCCCAGGCCGAGGCGGTGGGCGGCGTGATCGAGGCACTGCCGGCCGAGCGCTTCGCCTCCGATGCCGGGTCCGGGCCGCCGCCGCGCCCGCCGCTGGAGCTTGCGCTGACCGATGAGCAGGAACGCCAGATCAGCGAGGGCAACCTGATCGCACTGTCGGCGCTGGAGGGCCTGCCGGAAGCGAGCTTCGGCGCGCTGCCCTCGCTGCACCGCCCGCCGCGCATGAACACCGCCATCGCCGAGGCCAACCAGGCGCTGTCCACGCAGATCAACACGCTGCTCTGCGTCAGCCGCTTCGCGCATTGCATCAAGCTGATGGGGCGCGACATGGTGGGCTCGTTCAAGGATGCCGACGAGATCCAGTTCACCCTGCAGCGCTGGCTGGAGGGCTTCGTCAGCGGGCTGGGCAGCGGCGGGCCGGAAGTGGCCGCGCGCTACCCGCTGCTGGAGGCGCGCGTCGAAGTGCGCGAGAGGCGTGGACGCCCCGGCGTGTTCGGGTGCACCGTGCATCTGCGCCCGCATCACCAGCTGGACGAGCTGGGCGCGGCATTCCGCCTCGTCACCGAATTCACGCCGCGCCGCGCCGCGGCATGATGGCCCCCCCATCGCGCAGGAGCGCTTCCGCATGACCACCGCAGGCGATGCATTCCGGGCCGGCGACCTCGCCGGCGCCCTGGCCGCCGCCACCGCCGCCGTGAAGGCCGCGCCCGCCGATGCCGATGCGCGCTGGCTGCTGGCCGAGCTGATGCTGTTCGCCGGCGAGGCCGAGCGCGCCGACCGCATGCTGGATGCCGCGGCGCTGCGCGAGCCCTCGCCCGTGGTGCTGGAATTCCGCAAGCTGCTGCGCGCCGAGGTGGTGCGCGGCCAGGTGCTGGGCGAGGGTCGCGCGCCGAAATACCAGGGCGACGACGCGACGGCAGCACAGCAGGCGGCGCTACGCGCGCGCGTGCTGCTGCGCGCCGGCGATGCCGCCGGCGCCAACGCCGCCGCCGCCGAGGTGGAGGCGCTGCGCCCGCGCGCGCCGGGCACCGCCGATGGGCAGGCCTTCGAGGATCTGCGCGACGCGGACGACCTGTTCGCAGCCGAGATCGAGGTGTTGACCACCGCGGGCGAGCACATGCTGGTGCCGCTGGAGCGCGTGCGCTCGCTCACCTTCGATCCGCCACGCCGGCCGCGCGACCTGTATTGGCGCCGCTGCACGATCGACCTGAAGGACGGCACCGAGGGCATCGTCTACATGCCCGCGCTGTACCCGGGCTCGGCCGCGGAGGAGGACCGCGCGCTGCGCCTCGGCCGCGCCACCGAATGGACCGCGCCGGAGGACGGCCCGGTGCGCGGCCGCGGCCAGCGCATGCTGCTGGTGGGCGAGGAGGCGATGCCGCTGGCCGCCATCGGCAGCCTGGTGTTCGACTGATCGATGAGCGAGCGATGGAGCGGCGGTGCGGGCGGCGCCCCGCGGGGCGGCGTGCAGCGCGCCCGCCTGCCGCTGCTCGACCGGCTTCTGGATGCCGATCCGGATGCGCCGGAGCCGCCGCCGCCCAGCGCCGCGGTGGCGCTGGAACGCCTGCGCGCGGCCGTGCGGCGGGACCTTGAGGCACTGCTGAACGCGCGCCGCCGCCGCCAGCCGCTGCCCCCGGAGCTGACCGAGCTGCGCACCTCCCCGCTCCACTACGGCATCCCGGATGCGACCTCCGGCGCCTATGCCGTGGCGGCGCGGCGCGAAGCCCTGGCGCGCGAGGTGGAGGCCACCATCCGCCGCTTCGAACCGAGACTGACCGCCATCACCGTCACGCTGCTGAGCGACGAGGCCGACCTCGGCCGTGCGCTGCGGCTGAAGGTGGAGGCCGTGCTGCGCGCCGACCCGGTGCCTGAACCGGTGAGCTTCGAGACGCTGCTGGAACCCGTGACGCGCGACGTCACGGTGCAGGAGCGCTAGCGGGCGATGTCGGACGAACTGCTCCCCCACTACAACCGCGAATTGGCAGCGCTGCGCCGGCTGGCCGGCGAATTCGCGGAGGCCAACCCGAAGGTGGCCGGCCGGCTGCGCCTCACGCCCGATGCGGTGGATGACCCACATGTCGAGCGCCTGCTGGAAGGTGTGGCCTTCCTGGCCGCGCGCGTACAGCACCGGCTGGACGACGAACTGCCCGAGCTGACGGATGCGCTGTTGGAGCTGCTGTGCCCGCATCTGCTGGCGCCGGTGCCGTCGATGACGACGCTGCGGCTGCTGCCGAAGCCCGAGGCCACCGGCCCCTCGCGCGTGCCGCGCGGCACGCGGCTGGAGACCGAGGCGGTGCGCGGCGAGGCGCTGACCTACCGCACCTGCCACGAGGCCGTGCTGTGGCCCATCGCCGTCGAGCAGGCGAAGCTTTCGGGCCTGCCGCTGCCCGCACCGCCCAACCCGCAGGCGCCGGGTGCGGTGGCCGTGCTGCGGCTGGTGCTGGCCACCACCGTGCCGGGCCTCACCTTCGCCGAGACCGGGCTGGACAGGGTGCGGCTGCATCTGCGCGGCGCCGGGCCCGCGGCCATCCATCTGCTCGGCCTGCTCTGCACCGCCACGCTGGGCATCGCCATCGCCGACGGGCCGGGCGATCCGCGCCCCACCTTCCTGCCGGCCGGCGCCCTCAGCCACGCCGGCTTCGCGCCGGAGGAGGCCGCGCTGCCCTGGCCGCCGCGCGCCTTCACCGGGCACCGGCTGCTGACCGAGTATTTCGCCTTCCCGGAGAAGTTCCTCTACCTCGACATCGATGGGCTGGAGGCGCGCAGCTTCGTGCAGCGCAGCGGCCGCATGGAGATCTTCGTCTATCTGTCGCGCAGCGCGGGCGAGCTGGAGCGCAGCACCAGCGCCGAGAATTTCGTGCTGGGCTGCACGCCGGCGGTGAACCTGTTCGCCGAGGCCTGCGAACCGATCGCGCTGGACGGCACGCAATCCGACTGGCTGGTGGTGCCTGATGCGCGCCGGCCCGCGGCGCTGGAGGTGTACGCCATCGAGCGCGTGCGCGAGAGCCGGCCGGACAGCCCCCATCCCCGCGGCGTGCCGCCCTTCCACCGCCTGGCGCAGGAGGACGGCACCGAGGCCGCCGCCGGCGGCATGAGCTGGCTGGCCGCGCGCCGCCCCGCGCCCGGCATCCTCGGCGGCAGCGAGACGCGGCTGATGCTGCGCGATCCGCATTTCGACCCCGTGCTGCCGGCCGATGGCGTGCTCAGCGTCGATGCGCTGTGCTGCAACCGGGACCTGCCCTCGCTGCTGCCCTTCGGCGGCGGCCAGCCACGGCTGCGCATCGCCGATGCCACGGCGCCGGCGGCCTCGGCGGAATGCCTCTCGCCGCCCAGCGCCACGCTGCGCCCGCAGCTGCGCGAGCGCAGCGGCTGGCGGCTGGTCTCGCATCTTGCGCTCAATCACCTCGGCGTCACCGGCGGGCCGCAGGCCGCCGCGGCGCTGCGCGAGATGATGCGCCTGCATGACCTGCGCGACACGCCCGAGACGCGCCTCGCGCTGGATCGGCTGGTCTCGGTGCAGGCCACGCCAGGTGTGGCGCGCCTGCCCGGCGCGCGGCCGGGCAGCCTGGCGCGCGGCATCGACATCACGCTGCAATTCGAGCCGCAGGCCTGGAATGCCGGCGGGCTGTACCTGCTGTCGGCGGTGCTGGAGCGCTTCCTGGCGCTGCAGGTCTCGGTCAACGGCTTCGTGCGCACCACCGCCACGCTGCGCGGCCGCAGCGGCGCCGTGGCGGCCTGGCCGCCGCGCAGCGGCACGCGCGTGCTGCTGTGAACCCGCCGCGCGCCCCTTCGGCGCTGGAGCGCCTGCAGCGCGAGCCGGCGCGCTTCAGCCTCGATCGCGCGACGGAGGTGATCGCCCCGGGCGTTGATCCAGTGGAGCTGCGCTACCGCACCCCGGCGCGGCTCGGCGCCCCGGGCGGCGAGGTGGCGCAGGCCCGACCCGAGGCGCGGGAGCTGGTGACGCCGACCTTCGGGCTGATCGGCCCGGGCGGTGTGCTGCCGCGCCACTACACGGCGCTGGTCGGCGCCGAGGCGCGGCGGCGCTCCACCGCGCTGCACCAGTTCCTCGACATGCTGGCGCGGCGCTTCACCGGGCTGTTCGTCAAGGCCGGCGCGAAATACCGCCCGACGCGCAACCCCGCCCCGGCCGAGCAGGTGCTGGCCGCCGCCGCCGGGCTGGGCACGCCGCACCTCGCCGCGCGGCTGCGCGCGCCGCTTCCGGCACTGCTGTTCCACGCCGGCACCCTGGCCACGCGCAGCCGCAGCGCCGAGCGCCTGCGCGGCATGCTGAGCGAGGAGACCGGCAGCGCCGTGCGGCTGGTGGAGTTCACCGGCGGCTGGATCCGCCTGCCGGCCAGCGAGCAGACGCGCATCGGCGCGCGCGGGCAGCATGGCCGGCTCGGCATCGACGCCGCGGTGGGTGCCGAGGCCTGGGACCCGGCGGCGCGCTTCCTGATCCAGCTCGGCCCCCTGCCCCTGCCGGCCTTCGAGGCGCTGCTGCCCGGCGCGGCCCTGCATGGCCGGCTGGTGGAGCTGACGCGCCTGCATGTTGGGCTGGAGCAGGATTTCGCCTTCAACCCGGTGCTGGCAGCGGCGGCGGTGCCGCCGCTGGCGCTGGGCCGCGCCGGTGGCGCGCGGCTGGGCTGGACAAGCTGGCTCACCGCGCCGCGCCCCCGACGGAGCGATGCCGCGGAGGCGCGGCTGGCGCCCGCCGCGCCGATGCAGGACGCACAACCATGAACGAATCCGGCGGCTGGAGCCGCGGCTACCCGGTGCAGCAGCCCTACCCGGCGGCGTGGCACCCCTTCGTCTCGCCGGCGCATCTCGCCTGCGTCTGCGCCGTTGCCGGCGTGGCGTGGGAGGTGGGGCCCGAAACACCGCTGGCCATCGCCGATATCGGCTGCGGCACCGGCTACAGCGCCGCGGTGCTGGCGGCGGGCAACCCGCAGGCGCAGGTCATCGGCCTCGACTACAACCCCGCGCATATCGCCGAGGCGCGCTCGCTGGCGGCGGAGGCCGGGCTCGGCAATCTGCGCTTCATCGAGGCCGACCTGGCCGAGATGGACAGCGCCGCCCTCGACGCGCTGCCGGAATTCGACCTGGTGGCGGCGCATGGGCTGTGGAGCTGGGTGGCCGATCCGGTGCGCGAGGGGCTGCTGCGGCTGCTGGGCCGGCGCGTGAAGCCAGGCGGCGTGGTGATGCTGAGCTACAACGCCCTGCCCGGCGCCGCGGGGGCGCTGGGCCTGGCGCGGCTGGTGCGCGGCGCGCTGCTGCGCGGGCAGGACACGGCAGAGGGGCTGCAGGCGGCGCGCGCCCAGGTGCAGGCGCTGATCGCCGCCGAGGCGCGCCACCTGCCCGCCACCTCCTGGCGCAGCGCGCTGGCCGACCACCGCACGCCGCGCACCGAGGGCTACCTGCTGCACGAATTCATGACCGAGCATTGGCGCCCGGCCTTCTTCGCCGATGTCGCCGCGGCGCTGGCCACGGCGCGGCTCGAGCATGTGGGCAGCGCCACCATGTCGGAGAACTTCCCGCGCATGTCGCTCTCGCCGCCGCAACTCGCGCTGTGGGAGCAGGCGGCGGATGGGCCGGGGCGCGAATTGGTGTTCGACCTGTGCGTGCCGCGCGCCTTCCGCCGCGACGTCTTCGTGCGTGGCCTGCGCCGCGTCTCGCCCGAACACGCCGCGGCCGACATCCTGGTGGCCAACGCCAGCCACGCCGCAGCCGACCCGACGCTGAGCGCCCAGGCCGGCGAGGCCGCGCTGCCACCTGAGCTGATCCGCCCGATCCGCGCCGCCTTGGCCGAGGGGCCGCAGCGCATCGGCGCGCTGCTGCAGATCTCCGGCGCCAAGGGCGTGACGCCCACCGAGCTGCTCTGCCTGCTGGTGGGCTCGGGCGCCGGCACGCCGCTGTGGCGCCAACCGGGCAGCGGCACCGATTGGCCGGCGGCGCGCGATGCGGCACGGCGGCTGAACGCCGCGGCGGCGCGGCGCCTGGCGCCGTACGGCCGCGGCGAGGGGCAGCTGGCGCTGGCCAGCGCGGCGCTCGGCGGCGGGCTGCCGGCCTCGCCCATGGAACTCGCCGTGATTCAGCTGCTGGCGGCGCATGCGCCCGACCACGCGGCGCAGCGGGCGCTGGCGGCCGACCTGCCGCGGCTGATCGGCGCCCTGGTTCCGCCCGGCCCACCGCCGCCGGACGCCGTGCTGGCCGAGCTGCACCAGGTGGTGGGCGCCCTGCTGGCCGATCGGCTGGGCGTGTACCAGGCGCTTGAAATCCTGTGAAACGGCCGGGCCGCCGGCGCTGCTGCGAGACCACGCCCGGGCGTGCTATCCTGTGCCGGAATTCGGGGAGGGTGCCGATGCGCGGACAGGCGGCGATCGTCATGCTGGCGGCGGGCCTCGCGCTGCTGCCGGGGGCGGCCCCGGCGCAGGCGCCCCCGCCCGGTGCCGTGCCGGCCATCGACAGCCTCATCGACAGCCTGCGGCCGGAGGCCGGGCAACGCCGCGGCATCCGCGTGCCGGCCGCGCCGATGCCCGGGCCGGCCGTCACCACCTCGCCGGCTCCACCCGCCGCCGGCAGCCTGCAGGCCACCACCGCGCCGCCAGGCGTCGCGGCCGTCTCGCTGACCGTCACCTTCGCAACGGGGTCCGCCACGCTGACGCCGGAGGCCGAACGCGTGGTGGCGGCGCTGGCGCAGGCGCTGGCCTCGCCCGAACTCGTCGCCTTTCGCTTCCGCGTGGAGGGCCACACCGACACGGTGGGTGCGCGCGCGCTGAACCAGGCGCTGTCCGAGCGCCGCGCCGCTTCGGTGCGCGACGCGCTGGTGCAGCGCCATGGCATCGCGCCGCGGCGGCTGGAGGCCATCGGCCTCGGCGAGCAGCAATTGCTGGTGGTGACGCCGGACGACACGGCAGAGCCGCGCAACCGCCGCGTCCAGATCCTGAACCTTGGCGGCTAGGCCGCCCGATTGCCTGGGAGACTTCGCATGAGACTGCACCGCATCGCCCCACTCGGCGCCACGCTCGGCCTGCTGCTGGCGCTGCCCAGCCCGGCCCCGGCCCAATCCTCCGACCCGGCTGCGCTGCAGCTGATCGAGCAGCTGCGCCCGCGCACCGGCACCGCCACCACGCGCGGCATCCGCCTGCCCGCGCCGGCCGATGCTCCCGCCCCTGCCCCGGCGGCGGTGCCTGCCGCAGTACCCTCGGCCGCGCCGCCGATGGTCAGCGCGCCGCCGGTGGCCAGCACGCCGGCACCGCGCCCCGCGCCGGCGGCGACCATGGGCGCGGTCTCCACCGCCACCACCGCGCCGGCCAATGTCGCCGCGGTCTCCATCACCGTCACCTTCGCCAGCGGCTCCGCCACGCTGAGCCCGCAGGCGGAGCAGGCGCTGGCGCCACTCGGCCGCGCGCTGTCCTCGCCCGACCTCGCGCCCTACCGCTTCCGAATCGAGGGCCATACCGACACGACGGGCGATGCGGCGAGCAACCAGGCGCTGTCCGAGCGCCGGGCCGAGGCGGTGCGCGTGTATCTGCTGACGCGGCACGGCGTTTCCGCCGCACGGCTGGAGGCGGTCGGCCTCGGCGAGACGGTGCTGCTGGTGCCGACGGGCGATGGCGTGTCGGAGCCGCGGAACCGCCGCGTGCAGGTGCTGAACCTCGGCGGCTAACGCGCGGGCGCATGGCCTGCGGAGGCCGCCTTGGCAGCGGATGACGACGACACCATCCGCCTGGCGCCGGCCAGGGCGGCGGCCGCACAGGCCGCGCCGCTGCCGCCGCCGCTGAGCGTGCCCGCACCGGCGCGCCCCACCGGCAACCGCGGCGCCGCCACCGCCATCCTGGGCGTGCTGGCGCTGCTGCTGGCCGCGGGCGGCGGCGCGGTGTGGTTGCTGCGGCCCCAGGACGAAGCGCGCGTGGCGGCGCCGCCGCAGGTGCCGGCCCCGCCCGCCATCGCGCCGCCCACTCCGGTGCCGGCGCCACCGGCGGTGACCCTGCCGGCGCCCACCCCGCCTTTCGCCACGCCAATGCCGCCCCCCGCCGCCCCGCCCATGCCCCCAGTGGCCGAGCGGCTGGCCGGCCTGCCGCCGCTGCTGGACGAGGCCGCGATCGCCGCGCATCGCGCCCCGGTGCCCGTGCTGCTGCGCTTCGCCGGCAACCCGGCGGTGTTCGTGATCGACTTCCCGACGCTCGAGGCGCAGGGCGCGGCGCTGAACCGCGTGGCCGCGCTGGTGGAGAAAGCCGGGCTGCCGCGCGAGCGCGTGCTGAACGAGGCCGAGATGGCCGCCGCCATCGCCGCCGCCGGCGACACGCCCGGCACCTTCTACTTCGGCCACAACTATCGCGGCGTGGACCTGGCGCGCTTCTTCCGCCTGGCGGCCGAGGGCGGGCAGGCGCTGCGGCCCGAGGAAGCCTGGGTGGAGCAGCAGTTCCGCCACGCCCGCGCGCTGGTGCCGGCGGAGCAGGAGATCGTGGTGCTGTCGATCGCCGCGCCGGATGCGCGCATGGAGCCATCCTGGCGCGCCACCATCCTGCGGCATGAGCTGGGGCACGGGCTGTATGGCACGCGGCCGGCCTATGCCGCGCATATCCGCCGCGTCTGGCGCGAGCGCTTCAGCGAGGCCGAGCGCGCCGCCTTCCGCGCCTTCCTCGCGCGCGAGGGCTACGACGCGACAAATGAGGAGCTGATGATCGACGAGACGCAGGCCTACCTGCTGCACACGCCCGATGCGCGATTCTTCGCCCCGGGCCATGTCGGCATGGATGCGACGGCGCTGGAGCGGCTGCGCGGCCTGCTGCGCCAGGGCGCGCCGCAGATCGCGCCGTAGCCGGCCCGGCTCAGCGGCGCTCCACCGTCTCCACCACCAGGGCCCGCGCCGCCACGCGCACGCCCTGCTCGCGCGCCGCGCGCAGGGCCGAGGCCAGCGCCGGCAGGAAATCGTCCAGCGGCTCGATCTGCGGGCGCGGCTGCGGGAACAGCGGGCGCTCGGAGGAGAAGACGATGATCATGTCGGTGCCGTAGGGCTCATCCACCTCCCAGCCCGGGAAGCCGGGCCGCGGCTCGCCCAGCCGCACGCGCGCGCCGGCCGGCTGCGGGTGGGAGGGCACCAGGTGGACGATCTCGTTCGATTTCATCAGGTAGCTGACATAGAGATGCCCGGCGCGCGGCGGCAGCGTGACGTCGAGGCGCAGCAGGTCGCCCTTCTGCAGTGGCTGGCGGCCAATGATGTCCACCAGCGGCGGCGCGCCGCCCTCCGAGGCCACCTGGCGGATCACATCCAGCGCGCCGCAGTAGGGGCCATCGAAGGGCACGAGTTGCAGCGCCGCGGCGGCGGCGGGCACGCCAGCATCGCCCAGCGCGCGGCGCACCTGCGCCTCACCGCCGCGCCGCAGCACGCCCTCCACGCTGACGCCGCGATCGGTCGCCGCGGCATGCAGCAGGCTGCAGGGCGCAGCACTGGCCGCGGCGGCGGCGGCAGCAGCGAAATTCGGCCGCGGTGCCGGCATCACGACGGGCGCCGGCGCGGTGGGGGCGGCGGGCGGCGGCACAGGCAAAGCGGCGATCACCGGCGCGGCGCTGGAAGCGGGGCGTTCCTCCGCGGCCGGCGGGCGGCTGGTGGCGGGGGCGGTGACCTGGGGCGTGGTGGCCTGGGGCGCGGTTGCAGGGGGTGCAGCGGGCTGGGGCGCCGGCGCCGCCGGCTGGGGCGCGGCGGCTTGTGGTGCGGAGGCTTGCGGCGCGGCCGGCTGGGCGACGGGCGGCGGGGCCGGGCGGGGCGCGGGCGCCTGCTGGGCCGGGGCAGCGAGCGGCGGCGGTGCCGGCTGGCTGGCGGCGGGCGGCGCCGGGGGCGGGGCGGCGGGGGTCGGCAGGGCCGCCGCCGGGGGCGGCAATGCGGCCGGCGGCGGCTGGCTGGGCGCGGGCGCGACGGTGGCCGGGGCAAGCGGCGCCGGCGCGGAGGGCGGCGCGGCCACCGGCGCTGGGGCCATGGCGATGGCCGCCGGCGCCGGTGCGGGCGCGGGTGTTGGAGCTGATGCCGGGGCTTGGGCCGCCGGCGCCGGCTGGGGCATTGGGGCCGGCGCGGGCTCGGCCGCGGCGATGGGGGCCGGTGCGGCCGCGGGGGGCGCGGCGGCGGGGGCCGGCGGGGGTGTGGGCGCGCTGGCGATGATGGCGGGGGCCGGCGGCGGCGCGGCCTCGCGCGGCACCAGGAAGAAGGCCGCCGCGCCGGCTGCGGCCAGGGCCAGCACGCCGCCGACCACCAGCGGCGCCTTGCTGCCGCCCGGGGCGGGTTTGGGGCTGGGGGCGGGGGCGGCCGGGCTTGGCGTCGGGCGCGACGGCGCGGCCGGGGCGGGCCCCGCGACCATCGTGCCGTCATCCAGCCCCGGCAGCTTGCCGGCGCCGGCGAAGCCGCCGAAGGGCGCGGCCTCCTCCGCGCCGCCGCCGGCGGCGGCGCGGATGGCCTCGGCGAAGGCGGCGGCGTTGGGGAAGCGGTCGTCCGGGCGCTTGGCCAGGGCGCGCGCCACCACCGCGTCGAAGGCGCGCGGCGCGCTGACCGCCAGCTGGCTGGGCGGCGGCGGTTCGGTGGTCAGCACGCGGTGCATCAGCGCGCTGTAGCCGCCATCGAAGGGCTTTTCGCCGGTCAGCAGCTGGTACAACACCACGCCGGCGGCCCAGATATCGGCGCGCGCATCCACCGGCTCGCCGCGCAGTTGCTCAGGCGCCATGTAGCTCGGCGTGCCCATGACGGTGCCGACCTGCGTCATGGTGGAGCTTTCGATCCGCGCGATGCCGAAATCGGCGATCTTCACCGTGCGGTCGGCGGCCAGCATGATGTTCGCCGGCTTGATGTCGCGGTGCACCACGCCGCGGCCATGCGAGTAGGCCAGCGCGGCCAGCACCTGGTCCATCACGCGGACGATCTCGGCCACCGGGAAGCGCTCGCCCTTGTCGAGCAGCGCCTTCAGCGTGCCGCCCTCGACCAGTTCCATGACGATCCAGGCGGTGTCGGCGTTCTCGCCGTAGTCATAGACGCCGACGATGTTGGGGTGGCTGAGCCGGCCGGCGGCCTGCGCCTCGCGCCGGAAGCGGGCATGCGCCTCCTCGGCCTCGGCATCGCCGCCGCCGGGCAGGCGCACCAGCTTCACCGCCACGCGCCGCTCGATCATGCGGTCGAAGGCGTCGAGCACGGTGCCCATGGCGCCGGCGCCGAGCGTGCCGCGCAGTTCGTATTTCCCGGCGAGTTCAGCTGGCAGCATCGCGTCCCCGCCCCATGCGGCGCCCGGCGCCGCGATTCCGAATGCCGCCGGCGCGCCCCGCCGGCCGAACCACCATGGCGCGCCGAACGCTCAGGATCCGGTGCCCGCCGGCCGCGCGGCGGTGCGGAGCGGCTCGGCGGCGCGCCGGCCATCGCCGATCAGCGCGAAGGGCGCCCAATAATACGGGTGCGCATAGGCGGCGGGAAGCCTGCGCCCGGCCTCCTCCAGCAGCAGCATCTGCGCGCCGCGCAGCGCCTGGGCCGAGGCCGCTCCCGCCTGCTGGCGGCGCAGCGTATCGGCCACCGTCAGCGCGCTGGCGGCATCGTCGACGGCCCAATGCGTCACCAGCAGGCCGCGCGCGCCGGCATAGAAGAAGGCGCGCGCCAGGCCGGACAGCGCCTCGCCGCCGCCCTCGCCACCCGGGCCGCCGGTGTTGCAGGCCGAGAGCACCACCAGGTCGGCGTCGAGGTTCAGGCCCAGCACCTCGCTGGCGCGCAGGAAGGCGGCGCCGGCATCGCGCGCGCCAGGCGGCGGCGAGACGACGATCGCGGGTTCCGGCAGGCAGGACAATTCGCCGGGCAGCAGCGCATGGGTGGCCAGGTGCACCACCCGCGCCTGGTCCAGCCGTGCGGCGCGCAGCGCGGCGGCCGTGAACTCGCCGCCGAGCCGCACCGAATCGGGCCCGGCGCCGGTGAAGCGCTGCGCCGCCAGCACCTCGGCCCGCGTGCCGGGCAGGCGGCCGAGCCCGGCTGCCAGCCGCGCATCGGCGGCGCAGCGATCAGCGGGGAAGCTGGCGGCCAGCTGCGCGGCACTCGGCGGCACGAAATCCCCGAAGCCCTTGTAGGCCTGCGGCGCGGCGCTGCCGCGCGCGCCGGCGCGCTGCGTGACCAACGTCTGCGGCGAGGGCACGTGCACGATGGCGTGGCGGCGGATCAGCCAGGGCGCGGCGCCCAGCGCATCCGGATCGGCCGCGCCGGTCAGCAGCAGGCCGAAGGGCATGGCCAGCAGCGGGCCGTCGGGGGCCACCACCAGCGTCTCCACCCCCTGCAGCGCGGGCGCCAGCGGGGCCAACAGCGCGGTGTGCAGCGCCTGCGCCGCAGCGGTGTCGAAGCGGCCGGGGCCTGAGGCATCCTCCATCGCGCGGCGCACACGCGCCACCAGCGCCGCCGTCGCGCCCTCCGACAGCGCCACGCGCGCCGCCAGCACAGCACCCCCCGGGCGCAGCGCGAAGACGTAGGAATGCGAGGGGCCCAGCAACATGCTGACCAGCGCCTCGCCCGGCTCCAGCGCGCGGCCCACGGCCTCGGCATCGGCGGTGGCCAGCAGCAGCTGGCGATAGCCCGGCGCGGCCGCCGCCACCTCGCCTTCCGCCTCGGCGCGGTCGCGCAGCAGGGCGGCGATGCGCGCATCCAGCGCCGTCGCGGCGGGTGAGCCGGGGGTGGCAAGGTCGCGCTCGGCGTAGAGGTCGCGCAGCACGCGGTCGGCATCCTGCAGCCGTCGCACCGCCTCGGCCACGCGCGGATCGCCGGAGGAGGCGCCGAGCCTCGCCGAGGCCAGCTGTACGAAGCGCACCGTGCTGCTGCGCTGCGCCAGCTGCGCCGCGCCGAACATCTCGGCGCGCAGCGCCGCCACCGGCGCCCCGGGCCGCGCGGCCGCGCCCTCCAGCGTATCGAGGTAGGGCATCACGAGATCGACCGGCAGCGCCAGCTGCCGCGCGCGCAGGATGGCGGCGCCGGCGCGGAAGGCATCCAGCGCCTCGGCCTCGCGCCCCAGCCCGGCGCGTGTCTGGCCGGCGAGGAACAGCGTGACCGCTTCCGGCCGCTCGCCCGGTGCCGCGGCGTTGAAGCGGCGCGCCGCCTGGTCGAGCCGCGTGGCGGCCTCCGCTTGGCGGCCGCGGCCGGCAGCGGTGGTGGCCTCGGTGCGCAGCGCCCGGCCGGCGATCAGCCCGCCATCGAGGCCGGTGCGGCGCAGCAGGGCGCGGCTGTCGGCGGCCAGCGTCACGGCCAGTTCCGGCTCGGCGCCCTGGGCCAGGGCGGCGGCCAGGTTGCGCCACACTTCGGCCAGGCCGAGCACGGCGGTTTCCGTCACCGGGTCGTTCAGCGGGCCGAGATCGGCCGGCCCGGAGGAGCCGCGCAGCGCCGCGGCAGGGATCAGCGCGGTGTAGCCGCCCTCGGCCTGCCGCAGCAGCACCGCGGCGCCGGCGGCATCGCCGGCATTCAGCGCGTGGAGGCCGCGGTAATGCGACAGCCGCGCCATCGCCACCGGGTCGGCCGCGCGCGGCGCCAGCGTGGCGGCGCGGGCGAACAGAGCCTCGGCCTCCTGCCGCCGGTCCTGGTTCGAGAGGTTCAGCGCAAGGTGCATCAGCGCCGTGGTGGTGCCCGGGTTGCCGGCGCCCAGGACGCGTTCTTGCAGCGCCAGCGCGGCGCGGTAGGCGTCCTCGGCGGCGGCGAAGCTTTCGGTCTGGTTCAACGCGCGGCCCAGCGCCATCAGCCGCTCATAGCCGCCCACCTCATTCGCGCCGAAGGCCGCCGAGGCCTGGCGCTGCACCGCCTGTTCCAGCGCGGTGGAGCGCGCGGTGGCGGCACCGGTCAGCGCCGCGCCGGTGGCCAGCCGGTCGATCACCGGCAGCGCGCTGGGCACGCCATCGGCCATTACGGGGCCCTCGGCGCCGGCGGCGACCAGCGCGATGTGCGGCCAGCCACCATTGCGCCGCGTGCAGTTCAGCAGCACGGCGGGGCGGCCATTGGACAGCGTCGTGGCCTGCGGCGCGGCGCAGCCGCCGACGCGGCCCTCCAGCGAAGTGCGCCACAGCCCGCCGCCGGCGATGGCGCCGAGTGCGGCCGCATCGGTGGGGCCGCGGAATTCCGCCACGCGCGCGGCCGGCTGGCTCCAGCCGCCGCAGAACACCTCGCGCGCGCGCACCACCGGCAACCCGCTGGCCGGCGCGTTGCCCCGGCCCAGCGTGCATGGCTCGCCCCGCGCATCATTGCCGGCGGGCTCGCCGGCTTCGGCCGCCGCACCGGCCGCGCCGGTGACGAAGGCCTCGGGCGGCGGCCGCGTGCAGGCGGCCAGCGCCAGCAGAAGCAGGGCGGCGGCCGGAAGGAGGCGGCGCATCAGTAATCCCTCTGGCTGACGTCAGGGGTGATGATGTCCGGGTCGCGCAGCCGCTGGCGGTCCAGCTGCACCACCACATCCGTGCCCGGCCGGCTCTGCAGCGCGATGATCGAGGGCAGCACCGTGCAGTTGATGGCGGACAGCACGCAGTTGTTCAGCCGGTAGCGCACCAGGGAGGCGGGCTCGATCGGGCGCGTCATGTCGGCGAATTCGGCGGCGGTGATGCCATCCTTCCCCGCCAGCCGGCCGCTGAGCGAGCCGCTGCCGCCGGTGCCGTGCACGCCGAGCCGCGCGGCGTCGATGGCGCCGTTGATGGTGGCGGAATCGGCCAGCAGGAACACCGCGCTGTCGCGCGCGGTGAGGGCAAGCTCGATCGGCCCGGCCGCCGCGGCGGTGGCGTTGCCGAACACGCCCGGCAGCTGGCTGCGCGGCGCCGCGCGCAGCTGCGTGGGCTGCTGCGAGGCCGCGAGGCCCGGCAGGTCCGGCAGCACCAGGAAGGGCTGCGGCGAGGCGAAGGCCTGCGCCCGCGTGTCGAACACCACGGCCGGCAGGCGCTGCGCGGGTGCGCGCGGCGTCACCGTGGTGGGCCCCGGTGCCGCGATGCCGCCCGGCGCCGAGACCACGAACAGCGCGCCGATGCTGGCCTCCACGCCCGAAAGGCTCGCGGCGCCGCGGGTGCGGAAGGCCGCCTGCTCGGCCGAGACGTTGAGCGCCGAGAGCGCCAGCGGGCCATCGGCCGCGGCCGTGATGGTGTTCGACGCCGCGAGCCGGCCGGACAGGCCCATGCCGCCGCCGGATTGCAGCGCGATCGTGGCGCCGCTGATGCTGCTGTCGGGGCCGAGGTTGAAGCCCCCGCCCGCGCGCAGCGTCACATCCCTCGCCGCCGTCAGCGTGGAGGCGCCAAGCGTGATGGCGCCGCCCGCCAGCCCGGCGATGTCGGTGGCGGTGACCTGGCTGGCCGCGAAGGTGATGCCGCCGCCAGCGGCAAGCCGCGCCGCGTTGCCGGCGTTGAGCGCCACGCTGTTCAGCGCAACGCCATCGCCGGCGAGGATCACGATGTCGCGCCCCGCTGCCGGGCGCATATTGCCAAGCGCCACGGCGCCCGCCGCATCGATCACGATGTCGGTGCCGGCGGCCAGCGCGGTGCCGCTGAACGTCGCCGCCCCATCCGCGCGAAGCGTCACGGCGCCGCCACTCGCCTCGAGCGTGCCGCCGGTGACGCTGGCCGCACCGCCGGCCGTCAGGGCGATGATGCCGGCCACGCGCATCGTGCCGTCGGTCACCGTCAGGCCGAGGCCCGATTGCAGCGTGACAGCGGCGAGCGCGCCCAGATTGGTGCCGCTGAGCGCCATGCTGTCGCCCGAGACCAGCGTCACCCTGCTGCGACCGCTGATATTGGCGTTGCTCGCGCTGAGGCCGAGGCTCGCCTGCAGCCAGGCGGAGTTCACCGCATCGACACGGCCGCCCGTGATGTCGAGGCCGCCACCCGCCCGCAGCGCGACATCGGCGAAGCCGGAGATCTGCGTCTGGCGCAGCGTCATCGAGGCGCCGGCGTCTAGCGAGACGTCACCCACGCTGCTCATCGCGCCACCACGCGTCTCCAGCACCGTGCCCGCCTGCAGCCGGATGGATCCGGCCGCGTTCAGGGTCTGGTTGAGCAGGGCCAGCCGGTCGGCGGCCTGCAGGCTCATGCCCTCGTTGGCGTCGAAGCGCGCGCCGGTGGCCGCCAGCGGCCCGCCGGCGACAATGTTCAGCGCCTCGCCGGCGATGATCGGCGTTGAGAAGAATTCGGCGCGGCCGCCGGCCTGCAGCGTCACCTCCTGGCCCGCTTCGATGCGGCCGCCGGTGCTGCTGAGCGCGCGCGCCGTCTCCAGGCGCAGGCCCTGCCCCGCTTGCAGCCCCGTCAGCGACAGCGTGGCATCGCCACCGACCTGCAGCGCCATCGCCTGGCCGGACAGCAGCTGCGCATTGCTGGCGGTGAGGGCCCCGCCGGTGGCCAGCGTGAGCCCGCCGCCGGCCGACAGCGTGCTGCCCGTCAGCACGGTGGCGCCGCCGGCATTCCAGCTGAACGCCTGGGCCGTGCTGATGGTGCTGGCGCCGAGGCTGGTGGCGCCGCCGGCCAGGAGGGAGAAGGCGCCACCGGCGGTGAGCGTGCTGGCGTCGAGGCTGGCCGCTGCGCCGCTCTCCAGCTGGATGCCGCGCGGCGTGGCGAGGCCCACGCGGGCGAGCCCGAGCGCGCCGCCGGCTGCCACGCGCAACGTGCGGCCGGCATTGAGCGTGGTGTCCGTCAGCGTCGCGCCGGTGCCCGCGCTCAAGGTGGCGCCGAGCCCCGCGGTGGCTGTGACCGTGTCGAGGCTCAGCGCGCCGGTCGCCGCAACGCTCAGCGCGCCGCTGGCGTCGAGTGTGGTGTGTGCCAGCGTCGCCACGCCACCCGCCGTCAGCGCCAGATCGCCGCCCGCGGTCATCGCGCTCGCCGTGACCGTCGCGTCGGTGCCCGCCGTGAAGGTGGCGCCGAGGCCCGCGGTGGCCGCCACGGTGTCAAGGCCCAGCGCGCCGGTCGCCGTGACATTCAGCGCGCCCCCGGCATCGAGCGTGGTGGTCGCCAGCGTCGCCACGCCGCCGGCGGCCAGCGACAGGTTTTCGCCCACGGTGATGCCGCTTGCCGTCACGATTGCGCCGGCACCCGCCGTGAAGGTGGCGCCAAGGCCCGCGTTGGCTGTGACCGTGTCGAGGCTCAGCGCGCCGGTCGCCGCAACGCTCAGCGCGCCACCGGCATCGAGCGTGGTGTTCGCCGCCGTCGCCGCGCCGCCCGCCGTCAGCGCCAGATCGCCGCCCGCGGTCATCGCGCTCGCCGTGACCGTCGCGTCGGCGCCCGCCGTGAAGGTGGCGCCGAGGCCCGCGGTGGCCGCCACGGTGTCGAGGCCATGCGCGCCGGTCGCCGTGACACTCAGCGCGTCGCCGGCATCCAGCGTTGTGTTCGCCAGCGTCGTCGCGCCGCCCGCCGTCAGCGAAAGATCACCGCCCGCGGTGATGCCGCTCGCCGTCACGTTCGCATCAGCGCCCGCGCTCAGCGTCGCGCCAAGCGCGGCCGTGGCGGTCACGGTATCGAGGCCCAACGCACCGGTCGCCGCAACGCTCAGCGCGCCAACGGCATCGAGCGTGGTGTTCGCCAGCGTCGCCGCGCCGCCCGCCGTCACCGCCAGATCGCCGCCCGCGGTCATCGCGCTCGCCGTGACTGTCGCGTCGGTGCCGGCGCTGAAGGTGGCACCGAGGACTGCGGTGGCGGTCACGGTGTCGAGGCCCAGCGCGCCAGCCGCCGCAACGCTCAGCGCGCCCCCGGCATCGAGCGTGGTGTTCGCCAGCGTCGCCGCGCCACCCGCTGTCAGCGACAAATCGCCGCCCGCGGTGATGCCGCTCGCCGTCACCGTCGCGTCGGTGCCGGCGCTGAAGGTGGCGCCGAGGCCCGCGGTGGCCGTCACAGTGCCAAGGCTCAGCGCATCGGTCGCCGTGACACTCAGCGCGCCGCCGGCGTCCAGCGTGGTGTTCGCCAGCGTCGCCGCGCCGCCCGCCGTCAGCGAAAGATCACCACCCGCGGTGATGCCGCTCGCCGTCACGTTCGTATCAGCGCCCGCGCTCAGCGTCGCGCCGAGCGCGGCCGTGGCGGTCACGGTGTCGAGGCTCAGCGCATCGGTCGCCGCAACACTCAGAGCGCCACCGGCATCCAGCGTGGTGTTCGCCAGCGCCGCCGCGCCGCCCGCCGTCAGCGACAGATCGCCACCCGAGGCGATGCTGCTGGCAATAACCGTCGCGTCGGTACCCGCGCTCAGCGTGGCGCCGAGCACGACGGTTGCGGTCACAGTGTCGAGGCTCAGTGCGTTGGTCGCCGCAACACTCAGCGCGCCGCCGGCGTCGAGCGTGGTGCTTGCCAGCGTCGCCGCACCGCCAGCGGTCAGCGCCAGATCGGCGCCCGCAGTGATGCCGCTCGCCGTCACCGTCGCGTCAGTGCCTGCGCTCAAGGTGGCGCCGAGCCCCGCGGTGGCCGTGACCGTGTCGAGGCCCAGCGCGCCATTCGCCGCAACACTCAGCGCGCCACCAGCATCGAGCGTGGTGTTCGCCAGCGTCGCTGCGCCGCCCGCCGTCAGCGAAAGATCACCGCCCGCGGTGATTGCGCTCGCCGTCACCGTCGCGTCGGTCCCCGCACCCAGCGTCGCGCCTAGGACGGCGGTGGCTGTGACCGTGTCGAGGCTCAGCGTATCGGTCGCCGCAACGCTCAGCGCGCCTGCGGCGCCCAGCGTGACATTTGCCAGCGTCGCCGTGGTGCCTGCGCCGAGCGTGATGCCATCGGCCGCGGTGAGGCTGGCCCCGGTCAGGCGCAGCGCACCGGCGGCGGTCAGCGCGATGGCGGCATCGGTCGGCCCGCTCGCCGCAAGCGCCGAGCCATTGCCCAGTTCCAAATCGCCGAGCAGCGCGGTCAGGCGCAGGCGCGGCCCGGCAGGGCCGCCGCTGGCGGTGATGACGGCGCGCTGCGCGCCGCCCGGCAGCGCCGGCCCGATGCTGTCGGCCGTGATCTCCACGCGCCCGGTCAGGATGCCGGGCCCGGCCCCGGCATCGAGCGAGAGCGCCCCGCCGGTGACGAGGCGCAGCGCGCCGCTGCCGAGATCGGCGGCCAGCAGATGCGCGATGCGGTTGTCGGTGCGGTCCAGCGTCGCGGCGCCGCCGGCACTCGCCAGCGTCAGCGTCGCGGCTTCCAGCGCCGCGGCCTGGATGATGGTGGCACCGGGCGCCGTCGCGGTGAGCGAGACGCTGCCGCCGCGCACCGGCCCCTGCAGCGTGAGGCTCGGCGCGCTGAGCGTGACGCGCCCCACCGCGCCATCCACCGCCGTCGCGATGCCGCGCACCAGCAGCGCCTGGTCGGTGGTGAGCCCGGTGTCCGCGCCGGCCGGGGCGCGTAGCGTCAGCGTCGCCACGCCGTGATTGCCGGGCGACATATCCGCGGCACCCAGCGTGGTCGTCGCATCGAGTTCCGACACGCGCAGGCCGCCGCCGGCGTTGCTCACCAGGCTGCCGGCCTCGACGCGCAGCAGGCCGGGCCCGCCAGGGGCCGAGAGGTCGAAGGCGCCGGCCACGGTGATGGCGCCGCCCGACGCCGTCAGCGCCAAGGTGGGCGAGGCGCCGCCGATCAGCAGGCGCGGCGCCACGTCGCTGGCCAGCCGCAGCGCGCCCGGCCCGGAATCGGCTGCGCCTAGCACCACCGCGAGGCCATCGCTGAAGGTGCCGAGCGTCATCGCCCCGCCGCCGGCCGAGAGCGTGGCGCCTGGCGCGAGCACCAGCCCGTCGGTGCGCAGCGTCAGCGGGCCGCCCGCCGTCAGCGAGGCGGCGATGCTGAGCGGCTGCGTGCCGGGCAGCGGCGCGCCCAGGGCATCCACCGCCGGCGCGCGCCGGCCGCCCGCGCCATCGGCCACGCCGCCGGCGCGGATGGTCACTTCGCCGCCGGCGGTGATGGCGCCCAGCCGGTTGATGCTGTTACCCGCTGCACCGCCTTCGCCGAGGTTCAGCGCGCCGGCGAGGCTGGCCGAGACCTCCTCCACCGACAGCACGCCACCGGCCTGCTGCGCGGTCGCGCCGCCCTCCAGCAGCAGCCGCCGCGCCGCGCGCGTGGCCGGCGTGGCACGCAGATCCACCACGCCCAGCAGGATGTCGGTGCCGGCATCGCCCTGCACGCGCAGCGTGCCGGTGCGCAGATTGGCAAGTTCGGCCACCGACAGCGACAGACGCCCGGGCGCATCCGGCAAAGCGGTGCCCAGCGCCACATCGGTGCCCGGCGTGATCGGCCGCAGCACCACGCTGCCATCATTGGCGGTGACGAGATCGGCCAGCGTCAGCGCATCGGTGCGGAAGGTCACGGCGCGGCCGCTGCCGGCGGTGACGGGGGCCAGAACCTCGATCGCCGGCGCGCGCAGCGTGACGTTGCCGTTGTTGCCCGCGATGCCGCTGACCTGCGCCACCTCGTTCGCCGGCGAGAGGAACGCCACGCCATCGCCCAGCCGCAGCGCGCTGCCCGACTGCCAGACGAGGTCCGCCCCCGCCAGGCCGAAATGCGAGAACAGGCCCACGCTGTTGCCGCTGGCATCGAGATCGGCCAGCCCCTCGGCCACCGTGGTCAGCCGCCGCGCCGCGATCTCGGCGCCCGCCGCAGTCTGGGTGATGGTGGCGGTGGGCGAGCCGGTGGGCACGTAGGCGGCGAAGCTCATCGCCCCGCCGGCGGCCACCAGCACCACGCCGTCGCCGGCCTGCACCGGGCCCTCGATGCGCAGGCCCGCGCCCCACAGCGTCACCACGCCGGCATCGAGGGCAACGGGATCGCCCGCGCGCACGCTGCCGGTCGTGGCGATCGTCAGCACGCCTGGCGTCTCCAGCCGCAGCAGCCCGGCATCGCCGGCCCGGGCCGCGCCGGTCACGCTCAGCGCCTCGGTACTGCGAAGGCGGAGGTCGCCGCTGGAGCGCGCCTCGGCCAGCGCGCCGATGGAGTTGAGGCCACCGAGTTCGATGGAGGTGGCCGCGCTGCCCGGCGCGATGCCGCGCGCCACGAGTTCGGCCGCCGCCAGCGTGCCGGCGCCGGCCTGGCTGATCGCGCCATCCGAGAGCAGCGTCAGGCGCTGCCCCGGCGCGGCGATGCTGCCGCCGAGCACGAGATCCAGCGGGGATTGCACGCTGACGCCGCCGCTGGCGCTGTTGGCGATGCTGCCGGTGAAGTCGATGGCGTTGGCGGCCAGCACCACGCCGCTGCTCGTCAGCACGCTGCCGGGCAGGCGCAGCGTGCCGGCGGGCGCCGTCAGCGTGGCGGAGGCCGCGCGCAGCACGCCGCCCAGGGGCTGCACAAGGTCGCCGGTCTGCGCATGCAGCGTCACGGCGCCGCTGGGCGCGGCACCGCCATCGGCGCTGATCAGCGCCGGCAGCGTCAGCGCGCCCTGGTTGCGCAGCGTCAGCGCGCCCTGCACCACGGCGGAACTCAGCGTGCCGATCTCGTTCAGGCCGAGCGCCAGCGCCGGGTTGCCATTGTCCAGCACGGCGCCGCCCGCCGGGGCGTTCAGCGCCAGCGTGGCGGCGCGGATGCGCCCGGCGCTCTGCACGATGCCGGCCGGACCGCTCGCGCTCAGCGACACCGCCTGGCCGGCCGCATCGATGTTGGCGCCGAGATCGAGCCTGGTGGCGCTGAGCGTCACCCCCGTGAGGCTGGCGGTCTGCGTGCCCGTGACGGCGATGCCGCCACCGAGCGCCGTGACACTGATGCCCGAGGCATCGATGGCGCCGAGCGAGAGCAGCGGCGCCCCACCCGGCAGGCTCGGCGTGGCCGTCACGGCAACCGCGCCGCCAGCCACGCCCGAGAGCGTGCCGAGCTCATTGCCGGCATTGCTGAGCGTCACGCTGCCCGCGGTGTCGAAGCCGAGCGAAGCGGCGCGCAGCACGCTGCCCGGCGTCTGCGACAGGCCGCCGAACACGGTGGTGATCTCCACCGCGCCGATGCGCCCCGTGCCGCCATTGCGCGACAGCAGCCCATCCAGCGACAGGTTGCCCAGCTGGCGCAGCCGCAGCGTGTCGCGCACCGTGGAGGCGCCGAGCGTGCCGATGGCGTTGAGATCGCCCACCGCATTGCCGCCGCCGCCATCGAGCAGCGCCGAGCCCGCCGGCGCGTTGAGGCCGAGCGTCGCCGCGGTGATCGCCGCGCCGGTGGATTGCGTGATGCTGCCCGATGTGGCGGTGAGCGTGACGGCCTGCCCCGCCGCGGCGATCGGCGCCTCGATCGCCAGCGATGCGGCACTGAGCGACACGTCGCCGGTCGTGCCCAGAACGCCGCCGCCGGTGACGGTCAGCGCCGTGCTGTTGGCGAGGCGGAGCCCGGCCGCGAGGGTGGAGTCCACCGTGCCCACGGCGTTCCCCGTGCCGCGCAGGTCGCCCGCCACGCCGGGCGCGGTCTCCACCAGCCGAAGCGCGTCGGCAGAAAGCGCGCCCGCGCCACCATTGGCCTGCGCAATGGCGCCGGCGCTGCGCAGTTCGATCGAGGACCCCGCGCCCAGCGTCGTCACCGCCGCGCTGCCGAGGCCAATGCCGCCGGCGCCGGCCTGCAGCAGGATGGCACCGGGCGTGCCGATGGCGCCGATGTTCAGCGGGCCGGCCACGGTGAGCGACGGCGCGATGGCAGTGAGGCCGAGCGCATCCACGCTGCCGAGCGTGAGCGGCTGCGCGCTGGTCAGCCGCGCATCACCGGCCAGCGCCGTGATGCCGCCGGCGGTGGCGATGGCGTTGCCGGCATGGTCGAGCGCGAAGGCGCCGGCCGTCGCGCTGCCGCGCAGCGCGCCCACGGTGATCGGCGCGGCCTGCGTCACGCTGGCGCCGCGCAGGTCGAGCGTGCCGGCGATGCCGGTGAGGTCGAGCGCGGCGTTGATAGCGATGCCGCCGCTGCCGCTGGCCTGCAGCGACAGCGTGCCGGTCTGCACCCGGGCAAGCTGCGTCGGATCGGCCAGGAAGGCGCTGCCGGGGGCAATCTCGATGCCCGTGTCGGCGCTGAAGGGGCGCAGCACCACGGTGCCGTTGGCGCCCGGCGTGGCGACCGACGGCGAAAGGGGCGAGGCGAAGGCCAGCGTATCGGCGGTGAGGCGAATGGTGCGGTCGGCACCGAAGGCGCGGATGCGGCCGGCATTCTGCGTCAGCGTGCCGGCCGAGGTCAGGCGCAGATCGCCGTTGCCGCTGACATCGCCGTTGATGGCCAGCGACTGGCCGGTGGCGAAGCTCACGCCGCCGCCGGCTTGCGCGGTGCCCAGCACCGCCACCTGGTTCATCGCCGCCGCCGCCGCGGCGCCGCCGGCATCGAGCGTGATGGGCGCGCCGCCCGTGGTGGCCGCGGCGGTCAGCGTGGTGGTGGTGATCAGCCCGGCGGCGGTCTGCGTGATGCCGGCCGCGCCCTGGGCCGTCAGCGCCACCAGCCCGGCAGCGCCGCTGGCCACCACCGGTGCCTCCAGCGCCAAGCCGTTGCCCGTCAGGTTGATAGTGCCGGCGCCCGACAGGCCGGTGGTGACGCCGCCGATGCCGGTATCGGTCACCACGCGCGTGGCGGCGGTGGCCGGCGCGGTGGAGAGCAGCGTGATGGTGGCCGCCGCGCCGCCGCCGGTGACGGCTGCGACCTCGTCGATGCGGTTGCCGGTGTTGGCGATGGCGATGTTGCCGCCGGAAGCGCGCACCACGAGGCGCGGCACGTCGAGGATGTCGCCGGCTGTCTGCGTCACGCCGCCGGCACCGCTTTGCAGTTCCAGCGCGGTGACGCGGCTGCGGAAATCGAGGTTGCCCACCAGCGACACATCGGCGTCGCCGATGAAGGCCAGGCGCGCGGCCGCCACCGTGCTGCCGCCGGCGCCGCTGCCGCCAAGGAAGCCCGTCTCGTCCTTGTTCAGCCAGAGCCCGGCGGGATCGCCGCCGCCCTGGTCGGCGCCGAGGAAGATGCGGCGCCCGGCATTCAGCGTCTGCACGCGGATGCTGCCCGCGGGCGCGGCCACCCGCGCACCGATGGTCATGTCGTCGGCGGTCAGCGTCACCGAGCCGCCGTTGCCGACGGTGAGCGTGGCGCCCGGCGCCGTCGCGACGACGGCGCCTTGCAACGCGATGGCACCGCCCGCCGTGATCGTGGCGTTGACCGGCAACTGCCCCGGCGTCTGGAGGCGGACATCCCCTGTCGCGTTGATCGCCGCCGCGACCACCAATCCGGTGGCCGCGGTGCCGGAGACGGCGCGCACCGAGCCCTGCGTCGTGGCGGGGGTGCCGAGGAACAGGTAGCCATTGCCCGCCTGCTGCAGCGCGACGTCGCCCGCGCCGGTGACGAGGACGCTGATCGGCAGCGGCGTGGCGAGGCCATCATTGTGCCGCAGGACGCTGCCGGCTTCCTGCGTGATCCCGCTGGTGGCGGTCAGCGAAATCGCTTCCGCGCGCACCTCGCCCGCGAGTGCCAGCGTGCTGCCACGCAGCACGAGGTTGCCGCCGGCGGGCGCGGGCGGCGAAGTGTCCACCACGGCGCTGGTGATGCGCAGCGCGCCATTGGCGGCCGAGGCCAGGAACACGTCGTTGTTCGAGGAGGTGATGACGATCGGCAAGGGCGTGCCGGGGCCCGCGCGGTGCGAAAGGGCACTGCTGCCGGCCTGCAGGATGCCGCCGCTGGCCACGAGATCCAGCGAGGTGGCGGTGATGTTGGCGTTGATCGCGATGTTGCCGCTGGTGCCGAGAACCACCTTGCCGTTGACCGAGATGTCGGCGCCGCTGCGCAGCGTGATGCTGTCCACGGCATCGAGCACCAGGGTTCCCGCCGTGTTCCGCGTGAAGCCGGTGTCCACGATGAGATTGCGGCTGGCGCTGAGCGTGATGTTGCCGCCGGCATAGCCTGTGATGGTGTCGGTGGTCAGGCGCAGCCAGTCATTCGCGCCGCCGGTGTTGGCCAGTGCGACGCCGATGGTGGCATCCAGCGCGGTGGCGCCGGTTTGCGTCACCGTCACCGTGCCGCCGCCCGGCAGCGTCACCAGCGGGTTGTTGCTGACGACGATGTTGCGCGGGTCGATCAGCAGCGTGCCCAGCGCGCCGGCCGGAGCGCGCGTATCGGCCGTGCCGAGGATGTCGAGCGCCTTCTGGCCGGAGATCTCGACGAAGCCGCCATTGCCGCCCTGCGGCCCGCCGCGCGCCGAGAGATCGCCGCGCATGATGGTCTCGGTGGTGCTGTTCACCACCACCGTGCCGCCCGCCCCCGCCTGCGTGGCATCGGCGCGCAGCGTGGCGCCGCGCTCGATGTTGGTGCGCGCGGCCATGGCCTGCGCGCGGCCGATTCCCGTCGTGCCGGCCAGCACCGTGCCGCCGCCCGTGCCGCCCGAGGCATCGGCCAGCGCGCCGGCCGCCGCCGTCACGCGGTCCTGCGCCTGCAGCGTTACGCGCCCGCCTTGCGCCGTGGTGCCGCCGCGTGCCGTCGCCTCGCCTTCCAGCCGCACGCGCCGCGTGGTGCTGCCGCCCACCGCCACCGTGCCGCCGCCGCCGGCCGCCGAGGCATCCAGCCGCGCGCTGCGCGCGATGCTGACGGCGCCACCCGGCGCCTCGGCGGTGATGCGCCCGCCCGCCGCCTGCACCGTGCCCTCGACGCGCACGCGCCCGCCCTCGCCGCGCAGCGCCACCTGGCCGGTGCGGCCCGTCGCGGCATCGGCATTGGCGGTGATGCGCCCGCTCTGGCGAACCACATCCTCGACCAGGCCCGAGGCCGCCTGCGCGGAGAGCAGCACCGCCCCACCCTGCGCCTCGATCACGCCGGCATTGGTGACGATGGCGCCGCCGCCCGCGCGCACGCGCTGCGTCACGTCGATCGACAGCAGGCCGTCGCCCGCCATGTCGAGCGTGTAGGTCTCGGCGCCGGCCAGCGCCACGCGCCCGAGGCGGGCGCGGATGGTGCCGGTGTTGCTGACGCCCGGGCCCACGAACACCGCGAGGCCGCGATCCGCGACCGTTACGTCGCCATGGTTCTCCACCCGCGCGCCCGGGCGCGGGGCGCCATCGAACACCATGCGGCCGGCCATGAAGTTCTCGTTCGAGATATTGGCCGCGCTGGCGATCAGCGCGCCGACATTCACCTGCGCGCCATTGGCGAAGACGACGCCCGACTGGTTGACGATGGCGACGCCGCCATTGGCGGTGATGCGCCCGGCGATGCGCGAGGGATCGGGCGTGGTGACCCGGTTCAGCGTCCAGGATCCGGCATTGGGCTGCTGGAAATTCACCGAGGCGTCGCGGCCGACATCGAAGCGGTTCCAGTCGATCGCCGCGCGGTTGCTGCCCTGGGTGATGGTGGTGGCGGTGCCGTTCTGGCTGATGCTGGCCTGGCCCGCCACCACGCGCCCGCCCTGCGGCGTGGCGCCCGGCGCCTGCGCCTGCGCCACCACCGGCAGCAATGCGGTGGTGCCGAGCAGCAGGGCCCGCAGGCGGAACTGGGCCATCAGAACCTCACCAGCGTGCGGAAGTAGAAGCCGTTGTTGTCCAGCGGCGCGGCGCCGGTGCCGTTAGGGAAGCGCGTCAGCCTGCGCACGCCCTCAAAATCGAAGGCGATGCTGTTCGACAGGTTCAGCCGCACGCCGCCGCCCTGCGAGACCAGCCGCGCATTCAGGTCGCTCTCCAGGTTCTCCCAGGTCTTGCCCTGGTCGCGGAAGGCGTAGAACTGCACGTCGAGCCGGTTACCGATGCCCCAGGGCGCGTCGCCCGGCAATTCGATGGTGCTGGACAGCTGCAACTCGACGCTGCCGGTGATGGCACTGTCGCCGGTCACCTGGCCGGCATAGTAGCCGCGGTTGAGGCGCGAGCCGCCGAGATAGAACTTCTCCACCTGCGGCAGGATGTTGCGCGAATACTGCCCCGCGGCGACGATCTGCAGGCCCACGGTCCAGCCCTCGGCGATGTCGAACAGCGGCTGGTTGCGCTGCAGGTCGAAGGTGGCCTTGCTGAAATCATAGATGCTGCCGGCGCGCGCCGCCCGCGGGTCGCCGTTCTCGGTAGAGCCCAGGCCATCGATGCCCTGGTGCAGGCGCAGCTGCGCCTGGGTGACGCCGGGCGGCAGGAAAGGGATGAAGCCGTCCAGCGCCTGCAGTTCCAGCCCCAGCCGCGCGGCGCGCACTTCGTCGCGGCTGGCCAGCGAACTGTTGCCATCGATGCCTGTGCGCACCTCCGACTGGAATGCATCCACCACGCCGGTGACGAACAGGCTGACGGGCCGGCGCCGGATGATCGGATAGCTGAGGCCAAGGCCGCCCACGCGCGTGTCGCCGAGATAGCCGATGGCCGCCAGCGTGGAGCCCGGCCGGCCGCGGCCGCCGCCGATATAGCCGCGCAGGCGCAGACCCGAGCTGCCGATGAAGGCTTCCTGGTTCACCTGCAGGAAGTCCTGCGTCCAGCCCTCGGCGCCATACACCGAGACCTCGGTGCGCTCGCCATACTCGGTCAGCGCGTTGAGGCTGACGCCGAGCAGCCCCTGCCATGGGCCGGCCAGGTCCGAGGCGCGGTTGTCGAGGTTGAAGTAGCCGGTGACGGCGCGCCGCGCCACCTGCGCCACCAGCTGCAGCGCGCCGGGCTCGCCCGCCAGCGGCCGCACCACCGCGCGCACGGTGACGCCCGGGATGTCCGAGGCCAGCAGCAGTGCGCGCTCCAGCGCGGAGGAGGTGATCGGCCGTTCCATCGTCAGCGGGTTCAGGAAGCGCAGCACCTGCGTGCCGGCCGGCCCGATATCGCCATCCAGCCGCACCTCCGCGATCCAGCCCTCGGTGACGCGCAGCTGCAGGTCGGTGCCGCCGTCGGCGCGCGGCGTCAGCCCGGCATCGACGGCGGCGAAGGGGAAGCCCTGCTGGCGATAGGTGGACAGCACGGCGATGCGCGCCTCCTCCACCTGCGCCAGCGTCACCGCCCGGCCGCGCAGCGGCGCGAGGGCGGATGCGAAGCGCGTCGAGGGCAGCGCGGTGTTGCCCTGCACCGACACCTCGCCGAGGGTGACGGTGAGCGCGGCGCCGGGGCCGGTGCGCGCCACCGGCGGCGGCTCCTGCAGCGCCGGCGCCACGCGCGGCGCCTGGGCGGGCTCCATCCGCTCGATGGGGTTGCCGATCAGCGGTGCGATGGCCTGCGCGACGGCCACGGCCGGCACGGCGAGACCCACCCAGACCCAGGTCAGCAGAGCGCGCATCACCCGACCAATCGAATTGCGCCGCGATACTAGAGCACGGCGGCCCCGGGCTCAATCTCCGGTTAAGCTTCGCGCCTTGCCGATCAGGCATTTAGCCTGGGGCGTGTCCTCAGAACAGCAGGTCGGGCAGCCAGGTGGCCAGCGCCGGGAACAGCACCACCAGCAGCAGCCCCAGCAGCTGCACCAGCACGAAGGGCGTCACGCCGCGGTATACGTCGCCGCTGGTCACACCGGCCGGCAGCACGCCCTGGATGTAGAACAGCGTTGGTCCCAGGGGGGGCGTCAGGAAGCTGGTCTGCAGGTTCATCGCGATCAGCACGCCGAACCAGATCGGGTCGATGCCCATCTGCAGCAGCACCGGCCCCACGATGGGCACCACGATGATGACGATCTCGACGAAGTCCAGCGGGAAGCCCAGCACGAAGATCACCAGCATCACCACGAACAGCGCGCCGTATTTGCCGCCGGGCACCATCTCGAGGAAGCCGCGGATCATGTCGTCGCCGCCAAGCCCGCGGAACACCAGGCTGAACAGGGTGGCGCCGATCAGCGTGGCGAAGATCATAGCCGTGATGGTCATGGTGGAGTGGCTGACCGCGCCCAGCATGCCGCCGCCGAAGGCGCGCCGCAGCGCCACCAGGATGCCGTAGGCCAGCCCGAGGGCCAGCACTGCGGCGGCATAGACCGCCGCCTGGTCGGCGGCCGACACATTCTGCCGGCCGAGCCGCATGTCGAACACCGCGCCGAGCAGCACGAGCCCGAGCGCGCAGAGCGCGCCGATGTAGATGGGCCAGGGCCGCGCGGGGTCGATGCGCAGCCCCGCCAGCAGCGTGGCGCCGACGGCACCCACGGATGCGGCCTCGGTGGGTGTCGCGATGCCGCCAAGGATCGAGCCGAGCACCGCCACGATCAGCGCGATGGGCGGCACCAGCGCGCGCGCCAGCTGCGCGCCGGTTACGCCCTCGCTCTCGCTGCGCGGGATGGCGGGGCCGACCTCCGGCTTCAGCCAGCACACCGTCACCTGATACAGGATATAGAGCCCGGCCAGCATCAGGCCCGGCAGCATCGAACCCGCGAAAAGCTGCCCCACAGAGATGGTCTCGATCGAGAACTTGCCCTGCGCCAGCTGCGCCTGCTGATACGCGCTGGCCAGCACCTCACCCAGGATCACCATCACCGTCGAGGGCGGGATGATCTGGCCCAGCGTGCCGGCGGCGCAGATGGTGCCGGTGGCGAAGGCTGGCTCGTAGTTGCGGCGCATCATGGCGGGCAGCGCGATCAGGCCCATGGTCACCACCGTGGCGCCGACGATGCCGGTGGAAGCCGCCAGCAACGCGCCCACCAGCGTGACCGACACCGCGAGCCCGCCGCGCAGCGTGCCGAACAGCCGGCCCATCGCCTCCAGCAGGTCGGGCGCGATCTTCGACTTCTCCAGCATCATCCCCATGAAGATGAACAGCGGGATGGCGATCAGCACCTCGCTGGTCATGGTGCCGAAGACGCGCTGCGCCAGCGCGCCGAACAGGAAGGGATCGAAGGCGCCGAACAGGATGCCGAGCGCGCCGAACACGATGGCGCAGCCGGTCAGGATGAACACCACCGGCACGCCAACCATGATCAGCGTGCAGAGTGCGACCATCATCAACAGGTCGAGGATGGAACCGGCGGTACTGCTCATGCCTCGCCCACCGTCTGGCGCGCCGGGAACAGCACGGTGGTGGCGCCGGTGATGACGCCAAGCGCGCGGATCATGACCGAGACCGATTGCAGCGCTAGCAGCCCCGCCATGACGATGATCGAGCCCTTGAGGTAGGGCGTCAGCGGCAGCCCGCCATGCGAGATCGGCCCCTCATTCATGCGCCAGGACACCGACACATAGCCCCAGCTGGCCCAGACGAGCAGCCAGCAGAAAGGCAGCACGCAGATCAGCACGCCGAGCAGGTCGGTCCATGCCTTGGCGCGTTCGGACCAGCCGCCATAGAAGAAATCCACGCGCACATGGGCGTCGAGCAGGTAGGTGTAGCCGATCGCCAGCATGAACAGGAAGGCGTGGGTGTAGGTGACGCTTTCCTGCATCCACACGAAGCTGGAGCCATAAGCGTAGCGCAGCACCACCACGGTGAACTGCGCCAGCACCAGCAGCACCGCCAGCCAGCGGATGGTGAGGCCGATGCGCCGGTTCAGCGCATCGATCGCATCAGCCAGCCGCAGGAATGGCCTCAGCCCCACTGGATGGGCAGCGCGCGGGCCGAGAAATTGCCGGCGTAGGATTGCAGCATGTAGGCCTGGCTGCGGTTGCGGAAGGCCGCGTAGCTGTCGGCGATGCGCTTCACCAGCGGGTCCTGGTGCGCGCGGAATTCGGCCAGCATCTGCCCGGCCGAATTGCCGAGCGCGATCAGCACGTCGCGCGGCGCCTCGCGCGGCGTCACGCCGTGGCGCGAGACCAGCTCGGCCAGCGCGATCGGGTGGCGCACGTCGTATTCCGAGGTGATCTCCTCGGCCACGCTCTGGCAGGCGAAGCGCACGGCGGCCTTCAGATCATCCGGCAGGGCATTCCAGCGTGCGAGGTTGATGCCGATTTCCTCCGCGGAGGAGGGTTCCTGCACCCCCGGGAAGTAATAGTTCTTCGCCACCTGGTGCAGCCCGAGCGGTGCATCGCTGAAGGGGCCGAGGAACTCGGCCGCATCGATCGTGCCCGACTGCAGGGCGGAGAAGATCTCGCCGGCCGGCAGCGTCACCACCGAGGCGCCGGCGCGGCGAAACATCTCGCCGCCCAGCCCCGCGGTGCGGAAGCGCAGGCCGCGGAAATCGTCGATCGAGCGGATCTCGCGCCGGAACCAGCCCAGCCATTGCGGGCCGGAATTGCCGGTGTTGAACGGCTTCACGCCGAAGCGCGCATAGATCTCGTCATACAGCGCCTGCCCGCCGGCATGCATCATCCAGCCCTGTTGCTCGAACGCCGTCAGGCCGAAGGGGAAGCTGCCGAAGAAGCCGATGCCGGGGGACTTCGAGATCCAGAAGCTCGGCACGCCGTGGTAGAGATCCGCCGTGCCGGCGGCCACCGCGTCGAAGGCGCCGGGCGCGGGCACCACCTCGCCGGCGGCGAACAGCCGCACATTGATGCGCCCGGCCGTCACCGCGCCGATGCGGTCGGCCACCTTCTGCGCCGCCACGCCGGGGCCGGGCAGGTTGCGCGGCCACAGCGTGACCATCCGCCACTCGATGCGGCCCTGCGCCAGCGCGGGCGCGGCCAGCCCGGCCGATGCAACGCCGCCGATGGCGGCCTGGCTCAACAGGTTGCGGCGATTCATCGGTGGCTCCTCGGGCACGGGCGTTGTCAGGCAAGGCGGCGCCGCGCGCAGGCGGCGCGGCGCCGGAATGTGACGCATTCAGCACTGCCACCTGCGGATGGGCAAGGGCGGATCGCGCGGCCGCCCATTGGCGCGGCCGCCGCGGCGATGCACTCTCGCCCCTGGAGAACCCTTCGTGCAGATCGACAACCCCGACACCCTCGCCGAGGTCCGCGCCGTCTTCGACCGCTACGAAGCGGCGCTGATGGCGAACGAGACCGCGACGCTCGATGCCCTATTCTGGGCGGATCCGCGCACCGTGCGCTTCGGCATCGCCGAGATCCTCTACGGCCATGATGCGATCCGCGCCTTCCGCGCCTCGGTGCGCGCCTATGCGCAGCGCGTGCAGCGCCGCGTGCAGATCACCGCCTTCGGCCCCGATGTCGCGGCGACGCATCTGGAATACGAACGCGTCGGCACCGGGCTGATCGGGCGCGAGACCAAGATCATGGCGCGCATTCCCGGCCACGGCTGGCGCGTGGTTTCGGCGCATGTCTCGTTGCTCGCCGGCGGCGATCCGGGGCGCGCCATGGCGGGGGCGGCAGGATGAGCACGGCCATGAACACCGAGGCGACCGCGGCGCCGCACCTCGTCATCATCGGTGCCGGCATCGTCGGTGCCGCCACGGCGCTGGAGGCGCTGCGCGCCGGCTTCCGCGTGACGATCATCGAGCCCGGCCCGCCCGGCGGCGAACAGGCGGCCAGCTACGGCAATGGCTGCTGGCTGAGCCCCATGTCGGTGATCCCGCCGGCCGGACCGGGCCTGTGGAAGAAGGTGCCGCAATTCCTGGCCGACCCGCTGGGCCCGCTGGCCATCCGCTGGTCCTACCTGCCGCGCGCGCTGCCCTGGCTGCTGCGCTACCTCTGGGCCGGCTGGACGGAGACGAAGGTGGAGGCCGCGGCGCGCGCGCTGCGGCCGCTGCTGGCGGATGCGCCGGCGCTGCACAAGGCGCTGGCCGAGGAGGCGGGCGTCGGCCAGCTGATCGAGCGGCGCGGCCTGATCTACACCTACGAGACGCGCGCGCAGTTCGAGAGCGAGGCGATGGCCTGGCGTGTCCGCCGCAAGGTGGGCGTCACCTGGCTGGAACTCGACGCCGACCAGATGCGCCAGCGCGAGCCCGACCTCGATCGCCGCTATACCTTCGGCGCGCTGGTGGAGGAGGGCGGGCATTGCCGGGACCCGGGCGCCTATGTCGCCGCCCTGGTCGGGCAGGCCCAGGCCGAGGGCGCGGTGCTGCTGCGCGCCCGCGCCACCGGCTTTCGCATCGAGGGCGGGCAGCTGCGCGCGGTCCTGACCGAACAGGGCGAGGTGGCGGCCGACCGCGCGGTGATCAGCGCCGGCGCCCGTTCGAAGGCGCTGGCCGCCGCCGCGGGCTCCAACGTCCCGCTGGAGACCGAGCGCGGCTACCACGCCATGGTGGCCGATGCCGAAGCCGGGCCGCGCACGCCGATGATGCCCTATGACGGCAAGATGTCGATCACCTGGACCGACCGCGGCCTGCGTTGCGCCGGCCAAGTGGAGATCGCGGGGCTGGAGGCGGCGCCCAACTGGAAGCGGGCCGAAATCCTGCGCGACCACCTGCTGCGCAGCTTCCCCGGCCTGCCGCGGGACCTGCCGGCCGAGCGCGTGAAGCTGTGGATGGGCCATCGGCCCTCGATGCCGGACGGGCTGCCCTGCCTCGGCCCCTCGGCCGCCAGCGCCGATGTGATGCTGGCCTTTGGCCATGGCCATATCGGCCTGGTGGCCGGGCCGCGCACGGCGCGGGCGGTTGTGGCGATGCTGTCCGGCCGACAACCGGAGATCGATGTGGCGCCCTTCCGGCCCTCGCGATTCGGCCGTTAGCTTTTCCTCTGGTTTTCCTTGCATCGCGGTGCCACATTCAAAGGTGGCGGCCCTTCATCGTGTCGGGTCGTGTCCAGAATTACGGATCGAATAACATCGTGTTTCCCGATAACGAACAGGGCGGCGCCGGGTCCGTCGAGGCCGAGGTGAAGTGGTACAACGCCCGCAAGGGCTTCGGCTTCGTGCTGGGTCCCGATGGTCAGGACGTCTTCTTCCACGCCTCGGCGCTGACCGAGGCGGGAATTGAACCGCCGGATACCGGCGACAAGCTGACGTGTGAGATCGGGACGGACCGCCAGGGCCGTCGCCTCGTCACGCGCATCTACTCGGTCATCAAGGGACCGGGTGGTGGCGACCGTCCGGCGCGCCCGGGTGGCTTCGGCGACCGCCCGCCGCGCCGGGATTTCGGCGGTGGCGGCGGCTTCGGCGACAGGCCCCCGCGCCGCGATTTCGGCGGCCCGGGCGGCGGTGGCTTCGGCGACCGGCCCCCGCGCCGCGATTTCGGCGCCCCGGGCGGCGGTGGCGGCTTCGGCGATCGCCCGCCGCGGCGTGACTTCGGCGGTGGCGGCGGCTTCGGCGGCGGCGGTGGCGGGTTCGGTGGCGGCGGCGGCGGCGGCGGCTTCGGTGCCCCGCGCGGCGGCTTCGGCGACCGTCCCCCGCGCCGCGATTCCGGCCGCGACGAGGGCGGGCCGACCTATGCCGTGAACGGCACGGTGAAGTGGTTCGACCAGGTCCGCGGCTTCGGCTTCGTGACGCCGGATGATGGCGGCCAGGACGTGTTCCTGCACTCCTCCGTCCTGCAGCGCGCCGGCAAGGCCGATGTGCAGCAGGGCGAGAAGGTGGCGCTCGACGTGCGGGACGGCCAGCGCGGCCGCCAGGCCGTCAGCATGAAGGAATAGGTCGGGCACCCAGCCCGGCCTGGCAGGATTCCTGTCGGCGAAACCCCGGTCGCCCCTGGCGGCCGGGGTTTTTTGCGTCTTGTTAACCACTTTCGTGATCGGACGGCTCGCGGCGCCGATTTCGTTTACTTTTCGTTCAGTGTTCGCGGCCGAGTGTAGGCCCTGTCGAAACGACCTTCGACAGGTCCTGCAAGGGAAGACCCCATGCCCACGCCGACGCTCGCCTCCGCCACCCCCGGCTTCTTCACCCTGCCGCCCTGGCCGATCCCCACCGTGGGCACCGCTGCCGGATGGGCCGAGCGCCTGGCGGAAATCGGGCTGCACCTGATGCAGCAGCCCCTCGCCTCCACCCACATGGACACCGAGCGCCGCCCCGGCGCTGCCCCGGCCTCGAAGCGGCCGGTCAGCGGCACCTCCGCCTTGAGTGCCGCGGTGGCCAGCATCGTCGCCATCGCCGCGCAGCGCGCGCTGGCGGCCGGCGAACTGCCGAAGTTCCGCGAAGCCATCGACCGCGCGCTGGACGCGCTGACCCCCGATGTCGAGGCCGGCGATCCGCGCGACAATGCCATGCCGGAACTGCCGCGCATCGCCGATGCAGACCCGGCGCAGGAAGTCAGCCGGCTGATGCGCCTGCTGCGCGGCCAGGCCGGGCGCTGAACCGGCCGCGAATCACGCCGTATCGAAGCGCTGCGGCCGCAGCCCGCCGTGGAACCAGCGCACCAGCGTGAAGATATCGAACACCGGCAGGCCAAGCGCCGCCTGCAACGCCCGCGCATAGGGCGGCATGTTGGTGCATTCCAGCACCAGCGCGCCGACCTCCGGGTGGCGCGCCAGCAGCCGCTGCCCGGCCTCCAGGATATCCTGCTCGGCCAGCGCCACGTCCATGTCCTGCTTCTCACCGCGGATCAGCACACGGAAGAACTCCCGCCCCGCCTCGGTGCCCTCCACCGGCACATCCGCCGGCACGCCGGCCGCGGCCAGGTGCGCCGGCGTCAGCGAGGAGCGGCTGACGGTGATGACGCCGACGCGCTGCCCCGGTGGCAGCGTGGCCTGCACCCAGGGCACCTGCATCAGGCTGCTGGTCGCCACCGGAACCGCGACGGCCGCGGCAAGCTCGACCTGGAACAGGCTGAGGAAGCCGCAATTGGTGGTGATGGCCTCGGCGCCGAGATCCACGAGGTCCCGCGCCGCGGCGACGAAATCGGGCAGCAGGCCGGGGGCGCCCTGCAGCACCACGCGCTCCGGCGAGGCGCCACGCACCACGCGGAACAGCACGGGAAACGGCCAGGTGCCGGCATTGCCCATGTCGCCCGGGATGCGCGGAAACCGCGCCTCCAGCATCAGGATGCCCAGCGGCGCGCCGTAAATGGCCTTGCCGCCGCGGGCCAGGCGCTGGGGCGTGCCGCTCATCGGATGGGGGGCGCATACATCAGCCCGCCGCGCGTCCACAGGTCGTTCAACCCGCGCGGCAGGCCGATGGCAGTGTTGCGGCCGAGATGGCGTTCGAAGATCTCGCCGTAATTCCCCACCGCCTTGATCGCGTTGTAAGCCCAGCGCCGGTCGAGCCCCATGAACGGGCCATGATCGCCCGAGACGCCCAGCAGGCGGCGGATTTCCGGCCGCTCGCTGCGCAGCATCTCGTCCACATTGGCCTGGGTCACGCCCAGCTCCTCGGCCTCGATCAGCGCGAAGATCGTCCAGCGGACGATATCGAACCACTGGTCGTCGCCATGGCGCACGGCCACGGCCAGCGGCTCCTTCGAGATGATGTCGGGCAGCACCACGTGGTCATCCGGCACGGGCAGCGCGCTACGGATGCCGGCCAGCTGGCTGGCATCGGTGGTGAACACGTCGCAACGCCCGGATTGGTAGGCGATGCGCGTCTCGTCATTCTGCTCGAACACCACGGGGCGGATGGTCAGGCGGTTGCTGCGCGCCCAGTCGGCCAGGTTCAGCTCGTTCGTCGTGCCGGAGGTGACGCAGAAGGTGGCGCCATCCAGCTGCGCCGCGCGGGTCACGCCGGCGCTGCGGCGCACCAGGAAGCCCTGGCCGTCATAGAAATTCACCGCCGTGAAGTTCAGCCCGTTCGCCGTGTCGCGCGACTGCGTCCAGGTGGTGGTGCGCGGCAGCACGTCGATCTGCCCGGATTGCAGCGCCGGCAGCCGCGCGGCGGAGGTGACGACAACCCAGCGCAGCTTCGTCGCATCGCCGAACACGGCGGCGGCGAGGGCACGGCAGGTATCGGCCTCGAGGCCGGTGTAGATGCCGCGGCTGTCCATCACGCCGAAGCCCGGTGCGCCGGGATGCGCGCCGCAATCGATGGCGCCCTTGGCACGCACCGCGGTCAACGTCGGGCCGGGCGGGGCAAGGCTCTGGCCCAAGGCGGGGCCGAGCGCGGGCCATGCGCAGGCGAAGGCCGCCAGCGCCAGCAGCGTCGTTCGGAGGGTCACCGTGTGTCTCCCTTGATTCGTTCTGCGAGGGCCCATTGCGCGGCTGCGACACCGCCCAGCACCAGCACGGCCAGCCCCAGGCGCGTGTGGTCATCCAACAGATGCGCGAAGGCGGCGGCAAGCCCGACGAGACCCATCGCCAGCCGCACCAGCTTGGGCAGCGGCGCAAGCAGGAAACCCGCATAGGCCGAGGTGATCAGCGTCAGCGCCGCCAGCTGGATGCCGGTCGCGGTCGCGATGTCGAGGATCGAGCCGCGCAGCATGATGCCGGGGTCGTAGATGAAGGCGAAGCCCACGGTGAAGCCCGCGATGCCGAAGCGCGTGGCGTGCAGGCTGGTGATGGTGGGGCTTGACTTGGCGATGGCCGCCGCGGCGAAGGCGGCGGCGGCCACCGGCGGCGTCGCATCGGCGATCACCGCGAAGTAGAAGGTGAACAGGTGCGCCGCCAGCGGATCCACGCCGATCGAGCGGCCGAGTTCCAGCACCTGCGGCACGCCGATGGCGGCGGCGATGATGTAGGAGGGCGTGGTCGGCACGCCGAGGCCGAGCACCAGCACCGTCAGCGCCAGCAGCACCAGCAGCAGGCCGAGATTGCCGCCGGCCAGGCCCTTGATGATGCCGCCGAAGGCCACGACCATGCCGGTGGCCGTCAGCGCCGAGACCACGATGCCCGCCCCCGCGATGGAAACCGCGAGCGGCGCCATCGTCAGCCCCGCATTGGCGAAGCTCTCCAGGATCGCGCGCGCCGACATGCGGGTGCGCCGGCGCAGCATCGCCACCAGCACCATCGCGATGGTGGCGCAGAAGGCGGCGAAATTGCCGGTCCAGCGCTCCGTCATCAGCCAGACCAGCACGGCGATGGGCAGCACGAGATGCGCATCCGCCAGCACCTCGCGCCACTGCGGGATGTCGCGCAGCGCCATGGGCTGCATGCCGAGCTTCTTGGCTTCGAAATGCACCGCCGCGAGGATCGCGAAGTAGTAGAGCACCGCGCCGATGGCGGCGGCGACGACGATCTCGCCATAGGGGATGTTGGTGATCTCGGCCATCACGAAGGCGGCCGCGCCCATCACCGGGGGCATCAGCGCGCCGCCGACACTCGCGGCACTCTCGATGCCGCCGGCCACGGCGGGGCGGTAGCCGACCTTCACCATCAGCGGGATGGTCATGGCGCCGGTGGTGATGACGTTGGACACCGAGGAGCCGCTCATCGTCCCGAACAGGCCGGACGTGATCACCGCCACCTTCGCCGGCCCGCCCGAATAGCGCCCGGCCAGGGCCGCGCCGAGGTTCGAGAACAGCCGCCCGGTGCCGCTGCCCTGCATGAAGGCGCCGAACAGGATGAACACCGCGATGGTGGTGGCGACGATGCCCGTCAGCGGGCCGTAGATGCCGCCCGCCGTCGGCACCAGCCAGGAGGCCTCGATGATCTCGGCCGGCGTGAAGGGCCGCGCGTTCAGCACGCCCGGCAGCAGGTAGCCCCACTGCATATAGGCGAGGCTGCCCGCCACCATCCAGGCGAGGCCCGGCTCCACCGCACGGCGGATGGCCTCCAGCAGCGTCACGATGGCGACGATGCCCAGCACCATCATCGTCGGCGTGAAGGGATCGACGTATTCCATGCGGTCCGCCACCGCCATCCAGTTCCACATGACCCAGGCATGCGGAACGCCGGAGGCCGCGGCCCAGAGCCAATCGAAGGCCGAGGGGCGCTGGCGGGGCGAGGATTTCCGCGCCGGATACAGCAGGAACAGCAGCGGCGTGAACACCAGCAGGTGGAAGCCGCGCATCTGGATCGGCTCGGGAAAGCCGGTGCCGCCGAAATACAGATGCACCGCGGCGGCTGCCGCTGCCCAGAGCCAGCAGATCCAGCGCAGCGCGCCGGTGAGGTCCCGCACCCGGGTGGCGCTTCGTGGGCGCCGCTATCAGGCCGCGGGCATCGCCCCCGCCTCGCGGAAGGCGCGCGCCGCGCCGGGATGCAACGGCACTCCGTCGTACTTCCAAGCCACCGCGGGATCGAAGGCGCCCATCGAGGCGTGAATCTGCGTCAGCCGCGTGCCGCGGTTGCGGATCAGCGTGCGCGTGATGCGATAGGCCACCTCGTCCGGCACGCTGTCATGCACCATGATGACGCTGTCCATCGTGGTCACCGGCACATCGGCCGATTGCAGCGCGGGATAGGTGCCGGCGGGGATCACGCCCTCGGAATACGCATAGGTCTGCGCCAGGTGGCGGCGCACATCCTCGGGGAAGCCTACCAGCCGCGCGGTGCGGCGGCCCTGGCCGATCTCGGTGAGAATCGCTGCCGGCTTGGCCAGCGCGACGTACAGGTAGTCAACCTGGCCATCGGCGAAGGCGCCGGCGATGTCGGTGTAGCTGCCGTTGAGGTAGCGCCCGCCGCCGCTGCGGATGGCGTCCGGGCTGGTGCCGAGGAAGCGCAGGATGCGCTGCATCGTCATCTCGTCGGTGGAGGAGCGCTGCGGCGTGCCGATGCGCAGGCCGCGCTGCAGCAGGATCTCGCGCATGCCCTCCGGCCCGGCATCGGCGCGGCGGAGGAAATTGTGCTCGGTCGGGCTGTAGCCGGTGCCGAGGCTGCGCAGGCGCTCATGCTTGGCGGTGTAGGGCTCCTCGCCGCGCGCCGCGGCGGCGGTGAAGGCGTCGATGCCCCAGCCCATCTGCGACTGGCCGTTGTTGACGCGCGTGGAATTCGCGAGGCCCCCGCCCGGCACCACGCGGATGCGAAGTTCGGGGTTCTCCTCGGCGATCAGCGAGGAGAGGCCGGCCGCCATGGTGTACCAGCCGCCACCCACGGACCCCGCCACCCATTCGAAGGTCTGCTGCGCCTGCGCGGTGCGCACCATTGGCGCGGCGAGCGCGGCGCCGGCGCCCAGCAGCAGCGCACGGCGCGGAATCATGAAGCGCATGTCGAGTTCCCATCCCACCTTCGAGCGCGCGATGATGGACAGGCACGGCAGCGCCGGCAACGACGCTTTCCTGAAAGGATAGCAATGTTGCCGGGGCCGCGGCTTTCAGCTGCTTGCGAGGTAGGGCCGCGCCGCATCCATCGCGGGCGCGCAGGCCGGCGCGGCGTCGCGCAGCACCGCCTCGGGCTGCAGCGTGCCCATCCAGGCGCCGAAGGCCGTGGTGACGGCCCACCAGGGCTCGGCCGCGGCGCGCGCGGCCAGCTGCGGCGCGGCATCGGCGGCGCAGCGCGCCACCTGCTGCACCACGGCCACAGGCGCGCGGCCGGCCTCCAGCCGCGATGCCACCTCGGCCTGCAGCGGGCCCAGCAGGAAGGTGGCGACGAGAAAGGCGATGATGTCGCCGAGCATCAGCTGCGCGCCGTGTCGCGGCGCAGCATGGCCCAGCCGATGCCGGCCAGCGCCAGCACAGCCGCCAGCGCGGTGATGGCGCGCGATGAAATGGCGGCGCTGGCCTCGCCGCCCAGAACCGAGCCGAGATGCGGCAAGGCGGAGCCGCCGCCGAGCAGCGCCATCGCCGCCACGGCCACGCCGAGGCCCGCCGCCAGCATCGGCGCCGCGCGCAGCAGCGAGGCCAGCAGCGCGGCCACGCCGAGCCCCGCGGGGATCAACGCCGTCCAGTGCACGGCCCCGTCGGGCAGCAAGTAGCCGGCCGCGCCGACAGCGATCAGCACTAGGCCGAAGCCGCGCAGCACCGTGCCGAGCGCCGCGCTGCGCGGTGAAGAAAGGGTATCTGATGCCATAGCCCTGTGAGCCTCCGGATCGCGGCCTGCGCCGCAAAGGGGAGGTCCGACATCGCGCGCCGCGCGGGAATGCCGCGGTCGCGCCAGAGGGGCCCGGACCAGTGTGCAGGAGGTGGCCCGCCCGGCGGCGCGCTTCAAGGGGCTCGGGTTGCGCGCGCCGCCGGCCCGGCGCCATGCTGGCGTGCCCTGCCGTCGGAGACCCGCCATGCGCCGCCGCACCCTGCTGACCAGCCTCGCCGCCGCCGGGTTGCCGGCGCCCACGCTGGCGCAGGGCGGCGCCGCGCACACGCTGCGCTTCATCCCGAATGCGGATGTGACGACGCTCGATCCGCTCAACACCACCAGCTACGGCGTGCGCAACCACGGCCACATGTGCTGGGACACGCTGTATGGCCCCGATCAGAACTTCGTCATGCGCCCCCAGCTGTGCGAGGGTCATGTGGTGGAGGATGACGGGCTGCGCTGGGTGTTCACGCTGCGCCCGGGCATCCGCTTCCACGACAACGAGCCGATCCGCGCGCAGGATGCCGTGGCCTCCATCAACCGCTGGTCGGCGCGCGACACGCTGGGCCAGACGCTGCGCGAACGCACGGCCGAGATGCGCGCGCTGGACGACCGGCGCTTCGAAATCCGCCTGAAGCAGCGCTTCGGCCCGATGCTGGAGGCGCTGGGCAAGCCCAGCTCCTACCCCTGCTTCGTCTATCCCGAGCGCTTCGCGGCAGTGGACCCGGCGCGGCCCTTCACCGAGGTGGTGGGCTCGGGCCCCTATCGCTTCGTGGCGGCCGAGCGGCTTTCGGGCGCGCGCGCGGTGTATCAGCGCTTCGAGGGCTACGTGCCCAACCCCAGCCCGCCCAACCTGTTCGGCGGCGCCAAGCTGGCGCATTTCGAGCGCGTGGAATTCGTCTGGATGTCGGATGCCGGCACGGCGGCCGCGGCGATCCAGGCGGGCGAGGTGGATTGGTGGGAACAGGTGGCGCCGGACCTGCGCCCGGTGCTGCGCCGGCATCGCGACGTGGTGGTGGAGCGCACGGATTTCGGCGGGCTGATGGCCTTCCTGCGCTTCAACCAGCTGCATCCGCCCTTCGACAACCCGGCCGTGCGCCGCGCCCTGCTGGCCAGCATCAACCAGGCGGATTTCATGACCGCGATCATGGGCACCGATCGCGCGCTGTGGTCGGATGGCATCGGCGCCTTCCCCACCTCCTCGCCGCTGGCCAATGACGAAGGGATCGCCGCCCTCACCGCGCCGCGCAGCTTCGAGGCGGCGCAGCGCGGGTTGCGCGAAGCCGGCTACGCCAACCAGCCCGTCGCGGTGCTGCACCCGACCGATGTGGTGAACAACAACGCGCTGACCACGGTGCTGACCGATGCGCTGAAGCGCAGCGGCCTGAACGCCGAGAGTATCACCAGCGACTGGGGCACCGTGCTCGGCCGCCGCGCGCGGCAGGAGCCGCCGGCGCAGGGCGGCTGGAATGCGCTGATCGTGGTGTTCGGCGGCGTCGATCTCGGCAATCCCGGCGTGCACCCCCTGCTGCGCGGCAATGGCCGCCAGGCCTGGTTCGGCTGGCCCAACAGCCCGGCGCTGGAGGCGATGCGCGAGGAATGGCTGGATTCGCCGGGGCTCGATGCGCAGAAAGCCATCGCGCGGCGCATCCAGGCGCAGCTCTGGCAGGATGTGCCCTTCATCCCGCTCGGGCAGTATTTCGTGGACAGCGCCTGGCGCCGCAACCTCACCGGCATCCAGCGCGGCATGACGCTGCCGATCAATGTGCGGCGCGCGTAGCATGCACCGCCGCACCCTTCTGGCCGCCGGAGCTATCATGCCGATCGCGGCGCGCGCGCAACCCGCCGATGCAGGGCTCGCGCCGCCTGCGGATGCGGCGGCCCGCGCCGAATTGCTGCCCACCGGCAGCCTGCGCGTGGGCATCGGCGTGGGGCCCGTGGCCTCCGCCTTCTGGGCGATGCGCCAGCCCGATGGCAGCGCCCGCGGCGTGACGGTGGCGCTGGCCGAGGATGCGGCGCGCCGCCTGGGGGTGCCGCTGGCGCTGCAGCTCTACAACTCCTCGGGCGAGGTGGTGGAAGCCGGCGCCGTGGCCATGCCCGCCTGGGACCTCTCCTTCATGCCGGTCGATGCCGAGCGCGTGGCGCGCCTCGCCTTCGGGCCGGACTACTACCTCTCGGTCAGCACCTACCTCGTGCCCGCGGGCAGCGCCTTGCGCCAGGTGGATGAGGTGAACCGCGAGGGCGTGCGCGTGTTCGGCGTGGCCAACACCACCACCATCCGCGCGGCGCAGCGTGCGCATCCGCGCGCCACCATCACCGGCGCCACAAGCGTGGACGAGGTGCTGGCGCGCATGGCGCGGGGCGAGGTGGATGCCGTGGCACTCGGGCGCGAATCACTGGACAGCCTGCTGCCGCGCCTGCCCGGCGCGCGCATCCTGGAGGGGCATTTCCACGCCCTGGGCACCGCCGTGGTGGTGCCGCGCAACCGGCCGCTGGCGCTGGCCTGGGTCACCGCCTTCATCGAGACGGCGAAGCAGGACGGCACGGTGCGGCGCGCACTCGATGGCATGCGCATCGGCGGGCCCGTGGCGCCCGCCGGCAGCCGGACGGCCGGCGCCTGACGCTGCATGAAGCGGAGTTCATTCCTCCGTCACGATAAGCACATGCAAGCGCTGTTGCGGGGATGGCGCAGCGGGCGATATGAAAATTCCATCCCAAGGCTGCCTCACTTGCCTCGCCACGAAGGGCCCAATCCATGTCCATCGCCGCCGTGCTGCGCCACAAGGGCAGCGCCGTTGTCTCCGTCACCCCGGAAGCCTCGGTTGCCGACGCCGCCCGCATCATCGCCTCGCGCCGCATCGGCGCGGTGATGGTGGTGGACCAGGCGCAGCGCGTGGTGGGCATCCTCAGCGAACGTGACATCGTGCGCGTGGTGGCCGAACGCCCCACCGGCATCCATGGCCTCGCCGTGCAGGAACTGATGACGCGCGACGTGGTGATGGTCGGCCCGGAGACGCCGGTGGATGCGGCGATGGAGATCATGGACCAGGGCTATTTCCGCCATCTGCCCGTCTGCACGCCGGAGGGCTCGTTGCTCGGCATCGTCAGCATCCGTGACCTGGTGAAGCACCGCATCATGCAGCACCAGCAGGACGTGGAGAGCCTGAAGGCCTACGTCACCCGCAGCTACATGCACTGAAACGAAGGCGCGGCGCCCACCCGGGCCGCCGCACCAACACGCCCCGCGAGGCCCCTGCGGGGCGGCCGGCGCGCAAGCCTCTGGACGGCCTGCCCGGCTGCGGGGATGCTGCGGCAGCAACAGCCGATCGGGAGCCACAGATGGCAGGCAGTTCCTTCACGCGCCGCGGCGCGCTGGCCGCCGGCAGCGGCCTCGGCGCGGCGGCGCTCATCGGCTTGCGGCCGGGCGCGGCCCAGGCCCAGGGCGCGCCGGTGCGGATCGGCGAGCTCAATTCATACAGCCGCATGGCCGCCTTCTCGGTGCCCTACCGCAACGCCATGCAACTGGCCGCCGAGCAGATCAACCGCGCCGGCGGCGTGCTGGGCGGCCGGCCGCTGGAATTCATCTTCCGCGACGATGGCTCGACTCCGGGCGATGCGGTGCGCGTGGCCGAGGACCTGCTGACGCGCGAGAACTGCGCCTTCATCGCCGGCACCTTCCTGTCGAATGTCGGCCTCGCCGTGGCCGATTTCGCCAACCAGCGCCGCCGCCTGTTCTTCGCCACCGAGCCGCTGTCGGATGCCATCACGATGGCGCAGGGCAACCGCTTCACCTGGCGCCTCCGGCCCAACACCTACATGCAGACGCGCATGCTGACCGAGGCGGCGCGCGGCCGGCCGCAGCGCCGCTGGGCGATCGTCGCGCCGAACTACGAATACGGCCAGTCGGCGGCGGCCAACTTCAAGCGGCTGATCGTGCAATCCATTCCCGGCGCCGAGATCGTGGCCGAGCAGTATCCCGCGCTCGGCCGCGTCGATGCGGGCGCCACGGTGGGCGCGCTGGCGCAGGCGCGGCCGGACGCCATCTTCAACGTGCTGTTCGGCACCGACCTGACGGCCTTCGTGCGCGAGGGGAACACGCGCGGCCTGTTCGAGCGCCGCTTCGTGCTGTCGCTGCTGACCGGCGAGCCCGAATACATGATCCCGCTGGGCGATGAATGCCCGGAGGGATGGATCGTCACCGGCTACCCGTGGGAGCAGGTGGATTGGCCCTCGCACCGCGCCTATGTCGAGGCCTACCGCGCGCGCTTCAACGACACGCCGCGCAAGGGCAGCCTGCTGGGCTTCGTCACGGTGCAAGTGCTGGCCAACATGCTGAACCGCGCCGGCAGCACCGAGACCGACGCGATGCTGGCGGCGCTGCGCGACCTCAACACCGATACCGTCACCGGCCCGGTCACCATGCGCGCGCTGGACCAGCAGGGCACCATGGGCACCTGGGTGGGGGAGACCGTGCTGCGCGGCCGCCAGGGTGCGATGCGCAACGCGCGCTACGTGGACGGCGCCGAGGTGATGTTCCCGGAAGCCGAGGTGCGGGCCGCCCGCCCCAACGCCTGAGTGGAACCGGGTTTCATCGTGGTCCAGGCCCTGTCGGGCCTGGCCAGCGCGTCGTCGCTTTTCGTCATCGCCTCGGGCCTGACGCTGGTGTTCGGCGTCACCCGCATCGTCAACTTCGCGCATGGCTCCTTCTACATGCTGGGCGCCTACATCGCCGTCACGGTGGTGCCCTGGCTGCTGGAGTTCGATCGCTCGCCGGCGCTGTTCTTCACAGGCGTGCTGGTCTCGGCACTCGCGGTTGGCGTGCTCGGCGTGCTGATGGAACTGCTGCTGCTGCGCCGGCTGTACAAGGTGCCCGAGCTTTTCCAGCTGCTGGCCACCTTCGGCGTGGTGCTGATGGTGCAGGATGCGGTGCTGCGCATCTGGGGCCCGGTGGACATCCCGGGCCCGCGCGCGCCCGGGCTGCGCCACGGCGTCGAGATTCTCGGCCAGCGCTTCCCGGCCTACGAACTGTTCCTGATCTGCGTCGGCCCGGCGGTACTGGGGCTGCTGTGGCTGCTGATGCACCGCACGCGCTTCGGCGTGCTGATCCGCGCCGCCACGCGCGACCGCGAGATGGTGGGCGCGCTGGGCGTCAACCAGGCGATGCTGTTCACCGGTACGCTGTTCCTCGGCGCCTTCCTCGCCGGCCTGGGTGGCGCGCTGCAGATCCCGCGCGTCTCGGCCTCCGGCCAGATGGACCTCTCCATCATTACCGAGGCCTTCGTCGTCACCGTCATCGGCGGCATGGGCTCGGTGCCGGGGGCCTTTCTGGCGGCGGTGCTGATCGGCCAGTTGCAGGCCTTCGGCGTGCTGGTGTTCCCGAAGATCACACTGGTGCTGGTGTTCCTGCTTATGGCGGCGGTGCTGGTGGTGAAGCCCTGGGGCCTGCTCGGCCGGCCGGAGCCCGCCGCCGGCCGCGCGGCGCTGCCGGAGGGCATCCTCGCGCTGCGCCGCTTCGGCCCGGCCGAGAAGGGGCTGGCGGCGCTGGCCGTGGCGGCCGCGCTGGCGGTGCCGCTGTGGGGCGATGCCTATGCGGTGAAGGTGGCGACCGAGGTGCTGATCTTCGCGCTCGCCGCCTTCTCGCTGAACTTCCTGGTCGGCAATGGCGGCATCGTGAGCTTCGGCCACGCCGCCTATTTCGGCCTCGGCGCCTACGCCGCGGGACTGCTGGTGACCAAGTGGGGCGTGCCGATGGAGCCTGCGCTGCTCGCGGCACCGCTGGCGGGCGGGCTGTTCGCCGCGCTGTTCGGCTTCTTCGTCGTCAGGCTCACCGGCATCTACCTGGCGATGCTCACGCTCGCCTTCGCGCAGATCGCCTACGCCGTGTGCTTCCAGTGGGTGGAGGTGACGGGCGGCGACAATGGGGTGGTGGGCGTGTGGCCCTCGGCCTGGGCGGCCTCGCGGCAGACCTACCACTACGTGGTGGCGGCGGGCGCGCTGCTCGGCATCGCGGCGCTGCGCCATGTGATCTACGCGCCCTTTGGCGCGACGCTGCGCGCGGCGCGGGATTCCGAGCAGCGTTCGGATGCCATCGGCATCGATGTGCGCACCCATCGCTGGCTGGCCTTCACCCTGGCCGGCGCTGCCGCGGGGCTGGCAGGCGGCCTCTACGCCTTCTCCAAGGGCTCGATCGACCCGACCCTGCTGGCCATTCCGATGTCGGTCGATTTCCTGGCGATGATCCTGCTGGGCGGCATGCAGACCGTGATGGGCGCCATTGCCGGCGCGGCAGCGTTCCACGCCATCAAGGACGTGTTCATGCCGCTGACCGATTTCTGGCGCTTCTTCCTCGGCGCCTCGATCATCGCGCTGGTGCTGCTGTTTCCCCGGGGCCTCGGTGGCGCCTATGGCAGCCTGCGGGGGCGCACATGAGCCTGCTGGCGGTGGAGCGGATCAACAAGCGCTTCGGCGGCGTGGTGGCGGCGCGCGATGTCACCTTCGCGCTCGCCGCCGGCGAGATGCTGGCCATCATCGGGCCGAACGGCGCCGGCAAATCCACCACCTTCAACATGGTTGGCGGGCAGCTGCGCCCCGATAGCGGGCGCGTGATGCTGGCGGGCCAGGATGTCACCGGCATGCCGCCGCGCACCGTTTGCCGGCTGGGCGTGGGGCGCACCTTCCAGGTGGCGCAGACCTTCCTGTCGATGAGTGTGGCGGGCAATGTGCAGATGGCGCTGATCGCGCATCACGGCCGCACGCGCGACGTGCTGGCCCGCGCCGAGGCGCTGTACCGCGCCGAGGCACTCGCGCTGCTCGCCCGCGTCGGCATGGCGGAGGAGGCCGACCGCCCGATCGGCGAGCTCGCCTACGGCGATGTGAAGCGTGTTGAGCTGGCCATCGCGCTGGCCGCGGCGCCGCGGCTGCTGCTGATGGATGAGCCCACCGCCGGCATGGCGCCGCGCGAACGCGCCAGCCTGATGCAGCTCACCGCCGGTATCGCGCGCGAAGGTTCCATCGGCGTGCTGTTCACCGAACACGACATGGACGCGGTGTTCGCGCATGCCGACCGCATCCTGGTGCTGGTGCGCGGCGAGGTGATCGCCGCCGGCACGCCGGAGGAGGTGCGGGCAAACCCCGAGGTGCAACGCGTGTACCTCGGCACTTCCGGGCACAAGGCGGCGCTGCGCGCGCGCCGCGCCGCACATGGCTGAGCCGGTGCTGCAGGTGGAGCGCCTGACCGCGGGCTATGGCCCGGCCGAGGTGCTGTTCGGCGTCGATCTCACGCTGCAGCGGGGCGAGGTGGCGGCGCTGATGGGGCGCAATGGTGCGGGGAAATCCACCACGCTGAAGGCCATCATGGGCCTGCTGCCGCCGCGCGCCGGCCGCGTGCGCTTCGCCGGCACCGACATCACCGGTTGGGCGCCCTTCCGCATCGCGCGTGCGGGCCTCGGCTACGTGCCGGAGGATCGGCGCATCTTCACCGATCTCACGGTGGCGGAGAACCTCGAGGTGGGCCGCCGCGCCGCCCGCGCCGGCCGCGCGCCCTGGACGCCGGAGCGTCTCTACGCCGTCTTCCCGAACCTCGCCGAGATGCGCGGCCGCCGCGCCAGCGCCATGTCCGGCGGCGAACAGCAGATGCTGACCATCGCGCGCACGCTGATGGGCAACCCCGAGGCGGTGCTGCTCGACGAACCCTCGGAAGGCCTGGCGCCGGTGATAGTGGAATTGATGGCCGAGGCGGTGCTGCGCATGAAGGCCGAGGGCATCGCCGTGCTGCTCTCCGAGCAGAGCCTGGATTTCGCGGCCGCGGTCGCCGACCGCGCCTATGTCATCGAGAAGGGCAGCATCCACTTCCAGGGCAGCATGGAGGCACTCGAACAGGATGAACGCATCCGCACCGCGTATCTGACGGTATGAGAGGCATGAACCAGCGCGTCGCCGGCATCGATGTGGGCGGCACCTTCACCGACCTGCTGCTGCGCGATTCCGATGGCAGCGTGCGCCTCGCCAAGGTGCCCACCACCGCGGCCAACCAGGCCGATGGCGTGCTGGCGGCGATCGCCGCCGCGGGCACCACGCCGGCGGCGCTGGACCTGATCATCCACGGCACCACCGCCACGACGAACGCGGTGCTGGAACGCAAGCTGGCGCGCGTCGGCCTGATCACCACCGAGGGCTTTCGCGACGTCCTGGAACTCGGCCGCCGCACGCGCCCCCACCCCTACGGCCTGACCGGTGGGTTCGAGCCGCTGGTGCCGCGCGAATTGCGGCGCGAGGTGCCGGAACGCATGGATGCGCGCGGCCAGGTGGTGACGCCGCTCGATGAAGCGGCGGTGGCGCGTGCGGCGCAGGCGCTGCTCGCGGCTGGCTGCGAGGCGCTGGTGGTGCATTTCCTGCACGCCTACGCGAACCCGGCGCATGAGCGCCGCGCCGGCGAGATCTCGCGCGCGCTGTGGCCCAACGCGCATGTCACGCTCGGCCACGAATTACTCTCGGAATTCCGCGAATACGAACGCGGCACCACCGCCTCGGTCAACGCCGCGGTGCAGCCGGTGCTCGACCGCTACATCCGCCGCCTGCAGGAGCAGCTGGCCGAGCGCGGCCATGCGCGCGACCTGCTGGTGATGAACGGCAATGGCGGCACCGTCTCGGCGCGGCTGGTGGCGCGCGAAGCGGCGAAGACGGTGATGTCCGGCCCGGCCTCGGGCGTGATGGCTGCGGCCGCGACCCTGGCGCAGAGCGGCCTCGTCAACGCCATCACCTGCGACATGGGCGGCACCTCCACCGATGTCGCGCTGATCGCCGGCGGCGTGCCGGAGGTCTCGGCCGAGCTCTCCATTGCCTATGGCCTGCCCATCCACCTGCCGATGGTGGATGTGCGCACCGTCGGCGCCGGTGGCGGTTCCATCGCCGGGCTCGATCGCGCCGGCATGCTGCGGGTGGGGCCCGAGAGCGCGGGCAGCATGCCGGGGCCGATCTGCTTCGGGCGCGGCGGCACTCGGCCCACGATCACGGACGCCAACCTTGTTCTCGGAAGGCTGGACCCCGCGCGCTTGCTGGCGGTGCGCGACGCGGTGCCGATGGCGCGCGTGCGCGAGGCCTTCGCGCGCGACATCGCCGCCCCCCTCGGCCTTTCCGTGGAGGATGCGGCGGCAGCGGCGCTGCGCCTGGCGAATGTGCACATGACGGGCGCCATCCGCCTCGTCTCGCTCTCGCGCGGGCATGATCCGCGCGATTTCTGCCTGTTCGCCTTCGGCGGCGCCGGGCCGCTGCACGCGGTGGCACTGGCGCGCGAGATCGGCATTCCCGAAGTGCTGGTGCCGGCGCGCCCGGGCCTCACCAACGCGCTCGGCTGCCTGGTGGCCGACCTGCGGCAGGATGTGGTCAACACGCTGAACCGCGACCTGGCCGATATCGCGGAGGCCGAGATCGCCGCGACGCTGGAGGCGCAGCACGAACGCGCGCTGGCGGTGGTGCTGGCGGATCGCGCGGCGCTGGAGGGCGTGGTGGTGCTGCATTCGGCCGACATGCAGTTCCGCAGACAGACGCATCTGATCCGCGTGGCGCTGCCGCGCGCGGCGATGACACGCGCCGAGATCCAGGCCGCCTTCGAGGCCGCCTATTTCGCCCGCTTCCAGGTGAGCCTGTCGGAAATCCGCGCCGTGCTGGTGAACCTCAACACCTCGGTCATCGGCCGCCGCCCCGCCTTTCCGCTGGCCGCGCTGCTCGATCCCGCTGCGCGGCGCGGCGGCCAGGCCGCGGCGCGCATCGGCGAGCGCGATCTCTATGCCGATGGTGCCTGGCACCGCGCGGCGGTATGGCAGCGCGAAGCCCTGCCGGAGGGTGCCGCCATCACCGGCCCCGCCATCATCCAGCAGGCCGATGCGACCACGGTGCTGGAACCGGGGTCCTCCGCCACGGTGGATGCGCTGGGCAACCTGCGCATCCGGGTGCAGCCGTGAGCGAGCCCGATGCACTGACGCTCGCCGTCATCCAGGCCGGGTTGCAGCAGGTCTGCAACGAGATGGACATCGCCTTCTCCCGCGCCGCCTTCTCGCCCGTCATCGCCGAGGCCGATGACCGGAGCGATGGCATCTACGGCACCGATGGCGCGCTTATCGCGCAGGGCGAGCTCGGCCTGCCGGTGTTCGTCGGCACCATGGCGCATTCGGCGGCGCATCTGGCGCGGCTGATCGCGGAGGGTGTGGTGGCACCGCCCGAGCCGGGCGACGTCTACATCGTCAACGATCCCTATCTGGGCGGCACGCATCTGATGGATGTGCGGTTCGCCCGGCCCTTCTTCGTGGATGGCGAGCATTTCTGCTGGCTGCAGAACACCGGCCATTGGCCGGATATCGGCGGCATGGTGCCCGGCGGCTTCTCGGCCCATGCCACGGAGGTGGAGCAGGAGGGCCTGCGCCTGCCGCCGGTGAAGCTGTTCAAACGCGGCGTGCTGGACCGCGAGATCCTCGCCATCATCCAGTCCAACATCCGCGTCGCCGAGCAGCGCATCGGCGACATCAAGGCGCAGGCGGCGGCGCTGCTGGTGGGCGAGGCGCGGCTGCGCGAGATGCTGGCCCGCCACGGCCTGGCCACGCTGAAGGCCGCGATCGGCGCCATCCGCACCCGTGCCGCCGCACGCATGCTGGCCGAGATCCGCCGTATCCCGGAGGGCACCTACACCGCCGAGACCTTCGTCGATTCCGACGGCGTGGTGAACCAGCCGCTGCGCATCGCCCTCGCGGTGACGCGGCAGGGCGATGAGCTGGTGTTCGACCTCGGCGGCTCCTCGCCGCCCTGCCAGGGGCCGATGAATTCCGTCTGGGCCACCACCTGCTCGGCCGTCTATCTCGCGATGAAGCACATCTTCCCAGAGGTGCCCATCAATGCCGGCACCTTCGCACCGCTGCGCGTGATCAGGCCGGTCGGCACCTTCCTGGATGCGCAGTATCCGCGCCCGGTCTCGGGCTGCGCGGCCGAGGTCTCGCAGCGCATCGCGGAGGCGGTGTTCCTCGCGTTGGTGCAGGCGCTGCCGGAGGAGGTCTGGGCCGCGCCGGCCGGCACCTCCGGCAATTTCGCGCTCGGCGGCTTCGACCCCGCGCGCAACACCGGATACGTGATGTATCAGATCACCGGCGGCGGCTATGGCGGCACGGCGGCGGCGGATGGCCTCAGCAATGGCTGCTCCACCATCGGCATCAGCAAGACCGCGCCGGTCGAGGTGATGGAGCAGTACTACCCCGTGCTGTTCCGGCGTTTCGCTTTGCATGAGGGATCGGGCGGCGCCGGGCGGCAGCGCGGCGGCTTCGGCGTGCATTATGAGGTGGAACTGCTGCGCGGCGAGGCGCGTGCCAGCTTCGTGATGGATCACGGCCGCTTCGGCCCACCCGGCGTGCTGGGTGGGCTGGAGGGCGCGCGCAACGTGGTGCGGCTGCATCGCGGCGGCGCCACAACCACGCCCGAACATCTCTCGAAGGACCAGGGCCTGCGGCTGCTGGCCGGCGACCGCGTGGAGGTGATGACGCCCGGTGGCGGCGGCTATGGCGACCCGCTGCAGCGCGAGCCCGCGCTGTGCGCGCGCGACGTGCTGCGCGGCTACTACACGGCCGCGCAGGTGGAGACGCTGTGGGGCGTGGTGCTGCGCGACGGGGCTGTCGATGCCGACGCCACGGCGCGGCTGCGCAGCCAGCGGGGCGCCGCCGGATGAGCTCCTATTTCCGCCCCGAGAGCCTTGCGCAGGCGCTTTCGATTCGGCGCGCGCAAGATGTCGCCGTGATCGCCGGCGGAACCGACATCTACCCCGCCGCCGCCGCCCGCCGCGGCTGGGGCGATCCGACGCACAAGGACGTGCTGGACATCACCGCAATCCCGGGCCTCGACTGCATCGAGGCGACGGAGCAGGGTTGGCGGATCGGCGCGCTCGTCACCTGGTCGGCGCTGCGGGGCGCAGCGCTGCCGCCGCTGTTCGACGGGTTGAAGCAGGCGGCCGCGGAGGTGGGTGGGGTGCAGGTGCAGAACCGCGGCACCATCCTCGGCAACCTCATCACCGCCTCGCCGGCCGGGGATGGCATTCCGAACCTGCTGGCGCTGGACGCCGCGGTGGAGATCGCCGGTGCGCGGCCGCGCATGATGCCGGTGCAGGAATTCCTCACCGGCTATCGCGCCACCGCGCTGCGCAGCGACGAGATTGCGGTGGCGCTGCATGTGCCGACCCTCCGCGATGCGCGCAGCCGCTTCCACAAGCTGGGGGCGCGACGCTACCTCGTGATCTCCATCGTCATGGCGGCCGGCGTGCTGGCGTTGGAGGATGGGCGCATCGTGGCGGCGCGGCTGGCCATCGGCGCCTGCAGCCCCGTGGCGCAACGCCTGCCGGCGCTGGAAGCGGCGGTACTCGGCCTGCCGCCAGTACAAGCGGCGGCGGTGGTGCAGGCCGGGCACCTCGAACAGCTTGCGCCGCTCGACGATATCCGCGCCTCGGCCATCTATCGCCGTGCGGCGGCGATGACGCTGCTGCGCGACCTGCTCGAGGGGCTGGCCGCATGATCGCCTTCACCCTCAACGGCGCGCCCTGCAGCACGGCGGCCGCGCCCTTCACGCCACTGTCGGAGACGCTGCGCGATGCGCTCCGCCTCACCGGGACCAAGGTGGGTTGCGAGGCCGGCGATTGCGGCGCCTGCACCGTGCTGGTGGATGGCGCGCAGGCCTGCGCCTGCCTGGTGCCGACGGCGCAGGTGGCGGGCGCGCATGTCACCACCATCGAGGCCACGCACCCGGTGCTGGAACGCCTGCGCGCCGCCTTCCTGGCGCATGGCGCGGCGCAGTGCGGCATCTGCACGCCGGGCATGATCATGGCCGCGGCCGACCTGCTGCTGCGCGAACCGGTGCCGACACGCGCGCAAGCGATGGATGCGATCGGCGGCGTGCTGTGCCGCTGCACAGGCTATGCGGCGATCCTCGATGCCGTGCTGGATGCCGCGCCGCAGGCCGTGCCCATGCCGGGCGCCGGTGCCGCGGTAGGGGCCGCGATTGCGCGGCTCGACGGCGCGGCGAAGGTGCTGGGCACCGATCGTTTCGGGGCGGATGCGGCGCCGGCTGATGCGCTGTGGCTGCGCGTGGTGCGTTCGCCGCATGCCAGCGCGCGGTTCTCGCTCGGCGACATGGAAGGCACGCGGCAGCGCCTCGGGCTGGATGCCATCCTCACCGCTGCCGATGTGCCTGGGCTGAATGCCTTCGGCATCATGCCGAACCTCAAGGACCAGCCGGTGCTGGCCGATGGGCTTGTGCGATTCCGCGGCGAGGCGGTGCTGGGCCTGGTGGGCCCGCGCGAAGTCGTGGCGGCGGTGCGCGATGCCGATCTGCCGATCACCTGGCACATCCTGCCCGCGCTGCACGGCGTGGATGCAGCGGAGGCCGAGGGCGCACCGCAACTGCACGCGCATGCGCCCGGCAATGTGCTGGTACGCGGACGGCTGGTTCGCGGTGACGCCGCGGCACCGCCTTTCGCCGTCCAGGCGCAAGGCAGCTTCGAGACCGGCTTCGTGGAGCACGCCTATATCGAGCCCGAGGCCGGCCACGCCATCCCGCGCGCCGATGGCATGGACATCATCGCCTGCACCCAGGCGCCCTACATGGACCGCGAGGAAACCGCGCGCGTGCTGGGCGTGGCGGAGGATGTGGTGCGCATCATCCCCACGGCCTGCGGCGGCGGCTTCGGCGGCAAGCTCGACGTCTCGGTGCAGCCGCTGCTGGCCGTCGCGGCGCGCCGCGTGAACCGGCCCGTGCGCATGGTCTATTCGCGCACCGAGAGCATGGCGAGCACGACGAAACGCCATCCGGCGCAGATCAGCGCGCGGATGTGCGCCGATGCCGAGGGCCGCTTCACCGCCTTCGCCATGGATGCGCGCTTCAACACCGGCGCCTATGCCAGCTGGGGCCCGACGGTGGCCAACCGCGTGCCGGTGCACGCCGCCGGCCCCTATCGTGTGGCGCATGTCGCGAACCACAGCGCGGCGATCTACACCAACGACACGCCGGCCGGCGCCTTCCGCGGCTTCGGCGTGCCGCAGGCGGCGATCGCCACCGAATCGCTGGTGGATGACCTCGCGGCGCAGCTCGGCCTTGATCGCTGGGAGATCCGCCGCCGCAACGCAATCGGCCATGGCGATGTCACGCATTCCGGCCAGGTGCTGCACGCCTCGGCCGGGCTGCCCGAATGCCTCGATGCGCTGAAGCCGGCATGGGATGCGATGCTGGCCGAGGTCGCTTCGCACAACGCCGGCAACACGCGCCATCGCCTGGGCGCCGGCATCGCCTGCATGTGGTACGGCTGCGGCAACACCTCGATGTCCAACCCCTCGCGCATGCGCCTCGCGCTCGGGCGCGATGGCACGCTCACGCTGTTCAACGGCGCGGTCGATATCGGCCAGGGCAGCACGACGGTGCTGGCCCAGATCTGCGCCGATGCGCTGGGGCTGCCGCTGGCGCAGTTCCGCTTCGTGCTGGGCGACACAGCGCTGACCTTCGATGCCGGCAAGACCTCGGCCAGCCGGCAGACCTTCGTCAGCGGCCGCGCGGCGCTGGAAGCGGGGGCCGCGCTTCGCCGACAGATCCTGGCGCTGGCCAATGCCGGCGCGGATGCGGCGCTGGAATTGCAGGGCACGCGGCTGCGCGTCGGCGCGGCGCGGGAGATCGACCTCGCGGGCATGCCTGCCGATCTCGAGGCTGAGGGCCGCTACGATCCGCCGACCACGGCGCTCGATGCCGATGGCCAGGGCGTGCCCTATGCCACCTATGGCTTCGCCGCACAGCTGGCGCTGGTGGCGGTGGATACTGCGCTGGGCACGGTGCAGGTGCGGCGCATCGTCGCCGCGCAGGATGTGGGGCGCGCCATCAACCCCACGCTCACGCTGGGCCAGATCCATGGCGGCATCGCGCAGGGCCTGGGCCTTGCACTGATGGAGGAGTTCATCCCCGGCCGCACCGAGAACTTGCATGACTATCTCATCCCCACGGCGGGCGACGTGCCGGAGATCGTCGTTCATCTGATCGAGGATCCCGAACCGGAGGGCCCCTTCGGCGCCAAGGGCGTGGGCGAGCCTGCGCTGGTGCCGACCGCACCGGCCATCCTCGGCGCCATCCGCCACGCGACCGGGGTGACGATCCGCCAGGTACCTGTGCTACCGCATCGGCTGTGGGAGGCGCTGCATGCCAACCGATCGCTTTGACGCCGCAGCGCACGCGAAAAAATTCGGGCAGGCGGAGGGCGAGGGCATCATCCGCTGCGATGCCTGCCCGGTGCTCTGCCGCATCCGCCCCGGACGCAGCGGTGCGTGCAGCCGCTACGCCAACCACGACGGGCAGCTGGTGCGCACCGATCCGGCCGTCGCGCTGGCGCGGCAGCTGGAAGCGGGCGGGCCCGTCGTGGCCTTCGCCGAGGGCGCATGGGATGGCAAGCTGCTGGACCCATCGCGCGCCTTCGTCACCGGCATCGGCGCAGGCACCACCTACCCCGACTACAAGCCCGCGCCCTTCATCGTCGGCGCCACGCATCACGGCGTGGATACGGTGACGGTCGTGACGGAGGGAATCTTCAGCTATTGCGGCGTGAAGGTGAAGATCGACACCGACCGCCACCTGGGGCCCGAGGCCGCCGCGGTGCGCGCGAAGGGCGAGCAGGTGGGGCACGTCACCACGGCCGAATACGGCAGCCAGATGCTCAGCATCGGCGGCGTGCGGCACCTCACAGGCGGCTCGAAGCGCGAGGGCAACGTCACCTGCGAGACGCTGCTGGCGTTGTGCGAGGGCGAGGCGGTGGAGCTCACCATCGATGGCGGCCACGCGGTGCGCGTGCAGGCCGGCGCCGCGCCCGTGGTGGATGGGCGGCCGGAGCAACGCATGCGCGTGGGCTGCGGCAGCGCCACGGTGGGCATCTTCGCGCAGCAATGGCTCGGCCATGTCGATGAGGTGATCGTGGTGGATGACCACATCACCGGCGTGCTGAGCGAGCATCAGGCGGGCAAGGTGCTGGGCATGCCGGCCACCGGCATCCGCGTGCGCGGCCGCCGCTCCACGCCCGGGCGGTATTTCCAGGTGGCGAATCCCGGCCTCGGCTGGGGCGGCACCGACATCACCGACCCGCTCTCGATCATCGAGGGCATCGACTCGAAGATCGCCTGGCCCGGCCTGCGCCTGCTGCTCACCTCCACCACCGGCGAGGACGCGCTGTATTGCGTGCTCGACGAGGCACTGCGCCCGGTGGAGGCCCCCATGCCCGATGCAGTGCGCGTGGTCGTCGAGCGCATCGGCGAGAATTGCGAACCCTCGCTCTGCAGCGTGATCTTCATGGCCGGCGCAGGCGGTTCGTTGCGTGCGGGCGTCACCGAGAATCCCGTACTGCTGACGCAGAGCGTGGCCGCTGGTGAGACGCGCGTCACCATGGGCGGCGCGGCCTGCTACGTGTGGCCAGGCGGGGGCATCACCGTGATGGCGGATGTGCTGAAGCTGCCGAAGCGCGCCTTCGGCCATGTGCCCACGCCCGCGCTGGTCGCACCCATCGAATTCACGCTGCCGCGCGCGCTGTATCAGCGCCTGGGCGGGCACATGCAGGACATCGTGCCGGTGGAGGCGCTGCTGGAGGGCCTTGGCGAGCAGCTGCGCGTCGAGGGCTGGAACCCGGGCAACCCCTGGCCCTTCGCCAGGCCATGAGCGGCGCGCGGGTGCAGCGCCTGGCGGGCGGGCGGCTGCACCTGCATCACGGGCCGATTGACGTGGTGCTGCGGGGCTACGGCCCGGCCACGCAGGTGGCGGCGGCCGAGGTCGCGGCGGCGCGGCGCTTTGAAACGCTGCTCGACGAACTCGTGGCGGAACTCCCGGCGCTGCGCGCGCCGCTGCCCGTGGCACCGTCCTTGGCCGGCGCGGTAGCACAGCGCATGCGCGCCGGCTGCGCGCCCTTCGCGCGCCAGGGCATATTTGTCACCGCAATGGCCGCCGTGGCGGGCGCGGTGGCGGATACGCTGCTGGCCACGATGCGCGACGCGGCCCCGCACCTCACGCGCGGCTTTGTCAATGATGGCGGCGACATCGCCGTGTTCGTGGCACCGGGCGAAGTGCTGGACGTGGCGCTCGCCGCCGACACGACGGGGCGGATGGATGGCGCGCTGCGCGTCACCGCCGGCAGCGGCATCGGCGGCGTGGCCACTTCCGGCCGGCAGGGGCGTTCCTTCTCACTGGGCATCGCCGATGCCGTCACGGTGCTGGCGCGCGATGCCGCGACGGCCGATGCCGCCGCCACGCTCATCGCCAATGCGGTGGACATCGCAAGCCCCGCCATCGCCCGCGCGCCGGCGGACAGCCTCGACCCGGACAGCGATCTCGGCGCGCGCCTCGTCACCACCTGCGTCGGCGCGCTCAGCCACGAGGAGGTCGAGGCGGCGCTGGCGCAGGGTGCCGCGCGGGCCGCGCGCTGGGTGGAACAGGGCCTCATCCTCGGCGCCGCGCTACGCCTCGCCGGTGCCGCACGGCTGGTCGGCGCCCCCTTCCCCATCCTGACGGAGAGCGTGCCATGAGCCAGGACCTCGTCATCCGCAAGGTCGTGCTGCATGTCGAGGAGGTGCGCCACGATGGCGGGCCGGAACTCGCCACGCCGATCCTCAAGGGCTGGTGCGCCGTGGTGCTGCGCAACCCCTTCGCCGGGCGCTACGAGCCGGAATTGATGTGGATGATGGAGGCGATGAAGCCGATCGGCCTGATGGTGGCGGAGAAGCTGTTGCACGGGCTGGGCGGCGATCCCACGCGGATCGAGGCCTATGGCAAGGGCGGCGTGGTGGGCGTGGCGGGCGAGTTGGAACACGGCGCGCTGTGGCATGTGGCCGGTGGCTACGCGATGCGCGGGCTGCTGGGCCAAGCGCTGGCGATCGTGCCCTCGATGACCAAGCTCGGCCCGATGGGTGCGGTGCTCGATCTGCCGATCCACCATCGCAACGCTGCCTATGTGCGCAGCCATTTCGATGGCATCACCGCCGTCGTCCCGGATGCGCCACGGCCGGAGGAAATCCTGTTCGCGCTGGCGATGACCACGGGCGGCCGGCCGCATGCGCGCGTCGGCGGCCTGCAGCAGCAGGACATCGCGCAATGGGACGGCCAGCGATGAAGCACAACGCAGGGAGGCGCCACCATGGCCGGCGCTGAGGCCATCGCCTTCCCGCCCGACTGGGCGGCGATCGAGGCGGCGCGGCAGCTGGGCTTCGCCGCGACCATGGACCTCGCGGCGCAGCACCATCCGCTGACCCGGCGCAAGATGCGCGAGGCCGGGCTGCGGCGCGCCGACTTCGCCAGCAGCGAGGACCTCGCGCGCCTGCCAATCACCACCAAGGCTGAGCTGATGGCGGCGCCGGAGGATGCGCGGCTGGACCTTTCGGCGCCGGGGCTCAGCGAGGCCGAGCGCACGCTGTGGGACGTGATGTACACCACCGGCAGCAGCAGCGGCCGCCCCACGCCCTTCGCCAGCACCACCTCGGATTTCTGGGACATTCTGCTGCTGCAGCGGCGCATGCTGGAAATCCGCGGCGTGACGCGGCAGGACCGCATCGCGAATCTGTTTCCGCTGACCACGCATCCCCATGGCGGCTTCATCCGCGTGCTGCACGCCGCCGCCGCGCTGCAGGTGCCGGTCACCAGCGCGCTGCCGGGCAACCCCGGCCCCGGCTTCCTGCTGGGGCAGGAGCTGGATGGCGTGGTGGAGACGCTGGCGCGCACGCGCCCGACCATCCTGTGGGGCGTGCCCTCCTATGCGCGCCGCGTCATCGGGCGGGCCGCGGAGCTCGGCGTGGCGCTGCCGGACATCCGCCTGGTGTTCGTCACAGGCGAAGGCCTGTCGGAGGAGGGGCGCGCCGAATTGCTGCTGCGCCTCGCCGCCATCGGCGCACCGCAGGCGCGCGTCTCGGTCAGCTACGGCATGACGGAGATCCAGGGCGGGCTGGTGGAGTGTACGGCCGGCAGCGGCCTGCACAACCCGCATCCCGAGGCGCTGCGGATCGACGTGGTGGACCCCGAGACGCATCGCCCGCTGCCGGATGGCGCGCAGGGGATGATCGTGCTGTCGCATCTGCGCCGGCGCGGCACGCTGCTGCTGCGCTACGCGGTGGGCGACCTTGGCGTGCGCAGCACCGCGCGCTGCCCGCATTGCGGCCGCGCCACGGAACGCATCATCGGCACGCCGCAGCGCGCCGACGACCTGGCGAAGATCCGCGGCATGCTGGTGAACCCGGCACGCGCCATCGCCGCGGTGGAAGGTATCTCGGGCGTACGCGACTTCCGCTTCGAAGTGTCGCGCCCGGCGGTCCTCGCGATGGACCGATTCGTGCTGAAGCTGGTGCCGGAGATGGGCGCGGAGGCCGGCCTGGCCGAGGCCGTGGCGGCGCGGGTGAAGGCCGCGGTGGGCGTCACGCCGGTGGTCGAGGTAGTGGGCGATGCCGCACTCGTCGGCGCCGGCTGGAAGGCGAAGCGCTTCGTCGATCAGCGCGAGGGCTGAGCGAAGCCCTTCCCCGCCGCACCCATGTAGAGCCGCGCCACGCGGTCATCCGCCGCCAGCGCCGCCGCGCTGTCCTCCAGCACGATGCGCCCCATCTCCATCACGATGGCGCGGTCGGAGACCGCCAGCGCGCGCTTCACCGATTGCTCGACCAGCAGGATGGCGCGGCCCTGGGCGGCCAGGGCGCGGATGGTCTCGAACACCTGCTCGGCCAGGCGCGGCGCGAGGCCGATGGAGGGTTCGTCGAACATTACCGCGCGCGGATCCAGCAGCAGCGTGCGCGCCACCTCCAGCATGCGCTGCTCGCCGCCCGAAAGCGTGCCTGCCAACTGGCCGATGCGTTCGCGCAGCCGCGGGAAGACCTCCAGCGACGCCTCAACGCGCTGCGCCAGCAGCGCGCGATCCTCCAGCACGAAGCCGCCCATGCGCAGGTTCTCCAGCACGGTGAGGCGGGGGAACACGCTGCGCTCCTGCGGCACATAGGCCAGGCCGCGCGCCAGCACGGCGCGCGGCGGCAGGCCATCGACGCTGGCCTGCCCGACATGCACCTGCCCGGCGCGGCCGGGCAGCAGCCCGAACAGCGCGCGCAGCAGGGTGGATTTGCCGGCGCCATTGTGGCCGAGCAGCGCCAGCACCTCGCCGGCCGCCACCTGCAGCGTCACATCCTCGACGATCAGCCGCCCGCCATAGCCGGCCGAGACGCCGCTGGCGCGCAGCAGCGCGGCGCTATCCAAGATAGGCCTCGAGCACGCGCGGCGAGGCCTGCACAGCGGCCGGCGGGCCATCCTCCAGCACCGTGCCCTCATGCATAACGATGATGCGGCCGGCGAGGCCCATGATGAATTCCATGTTGTGCTCGACGATCAGGAACAGCCCGCCCTGCGCCGCATGCGCCTCGCGCAGGAAGCGGCCCAGCGCGCCAAGCAGGCCGGGGTTGATGCCCGCCGCCGGCTCATCCAGCAGCAGCCAACGCGGCCGCGTCATCAACGCGCTGGCGATCTCCAGCATGCGGCGCTGGCCGAAGGACAGGATGGAGGCCGGCGCATCCGCATAGGCTTCGAGCGTGGCGAGGCGCAGCAGCGCCGCCGCGCGCGTCGGCGCCTCGCCCGGCAGCGCATCGCGCCGCGTGAAGGCGCGCGCCAGGGCGCCCGCGAAGCCGCGTGGCCGCGCGGCGAACAACAGGTTCTCGCGCAGCGTCCATTCGGGGAAGACGCGGCATTCCTGGAAGCTGCGCGACAGGCCGAGTGCTGCGCGGCGCTCCGGCGGCAGCGCCGTGACATCGCGCCCATCCAGCAGGATGCGCCCGGCATCGGGGAATTGCCGACCGGCGATCATGTCGAACAGCGTCGTCTTGCCCGCGCCGTTCGGGCCGATCAGCCCGACCAGCCCGGCCTCATGGATGGCGAAGCCTGCGCCGGCCAGGGCGCGCACGCCGCCGAAGCGCTTCTCCAGCCCCTCCGCCAGCAGCAGCGTCATGCGCGGGCCGGCCGCAGCCGGGCATAGCCGCGCGCCAGCAGCCCGGCGACGCCCTCGGGTGCGCTGCGCATCAGGATCACCAGCGCCACGCCGAAGAACACCAGCCGCCACTCCGACGCAACGCGCAGGTACTCGGGCAGCGCCACGAACAGCAGCGCGCCGAGCAGCGGGCCGGATAGTCGGCCAGCACCGCCGATGATGACGATCAGCACAAGGTTGATCCCTTCGAGGTATTCGAAGGAAGCCGGCGCCGCCACGCGTAGGAAGCTGGCCTTCACCGCACCGCCCGCACCCGCGATGGCAGCACCGATGGCGAAGGCCAGGACCTTGCCCGTGGTGACGTGCACACCCTTCGCCGCGGCCAGCACCTCATCCTGCCGGATCGCATCCAGCATGCGCCCGAAATCCGAGCGCATCAGCAGCGCGGAGAGGCCGAAGGCTATGGCCGTGGCCGCCACGGCGAAGGCAGCGAAATCCGGCAGGCGGCGGAACGCGATCTCGAAGCCGAACAGCGCCAGCGCTTCGGGCCGCGGAATGCCCGGCAGGCCCACGGGGCCGCGCGTCAACTCCTCCCAGTTGTTCATCACCGCATGCAGCACCAGCCCGAAGGCCAGCGTGGCGATCATGAAGAAGTGCGAGCGCAGCCGCAGTGTCACCGCACCCAGCGCCGCGCCGGCCAGCCCCGCCACCAATGCGGCCAGCGGCAGCGCCCCCCAGAAGGACCAGCCATGGTCCACCGCCAGGATGCCGAGCGTGTAGGCGCCAAGCCCGACGAAGGCCGCGTGCCCCAGGCACACCAGCCCGCCATAGCCCAGCATGATGTTCAGCCCGATCGCCGGGATCGCGTAGGTGCAGGCCAGCGCCAGGATGTGCAGCAGGTAGGGCGGCAGACCGCCCTGCGAGACGCCCACCACCAGCGCTGGAGCGATGATGCAGAAGGCGATGACGGCGCGCGGGTTCATGCCTCGTCCCGGGTGGCAACGCCGAACAGGCCGCGCGGCCGCAGGATCAGCACCGCCACGATGGTGCCGAAGATCACCACGTCACGCCAATCGGTCGGCAGCACCAGCGTGGAGGTGGCCTCGATGACACCGATGGCGAGCCCGCCGATCACCGCGCCGGGAATCGAGCCCATGCCCCCAAGCACGATGCCGGCGAGGCCCTTCACCAGCGGCAGGTCGCCCATCTGCGGAAACACCAGGAACAGCGGGCCGAGCAGCGCGCCGCCAATGGCCGCCAGGGCCATGGACAGCGCGAAGGCCAGCCGGTGCGTGGCCTCCACATCGATGCCCACCACCAGCGCGCCGCGCGGGTTCTGCGCCACCGCTCGCAGCGCCGTGCCGCGCTTCGTCAGGTTGAGGAAGGCGAACAGCGCGGCGACGCAGCCCATGCCGACGACGATGATCAGCAGGTGTTGCACCGCGAAGGACAAGGGCCCGATCGCCACCGTCGCGCGCGTGGCCTGCACCGGGAATTGCAGCGCATTCGGGCCGTAGAGCGCCACCACCGCATTCTGGATCACCAGCACCAGGCCAAGCGAGGCTATGACCTGGTTGCGCAGATTGCCGCGCAGCGGCGCGAAAACCGAACGCTCCAGCACCGCGCCCACCAGAACCAGCACGAGTATCGCGCCCAGTATGGCCACCAGATAGTTGTCGAACACGCGCGCAAAGACGGTCTGCGCCACATAGCCGCCCAGCATGAACAGCGCGCCATGGGCGAAGTTCAGCACATGCATGACGCCATAGATCAGCATCATGCCCAGCGCCACGAAGACGTAGATCGAGCCCATCATCAAGCCGTTGACGATCTGCTCCGCCAGCGCCAGCACGGCCGGCCCCCTGCCCCGCGTCGCCCTCAGCCCGCGCCGCAGCCGGCTGCCAGCGCCGCGGGGAACAGGATGCTGCGGCGGCCATCGGCACACCATTCGGTGACGTAGACGGGCGGTTCTGCCTGGCCCTCGGCATCGAAGCGCAGCCGGCCGGTGACGCCATCATGGTCGATGCGCGCGATCGCGTCGCGGATGCGGCGGCCATCGGTGGCGGTGCCGGCGGCGCGCATCGCGGCGGCGGCCAGCATGAGGCCATCGTACGATTGCGCGGCGAAGCCGTGCGCCTCCTCGTTGAAGCGTGCGCGATAGCGGCTCGAGAAGGCCTGGATGTTGGGCAGCGGCGCGTTGGGCGGGAAGGCGTTGTACTGCACCATGCCATTGAGGCGCTGCGCATCCAGCCGCGCCAGGAAGCGGTCGGACCCCATGGCCAGCGTGCCGATGATCTGGATTGGCAGCCCCGCCGCGCGGATCTGCGAGATGGCGAGGCTGCCCGGCTCCTCGTCCATGAACAGCATCACCGCGCGCGCGCCGCCGTTGCGGATGTTGGTGATATGCGCCGAGAAATCGACCTCACCCACATTGAAATAGCCGACATAGGCGATGGGCCAGCCACTGGGCAGCGCGGCGCGCATGCCGGCCACGCCGCCGCGACCGGCATCGTTGTTCCAGGCGATGAAGCTCAGCGGCCGCCAATCGCGCTGCGCCACGAAGTCGGCCAGGGCGCGGCCCAGCATGTCGTTGTGCGCATTCACCCGGAAGACGTAGCGGTTGCGCAGCTTCGTCAGGCCGGGGCCGGTCGGCACCGTCATGATGAAGGGCACGTCGTTCTCCTCGGCGATCGGCGCCACCGCCGGCACCACGGCGGAGGACAATTCGCCCAGCACCACCGGCACACGGTCCACCGTCGTCAGCCGCTGCATCGCCGAGGCACCCTCGGCCGGGTTGCCGCGCGTGTCATAGACGCGCAGTTCCACGCGCAGGCGGCGGCCCGCAACCTCGATGCCGCCGGCCTCGTTCAGCGCGTCGCGCGCCAGGTTGAAGCCGTTCATCTGGAAGCGGCCGGGCGCGGCCAGCGGCCCCGACAGCGCGGTGAGGATGCCGAAGGTGACGGTGCCGGCGCCCTGCGCCTCGGCGCGCAGGCCCGGCATGGCGATGGCACCGGCCATGCCGGCGGCGAAGCTCCTGCGTCGCATGCGGCCTGCATCGCTCATCACGCATCCTCCCTCGCGCGCACCGCTGGTGCGCATCGGAGCGGGATCGTAGGTTCGCCCCCGGGGCGAGGCAAGCAGGAGGACCGCATGACCGAGACCGGGCCGACCGCCGCCGCGGTGCTGCTGCGTGCCTTGAAGGCGCGCGGCGTGGATCACCTGTTCGCCAACCCCGGCACCGACTTCCCCTCGATACTGGAGGCTTTGGCCCAGGACGAGGCCGGCGCGTTGCCGCGCGGCGTGCTCTGCGCGCATGAAAACCTCGCCGTCGGCATGGCGCATGGGCACGCCATGGTGTCGGGCCGGCCACAGGCGGTGATGGTGCATGTCAATGTCGGCGCGGCGAATGCGCTGGGCGGGCTGTTCAACGCGGCACGCGAATTCATCCCGATGGTGTTCATGGCCGGCCGCACGCCGATCACCGAAAGCGGCGCCGTGGGGGCGCGCAACCTCAACATCCACTGGGCGCAGGAAATGTTCGACCAGGGCGCGATGCTGCGCGAAGCGGTGAAGTGGGACCAGGAGTTGCGCCGCCCGGAACAGGCCGAGGCCGCCGTGGCGCGCGCGCTGGCGCTCACCTGCTCGGACCCGCAGGCGCCCGTGGCGCTGCTGCTGCCACGCGAGGTGCTGGCCGCCGCCACGCCGGCCGATACTGCGCCAATCGACCATACTGCCATCACGCCCGCGGCGGCCGACCCCGGCGCCATCGCGCAGATCGCCACCGCCCTGCTGGCGGCTGCGCGGCCGATGATCGTCACCGCCTCGGCCGGGCGGGACCCTGCGGTGCCGGCGTTGCTGGCCGATCTCGCCGGCCGCTTCGGCATCCGCGTGGTGGAGTATCGGCCGCGCTTCCACAGCCTCGACAACGCACACCCGATGCATGGCGGCTTCGAGGTCGATCCCTTCCTGGCGGAGGCGGACGCGATCCTCGTGCTGGAATGCGACGTGCCGTGGATTCCGGCCCTGCGCGCGCCGCAGCCGGAAGCGCGCATCTTCCACATCGGGCCGGACCCGCTGTTCGGCCGCTATCCGCTGCGCGGCTTCGGTGGCGAGGTGGCGATCGCGGCGCGTGCCGGCCGCGCGCTGCCCGCCCTGGCCGCGGCGCTGGCGGCGACTGCAGCGCCCGAGGCCACGCGCATCGCCGCACGCGGCGCCGCGATGGCCGCGCAGCACGCTGCGATGCGTGAACACGCCCGCACCGCCGCCGCCGCGCCAGCCGCGGGCGCGCCGATCAGCATGGCGCATGCCACTGCCGCGTTGGCTGCGGCACTCGGCGGCCCGGGGCCGGAGGTGCTGTTCGTCAACGAATATCCACTGGTCCGCGCCGCCATGACGCTGCGCCACCCGGGCAGCTTCTATGGCTCCTCGCCCGTGGGTTCGCTCGGCTGGGGCCTGCCCGCCGCGCTCGGTGCCAAACTGGCGGCGCCGGACCGGCTGGTGGTGGCCGCACTCGGCGATGGATCCTACCTCTTCGCAAACCCGGTGGTGTGCCACCAGCTGGCGGCGGCGGAGGGCCTGCCGGTGCTCACGGTGGTGTTCGACAATGGCGGCTATGGCGCCGTGAAGCGTGCGACGCAGGCGATGTATCCGCAGGGCGCAGCCGTCGCATCCGGCCGCATTCCGCTGTCCGATTTCGCGGTGGTGCCCGACCATGCGCGCATCATCGAGGCCTGTGGCGGCCGTGGCTGGCGGGTGGAGACGGCCAGCGCCCTGCCCGCCGCATTGGCCGAGGCGATCGCCTGCGTGCGGGGCGGCGTGCAGGCGCTGGTCTCGATCCGCGTCGGTTAGTCCAGCAGTTCCGCGCCGCGCAGCAGCGCCAGCACCTGGCGCGTCGTCAACACGTCGCCGAAAAACTCCAGGAAGTTGCACAGCGTCGCCAGATGCGCGTCGCGGTCACGCGCCGCATTGGCGTCGGCCACCATGATCGTCTCATACCCGTGCTGCATCGCGTCCCGCGCCGTGCTCTCGCAACAGACATTGGTGATGGTGCCCGCCACCAGCACGGTGGACACGCCCCGCGCCGCCAGCCAGGCCGGCAGGGCGGAGGCGCCGGGCGCGAAGGCCGAGTAGCGGCACTTCGGAAACACGAAGTCACCGGGCGCCACGTCCAGCGCCGGGTCCAGCGCGTGCAGCGGGTTGCCCTCGCGCAGCGCGCCCAGGATGCGCTGCGCCAGCGCCGGCGCCACCATGCGGCGATAGAAGCCGGGCCAGCCGCCATCTTCGCTGGCATCGAAGGTGGCGCGCGAGAACGCCACATGCCCGCCCGCCGCGCGCAGCGCCGCGGCGATGGCGTTGATGGCGGGGATGACAGAGCCCGCCTCGCCGCTGCCCGAGGGCGCACCATCCGCGGTGAAGGCGCGCTGCATGTCGATCACCACCAGCGCGCAGCGCGGCGCATCCAGCCGCGCGGTCACATGCACGCGGCCATCGCGCCGCGCCCTGACGCGATCCAGCAGCGCCGCCGGGAAGATCGCTTCGGCGTCCATGCTTGCCTCCCTGCCTCGCGACACCGATCCTGCCGCCCCGCAGACGACACGCCAAGGGGCCAGCCGTGACCGACGACATCCTCGCGATCGATACCGTGGTGAACCCGCTGACGCCGGAGATCGTGGCCTCCCGCCCCGGTTGGAGCAGCGAATTCCACACCGGCACCTTCAAGCAGGAACAGCAGGTGCGCGCCGGCTACACGCGCGAGCAGATGCTGGCGATGATGGACGAAGCCGGCATCGGCCGCGCCTTCCTCGTCGCCGCCAAGATCGGCCAGCTGGGGCTGCCGGGCTCCTGGCACCTGGCGCCGGAGGCGGTGGCCGACCTCGTGCAGTGGCGGCCGGAGCGCTTCAGCGGCCTGATGGGGCTTGATCCCACGCAGGGCATGGAAGGTGTGCGCGCGCTGCGCCGCGCCGTGCGCGAATACGGCTTCATCGGCGCGCATGGCTACCCGCACTGGTTCGAACTCGCGCCGGACCATGCGCGCTGGTATCCCTTCTACGCGGAGTGCTGCGAACTCGGCGTGCCAGTGCAGCTGCAGGTGGGCCAGTCGCTGGTGTATGAGCCGCGGCGACCGCTGCGCTCGGTCGGCCAGCCGATCACGCTCGATGCCGTGGCGTGCGATTTCCCTGAGCTCAAGCTCGTCGGCATCCATATCGGCATCCCCTGGCACGAGGAGATGATCGCGATGGCCTGGAAGCACCGCAACGTCTTCATCGTGGCCGATGCGCATGCGCCGAAGCACTGGCCGGCCAGCTTCGTGCGCTACATCGATAGCTACGGCCAGGATAAGGTGATGTTCGGCACGGATTTCCCCGTGCTGGGCTTCCGCCGCATGCGCGAGGAGGTGGCCGCGCTCGGCCTGCGGCCAGGCCCGCTGCGGAAATTCCTGCGCGACAACGCGCTGCGCGTCTACGGCCTCGCCCCCGCCGCTGCCGGCTGATCGGCGGCCTGCCCTAGGCGCCATGGCGATGCCTGCCCGAGCGCCTCGCCGATGGTGAAGAAGACCGGCGCGGCCAGCGGTCAGCAGCGCCAGGTGATGCGCCTCAAGGTCGCCGGTCACCCAGCAGCGCCTTGCCGGCTTGGTAGGTGGTGACGGCGAGGCTGGCGCCCCGGCCGACGAGCCAGGCGGTATATTGGCGGGAGGCCCGGAGTTCGAACCTAGGCGGCGCTTCCCGGGCTGGCGCGGGTGTGTCGATAGCTGATTCCGCACCCCCGAACCAAGCCCGCCGCCTGCCATGCGCTTGCATCGGCGGCAGGTTTGACAGTGCCGAAGTGCCCCAGTAACGACAAGCAAGAAGCCGCCGTTTGTAACAGATGGCTGCACCCCCGAGCATTTGACAAAAGGAACGCGTGCGTGTCCACGGCTGTTGACCTTGCCACCATTGCTGCCGGCACCGGCGGCTTCGTCATCCAAGGCCAGGAATTCAGCGATACGTCTGGCTGGTCGGTCGCCTCGGCCGGGGATGTGAATGGCGATGGCTTCGATGACCTGATCATCGGCGCGCCCTACGGCGACGCGGCGAACAACCTCAAGAACAGTGCCGGCGAGAGCTATGTGGTGTTCGGCAAGGCCACCGGCTGGGGCGCGCCGATCAACCTCGCCACCATCGCCGCCGGCACGGGTGGCTTCGTGATCTTCGGCCAGGATGCCGAGGATCGCGCCGGCCAGGTGGTGGCCTCGGCGGGCGACCTCAATGGGGACGGCTTCGACGACCTGGTCATCGGGGCGCGCTATGGCGACGCGGCGGGCAACGCGAAATCCAATGCCGGCGACACCTACGTGGTGTTCGGCAAGGCCAGCGGCTGGACTGCGACGATCGACCTCACGACGATTGCGGGCGGGACGGGCGGCTTCGTGATCTTCGGCCAGGATGGCGAAGACCGCTCCGGCACGTCGGTGGCTTCGGCCGGCGATCTGAATGGCGATGGCTTCGACGATCTGATCATCGGCGCAGACCGCGCCGACGCCGCGGGCAATGGCAAGTTGTCCGCCGGCGACAGCTATGTGGTGTTCGGCAAGGCGGGCGGATGGGGCGCACCGATCGACCTCGCCACCATCGCTGCCGGCACCGGCGGCTTCGTCATCCATGGCCAGGATGCCGACGACCTTTCGGGCTTCTCGGTGGCCTCGGCCGGTGACGTGAATGGCGATGGATACGATGACCTGATCATCGGCGCGCGCCTTGGCGATGCGGCAAACAACGCCAAGACCGCGGCCGGCGACAGCTATGTGGTGTTCGGCAAGGCATCCGGCTGGGGCGCGCCGATCGACCTCGGCGCCATCGCTGCCGGCACCGGCGGCTTCGTCATCCATGGGCAGGACTCGCTGGACCAGTCCGGCTTTTCTGTCGCCTCGGCCGGCGATCTGAACGGCGACGGGTTCGACGACATGATCATCGGCGCGCCCTACGGCGACGCTGCGCTCAACTTCAAGGGGTTCGCCGGCGACACCTATGTGGTGTTCGGCAAGGCGGCTGGCTGGGGCGCGCCGATCGACCTGAGCAACATCGCCGCTGGCACCGGCGGCTTCGTGATCTATGGCGAAGATGGCCTCGATGAGGCGGGGAAGGTGGTGGCCTCGGCCGGGGATGTGAACGGCGACGGCTTCGACGACCTGATCATCGCCGCACGTGGAGCCGATGGGGCGGGCAACGGCAGGACTTCTGCCGGCGGCAGCTATGTGGTGTTCGGCAACGCGGGCGGCTGGGGTGCGGCGATCAACCTCGCCACCATCGCCACCCTCGGCGTCGCCGCGGGCGGCTTCGTGATCCATGGCCCGGATGCCTTCGACGGCTCCGGCTTTTCGGTGGCGTCAGCCGGCGACGTGGATGGCGACGGCTTCGACGACCTGATCATCGGGGCGCCCTCGTCCAATGCGGCGAGCAATGGCACGGCTAATTCCGGCAAGAGCTACGTGGTCTTCGGCCGCGACTTCACCAGCAGCGTCACCACTTCCGGCACGACGGCGGCCGAGACGCTGACCGGCAGCTCCGACGCCGACATCATCGTTGCCGGCCAGGGCGACGACACCATCCTCGGCAATGGCGGCATCGATGCGCTGCGCGGCGGCGCGGGCAATGACCGCATCCTGGTATCGGACCTGACATTCCAGCGCGTCGATGGTGGTAGTGGCACGGATACCCTGGTGCTGGCGGGCAGCGGGCTGACGCTCGACCTCGCGGCGATCCCCAACACGAAGCTGCAAGGCATCGAGGCGATCGAGCTCGGCACCAACATGCTGCGCGTCACCGCGCTGGAGGTGCTGAACCTCTCCGACAGTTCCAACACGTTGCGCGTCAGGGGCGATGCCGGCGCGGCGGTGATCATCGACGATGGCGGCTGGACGAAGGGTGCCAGCGCCGGTGGCTTCACCACCTTCACCAAGGGCCAGGCGACGCTGCTGGTGCAGGACGGCGTGCCGACGCCAAGCGAAGGCGCCGACACGCTGGACGGCACGCCCGGCGCCGACACCATCGATGCGCTCGGCGGCCATGACCTGGTGCGCGGCCTTGGCGGGGCTGACAACCTGTTCGGCCGCGAGGGCGCCGACACGCTCGATGGCGGCGCCGATGGCGACACGCTGGATGGCGGCACCGGCGCGGACCGTCTGCTCGGCGGCACCGGCGACGACATCTTCGTGGTGGACGACGCCGGCGATGTGGTGGTGGAGACGCTCAACGCCGGCCTCGACACCGTGCTGGCCGAGTTGAACTGGACGCTCGGCGGACATATCGAGAACCTCATCCTGCTCGGCAGCGCCATCACCGGCACAGGCAACAGCCTCGCCAACGCCATCACCGGCAATGCCGAGGCCAACACGCTCAACGGCGGCGGGCGGGCCGACACGCTGGCCGGCGGCGAGGGCAACGACACATACCTGGCGGATGCCACCGACATCCTTTTGGAGCAGGATGGCGGCGGCCTCGACACCGTGGTGCTCAGCGCCAGCTTCACCCTGCCCCAGCACATCGAGGTGCTGCGCTTCAACGGCAGCGCGAACGCCCGCGGCGATGGCAATGAGTCCGACAACTTCATCCTCGGCAACATCGGCAACAACCGCCTGCTCGGCTATGGCGGCAACGACACGCTGAACGGCGGCACCGGCAACGACACGCTGAGCGGTGGCGACGGTGCGGACAGCCTCGTGGGCGGCACCGGCACCGATCGCCTCGATGGCGGCAATGGCGACGACATCTACGTGCTGGGCGACCTCGACGTGGTGATCGAGGCGGCGAATGCGGGCATCGACACGGTGCTCGCCACGATCAGCCTGACGCTGATGGCGAATGTCGAGAACCTCTCGCTGCTGGACAGCGCGAACCTGACGGGCACGGGCAATACGGTGGCCAATGTGATCCTCGGCAATGCGGGGTCCAACATGCTGCTGGGCCTCGGCGGCGCGGACAGCCTGGTGGGTGCCAATGGCAACGACACGCTGGTGGGCGGTGCGGAAGCCGACACGCTGTCGGGCGGCGGTGGGCTCGATCGCTTCGTCTATGCCACGGCGCTGGAGGGCAACGACGTGATCACCGACTACCGCGTGGCGGACGACACGCTTGAGGTCTCGGCGCTGGGCTTCGGCGGCGGGCTGAGCCTCGGCATGGATGTGGTGGCGGCGGGCCGCTACGTGGCGAACACCAGCGGGCTGGCGACGAGTGCGGCGGGCGTGGGGCAGTTCGTGTTCGAGAGCGATGCGCGGGTGCTGTGGTGGGACGCCGATGGCGCCGGCGGCAGCGACGCGCTGCGCATCGCGACGCTGACGAATGTGGCGGGCTTCGTGGGTACGGAGATCGTGGTGGTGGCGTAGCGGTCGCGGCCGGTCATGTATCGGGCGAGGCCGTGAGCGCCGCCGCGGCGCTGCGGGGCTCCGATGCCGGCCCGCAAGCCGCCGCGCCGCACCGGCGAGGAATTCGCCAAGTCTCCGCCAAAAAGCCAATCCTATGGGCTATTGACCCTTTGCCGCGGCGTGGGACATGCCATCCGAAGGCGAGCCGCAAGGAGACCGCATGACACACGCCGCGCAGCCCGGGCACCGCAACGCCGACAGCCACCTGCTGGACCTTCCCGCCGGCCCGCTGGAGGTGCTGGTCGCCGGCGATGGCCCGCCGATCGTGCTGATCCCCTCGCTCGGCCGTGGCCAGGAGGATTTCGACGGCATCGCCCCCGCGCTCCTCGCCGCCGGCTTCCGTCTGCTTCGGCCCGAGCCGCGCGGCATCGGTCGCTCCGCGCCGCTCGTCCTAGGTGCGACGCTGCATGATATCGCGGCCGACGTCGCCGCGGCGATGGAGCTTCTTGCGCCCAGCCCCGCCCTCGTCGCGGGCCATGCCGCGGGCAACTGGGTTGCGCGCATGCTGGGCCATGATCATCCCGGCCTGGTGCGCGGCATCGCCATGCTGGCCGCCGTGACGGGCACGGAGGTGGACCCGGAGATCAGCCGTTCGATCACATCGAGCTTCGATCACGCGCTGCCGGATGCCGAACGGCTGCGCCATCTGCAGCGCGCCTATTTCGCGCCCGGCCACGATGCGCGTGTGTGGCTGGCGGGATGGCACCCTGATGTCGCGCGGGCGCAGCGCGCGGCGCGGGCAGCGACGCAGGACCGCGCCTGGCTGCGCGCCGCGGAGACCAAGCCGCTGCTCTACCTGGCCGCGGCGGAGGATGCGATCGCGCCGCCGCCCTCGCTGGCGGAGGTGCAGGCAGCGCTCGGCCCGCTCGCCCGGCGCGTGGTCGTGGAGCGCGCCGGCCATGCGCTGCTGCCCGAGCAGCCTGAGGCGGTGGTGGCGGCCCTCATCGGCTTCGCCCGCGAATTGTGGCGATAGGCAAACGCGGGGGAACCGCGCGCCGCGCTCACTGCATCACGAGGCCGATCGCGCGCACCACCGGGTCCCAGGTCGCCCGCTCCTCGCGCAGGAAGACGGCCAATTGGTCCGGGCCGCCGCCGCCCGGCGTGCTGCCCTGGCGCGCCAACGCGGCGCGGACGGTCGGATCGGCCAGCGCAGCGGCAACCGCATCGGCAAGGCGCCGCAGCACCGCCTCGGGCGTGTCGGCCGGCGCCAGCAGCGCCTGCCAATTCCGAACCATCAGCTGCGGATAGCCGAGTTCCGCCGCGGCGGGGATGGCGGGCGCCAGCGCCGAGCGCTCGGCCCCCGTGACCGCCAAGGCCCGCAGCTGCCCCGCCTCGACCAGCGGCAGCACGGCGGAGATATCGCCGAACAGCCCGTCGATCTTCCCGGCCATGACATCCGGCAGGGCCGCCCCGGTGCCGCGATAGGGCACGTGCTCGAACCGCACGCCGGCGATCCGCGCCAGCAACTCCATGGCGAGGTGCGGCGTGGTGCCTATGCCGGCCGAACCGAGGTTCAGCGCTCCCGGCCGCGCGCGGGCGAGCGCCACGAAAGCCTGAAGCGTCGCGGCGGGCGAGGAGGGCGGCACCACCAGCACCTGCGGGCTCTCCGCGATGAGGGCGACCGGCGCAAGGATACGCAGCGGGTCGGGCGCATCGGGCGAGGCAGCCGGCGCGATGGTCAGCGGGCCCGGCGAGCCAACCAGCAGCGTGTAGCCATCAGGGCGCGCCTGGGCCACCTGGCGCGTGCCCACCATGCCGCCGGCGCCCGGGCGGTTCTCGATGATCACGGGTTGGCCGAGTTGCCGGCGCAGCCCTTCGGCCAGCGGGCGCGCCGCATTGTCCACCGGGCCGCCCGGCGCGAAGGGCACGACGAGGCTGATGCCGCGCTGCGGCCAAGCGGGCTGCGCCAGGGCCATGACGGGCCAGGCGAGGCCCGCGCCGAGCAGCAGCCGGCGCGGCAGGGCGTGGCCGCCCGAGCCATCGGTCTTGCCTGATGCGGTTCGCATCTCAGGCATTCCACGCCGCCATGGTGGCCCGCGCGCATTCATGCATGACGGTCAGGGCGCGCTGCGTCGTCGCGGCCCCGATGACGAAGGGATTGGCAGCACCGGGCTGCATCCGCGCCAGCTTCTCCACCGCCTCGTCATAGCCGTTATGGTTCGAGAGGAAGACCTCGACATTCTGCCGGGCAGCCACCTCGCGCGCGCGGGCGGTCGCGTCGATATACGCCTGCAGGCGCGCGATGCGGTCCGGCCGCCGGCCGAAGTTGAAGGCCGTGCCGCCCCACAGCATGGCGCGATGGGTGCGCCCGCCCCGGCGCACGTCGAACAGCAGCGTGACGGTGCCCATCGTGTGGCCCGGCGTGATCATCACCTCGAGTGCCGTGTCGCCCAGGCGGATCGCGTCGCCATCGCGCACCGACAGGTCGCGCCGCGGCGGCCGGCCCCAATCAGGGCGGTCGAATTCGAGGCCGGTCTCCATCATCGTCCAGTCCAGCTCGCTGCACACCACGCGGCAGCCGTAGCGGCGTACGAAGTGGCCGGCACCGCCGTAATGATCGCCATGCCCATGGCTGACCACCAGCGTGCGGATGCGCGCGGGATCGTGGCCGAGGCTTCGCAGCCCGGCATCGGCGATGCGCTCGGCATCGGCGTCGTTGTCCATGGCATCCACCAGGATGATGCCGTCCGTGGTGGTGATGGCCCAGGCGCTGACCCAGCGGCTGCCGACGAAGAGAAGGTTCTCGAAGGCCGCGCCGGGCGGCGGCGTCGGCAGGGCGCGGAGCTGGTCCGGCGTGGCCGAAACCAGGCCCGGCGTCGGCGCGGCCACTTCGCCGAGCCGCAGATAGGCGCGCAGATCATCCCCGGCCGCCGCGCGGGCCGCGGCGAGGTGCTGCTGCACGGCCGGGGATTGCGCCGCCGCGGGGCTCGGCGGCAGGGCGAGGGCGGCGCAGCAAGCGCAGCCAAGGCCGAGCAGACCGCGCCGCCCCGGCCCGACGGCCTCGGCGCGCAGCGCAGGACGGGGACGACGACCGAACGAGAACGGCATGGGGCGCTCCTCATGGGGCTGCGCGGCCTCGCGGCGCCGATAGTGCAGACGGCGCGCAGGTTCACAGCCGATGGCAGAGCGCAACACGCGACAGCTAAAATGTCAAAGAATCAGCTTAATGACCTAAAGGAGCCGTGCCGCGGCGCCGTTCGCGCCCGCGCCTAGCGCAGCTTGATGTCGATGCGCACCACGTCGCCGCGATAGATGCCGTCCGCCACGAGGATCAGCACGCCGCGCTGGTCCACCGCGGCACGGCGCACATGCGCGACCGGCGCGTTCAGCGGCACCTGCAGCGCCATCGCCGTCTCGACATCCGCCGTGCCGATCGTCAGCGTCTGCCGCGCATCGCTGATCCGCACGCCTGGGATGCTCGCTGCCAGCTTCAGCGCTGTCTTGCCGCGCAGATCCTCCGGCGTGACCTTCCGGCGCAGGCGTTCGTCGAGGAACACATCCGCCACCAGGAAGGGCTGGCCGTCGCGCCAGTGCCGGCGACGGATATGGGTGTAGCGCGGCGCGACTGTGCCGATGGCCGCCTGCGGCATGGCCGTGCCGGCCACGCCCGGGGTCTCGCCCAGCAACTCGATCTCGGCCCCTTCGCGTGAGCGCAGCAGGCCGGACCAGTCGGTCTCCACTTCGCACCACAGCCGGTTCGCTGCGGGCGCCTCGCGCACGAAGGTGCCCTTCGCGCGGAACCGCTCGATCAACCCTTCGGCCTCCAGCTGATCGAGCGCCTGGCGGATGGTGGCGCGGGCCACGCCGCATTCCGCCGAGAGGTCATCCACCGTCGGGATCTGTTCGCCGTGCCGCCACGCACCCTGCTCGATCCGCCGGCGGAACAGGGTGGCCAGCTGGATGTAGCGCGAAACCGCGCTGCGGCTGAGGTCGACCGTGGGCGAGGCGGCGCGGGCGGGTTTGGGGGCCAAGGGCATGGCGTGCTCGTTACCGGCCTGCCGCCGCGGCGTCCAGGAAGGCGTGACCGGCGCGGAAGGCCTCGATATCGGCCAGGATCCGCGCGACCAGCGCTGCGCGGGTCTCCTGCGTCAGCGATGCCGAATGCGGTGCGAGCACGACATTCCCGAGCGCGAGGAAACGCGAGTCGAGCCCCGGCTCCTGCGCGAAAACGTCGAGGCCGGCGCCGGCGATCGTGCCCTCCTGCAGCGCGGTAATCAGCGCCTCCTCATCCACCACCGCGCCGCGCGCGATGTTCACCAGCACGCCGCGCGGGCCGAGGGCGCGCAGCACGGCGGCGTCCACCATGCGCTCGGTCCCCGGCCCTGCCGCGAGCGCCAGGATCAGCACATCGGCGCGCTCGGCCAGCGCCGACAGCGTTGGCACATGCGGCCAGGGCAGCGAGGGCTTCGGCCGCGGACCGGTCCAGGCGACATCCATGCCGAGCCCTGCGCAGCGCCGCGCAATGGCCTGCCCGATGCGGCCCATGCCGACGATGCCGGCCGTCTTGCGATGCAGGCTGATGCCGGGCCGCATGCGTTCCGCCCCCCAGCGGCCGGCGCGCACAAAGCGGTCGGCCTCGGCGACGAGGCGTGCGGCGCCATACATCAGGCCGATCGCGGCATCGGCCACGTCCTCGGTCATCACATCCGGCGTGTAGGCCACCGCGATGCCGCGCCGCGCTGCGTCCATGAGGTCGATGCGCTCCAGCCCGGTGCCCTGGCTGGACAGCAGGCGAAGGTCCGGCAGCCGCTCGAACTGCGCGGCGCCCGCGCCGTTCATCGCGGTGGTGACGGCGATCCGGAAGCCAGGGCGCAGCCCGTCTGCCGGCTTGTCTTCCACCAGTTCGAAGCGCTGCGCGAGCGCGGCACGCAGATCGGCCGGGATGGGGGACAGAAGCAGGATCGTCTCGCGCGGCGCCATCTCAGCGGCCCTTGAAGACCGGCTTGCGCTTCTCCGCGAAGGCGCGCCAGGCCTCCTGCGTGTCCTCGGTCGCGGCGAGCGCGGTGGTCTGGCCCTGCTCGAAGCGGTAGCCCTCATGCAGCGGCAGGTATTCCGTCACCTGGAAGCTGCGCTTGGCGGCCTGGACGGCGAGCGGCACCTTGGCCGCGATCTCGGCGCCGATGCGCTGCGCTTCGGCCAGCAGCGCGTCCCGCGGCAGGCACATCGAGGCGGCGTTCATGCGCACCAACTCCAGCCCGGTGATACGGCGGGCCGTGTAGATCATCAGCCGCGCATCGGATTCGCCGAAGTGGCGGCGCACATGCTTCACGCCGCCGGCGAGCCCCACATCGACCTCCGTCATCGAGAGATAGGCGTCCTCCGCCACCAGGATGATGTCGGCCGAGAGCGCCAGCACGCAGCCCGCGCCGATGGCCAGCCCGTTCACCGCTGCGATCACCGGCTTGCCGCATTCCATCACGCTGTCGAAGACAGCGCGCGTCAGGCGGTTGTGTCGCGGATAGGCGCCGTGCTCGCCGGCGATGCCGGGGCGTTCCTTCAGGTCGGCGCCGGCGCAGAACGCCTTGCCGGCCGCGCTCAGCACCACGGCGCGCACATCCGCACGGTCGTGCAGCACGTCGAAGACGCGCACGATGTCCTCGCGCATCGCGCGGTTCATGGCGTTCACAGGTGGCCGGTCGAGCGTGACGGTCGCGACGAAGTCGGCGACGTCCAGCTTCAGCGTCTCGTAAGCTTCGCTCATTCCACCCGGATCCCCGCCGCCTCGATCACGCGCTTCCACCGCGCGCTCTCCGCCGCGATGGTGGCCGCCAGCTCCTCCGGCGTCGAGGGCGTGGCTTCCTCGCCGAGCGCTTCCATGCGCGCGCGATAGAGGGGATCGTTCAGGATCCCGACGATCGCCTGGTTCAGCCGCGCGATGACGGGTGCCGGCGTGCCGCCGGTGGCAGCGATGTAGTTGAAGGGCGCGGCGTCGAAGCCGGGCAGCGTCTCGGCCAGCGCCGGCAGGTCCGGCACCAGGCCCGAGCGCTGTGGCGTGGTGACGCCAAGCGCGCGCAGGCTGCCGGCGCGCGCATGCGGCAGCAGGATGGAGAGCGTGTCGAGCGCCATGCTGACCGTGCCCGCCAGCAGGTCCGTCATCGCGGGCGCGGTGCCGCGATAGGGCACATGCGTGATGTCGATGCCGGCCAGGAACTTCAACATCTCGCCCGCGAGATGTGAGGAGGAGCCGACGCCCGAGGAAGCGAAGGTCAGGGTGCCCGGCCGCGCCTTCGCCAGCGCGACCAGCCCGGCAACATCCGCCACGCCGAGCGAGGGATGCACCGCCAGCAGGTTCGGCGCGCGCTTGTAGCCGGAGACGGGTGCGAAATCCCGCACGGGGTCATAGGGCACGCTGCGCATCAGATGCGGGTTGATGATCTGCGGCCCGGGCGTGCCATACAGCAACGTGTGCCCATCCGGCACCGCGCGCGCCACCAGCTGCGCGCCGAGCGTGGCACCGCCGCCCGGCCGGTTTTCCACCACCACGGGCTGGCCGAGCGCGACGGCAAGCGGCTCGGCAAGCTGGCGCGCGGAGGCATCTGCCGAGCCGCCGGCGGCGAAGGGGCAGATCAGGCGGATCGGCCGGCTGGGAAAGCCTTGCGCGAGGGCGGGCAGCGCCAGGGGCGGCAGGCTGGCCAGCAGACTGGCCAGCAGGGGGCGGCGATGCAGCTTCATTCGATGGTGATCCCCTGTGCGACGATGACGCCGCGCCAGCGCTCGATCTCCTCGCGCACCATGGCCGCGAGTTCCTCCGGCGTGCCGCCGATCGGCTCGGCGCCGAGGGAAGCGAAGCGCGCGCGCACGGCAGGTTCGGCGAGCACGCGGTTCACGGCCGCGTTCAGCGCCGCGATGATCTCGGGCGGCGTGCGCGCGGGCGCCAGCAGGTAGTTAAAGGAGGCGTCGTGGAAGCCCGGCAGCGTCGCCGCGATCGTCGGCAGTTCGGGCGCGGCCTGTGCCGGATCGCGCGTGCTGACCGCAAGCGCCTTCAGCCGCCCTTCGCGCACCAGCGGCAGCAGCGCGGCCGCGGTGTCGAGCGTCATGTCCACACGGCCCGCCATCAGGTCCTGCACGCCCGGCGCGGTGCCGCGATAGGGCACGTGCAACATCTCGATGCCCGCCATCTGCGCCAGCAGCGCCCCGGCGAGATGCGCGGATGAGCCGATGCCGGAACTGGCATATGTCACGCCGCCGGGCCTGGCGCGCGCCACGGCGATGAACTCCGCCACGCTGTTCGCCGGGAAGTCCGGCCGCACCACCAGCAGCTTCGGCGCGCGCATCAGCGCGACAAGCGGCGCGAAATCCGCCATCGCGTCATAGGGCATGCTGCGCATCATCAGCGGGTTCAGGATCTGCACCGGCGGGGGCGCGTAGAGCAGCGTCAGCCCATCGGGCGCCGCGCGCGCCACCTGCACCGCGGCGACGGTGTTGGTGCCGCCGGGGCGGTTCTCGATGATGACGGGCTGGCCCAGCCGCGCGGCGAGCGGATCGGCGATCAGCCGCGCAATGGTGTCGGCCGTGCCGCCGGGCGCGAGCGGAACGATGATTCGCACCGGCCGTGTCGGGACCCAGGCGGGCTGCGCCACAACACGCGCAAGCGGAAACACGGCGGCGGCGGCGGTGAGCAGAAGGCGACGTCGCATCTTGGTCACTCCATCCGGACGCCGGTGGCGCGCACCACCTCGCCCCATGTGGCGTAGGTCTGCCGAATGAAGGCGGCGAAATCGGCAGGGCTGCTGCCGACGATACGACCGCCCTGGTTGAGCAGCGCCTGCCGCGTCTCGGCATCCTCCAGCGCGCCGAGCAGCGCGCCGTGCAGCCGCGCGATGCGATCGGCAGGAATGCCCGCCGGGCCAAGCACGCCGTACCAGGTCTCGCTGACCATGCCCGGCACGCCGCCCTCCACCGCCGTCGGCACATCGGGCAGCACGCCGAGCCGCTCGGGCGAGGTCACGGCAAGCGCCGGAAGCGCGCCCGCGCGCACCTGGCCGAGCAGCGCCGGCGCATCCGCCATCAGGATCTGGATGCGCCCCGCCAGCAGGTCCGTCACCGCGGGCGCGGCGCCGGGATAGGGCACGTGCGTGATGTCGATGCCCGCGCGCAGCTTGAGCAACTCGCCAGCCATGTGCAGCGAGGAGCCGATGCCCGCCGAGCCGAAGGCGAGTTGGCCGGGCCGCGCGCGCGCCAGCGCGATCAACTCGCCGAGGCTGCGCGGGCCGAGGCCAGGCGCGACCGAGACGATCTGCGGCACCGCCAGCACCTGGCTGATGGGCGCCAGGTCGCGCAGCGGGTCATAGGGCATGTTGGCGCGCAGATGCGGCAGGATGACGATGGCGCCGGAGGAGGCCATCACCACCGTATGGCCATCCGGCCGCGCCTTGGCCGTGGCATCCACGCCTATCAGCCCGCCGGCGCCGGCACGCGCCTCCACCACCACGGGCCGACCCAGCCGATCGCCCATGGGGCGGCCGACGACGCGCGCGATGATGTCGGCTGGGCCGCCGGCGGCGAAGGGCACGATCATGCGGACCGGCTGGTCCGGGAAACCCTGCGCACGCGCCATCGGCACAAGCGCCGGCAGCGCCAGCGTGCCGAGCAGGATCCTGCGTCCAAGCATTCTTGTTTCCTCCCTGTGTCGTTCAGTTGCCGAAGCCGAAGAGCGCCGCGGGGTTGTCCACCAGGATCCGCCGCGCAAGGTCCTGGTCGCCAAGCCATTCGAGAAACAGGTCGAGCATCGCGCCCGCATCCGGCGCCGGCGCCATCCGCACATAGGGCCAGTCGGAGCCCCACAGCACGCGCGCCGCGTTGGCCGCGACCAGCCTGTCCTGCAGCGGGCGTAGCGCCTCGTAGCCCCCCCCAGCCCGCGGCACGCGGCAGAGCGTAAGCTTCACCCAGGCCGTGCCCTCGCGCACATGTCCGAGCACCGTGGCGAAGGCCGGGTCGTCCGGCGCCGCCGGCATCGCCAGGTGGTCGATAACCACCGGCACGCCAAGCCGCACGAGGCCGGGCAGAAGCTCCGCACTCTGCGTTGCGCTCGCCCAGAGATGCGCCTGCCAGCCCAGCGCACGAAGCCGTGGCGCGAGCGCCGACAGCGCCTCCACGCCGACGCTGCCGGGATAGCGGCCGCTGCCGCCCGGCGCACGCATCTCGGCGAAGCGCAGCGCACGCACGCCGGCGGCGTGCCATGCTTCCAGCGTCGCATCCGCGACCGTCGCATCGGCGATCATCACGCCGCGCAGCGCGCCACCGCCGCGCGACAGCGCATCCAGCAGGCAGGCGGGATCACGCCCATAGGGAGCGGGCTGCACCAGCACGGCGCGGGCCAGGCCGAGCCGCGCGCGCATCGCGGCATGCACCTCGAGGGGTGCTTCCGGCAGCGCGTAGGGCGAGGCGCCGGCCGCGAATTCGGCGCCGCCGAAGACATGCGTGTGCGTGTCGCAGGCGCCAGCCGGCACGGGCCGGCGCGGCGTCGAGACAGGCGGCGCGGGGCTGCGCGCCGTCATGCGCCACCCTCCGCAGCCGGCAGATCGAACAGGCCCGTGGCTGGCGCCGCGAGCGGCTCCGCCTCGCCATCCGGCAGCGGGATGCCATGCGCATTCAGCGTCATGGAGACCATCGTGTAGTAGCCGATCAGCGCGGTCAGCTCGACCACACCCTTCACGCCGAAGCTCTCGCGCGCCGCCGCGTAGGTCGTGTCAAGCACGCGGCCGTCCTGCTGCAAGGCGCGCGCGAAGTCGTACACAAGCCTTTCCTGCGGATCGGCGAAAGAAGGCGAGCGGCCTTCGCGGATGGCATCGAGGATGGCGGGCGCGATGCCAGCTTCCGCGGCCACGCGGGCATGCACCCACCACTCCACCTGGCTGCTCCAGCGCCGGCCGGTGACGCAGATCGCAAGTTCCGAAAGGCGCTTCGGCAGCGATGTGCCGAAGCGCAGCGCCTCGCCCATCGCCGACCAGCGCGCGGCGAGCTCCGCATTGTGGATGGCCGCGCGCAGCGGGCCGATGACCGTGCCGCGCGGCCCCGCCACGACGCGGTCCCACACCTCGCGCTGCGCCGCGTCCAGCTCCTCGCGCGCGGGCAGGGGAATGCGCGGCGCCATCAGACGATCCCCTTGCGCGCCAGCGCGGCCTGCTCGTCTTCGCCGAGGCCGAGTTCCGCGAGCACCTCGGCGGTGTGCTGGCCGAGCGTTGGCGGCGCGCGATCGAAGGCGAGCGGCGCATCCTGCAGGCGGATCGGGCTGACCACCTGCGGCACCGTGCCGGCCAGTGGATGCGGCAGGCGCCGCAGCATGCCGCGATGCACCACCTGGGGATCGGCGAAGACGTCGGGCACCGTGTTGATCGGCCCGCAGGGCACGCCCGCGGCATCGAGCAGCGCGGTGAGCTCCGCCCGGGTGAAGTCGCGGAAGCGCCCCGCGAGCAGGGGCGTGAGTGCTGCCTCGTTCCGGACGCGGTCCGCGTTGCGCACGAAGCGCGCATCGATGGCCCACTCCGCACGCCCGATCGCCTCGCAGAGCTTCGCAAACTGGCCATCATTTCCGACGGCGAGGACGATGTGCCCGTCGCTTGTCGGGAACACGTCCTGCGGCTGGATGTTCGGATGCCGGTTGCCGGCCCGGTGTGGCACCTTGCCGCCCTGGGGGCCGCCGACCAGCCAGTTCATCGCCTGGTTGGCGAGGAATGCCGCCTGCACGTCGAGCATGGCGAGGTCGATGGTCTCGCCATGCCCCGTCTGCCCGCGCCTCGCAACGGCGGCGAGGATGGCGACGGCGGCATACATGCCGGTCATCAGGTCCACGATCGGCACGCCCACCTTCTGCGGGGCGCCGTCACGCTCGCCCGTCAGGCTCATCAGCCCGCCCATGGCCTGGATCATGAAGTCATAGGCCGCCTGGTCGGCGCGCGGCCCATCCTGGCCGAAGCCGGTGACGGAGCAGCAGATCAGCGAGGGCTTCAGGGCGCGCAGGCTCGCGGCATCCAGCCCGTATTTCGCCAACGCACCAGCCTTGAAATTCTCGACCACCACGTCGCAACGCAGCGCGAGGTCCCGCACCAGCGCCTGGCCTTCGGGCTTCGCGATGTCGATCGTCACGCTGCGCTTGCCGCGGTTGACGGCGAGGAAATAGCCGGCTTCGCGCGTCGGTGTGCCGTCCGCGGCCGCAAGGAAGGGCGGGCCCCAGCTGCGCGTATCATCGCCGGCGCCGGGCCGTTCGATCTTGATCACGTCGGCGCCGAGATCCGCCAGGATCTGCGTCGCCCAGGGTGCGGCCATGATGCGGCCGAGGTCGAGGATACGGATGTGGGAGAGCGGACCGGCCATCGGCGTCAGGCGTCCACGATCTCGGTCGCACGCATCGAGGGCCGCTCGGCGAAGCGTTGCTGCCAGGCGGAGAAGTCCGGGCAGCGCGTGCGCCAGCCGAGGTCGGGGAAGCGGAAATCCATGTAGGCGCCGGCGATGGCCGCGGTGATCTGCGCGAGCCCGGGCGGGGTCGCCGCCAGCGCGTCCGACTCCCCCTCCAGCGCCGAAAGCACCGCCTCCGTCTTCAGCGCGAAGGCGTCCAGCAGCGCCGGCATCGGCTGCGGCTTGTCGCGCTCGTTCCGCCACAGGATCAGCATGTCGAGGAAGCCGTTCGCCAGCGCATGGCGGCGCAACTCCGTGAAGCGCGCCGGCCCCTCGCGCGGAATCATCAGGCCACCGCCGGCCAGGTTGTCCAGATACTCGATGATGACGAGGCTGTCGTAGAGCACCGTGCCGTCCTCCAGCACCAGCGTCGGGATCTTGCCGAGCGGATTCTCGGGCAGCAATTCGCGCGCCGGCTTCTGCATGGCGACCACGGTGCGGACCGTCCGGATCCGGTCCACGAGGCTGAGTTCATGCGCGGCGACCATGACCTTCCGGACGAAGGGCGAGCGCGGCGACCAGTGCAGCTTCATCATGGCCAACGCCGCGCCATTGGCGCGCCTCCCTTGCGCTCAGGCCAAAAGGCCAGTCATATGACTTAATCAGGATCGCCGGCCCCCGTCCAGCCCGCCTCTGCGGCGCACCGACAGGTCCCGGCCGGACGAGACGGGGCCGTGATGCCGATCACCTACGAGGCCGTGAAGCGGCTCTCCGCGCAGCTCTACGACTGGTCGCTGCGGCGCGTGCCGGAAGACACGAAGGCTGGCCTGCGGCAAGCGCTGGAGACCGAATCGCAAGAAGGCGCGCGGCAGATCCTGAAGATGATGCTCGGCAGCGCGAACCGCGCCGAGCAGGAGGATCGCTTCGTGTGCTCGGATGCCGGCGTGCCGGTCTATCATGTCACACTCGGCACTGCGGCGCGTCTGGACGGCGACATCAAGCAGGCGATCAGCGATGGCTTTGATGAGCTTGTCGCCACCATCAAGCCACCGCTGCTGAAGCATGTCACCAACCCGCTGACCAATGAGCGGGGCTATAAGGGCAAGGACATGCCGATCATCACCTGGGATGTCGCCGGCGGCGCGGATTGGGTGGAGATCCTGTGCCAGCCGAAGGCGCTGGGCTCCGGCCGCTGGGCGGCGATCGAGACCTTCTCCTTCCCCACACTCGCGCAGATCGAGGCGTATGTGATGCAGGTGGTGCTGCAGGCGGGCTCACAGCATTGCCCGCCGGTGATCATCGGGGTTGGCATTGGTGGCAGCTTCGACGTTGCGGCGCGGATCGCGAGCAAGGCGACGATGCGCCCGGTGGGCAGCACGAACCCCGAACCCGTGCTGGCGGCGATGGAGCAGCGCCTGCTGGGCGCGGTAAACGCCACCGGCTTCGGCCCGATGGGCACGGGCGGCGACACCACGGCGCTGGCGGTGCATGTCGACTACGCGTCGGGCCATGGCTACACGCCCGTCGCCGTCTGCTTCAACTGCTGGATCAACCGCCGCACGCGCGCGCGCCTGCACGCGGATGGCAGCGTGGAGCGCTTCGAATGAGCGGCTTCCGGCGCGTCCGCATGCCGATGTCGCGCGAGGATGCGCGCAGCCTTCGTGCCGGCGACATGGTGCTGCTCGACGGCGAGATCGTCATCACCGCCGGCCTGCCCACCATCCTGCGCCTGCTCGCCTGCGCCGAGGAGGGCCGCGACCCGCCGATCGCGCTGGCGGGCGGCTCGCTCCTCCACCTCGGTTCCTATTCGCAAGACACGGCGGATGGCGGGCTTGAGATCCTCTACATGAACCCGACCACCAGCACGCGCTTCAACGCGCTGATGCCGCGGCTGATCCGCCATTTCGGCCTGACAGCGGTGGGTGGCAAGGGCGGGCTCGACGCCGTCTGCGTGCAGGCGATGGCGAAGGTCGGTTGCGTCTACCTCTCCTTCCTCGGCGGCGGCGCGCCGCTGCATTCAGCGGCCATCACGGCGGTGCGGGAGGTGGCCTATCCCGATCTCGTGGCGCATTACCGCCTGGTGCGCGTCGCTGTGGAGGGCCTTGGGCCGGTGACGGTCGGAATCGACTCGCATGGCAACAGCCTGTTCGACTCGCTGCAGGCGCAGGCGCGCGATCGCATGCCGGGCATCATCGCGGCGCTTGCCGCCAACCGTTCCGGCGACTGACGCCGGCAGCAGCCTGGCCATGCGGCCACCGTCCGATCAACGGAGACGATGGCGACACCGCGGCCCGGTGTTGTCGTTGGGCATCACGGGATATCCCTCGCCGTTGGTGAGACACTCCGATTAGCCAGAATGGGGCGTCGCTTCATCACGCCTCGATTCAAGAACCCCAGCCGAAAACTGGCGGGGGGTTTTCAGCCAGCTGACACAGCAGGAGACCTTTGGCAGCGACGCGATGGAGGGCAGCCAAGCAGAGGTAGGTCCGGACGAGGGGACGACCGCCGCCGATGGATCGTGGCCCAGATCGCCATGCGCTGTCGCGCGCGACCGGGGCGAGGCTGGCGCGCGCGGCGATGCGGCGGCGGTCGAGTCGCCCGAGTTCGAGCAGCTCGGCGATGGGCGTGCCTACGACGATTGGCCCGACACCTGGCGCGCTGCGGAGCAGCCAGTCGATGCTGGCAAGCTAGGGGGCGGCCGCGACGAGGCCGCTCATGCGCGCCTCGACTCCTGTAGTGCAGCGTTCACGTATCATGATGACGCTGCTGATGGCGGCTCATGCCTCCGGCTCGTCGATCTGCTTGAGGCGACGTACTCCCGGCTCGCGCATCTCGACGATCTGGCGCCGGCGAGACACCTGAACATCATGGCGCCAGAGCGGTTTCACCCCAGCCGGCGGAGCGCATCTCGGCAACTAACGCGGCCTCCTGCGCACCCACCAGCACGTGGCCGCGCTTGCGCACCACACCATCCACCAACACGTCGCGCACGCTGCGCGGGGAAGCGCTGTAGACGATGTTTGCCGCGTGGTCGTGCGGAGGCGCCATCTCCAGCCGGTCCAGATCCAGCACGATCAGGTCGGCCCGCTTGCCGGTCTCGACGCTGCCGACCAGGTGATCGAGACCGAGCACGCGCGCGCCCTCGACCGTCATCATCCGGATCATGGTCTGCACCGGCAGGGCGGTGGGATCGCCAGCGTTCATCTTGCCAACCAGCGCCGCAAGCCGTGCCTCCCAGAACATGTCCATCGCGTTGTCGGACGCTGTCCAGTCGGTGCCCAGCCCGACGGGCACCTGGCCGGCATAACGATGCAGCGGGATGGTCCGGGCCTCGATCTTCAGGTTGCTCGCCGGACAATGGGCGATTGCCGTGCCATCCCTGCACCAGCCTTCGATCTCGGATTCATCGAGATAGATGGCGTGGGCGGCAACGACGTCAGGACCAGTGAGCCCGGCGGCGCGCAAACAGGCGAGCGCGCCGGCGTGGCCGCGCGCCCGGATCGCCGCAACCTCGGGCGCGCTTTGCGCGACGTGTATGAAGACCCTCGCGCCAACCTGCCTTGCGCGACGCGCACACTCTGCCAGCAGCGCATCGGAGCAGCTGTCAAGCGCATGCGGCGCAATGCCGGCCGTGACACGGGAGGCAGACGGGTTCGTGCCGTAGCGTTCCAGCAGGCGCTCGGTCTCGGCCCAGCCTTCGCCGGCGCGCCCATCGGTGAGCGTGCTGCCGACAACGGCGCGCAACCCGCTCTCCTCGATCAGCGGCCCGAGCTGGTCCATGCGCGCCAGCCGATCCGCGATGCAGGTTACGCCATTGGCCAGAAACTCCGCGCAGGCTGCGCGCAACGACAGCGCGTAGTCGGCCGGGCCGAAGCGCTCCTCCCCCGGCACCTTGTAAGCGCCAGCCCAGAAGGCGCGCGGCAAATCCTCCGCCAGTCCACGAAACAACGCCGTCGCGGCATGGGTATGGGCATTGACTAGGCCCGGCATCACCAGCCCTCGGCAGCAATCCAGCACCTCGTCACCTGGGCGGGCGAGCGTGCCGCCCTGGCCGATCGCGACGATCGCGCCGTTCTCGATGCGGATATCAGCATCGCGCAGCAGCCTGTCCTGGGCATCCACGGTCAGCACCGTGGCGGCTTGCAGCACGAGGGCCATGGCAACGCTCCAGACGATTGAATGCCAGCCGAGCAACGCAGACGCTGGCGGTCAAGCGGGACCGGTCCGGCGCGGCCCGTTCGCGAAATGCGCACAGCCACGGCAGGATTTTGCACTTCTGCGAACGGCGCTCCCGTGCTTCGATATTTCCCTGGCGTTCCGCCGGGGGCGGACGCGGCATGACCACGCAACAGGAGCGACCGCTATGGCGATCAGGCGCAGGACCTTCCTCAAGGCATCAGCTGCGGCGCCCGCGGGCGCGATGGTGGGCGTGCAGGCCAGCGCGCAAGGCCGTGCGGTGGTGAACCTCCAGCTCGGCTGGCTGCTCTCCGGCAACCAGATCGGCGAGGTCTGCGCCAAGCAGCTTGGCTACTATGAACAAGAGGGCGTCGAGCTGCGCTTCCAGGCGGGCGGGCCCAACATCGACGGTGTCGCGGTCGTCGCGGCCGGGCGGTTCGAAGTTGGGCAGGTTTCGTCCTCGCCCTCGCTCATGCTCGCCACGTCGCAGGACCTGCCGATCCGCTGCTTCGCCGCCGGCGCGCAGGAGCACCCCTTCAGCTACATCTCCCGCGCCGGCCGACCGGTGCGCGAACCGCGCGACCTGATCGGCAAGAGGATCGGCACGCAGTCCACCGCGGTGATCCTGCTGCGCGCGCTGCTGGCAAAGCACAACATCGCCGAGAACCAGGTGACGATCATCCCGATCGGCTCCGACATGTCGCCGCTGATGACCGGCCAGGTCGACGTCATCACCGGCTGGCTGACCAACACGACGGCGATGCGTGTGATCCCCGATCCCGTGGTGATGCGGCTGTGGGATACTGGCGTGCGGCTCTACGCACTGCCCTATTACGCGACGGTGCAGACCATCGAGCGCCGCGCGGATGTGCTGGCGCGCTTCCTGCGCGCCACCGGCCGCGGCTGGGCCTTCGCACATGCCAATCGCGACCAGGCGGTGGACATGCTCGTGCGCGAATTCCCCAACCTCAATCGCGCCGATGAGCGCACAGCGGCTGACGTCATGTTGCAATACGCCTTCAGCACCAGGACCGCGACCGAGGGTTGGGGCACGATGGACCCGGCGGTGTGGCGCGAGCAGATCGAACTCTACGCGCAGCTCGGCCAGTTCGCCCGCCGCACGCCGCGCCTCGAGGAGGTGATGACCCTGGACATCCTGCGCATGACCAATGGCCAGCGGCCGCTCATCGGCTGACAGACATGGCGAGCACCGCGGCCGTCGATTGCCGTAACGTGACAGTGCGGTTCGTGACGGACCGCCGCACCGTCACCGCGCTTCACGACGTCTCCTTCGACGTGGAGGCGGGCGGCTTCCTTACGCTGCTCGGCCCGTCGGGCTGCGGCAAGTCGACGCTGCTGCGCGTGGTGGCGGATCTCGTGGAACCGTCATCGGGCACCACAGCGGTGTTCGGCACGTCGCCGGCCCAGGCCCGGGCAGCACGCGCGCTAGGCTTCGTCTTCCAGGATGCGGCGCTGCTGCCGTGGCGGACGGCGATCCAGAACGTCGAGCTGCCGCTTGAGGTCGGCGGGCGGCGCAAGCTGCCGCCCGGTGCGCCGACCCCGCGCGAGTTGATGAAACTCGTTGGGCTGGAGGGCTGGGAGAACAGCTTCCCGCATGAATTGTCTGGCGGCATGCGCCAGCGCGTTTCGATCGCGCGCGCATTGCTGGGCGGGCCGCGGCTGCTGCTGATGGATGAGCCCTTCGGCGCGCTCGACGAGATAACCCGTGATCGACTGAACGAAGAATTGCGCCGCATCTGGATCGAGACGGGCACGACCATCCTGTTCGTGACACACTCGGTCTATGAGGCGGTCTATCTGGGCGAGCAGGTGCTGGTGCTGGCCGCCAACCCCGGCCGCGTTGCCGCGCGCGTGAGGGTGGAGTTGCCGCGTGACCGGGAACTGATCATCCGCGAGACGCCGGAATTCACCAGCATCGTCGCCGGGCTGAGGGATGCGATGGGTCGCGCAGGGCCGCGCGCTACTCAGGGACACCGCGCCGCATGAGCACCACCGCAATCGAGACACCGGCCGATCCAGGCCTGCAGGCCGCCGAGGCAGCGCATCACCGCAAGATGCACCGCCTCGCCTGGCGGCGGCGATTGCTGCCGGTGGCGGGTATCGCGACCTTCCTGGGGCTTTGGGCCTTCATCGTCTGGTTCTTCGAGGTGCCGCGCTTTGTCGCCCCCTCCCCCCAACTCGTCGCCGCGACGCTGGTGGAGAAGCAGGATATTCTGCTGCGCAACCTGATGCCGACCGCCATGCAGGCCATCGCAGGCTTCATCCTCGGCAACCTTGCCGCCATTGTTATTGCCACCGTCTTCGTCCATCGCAAGACGGCGGAGGAAGCCTTCTTCCCCGTCGTCGTGCTGATCAACACCATCCCCGTCGTCGCCAAGGCGCCGATCCTGGTGCTGCTGATGGGCAATGGCATGGAGCCGAAGATAGCGATCGCGGCCTTGATCTGCTTCTTCCCCACGCTGGTGAACATGGTGCGCGGGCTGGAATCGGTGAACCCGCAGGCGATGGAGCTGATGCGCGTGCTCTCGGCAAGCGAACGCGAGATCTTCTTCAAGCTGCGGCTGCGCAACTCCCTGCCCTACCTGTTCTCCGCGCTGAAGATCGCGGCGAGCACGGCGGTGATCGGCTCCATCGTCGGCGAGTGGATCGGCTCCACCACCGGGATCGGCGCGCTGATCATCCAGTCCATGTACAATTTTGACAGCCCGATGCTCTACGCGACGGTGATCGTCGGCAGTGCCTTCTCGGTCGCCTTCTTCGCCGTGATCGTGGCCGCCGAGCGATTCTTCGTGCGCTGGCAGCCGGCAAACCCCGTTTGAGGACATGCCCATGAACACCGATCGGATTGTCGAAGACCCCGGTGAAGCGACGGTTGTTGCGCGCTCTGACGTGGTGGTGGTGGGCGGCGGACCGGCCGGCTTCGCCGCCGCCATTGCCGCGCGGCGCGAGGGTGCGTCGGTCACGCTGATCGAGCGGTACCCCTATCTCGGTGGGCTCGCTGCCGGTGGCATGGTGCTGGTGCTGGACGACATGCACAATGGCGACGAAGTCACCACCACCGGTCTTTGCATGGAAATGATCGAACGCATGGCGCGTGTCGACGCCTGCGTCTATCCGCCCGTGGCCGAGCGGCTCGGTACGCTCGAGATGCACCGCAAATGGGCGAGCTGGGGCATGTTCGACTTCCGCTCACAGGCGAAGCCGCAACCCATCGTCATGGCGGCGGCCTTCGACCCTGATGGCTGGAAGCGCATCTCCAACGAAATGATCGCCGAAGCCGGCGTCGATGTGCGGCTCAACTCCTGGTTCTCGCGCGCCGTGATGGAAGGCAACCGCATCAAGGGCGTGATCTGCGAGACCAAGGCCGGCCGGCAGGCGATCATGGGCGAGGTCGTCGTGGACGCGACCGGAGACCTCGATGTCGCGGTCGCCGCCGGCAGCCCCTTCGTGCACGGCTCCTACATGCTGACCACGGTGTTCCGCCTGGGCGGTGTGGACACCGAAACGGCCGAGCGCTTCCGCTGGGAGGAGCCCGCGCGCTTCGCCGCCCTCGACAAGCAGGCGAAGAAGATGATCGGCGGATCCTGGGACCGCTGGTGGCTGAAGACGCCGCTGCCCGGCGTGGTGTGGTGCAACTGTCCGCACATGACTAGCCTCGACGGCATTTCGGTGGAGGATTCCACGCGGGCCGATTTCGAGGGCCGCAAGCGCATCTACCCCATGGTGGATTTCATCCGCGCCAACATGCCTGGCTTCGCCGGCTGCTACGTCATCGATGTCGCCCCGCAGCTCGGCGTGCGACAGACGCGCCTGCTGGTGGGCGATTATGTCGTTACCAAGGATGATGTGATGAACCGCGTGCACTTCGCTGACACCGTGGCGCGCGGACGCGACTACTATACGCCCTATCGCTCGATGCTGCCCAAGGGGCTCGAAGGGATGGTGGTCGCGGGGCGCCACTACTCCGCGACCGAATCCGCGCAGAAGAATTCGCGTGAGATCCCGCCCTGCATGGCGATGGGTCAATCCGCCGGCATAGCCGCGGCCATCGCGGCGCATCGCGGCGTCGGGCTTCGCGGGGTGCCGGTTGCCGAGATCTGCACGCGCGTGCGCGCCCAGGGCGGCGACCCCGGCGACGTTCCCTCCGCCAACGCGACGATCCTGGAGCAGGCTGCATGAGCACGCCCCTGCCACTCGAGGGCGTGCGCGTCATCGACTTCACGCAAGTGATGATGGGCCCCGTCGCGACGCAAATGCTCGCCGATTACGGCGCCGACGTGATCAAGATCGAGCGGCCGGCCGGCGACCTGTCGCGCACTGCTTTTCCGAATGATCCCGCCGGTCTGCTCGGCCCTGTCTTCTGCTCGCTCAACCGCAACAAGCGCTCCGTCGTGCTCGATCTGCGCCGCGCCGAGGAACGCCAGGTCGTGCTCGATTTGGTGCGCGACGCCGACGTCGTGGTGAACAATTTCCGCGCCGGCGTCATGGAACGCCTGGGCTTCGGCTGGGAAGATCTCTCGAAGCTCAACCCGCGCATCATCTATGCGGTGGGCACCGGCTATGGGCTGGAAGGCCCCTATGCGCACAAGGGCGGGCAGGACGTGCTGGCCCAGGCGATGAGTGGCGTGATGCACCGTCGCTCCAACGAGGACCAGCCGCTCGTTGTGCATGCAACGACCTTCGCCGACTACTCCGCCGGGATGCATCTGGTGCAGGGCGTGCTGCTGGCACTGCTGCAGCGTGCAAAGACCGGGCGTGGGCAGCGCGTGGCGGTCTCGCTGCTCGATTCCATGCTCGCCGCGCAGACGCAGGAAGGCACGGCGCATCTGATGCGCGGGCGCGAGGTCAATTGGGGCGCGATGCCGCTCTCGGGTGTGTTCGAGACATCGGATGGCGCGCTGGTCATGGTTGGCGCCTTCAAGGCCGATCCGCTGGGCGACATCTCAACCGCGCTCGAGATCGAGCATCTCGGCCGCGACCCGCGCTTCGCAACCTTTGCTGATCAGGTCACCAACAAGCCCGCATTGCAGGCCATCTTCAAGGCCCGCTTCCGCAGCAACACCACCGCCTATTGGCTCGCGCGGCTTGAGGCGCAGGACCTGCTCTGCGCGCCGGTGCGCACCCTGTCGGAGGCGCTGGCTGACGAGCAGGCGACCATCAATGGCATGATCCTGGAAGCCGCCGGCGAGGTGGAGACGGTGCGCGTCATCGGCTCGCCGATCCACATGAGCGATGCGTCGGTTTCCATCCGCATCCCGCCCCCCTCGCTCGGCCGCCACACGGCGGAGGTGAAGGCGGCCCTGGCGAGGGGCATGGCCGCGGAATGAGCGTGCTGTTCGAGGTCGCGGACCACGTCGCGCGCGTCACGATCAACCGCGCGGAGGCGATGAACGCCGTCGATCGCGCCACCGAAGCGGAGCTGCAGCGCATCTGGGCGGCGATCGAGGCCGATCGCGCCGTGCGCGCGGTGGTGCTGACCGGTGCGGGTACGCGCGCCTTTTGCGCCGGCGCCGATGTGAAGGATGGCGACGCCATCACGGGGCTTGAGTATTGGGCGGCGCCCCGGCCCGGCGGCTTTGGTGGCATCGCGCTGCGCACCACACTCGACGTGCCGGTGATCGCCCGTGTCAACGGCCATGCGCTGGGCGGTGGTTTCGAGATGGCGCTGGGGTGCGACCTCATCGTCGCGGCGGAGAATGCGACCTTCGGCTTGCCGGAGGCACGACTTGGCCGTCTGCCGCTCGATGGCGGCATGGCGCTGCTGCAACGCCAGATCCCATTTCGCCACGCGATGGGCATGATGCTGACCGGCCGGCGCATCACCGCTGCCGAGGCGCTGCGTATCGACCTGGTGAACGAGGTCGCACCACAAGACGAACTCGACGCCGCCGTCTCGCGCTGGCTCGACGGCATCCTGGCCTGCGCCCCGCTTTCGGTCCGCGCGATCAAGCAGGCTGTACGCCGCACCGCGCATCTGACCGCGCAGGAAGCACAGGCCGCACGCCTTCCCGCACTGATCGAGGCGCTGCAGTCGAAGGACCAGGACGAGGGCGTGCGCGCCTTCATCGAAAAGCGAAAGCCGGACTGGCGCGGAGAGTAGCCGCGATGCACGCCGCGGCGCTGGCCTATTTCAGGGAGACCGCGCGGGTCGGCTCCATCCGGCGCGCAGCGGCCAGCCTCAATGTCGCAGCAAGCGCCCTGAACCGGCAGATCCTCAACCTGGAAGCCTCGCTTGGCACGCCGCTGTTCGACCGGCTGCCGGGCGGCATGCGCCTCACCGCCGCTGGGGAGTTGCTCCTGCGCCACGTTGCCGCCACGCTGCACGACTTCGACGCGGTGCGCGCCCAGATCGATGATCTACGTGCCGCGCGCTCAGGCCATGTCGCCATCGTCGCGATCGACAGCCTGCTGGTGGATTTCCTGCCACGCGCCCTTGATCGCTTCCGCGCCGACTTCCCCGCCGTGACCTGCGCCCTCAATGCCGTGGCACCCGCCGAAGTGCCGCAGCTTGTGGCCGATGGCGAGGCCGATATCGGCTTCACCTTTGTCGCCCGCACCAGCCGCGCGGTTCATTTCGCCGCGGAGCTTGCGGCACCGATCGGCGTCATCATGCCCTCCGATCATCCCCTCGCGGCGCGGGCCAGTATCAGCTTTCAGGATACGATTGGCTTTCCTTTCCTTGCGCAGGCCGGACCCTTGCCGCGCGGCGCCGACATCGACCCCGAATTCGCGCGGTTCCGCGCGAGCCTGAAGGCGCGCCTCGTGTCGAATTCCATCCAGGCGCTGAAGCTTGCGATCCGGCTCAACATGGGTATCGCCTTCTTCACCCGCCTGGGCTTCCTCGAGGAGATCGAGCGCGGCGAGGTGATCTGGCGCCCGTTCGACAGCCCGGCCGTGAACGCGCTTCGCATTGGGCTGCTGATCGCCGAGGCCCGCACGCCAACCGCGCCCGCTCGGCAGTTGACCCGCTTGCTGGTCGAGGAGCTTGCGCGCCTGGCCTCGTAGGCGGGCCGGGCTGCTCGTCCCGGCGAGTGCCGCGAATCGGCGCCGGCCTGTTCATCGTGCCGGGCGCCGGCAGCGTATGCCGCACCCGGCTTTCCGGACACGCGGTCGTGCACTCCGGCGCGCCCGAGTGTCCTGTCGATCCAGGCAGCCCCTGCGTCGAGCGGGCTGAGGTGGGCGTGCTTCCTCGTCGTCACCGCCGTGCCAGGCGCCTCGCGCACGAGGCGGTAGCGCGTCGTCTTCCACTCGCTCGCCCCGCCGCAGATGATCATCAGCCGCTTCGTCGCCGAGGCCAACGCCAAGCCAAGGGCCTTCCACCGGACCGTGGCCCAGGACACGATCATCTGTGCCGGCAGGCGAGGGCACCGAGCGTCGGATTCTCGCCACCGCGGCCCCAAGGGCGGCCAGCGGGGTGCACAAATGCCGAGCCGCAGGTGAAGAAGCCCCGACGGAATCCAGCCCTGTGGATAGGTGCTGCAGTTGTTGGTAGCGGCGGGCGGACTTGAACCGCCGACCCCGGCATTATGAGTGCCGTGCTCTAACCAGCTGAGCTACGCCGCCCCGGAAGGCTGTTCCGCGAGGGCCGCCAACTAGGCCGCCGCCCCGGCGCTGTCAATCGCGGCGCGGCGCAGGAAGCCGCCGCCGAGCACCCGCGTGCCGTCATACACCACGCAGGCCTGGCCGGGGGCGGCGATGTTCGGCGTGTCCAGCCGCACCGAAAGCAGGCCCGTGGCGGCATCGAAGGCCAGCGTCGCCTCGCGCGCCGCCTCGCGCCCGCGCAGCTTCACCTGCGCGCGGAAGGGCGCGGCCGGCGGCGGGCACAGCCAGTTCACCTCGCCCACCACCACTTCGGTCTGCGGCAGCGCGGCGCGCGGCGCCACCACCACGCGCCGGCGCGGCGCATCCACCGCCGCCACGAACAGCCGCTGCGACGTGCCGCCGATGCCAAGCCCGCGGCCCTGCCCCACCGTGTAGCGCCCGATGCCCTGGTGCATGCCCAGCACGCGCCCCTCGGCATCCACGATTTCGCCCGGCTCGGCGGTCTCTGGCCGCAGCTTCGCCACAACGGCGTCATAGCGCCCGGCCGGCACGAAACAGATGTCCTGGCTGTCGGGCTTCTGCGCCACGGCGAGGCCCAGGCGCTCGGCCACCGCACGCACCGCCGCCTTGTCGGCATAGTCGCCCAGCGGAAAGCGGCAGAACGCCAGCTGCGCGCGGGTGGTGGCGAAGAGGAAGTAGGACTGGTCGCGCGTGGCATCCGCCGCGCGGTGCAGCTCGGGCCCCTGAGCGCCCTCCATGCGGCGCACATAATGGCCGGTGGCCAGCGCCTCGCAGCCGAGGTCCTGCGCCAGGCCCAGCAGATCCTGGAACTTGACCGTCTGGTTGCAGCGCACGCAGGGGATGGGCGTCTCACCGCGCGCGTAGGTGTCGGCGAAATCGGCGATCACGGCGTCGCGGAAGCGCTGCTCGCGGTCCAGCACGTAATGCGGGATGTCGAGCGTATCGGCCACGCGCCGCGCATCGTGGATGTCCTGCCCGGCGCAGCACGCGCCCTTTTTCTGCACCGCCGCGCCGTGGTCGTACAGCTGCAGCGTGGCGCCGATCACCTCATGCCCCTCCGCCTTCAGCAGGCCGGCGACGACCGAGGAATCGACGCCGCCCGACATGGCGACCAGCACCCTCATGCGGCGCGCAGCCCCATGGCCCAGAACTCCGCCTCCAGCCGCGCCGCCTTGGCGAAATCGCCGCTCAGCGCGGCGAAGCGGGCCGCGCCGCCATGGCTTTCGCCCAGCGCGTCCAGCCGCGCGGCGGAGGCCGCCGCCAGCGCCTGGTATTCGGCGCCGGCATACATGGCGATCCAGGAGTCGTAGGGGTTGGCGTCGCGCCGGCGCGTCGGGCTGGCCTCGACCATCAGCGCGATCTCGCCATAGCCCACGGTGCAGGGTGCCAGCGCCACCTCCAGGTCGAGGATGTCGCCGGCGATGCCGCGGTCCAGCACCCAGCGCGTATAGGCCACGGTCTCGGCGGCCTCGGGCTCAGCTAGCACGGCGGCCTCGGCCAGGCCCCATTCGGCGCAATAGCCCAAGTGCATCGTGGTCTCGTGCAGCAGCGCCGCCACGGCCTCGATCTTGGCGCGGAAGGCGGCGGGGGATTCGGCCTTGTAGGCGGCCAGCGCGAAGGCTCGGGCGAATTGCAGCAGGAACAGGTAGTCCTGCACCAGATAGCGCCGGAAGGCGGCCGGCGGCAGCGTGCCATCGGCCAGGCCCTGCACGAAGGGGTGCCAGGTGTAGGCGCGCCATTCCGGCGCGCAGGCCTGCCGCAGCCGCCGGAACAGCCCACCCTGCATGCCGTAGGGGGGCGCGATGTCCACCCGCTGCTACCTCTTCTCTACTACCCCTGGGCGTTGCGCGTGGCGGAGGGCAGCTTCACCACCAGCCCGTCCAGCGCATCCGTCATGATGATCTGGCAGCCCAGGCGAGAGGTCTCCTGCAGGTCGAAGGCGAGGTCGAGCATGTCTTCCTCGTCCTCGGTCGCGTCCGCCAGCTTCACATACCAGCCGGCATCCACCACCACATGGCAGGTCGAGCAGGCGAGGCTGCCCTCGCACGCGCCCTCGATATCCACGCCGTGCTTGTGCGCGATCTCGAGCACGGACAGGCCCAGCGGCGCATCCACTTCGCGAGCCACCCCGTTGCGCTCGATGAAGGTCATCTTCGGCATGTGCTACCCTACTCCGCCGCGCCCGCCGCGATGGGCGATGCGTCCTGTCTCAACGCCATGGCCTGGCGCCAGGCGCGTCCCAGCGCCGCGGCGGCCCGGTCCACGTCGGCGGGGGAGGTAAAGCGGCCGATGCCGATGCGCAAGGTGGCGCGCGCGCTGGCCTCCGGCAGGCCGAGGGCCCGCAGCACGTGGCTCGGCTCGATCTCGGCCGAGGAACAGGCCGAGCCGGTGGAGACGCACAGCTCGGGCGCCGCCGCCATGATGGCCTGCGCCGTGACGCCGCCGGGGAAGCCCAGCGAGAGGTTTCCCGCCACGCGCGGCGCCGCCTCGGCATGCAGCGAAAGGCCCGGCACCGCCGCCGCCAGCGCCGCCCACAGCCGCGCCCGCTGCGCGCCGATGCGCGCCGCATCCAGCGCGCCTTCCAGTGCCGCGATGCGCGCCGCCTCGCCCAGCCCCACGATCAGCGGTGCGGGCAGCGTGCCGGAGCGCAGCCCGCGCTCCTGCCCGCCGCCGGAGAACAGTGGCGCGAGCCGCACGCGCGGGCGGCGGCGCACATACAGCGCGCCGATGCCCTTGGGGCCGTAGATCTTGTGGCCGGACAGCGACAGAAGGTCTGCCTGCATCGCGTGCACGTCGAGCGGCACGCGCCCGGCGGCCTGCGCCGCATCGCTGTGGAACAGCGCGCCGTGGCGCCGTGCGATGGCGCCGATCGCCGCCAAATCCTGCACCACGCCGATCTCGTTGTTCACCGCCATCACCGAGACCAGCAGCGTGGGCGCCGCGGCCAGCGTTGCCTCCAGCAGGTCGAGGTCGAGCAGGCCGGTGGCCGTGACCGGCAGGATCACCGGCTCGAACCCCTCGGCCGCCAGGTCGCGCACGCTTTCCAGCACGCATTTGTGCTCGCTCGCCAGCGTCACCACGCGGCGGCGGTCGGTGCCCTGCCCGGCGGCAAAGCGCGTATCCCACCCCGCGCGCGCAAAGCGCGCGACCCCCTTGATCGCCAGGTTGTTCGATTCGGTGGCGCCGGAGGTGAACACCAGCTCGGCCGGCGCCGCGCCGACCAGCGCCGCCACATGCCCGCGCGCGGCTTCCACCGCGGCCTCGGCCTCCCGCCCCATGCCGTGTTCGAGGCTGCCAGGATTGGCGAAGTTCTCCTCCCACCAGGGCCGCATCGCCGCCAGCACGCGCGGATCGACCGGCGTGGTGGCGTGGTTGTCGAGGTAGACGGGGCGGTTCGGGCGGCTCATCGCCCACCCTATGTGGGGCATCAGGCGGCGGGGCGCGAGAGCCTGCCGCGCATCGCGTGCCAAGCGGCCAGGAAGCGCGGCACGGCATCCTCCGCAACGTCCCAGGGCAGCGAGACCCGAATGGCGCAGCCCGCCGCCGCACCGAGGCCCATGGCACGCAGCACCGGGCTTTCCGCCACGCGGCCGGAGGAGCAGGCCGCCCCGGCCGAGACCTGCACGCCCGCGAGGTCAAGCGCGATCAACTGCGTCTCGGCCGGCACGCCGGGCAGGATCAGGTTGGTCGTGTTGGGCAGGCGCGGGGCGCCGGCGCCGGCCACCACGGCGCCGGTTGCCCCGGCCTCGATGGCGTCGCGCAGCCATGCCAGGCGTTGCGCCGCCGCCGGCTGCGCCGCCTGCGCCGCCGCGGCCATGCCGGCGATGGCGGGCAGCGGCTCGGTGCCGCCGCGCCAGCCGCGCTCCTGCCCGCCGCCGGCCACCAGCGGCGCCGGCGCCAGGCCCGGGCGCAGCAGCAGCGCACCCGCCCCCTTCGGCCCGCCCAGCTTGTGGCCCGAGATCGCCAGGCTGTCGGCGCCGACCTCGCGCAGCGACAGCGCGACGCGCCCGGCCGCCTGCACGCCATCCACATGGAGCGCCGCGCCGTGCCGGCGACAAAGCTCGGCCACGGCGGCCAGCGGGTGCAGCACGCCGGTCTCGTTGTTGGCGGCCATGACGCAGACCAGCGCGGCCGCCCCCCCGGCAGACGAAGCCTCCAGCGCCGCCTCCAGCGCCGCGAGGTCCAGCACGCCATCGCGCCCCACCGGCAGGATCGAGGCCCCCGGCGTGGCGGCGACCACGGCGGGGTGCTCGGTGGCACCGCGCAACAGCCGCCGGCCCGGCGCCAGCGCCCCAATGCCTAGAGCATTCGCCTCGGTGCCGCCGGCGGTCAGCACCACATCGGCGGGCGCGGCGCCGAAGCAGGCGGCCAGCGCCTCGCGCGCATGCTCCAGCACCCGCCGCGCGGCGCGCCCGGCGGCGTGGACAGAGCTCGGGTTGCCCGACAGGTCCAGCGCCGCGAGCATGGCTTCGCGGGCCGCGGGGCGCAGCGGTTCGGTGGCGTTGGCGTCGAGATACAGCGGCGCGGCCATGCCGCGCCTATTGCGCCGCCTGGGCCGGGCGGAACAGCTCGGCCTCGTCGCGCGGCGCGGCGGCGCGGCCCAGCACCCGCTGGCCGATCACATCGGCGAGGGTCAGGCCGGCCAGGAACAAGCGGATATGGTCGCCGAGTTCGGCCCAGAGGTCGTGCGTCAGGCAGCGCTGGCCGGCGAGGCAACCGGGCCCGCCCTCCTCGCAGCGGGTGGTGTGGATGGGCTCGTCCACCGCCTCGACGATGGCGGCGATGGAGATGGCCTGGGAAGGCAAGGCGAGGCGATAGCCGCCGCCCGGCCCGCGGGCCGAGGCCACCAGCCCGGCGCGGCGCAGCGGTGCAAACAGTTGCTCGAGATAGGCGAGGGAGAGGTGCTGCGCCTGCGCGATCTCGGCCAGGCTCACCTGGCGGCGGCTGACGCCCTCGGAGTCGCTGCGCTCGCGCGCGGCGAGTTCGACCATGGCCATGACGGCGTAGCGGCCGCGGGTGGAGAGTCTCACAGGCGCCTCGCGCGTTGCGTGCATGCCCCGGCGGGCAGCACCCGCGCAGGGGGAATGGCCGGGCACCGGCAAGCCCGAGGGGCAGGGTTTCCTCTGTCCAGACGCAGGAACATACGCGCCATGCCGTGAATCCGATATGAAACCGGGCAGCCCCTGACCTATATTGCGGCCACCCTGGGGCTCGGGAGCCCGCCCCGGGGTGCCCATGGGCGCGGACCCCGCCGCACCCGCACGAGCCTGGACCGAAGCCGAACCCTGCGACGCGCTGCCGCAGCCCAAGGCTATTGACCCTGGCCCGCCCCGTCAACGACGGGCCGGCGCCGGGGGTGGACCGGTTCATGAAGGGCGCGCCGCAACGTCGGCGCAGGTGGCGCCCGAAACAGTTTCGAGGCGCGCGCCCCCGCGCGTGCCTCGCGGCTTGGCGTTCCGTGCCGCGCTGGGGCCATCCCGGCGGCGCGGGGCCCGCAACCTGGACTGGATCAAACGAGCGATGCCTGAAGTCATGTTCGCTGGGCCTGATGGCCGACTCGAAGGCCGTTACCACCACGCCAAGCAGGCGCATGCGCCCGTGGCGCTGATCCTGCACCCGCATCCGCTGCATGGCGGCACCATGAACAACCGCGTGGTCCACGCGCTGTACCAGCGCTTCCAGGCGATGGGCTTCTCCACGCTCCGCTTCAATTTCCGCGGCGTCGGCCGCAGCCAGGGCCGCTACGATGGCGGGATCGGCGAAATCTCCGATGCGGCCGCGGCGCTCGATTTCCTCCAGGCGGTCAACCCGGCCGCCTCCTCGCTGTGGGTCGCGGGCTATTCCTTCGGCTCCTATGTCGGGATGCAGCTGCTGATGCGCCGGCCGGAGATGGGCGGCTTCGTCAGCATCAGCGCGCCCGCCAGCCACTATGATTTCGGCTTCCTCGCCCCCTGCCCCTGCAACGGCCTGATGCTGCACGGCGCGGATGACGAGTTGGTGCCCGAGAACAGCGTGCGGAAGCTGGTGGACAAGCTGAACACGCAGAAGGGCATCAAGATCGACTACCGCGTGATGCCCGGCGCCGGCCACATCTTCACCCCGCCCCAGGCCGAGCAGGTGGCCGAGGCCGCGGAAGATCACGTGATGGCCACGCTGAACCGCAGCCGTCTGGCGCTGGCTGCGGATTAAAAATCCGCAGCTTTCTTGGCGCCCTCAGGCGGCGGGCGGGCGCATCCGCGCCCTTGCCTTGCGCGCCGACGCGCTGTCCCGCGGGCGGCAAACGCGGTCTGCGCGCGGCGCCCTTCGGGCGCTGAAAAGGTGGTGGCGCGGCGCCGCGCCGCTACAGCAGCGGGCCCACCATCCGCCCGCCCCGCAAGGGCGCCGGCGCGCCGGTGGTGCCCGGGAAGGTCAGCGGCAGGCCAGCGCTGACCCGTGCGGCCAGCACGCCGAAGGCCTGCGCCTCCAGCGCATCGCCATTCCAGCCCACCACCTCCACCGCCCGCACCGGCTCGACCAGCGCCGAGGCCAGGGCGCGCATCATCGCCGGGTTGCGCCGGCCTCCCCCCGCCACCAGCCATTGCACCGGCGGTTCCGGGAAGTGCCGCGCCGCCGCCGCCACGCAGACCGCGCAGAAGGCCACCAGCGTCGCCGCGCCATCCGCCGGGTTCAGCCGCGCCGCGCCCGCCTCCCGCAGCGCGCGGTCGAAATCCAGCCGGTCGAGCGATTTGGGCGGCGGCGCCGCCAACCAGGGCTCGCCGAGCAGCCGCGCCAGCACGCCGCCATCCACCTGCCCGGCCAGCGCCAGCTTGCCGTCGCGGTCATAGGCCTCGCCGGTGGCATGGCGCGCCCAATCGTCCAGCGGGCCATTCGCCGGCCCGGTGTCGAAGGCCACCAGCGTGCCATCGGCGCCGATCCAGGTGACGTTGCCGACGCCGCCGAGGTTCAGCACCGCCAGCGGCTTCGGCAGGTCGCGCGCCAGGGCGGCGTGCACCACGGGCACCAGCGGCGCGCCCTGCCCGCCAGCCGCCACATCGGCGCTGCGGAAATCATAGGCCACCGAAAGCCCGGTCTCGCGCGCCAGCCGCGCCGCATCGCCGACCTGCCAGGTGAAGCCGGCGTTACGCGCCATGCCGGGCTGCGCCGGCAGCACGCCCCCCGGCCTGACCGGCCGATGCAGGATGGTCTGGCCGTGGAAGCCGATGAGGTCCGCCGGCCAGCCGATGGCGCGCACGGCGTCCACATGCCGCGCCGTCAGCCGCGCCACGCAATCGCGCAGGAAGGGATCGTCCTCCGCCAACCCCGCCGCGCGGTCCAGCAGCGTCCGCAAATCCCGCCGCAGCGCGGGCTCATAGGGCAGCGTCAGCGTCGGGCCCAGCCGGCCGATCGCCTCCCCATCCGTTTCCACCCAGGCGGCATCCACCCCATCGAGCGAGGTGCCGCTCATCAGCCCTATGGTTCGCAGCATTTTGCCACCGTGCTACGCCACCGCGCCCACCGGAAGACCCCGACGCCCCGCATGACCAACACACGCGATTTCCTGCACGAGGCCCAGACCCGCGGCTTCATCCACCAGGTGACCGACGCCGAGGCGCTGTCGGCGCGGCTGCGCTCAGGCCCTGTCGCCGGCTATATCGGCTTCGACTGCACGGCCGACAGCCTGCATGTGGGCAGCCTGGTGCAGATCATGCTGCTGCGGCTGATGCAGGCCACCGGCCACAAGCCCGTGGTGCTGATGGGCGGCGGCACCACCAAGGTGGGCGATCCGTCCTTCCGCGACGAGGCGCGCCCGCTGTTGGACGACGCGCAGATCGAGGCCAACAAGGCCGGCATCCGCAAGGTGTTCGATGCCTTCCTGCGCTTCGGCGAGGGGCCCGCCGATGCCATCATGCTCGACAACGCCGCATGGCTGGACGCGCTGCTGTATGTGCCGTTCCTGCGCGACATCGGCCGGCATTTCTCCGTCAACCGCATGCTGAGCATGGACAGCGTGAAGCTGCGCCTGGACCGCGAGCAGAACCTCAGCTTCCTCGAATTCAACTACATGCTGCTGCAGGCCTATGATTTCCTGGAACTGTCGCGCCGCCACCAGGTGGCGCTGCAGATGGGCGGCTCCGACCAGTGGGGCAACATCGTGATGGGCACCGACCTGTGCCGGCGTATTGATGGCAAGGAGGCCTTCGGCATCACCACGCCGCTGATCACCACGGCCTCCGGCGCCAAGATGGGCAAGACGGCGCAGGGCGCGGTGTGGCTGAACGCCGAGCGCGTCAGCCCCTACGACTACTGGCAGTTCTGGCGCAACACCGAGGATGCCGATGTCGGCCGCTTCCTCGGCCTGTTCACCGAACTGCCGATGGGCGAGGTGCGGCGCCTCGCCGCGCTGGCCGGCGCCGAGATCAACGACGCGAAGAAGGTGCTGGCCACCGAGGCCTGCGCCCTGCTGCACGGCCGGTCCGCCGCCGAGGCCGCCGCCGAGACGGCGCGCCGCACCTTCGAGGAAGGCGAGGCGGCAGGAAGCCTGCCCAGCATCGCCACCGCCCTGCCGGCCAGCGTGGTGGATCTGCTGGCCGAGGCGAAGTTCGTCGCCAGCAAGGGCGAGGCGCGGCGCCTGATCAAGCAGAATGGCGTGCGCCTGAACGATGCGCCGGTGGCCGACGAGGCCGCGATGGTGACGCCTGCCGACCTGCGGGAGGGCGCGGCGAAGCTCTCGCTCGGCAAGAAGCGGCACATCCTGGTGCGCCCGGCCGGGTGAGCATCCTGCGGCGGTTCGGCGGCATTGCGGCGGCGCTGATCGGCGTGGCCGTGGTTGCCTACACCTTCGGCCTGCACATCGTGCCGCCGGGCAACACCGGCTGGATGCTGACCGGCACGATCGGGCCGGACCCGGTGCAGTACTGGCTCGGCTACACCTTCTTCAAGGCTGGCCCCTGGCTGTGGCCGCCGGGCCTGACTCCGCGCTGGGGGATCGAGATCGGGTCCTCGATCTTCTATTCCGATTCCATCCCGCTGCTGGCCTTCGCCTTCAAGGCGCTGCACCCGGTGGTGGAGGTGCCGCAATACTGGGGCTTCTGGCTGTTCGCCTGCGGCGCGCTGCAGGGCTACCTCGCCTGGCGGCTGCTCGGCCTCATCACCGCGGATCCGCTGACGCGGCTGGCGGGCGCGGCGCTGTTCGTGCTGCAGCCCACGCTGCTGAACCGGATGGGCGGGCATTTTGCGCTGTCGGCGCATTTCCTGCTGCTCGCCGGGCTTTACCTGTGCCTCACCGAGGCACCGCGGGCGCGACGCATCGCATCCTGGGCGGGGCTGATCCTCGCCGCCTCGCTGATCCACTCCTACCTGCTGCCGATGACGGCGGGGCTCTGGGCCGCCGATTGGCTGGCGCGGGCGGTGCGGCAGGACCGGCGGCTCGCGCTCTCGGGCATCGAGGCGCTGGCGGTGCCGGGCGCCGGCGTGCTCGGCCTCTACCTCGCCGGCTTCTTCGCGCTCAGCGCCGGGCTGGGCGGCACCTGGGGCGGCTATGGGCAGATGCAGCTCGACCTGCTGGCCCCCTTCGACCCGCCGCCCTGGGGCCGCTTCCTGCCGGACCTGCCGGGGCCCGACCATTGGGAAACGGGGCATTCCTATCTCGGCCTGGGCGCGCTGCTGCTTGTGGCGGCAGGCGCGCTTGCGGCTTTGCTGCGCCCGCGAAGCTGGCTGGCGCGCCGCTGGCCGCTGGTGCTGGCCGTCCTCGGCATGCTGGCCATCGCCGTGAGCCACAACGTCTCGATCGGCGGGCGCGTCTTCGCGCTGGCCACGCCCTCGCCCGGCGTGCTGGCCATCGCCGATGCGCTGCGTGCCTCGGAGCGCTTCTTCTGGCCGTTCCTTTACGCGCTGCTGTTCGGCGCCATGGCGGCGCTCGTGGCGGCCATCGGCGCGCGGCGCGCTGGCCTGGTACTGGCGCTGCTGGTGGTGGTGCAGGCGATCGACATGCAGCCGGGCTTCGCGCGGCTGGCGCGCTATTTCCCGGCGGGCCCCGCCGTGGCGCCGCTGCGCCTGGCCGACCCGTTCTGGCTGGACGCCACGCGCCACTATGCGCGCATCCGCCTCGCCCCCACCGGCATGCAGGCGAAGCACTGGGAGGAGGTGGCCGTGCTGGCCGCGACGCGCGGCCTCACCACCGATGCCGTCTACCTCGCGCGGCTCGATCCCGGCCGCGTCGCGGCGCTGAACGAAGCGACGCTGGCGCGGCTGCGGGTGGGCCGGCACGAGGCGGGCAGCCTCTATGTGCTGGGCGACGACACGATGCTGGACGCCGCGCGCGCCGGGCTGGACCCGGCCCGCGACCTGCTCGCCCGCTTCGACGATCTGTGGGTGCTGGCGCCGGGCTGGCTGGCGCGCTGATGCCCGAGCGCTAAGGTTAGAACGTGCGGCGGTTGCAGGCCGCCGAGGCCGCGAATGCGGCGCAGCCAAGCGGCCGGAGGGCCGCGCCGGCGATTGAGGCGCCAATCATGACTACGGCGAAGCCGGCTGCTGGCCGATGCCGAAGATGCCGCGCAGGAAGCCCGGTGTCAGCGCCGCCAGCGGGTTCACCGAAACGGCCGGGTCATCCGCCGGACCGTTCAGCCGGAAGGTGGCGGCGAACAGCCCGCCGCCGGTCTCGGGCGAGAAGATGCGCCCCAGCAGCGGGATGTTGCCCAGCAGCGAGTTGAAGAAATAGGCCGGCACGATGGTGCCCTCCACCGCCAGGCGGCGGGTGCGGCGGTTCATCGTGCCCTTCGCCGTCAGGCCGAGCGAGGCCGAGAAGGCGCGCGCCTCCTCCAGCGTCAGCGTCTCAGGCGTCAGGGTGAAGGGCGCCACCAGGCGGGCGAAGCCGAGGCCCGTGCCGGACAGCGCCTCGACCAGCCCATACAGCGTCATCGCCTGCAACAGCTTGGCGAAGCCCGGCGCGTTGCGCACCGCGAAATCGCTCATCTCCGCGGTGCCGCGCAGCGCCGCGCCGGGGCGGTTGCTCTCGAACTGCGCCTCCAGCGAAAGCCGCCCGCCCTCCAGGTGGCGCAGCACGTCGAAGCTTTCCAGCAGCGCGCCGGCATCCTCGGCCGTCAGGCGCAGGCTGCGCCCAGCGCCGGAAGGGGCGATCAGCGCCTCGAAGGCCCCGCGCGGGCCGGCGCGGCCGCTGATGCGCCCTTCCCGCACCACGCCCAGCGCATCCACCTGCCCGCGCGCCTCCACCGCCGCCAATTCGCGCTGCGGGCCCAGCAGCACGCGTTCGAAGCGCGCCTCCAGCGCAAAGGCCGGGCCGCGGTCGGACTCCGCGCCGCGCGCCTCGGCCGGGCTGTCATCGGCGAGCGCGCGGCGCAGATCCAGCGCCGGGCCGCGCAGCGTCACCGCCCAGGGCCCTTCCGGGCGGGCCGGGGGCCGTGCCTCGGCGACGAAGCGGCTGCCCTCGATCACCGCCTCGTTCACCGTCACGCGCTCGATGCGCGTGCCCCGGCCGAAGGCGGCATTGCCGCGCAGCAGCAGCGAGGGCGCCTCGGCACGGAAACTCTCGATCGCCTCCAGCGCCTCGCCATTCATGCGCAGCACGAGGTCCGCGCCGGCATTCTGCCCGGCGGGCTTCGCCCAGCCGAGCGGCGGCAGCGCCAGCGTGGCCTCGCGCAACTCGGCGCGCACCGCGACGCGGCCCGCACCGCTGCGCCGCCTTTCGCTGCGCACATCGAGGCCGACCGGGCCGCGCACCAGCTCCTCCGTCGCCAGGCCGAGCGCGGCGAGGGTGCGGGCATCGGTGCGCGTGCTCACCGTCTCGCGCATCACCACCTGGGTCGGCGGGCCGGCGCGGAAATCCATCTCCACGCCGATCCGCGCCGCGATCTCGGCCAGCGTGGCGGTGCCGTTGGCGCGCAGCCCCTCATTGTCCACCGTCAGCTCGAACTGCCCGCGTTCCAGCGGGCGGCCCATCAGCACGTCGGCCATGCGCACGTCGCGCAGCCGCGCCTGGGCGCGCACGCGCAGCTGCTCCACCGGCAGGTCGGCCAGCAGCGGGAAGGCGATGCTGACGCGCCCCTCCATGCTGCCGCGCGGGTCCTTGATGGGCAGCGGCCGGCGCTCGAACAGGCGCAGGCGCGGGTGCTGCACCACCGCCAGCACATCCGGCACCGGCCCGGCCAGCTGCAGTTGGATGTCGGCGCTCTCGATCCCGGCCTCCGGCAGCAGGAAGCGCACCGTGCCCTCGCGCAGCTGCACGCCACCCTGGCGCCCGCCGGTGACGCGCAGCGCCACCTCGCGCAGCCCGAAGCTGAGGCTGCCCTGCGCGCGTTCGGCCGGCGGCACCGGGCGCAGCCAATGCACCGTGGCGTCGCTGACCTCCAGCGTGCCGCTCAGCGCCGTGACGCGCAGCGCCGAGAAATCCGCCGGCACCTCGGCCGTGGCCTCCCATTGGCCGTTGCGCGCCATGCCCGCCGTCAGGTTCTCGACCAGCCAGCCGCGCTCGCTGTCGCGGATGCCGGCGGGCCAGTGGCGGCCGAGTTCGGCCAGGTTCAGCGCATCCAGGCCGAGGCGCAGCGTGGCGCGCCAACCCTCGGCACCCTGCACCGCATCGGCCGTGGCCGTCAGCACCGGCGCCGCGGGCCCGGCCAGGCGCAGCCGGGCGCGCGGCATGGCGAGGCCCGCCGCCGCCAGCGTGACCAGCGCCTCGCCCTCGGCGATGGCGATGCGCCGGCCCTGGCCGAGGTCGAGATGCCCCGCGCCGAGGCCAAGCACCGCCTGCCCGGCCATCAGCACGCCCGCGGCATTCAGCCGCCCGCCGATCTCGAGCCGCGCCGGCGCGTCCAGCGCGGCCAACGCCGCCAGCGCCGGCGCGTGGCCGGCCAGCGCCGCCGGGCTCAGGGCGGGGATGGTCAGGGTGAAATCCCCCTCGGCCGGGGTGCCGGCGAATTCGCCGCGCAGGCTGGCGGCCACCGCCTGGTCGCCCAGCCGCAGCAGGCCGCGCGCCTGCAGGGCGATGCCGCCCGCCGGCAGGCGCCGCAGCTCGATCATCGGGGCGTCCAGCACCCAGGTGCCGCCGAGCGCCGCATCCTCGACACTCACGCGCCCGCCCGCGATGCGCAGCCGCGCCAGCGCGCCGAGCGGCGTGTCGTCGCCCGGCGGGTGCATCATCTCGGCCAGCAGCCCTTCCAGCGCCGAAGCACCGCCGCGCGCCTCGGCGGCGTCCGCGGCCGGCGGCGCGCCAAGGCCGAGGCCCATCCGGCCCTCGGCATCGCGCCACAGCCGCAGCACCGGCTGCTGCAATTCCAGCACCCGCGGCGCCAATTCGCCGCGCAGCAGCCAGGGCAGCGACAGCGACAGCGTGGCATCGGGCAATTCCGCCTGCGCCACGCCATCGGCGCCGCGCATGGCGACGCGGCTGAGGCGCAGTTCCACCGGCGTCAAATGCCCCTCGCGCCAGCCCTGCCAGGCGATGCTGGCCTGGCCGATCTCAAGACGGCTCGGGCTGTCCGGCGCATTCGCCTGCGCCTCGATCGCGCGCGCCAGGAAATCCAGCTCCAGCGGCCCCTGCGCCAGCCGCCAGGCGGCCAGCCCGCCGGCCAGCAGCAGCAGCACCGCCAGGCCGAACAGAAGTTGCGCCCAGCGATGCGCCTCGCGCGCCACTTGACCGGCGACCCGCCTCACCGCTTCCCTGCCCTGCCATGCCGAAGCCCCGCGCGCCGGCGCCCGCCGCCCCCTTCCGCGACCCGTCCCGCCTGCCCCGCCCCTTCGACGCGGAGGCGGCCGAGCGGCTGGCCACCCGCTTCGCCGAGCGCGGCGCGGCCGAGCGCGCCTTCGCCACCGGCACGCCGGGGGCCGCGCTGCTGGCGGCACTCGGCGGCCACAGCCCCTATCTGGCGGACCTCGCCCTGCGCGAGGCCGCGACGCTGCAGCGCCTGGTGGACCGCGGCCCCGATGCCGCCTTCGCCCTGGCGCTGGACCCGCTGGGCCGGGCCGACCCCACGGCGACGCGGGCCGGCGTGGCGGTGCTGCTGCGCCAGGCCAAGCGCCAGGCCGCGCTGATCGCCGCCGCTGCCGACCTCGCCGGGCTGTGGCCGCTCGACCGCGTGACGGGCGCGCTGTCGGACCTCGCAGACGCCGCCACCGACTATGCCTGCGCGCATCTGCTGCGGGAGGCGCAGGCCCGCGGCGACCTGAAGCTGGCCGGCGGCGCCGCGCGGCATGATCCCCGGGCCACGGGCAAGGGCTCCGGCCTGATCGTGCTCGGCATGGGCAAGCTCGGTGGGCGCGAGCTGAACTATTCGTCCGATATCGACCTCATGGTGCTCTACGATCCCGACGCCGCAACCTACGACGCGGACCGGGCCGGCGCCATCTATGTGCGCCTGGCGCGCGACCTTGTGCGGCTGCTGGAGGAGCGGACGGAGGATGGCTACGCCTTCCGCACCGATCTGCGCCTGCGCCCCGACCCGGCGGCGACGCCGCTGGCCGTCAGCCTGCCGGCCGCCATCGTCTACTACGAGAGCATGGGCCAGAACTGGGAACGCGCCGCCATGATCAAGGCGCGCCCGGTGGCCGGCGACCGCGCGCTGGGCGAGCTTTTCCTGCGCGAGATCCGCCCCTTCGTCTGGCGCCGGCACCTCGATTTCGCGGCGATGGCCGACATCCATTCCATCAAGCGGCAGATCCACGCCCACAAGGCGCATCGCGGCGCGCATGCCGAGGTGCAGGTGGCCGGGCACGATGTGAAGCTCGGCCGCGGCGGCATCCGCGAGATCGAGTTCAGCACCCAGGTGCTGCAGCTGATCTGGGGCGGGCGCGACCCCGGGCTGCGCGACCCGACAACCCTCGGCGCGCTCGTCTCGCTCGCCGCCGCCGGCAAGATCGAGCGTCGCGCCGCCGCCGACCTCGCCGATGCCTACGTTTTCCTCCGCCATGTCGAGCATCGCCTGCAGATGGTGGCGGACCGCCAGACGCACCGCCTGCCGGAGGATGCCGAGGGGCTGGCGCGCATCGCCTCCTTCATGGGCTTCGCCACCGCCGAGGATTTCGCCGCCGCGCTGACCGGCCACCTGACGCGCGTGGAGCGCCGCTATTCCAGCCTGTTCGAGGCCGAGCCCGACCTCTCGGCCGGCAACGGCCAGGCGGGCGACCTGGTGTTCACCGGCGTGGAGGATGACCCCGCGACGCTGGAGACGCTGCGCCGCCTCGGCTTCCAGAACCCGAGTGCCTTGGCCGGCCTGGTGCGCGGCTGGCACCATGGCCGCACCCGCGCCACCCGCAGTGCGCGCGCGCGCGAATTGCTGACGCAGCTGATGCCCGCGCTGCTGGCCGCCTTCGGCCGCCAACAGCAGCCCGACGCCGCGCTGATGCGCTTCGATGCGGCGCTGTCGGGCATGCAGGCCGGCGTGCAGGCGTTGAGCCTGCTGGCGCGCAACCCCGCGCTGCTCGAACGGCTCGCCTTCGTGCTGAGCGCCGCGCCGCAGCTGGCCGACCATTTCGCGCGAAACGCCGCCGCCATGGACGGGCTGCTGGCCGGCATCGCCGCCGTAGGCCCCGACCGCACCGAGACGCTGCCCGCGCTGGTGAAGGATGCGCGCTTCCTGGAGGAGGCGCTGGAAGCCGCACGCCGCCTGGTGGTGGAGCGGAAATTCGAGATCGACGCCGCGGCGCTGGACGGCACGCTGGATGCCGATGCCGCCGGCCACGCGCGCAGTGACCTGGCCGATGCCGCCATCGCCGCGCTGCTGCCCCGCGTGGCGCAGGATTTCGCCGACCGCCACGGCAAGGTGGCGGGCGGCGCGCTCGGCGTGGTGGCGCTGGGCAAGCTCGGCGCGCGCGACATGCTGCCGGCCTCCGACCTCGACCTGATCCTGATCTACGACCACGCAGCGAGCGCGCAGGAAAGTGCGGGCGGCGCACGGGCGCTGCCGGCCAGCCTGTATTTCGCGCGGCTGGCCAACCAGCTGGTGGGCGTGCTGACGGCGCCGGGCGCCGAGCGGCGGCTGTATGACGTGGACATGCGGCTGCGGCCCTCGGGCTCGAAGGGGCCGGTCGCCGTCTCGCTCGGCGCCTTCACGCGCTACCACGCCGAAAGCGCGTGGACGTGGGAGCGCATGGCGCTGATGCGCGCACGCTTCGTCGCCGGCCCGCCGGCGCTGCGCCGGCGCGTGGAGGCCGCGATCAGGGCGGCGCAGACCCGCCCGGCCGATCCCGCGGAAGTGCTGGCCGATGCCGCGGCGATGCGCGCGCGCATGCTGCGCGACCTGCCCGCCGACGGCCCCTGGGACGTGAAGCTGATGCCGGGCGGGCTGGTGGAGGTGGAGTTCATCGCCCAGGCGCTGCAGGTGGCGCATGCGCATCGCCTGCCGGCGCTGTTGACGCCCACCAGCCGGACCGCGCTGGCCGCGCTGGCCAAGGCGCGGCTGCTGGATGGCGAGGAAGCCGCCGGGCTGATCGCCGCCGAGCGGCTGTGGCGCGCCATCCTGGCGCATCTGCGCCTGACGGTGGGCCGCTGGCCGGAGGAGACGCTGCCCGAGCCCGTGGCCTCGGCGCTGCTGGGCGCGGTGGGCGCGCTGCTGCCGGCGCCGCCGGTTGACCAGGCGGCGTTGCGCGCTCAGATGCGGCTGGCCGCGGCGCGGGTGCGCGAAAGCTTCACCCGTCGCATCGGCGCCCTCTGACCCGGCGCGCCTGCGCCACCCACCGGAGATGCCCGCCCGCATGCCGACGCCGAAGAAGCCCGCCGCCCCGACCAAGGCAGCCGCCAAGCCCGCGCCCGCCAAGGCAGCGACCAAGCCCGCGCCGAAGGCCAGCGCGCCCAAGGCGCCGCCGCCGCCCGCCGCCACGTCGGCCGGCCCCGCCGAGGGCGCCCTCGCCCCCGATTTCAGCATGACGGCCTCGGGCGAGCGGGTGGTCAGCCTCGCCACGCTGAAGGGCAAGCCCTTCCTGCTGTATTTCTACCCCAAGGCCGATACGCCCGGCTGCACGAAGCAGGCCTGCGGCGTGCAGGAGGCGCTGCCCGCGCTCGGCAAGCTCGGCCTCACCATCATCGGGGTCTCGCCGGACCCGATGAAGCCGATCGAGAAATTCGCCGCCAAATACAACCTCACCTTCCCGCTGGCCTCCGACGAGGACCACAAGGTGGCCGAGGCGTATGGCGTCTGGGTGGAGAAATCCATGTATGGCAAGACCTACATGGGCATGGAGCGCAGCAGCTTCCTCGTCGGCGCCGATGGCAAGGTCGTGCGCGTCTGGCGCAAGGTGAAGCCCGAGGCGCATGCGGCCGAGGTGCTGGCGGCGGCCAAGGCGCTGTGATGTCGGACGCCGAGGGGCAGGTGGAGGGCGGCGGGCCGGCGGCGGAAACCCTGCCGCTCAGCGCCGATGCGGTGCTCTGGGCCTTCCGCCTGCTGCTCGGCCGCGATCCCATCGGCAACGAGGTGGAAGCCCACCGCGTGCTGCCGAGCCTCGACTACATCCGCACCGCCTTCGCCAACCACGCCGAGTTCCGCGAATTCTTCGACGCCGCGCTGGATGGCAAGGTGGCCTACCAGATGCCGCTGTTCCTGCTGCGCCGGCCGGCCGCGCCCGCTTTGCCCTGGCGCTTCGAGCCGCCGAGCATCGACGCGCCGGTCAGCCAGTTCTGCACCAGCGCGCAATTCGACGAGCCCGCCTTCGCCGAGATCGCCGAGGCCTTCGCCACGCCGCTGGTGCGCACGCGGCGGCTCTGGCAGCAATGCTTCATCGTCTCGGTGCTGGCCACCGCCGGGCTGATCGGCCCGGGCCGCCGGGCGCTGGGCTTCGGCGTCGGGCGGGAACGCATCCCCGCGCTGCTGGCCTCGCGCGGGGTTGAGGTGACAGCCACCGACCTCTTGCCGCCCGGCGCGCCGCTGGAGCGCCACCTGACGACGCGGCGATCGCACCTGTTCTTCCCCGAGATCCTCCACCTCGAGGATTTCGAGCAGCTGGTCGAATTCCGTCCGCTCGACATGAACGCCCTGCCGGCCGACCTGGAAGGCGGCTTCGATTGCTGCTGGTCGGCTTCGGCGGTCGATCGGCTGGGCTCCATCGCGCGCGCCACCGCCTTCATCGAGGCCAGCCTGGCGCCGCTGCGCCCGGGCGGCGTCGCGGTGCACACCATGGCGTTCAACCTCTCGAGCAACAGCGTCACGGCCGAGGGCGAGGAGCTTTCGGTGCTGCGTCGTTGCGACATCGAGGCGCTGGCCGAGGCGCTGGTCGCCGCCGGCCACAGCGTGGACGCGCTGAACTTCCACCCCGGCGCCGATGCCGAGGACGAGGCCATCACCGCCGCGCCGGACGGCCCGCCGCGCACCAAGCAGCGGCTGAACGCGCTGGTCATCGGCATCTTCGGCCTGGTGGTGCGCAAGGGCGGCTGAGAGGTGGCGGCCCCCGCCGCCTTCTGCCGCCGCATCCCCTCGGCTATCGTGCCGCACCAAACGGAGAGACCGGATCGGATGCTGCGCAATATCGGGCGGGCCCTGGCGCGCCTCAGGGGCGAGCCCACGCGGCAACCGCAGCCCGCGCCGGACGCCGCGCCGACGCCCGCGATGTTCGCCACACCGCCCAGCGTCTATCTCGGCGACTACACGGCGCTGACGCTGCTGGAGCGCCGGTTGATGATCTTCGTCGACACCCGCGGCACCGACGTGGCGCCGCACCTGCTGATGCGCGGCTACTGGGAGCGCAACTACACCACGCTGTTCGAATCCTTGATCCGCCCGGGCGACACGGTGCTCGACCTCGGCGCCAATCTCGGCGTCTATGCGCTGCTGGCGGCCGCCGCCACCGGGCCGAGCGGGCGCGTGCACGCCTTCGAGCCGAATGCCCGCTATGCCGAGCTCATCTTCCGCTCGCTTGCCGTCAACGGCTTCGGCGGCCATGCACAGGTGCACGACATCGCGGTGGGTGAGGCCGAGGGCGTGGCGGAGCTGCTGTTCACCTGGGGCTGGGGCGGCGGCGGGCATCTGTCGGTGGCGCCGGGCGCGGTGCCACCGGGGGCCGAGATGCGCGCCTGCCGCGTTGCCGCGCTGGATACGCTGTTCGCCGATCCGGGCTTCACCGTCGATGTGATCAAGATGGATGTGGAGGGCGCCGAGGGGCGCGCGCTGCGCGGCATGTGGCAGTTGCTGGAACGCTCGCCGGACCCCAGGGTGATCTTCGAATTCGCCCCGGCCATGCTGGAAGCCCAGGGCGTGGGTGCCGAGGAGTTGATCTACCTGTTCTCCGAACTCGGCTTCCGCTTCTGGTCCATCGGCCCCCGTTCGGAGCTGACGCCGGTGACCGGCGCCGCGCTCACCGCCATGGGCGATGGCGTGCGCAACATCCTGGCGGCGCGCGGCGCGCCGCTGCCACCGCCGCGGGGGCCACGCGCATGACCACCCCAACAACCCGGCCCGCCCCTTCGCCCGCCGCCGTCTCGGCCGGCGTGCTCATCACCTGCGCGGTGCTGTCGGCCGCGCTCGCGATGGGGATGCGCAACAGCTTCGGCCTGTTCCTGGCGCCGATGACCGAGGCCTTCGCGTGGTCGGCCTCCGGCTTCGCCTTCGCCATCGCGCTGCAGGTGCTGCTGAACGGCGCCTTCTCGCCCTTCGCGGGGCAGCTGGCGGATCGCTTCGGCGGGCGGGCGGTGGTGATGGGCGGGGCGGTGCTCTACGCCATCGGCATCCTCGGCATGGCGCTGAGCCAGGGGCTCGGCCTGTTCACCTTCTTCGCCGGCCTCGTGATGGGCGCCGCGGTCTCGGCCGCGGGCATGCCGGTGATCGTCGCCTCGCTGGCACGCATGCTGCCCGACAACCAGCGCGGCCGCGCCGTGGGGCTGGGTACCGCGGGCTCCTCCTTCGGGCAGTTCCTGGTGGTGCCGGTGGCGGGGCTGGGCATCGCCGGCCTGGGCTGGCAGGCCACGCTGCTGGCGATGGCGGCGGTGGCGCTGCTGATGATCCCGCTCGCCCTGCCGCTGGATGGCCGGCCCGCGCCGCCGGCCGCCGCGCAGACCGAGGAATCGGCGCGCGACGCGCTGGCCCGCGCCTTCCGCACGCCGACCTTCTACTTCCTGTTCTTCGGCTTCTTCGTCTGCGGCATGCATGTGTCCTTCCTCACGGTGCACCTGCCCGGCTTCGTGCATTCCTGCGGCCTGCCGCTGGCCGTCGGCGCCGGGGCGATCGGGCTGATCGGGCTGTTCAACGTGGCGGGTTCGCTGGCGGCGGGCGAATTGTCGCAGCGCTGGAAGCGGCGCGAATTGCTGGTGGGCATCTACGCCGCCCGCGGCGTGCTGATGACGGTCTTCATGCTGGCGCCGAAAACCACCGAGACGGTGCTGCTGTTCTCCGCCGCGATGGGCCTGCTCTGGCTGTCCACGGTGCCGCCCACGGTGGCGCTGGTGGCGCGCAATTTCGGCACGCGCTGGCTGGCGACGCTGTTCGGCCTCGTCTTCCTCGGCCACCAGATCGGCGGTTTCTGTGGCGCCTTCCTGGGCGGCCTCGTGCTGGACCTCACAGGCTCCTACGACGCGATGTGGAGCCTCTCGATCGGCGCGGCCGCCTTCGCCGCGCTGATCCACCTGCCGGTGAAGGACCCCGCGCCCGCCCCCCGCCCCGCCACGGCGTGACGCGCCGAGGGTTGGCCGAACGGCAGGGTTCGGGGTTACAGTGTCGGCCTTAGGGTCGCGGAGAGACGGGATGCGACGAGGTTTCATGGTCTTGGCCGCGGCGCTGGCGCTGGGCGGCAGCGTTATGGCCCAGCCCGGCGGCGATCCGCCGCATGCCTGGGTGTTCGGCTCCTGGACCGGCGGCGTCTTCCCGCCCGGCGAGACATCCGGCCCGCGCTGCACCGGCCAGCCCAGCGTGATCTTCACGCGCGACGTGGTGATGCGCGTCTCGGTCTTCGACGTGGCCTATCGGCAGCGGCTGATCGAGACGGTGGCGAGTGGCGCCGATGCGCTGGAATTCCGCTTCGTGCAGGCGCCGGCGCAGCAGGGGCCGCTGGGCGCGCGGCTGCCGCCGGATGTCGGCTTCGGCTGCCCCGGCGGGCCCAATTCGCTGCGCGTGGAGCGGCGCGGGCCGAACGAGATCGTCTTTCCCAACTGCGCCGAATTCCCCTCGCCGCTGCTGCGCTGCGTCGGCGATTGATGCCTCATCCCGCGGAGCGTGACCGCTCCGCCCTCAGTCGCCGGCGCGCGCATCCGCGCGCTTGGCTGCGCGCCACTTGGCGCGGCGGCCGTTCGGCCGCTCGCCCGCTTTCAGCGGGCGCAAGCTCCGATCAATGGGATTTGGCATGACCATCAAGCGCATCGCGCTGATCCACGCGCTGCGGCATTCGCCGCCGCCGATCGAGGCGGCGTTCCGCGCGCTGTGGCCCGAGGCGCGGCTGATGAACCTGCTGGATGACAGCCTCTCGGCCGACCTCGCACGCGATGGCGCACTCACGCCCGCCATGGGTGCCCGCTTCCGCGCGCTGGCCGGCTACGCCATCGGCACCGGCGCCGAGGCCATCCTGTTCTCCTGCTCGGCCTTCGGGCCCTGCATCGAGGCCGTGGCGCGCGAGCACGCGCCGATCCCCGTGCTGAAGCCGAACGAGGCCGCCATCGAGGAAGCGCTGGCGCACGGGCCGCGCATCGGCCTGCTGGCCAGCTTCCCGGGCACGCTGGCCTCGATGCCCGCCGAATTCCCCCCCGGCGCCACGGTGGTTCCCTGCCTGGCCGAGGGCGCGCTGGCCGCGCTCGATGCCGGCGACCTGGCGGCACATGACGGGCTGGCGGCCGAGGCGGCGAAGCGCCTTGTGGGGTGCGACGTGGTGCTGCTCGGCCAGTTCAGCCTGGCCCGTGCGGCGCCCGCGGTTGCCGCCACCACGGGCTTGCCGGTGGTGACGACGCCGGAGAGTGCGGTGCGCCGGCTGCGGGCGCTGCTGGATCGCCGCCCGCTGGCGGCGTGATCCAGGGCGCGCGCGTCGCGTCGTCATCGGCCGGCGCGGCGGCTTCGGGCGGCGTTTCGGCGGGCAGCAGCTTCGGCATGTCGCGCGCCCCGGCGGTCTCCACCAGCACCTTGATGCGCGCATCGATCGGCGGGTGCGTGGCGAACCAGGCCGCCTGCGCGCGGCTGATGCCGTCATCCAGAAGCATCGCCTGCATCTGGCTCGGCAGCTTGGGCATGGCGGCGTGGCCCTCGATGCGCCGCAGCGCCGAGACCATCGCATCGGGGTCGGCCGTCAGTTCCACCGCGCCGGCATCGGCCAGATATTCGCGGTTGCGCGACAGCGCCATGCGCAGCGCGATGGACAGCGCCCAGGCGAGGGCGGCCACCGCCAGCGCCACCAGCACCAGCATCGCCGCACCGCCCTTGCCGCGATCGTTGGACGCGGAACGGGTCCGCCGTCCCATGCCCAGGCTGCGCCACCGCATGCTGCGCCAGATCATCTCGCCGCCCAGCGAGATCACGCCCGCGAACACCGCCGCCACCACGGCCAGGCGCGCATCGCCGTTGCGGATGTGGGTGAGTTCATGCGCCAGCACGGCGCGCAGTTCGGCCGGGTTCAGCGCCTGCAGCAGCCCGCGCGTCACCGTCACCGCGCCCTTGTCGAGGCTGAGGCCCGAGGCATAGGCGTTGCGCGCCTCGGTCTCGATCACCGCGAGGCGCGGCATGCGCATGCCGCGGCTGATCGCCAGCGCCTCCAGCGTGTTCCACAACAGCGGCTCCTCCGCCCGCGTCACGGGGCGCGCGCCGGCCACGGCATCGATGATGCGCTGGTTGGCCAGCCAGGCGATGCCGAACCACACCGCGGCGATGACGATGGCCACCGGCAGCGCCTGCGGCAGCATGGCGATGCTGTCGCGCAGCCCCTGGGTGAAGCTCGGCGCGCTGTCGGCGGCCGCCAGCAGCGTGAAGGCCCAGGTGATCAGCACCAGCAGCAGCGGAAAGCCGGCCAGCAGCACCAGGCTGCGCAGCCCGGTGTTCCAGATGTGGGTCTTGAGGCCGAAGGTGGGGAGGATGGCGCGCGCCCCCCGTTCAGAACTTCACCTGCGGCGCGCTGCGCGTCGCGGCACGCTCGGCCTCGTCCAGCTCGAAGAAGCCGCGCGGGCCGAAGCCCAGGCTGCCGGCGAAGAACACGGCCGGGATCGACTGGATGGAGGCGTTGTATTCGCTGACGCTGTTGTTGAAGAAGCGCCGCGCCGCCGCGAGCGTGTTCTCCACGCTGGACAATTCGCTCTGCAGCGCCAGGAAGTTGGTGTTGGCCTTGAGGTCCGGATAGGCCTCCGACAGCGCGAACAGCCGCCCGAGCGCTGCACCCAGCTGGCCCTCGGCGGCCGAGGCCTGTTCCGGCCCGCGCGCCGCCACCGCCGAATTGCGCGCCGCGATCACCGCCTCCAGCGTGCCGCGCTCATGCGCCGCATAGCCCTTCACGGTCTCCACCAGGTTGGGGATCAGGTCGTGGCGCTGCTTCAGCTGCACCTCGATATCGGCCCAGGACTGCCCGACCGTCTGCCGCAGCGAGACCAGGCGGTTGTAGATGACGACCAGCCACAGCAGCAGCAGGACGACAAGTCCGAGCAGGATCCATTCCATCAGCCAGCCTCCCGTGCAGGGGAATAAGGTTAGGCCGCCTTCTCGCGCTCGGAAAGGATCGCATCGGCCTGGCGAAACGCCGCGGCCATGCGCGGCCCCGGCATGGCGCCGCTGAACAGCAGATGGCGGTCCATCAGGAAGGAGGGCACGCCGGAGAGCCCGCCGCGCCGCGCCGCCATGTCCTCGGCCACCACCTCGGCCCGGTGTTCGTCGCCGGCCAGCATGGCGGCCACGCCGGGCAGGCCCGCCGCGGCGGCCACCGCGTCCAGCGTCGCGGCGTCGCCGATATCCTTGCCGTCGTGGAAATAGGCCTGGAACAGCGCCTCCACCACGGCATCCTGGGCGCCGGCATCCTCGGCCATACGGATCACGCGATGCGCGGCGATGGTGTTGGGGGTGCGTAGCATCCTGTCATGCCGGAACGTCAGGCCCGCGGCGCGCCCGGCTTCGGCCACATTGGCATCGAGCTCGCGCCCGCGCGCCTCGGAGCCGAATTTCTGCGCGCGATAGGCGGCGCGCTCCACCCCCTCGGCCGGCATGTCGGGGTTCAGCTGGAAGGGCCGCCAGCGGATCGCGAAGCCGATGCCATCCTCGGCCAGCTCCGCCAGCGCGGCCTCCAGGTGCCGCTTGCCGATCCAGCACCAGGGGCAGATGGCGTCGGAGACGATGTCGAGGGTGCGCATCGTAGGGGTCCTTTCAGGCCAGCGCCGCAAGCCGTGCGGGCACCTGCGCCAGCACATCGGCGCCCGCATTGGCGAAGGCAAGCCTCAGGTGGCGCTCCTGCCCGGGACCGAAGAAGGGGCCAGGCAGCGTCATCAGCCCCTGTTCCGCCGCCAGCGCCTCGGCCGCCGCCATGGAATCCGGCGCGCCCTCGGGCAGGCGGAGATAGGCGAAATAGGTGCCGATGGCGTCCAGCCGCCAGCCGGGCAGCTGGCTGACCTGCTGGCGAAAGAAGGCGGCGCGCTCGGCCATCATCGCGCGGTTGCCCTCGCGCCATTCGGCCAGCGCCGGGATCGCCCAGGCCAGCACCGCCTGCGCCGGCCGGGCGGGGCAGATCTGCAGCGTGTCGAGCGCCTTGGCGAGTTCCGCCTGGAAGGCTGCGCCCGCCACCACGGCGCCGAGGCGATGGCCCGGCACGCAATAGGCCTTGGAGAACGAGTAGAGGTGCACCAGCACGTCCCGCCAGTCGGGGTCCTGGAACAGCGTGTGGGGCGGGGCAGGGTCGGCGAGGAAATCCCGGTAAGTCTCATCGAGCACCAGCGCGGCCCCGTGCGTCCGGCAGATGCGCGCCACGGCCTCGATCACGGCTGCCGGATAGACCGCGCCGGTGGGGTTGTTGGGCGAGACCAGCACCACGGCTTTCGCGCGATGCTCCACCAGCAATGCCTCAATGAGAGCAGGATCAGGCACGAAGCCATCCTCGGCGCGGGTCGGCAGGGGAATGGGGCGCGCACCCTGCAGGGTCAGCGTCATGTGGTGGTTGAAGTAGTGCGGCGTGGGCAGCAGCACCGCCTCGCCCTCCGCCGCCAGCGCCGCCATGACCATGGCGAAGGCGAGGTTGCAGCCGGCGGTGATGGCCACCTCGGCGGGCGCGATGGGCGCGCCGTACCGGGCCGAGATGTCGGCGGCCAGCGCCTCGCGCAGCGCGTCATCGCCGGCGATCGGGCCATAGCCGGCGAAGGCCGCGCTGCCGGCCGCCTCGCCGAGGCGGCGCAGCAATTCGGGCGGCGGCGGATAGCCCGGCACCGCCTGCGTCAGGTCGAGCGCCGGGCCGGCGCGGCCCTGATAGCGCGCGGCCCAGGCGCGGGCGGCGGGGATCGGGGGTGCTGCGGTGGCCAGCAGGCGGGGCGAGAGGATCATCGCCGCAAGCTTCGGGCCTGGCGCCGCGCCTGACCAGGGGCTTGCGACCGCCAGTTGCTGGTTGGCATGGGGGCCGAATGGTAAGGCTTGCCGATCGATCCAGTCGGGAGAGCGCCATGTCGAGCAGGGTTATCGATACGCAGGAGCTCGGGCAGGTGCTGCTTGATCTCTTCGGGCGGTATCTCGTGGTGCTGCCCGGGTTCTCCCTGCGCTTCAGCGGTGAAACCGTGATCGCCTCAGCGGACTACAACCGCATCACCAACCAGGGCTTCATCGTCTCGGTGAGCGAGAACGCGCTCGGCACCTTCGATGCGGTCAGCATGATCGGCACCAACGGCACGCTGGACAATGCCGGCTCCATCGTCGGCCTTGATTATAACGGCGTCGAACTCGGCGCCGGCAACAGCGTTTCGAATCGCGGCACGATCTTCGGGGCCACCAGCGGCATCCGGGTCACCGGCGATTCCGCCAGTATCGTCAACAGCGGAACGATCGATGGCGGGGTCTTCGGCGTCCTGCGCTCCGCGGGCGACTTCATGAGGGTGCTCAACACCGGCCTCATCCTCGGAGAGTCGGCAGGCATTAGCGGCGACATCTTATCGGTTGCTGGGTCGAGAATCGAGAATTCGGGCACCATCGCCGGCGCATTCGGGATTGCGATCAACATCGGCGCAGGCGAGGACGAGGTCCTGAACTCCGGCACCTTGATGGGCGAGGTGAGGCTTTACGACGGGAACGACCTGTATGATGGCCGCCTCGGCCGCGTGACCGGTTTGGTGGATGGCGGCGGCGGCGACGATACGATCCTCGGCGGTGCTGGGGCCGAGACGCTGCGGGGCGGCAATCACGACGACGAAATTCTCGGCGCCGGCGGCAATGACGTGATCGAGGGCGGCGCCGGCGGCGACCTGCTGGATGGCGGCGAGGGCTTCGACATCGCCTCCTACGGGTCGGACTCCGCCGGGGTGCTGGTGGACCTCCAGAATGCCGCCCTGAACCAGGGCGACGCGGCCGATGACGCGCTGCTGAACTTCGAGGGCGTCTTCGGCGGCCTCGGCGCCGACACGCTGCGCGGCAACACCGCCAGCAACGAACTGCGGGGCGGCGACGGCAACGACGTGCTGGATGGCCGCGCCGGCCTCGACACGATGCGCGGCGGCTTCGGCAACGACCTGATGATGGTGGACAATGCCGGCGACCGCATCGTGGAAGGCATCGGCCTGGGCGCCGATACGGTGATGTCCGCCGTGACCTACCGGCTTGCGCCGAATGCCGAGGTGGAGTTCCTCACCACCCTCGATGCGGCCGGACTCACCGCCATCAATCTCACCGGCTCCAACACCGCCAACACCATTCTCGGCAATGCCGGCGCCAACCGGCTGACCGGCCTCGGCGGCGCCGATTCACTCTCCGGCCTCGCCGGGGCCGACCTGCTGTATGGCGGGACCGGCAACGACACGCTGATCGGCGGCACGGAGGACGACCAGCTGTTCGGCGATGCGGGTGCCGACAGCCTGGATGGTGGCGATGGCATCGACCGGCTGGCGGGCGGCGACGGCAATGACCGGATGACGGGCGGCGCCGGGCGGGACATCTTCATCTTCGATACGGCCGTGGGCTTGGACCTCAACACCTTCACTCCGATCAACGTCGACACCATCACCGATTTCAACCCGGTGGACGACACCATCCGCCTCTCGCTCTCGGTCTTCACGACGCTCGGCGCGACCGGCGCGCTGGCGGCCGATGCCTTCCTGAGTGTCGCCGGCGGGCAGGCCACGCTGCCGAGCCACCGCATCATCTACGACCCGCTGACCGGCATCGTCTGGTCGGATTTCAACGGCAGCGGCTTCTCGATCCCGGCGCGGATCGCCGTGCTGGAAAACCTGCCGGCGAATGTGACGGCGGCGGATTTCGTCGTCATCGCCTGAGGCTGGAATTCAGAGCAAGAAATGCGTTCAGCGTCGCGGCAATGCCGCGACGCTGAACGCATATTGCTCTACTCGAAAGCCAGCCGCCCGGTGACGTGGCGCCAATGGTGCCACAGCAGCCGCGCGGCCAGGCTGCGCCAGGGCTGCCAGGCCAGCGCCAGCACCGCCAGTTCCTTGGGCTTCGGCCGCGTGGCAAGGCCGCGCAGATGCGCCAGCGAAGCGGCCAGCGCCACATCGCCGGCAGGAAACACATCCGGGCGCTGATGCGCGAACAGCAGATGCACCTCCGCCGTCCAGGGGCCGAGGCCGCGCACCGCGCACAGATGCGCGATGGCCTCGGCATCCGCCATGGCGTCCAGCGCCTCCAGAAGCAGCCTTCCCTCGACGATGGCGGTGGCCAGGCTGCGCGCATGCGCCGCCTTGGGGCGCGACAGGCCGGCAATGCCGCACAGCGTGGCATCGTCCAGCGCCAGCAGCCCCGACGGCGTCAGCGCGCCGGGAATCGCGCTCAGCCGCCCCCAGATGGCGCCCGCCGCGGCGTTGGAGATCTGCTGCCCGCAGATGGTGCGCAACAGCCCTGCGAAGCCGGGCGTGCGGGTGCGCCAGGGCAGCGGGCCGGCAGCGGGGATGATGCGCGCCAGGTCGGCATCGCGCGCCGCGAGTTCGGCGAGCCCCGCCATGGCCCAGTCGGGTGGGGTGGGAAAAGGCGGCGGAGATGGGGGAGAGGCTTCCATCTCCGCCGCCAGTACAGCAGGACACCCCGGTGGTGGAGGGGGGAGAGCCGCGGCTTGGGGAAGTGGCCGCGGGGGATGCCCGCCAGTGCTTCGCAGAATGGGCCCGCAGGGTTACCGGCCAAAGGGCCATAGCGTCATGAAGTGCAACGCTGCGTTGCCAGGGGCCCTGGGGTTACACATCGAAACACGGCAGCGCCCCAACCGCGCCGCGGCGCGCTATGTTGCTGCGGCATGGACCCCAGCGCCCCCCACATCCTCGTCGTCGATGACGATCGCGAAATCCGCGACCTGCTCGGCAAGTTCCTCGAAAAGCAGTCCTTCCGCGTCACCGCCGCGCGCGATGCGCGGGAGGCGCGCAAGCTGTGGCCGCTCGGCCGCTATCACCTGGTGGTGCTGGACCTGATGATGCCGGGCGAATCGGGCCTCGACCTCGCGCGCTGGCTGCGCAGCCAGTCCGAGGTGCCGATCGTGATGCTGACGGCGATGGGCGAGGAGACCGACCGCATCGTCGGCCTGGAACTGGGCGCCGATGACTACGTGGCCAAGCCGTTCAACCCGCGCGAATTGCTGGCGCGCATCCGCGCCGTGCTGCGCCGCGCCACCGCCGACAGTTCCACCGAAACGGGGCGGGAGCCACCGGCCAAGGTGCTGCGCTTCGCCGGCTGGGTGCTGGAGCCGACGCGCCGGCGCCTGCTCAACCCCGATGGCGCGGAGGTGCCGCTGACCGGGGGCGAGTATGAATTGCTGATGGTGCTGGTGGAGCGGCCGAACCGCGTGCTGACGCGCGACATGCTGATGGATCTGCTGCGCGGCCGCCAGGCAGGGCCCTTCGACCGCGCCATCGACGTGGCCGTCAGCCGCCTGCGCCGCAAGCTGGAGGATGACGGCCGCAACCCGCAGGTGATCAAGACCGTGCGCGGCGGCGGCTACGTGCTGGCCGCGACGGTCGAGCGCGGATGAGCGCCGCGCGGGCCGCGCGGCCATGACGCTCTGGCCGCGCTCGCTGGGCGGGCGCACCGCGGCGGTGCTGCTGCTGGGCCTGGTGCTGGTGCAGATGGCGGGGCTGACGATCCATGCGCTGGATCGCGTGGATCTGCAGCGCTTCCAGCATGCGCGCGACATCTCGCAGCGCGGCTTCACGCTGTGGCGCACCCTGTCGCAGACCGCGCCGGATCGGCGCAGCGCGATGCTGGACGAATTCGACCTGCCGCCCGGCCTGCGCGCCGCCGTGGAAGGCGAGGCCGTGGCGCGCAGCAGCTACCCGCCGCCGCCGCCCGGCCTGCTGCGCATGCTGCGGGTCGAGGCGGTGATGGCCGGCCCGCCGCGCCTCAGGCCACGCGAGACCATCGTCTCGGGCAGCCACCGGCCGGGCCAGATGCTGGTCAGCCTGCGCTTCAACGACGGCGCCTGGCTGAACATGCGCATTGAGCTGCCGCCACCGCGCCCCTGGCATTCCGACACATTCCTGTTTGCCTTCGTCATGATGACGGTGGCCGCCGCGGGCCTCACGCTGTGGGCGGTGCGGCGGATGATGCGCCCGCTGCGCGGCCTCGCCGCCGCCGCCGACCGGCTGGGCCGGGACGTCAACGCGCCGCCGCTGCCGGAGAACGGGCCGGCCGAGGTCGCCACCGCGGCGCGCGCCTTCAACACCATGGCCGAGCGCATCCGCCGCTTCGTGGGCGACCGCACGCAGATGCTGGCCGCGGTGGGGCACGACCTGAAGACGCCGATCACCCGCCTGAAACTGCGCGCCGAATTCCTCGACGATGACGAGCAGCGCCGCAAGATGCTGGCCGACCTCGACGAGATGGAGGCGATGATCGCCGCCACCCTGGCGTTTGCGCGCGACGACGCGGCGGCCGAGCCCTCGGTGGCGGTGGACCTCGCGGCACTCTGCCGCACCGTGCTGGACGAGGCGGCCGATGCGCGGCCGGACCTCGCCGAGCAGGTGGCCTATGCCGGGCCGGAGCACCTGGTGGTGTCGGCGCGGCCGGTGGCGCTGAAGCGGGCGCTGGCGAACCTCGTCGGCAATGCGATGATCTATGGCGGCTCGGCGAAGCTCACCCTCGGCCTGCCCAGCGGCGGCGCGCTGCGCATCGCGGTGCAGGATGACGGGCCGGGCGTGCCGCCGGCCGAGCTCGAGAACGTGTTCCTGCCCTTCCGCCGCCTGGAAAGCAGCCGCAATCGCGAGACCGGCGGCACCGGCCTCGGGCTCCCTATCGCGCGCAACATCTTCCGTGCGCATGGTGGCGACGTGGTGCTGCGCAACCGCCCGGAGGGTGGGCTGGAGGCGCTGGCGACTCTGCCGGTGTAGCGCGCGCAGCGCCGGCTCAGGCGGCCCCGGCGGCCGTTGCCGGCGTGATCTCCACCCGCGCGCCGTGCCGCGCCTCGCTGGGCAGGCACAGGGCGGCGATGCCGGGTGCCACGTCCTGCGGCCGCGGCAGCGTCGCGGGGTCCTCGCCCGGCATGGCGTCCGCGCGCATGGCCGTGGCCACCACGCCCGGATCGGCGAGGTTGACGCGCAGCGGTGTCGACTCGACCTCCTGCGCCCAGGTCTGGACCAGATGCTCCATGCCCGCCTTGGTGGCGCCGTAGAGGCCCCAATAGGCGCGCGGCCGCAGCACGCGGCCGGTGGTGACGAACACCGCCCGCCCGGCATCGGAGGCACGCAGCGGCGGATCGCAGGTGCGGATCAGCCGCCAGGCGGCAGTGAGGTTCACCGCCACGGCCTCGGCCCAGTCGCGCGGCATGATGTGCGCCACCGGCGTCAGCTTGCCGAGGCTGCCGGCGTTGTGCACCAGGATGTCCAGCCGCCCGAAGCGCTCCATGATGGAGGGGCCGACCAGGTCCAGCTGCTTGTCGGCATCCTTCTGCAGGTCGAGCGGCAGCAGCGTGGCGGGCTTGCCGCCGGCGGCGCGGATGGCGTCGTCGGTCTCCTCCAGGCCGCCCTGCGTGCGCGCGATCAGCACCAGCTGCGCGCCGAGGCGCGCGAGTTCCACCGCCAGCGCGGCGCCGATGCCGCGCGACGCGCCGGTTACCAGCGCCACGCGATCCTGCAACGGCTTCGGCATCATCGGTTCGCCGCCTGCAGCAGCGGCAGCGGCCGCTCGGAATTGTCCTGCTGGTCGATCAGCGGGATGGCGTAGTCGCCAGTGAAGCAGGCGTCGCAATAGGCCGGCGCATCCGCATCGCGCCCGGCGCGGCCGAGCGCGCGATACAGCCCATCCAGCGAGATGAAGGCCAGGCTGTCGGCGCCGATGATCCGCGCCATCTCCGCCACGTCGTGCTTGGCGGCCAGCAGCTTGCTGCGTTCCGGCGTGTCGATGCCGTAGAAGCAGGAATGCGTGGTGGGCGGCGAGGAGATGCGCATATGCACCTCGGTCGCGCCGGCCTGACGCACCATCTCGACGATCTTGCGGCTGGTGGTGCCGCGCACGATCGAATCATCCACCAGCACCACGCGCTTACCCGCCAGGATGCTGCGGTTGGCGCTGTGCTTCAGCTTCACGCCGAGGTTGCGGATCTGGTCCGTGGGCTCGATGAAGGTGCGGCCGACATAGTGGTTGCGGATGATGCCGAGCTCATAGGGCAGCCCCGCCTCGGAGGCGTAGCCCATGGCGGCCGGCACGCCGCTGTCGGGCACCGGCACGATGATGTCCGCCGCCACGCCGCTTTCGCGCGCCAACTCGGCGCCGATCCGCTTGCGCGTGTCGTACACCGGCGTGCCCTCCACCACGCTGTCGGGCCGGGCGAAGTAGATGTATTCGAAGATGCAGAAGCGCGAGGCGACGCGCGTGAAGGGCTTCACCGAACGCAGCCCGGCATCGTCGATCAGCACGATCTCGCCGGGCTCCACGTCACGCACGAATTCGGCGCCGATGATGTCCAGCGCGCAGGTCTCGCTGGCCAGCACATGCGCGCCGTTCGGCCCGCCCGTGGCCAGCCGGCCCAGCACCAGCGGGCGCACGCCAAGCGGATCCCGCGCGCCGATCAGCGCGCCATTGTGCAGCGCCACCAGCGAATAGGCGCCCTGCACCTGCTTCAGCGCGTCGATCAGCCGGTCTGTCACGGTAGAATACAGCGAGATGGCGATGAGGTGGATGAACACTTCGCTGTCGGTGGTGGACTGGAACAGGCAGCCACGGCGCACCAGCGCGCGCTTCAGCCCATGCGCGTTGGTGAGGTTGCCGTTATGCGCCACGGCGAAGCCACCGAACTCGAAATCCGCATACAGCGGCTGCACGTTGCGCAGCGCCGTCTCGCCGGTGGTGGCGTAGCGGTTGTGGCCCACTGCGGCATGGCCCGGCAGGCCGGCGATGACCGCCGCGTCGCCGAAATTGTCGCCCACCAGGCCGCGGCCCTTATGCGCGTGGAACTGGCCGTTGCCCTGCAGCGAGACGATGCCCGCGGCCTCCTGCCCGCGATGCTGCAGGGCGTGCAGGCCAAGCGCGGTCAGCGCCGCGGCATCGGCGCTGCCCCAGATGCCCACCACGCCGCATTCCTCATGCGGGTGGTCGTCATCCTCGTGGACAAGCGGGCCGGGATGGGCGTGGGCGGTGCGCTGGGTCATCGCGGTCCTTCAGGTCCGGCTGCGCGCGGGGGGCCGCAGCAGCTGGTCCATGCTCGGGTCCTGGCGGCCTGCCCCTTCGGGCAGGCGGGGGCGAAATTCTTCCGGCAGCAGGGCCACCAGGCGCTCGGCACCATCCGCCGCAAGCGGCAGCGAACGCGCCTGACGCACCGGATCCGGCCAGCGATCGGCGGCCGGCAGCACCAGCCCACCCACGATATAGGCAACCACCACCACCAGCGCACCCCGTGCCAGGCCGAACACCAGCCCGAGCGCGCGGTCCACGCCGCCCAGCAGCGAGCGCTGCACATGGGCAGCGATCCAGGCGATCAGCAGCTTCAGGACGATCAGCACCACCAGGAACACGCCACCCACGGCGAGGCCCGTGGCCAGCCAGGGCGGCTGCACATGCGGCGCGATGAGGGGCGAGAGCATGGGCTCCAGCAGCAGGCCGAGCACGGCCGCGCCCGCCCAGGCGCCCACGCCCAGCACTTCCCGCACCAGGCCACGAAAAAAGGCGAGACCCGCCGAGATCAGCAGGACCGCCAGGACAACAGCATCAACCCAGGTCATCGCCGCTCCGTATAGCGGGCGGGGGGCGGGGTGTCATGGTGGGGTGGCAGGCGGGGGTGGGGCCGGCTTCTTCACCGTCTTCGCCGCGAACACCGCCACCAGATCGGCCAGGTGGCCGATCTCGGTCAGCTTCAGCCCGGGAAGCGCCGCCGGGGCGCTGCCGCCGCGCGCCACGCGACGTGGCAGCGTGGCCGCGGTGAAGCCCAGCTTCTGCGCCTCCCGCAGCCGCGCCTCGGCCTGCGCCACCTGGCGCACCTCGCCCGAAAGCCCGACCTCGCCGAAATACACCGCGCCGGGGTCCGTCGGCCGGTCGGTGGCGGCCGAGACCAGTGCCGCCGCCACGGCGAGGTCCGCCGCTGGCTCCAGGATGCGCAGGCCGCCGGCCACGTTGAGATACACGTCGTTCATGCCGACACCCAGGCCGCAGCGCGTCTCCAGCACCGCCAGCAGCATCGCCAGCCGCCCGGAATCCCACCCCACCACCTGCCGCCGGGGCGATCCGCCGGAACTGGGCGACAGCAGGCACTGCACCTCCACCAGCACCGGGCGCGTGCCCTCCACACCCGCGAACACCGCGCTGCCCGAGACATTGCCGCGCCGCTCGGCCAGGAACAGGGCCGAGGGGTTGGCCACCTCCATCAGCCCGCGCTCGGTCATCTCGAACACGCCAATTTCGTCCGTCGCGCCGTAGCGGTTCTTCACCGCGCGGAGGATGCGGAACTGGTGGCCGCGGTCGCCTTCGAAATACAGCGTCGCATCCACCATGTGCTCCAGCACGCGGGGGCCGGCCAGCGTGCCCTCCTTCGTCACATGGCCCACCAGCACCACGGCGAAGCCGCGCGCCTTGGCCAGGCGGATCAGCTCGGCGGCGCAGGCGCGCACCTGGCTGACGGTGCCGGGCGCGGAATCCAGCGCGTCCAGCCACACGGTCTGGATGGAATCGATCACCACCACCGCGGCGTTGGCCTCGCCCTCCAGGCTGGCCACGATGTCGCGCAGCGCCGTGGCCGCCGCCAGCGCCATCGGGCTCTCGCTGAGGCCGAGGCGCGCGGCGCGCAGCCGCACCTGCTCCACCGCCTCCTCGCCACTGACATAAAGCGCGCGGCGCCCCGCCTGCGCGATGCGCGCTGCCGCCTGCAGCAGGATCGTAGACTTGCCGATGCCCGGGTCGCCGCCCACCAGGATGGCGCTGCCCGCCACCAGCCCGCCGCCCAGCACACGGTCGAACTCGGCCGATCCGGTGGCGATGCGCGCCGGCGGCGGCGTGTGGCCCTTGAGGCCGACGAATTCCACGCGCCGCCCGCCTGACGCCTTGGCGGCGGGGCCGGGGCCGCGCGCCTCGATCACCTCCTCGACCAACGTGTTCCACTCGCCGCAGGCGTCGCACCGGCCCTGCCACTTCGCGCTGACCGCGCCGCAGGACTGGCAGACATAACGGGTGGCGGGCTTCGCCACGCCTATTTCCGCAATTCCATCTGGATCGGCCCGTCGCGCTCGCCGCGCGCGAACTGGTCCACCATCGCGTTGCCGGTGTTGCCCAGCGTGCTGGCCGCGCCGCGCCAGACGATCTTCCCCTTGTAGATCATCGCCGCGTCGTCGCCGATGCGCCGCGCACTCGCCATGTCATGCGTGATCGAGACCGCCGTCGCGCCCAGGCGCTTCACCACATCGACGATCAGGCCGTCGATCACGGCACCCATGATGGGATCGAGGCCCGTCGTCGGTTCGTCGAAGAAGATGATGTCGGGCTCGGCGGCGATGGCCCGCGCCAGGCCCACGCGCTTCTGCATGCCGCCCGAAAGCTCGGCCGGCGAAAGGTCGCCCACGCTGGCGGCCAGGCCCACCTGCGCCAGCACCTCGGCCGCCTTGTCGCGCGCCTTCGCCCGCGTGATGCGGCGCTGCGCCAGCAGCTTGAAGCACACATTCTCCCAGACCGGCAGCGAATCGAACAGCGCGCCGTTCTGGAACAGCATGCCGATGCGATCCCCCAGCGCCTCGCGCTGCCGGCGCGACAGGCCGGCCAGGTCCTGCCCGTCGATCTCGATGGTGCCGGCATCGGGCGTGATCAGCCCCAGCACGCATTTCAGCGTGACGGACTTGCCGGAGCCCGAGCCGCCGAGGATCACCATCGAATGGCCGGCGCGGATATCGAGATCGACGCCGTCCAGCACCACCTTCGGCCCGAAGGCCTTCTTCACGCCGCGCAGGCGGATCTTCGGATGGCCTTCGCTCATCGGGCGAAGAAGATCGAGGTCAGCACATAGTCCAGCGCCAGGATCAGGATGGAGGAGGAGACCACAGCCGAGGTGGTAGCCCGGCCCACGCCCTGCGCGCCGCCGCCCGAATTGTAGCCGCACCAGCAGCCCATCAGCGTCACGACGAAGCCGAACACCGCCGCCTTCACCAGCCCCGAGGCCACGTCCCAGAACTGCATGAAGTCGAAGGTCGCCTTGAGATAGGCGCCCGAGGCGAAGCCAAGCTGCGTGGTGCCGATCAGCCAACCGCCCATCACGCCCAGCGTGTTCGCCACCACCACCAGCAGCGGCAGCGCCAGCGTGCCTGCCAACAGCCGCGGCGCCACCAGATACTTCATCGGGTTGGTGGACAGCGTGGTCAGCGCGTCGATCTGGTCGGTTACGCGCATGGTGCCGATCTCGGCCGCGAAGGCGGCGCCGATGCGCCCGGCCACCATCAACCCCGCCAGCACCGGGCCCAGTTCGCGCGTGATCGACAGCACCACCACATTCGCCACCGCGCCCTCCGCGTTGAAGCGGGCGAAGCCGGTGAAGGATTGCAGCGCGAGAACCATGCCGGTGAAAACCGCCGTCATCGCCACCACCGGCAGGCTGAACCAGGCGATCTCGATGAAGGCCTTCAGGAACAGCCGCCCATAAAAGGGCGGACGCAGCAGGTGGCTGATCGCCTCCAGCGCGAACAATGCGATAGCACCCGTGGCCCGCAGCAGCGCGATGACGCTGCGGCCGAGCCCGGCGGTGAGGTCCAGCGCCTTGTCCAACGGCTCAGCCGCCCGCATAGACGCGGTGATAGCGCCGGCCGAGCGCCGTCAGCACCTCATAGCCGATGGTGCCGGCACGCGCGGCGATCGCATCGGGCGTGTTGTCGGCGCCGCCGATCAGCAACAACCGGTCGCCCGGCGCCGCCTGCGGCACATCCGTGACGTCGAATGTCGTCAAATCCATCGAGACCCGGCCCACCAGCGGCACGGCGCGACCGTGGAGAATCCCAAGCGATCGGCCGGACAGCGCGCGAAGGTAGCCATCGGCATAGCCCGCGGCAACCGTGGCGATGCGCCGTGCGCCCGGCGCCACCCACGATGCGCCATAGCCCACCGTCTCACCCGCCGCGATGCTGCGCACCTGCAGGATCTCGGCCTCCACCCGCGCCACCTGCCGCATCGGGTTTTCTTCTGTTGGCGTCGGGTTGATGCCGTAGAGGGCGCAGCCGGGGCGGGCGAGCGCCGACCGAAAGGAAGCACCCAGGAACATGCCGGAGGAGTTCGCGAAGCTGCGCGGCACGTCGGGCGCAATCCGATCGGCCGCTTCGGCAAAACGCGCCGTCTGCAACGCATTCAGCGGGTGCGCGGGCTCATCCGCGCAGGCCAGGTGCGTCATCACGAAGCGCAAGTCGAGCCCCGCGAGGCGCGCGCGATCCTCGGCCAAGGTGGCTTGTTCGGTGGCGTCCAGGCCGAGCCGCGCCATGCCGGTATCGAGGTGCAGCACCGCCGTGCTGCCGGCCCGCGCATGATCCGCCACATCGCCCAGGTGGTTCAGCACGGGCCACAGCCGCGCCGCTTCGTCGGCGCCGGGCGGGAAGCCATCCAGCACGATGATGTCGGGCGTGGGGCCGATCGCGTCGCGCAGCGCCAGGCCTTCGATCAGATGCGCCACGAAGAAGGTGGCGCAGCCCGCCGCGTGCAGCGCGCGCGCCACGGCGGCGGCGCCGAGGCCATAGGCATCCGCCTTCACCACACCCGCCACGGCGCCGCCGTGCAGCGCGCAGAGATCCCGCCAATTGGCGACGATCGCCGCGAGATCGACATGCAGGACGGCCTGCCCAGCGCGCCGCGGCCCCATCGATTCAGCCCTCCGGTGCTCGGCGTTAGGGGCGCCTGCGCCCTGCGGCCATAGAGGGGGGCTAATCGCCGTATCCTCCGTCATGCTGCGTGTCGAGGTCGCCGAAGCGGGTGAACTCGGCCTCGAAGAACAGGCGGATGGTGCCGGTCGGGCCGTGGCGCTGCTTGGCCAGGATCAGCTCGGCCTTGTTGTGCGCCTCCTCCATGTCCTTCTGCCACTTGTCCATCGCCTCCTGCAGCTTGGCCGGGTTCTCGAAGTTGAGGTCCTTCGGCTGGCGCTGCTGCAGGTAGTATTCGTCGCGGTAGATGAACATCACCACGTCGGCATCCTGCTCGATCGAGCCGGATTCACGCAGGTCCGACAGCTGCGGCCGCTTGTCCTCGCGCTGCTCGACGGCGCGGGAGAGCTGCGACAGCGCGATGACCGGCACCGACAATTCCTTGGCGATGGCCTTCAGCCCCTGGGTGATCTGGCTGATCTCCTGCACCCGGTTCTCGGGCTTCTGCCCGGCGGCGGGGCGCATCAGCTGCAGATAATCCACCACGATCAGGTCGAGGCCCTTGGTCCGCTGCAGCCGCCGGCATCGCGTGCGCAGCGCGCTGATGGTGATGGCCGGCGTGTCGTCGATGAACAGCGGCAGCGCCTGCAATTCGCGGCTGACATCGAGGAAGCGGTCGAAATCGCGCTGGCTGATCTCGCCGCGCCGGATGCGGTCGCCCGAGATGCGACTCTCCTCCGACAGCAGGCGCGTGGCCAGCTGGTCGCAGCTCATTTCCAGCGAGAAGATCGCCACACCGCCGCGCGGGATCGCGTTCGGGTCCTTGTCCCGCGCCTCGCGCAGCACGGTGCGCGCGGCGCCGAAGGCGATCTTGGTGGCCAGCGCCGTCTTGCCCATGCCGGGTCGGCCGGCGAGGATCAGCAGGTCGGATTTGTGCAAACCGCCCAGCTTGCCATCCAGATCGCGCAGCCCGGTGGAGAGCCCCGCCACGCCGCCGGGGTTGCTGAAGGCGCGCGCGGCGTGTTGCACGGCGGTGGACAGCGCGCGCTCGAAGCTCACGAAGCCGCCGCCGGTCTCGCCGGCCTTGGACAGGTCGAACAGCGCCTGCTCGCCCGCTTCCAGCTGCAACTTGCCGTCCAGCTCGGGCTCCGCGCCGAAGGCGCGGTTCACCATGGTCTCGCCGAGATCCACCAATTGCCGCCGCAGCCAAGCGTCATGGATCACATGGCCGTATTCGCCGGCGTTGATGATGCCGACCATCGCACCCAGCAGCTGCGCCAGATAGGCAGGGCCGCCCACCTCGTCGAGCAGGCCGGAGTGCTCGAATTCGGCGCGCAGCGTCACCGCATCGGCCAGCTGCCCTGCCTCGATGCGGCGCTGGATGGCGGCGAAGATGCGGCCATGCACGACGTCGGCGAAATGGTCGGGGGCGAGGAACTCGCCGACGCGCTCATACGCTTTGTTGTTGGCGAGCAGCGCGCCGAGCAGCGCCTGCTCGGCTTCAAGGTTGGCCGGCGGCAGGCGTTGCGAGAGGCCAAGCAGCCCCTCGCCGGGAGGCGGACCGAAGGTGTTCATCACGGCAGTCTAGCGCGCGCCCGCCGAGTCCCGCGCCCCCCGCGGCCTGGGGATGGCTGTGGATAGCGGGGAGGAAGCGTCGCCGCCCCACCCCGCCACGCTACGCGCTCAGTCGCGCTCGGCGGCTGCGCCGAGTTCGGCAAGCTCGGCGGCCAGCTCGGCCTCCAGGCTCTCTTCCTCGGCCTGGTCGGCGGCGCGCACATCCTCGCCGCGCGACTGCTTCTCGGCTTCCTCGACCGAGCGCGCCACGTTGACGCCGACGGGGATCACCACCTCGGGGTGCAGCATCACGCGCACCGGCGTCACGCCCAGCGTCTTGATCGGCTGTTCGAGCAGCACCTGGTTGCGATCCACCGTCAGGCCGGAGGCCTTGCAGGCATCGGCGATGTCGCGCGCCGAGACCGAGCCGAACAGGCTGCCGCTTTCGCCGGCGGAGCGGATGATCACCACCGAGATGCCGTGCACGCGCTCGGCCACCCGCTCGGCCTCCTCGCGGCGCTTGAGGTTCTGCGCCTCCAGCTGCGCGCGCTCACGCTCGAAGCGGGCCAGGTTCTCCTTGTTGGCGCGGATCGCCTTGCCCTGCGGCAGCAGGAAATTGCGCGCGTAGCCGGGGCGGACCGTGACCCGCTCGCCCATCTGGCCGAGCTTCTCGACCCGCTGCATCAGGATGACTTCGATCATGGCTGCACCGTTTCAGCTGTGGGGGGGCGGCGCTGGCCGGCCCCGATTGGCGTTGAGAATATCGAACAGGCCGTAGCCGGTTGCGGCGAGCGCGACCGGCACGGCCATCAGCAACAGCGCCGCATAGGCGCCGCCCATCACCATCGCCCGCCCGCTCAGACCCCGCGTCGCGCGGTGGAAGGCAGCCAGGCCATGCAGGAACACCGGCACCAGCAGCGCCAGCAGCAGCGAAAGCGGCACGGCATCGGCGCCGTCATCGGCCAGCAGCCACAGCAGCGCCGCCACCGCCGGCAAGGCCAGGTACCAGCCCGGCAGCCGTGCCTCGCGCCAGCGCGGCGCCTCGGCAACCACCCCCAGGCGCACCAGCAGGGCACCCGCCGCCGCGGCATTCACCAGCAGCGCGATGGCAACCCAGAAGCCGATGGCCGCGGCCTTCACGCGCACAAGCTCGGCCACCATCGCCTCCGGCGCCGGCAGGCCCATGCGCGCCAAGCCGATTTCGGCGGCGTGGCGCATCGCCCCTTCCAGCCCGCCGGGCTCACCGGCCAGCTGGAAGGCCGCCAGCGCGATGCCGAAGGCCGGGATCACGCCGAGCAGCGCGAAGGGCAGCCGGAGATCCGCCGTGGCGCCGCGCCCGGCCGACAGCACCAACGCCGCCACCGGCGCGCCGAAGGCACCGAGGAACAGCCCGAAGCCAAGCGTGTTGGAGGAGAACAGGATGGCGAGGCTGGCGATGGCCACCGCCAGCAGCGCGGCGCCGCCGCCGAAGCCGATGCCGGCCAGGAACAGCGGCAGCGGCGAGGCCCATAGCGCGATGGCGCCACCCGGCAGGCCGCGAAAGGCCAGCAGCGCCAGCACGGCCGCCACCAGCCCAGCCGCCGCGGCCGCAAGCCAGCGGGCATCGGACGCGATGCGCCCGCTGCTGCCCGTTGGCGCGCCACCCGCGCCGCCCATGCTGTCCGCCGCCATTGCCGCTGCTGCCCGCTGGCCTGCCCGCCTGCTGTCCGTCAGTCGTTGATGACGTAGGGCAGCAGCGCAAGGAAGCGGGCGCGCTTGATGGCCAGTGCCAGTTCGCGCTGCTTCTTCGCACTCACCGCGGTGATGCGGCTGGGCACGATCTTGCCGCGCTCGCTGAGGAAGCGGCTGAGCAGGCGCACATCCTTGTAGTCGATCTTCGGCGCCTGCGGGCCCGAGAAGGGGCAGGATTTGCGGCGGCGGTAGAAGGGCCGGCGCGCGCCCACGGCGGGGCGGCGCGCGGCGGGGTTCATCGCCAGGTCTTCAGTGCGGTCGGACATCGTCGATCACTCCTCGCCCATGCCCATGTCGCCATCGTCGCGCGGACGCGCGCGGTATTCCTCGCGGTCGTCGCGCTCGCGCCCGCCGCCGGTGCGGCCGGAGCCGAAGCGCCCGGCCGGGCGCGGGCCGCGGAAGCCGCGGTCACGGTCACGCTCCTCGCCGCGCCGCGCCAGGATGGCCGAGGGGCCTTCCTCGATCGCCTCGATGCGCAGCGTCAGGCTGCGCAGCACGTCCTCGTGCAGGCCAAGCTGGCGCTCCATCTCGTGCAGCGCGGCCGGGGGGGCCGAGATGCCGAGCAGCATGTAATGCGCCTTGCGATTCTTCTTGATGCGGTAGGCGAGGCCGCGCAGGCCCCAATACTCCCGCTTCTTCACCTCGCCGCCGCCTTCGGCCAGCGTCGCCGCCACCTGGTCGGCGATGGCCTCGACCTGCTGTTGCGTGATGTCGTTGCGTGCCATGAGCACGCATTCATAGAGCGGCATCGGGTCTCCCTCCGGCTGTCTCAGCCCGAGGCGTCGCCAGCACCATGCCGGGGACGCACCAATGGGCATAGCCGGGACCGATGCCTCGGGTCCCGGCAGGGGAGGCGCGCATACAGCACAGCGCGCCCCCCGGGGCAAGCCGGATTCCGCCTCACACGATCAGGAAGTCCGTCATCGTCAGGCTCGGCGCGGCCGAAAGCGTGGCGATCTGAACCGCCAGCGCGGCCCCCGTGCCGTCGGCATCGAAGCGCAGCTGGCCGTTGCTGGTGTTGTAGATGAAGCGATGATCCGCCGTGGTCGCCGCCGTGGCGCCCGCGCCCGCCAGGAAGGCCGCGGCGTCCAGCGCGCCGGCGGGCAGGCCGAAGGCGGCCGCATCGAAGGCCAGCGTGTCGTCGTTGCCGACGGCGCCCGGCGAGAAGCCGACGATGATGTCGATGCCGTCCGTGTCGCTGGTGAAGCGGAACACATCGTTGCCGGCGCCGCCCGAAAGGCTGTCCGCGCCCGCGCCGCCCAGCAGCGTATCGGCGCCCGCATTGCCCACCAGCGTGTCATTGCCAAGGCCGCCCGAAAGGCTGTCATCGAAGCCCGCGCCGGTGACGGTGTTGTTCAGCCCGTTGCCGGTCAGCGCCTGCCCCGCGCCCAGCAGGCCGAGCAGGTTCTCCACATTCTCGGCCAAGGTGTAGATGGCGAGCGTGGTGCGCACCAGGTCATTGGCGCCGGCGCCCACCGCCTCGAACACCACGTCGCCGGCATCGTCCACGGTGTAGGTATCGCTGGAGGTGCCGCCGGCCATGCTGTCGGCCCCGGTGCCGCCATCCAGCGTGTCGGCGGAGGTGCCGGCCACCAGCGTGTCGGCGCCGGCAGCACCTTCCAGCACATTCAAGCCCGCACCACCCGTGATCACGTTGTCGAGGCCGTTGCCAGTGAGGGTCTGCCCGGTGCCGGTGCCGGTCAGGTTCTCGAAGAAATCACCCAGCACATAGCCGCTGATGCTGGTGCGCACCGTGTCGATGCCGCCGCCGGCCAGTTCCAGCAGCGTGTCCAGGGCGTCGATCACATAGACGTCGTTGTTCGCGCCGCCCGCCAGGCTGTCGGCGCCAGCATTGCCTGTGAGGGTATCGGCGCCATCCTGGCCGCTCAGCGTGTCGTCGCCGGCCGCGCCGGTCAGGCTGTTGTCGAGGGTGTTGCCGAAATAGCCCTGCCCGGTGCCGAGCAGCCCCACCAGCCGCTCCACATGGGCGCCGAGCGTGTAGCTGAGCGTGCTGAAGCGCACCTCGTCCGCGGTGCCCTCGCCCGAGAACTCCAGCACCACGTCGCCGGCATCGTCGACGAAGTAGATGTCGCTGGCGGTGCCGCCGGCCATGCTGTCGGCGCCCGCGCCGCCATCGAGCGTGTCGACAAAGGTGCCGCCCAGCAGCGTGTCGGCCCCCTCGCCGCCGGCGAGGCTGTCGGCATCGCCGCCGCCATCCAGCCGGTCCGCGCCCTGCCCGCCCGAGAGCGTGTCGTTGCCGGCGAGGCCGGCCAGCGTGTCATCGCCGCTGCCCGCATTGATGGTGTTGGCGCCGGCATTGCCTGTGAGGCCCTGGCTGGTGCCGCCGCCGACCAGCACCTCGACCTCCGCGGCAAGGGTATAGGTGGCGATGGAGGCCAGCACCGTGTCGGCGCCCCCGCCCGCCAATTCCAGCACAATGTCGGTCGCGTCATCGACGAAATAGCCATCGTCGCCGGCGCCGCCCACCATGCTGTCGGCGCCGCCATCGCCGCGCAGCCGGTCATTGCCGATGCCGCCCACCAGCGTGTCGGCGCCATCGCCGCCGACCAGCTGGTCGTCGCCCTCGCCGCCGGTGAGGTTATCGAGGCCAAGCCCGCCGCGCAGCGTATCGTTGCCGATCCCGCCATCCAGCGCGTCGTCGCCCGCTGCGCCGACGATCAGGTTGTCGAGGCTATTGCCGCTCAGCGCCTGGCCGCTGCCCAGGGTGCCGAGCAGCTGCTCGACATTGGCGGCGAGGGTATAGCTGGACAGCGCGGTGCGCACCCGGTCGACGCCGCCAGCGGCGTCCTCCACGACCAGGTCACCCAGGCTGTCCACGATATAGATGTCGTCGCCGGCGCCGCCCTCCAGCCGGTCGTCGCCGAGGCCGCCATCCAGCAAGTCGGCGCCATCGCCGCCGAGCAGCGTATCGGCGCCGTCATCGCCACCGAGGGTATCGTTGTCGGCCCCGCCATCGAGGCGGTCGAGCCCGGCCCGGCCGCGCAGCAGGTCCGCCCCGCCCAGCGCCGCGGCCGTATCGTCCCCGGCACCGCCAAAAAAGGTATCGGCGCCGGCCGATGGCCCGCCGCTGCTCCAACTCATGTCGTTCTCCCCGGCTTTGCCCGAAGCTGCGGGGGAGGACCGCCGGCCGTCAAGCGTGAGGACAACCGCCGCGTGTGCGCAGCGTGTCATTCCTGCGATGCCATGCCGGACGGTGGGTTGCCCTTGACGGCCCCCGCCCCCCGGCCCTAGGCCGCGCGACCATTCACGCAGGGTCGCACGGACACAGCCATGGCGCTCGCCTTCACCTTTCCCGGCCAGGGCAGCCAGGCCCCCGGCATGGGCCGCGATCTCGCCGCCGCCTTCCCGGCCGCGCGGCACACCTTCCAGGAGGTGGACGATACGCTGGGCCAGAAGCTGTCGAAGCTGATGTTCGAGGGCCCGCCGGAGGAGCTCACGCTGACCGCCAACGCCCAGCCCGCGCTGATGGCGATGTCGTTGGCGGTGCTGCGCGTGCTGCAGCAGGAGGGCGGGTTCGACCTGAAGGCGCGGGTCTCGCTGGTGGCTGGCCACAGCCTGGGCGAATACTCGGCACTCGCCGCCGCGGGCTGCTTCGATGTGCCGACCGCCGCGCGGCTGCTGCGCCTGCGCGGCGAGGCGATGCAGCGCGCCGTGCCGGCCGGCCAGGGCGCCATGGCCGCGCTGCTGGGCGCCGAGCTCGACCAGGCCACCGCCATCTGCGCCGCCGCCGCGACCGACCCGGAGACCGGGCAGCGCCAGGTGGTGGAGGTGGCCAACGACAATGGCGGCGGCCAGGTGGTGATCTCGGGCGACAAGCCGGCCGTGGAGCGCGCGATCGAGGCCGCCAAGGCCGCCGGCGTGAAGCGCGCCATGCTGCTGCCGGTCTCGGCCCCCTTCCACTGCGCCCTGATGGCCCCGGCCGCCGATGCCATGGCCGAGGCGCTGGACGGCGCGCCGATGCAGGCCCCCGTCGTGCCGCTGGTGGCCAATGTCTCCGCCGCCAAGGCGACCGACCCCGATGAAATCCGCAGCCTGCTGGTGCGGCAGGTGACCGGCACGGTGCGCTGGCGCGAATGCATCCAGGCCATGGGCGGCATGGGCTGCGACCGCTTCGTGGAAATCGGCGCGGGCAAGGTGCTGACCGGGCTGATGAAGCGGCTGATGCCCGATGCCACGGCCAGCGCGGTGAACACGCCGGCCGACATCGAAGCCTTCCTCAAATCCATCTGAAGGGCCTGTCCATGTTCCGTCTCGACGGCAAGGTGGCGCTGGTCACCGGTGCCACCGGTGGCATCGGCGAGGCCATCGCCCGCACGCTGCACGCCCAGGGCGCGCAGGTTGCCATCACCGGCCGGCGCGAGGCCGAGCTCGCGCGCGTGGCCGAGCAGCTGGGCGGCACGCGCGTGCTGGTCGCCCCGGCTGACCTCACCGACCCCGCGGCGCCGGCGGCGCTGGTGGAGCAGGTGGAGGCCAGCCTCGGCAGCCTCGACATCCTGGTGAACAATGCCGGCTTCACGCGCGACATGCTGGCGCTGCGCATGGGCGATGCCGATTGGAACGCGGTGCTGGAGGTAGACCTCACGGCCCCCTTCCGCCTGGCGCGCGCCGCGCTGCGCGGCATGATGAAGCGCCGGCACGGGCGCATCGTCTCCATCGCCTCCATCGTCGGCGTCACCGGCAATGCCGGGCAGGCCAACTACGCCGCCGCCAAGGCCGGGCTGATTGGGCTCAGCAAGTCGCTGGCGCAGGAGGTGGCGACCCGCGGCGTGACGGTGAACGTGGTGGCACCAGGCTTCGTGAAGACGGCGATGACCGATTCGCTGCCCGAGGCGGCGCGCACCGCGCTGCTCGCGCGCATCCCGAGCCAGCGCATGGGCGCGCCGGAGGATGTGGCGGCCGCCGTGGCCTACCTCGCCAGCGCCGAGGCCGGCTGGGTGACGGGCCAGACGCTGCATGTGAATGGCGGCATGGCGATGATCTGACCCGCCCCGCGGCACCGTGCCGCGGCGTGGCGCCAGCCGCCCTGTAGCATGCTGAACATAAATTTGCTTTTCCTGGCCGCGGCGGCCAGCAAGGCGGCTTCGCGCGGCGAGGCAGGGCGCGATGAGACAAGGGCGGGCCGGCCGCAGGCACGATTTCTGCCCCCAAGGGGCTCCCAGCCGGCTTGCGCGCCGCCGCCGCCTAGGCCAAGTGACGCGAACATGTTAAGCTGCGCCGCCCCGAATCCCGGGTTCGGGCGGCCGCGCATGCGACCCCTACCGCCACACGGGCACGGCCACACTACAGCAGGAGAGATCGCGGGATGAGCGACACCGCCGAAAAGGTGAAGAAGATCGTCGTGGAGCACCTCGGCGTCGAAGAGTCGAAGGTGACGGCCGAGGCCTCCTTCATCGACGATCTGGGCGCTGACAGCCTCGACACCGTCGAACTCGTGATGGCCTTCGAGGAAGCCTTCGGGGTGGAAATCCCGGACGACGCCGCCGAGAAGATCACGACCGTCAAGGACGCGATCGAATACATCGACAAGCAGAAGGCGGCCTGACGCCGCACGCGGCTCGGCTAGCCCAAGGGAGTCCGGCGGTGTTCGGTCATATGCAAGCGCCGCGACGCGTTGTCGTCACGGGCATGGGCATCGCCTGCCCGCTCGGCCTCGGCGTCGAGAACGTCTGGAAACGCATGCTGGCCGGCGAAAGCGGGCTGGCGGCGATCCAGTCCTTCGATGTCAGCCAGCTGACGGCCAAGATCGCGGGCCAGGTGCCGGTGGGCACCCGGGCCGAGGGGAAGCTCGACGTCAACGAGTGGATCCCGGTCAAGGACCAGAAGAAGATGGACCGCTTCATCCAGCTCGCGCTGGTCGCGGCCGCCGAGGCGGTTGAGGACAGCGGCTGGATGCCCGGCGAGGACCGCGAGGAAGATCGCTGCCGCACCGGCGTGATGATCGGGTCGGGCATCGGCGGCCTGCCCACCATCTACGAGGCCTCGCAGCTGATCGCGCAGGGCAAGTCCCGCCGCATCTCGCCCTTCTTCATCCCCTCCGCGCTGATCAACCTGGCCTCCGGCCACGTCTCGATCCGCTACGGCTTCAAGGGGCCGAACCACTCCGTCGTCACCGCCTGCGCCACCGGCGTGCATGCGCTGGGCGATGCGGCGCGGCTGATCGCGCTGAACGACGCCGATGTGATGGTGGCCGGCGGCGCCGAGGCCGCGGTGGCCGAGATCGGCATGGCAGGCTTCTGCGCCTCCCGCGCGCTGTCCACGAACTTCAATGACAACCCGACCGCGGGCAGCCGCCCCTGGGACCGTGACCGCGACGGCTTCGTCATGGGCGAAGGGGCCGGTGTGGTGGTGCTCGAGGAGCTCGAGCACGCCAAGGCGCGTGGCGCAAAGATCTACGCTGAGGTCATCGGCTACGGCATGTCGGGCGACGCCTACCACATCACCGCCCCCACCGAGGATGGCGACGGCGCCTTCCGCGCCATGCGCGCCGCCCTGCTCTCCGCCCGGCTGCAGCCCTCCGACATCCAATACGTCAACGCGCACGGCACCTCCACGCCGATGGGCGACGACCTGGAACTGCAGGCGGTGGAGCGGCTGTGGGGCGATGCGGCGCGGCACCTCGCCATGTCCTCCACCAAATCCGCCATCGGCCACCTGCTGGGTGCGGCCGGCGCGGTGGAGGGCATCTTCTCGATCCTCGCGATCCGCGACAGCGTGGCCCCACCCACGCTGAACCTCGAGAATCCCTCCCGCGAAAGCCCGATCGACCGCGTGGCCCTGCACGCGCAGCCGCGGCAGATCGACGTGGCGCTGTCGAACAGCTTCGGCTTCGGCGGCACCAATGCGAGCATCATCTTCAAGAAGGCCGCCTGAGGTCCGCACGCGTCCGCAGCCTGTGATGCGCGGGCGCCTTGCGCGCACCGCGCCACCGGGCCACCACTAGGCCCGATGCGTCGCCTTCTGTCCCTGCTCGCGCTGCTGCTGTTCATCGGCGTCGCCGCTGCCGCCACCGCCTGGTGGGCGGCGCGCGAGGCCTGGACGGCGCCCGGGCCGCTGGCCGAGGCGACGCAGATGGTGGTGCCGCGCGGCGGCAGCAGCGCCATCGCCGACGCACTCGCCGAGCGCGGCGTGATCCGCGACCCGCGCGCCTTCCTCGCCGCCGTGTGGCTGACACGCGAGGCCGGGCCGCTGCGCGCCGCCGAATTCAGCTTCCCCGCCGGCGCCAGCCTGCGCGACGTGCTGGAGACGCTGCGCCGCGGCCGCCCGGTGCAGCGCCGCATCACCATCCCCGAGGGGCTGACGGCGCGGCAGATCGCCGCGCTGCTGGAACGCGCCGAGGGCCTCACCGGCGAAATCCCCGAGATCGGCGAGGGCGACATCCTGCCCGAGACCTACGCCTATCAGTGGGGCGATACCCGCGCCGCCGTGCTGCGCCGCGCCGAGCAGGCGATGGACCAGGCGCTGGCCGAGGCCTGGGCCGCGCGCGCCCCCGGCCTGCCGCTGGCCACCCCGCGCGAGGCGCTGACGCTGGCCTCCATCGTCGAGCGCGAGACGGCGCGCGGCGAGGAGCGCGGGCGCGTGGCGGGCGTGTTTATCAACCGGCTGCGGCGCAACATGCCGCTGCAATCCGACCCCACCGCCGCCTATGCCGCAGCCGATGGCGGCGTGCTGGAACGCCCGCTGACGCGCGCCGACCTCGACCGCGACCACCCCTTCAACACCTATCGCGTGCGTGGCCTGCCGCCGGGGCCCATCGCCAGCCCGGGGCGCGACAGCCTGCGCGCCGTGGTGCGGCCGGAATCCACCGAATTCCTGTTCTTCGTGGCGGATGGCACCGGCGGCCACGCCTTCGCCCGCACGCTGGAGGAGCACAACCGCAACGTCGCCCGCTGGCGCGAGATCGAAAGGGCACGCGCCGCGGCAGGGGCACGGTGACGCCGCTGCAGGGCCCGGCGCTGTGGTGGCGCCTGCTGGTGATCGGCGCGCTGTGGGGCAGTTCCTTCCCGCTGCTGCGCATGGTGGCGGTGGAGATGTCGCCCTTCGCCATCGCCGCCATCCGCGGCGGCTTCGCGGCGCTGGCGGTGCTGCTGTTCATGGCGGCCACCGGGCAGGTGAAGGGCTTCAGCCGGCGCGTGGTGATCGGCGCGCTGGTGCTGGGCACCACCAATGGCTGGGTGCCCAACCTGCTGACGGCGGTGGCGCTGAACCATATCGAGGCCGCGCCGGCAGCGCTGATCCACGCCGCCACGCCGCTGCTGGTGGCGCTCATCGCCATTCCCTTCCTGGCCGAGGAACGCCCCGGCAAGCGCGGCGTGGCGGGGCTCGTGCTCGGCTTCGCGGGCATCGCCGTCATCCTCGGCCCGGCGGCGCTGCAGGGCGGCGCCACGCTGGTGGGCGGGCTGCTGATCCTGGCCTCGGGCGTGGCCTATGCGGCGGGCACCGTCTATGCGCGCAAGGCCCGGCCGGGCGGCGCGGCGCAGCTGGCGCTCGGCCAGCAGATGGTCTCGGCCAGCGTCGCGGGGGCGCTGGCGGTGCCCTTCGCGCCGGCCGGCGCCTTCGTGCAGCCGCCCGAGCTATGGGTGGTGCTGGCGCTGCTCGGCGCACTGGCCTCCGCCCTGCCGCTGACCATGTTCCTCTCGCTGCTGCAGCGCGCGCGCGCCACCGATGCCGGCATGGTGGGCTACCTGCAGCCGCCCTTCGCCGCCGGCATGGCGGCGCTGCTGCTGGGCGAATGGCCGGCGCCCAGCGTGCTGCTGGGCGGGCTGATTGTGCTGGCCGGGGTGTGGCTGGCCACCAGCCGGCGCTGATTCCTCGCGCTTGCACGGCCCCGGCGTTCGGCTAGGCTTTCCGCAGGACGCGCCGCCATCACGCGAGAACGCGCCACCCCGGGGAGCCTCCATGCGCCGCTTTCTCCTTGCCCTGTTGCTGGGCCTGACCACCCTTTCCGCGCCCGCCTTCGCCTGGCCCGAGCGGCCCGTCACCATCATCGCGCCCTTCGGCCCCGGCACCTCGGTGGATATCGTGGCGCGGCTGCTCGCACCCCGGCTGCAGGCCGCCTGGGGCCAGCCGGTGACGGTGCTGAACGTGCCCGGCGCCGCCGGCATCATCGGCGTGGAGCGCGCGGTGCGGGCCACCGATGGCCACACCATCCTGCTCTCGGCCGATGCCGCCATCGTGGTGCGCATCAGCATGGCGCCGCGCCCGCCCTATGATCCGCGGCGGGATTTGGCGCCCATCACCCTGATCGGCCGCACCACCAACATCCTCGTGGTGGGCAACAGCCAGCCGGTGCAGACCCTGGCTGACCTCGTGGCGCTGGCCCGCACGCGGCCGGGCGCCGTCACCTTCGGCCATGCCGGCAACGGCACCTCGCAGCATATCGGCGGCGAGATGCTGGCCCAGATGGCCGGCGTGGAGATGACGGGCGTGGCCTACAACGAGCCCGCCTCGCAGATCCAGGACGTGCTGACCGGGCGCGTCACCATGTCGTTCCAGAGCGGCGTGGTGGCGCTGCCGCGGCTGCGCGACAACGCCTGGCGCGCCATCGCCGTTTCGGCGCCCGCGCGCATGGCGGCGCTGCCGGATGTGCCGACGGTGGCCGAACTCGGCTATCCGGGCTTCGACGCGGTGGCCTGGCTCGGCGTGCTGGCGCCGGTCGCGATGCCGGCGGCCCATGTGGCGCGCGTGAACCGCGACGTGGTGGCGGCACTCGGCGAGGCCGAGATGCGCGCCCGGCTGGGCGAGCTCGGCGTCGATATCGTCGGTAGCACGCCCGATGAGTTCCGCGCGCTGATCGAACGTGAGATCCCCCGCATGGCCGGCGTGCTCTCGCGCGCCGGCATCCGCCCGGAGTAACCGCCATGCCCGTCGGCGCCCTGAACCACTTCACCATCTACTGCGTCGATCTCGATGCGACGCGCGCCTTCTACACCGATGTGCTGGGCCTGACGGATGGCGACCGCCCGCCGCTCGGCTTCCCCGGCGCCTGGCTGTATTCGGCTGGGCAGCCGACGGTGCATCTGGTGGGCCCGCGCGAGGGCGATGCGGCGAAGCCGCCGCGCCGCGCGCAGCCCACCGGGCAGCTGGACCACATCGCCTTCTCAGCCACCGGGCTGGCCGCCATGCGCGCCACGCTGCAGGCCCACAACATCACCTTCCGCGAGATGCTGGTGCCGCGCGACGGCCAGACGCAGCTGTTCTTCCACGATCCGAACGGCGTTGCGGTGGAGCTGAACTACCCGCCGGAGGAACGCGGCACCTGATCGCCCGCCGGCTTGGCCGGCAGGCGGCCCATCAGCGCGCTGCGCCAGCCCGGCGGCAGCGCGCCCACCAGGCGCGAGGCGGCATACAGGCCCCAGGGATAGGCCACGCGCAACCGCCCCGAAGCGATGCCCTCCAGCGTGCGCCGCGCCGCCTGCTCGGGCGTCATCAGCCCGGGCATGGCGAAGGGGTTGCGCGCCGTCATCGGCGTGCGGATGAAGCCCGGGCACACCGCATGCAGCCGGATGCCGCGCCGCCGCTCGGAGGCGTCCAGCGCCTCCGCCCAGCGCTGCACCGCCGCCTTGCTCGCGCAATAGGCCGGTGCACTGGGCGAGGCGACGAAGGCGGCCAGCGAGGCGATCACCGCCACGCGCCCGCGCACGCCATCGGCCCCCGGCGCCTGCCCGGCCATGGCCGCGATCGCCGGCAGCGCGGTGTTCAGCACGCCGGTGACGTTGGTGGCGAAGACCTGCGCCGCCTGCGCCGCGGGCTCCACCGCATCGCCGGTGCCGCCGGAAACCCCGGCATTGGCGATCACCAGGTCAAGCCGCCCGGCCGCGGCGATCCAGCCTTCCATCGCCGCCGCATCGGTCACGTCGAGCACCGCTTCCCGCACCGCCGCGCCGCGCGCGCGGCAGGCCTCGGCCGTGGCCTCCAGCCGCCCGGCATCGCGGCCCGACAGGTGCAGCACCACGCCTGGCGCCGCCGCGCCCTCGGCCAGGGCGCGGCCCAGGCCGGAGGACGCGCCCGTGATCAGCAGGGAAGTCCACGGATATCCCGCCACGCCTTGCCTCCATTCCCGCGAGGGTGGACAAGGCGCGCATGAGCACCCTCGCCTCCATGACCGGCTTCGCCCGCGAAGGCGGCACGCTGCCGGACGGAACCTCCTTCGTCTGGGAATTGCGCAGCGTCAACGGCCGCGGGCTGGACCTGCGGCTGCGCGTGCCGCAGGGGCTGGACGCGATCGAGCCCGCGCTGCGCGAGGCGACGCAGAAACGCCTCAAGCGCGGCAACGTCTCCGCCACGCTCAGCTTCCGCCGCGAGGACCGCGCCCCGCGCCTGACGCCCGACCCGGCGGCGCTGGACCAGGCGCTGGCCCTGGCGCTCTCGGTGGCCGCGCGCATCCCCGGCGCGCCGCCGCCGCGCGCCGAGGCGGTGCTGGGCCTGCCGGGCGTGCTGCGCGCCGAGGTGCCGGAGCCGGACGAGGCCGCCGAGGAACAACGCCGTGCCCAGCTTGTCGCGGCCTATCGCGAGGCGCTGGAAGGCTTGGTCGCGGCCCGCGCGCGGGAAGGCGCGCAGCTTGGCGCCATCCTCGGCACGCTGCTGGACGAGATCGCCGCGCTGTGCGCGCAGGCGGCGGTGGAAGCCGCGGGCCAGCCGGCGGCGCAGCGCGCGCGGCTGATGGAGAACCTGGCCGGGCTGCTGGGCGATGGCGACCTGCGCGCGCGCGTGCCGGAGGAGCGTCTGGCGCAGGAGGTGGCGCTGCTGGCGCAGCGCTCCGACGTGCGCGAGGAGTTGGACCGCCTGACCGCGCACATCACCGAGGCGCGCGCGCTGCTGGCATCCTCCGATGCGGTCGGGCGCAAGCTGGAATTCCTGACGCAGGAATTCGTGCGCGAGGCCAACACGCTGTGCAGCAAATCCGCCAGCGTGGCGCTGACGCGCGCGGGCCTCGACCTCAAGGCCGCGATCGAGCGGCTGCGCGAACAGGCGGCCAACGTCGAATGAGCGCCGAGGCCCAGCGCCGCGGCGTGTGCATCGTCATCGCCTCGGCCCCCGGCGTGGGCAAGACCAGCGTCTCGCGCGCATTGCTCGAGATGGAGCCGGCGCTGTCGCTGTCGATCAGCGCCACCACGCGCCCGCGCCGGCCGGGCGAGCAGGAAGGCGTGCACTACTTCTTCCGCACGCCCGAACAGTTCGACGCGATGGTCGAAGCCGGCGAGATGCTGGAACACGCCCGCTTCCTCAACCGCGCCTACGGCACGCCGCGCGCCCCGGTGGAACGCGCGCTGGAATCCGGGCGCGACATGCTGTTCGACATCGAGTGGCAGGGCCACCGCCAGCTGCGCGAGAAGGTGCCGGGCGACGTGGTGGGCATCAGCCTGCTGCCGCCCAGCATGGAGGAGCTGGAGCGCCGCCTGCGCGGCCGCGCCCAGGACAGCGACGCCGAGATCGCGCGCCGGCTGGTGGCGGCGCGCGACGAGATCTCGCATTGGTCGGATTTCGACCACGTGATCATCAACCGCGATTTCGACCGCACCGTGGCCGAGGTGCGCGCCATCCTGCACGCGGCCCGCACGCATCGCGCGCGCCAGCCCTGGCTGGCGGATTTCGTCGCCGGCCTGCTCAGGCCATAGCGCGATGGGCGCAGTGCTCGATGTGGTGCTGCCGGTCTTCTTCCTGATCGCTGCGGGCTACATCGCGGCCAAACGCGGGCTGGTCAGCACCGAGGGCTTCGCCGGCCTCACCGCCTTCGTCTTCTTCCTGGCCTCGCCGGCGCTGCTGTTCGCCGGCGGCACGCGCCCGCATGAGGGCGGCGCCGGCCCGGCGCTGGCGCAGGTGGGTGCCGCGGTACTGCTGTATGGCGTGGCGCTGCTGCTGGCGCGCCGGCTGTTCAAGGCCAACGCCGCCGAGGCCGCGCTGTTCGGCCTGGCCTGCGTCTTCGGCAACTCGGTGATGATGGGCATCCCGATCATCGTCGCGGCCTATGGCGCGGCGGGCGTGCCGCCGATGATCGGCATCCTCGCGGTGCAGACGATGACGCTGCTGGGCCTGGCGACGGTGATGACCGAGATCGGCCTGAACGCGGCCGCGCCCTGGCGGCGGCTGCTGCGCAACACGGCGCAGGGCATCCTGCGCAACCCCGTCGTGCTCTCCGTCACCGCCGCGCTGGTCTGGAGCGCGCTCGGTTTGCCGGTGCCCGAATTGATGCGCCGGACGCTGGACCTGGTGGGCGCCGCCGCACCGCCCACCGCGCTGTTCTGCCTCGGCGGCGGGCTGGCCGCGATCGGCGCCGGTGGGCTGTGGCGCGAGACGCTGGCCATCGCCACGCTGAAGCTGCTGGTGCTGCCGCTGATGACCTACGCCATCGCCATCCTGCTCGGCCTGTCGCCTATCGAGACCGCGGTCGCCGTCACCATCGCCGCGCTGCCCACCGGTGCGAACGCCTTCATCCTGGCGCGGCGCTACAACACCGGCGCCGACCGCTCGGGTGCTGCCGTGCTGGTGACAACGGCGCTGTCGGTGCTGACGCTATCCGCCCTGATCGGCCACTTCCGGGAGAACCTGCCATGACCCTCATCATCCAGCCCGGCTGGCTCTGGGACGCGGAAGCCGGGCTGCGCACCGGCCATAGCGTGATCGTGCAGGATGGCCGCATAGCCGATGTGGTGCGCGAGGCGCCGAGCATGGAAGCCGAGCGCATCGTCGCACCCGATGCGGTGCTGCTGCCCGGGCTGATCAACCTGCACAACCACGCCATGTCCGGCCCGCTGTTCCGCGGCCTGGCCGACGAGTTGGCGCCGGGCGACCTGCCCGGCCACATCGTCTTCTCGCTGCTCATGCCGCTGGGCGACGTCGCGGCCGAAATCATGACCGAGGAGGAGATCGGCGACGCCGTGGAGATGGCGCTGCTGGAGGGCCTGCGCAGCGGCATGACGGCGCTGCTGGATGTCTACCGCGTGGCGCAATGGCCCTTCATCCCGCGCGCCACCGCACTCGGCCTGCGCAGCTGGTCATGCCCCTATCTGTTCTCGGAAACCGTGGGCATGACCCCCGACGGCAAGCCCACCTACACGCCGACCGATCGCACCGGCTTCGAGGAAACGCTGGCGCTGTTCGACCGCTTCGACCAGGGGCCCGATGGGCTCGCACGAGTCGGCTTCGGCCCGCATGGCCCGGATTCCAACACGCCCGAACTGCTGCGCCGCGTCGATGCCACGGCGCGGGAGCGCGGCATGATCGTCTCCATCCACGCCGCGCAGAACATGATCGAGATCGCGCGCGTGAAGGCGGCGCATGGCACGGGCAGCATCGCGCATCTGCGCGACCTCGGCCTGCTGCGCCCCGGCGTGGTGCTGGCGCATGGCATGTTCGCCACCGACGAGGAGATGGCGATGATCGCGCAGCATGGCGCGGCGCTGGCCTCCTGCCCGCTGGCCTTCGCGCGCTCCGGCCGCTTCGTGCCGCTGGCGCGTATGGAAGCCGCCGGGCTGCGCCTGGGCATCGGCACCGATGGCGTGACGCTCGACATGCTTCACGAGCTGCGCACCGCCGCGGTCTTCGCCAAGGTGCAGTCCGGCACGCCGCACGCGCTGAGCGCGCCGCGCATCCTTCGCGCCGCCACGCGCGACGCGGCCCTCGCGCTCGGGCGCGACGACATCGGCCTGATCGCGCCCGGCCAGCGCGCCGACCTCGTGATGTTCGACCTCGGCTCCTCCCGCTACCAGCCGGTGTGGGACCCGCTGAAATCGCTGCTGACCAATGGATCGGCGGCGGACCTCGTGCTGTCGATGGTGCAGGGCCGCGTGCTGCTGCGCGACGGCCGCGTGCTCAGCGCCGATGCCGCCGCGGTGACGCGCCGCGGCCGCGCCGCGATCGAGCGCGTGTGGCGCGAGGCCACGCGGCGTGGCGCGATCCCGGCCTCGATCGCGGCGCGCTCGGCGATGGCGTTGCAGTGAGGGGCCTTCCCTCCCTACCCTGGTGGCGAAGACCGGAGAGCCCCCGATGACACGCCTGATTCTGGCGCGCCGCGCGCTGTTTGCCACCACCCTCGTCGCGCCGTCGCTGGCAAGCGCCCAGGCGCGCCGGCCGCTGCGCATCGTCATCCCCTTCCCGCCCGGCGGCGCGGTGGACAGCCTGGGGCGCATCCTGGCCGACCGGCTGGCGCCGGTACTGGACCAGCAGGTGGTGGTGGATAACCGCAGCGGCGGCGGCGGGCTGATCGGCGCCGATGCGGTGGCCAAGGCGCCGCCCGATGGCACCACCCTCGGCGTGATCGGCGCCGCCACGCTGTGCGCCGCGCCCTTCCTGCAGGCCTCCATGCCCTTCGACGTGGCGCGCGATTTCCGTTTCATCTCGCAGATCACCGACAGCGCCGTGCTGCTCGGCGTGAATGCGCAGGTGGCGGCGGCGCGCGGCTGGACCGACATGGCGGCGCTGCTGGCCTGGGCGCGGCAGAATCCCGGGCGATTCAGCGTGGCGCATGCCGGCGCCGCGACGGTCAGCCACCTGATGCTCTCGGCGCTGACAACGGCGGCGCGCGTGGAGTTCAACATGATCCCCTATCGCGGCGGCGCACAGGCTGCGACGGACCTCGTGGCCGGCACCATCGAGGGCAGCGCCGATCTGCCGACCTCGCTGGTGCCACAGGCCGAGGCCGGGCGCGTGGCGCTGCTCGGCACCTCCTCCGGTCGCCGGCTGGCGATGCTGCCCGCGGTGCCGGCCTTCGCCGAGACGCCGGGGCTGGAGGGCATCGACATCCGTTCCTGGAACATGATCCTGGTGCCGGCCGCCACGCCGGAGGCCGAGGCCGCGCGGCTGTTCTCCGCGATCCGCCAGGTGGGCACCGCAGCCACCTTCCGCGAGGCGCTGCGCCCGCTCGGCTACGATGCGGTGACCAGCGAGAGCCTGGCCGCGGCGGCGGCGCTGGTGCGCGACGAGACGCCGCGCTGGCGCCAGCTTGTGGAAGCGTCCGGCGCCCGGGTGCAGTAGCCGCCGGCGCTCACGCCGCGCGCAGGTGTTCCTGCAGCCGCGGCATCAGCTCCACCAGGTTGCAGGGGCGGTGGCGGCTGTCGAGCTGCCACAGCAGGATGTCGTCCCACGCATCCTTGCAGGCGCCGGTGGAGCCCGGCAGCGCGAACAGGTAGGTGCCGCCCGCCACGCCGCCGATGGCGCGCGACTGGATCGTGGAGGTGCCGATCTTCTGGTAGCTGAGCATGCGGAACAGCTCGCCAAAGCCGGTGATCTCCTTCTCCAGCACGCGGGCGAAGGCCTCGGGCGTGACGTCGCGGCCGGTGATGCCGGTGCCGCCGGTGGTGATCACGCAATCCACCAGCGGGTCGGCGATCCAGCGCCGCAGCGTCGCCTCGATCAGCGCCGCCTCGTCCTTCACGATCTCCCGCGCCGCCAGCCGGTGACCCGCCTTGGCGATGCGCTCGGCCAGCGTCTCGCCGCTGCGGTCCGAGGCCAGGTCGCGCGTGTCGGACACGGTCAGCACGGCGATGTTCACCGGCAGGAACAGGCGCGATTCATCGATCGGCATGGTCACCTCCAAGCCCCGCAGATGGGGTGGCCATAGCGCTGCCGCTACTGCCGCGGCGCGCGCAGCATCGCCGCCACCTCGGTAGGGTCCTGGAAGCGCGGGAAGCGACCGGTGGCCAGCGCATCCAGGCTGGGCGAAGGCAGGCCGAGCCGCGCCGCGTAGATCCAGGAATAGGCCATCACGCGCTGCACGAATTGCCGCGTCTCGCCCACCGGGATGCTCTCGATGAACAGGAAGGGATCGTCGCGGTGCCGCACCGCCGGCAGCCAGCGCGAGAGGTTGCCGGGGCCGTTGTTGTAGGCCGAGAGCAGGCGGATGAGGTCGCCATTCACATGCTCGCTGCGCGCCAGGTAGTGCACGTAGCGCTGGCCCACCTCCAGCGAGAAACCCGGATCGTGCAACCGCTGCGCGCCGGCGCCGCGCAGGCTGCTGTCGCCGGTCACGTAGCTGGCGGTGGCCGGCATGATCTGCAGGATGCCCCGCGCCCCGGCGCGCGAGACGGCGCGCGGGTCGAAGTTGGATTCCTGCCGCGCCAGCGCATAGAGCAGCGCGGGGTCCATGCGGAAGCCGTGCATCGGCTCCAGCCGCGGCAGCGGGAAGCGGGCGAAATCGCGTGGCCGGCCATCGGCGCTTTGCGACAGGCTGGCCAACTGCGCCGCCAGATCCATCATCCCGGCCTGGGACGCCACCAGCAGCATGGCGCGCATGACGCCGGCATTGCCCTGCACGCGCGGCCACAGGCCGCGCAGTTCGGCCTCGGCGCGCTCGCGCTGGCCCACCTGCAGCAGCGCCAGGGCACGCCAGCCCGCGGCGGTCTCGGCGATGGCCGCGCCCTCGCCCTCGCCGGCCACCTCGCGTTCCCAGGCGAAGCCCATCGGCAGGCCGAGCGCACGGCGCGCCACCAGGCCGTAGAAGGTGCGTGGCTCCTGCGCCGCCTGCATCATCCAGGGCACGTAGTTCTGCGGACGGCGTGCGCGCACGGCGGCGCGCGCCGTCCAGAAGGCGGCGGCGGCGCGCGTGGCGGGCGAGGCGATCTCGGACCGCGCAGCGTGCTCGAAATAGGCCAGCGCCACCTCCGGCTGGTCCAGCGCCCAGGCGGCCATGCCGGCGACATAGCCGGGGAAGGCCACGCCACGGGAGTTGCGCGCGGCCTCGGAGGCAATGCGGAAGGCCTCCTGGTCGCGCCCCTGCTGGAACAGGATCTGCGCCACCTCGGCGCGCAGCAGCGCGGCATAGGGGCCATCGGCGCGGCTGCGGGCGATGGCGGCCAGTGCTGCCGATACCTCGCCATCGCGGGCACGGTCGCGCACGGTGCGGTCCAGCGCAGCGTTGCGGGTGATGCTGCGGGAGGGTGGCTCGCGCTCCTCCGGCACCACCTCGCCATCGGCCAGCACCTCGGCGGCCGGGGCGGGGGGCAGTGCCATGCCGCGCGGCGCGCGGCGCACCAGCATGGCATGGATTTCCGCCGCGTCCGGATGGTCCGCGTGATCCGACAGCCAGGACAGGATCTCGGGCAGCGTGGGCTCGACCCCGCGCTGCAGCCAGCGATCGGCCAGCACATGGCCGACCAGGCGGCGATCCTCAAGCCGCTCGACGTCACGCGACGCCTGCGGGTGGTCGCCCTTGGACTGGAACTCGAAGATACGACGAAGCCGCGCCGCATCAGACGGCGCGAGGGGTTGCGGGAGCCCGGCGACCCCACCCTGAATCGCAGGGCGAGGAACGCTCATGGCGGTCTGGTCGGCCCGTTGCCCGAACGCAGGAACCTGAATCCCCACGATCATCGTCGCCCCGAACAGCATCGCCTTCGCCAGGTGGCGAGGGGTGGAAGCCGGCCGGGGGCGCCGGGCCATGGGGCAGATCGCTCGCATGGCGCGTCTCCCCTAGCGGTGCCTCGCGGGGGGACGCAACCCCCCAACTTGGGGCAAATCCCTATTTTTGAGACGTCATTTAACGAATCAGTAAGTTATGCGCGCTTCTTGCAGCGCTTTTCCTGTCATTGCGCCGCGGCAGAACCATCCAGCGTCCGCCGCAGCAGGATCAGATCCGCCCAGGCATCGCGCTTGGCCGCCGGGCTGCGCAGCAGATAGGCCGGATGCAGCGTGGCCAGCGCCGGCAGCGGCCCGGCCTCCATCGCCACGCCGTGCCAGCGCCCGCGCAGCCGCGTGATGCCCTCCTTCGAGCGCAGCAGCGCCTTGGCCGCAACACCGCCCAGCAGCACCAGGTGGCGCGGCTGCACCAGGGCGATGTGGCGCAGGATGAAGGGCAGGAAAAGGTTGATCTCGGCATCCGTCGGCGTTCGGTTGCCGGGCGGCCGCCAGGGCAGGATGTTGGTGATGTAGAAATCGCGCGACCGGTCGAGCCCGATGCTGGCCAGCATGCGGTCCAGCAACTGGCCGGAGACGCCGACGAAGGGCCTTCCCAGCCGATCCTCGTCGGCGCCGGGCGCCTCGCCGATCATCATCAGGCCGCTGGCCGCCACGCCATCGGCGAAAACGAGGTTGGTGGCGGTCTCGCGCAACGGGCTGTCCAGCGCGGCCAGCGCCGCCTGCAGCGCCGGCAGGTCGGAAACGGCGGCGGCCAGCTGGGCGGCAGCCAGGGGTGCAGCGGCCAGGGGTGCGGGGGCAGGCGCGGCGGCGGCGGCCCCCGCCACGGCCGGGCGGGCAAGCGCCGGCGCGTCCGCGGCCGCCGGCGGGGGCACGGCCAGCCGGTCGCGCGGCGCCTCGGCCAGCGCCTCGTCCGCCCCCCATTCCAGCTGCAGCCGCAGCGCGGCCAGCAGCGCCTCGCGCGCCATCGCCTCCATCACGCCGATATCGGCCCGCCGCAGGGTTCCGCGCAATGGGGTGCGAGGCTACATGCGCCGGGACGCGATGCAGCAGGGGTATGTCCGGATGTCCGACGAAACCGGGGCGCGGGAAGCCATGGAGTTCGACGTGCTGATCGTCGGCGCCGGCCCCGCCGGGCTGGCCGCCGCGATCCGCCTGAAACAGCTGGCGCCCGATGCCTCCATCTGCGTGATCGAGAAGGGCAGCGAGATCGGCGCGCATATCCTCTCGGGCGCGGTGCTGGAGCCGCGCGCGCTGGACGAGCTGATCCCTGATTGGCGCGACGATCCGCCGGCGCTGGCCACCCCGGCGGCCGAGGATTCCTTCATGTTCCTCACCGAGACGCGCGCCTTCCGCCTGCCGACGCCGCCGCAGATGAACAACCACGGCAACTACGTGGTGAGCCTCGGCAATGTGTGCCGCTGGCTCGGCGCCAAGGCCGAGGCACTGGGCGTCGATCTCTATCCGGGCTTCGCCGCCTCCGAGACGCTGATCGAGGATGGCGCGGTGAAGGGCGTGGTCGCGGGCGTCATGGGCATCGCGCGGGATGGCCGGCCGGGCCCGAACTACCAGCCGGGGATGGAACTGCGGGCCAGCTACACGCTGTTCGCCGAGGGCTGCCGCGGCAGCCTCACCAAGCGCCTGTTCGAGACCTTCGACCTGAAGCGCGACGCCGCGCCGCAGACCTACGCCCTCGGCATCAAGGAGCTGTGGGAGATCCCGAAGGAGAAGCACCGGCCGGGCCTGGTCTGGCATTCCGTCGGCTGGCCGCTGCCGGCCGACACCTATGGCGGCTCCTGGCTGTACATGCTGGGCGAGAATCTGGTCTCGGTGGGCTATGTGGTGGGGCTGGACTATCCGAATCCCTGGCTGTCGCCCTTCGACGAATTCCAGCGCTTCAAGACCCATCCGGAGGTGCGGAAGTTCCTCGAGGGCGGCAAGCGCATCGCCTATGGCGCGCGCGCGCTGAACGAGGGCGGCTTCCAGGCCATCCCGAAGCTGGTCTTCCCGGGCGGCGCGCTGATCGGCGACGGCGCGGGCTTCCTCAACGTGCCGAAGATCAAGGGCAGCCACACCGCCATGAAATCCGGCATGGTCGCCGCCGAGGCCATCGCCGAGGCGCTGGCCGGCAGCCGCCCGCCCGTGCTGGAGGCCTACCCCGCGAAGCTGCAGCAAAGCTGGCTGTGGGAGGAGCTGAAGGGCGTGCGCAACATCCGCCCGGCCTTCGCGAAATTCGGCTTCTGGGGCGGCATGGTGAATGCCGCGCTCGACACCTACCTGCTGCGCGGCAAGGCGCCCTGGACGCTGGCGCATCACGAGGACCACAAGGCGCTGAAGCCGGCCGCAGAGGCGCCGCGCATCGAATACCCCAGGCCCGACGGGGTGCTGACCTTCGATCGCCTGTCCTCGGTGTTCCTCTCGAACACCAACCACGAGGAGGACCAGCCCGCGCATCTCGTGCTGCGCGATCCGGCGCGCTGGCAGGGCGTGAACTGGGCGCAGTTCGCCTCGCCCGAAAGCCGCTACTGCCCCGCGGCGGTGTATGAGGCGGTGGGTGAGGAAGCGGGCAATGGCGAGGGCGCGATGCACCTCGTGATCAACGCGCAGAACTGCGTGCATTGCAAAACCTGCGACATCAAGGACCCGACGCAGAACATCGACTGGAAGACGCCGGAGGGCGGCGGCGGCCCGAACTACATCGGTGGCATGTAACCGCCAGCGGCCCGCCACCGCCCGACCGCTGCACGCAAGCCGGGGCGGCGGCGGTTGCCGGGCGGGGCCTGGCTGGACTAGACGCCACCATGCGCAGGCTGATCCGACCATTCCTCGACCGGCCCGGCCTCTCGGCCGCAGCATGCGCGGTGCTGCTGCTGCTCGGCCTGCTGGCCGACCTCGCCACGCCGCTGCTGCCCGCACTCCCCATCCTGGCGCTGCTCGCGCCGACCGGCCTGGGCGCGGGCTTCGCCGCGGCGCGGCTGCGGCCGGATGCCGCCTGGCCGCATGGGCTGCTGACCTTCGCCGCCATCCTGACGCTGGGCTTCGGCCTCGGCGCCGCCGTGCAGCAGGTCGCACCCGCCCCGCGCGGCCTCGCTGTGCTGGTGTTCGACGACCTCGCAGCGCTGCAGGATGCCGTGCTGGGCCACCCGCCCGATTCACCCGAGGCCTTCGAGGCGTTGCGCGCCGCCCTCGCCGCCCCGGGCGCCGCCCCGCGCCCGCGCCCGGCCTCGGCCGACGAATTCCTGTTCAACGCCCTGCTGCTGCGCGCCGAGGACCAGCCGGTGCGCAGCGCCCAGGCCCTGGCCGAGGCGCTGCGCCGCGGCGCGGAGCCGCGCCCCGATGCCGTGCTGCTCTACCCCGGGCTGCTCGCCACCGGCCTGCCCGCGGTGACCGAGGCGCTGGGCAGCCTGCCCGCCGGCCTCGGCGCCGCCGCCCGCGCGCAGCTGGAGGCGCTGCGCATCGCCGCCCCGCAGGCCCGCGCCGCGGCGCTGACCGCGATCCTGGAGGACGACCCGGAGAACCTGCTGGCCGCGGCCGCCCTGGCCGAAGCGCTGGTCGCGGCCTCGCTGCCGCAGGGCCCCACCATCGCCACGGCAGCGCGCATCGCCGCCGTGGTGGAGGCCTTCGAGGACCCGACGCTGACCGAGCCCCTCGCCGCGCGCTTCCTGCAACCCGCCGGCGCTGCGCGGCTGGCTGATTCCATGGCCGCCCTGGCCTGGACGCGCGACCTCGCACTTCGGCGGCTCAGCGTCGCCGCCCTGGCGGCGCCGCCGGGCCTGCCCAACGCGCCGATCCTGCTGCGCGTCACCCCACCGGAGCCCGCGACGGGGGTGCAGTTCGTCCGCACCCTCGATGGCGAGGGCGTGGTCTGGGCCGAGGTGCCGCAGCGCAACACGGCAGCGGAGCGCGACCCGGTGCCGACGCTGCGCATCACGCGCCCCTGGCGGCCGCAGGAATTCCGCTTCCGCCACCTCGACCGCGATGGCGTGGCCTCCGAGCCCGTGGCCTATGCCTTCGACCCCGCCACCGCGATCCGCGAGGCAGCGCAGCGGCAATTGGCGCGGCAGGGGCCCTTCGCGCTGTACCAGCCCGGGCGGATGTCACCCGGGCGGTTGAACCCGCTGGCCATTCCCGGGAACCTGCGCGCCGGGCTGATCGCCGTCGAATGGTTCACCGATGCCGACCGGCGCGTGCGCAACCAGCCCGTGGGCGTGCCCGACGAGGTGATCCTGGCCGGCGACGTGCCGCGCATCGTGGTGGAACTGCCCGTGCCCGCGGGCGCGCGCACGCTGTCGCTGGTGGCGATCTTCGCCGATGGCAGCCGCTCGGCCACCGCGGAGATGCCCATCCGCTGACTTGCGTGGCGGATTGCCCGCCCGGCGGAAGCGGGGCACATCCTTCCCCTCCAACGTCGGAAGGGGAAACATCATGCTGAAGATCCACGGCCTGGCGCGCAGCCGCGCCTTTCGCTGCATCTGGGCGGCCGAGGAAGCGGGGCAGGCCTATGAGGTGCTGCCGGTCGAATTCGGCCCAGGGCTGAAGGCGGCCGTCGCCGCGGTGAACCCCAACGGCAAGGTGCCGGCGCTGCAGGATGGCGCGTTGACGCTGTTCGAAAGCCTGGCCATCAACCTGCACATCGCGGCCAAGGGCGGCGCGCCCTTCATGCCCGCGGGCGACGACGCCTCCCGCGTGCTGCAATGGACGCTCTGGGCCGCCACCGAGGCCGAGCCCGCGACCATGCAATGGGCCTACAACACCTATATCCGCCCGCCCGAGGCGCGCGACGCGGCGCAGGCCAAGGCGGGCGCCGAGGCCATGGCGGCGCGGCTGGCGGTGCTGGAGCGCCACCTGGCGGACCGGCCCTTCCTGCTCGGCCAGACCTTCACCGTGGCCGATTGCAACCTAGCCGGCGTGCTCTACGGCGCCTGGATGAACGGCTTCGACATGGCGCCGACGCCGCGCGTGAAGGCGTGGCTGGACGCCTGCCTCAACCGCCCCGCGGCGCTCGCCGCGCGCAAACTGCGCGAGGGCTGAGGCTGGCGGGCACGGCGCGACGCAGCGCCGTGCCCTGCAGCGTCTTCAAGCCGTCCGGCTTCGCACAGCGACCCGGGCGTTCTCCGCGGCCTGCCCGGGCACCGCCACCGCCCCTCGCTATCCGGCGCGCGCCATCTGGCCACGCTCGCCGCAGGCCCAGCCATGGCCGTGCACCAGGCCATCGTCGTGGAACTCCTCCGCCGCAGCGGGGCGCAGCGTGTGCGCCGGCGGGCGGTGCACCATCTGGCCGCGTTCGCGGCAGGCCCAGCCATGGCCATGCACCAGGCCGTCATCATGCGCATCGTGATTCATCGTCGTGTTCCTCTGTCTTGCTGGGACGTTTCCAAGGCGTGGCAGGCGCTTCAATGCGCCTTCTCGAACTGCGCCGCTTCCGTGCTGGTGGCGAGCGCGGTGGTGCTGGAGGTGCCGCCGCTGGCGGCGGTGGCCACCGCGTCGAAATAGCCCACACCCACCTCGCGCTGGTGGCGCACGGCGGTGAAGCCCTCGGCCTCGGCGGCGAATTCGGCCTGCTGCAGTTCGCTGTAGGCGCCCATGCCACGCTCGGCATAGCCGCGCGCCAGCTTGAACATGCTGAGGTTCAGGCTGTGGAAGCCGGCCAGCGTGACGAACTGGAACTTGTAGCCCATGGCACCCAGCTCGCGCTGAAAATGCGTGGCGGCCTCGACGCCCATCTTGCGCTGCCAGTTGAAGCTCGGCGAGCAGTTGTAGGCCAGCATCTTGCCCGGGAATTCGCGGTGGATGGCTTCGGCGAAATCGCGCGCATCCTGCAGGTCGGGGTCCGAGGTCTCCCACCACAGCAGGTCGGCATGGGGCGCATAGGCCAGGCTGCGCGCGATGGCGTAGGCCTTGCCCATGCCGGGGCGGATGCGGAAGAAGCCCTCCGGCGTGCGCTCATTGCCGATGAAGGGACGGTCGCGCTCATCGACATCGGCGGTGAGCAGCTGCGCGCTTTCGGCGTCCGTGCGGCAGAGCAGCACGGTGGGCACGCCCTCGACATCGGCGGCGAGGCGCGCCGCGTTCAGCGTGCGGATGTGCTGCTGGATGGGCACCAGCACCTTGCCGCCGAGATGGCCGCATTTCTTCTCGCTGGCCAGCTGGTCCTCGAAATGCACGCCCGCCGCGCCGGCCTCGATCATCGCGCGCATCAGTTCATAGGCGTTGAGCGCGCCGCCGAAGCCGGCCTCGGCATCGGCCACGATGGGGGCCATCCATTCGGTGGCGTCGCCTTTCGCTTCCTGCACGGCGATCTGGTCGCAGCGGCGCAGCGCGTTGTTGATGCGCTTCACCACCGTCGGCACGCTGTCCACCGGATAGAGCGACTGGTCGGGGTACATCTGCGCGCCGGAATTGGCATCGGCCGCCACCTGCCAGCCGCTGAGATAGATGGCCTTCAGCCCGGCCTTCACCTGCTGCACCGCCTGCATGCCGGTGAGCGCGCCGAGCGTGTTCACGAAGGGCTCGGACTTCAGCAGCTGCCACAGCCGCCGCGCGCCGCGATCAGCCAGGGTGTGCTGGATGCGGAAACTGCCGGCGAGGCGGGCGACGTCGGCCGCGCTGTAGTCACGACGGATGCCGTCGAAGCGGCCAGGCTGGGCGGGGCCGCCGCCGAAACCACCATCGGGGGCGAAACAGGGCGAAGGGTGGGAACGCATGGGGTGAACTCCGTGTGGGCGCCGCTTCCTCGTCGGCGCAAGTCAATTATTCACATTGCATCGCCGCAGAGCAGGGGTGATTCTGGGTCCGGGGCGGCAAGCCTGTGCCTGTTTTCACAGACATCGCCCGCGAGACTGTAAAGGGAGTGAAGAATGGCCCGCCCGCTGATCGGCCGGACGCTGCGGCGCCTGCGCCAGGAGAAAGGCCTCACGCAGCAGGCGCTGGCCGTCCGGCTCGGCATCTCGGCCAGCTACCTGAACCTGATCGAGCACGACCAGCGCGCGGTCACGGCCAGCCTGCTGATCAAGCTCGGCGAGCAGCTGGCCGTCGATCTCGCGGCGCTGTCGGGCTCGCGCGAGCGGCAGACCGAGGCCGGGCTGCGGGAAGTGTTCACCGACCCGCTGCTGAGCCTCGATGCGGTGCCGGAGCCCGAGGTGCTGGCGCTGGCGGCCTCCGCGCCGCATGCCGCGCGCGCCATGCTGGCGATGTACCGCGCCTGGCGCGTGGCACGGGAGGACAGCTCCGGCATCGCGCTGCCGACCGGGCGCCGCGTGCTGCTGCCCACCGAGGAGGCGCGGGATTTCTTCCACGACCGCGCCAACCACTTCGCCGCGCTGGAGAGCGTGGCCGAGGCGCTGGGGGCGGAGCTGCGCGCCAGCCCGGCCGAGATGAACCACGCCATCGCCGAGCGGCTGCGCCGCACGCATGGCGTGACTGTCGCCGTGGGGCCGATGGACAAGCACCTGCGGCGCTACGACCCGGCGCTGCGGCGGCTCGATTTGTCGGAGACGCTGCCGCGCGAAAGCCGCGGCTTCCAGATGGCGTTCCAGCTGATGCTGCTGGAGGCGCGCGACGCGATGGAGGCGCTGGTGGCGCCGGCCGAGCCCAGCAGCCCCGAGGCCGCGGCGCTGATCCGCCTTGGCCTGCTGAACTACGCGGCGGGCGCGCTGCTGATGCCCTATGCGCCCTTCCTGGCCGCGGCGCGGGAATTGCGCCACGCGGTTGAGGCGCTGGCGTCGCGCTTCGGCGTCAGCTTCGAGCAGGCGGCGCACCGGCTGGCCACGCTGCAGCGGCCGGAGGCGCGCGGCGTGCCCTTCTTCTTCCTGCGCGTCGATCCGGCGGGCAATGTGGACAAGCGGTTCTCGGCCGCCGGCTTTCCCTTCGCGCGCTTCGGCGGGAATTGTCCGAAGTGGATCGTTCATCGCGCCTTCGAGACGCGCGGGGTGACGCGCGTGCAGCTGGCGCAGCTGCCCGATGGCGGCACTTTCCTGTGCTTCGCGCGCGCCATCGCGGCCCCCACCACGCGCTGGGGCGAACCGGCGCCGGTGCATGTGGTGGCGATGGGCTGCGATGTCTCGCGCGCCGCCGAGGTGGTGTATGCCGATGGGCTCGACCTGCAGCACGCGGCGGTTGGCATAGGGCTGTCCTGCCGGCTGTGCGACCGCGACGATTGCCGCAGCCGCGCCTTCCCGCCGCTGGAACACCGCCTGGCGCTGGACCCGAACGAGGACAGCGCGACGCCCTGGCGCTTCGAGCCGGCGCGGCGCGGTTAGGGCCGCCTTAACCGGCCCCGTCCCATAACGCGCCTGCCGCCGGGGCGGCGGAACGGTGCGGGACAGGATGGCACGAGGCCGTAACGATGGCGCGACCATCGTCATCAAGAAGGTCGAGGAAGGCGGGCACGGGCACCATGGCGGCGCCTGGAAGGTGGCCTATGCGGATTTCGTGACCGCGATGATGGCCTTCTTCCTGCTGATGTGGCTGCTGAACGCCACCACCGAGGAACAGCGCCGCGGCATCGCCGACTATTTCGCGCCGACCAACGTGATGGGCCGCAGCCAGACCGGCAGCGGCGACCCCTTCGGCGGCAGCACGCCGCACGAATCCGCGCCGATGACGCAGAACACCGGCGCCATCCGGCTGCAGCGCGGCCCCGTGCCGGTACTGCCCGATGTGGAGGTGGAGGAGGACGTGCCCACGGTGGCGCGCCCGGTGCCGCGGCGCGAGGGCCCCGAGGGCGAGGACGAGGAGGCCGACCCGCGCCGGGTGCGCGCCGCGCGTGCGGATGCGCCGCCCGGTGACGCCGATCCGCGCCGGCTTGGCGAGGGCACCGAGGCCGATCCGCGCCGCCTGACGGATGCCGCGCTGCGCGCCGAACATGCGCGGCGCGAGCGCGAGACCTTCGAGCGCGCGGCCGAGGACATCCGCCGCATGGTGGCACAGGACCCGGCGCTGGCCGAACTCGGCCCGCAATTGCTGGTGGAGCAGACGCCCGAGGGGCTGCGCATCCAGCTGCTGGATGCCGACCGGCAGCCGATGTTCGCCCTTGGCGGCAGCACGCCGAATGATCGCGCGCGCCTGCTGGTCTCGCGCGTGGCGCAGGTGGCCGCACGGCTGCAGAACCCGGTGGCGGTCACCGGCCACACTGACGCCACGCCCTTCCGCGGCGGCACCGAGCGCTCGAACTGGGACCTCTCGGCCGAGCGCGCCAACGCCACGCGCCGCCTGCTGGCGGAGGCCGGGCTGCCGGAGGCGCGCATCCGCAGTGTCGCCGGCTATGCCGAGCGGCAGCCGCTGATCCCGGAGAATCCCTCGGCGGCGGCGAACCGGCGCGTCGCCATCACGCTGCTGCGGCAACAACCCGCCACGGATGCGCCCCCATGACGACGATCGCAGGCTTCGTCTTCCTGCTGGTGATGGTGTTCGGCGGCTACATGATCGCAGGCGGCAAGTTCGGCATCATCCTGGCCGCGCTGCCCTTCGAGATGATGATGATCGGCGGTGCCGCGATCGGCGCCTTCCTCATGTCGAACAGCATGCACGACGTGAAGCACACGGCGGGCGGCTTCGGGAAGATCCTCAAGGGCGCGAAATACCACAAGTCGGACTATGTCGAGATGTTGTCGCTGCTGTACTGGTTCGTGCGCCTGGCGCAGACCAAGGGCGCGATGGCGCTGGAGGCGCATATCGAGAAGCCGGCCGAAAGCCCGGCCTTCCAGAAATTTCCCAAGATCGCGGCCGACCACCACGCCGTGGCGCTGATCTGCGACTACCTGCGCATGGTCGGCATGAACGCCGACGACCCGCACCAGATCGAGGATGTAATGGCGCGGGAGCTGAAGAAGATCAAGGAGGAGGAGATGCACCCCTCCCACGCCATGCAGAGCCTGGCGGATGCACTGCCGGCGCTGGGCATCGTCGCCGCCGTGCTGGGCGTGATCAAGACCATGGCCTCGATCGACCAGCCACCCGCCGTGCTCGGCAAGATGATCGGCGGCGCGCTGGTGGGCACCTTCCTCGGCGTGCTGCTGGCCTACGGCCTGATGGGCCCGCTCGCCTCGCGGCTGAAGGGCGTGGTGGAGGAGGAGAGCAAATACATGGAGGTGATCCGCGCCGTGCTGGTGGCGCATCTGCACGGCAACGCGCCGCAGGTGGCGGTGGAGACCGGCCGCAAGATGGCGCCGACGCACCACATGCCGAGCTTCCAGGAGCTTGAGGAGGCGCTGCAGAACCTGAGCATCTGAGGCGGCGTGGGCCTCAGCCGGGGCCGATGACGCGGCCCGTCGCGGCCTCCACCAGCAAACGTCGCTCGGTGGCGCGGTGGCGCAGCGTGAGGCGCAGGCGCCCAGCATCCTCGCCCTCGCCGCGCTCGACGATGGAATAGACATGGCCGGCGCGTAGATCGGCCAGGAAGGCCGGCAGCGCCACGCCCAGCAGCGCCGCCGCCTGCTCGGCCGACAGCACCGCATCGCCGCTGGCGTCGATCTCGACCTGGGCGGGCAGGGGCGCGGGTTCGGCCATGCGGTGGCTCAGCGGCGTTCGGGCGCGGGCGGCGGAGGGGTGCCGTGCTGCGCGGCATACTCACGCTCGGCTTCCCAGCGCAGCTGTGCGATGCAGGGCGGGTACACCGGGTTGCCGGCCCAGTGCATGCCGCAGGCCTCGTCGCGGAAGCGCTCGACGAAGGCCTCCACCCAAAGGCGGCGCGCTGCGTCCTGCGGCCCCGTTTCGGCCAGGGCCGGCAGGGTGACGAGCAGCAGGACCGCGCGCGCCGCGAATCGCATCAGGCGGAGAGCCGCTGCGCGGCGCGCACCAGCAGGTCGTACTCGGCCTTCACCGCCGCGTTCTGGCCCATGATCTGCTCGCCCAGCGCCTGCAATTCGCGCATCATCCGCTCCTGCTCCTCCGGGGGCAGGCGGATGAGTTCGCCACCATTCTGCGTCCAGGTCTGGTTGGCGGCGGCGATGGCGTTGGTGGTCCAGGCGAACAGTTCGCGATCGATGCGGGCACCCTCCTCGGCCATCACCTGCTGGATGTCGGCGGGCAGCCTGTCGTGCCAGCGCTTGTTGACCAGGAACATGGAGACGACGATGGCGGGGTGGATCTCGGTCACCGCCTTCGCCGCATCATAGTAGCGCAGCGCGGACAGCACCGGGATGCCGGCCAGCAGGCCGTCGATGGCGCCCGATTGCAGCGCGGGCATCACTTCCGACAGCGCCATCGGCACGGCGGTGGCGCCGAAATGCTCCATCGGGCGGGTCTGCAGCGGCGAGGCGAAGGTGCGGATCTTCTGGCCGCGGAAATCCGCCAGCGTGCGGATGGGCCGGCGCGACAGCACGACAACAGGGCTGTTGTAGAAGATGCCGATGCCCTTCACGCCGCGCGCATCGAGCATGTTCAGCGCGCGGCTGCGCACCTCGGGGTCGGTCAGCATGCGCTGCAGGTGCTCGGGCGAGCGGAACAGGCCTGGCGCGTCGAACACCTGCATGCGCGGATCGACAGGCACCATGAAGGAGGTGGGGGTGACGAAGCTCTCGATGGTGCCGAGCAGCAGCCCCTCCACCATGCGCGGAATCGCGCCGAGCTGGCTGGCCGGGTAGATCTCGGCCTTCACGCGCTCGCCGATGCGCGCCTTCAGTGCGGCGTCGAAGCGGCGCAGCCATTCGTGCTGCACGTCGTTGATGGTGGCGCTGGCCATCTTCATGGTGGGCGCGGCTTGCGCCGCGGCCGGCCGGCCGAGTGCGGCCGCACCGGTGAGGCCGAGGCCGGCGGCGAGGGTGGCGCGGCGGGTGGTCTGCATGGCGTGTCTCCGGTTGCGGGGCGGCATGCTCAGCCGCCGACGAGGATGAGCGAGATGGCGGGAATGTAGGTGATGAGCGCGAGGGCGGCGATCTGCACCGCGATGAAGGGCAGTACGCCGCGATACAGCTCGCCCGTCGGCACCTGGAACAGCGACTGCATGACGAACAGGTTGAGGCCGAAGGGTGGGGTGAACATGCCGATGGAGAGGTTCACCGTCATCACGATGCCGAAGTGGATGGGATCCACCCCCGCGTGGTTGATGATCGGCATCAGCAGCGGCGTCAGCACCAGGATGGCGGAGGTGGGATCGATGAAGCAGCCGGCCACCAGCAGCAGCATGTTGATGGCGAGCAGTACCTGCCAGGGCGCGAGGTCTAGCCCGTCGATCCAGGCCACGAGGCGCGTTGGCGTGCCACTGGTGGTGAGCATCCAGGCGAAGACGCCAGCGGCGGCGACGATCACCATGATCTGCGCCGTCAACACCATGGAGCTTGCCGCGATGCGCAGCAGGCCGCGCGCACCGATTTCGCGATAGACCAGCGAACTGACGAACGCGGCGTAGACGCAGGCGATGCCCGCGGCCTCGGTCGGCGAGAAGACACCGCCATAGATGCCCCCGAAGACGATCAGCGGCATGCCCAGCGCCCAGAGGCAGCGCGAGGTGGCGGCCAGGATCCGCGAAACACTGAACGGCTCCTGCCCGCGGATGCCGTGGTGGCGGGCGTGCAGGATGATGAACAACGCCATGCACCCGGCCAGCACAAGGCCGGGCAGCACGCCGGCGATGAACAGCTTCGGCACCGATTGCTCGGCGGCGACGCCATACAGGATCATCGCGATGGAGGGCGGGATGACGATATCGATGCCGGCCGAGGCGGCGATGACGCCAGTGGCGAAGGGGCGCGAATAGCCGGCCTTCTGCAGGGGCGCGAACAGCACGCGCCCGACGGTCGCGGTGGCTGCGGCGGAGGAGCCCGACATCGCGCCCACGATGGTGGAGGTTCCGACAGTGGCGAGTGCGAGGCTGCCCGGCAGGCGCCCCACGATGGTGACGACGAGATCGACGATGCGCCGCGCGATGCCGCCGTGGGTCATCACCTCGCCGGCGAACAGGAAGAAGGGGATGGAGAGCAGGGCGAAGCTGTCCACGCCGCCGAACATCGCCTGGTGCAGCACGGTGGCCGGCACGTCGGCCACGAACACCACGAAGGCCGCGGCGGCAGCCAGCAGCACGAGGAACACCGGGAAGCCGGCCAGCAGCAGGCCGAGCGGCAGCAGCACCAGCGCGGCGGTCATGGCCGCGGCAGCGCCAGGCGGGCGAGTGCGGCCAGCATCATCAGCCCGAAGCCGATCGGGATGGCGAGGTGCACGAGGGCCATGGGGATGCCGGCGGCCATGCTGGTGAGACCAATCGCTCCGATTGTTTCCAGGTAATCGATGGATTGATACGCCACGAAGCCCAGCAGCGGCAGCGCCAGCAACGCCGAGGCTGCCTCCGCGACGCGCCGCGCGCGCGGTGAGAGCAGGCCCAGCAACAGGTCCATGTTCAGGTGCGCGCCACGCAGCGTGACAATCCCGCAGCCCAGGAACACGCCCCACACCATGGTGAAGGTCATGATCTCGTCGGCCGCGGGAATCGGCGCGGAAAGCAGGTATCGCCCCACCACATTGGCGAAGTTCAGCAGGATGATGGCCACCATCGCAAGCGCCAGCAGCGCGAGCAGCGCCGCCTCCGCGAAGCCCGCGATACCGGCCACCCAGCCCCTGCCCCGCATGCCGAACCCCGCCCTTGCGATTGCCGCGCGCACAGTGTGTCTGCCGCTTTACAGCGCCGCAACCGCTCCATACTGTTTCGTGTGATGCAGACAGCGAACGGGACCAATTCGATGAATTGGTTGCAAAAGCGGCGTCGCTGTCCGCCGCAGAACATTGGCGGGAGGCCTTCATGACCGACACCACCCTGACACGTCGCCACTGGCTCGCCTTCAGCGGCGCCGCAGTGCTGGCTGCGAGCGGAACGGCGCAGGCCCAGGCGCCCGCAGCGGCGCCGCAGCGGCCGCGCCAGGTACGGCGCATCGCCATCATGACGCCCGAGCGCGGCACCGACATGGGCTGGAACCAGGCCGGCATCGTCAGCGCCCGCGCCGCGGCGCAGCGCCTCAACATCCAGATCGAGGTGGCCGAGGGGCTGGGCTATGGCGACATCCGCCCGGTGATGCGTGAATTGGCGGCCGGCGGCGCCGACCTGATCATCGCCCATGCCAGCGGCTACAACACCACCGCCTTCGAGGTGGGCGTGGAGCGCAACGTGCCCGTCGCCGTGGTGGATACGCCGCGCAAGGTGGTGCGGCCGGGCCTCGTGGTGGACTACACGCTGTCGGGCCATGAGGGCGCCTTCATCGCCGGCGCGCTTGCGGCGCGCGCGACGCGCACCGGCACGCTCGGCATCGTCGTCTCGGCCGAGCCGCCGGCCTGGAACAGCCAGTCGCACGCCTATATCAGCGGCGCGCGCAGCGTCCGGCCGACCATCCCGATCCGCTACGCGGTGATCGGCCCGGCCGCCTATTCCGACGCGCCGGGCGGGCGCCGCGTGGCCGATGCGGTGATCGCCGCCGGCGCCGACATCATCTTCGGCCAGGGCGATGGCGCCACCATGGGCATGCTGCAGGCCATCACCACCAGCCGCGCCACGGATGGCGGCCAGGCCTGGCTGATCGACGTGATCGGCGACAAATCGGCCGCCGCGCCGAACCACCTGATGACGTCGGTGCTGTGGGACATCACGCAGGTTATCGTGAACATGGTGGAGGACATCAACGCCGGTCGCCTCGGCAGCCGTCCCTACACCATCGGGCTGGCCGACAACTCGGTGCGGCTGCTGCGCACGCGCCACATCCCCGACGCCGCCTGGACCGAGGTGGAGGCGGTGAAGGCGCGCATCGTCGGCGGACAGGTGAGCGTGCCCTACGTGGTGGATGCGGCGGCGGTGCGCAGCCTGGTGACGGCGCTCTGACGCCGCGCCGGACGCGGCCCTGATGCCGGGGGAGCCCGAGGCGCCGCTGGTGCGCCTCTCCGGCCTCACCAAGCGCTTCCCGGGCGTGGTGGCGAACAGCGACGTCTCGGTCGAGCTGTTCGCCGGCGAGGTGCACGCGCTGCTGGGCGAGAACGGCGCCGGAAAATCGACGCTGATCGGCATGCTGGCCGGCGTGCAGCAACCCGATGCCGGCAGCATCAGCGTGGATGGCCGTACGGTGCACATCGCCTCGCCGCGGGAGGCCATCCGCCTTGGCATCGGCACGGTCTACCAGCACTCCACGCTGGTGCCGACGATGACGGTGGCGGAGAACCTGATGCTCGGCCAGCGCTGGTGGCGGCCGATGCGGCGCGACGCCATGCTGGCGCGGCTGGCCGAGGTTTCGGCGCTGCTCGGCGTGCCGGTGGACCCGGATGCGGAGGCGGGCGCGCTCTCGCTCGGCCAGCAGCAGCAGATCGAGATCATGAAGGCGCTGTGGCGGGGCGAGCGCGTGCTGGTGCTCGACGAGCCGACTTCGATGCTGACGCCGCAAGGCGTGCGGGAGTTCGGCGAGGTGATGCTGCGGCTGCGCGACGCGGGCCTCGCCATCGTCTTCGTCACGCACAAGCTGAACGAGGTGCTGGAATTCGGCGACCGCGTGTCGATCCTCAAGCTCGGCCGGCTGGTGGGGCACATCGCGCCGGCGCAGTTCCGCGCGATGTCGGCGGAGGACGCCACCGCGCAGATCGTATCGTTGATGTTCGGCCGCGAGACACGCGATGATGGCACGGCCGCGGAATTCACCGGCGCCCTCAGCCTGCGTCGCGGCACACCCCTGCCGGCACACACCGCGCCGGCACTCGTGGTGGACGGGCTGGCGACGACGCCGGAGGGCCGCCAGCCGGGGCTTTCCGACATCGGCTTCGCGCTGCGCGAGGGCGAGGTGCTGGGCATCGCGGGCGTGGATGGCAACGGGCAGCAGCAGCTGGCCGAGGTGCTGGCCGGCCAGCTGCCGCCGGCCGCGGGCAGCATCAGGCTGGGCGGGCAGGAGGTGACGCGCCTCGGCGTGCGCGCGCGCCAGCGCCTGGGGCTGCGCTACCTCACCGACGACCGGCTGGGCGAGGGCACGGTGGGTGCGTTCAGCGTGGCGCTGAACCTGGTGCTGAAGCAGGTGGGCGAGGCGCCGTTCTGGCGGCGCGGCCTGGCCGATGAGGGCGCCATCCGCCGCCATGCCGAGGCGATGATCGCGCGCTACGATATCCGCACGCCGGGGCCCGCCACGCCGATCGCCAAGCTGTCGGGCGGGAACATCCAGAAGGCGCTGTTCGGGCGCGAATTGTCCGATCATCCGCGCGTGGTGATCTACAACAAGCCGACCTACGGGCTGGACCTGGCGAATATCCGCCTGTCGCGGCAGCGCATCCGCGATGCGGCGGATGCCGGCGTAGGCAGCCTGCTGATCTCCAACGAGCTCGACGAATTGCTGGAGCTGAGCGACCGCATCGGCGTCATGTATCGCGGCCGCGTCGTCGGCATCGTGGAGAACGGGCCGGGGGCGGCGCAGCGCATCGGCCAGTTGATGGTGGCGGGCAGCGCATGACGGGCCGGCTGGGCGATGCGTTGCGCGCGGTCTCGCCGCTGGTGATCGCGCTGCTGCTGGGCGGCGTCATCCTCGCGGCGCTGGGGCGCGACCCGGTGGAGTTCTACATGCGCGTGCTGAACCGCGCGGTGTTCAACCCCTCCGGCCTTCAGGAGGTGGCGGTGCTGATGGCGCCGCTGCTGCTGATCGCGGCGAGCCTCATCGTGTGCTTTCGCGCCGGGCTGTGGAACCTGGGCATCGATGGGCAGTTCCTGCTGGCGGCCGTGTTCGTCGCGGCCTTCGGGCCGACGCTGGTGGCGGCCCTGCCCTATTGGCTGGCGATCGCGGCGCTGATGCTGATGGCGGGGCTGGTGGCGGCGGCGTGGGCCGCGGTGCCGGCGCTGCTTCGCGCCTGGCACGGGGTGAACGAGATCATCTCCACCCTGATGATGAGCTTCCTGGCCTTCAGCCTGAGCGCCTTCCTGGTGAAGACGGCGTTCGGCGACCCGGAGAACACCGTGCCGCAGACGGTGGTGCTGGCGGTGGAGGATCGGCTGCCCCGCATCGCCGACAGCCTGGTGCATGTGGGCGTGGTGTTCGCGGTGCTGGCGGTGCTGGCGGTGCATGTGGTGATGACGCGCACGGCCTTCGGGCTGCGCCTGAGGATCGTCGGCCACAATCCGCGTACGGCGGCGCATGTGGGCCTCGACGTGCCGCGGCTGACGCTGGCGGTGTTCGGCATCAGCGCCGCACTGGCGGGCCTCGGCGGGGCCATCGAGATCCTGGGCGTGCGCGGCGTGGTGCGGGCCGATTGGCACCCAGGCTTCGGGCTGCTGGTGGTGCCGCTGGTGTTCCTCGCGCGCTTCCATGGCGTGGCGGTGATCGGCTTCGTCGCCTTCTTCGCCGTGTTGACCATCGGCGGCGAGAGCGCGGCGCGGCGCGCCGACCTGCCGAACCACTTCCTGCTGGTGATGATGGCGATGATCCTGGGGATCCTGGCGCTGATGGACCACCTGGCAGCGCGTGCCAAGGCGCGGGCCTGATGCAGGCGCTGCTGACCGACGCCTTCATGACGGCCTTCATCGCCGGCACCATCGCGGCCACGCTGCCGCTGCTGCTGGCCGGGCTGGGCGAGCAGGTGTCGGAGAAGGCCGGCGTACTGAACCTCGGCGTCGAGGGGATGATGCTGGTGGGCGCCTTCGTGGGCTTCGCGGTGGCGCTGGAAAGCGGCTCCTTCACCATGGGCTTCCTGGCAGGCGTCGCCGGCGGCATGGCGGTGGCGGCGCTGATGGTGCTGGCCTGCGTGGTGCTGCCGCTGAACCAGATCGTCATCGGCATCGGCCTGACGCTGGGCATGCAGGGTGCGACCAGCCTGGCGCACCATGTGATGTACAGCCAGAGCTACCCGCGCCTGCCGCGGCAGCCGGAATTCGCACTGCCGCTGCTTTCGGACATCCCTGTGCTCGGCCCGAGCTTGTTCACGCAACATCCGGTGGTCTGGGCCAGCTTCGCGCTGGTGCCGCTGCTGGCCTGGATGTTCCGCGCGACAAATCTGGGGCTGAGCCTGACCGCCGCGGGTGAAAAGCCTGCGGCGCTGGACCTTGCGGGCGTGGGCGTGGCCGGAACGCGCGCCGCGGCGGTGCTGGCCACCGGCGCGCTGGCCGGCCTCGCCGGCGCCTACATGGCCAATATCGGCGCCGGGCTGTTCATTCCCTTCATGACCAACGGCGCGGGCTTCATGGCCATCGTGCTGGCCATGCTGGCGCGCGGGCGGCCGGCCTGGGTGCTGGGTGGGGCGGCGCTGGTGGGGGTGGCGACATCGCTGACCACGGCGCTGCAGGTGGCGGGCTTCAACATCCCGACCGACCTGGTGCAGATGCTGCCCTTCGCCATGATCATGGTGGTGCTGACCATCTTCGGACGCCGCGCCGGCCTGCCCGCCGCGCTCGGCCACCCCTATCTGCGCGGCGCGCGATGAACGCCGCATCCAACCGCATGGGAGACGCATGATGCCCGCGAACAAGGTGTTCCTGCTGGATGGCGGATCGCTGGTGATCGATGGCTACCACCTGTTCTGGAACAAGGGCCCGGCGGGCGACGTGCGCTTCCCGGTCTATTCCATCCTGGTGGATACGCCGCAGGGGCGCATCCTGGTGGATACTGGCTACGACTACGACCACGTGATGAAGGTGCTGCCCTTCGAGAAGCCCATCCAGTCGCCCGAGCAGACGGTGCCGGGCGCGCTGCAGCGCCTGGGGCTGGCGCCGCGCGACGTGGGCCTGGTGGTGAATTCGCATTTCCACTTCGACCATTGCGGCGGCAACAAGTATTTCCCGCATGCCAAGAAGCTGGCCCACAAGCTGGAGATCGCGCAGGCGGCGGCACCCGAGCCCTTTGAGGTGCTGGGCTATTCCGACCTGTCCTTCTCGGCCGAGGTGGCGCAGGCGCGTGGCGCCTCCGCGCAGTTGCTGGCCGGCACCACCGCGGCCAACAGCCGCTTCGAGGGCATCGACGGCGATGTCGAGCTCGCGCCGGGCGTGAAGCTGATCCTCACGCCGGGCCATGCGATCGGCCACTACAGCCTGCTGGTGCATTTCGACAGCCGCCGGCCGATCCTGTTCACGATCGACGCCGCCTACACGCAGAAAAGCCTCGAGACTTTCTGCCAGGCCGGCTTCCACATCGACCCGGTGGCGGGCGTGCGCTCCATGCGGCTGCTGAACCAGCTGGCCGCCGAGCACGATGCCGAGCTGCTGTTCTCGCACGACATGAAGAACTACGAGGGCTACCGCAAGGGCCCCGACTTCTACGCCTGAAGCCGGGGCAGGCGGTCTACCAGCGCACCATCCCGCCATCGACATTGATGGTGGAGCCGGTGATCCAATGCGCCTCCTCGGAGGCGAGGAAGGCGACGGCCGGCACGATGTCCTCCGGCCGGCCCTGGCCCTTGATGGCCTGCAGCATCTCGACGAAGCCGAAGGCCTCCTTGTGCGGGCTGGCGAGCACGCCCTCGGAGGCGGTGAGGCCGGGGCAGATGCCGTTCACCGTGATGCGATGCGCGCCGAGCTCGGTGGCCATGGCGCGCGTCAGGCCGAACACGCCGCCCTTCGCCGCGACATAGGCGGCCATGTTCGGCGTGCCGGCGAAGATGGTGTTGGAGATGATGTTGACGATGCGGCCATAGCCGGTGCGGCGCATCGCGTCGGAGGACGCACGGCTCATCAGGAAGACGCCGTCGAGGTTCACGCGCATGATCTTCTGCCAATGCGCGTAGTCCACGTCGTCCCAGGCGATGAAGGGCACGATGGCGGCGTTGTTCACCAGCACGTCGATGCGCCCGGTGCGCGCCAGTACCGCCTCGTGCAGCGCGGCCACGGCGGCGGGATCGCCGACATCGCAGGTGGCGGCGAAGGCGCCGCCGCCGGCCTCGCGCGCCACCGCCGCGGCGCCCTCGCCGTTGATGTCCACCACCGCCACGGCGGCGCCCTCGGCCGCGAGGCGTTTGGCGATGGCGGCGCCGATGCCCTGTGCGGCGCCGGTGACGATGGCGGTGCGGCCCTCGAAGCGGTTCATGCTGCTCATCTCCCGTCCTGATGCGGTGGAATGTCGGTGTCCTCGGCGATGGCGCGGTCCGTGGCGAGGAGGCCGGCGGCGACATCCACCGCCTGCCCCGCCGCGCGCATCGCATGGCCCAGCGCGGCGACGGCGACCAGCGCCAGCGCCGGGCGTGCCGTCGGTCCCATATGCGCGATGCGCAGCAGGCGGCCCGCCGTGGTGCCCTTGCCGCCCAGCATCGCCACCCCGTGCCGCCGCCGCGCCTCGGCCAGCACCGCCGCGCCATCGACGCCCTCGGGCAGGCGCACGGCGGTGAGCGAGGGCGCGGCGATGGCCTCCTCCGCGGCCCAGAGCGAGAGGCCCATGGCGCGCACGCCGGCGCGCGTGGCGCGCGCGGTGGCGGCATGGCGCGCCCAGACGCGCTCCGGCCCCTCGGCCAGGTAAAGGTCCAGAGTGGCGTCCAGCGCGTTCACCTCGGGCAGCGAGGGCGTGAAGGGCAGGCCGCGCGTCGGCAGATGCGCGTCGCGCCAATCCTTCAGCGACAGCATGGAGGCGAAGGGCGCGCGGGGGTTGGCATCGATGCGCGCCCAGGCGGCGTCGCTGACATGCACCAGCGACAGGCCCGGCGCCCCGCCCAGGCATTTCGACGGCGCGGCGACGAAGATGTCGGCGCCGCAGGCCTCCGGGTGGATGTCCATGGCGCCGAAGGAGGAGGCGGCATCGACGATCATGATCGCGCCATGCCGCGCGGCGATGGCACCGATCGCGGCCACCGGGTTGATGGTGCCAGAGGGCGTCTCGTGATGCGTCACGGCGATGACGCTGACATCGGGGCGGCGGCGCAGCGCTTCCGCCACCGCCTCGGGCGCGATCGCCGCGTTGTCCGGCACCGCCACCTCGACCACCTCGCGCGCATAGCGCGCGGCCCAGTAGCCATAGCCCTTGCCGTAATAGCCCGAGGCGAGGTTGAGCACGACATCCTCGGGCCCGATGGCTGAGGCCGCGGCCGCTTCCAGCGCCAGCACCACCTCACCCTGCAGGATCACCGGCGCCACCGAGGCGCGAAAGGCCTGCTGCAGCTTGGCCACGATGCCGGCGTAGTAGGCCTGGAACTCCGGCGCCTCGGGATCGTAGAGCGGGCGGGCCAGGGCACGGCGGATGGCGGGATAGGGCTCCACCGTCACCGTCCCGAGGTTGAAGGCGGGCGTCGTCAGGTCCAGCGGAAGCATCGCGGCGGTCCCTTTCGGCGTGAGTGGTTCAGGCTTGCGGGGCGAGTGCCCGGGGCAGGCGAACCATTGTCAGCAATGGTCACGGAAGCTAGGCTTGAGCCCGCAGCGGCGCGCAACGCGGCGCATGGCGAAAGGGGAGCGCCCGGGGGAGAACCCAGGGGCGGCTGAAGCGTCTGGACGGCACGGTTTCGCAGCAGTTGCGCCGGCTGATCGACACCGATGGCGGCGGCGATGGCCGCCTCGCACCGGAGCGCGAGTTGGTGGCCACGCTCGGCGTCAGCCGCCGCGCGCTGCGTCAGGCGCTGGCGCTGCTGGAGGCTGAGGGGCGCGTGGTGCGCCGGCAGGGCGCGGGCACCTTCATCGTGCGCGAGAAGCCCCCCGCGGCGGGCCTCGCACTCGGCCCGGTCGAGCAGAGCACGCCGCTCGAGGTGATCGAGGTGCGCCTCACGCTGGAGCCGATGCTGGCGCGCCTCGCCACGCTGCGCGGCGCGCGGTGGGACCGCCAGGCGCTGGCGCAGATCGCCGCCGAGACCGGACGGGCCAGGACGCCCGAGGCCTATGAGGCGGCGGATGCCGCGTTCCACCGCGCCATCGCGGTGGCGGCGCGCAACGCGCTGTTCCTCGGCGTGTTCGACGCGGTGATCGAGACGATCGAGCGCGCCTCCTGGCGCGGGGTGCGGGAGGATGCGCATTGCTCGAAGCGCAAGGCCACATATTCGCGCCACCACGTGGAGATCGCCGCGGCGGTGGCGGCGCATGATGCCGATGCCGCGGAGGCGCGGATGCGCGAGCACCTGGCGGCGGTGCGCGACCATCTGCTGGCCGAGACCTACGCGCCGCACCGCCTCAGCCCGCCGTGAGGCCGGGGGAGAGCTGTTCCAGCACGCGGCGTTGCACCGCGAGGATATGCGCGCGCATCGCGGCCTCGGCAGCATCGGCATCGCGCGCGGCGATCGCCTCGGCCACGGCGCGGTGCTCGGCATCGCGCTGGGCGATGCGGTTGGGGCAGGTGCCGCCGGCGCGGGCGAAGCGCATGCGCGCATCGGTGCCGATGCGGCGGATCTGCGCATACAGCCCGCCGGCCAGCCCGTTGCGCGCGCCGGTGGCGACGGCGATGTGGAAGGCGAGGTCGGCCTCGCCACCCTGCGTGCCGGCGGCGGTGGTGGCGCAGCGGCCGATGCGGCTGACCTCAGCGGGCGAGGCGCGCAGCGCGGCGAGGCGCGCCAGCGCGGGCTCCAGCACCAGGCGCAGCTCCACGACCTCGATCGGGTTGGTGGCGCGCAGCAAGTCCTCTCCGGCGCCGCCCTGGCGGCGGCGGCCCGGGCGCGCGGGGGCGATCTCGCCCTCGGCGCGCAAGGCGCTGAGGGCGGAGCGCAGGCGGTGGCGCTTGACGCGCAGCTGCTCGGCCAGCACGCGCTCGGCCGGCAGGGCCTCGCCATTGGCCAGCCGGTCGCGCAGCGTGGCGAGCAGCACGGCGATATCCGGCGCTTCCGCGGCCATCCTGCCTGCCATGCCCGGGCGGTTCATCATGCTGGGACTGCCACCTGTTGCGATGCAACCAATGTTGGGGGCAAGCTAGACCATGGTTGGGTTGGTTGACAAGATCGGTTGGGCAATGGTCGGCTCGGCCGCGGTGCAGGAGGCCCTGGCGTGGCGCATGACTATGTGATCATCGGTGCCGGGTCCGCCGGCTGCACCCTGGCCAACCGGCTGACCGAGGACCCCGCGGTGCGGGTGCTGCTGCTGGAGGCCGGCGGCTGGGACCGCGACCCGTGGATCCACATCCCGCTGGCCTGGGCGCGCATGCTGCAGGACCGCGCGCATGACTGGGGCTATGATTGCGAGCCGGAGGAGAGTGTCGGCAACCGCCACGTGGAATGCGCGCGCGGCCGCGTGGTGGGCGGCTCGTCCTCCACCAATGCGATGGCCTATGTGCGCGGCAACCGGCTGGATTACGACCGCTGGGCGGCGTCCGGCCTGCCGGGCTGGGACTATGCCTCCACCCTGCCCTACTTCAAGCGGCAGGAGACTTGGTCCGGCGGCGAGGATGCGTATCGCGGCGGCGCCGGGCCGCTGGGTACGCAGCCCTGCGTCTACCAGGACCCGCTGGTGGAGAGCTTCGCCGAGGCCGGCCGCACCGCGGGATTCGGCTGGACGGATGACTACAACGGCGCCGAGCAGCAGGGTTTCGGGCGCATGCAGATGACGATCCGCGGTGGCCGCCGTTCCTCCACCGCCACGGCGTATCTGAAGCCTGCCATGAAGCGCGGCCGGGTGGATGTGCTGGTGCGCGCGCAGGCCACGCGCCTGGTGTTCGAGGGATCGCGCTGCGTCGGCGTGGAGTATCGCCGCGACGGGCAGACGCTGGTGGCGCGCGCCGGGCGCGAGGTGATCTGTGCCGGCGGCGTGGTGAATTCGCCGCAGTTGCTGATGCTGTCGGGCATCGGCGATCCCGATGCGCTGGCCGCGCAGGGCATCGCGCCGCGCATCGCGCTGCCGGGCGTGGGGCGCAACCTGCAGGACCACATGTCGGCCACGCTGATCTACGCGCGCAGCGCGCCCGGGCCGTTCCACGCGGCGCTGCGGCTGGACCGCATCGCGCGCTCGGTGATCGAGGCCTATCTGTTCGGCACCGGCTTCGCGTCTGACGTGCCGGGCGGCATCACAGCGTTCCTGAAAAGCGAGAGCGCGGCGCCGGTGCCTGACATCCAGTTCCTGTTCACCGCCGCGCCCTTCGGCGCCAAGCCCTGGTTCCCCGGCTGGCGCAAGCCCTTCCAGGACGGCTTCGCCTGCCGCGCCGTGCTGCTGCACCCCGAAAGCCGCGGGCGCATCAGCCTCGCCTCGGCCGACCCGCTGGCGGCGCCGCGCATCCAGCAGAACTTCCTGTCCACCGATGCGGATCGGCGCCGGATGCGCCAGGGCGTGCGGATGGCGCGCGAGGCGCTGACCCAGCCCTGCATGCAGCCCTATATCGGGCGCGAGGTGGCGCCCGGCTCGGCGCGCATCAGCGATGCCGAGATCGACGCGCATATCCGCAACACCGCCATCACCGTGCACCATCCGCTGGGCACCTGCGCGATGGGCGCCGACAGCGATGCGATGGCGGTGGTGGATGGCGCGCTGCGCGTGCGCGGTGTCGAGGGGCTGCGCGTGGTGGATGCCTCGGTGATGCCGGACCTGGTCTCGGGCAACATCAATGCGGCGGTGGTGATGATCGCCGAGCGCGCCGCGGACCTCATCCTGGGCCGGCCGTTGCTGGCCCCGGCGCGGGTCTGACCGGGCCGACCAAACCTGCCTTGTGGTCGGCTTCGGCGCGGTTTACGGTTGCGTATCGCTTGTCTCGAACGGGGTTCGCCACGCCCGCCGGCGCGACGCGGACCCGCAGGAGGTCCCATGGACACCACCCCCCCCCCGGCGCCGGACGGCAACAACCGCGAGGCGGCGCTGAAGACCCTCTACGACGACCTCACGCGGCACAACCTGTTCCCCTTCTGGGCGACCTCGGCGACGGTCGAGCACGACGAAATCCGTCAGCTGATGGCGACGCGCAAGGCGCTGCCGCATCTGTGGTCCTACAAGGACGACATCGAGCCCATCCTGTATCGCTCGGCGGAGCTGGTGACCACGGCGGACAGCGACCGGCGCTCGGTGATCTGCGTCAATCCGGGCCTCGCGCCGCAGCGCGCGAGCGTGAGCACGATGTACACCGCGTACCGGCTGAACGATCCGAACGAGATCATGCCGCCGCACAAGCATTCGCCAAGCGCCATCCGCTTCGGCCTGACCGGCAAGGGCAACTTCACCGGCGTGGAGGGCGAGGACATCGTCTTCGGCCCGGGCGACATGGTGCTGACGCCGATCGACACCTGGCATAACCACGGCACCGTGGGCAACGAGCCGGCGATCAACCTCTCGGTGCTGGACCTGCCGCTGGTAGAGACGCTGAACGCGGTGTCCTTCGACCATGACTACAAGGAGGGCGACGCGCTGGTGAAGAAGCAGACCGCGCGCTACACGCCCGACTATTCCGACCGCATCTACGGCGCCGGCGGCCTCAAGCCGCGCTTCGTCAACCATGTGCGCGGCGCGGGCTTCTCCTCGCCCATGTACGTCTATCGCTGGGAGGCGATGCAGGCGGTGCTCGACCGCCACGCCGATTGGGAGGGCGACCCGCATGAGGCGCTGATGGTGGAATACATCGACCCGACGACGGGTGGGCCGGTGTTCAAGACCATCACCTTCTTCGCGCAGATGCTGCGCCCCGGCGAACGCACGCTGCCGCTGCGCCAGACCGCCAGCCTGCTGGTGGCGCCGTTCCAGGGCAGCGGCTATTCCATCGTCGATGGCAAGCGCTTCGACTGGCGCGAATTCGACACGCTGGCGGTGCCGGGCGGTTCGTGGTGCGAGCATGTGAACGGCTCGGACAGCAAGCCCGCCACGCTGTTCGTCGCCTCCGATGAGCCCGCGCAGAAGGCCTTCGCGCTGTATCGCAAATGGGGCCGCAGCAAGTCCGGCGAGGTGCTGCGCCTTGCCTGACATGAGCAACCCTTCGATGACCAAGTCGCGCAACGCGACGCTGGTCTCGCATCTCGATGTGCCCGGCGGCGGGCAGGTGTGGATCGACGGCACGACGCTGTATATCGGCCACATGCGCCCGCCGCACGGCACCACCATCGTCGATGTCGCGGACCCGAAGAACCCGCGCGTGATCCACCACATCCCGATCCCGGAAGGCTGGCATTCGCACAAGGTGCGCGTGGCCAACGGCCTGATGGTGATCAACCAGGAGAAGTTCGGCCAGGGCAACGAGGATTTCGGCGCCGGCTTCGCGGTGTACGACATCGCCAACCCGGCGGCGCCGAAATTCCTCTCGAAATACCGCATGGGTGGCAAGGGCGTGCACCGCTTCGAGTTCGACGGCCGCTACGCCTACATGGCCGCCACCGATGACGGCTTCGTCGGCCATTTCCCGGTGACCTACGACCTGATCGACCCGACGCGGCCGGTGGAGGTGGGGCGCTGGTGGGTGCCAGGCCAGCATGTGGCGGCGGGCGAGGTGGATGCCATGCCGCAGGGCTGGCCCTTCCCGCGCTGCCACCACCCGATGCGCCTCGGCGACCGGCTGCATGTCAGCTACTGGCATCACGGGCTGTACATCCTCGACATCGCCGACATGGCGAAGCCCAAGCCGATCGCGCATGTGAACACCAGCCGCGCCTTTCCGCACCCGACGCACACCTGCATGCCCGTGCCCTATCCGGTGAAGGGACGGCGCATCATGATCGTGGCGGATGAGGATGTGGCGAAGCTGTACCCCTCCGCACCCGGCTTCCTGTGGTTCTACGACATTACGGATGAGACCACGCCGATCCCGATCTCCACCTTCCAGGTGCCGGGCCTCGACAGTGACGGCTCGCCGCAGCCGGCCATGACCGGCTGCCACCAGCCCTCCGAGGTGTTCCGCGGCACCATCCTGCCCTGCGCCTGGTTCGCAATGGGACTGCGCATCGTGGATTTCGCGGACCCCTTCGCGCCCAAGGAAGTGGCGCACTACGTGCCCGACCCCGCGCCGGGGGTGGACCGCGCGTCGTCCAACGACGTCACGATCGACGATCGCGGGCTGATCTATCTGATCGACCGCGTCTCCGGGCTTTCCATCATCGAATCACCAGTGATGCGTTGAGGCATGACGAGCATGAGCACGCGCGACGACGTCTATCCGATCGGCAAGAAGAACCCGAACCTGCCCTTCCATCCGGCGGTGCGCGCGGGTGATTTCGTGTTCGTCTCCGGCCAGGTGGCGAAGGACGAGCACGGCACCATGATCAGCGGCACGATCGAGGAGGAGACGAGGGGCACCATCCTCTCCATCCAGCGCATCCTGGCGGCCGAGGGGCTGACGCTGGCGGATGTGGTGCGGGTGTGCACCTATCTGGAGGACACGCGCGATTTCGGGCGCTACAACAAGGTGTTCGCCGAACACTTCAAGGATGCCACGCTGGCGCGCACCACGGTGGAGGCGCGCGCGGTGATCAGCACCAAGATCGAGATGGACGCCATCGCCTACGCGCCGCGGAACAAGTGAGGAATTCGGATATGCTGAAGCTGCTGGGCCGCCAGACCTCGGGCAATGTGCAGAAGGTGCTGTTCCTGCTGGAGGAGGCCGCCATCCCCTACGCGCGGGAGGATTACGGCCGCCAGTTCGGCAACACGCAGACTGCCGAATACAAGGCGATGAACCCCAACGCCAAGGTCCCTACCCTGGTGGATGGCGATGTCATGATCTGGGAATCCAACACCATCCTGCGCTACCTCGCGGCCAAGCACGCGCCGGCGCTGCACGGCGCCGACGCGGCCGAGCGCACGCAGGTCGAGCGCTGGATGGATTGGCTGCTGGCCTCGCTGAACACGCCCTACCTGGCGATGTTCCGCGACGCCAAGAAGCCGGCGGAGGAGCGCGCGGCGGATTTCGCCGCACAACTCGCCGATATGGTCGCGCTGCTCGGCCTGCTGAACGCGCATCTCGCTGGGAAGAATTTCGTGGCGCTGGGCCGCCTGACGCTGGCCGATATCGCGCTGGCGCCGATCGTGGCGCGTTGCCTCGCCTTCCCGGTGGAACGCCCGGCGTTGCCGGAGCTCGAGCGCTGGGCTGCGGCGATGGCGGCGCGGCCGGCCTTCGCGAAGGCCACGAAGGGCTGAGCATGCGCATCACCCGCCGCGCCGCGCTGCTCTCCGCCATCGCCGCGCCCGCCTTCGCGCAGGACGGCGCGTTTCCCTCGCGGCCGCTGCGGCTGATCGTGCCCTTCCCGCCGGGCGGCGGCACCGATGTGCTGGCCCGCGTGATGGCGCAGAAGATGGGCGAATGGCTGGGCCAGGCGGTGGTGGTGGAAAACCGCGCCGGCGCGGCAGGCGCCATCGGCACGCAGGCCGTGGCCCGCGCGCGGCCGGATGGCTACACGCTGCTGTTCACCTCCTCGCCGGCCATCGTGGTGCTGCCGGCCATGCAGCCGCCGCCGCCCTATGACGCGGAGCGCGAGCTGACGCCCATCGCCACGTTGGCGCGGCAGGCCATCCTGTTCGTGGTGCCCGCAGCCTCGCCGCATAACGACCTTGCGGCGCTGCTGCGCGCAGCGACAGGACAAGGCCTCACCTACGGCACGCCCGGCATCGCCACCGACCCGCACCTGGCGGCCGAGGTGCTGCGGCAGGTGACGGGCGCCAACTTCACCCATGTGCCCTATCGCGGCGGCGGCCCGGCGCTCACGGCGCTGCTGGCCGGCGAGGTGGATTTCCTGCCGGCACTCACCGGGGTGGCCAAGCCGCTGCTGGCCGAGCGGCGGCTGCGCGCGCTGGCCACCACCTCCGCCACGCGCCTCGCTGATTTCCCCGACGTCCCGACCACGGCGGAACTCGGCCTGCCGGCGGTGGACCTCGTGCCCTGGTGGGCGCTGTTCGCACCCGCCGGCCTCGAGCCGCCGGTGGCGCGCCTCCTGGCGGAGCAGGCGCAGCGCCTGGCGCGAGACCCGGAATGGCTGCGGCGGCTGGATGCGCTGGCGATCGAGCCCGCCGCGCTGGATGGCGCCGCCACTGCCGAGGCGATCCGGCAGCAGATCGCCGGCTGGCGGCGGCGCCTCACCGGTCTGACGCTGCAGTAGCGATGGCCGATCCGTCGCTCGACCCGGAAGGCGCGCCCTTCCACCGCCTGCTCGGCCTGACGCTGGAGGCCTGGGAGGATGGCTTCGCGCGGCTGGCCTGCGAGGCCGGGGCGCAGCACCGCAATCGCTCCGGCATCACGCATGGCGGGCTGACGCTGTCGATGATCGACCAGGCGGCGGGCTATGCCGGGCTGTGGTGCAGCGTGCCCGGCCATGTACGGCGCGCGGTGACGCTGGACCTCGATTGCCGCTTCACCGGGCAGGTGCGCGAGGGGCGGCTGGTGGCGGAGGCGCGCGTGGTCTCGCGCGGGCGCAACATCTACTTCGTGCGCACCGAGGTGTTCGACGGCAGCGGCGCCATGGTGGCCTTCGGCGCCTCCACGCATCGCTGGCGCGCCGGCAGCGAGACCACGGCGGGGCAGCCGCCCGGGGCGTAGCGGGCGGCGGATCGTCACGGAGGTTTCATCCGCGGCGCCAGCGTTTCCACTATTGTCGAATCATGGAAACCGATGACGCCGCCTTCGCCTTCGCCGCGCTCGGCCAGGGCACGCGGCTGGAATTGCTGCGCGCGCTGCTGGAGGCCGGGCCGAACGGGCTGGCCGCGGGGGATGTCGCGGCGCGGCTCGGCGTGCCGCCCTCGACGCTGTCCTTCCATCTGCGGGCGCTGGAGCAGGCCGGGCTGATCGCGCCCACGCGGCAGGGGCGCAGCCTGATCTACGCGGTGCGCTTCGCGCGGCTGCGCGCCCTTCTCGCCTTCCTGGTCGAGGCGTGTTGCGGCGGCGAACCCGACCGCTGCGGCGACCTCGGCCGCATGCTCGACACCATCACGGGGGAAACGAAAGCCATGTCACACGCGGCCTTCAACGTGTTGTTCCTGTGCACGCACAATTCCGCGCGCTCGATCATGGCGGAGGCGATCCTCGACAAGATCGGCCGGCCGCGCTTCGAAGGCTGGTCTGCCGGCTCCCACCCCCGCGCCGCGGGGCCTTTGCCGGAAGTACTGACCCTGCTGAAGACGCTGGGCCATGATGTCTCGGAGTTCCGCTCGAAATCCTGGAACGAGCTCTCCGGCCCGGATGCGCCGAGGATGGATTTCGTGATCACCCTCTGCGACACGATCCAGGGGCAGGTCTGCCCGGATTTCGGCGCGACGACGATCACCGGCGCCTGGCCGCTGCCGGACCCGTCGAAATTCACCGGCAGCGCCGCCGAGCGCGCGACGCTGCTCAACGAGGTCTATGCCGGGCTGCGCCGCCGGCTGGAGGCCTTCATCAGCCTGCCCGTCGCCTCACTGGATCGCATCGCCCTGAAGGCTCGGGTCGACGAACTGGCCGATCCGCACGCGATGATGCGGTGAGCGGCATGAAGGTCGGAATCAGCGGCATGGGGCGCATCGGCCGGCTGGCCCTGCGCGCGGCGATGGGCGCGGCGGAACGCCAGCCCGAGGACCCGCGTGCGGGCAACCGGCTGGAGGTGGTGCACCTCAACGAGATCAAGGGCGGTGCGGCGGCCATCGCGCATCTGCTGGAATTCGACAGCGTGCAGGGCCGCTGGCGCGCGGACATCGCGGCCGAGGGCAACGGCGCCATCCGCATCGGCGACCACCGCATGTCTTATTCGGAACAGGCGAAGCCCGGCGACATTCCCTGGGGCGATCTCGGCGTGGATGTCGTGCTGGAATGCACCGGCAAGTTCCTGGCGCCCGAGACCTTGCAAGGGCATCTCGACCGCGGCGCGAAGCGCGTGATCGTCGCCGCGCCGGTGAAGTTCGACAGCGTGCTGAACGTGGTGATCGGCGTGAACGAGCAGCTCTACGATCCGGCACGGCATCCCATCGTTACCGCGGCATCCTGCACCACCAACTGTCTCGCCCCGGTGGTGAAGGTGGTGCACGAGGCCATCGGCATCCGTCACGGCCAGATCACCACCATCCACGATCCCACCAACACCAATGTCGTGGTGGACGCGCCGCACAAGGATTTACGCCGCGCGCGCTCGGCCATGCTGTCGCTGCAACCAACGACAACCGGCAGCGCCACGGCGATTGCGCTGATCTATCCCGAGTTGAAGGGCAAGCTGAACGGCCATGCGGTGCGCGCGCCGGTCCTGAACGCCTCGCTCACCGATTGCGTCTTCGAGATGCGGCGCGAGACCAGTGCGGAGGAGGTGAACGCGCTGTTCGCCGCGGCCGCCACCGGGCCGCTCGCCGGCATCCTGGGCTTCGAGACGCGACCGCTGGTCTCGGCGGATTATGCGCGGGATACGCGGAGCTCCATCGTGGATGCGCCCTCCACCATGGTGACGGACGGCACGCTGCTGAAGGTCTATGCGTGGTACGACAACGAGATGGGCTATGCCTGCCGCATGGTGGACCTGGCCTGCCACATGGAGCGCATCGGGCTGTGAACGCCGGCACGCGCAACTACGCCATCGTCACCGCGGCCTATTGGGGCTTCACGCTGACCGATGGCGCGCTGCGCATGCTGGTGCTGCTGCACTTCTTCCGCCTGGGCTACAGCCCCTTCACGCTGGCGCTGCTGTTCCTGCTGTATGAGGCGGCGGGGATCGGCGCCAACCTGATCGGCGGCTGGCTGGCCACGCGCTTCGGCATTGCGCGCATGCTGGCGGTAGGGCTGGCGACGCAGATCGCGGGCTTCCTACTGCTGTCGGCCATGGCGCCGGAGTGGGGCGCGGCGTTGGCGGTGGCCTGGGTGGTGCTGGCGCAGGGCATCTGCGGCGTTGCCAAGGACCTGACCAAGACGGCGAGCAAATCCGCCATCAAGCTAACGGCGGGCGATGCCTCCGGCCGGCTGTTCCGCTGGGTGGCGTTCTTCACCGGCAGCAAGAACGCGATGAAGGGCCTGGGCTTCTTCCTGGGCGGGCTGCTGCTGGAGGCGCTGGGCTTCCGCGGCGCGCTATGGGCCATGGCGGCGATGCTGGGCGCGATCCTGGTGGCCGTCGTGCTGTCGCTGCCGCCGCTGATGGGCAAGGCGAAGGCCTCGCGATCCGCCAGGGAGTTGTTCGCGAAGAATCGCGGCGTGAACCTGCTGGCCGCGGCCCGCTTGTTCCTGTTCGGCGCGCGCGACGTGTGGTTCGTGGTGGGGCTGCCGGTGTTCCTCTACGCCTCCGGCTGGACCTTCACGATGGTGGGCGGCTTCCTCGCGCTGTGGACCATCGGCTACGGCGTGGTGCAGGCGGCTGCACCGGCACTGATCCGCAAGAGCGCCGATGGGCTTTCGTCGGAGGTGCCGGCGGCGCGGCTGTGGTCGCTGGGCCTGGCCGTGATGCCCGCGGCGCTGGCCCTGCTGCTGCTGGCCGATGCACCGCGCCCGGACATCATCGTGCCGATCGGGCTGTGCCTGTTCGGCGTGGCCTTCGCGGTGAATTCCTCGGTGCATTCGTACCTGGTGCTGGCCTATGCGGGCAGCGAGAAGGCGGCCGAGGATGTCGGCTTCTACTACGCCGCGAATGCCGCCGGGCGGTTCGGCGGCACGCTGCTTTCCGGGCTGCTCTACGCCTCGGGCGGGCTGGCGGCCTGCCTGATCGGCTCGGCCATCATGCTCGGCCTGTGCTGGCTGGTGACGCTGGCGCTGCCCTTGCGCCGGGCGGCCGCGGCGCCTGCCTGAATGACCGGGTGAAGAAGGGCGTTGACGGCGCGGCTCGCCGACGCCTACGCTCATTTCCGAACGATGTGTTCATATATGGACGATCTGGTGTGGGTCGGAAGGGCCTGCGCCGGGGCGTTGCCTGCACCCCGCGCCGCTGCGGCGCGCCCGCTTCCCTCCAGCACCAAGGGCCGAACCATGCCGCTGCTTCGACGCAGGACCCTCACCTTCGGGATCGCCGCTACCCTCGCCGCGCCGGCGCTCGCGCAGCCGGCACGGCCGGTGACCATCGTCGTGGCCTTCCCGCCCGGCGGCGAGACCGACGTGCTGGCGCGGCTCTATGCGCAGAAGCTCACGCCGCTGCTAGGCCGCTCGGTGGTTGTGGAGAATCGCAGCGGCGCCAGCGGCACCATCGGCGCCATCCATGTCGCGCGCTCGCAGCCGGATGGCGACACGCTGCTGTTCGCGCCCAACACCTTCGCCATCGCGCCGCATGTGATGCGCCGCAGCCAGACCTACGACCCGACGGCGGATTTCACGCCGATCGTCATGACCGGCACCAACGCGCTGATCCTGATGGCCAGCCGGCAGAGCGGGCTGCGAAACCTGGAGGATCTGGTGGCGGCGGCGCGCGCCGGGCGCGTGGGCAATTACGGCTCGCCAGGCTCGGGCTCGCCGATGAACATCCTGGGCGAACTGTTCAACCGCGTCGCCGGCATCCGGCTGGTTGAGGTGGCGTATCGCGGCACCGCGCCGCTGGTGACGGACCTGCTGGCCGGCGTCGTGCCGGTGGGCTTCGTGACGCCGGCGGTGGTGACCGAGCATGTGCGCGCCGGCGGCATCGTGCCGCTCGCGGTATCCTCCCGCGAACGCGCCGCGCTGCTGCCGGACGTGCCGACCATGATCGAGCGCGGCTTCGATGTGGAGGTGACCGCGTGGTACGGCCTGTTCGGCCCGCGCGGCACGCCGGCGGCGCTGGCGCAATCGCTGAACGCGCACATGAACGCGGTGCTGCGGATGCCCGACGTGGTGGAGCGGATGCAGAGCCTGGGCATTCCCCCGGCGGGCGGCGACCAGGCGGGCTTCGTGCAGGTGGTGGCCCGCGATTCCGAGCGCTACGGGCGCCTGGTGCGGGAGTTCAACATCAGCGCCGAGTGAGGCCAGCGGGGGCGGGACGGCGATTGACAGAGGCGCCTCCGGCCCCCATCTTGTGTTCACAAAGGAACTTATAGTTCATATATGAACGCTCTGGAGCCCGATGCGCAGCCGCTCCCGCAGGCTGGGCCGCCGCTGCAAGGCCGAACCATCCTGGTGACGGGCGCCGCGCGTGGCGTCGGCCGCGCCATCGCCCTGGCCTGCGCGGCGGCCGGCGCACAGCTGGTGCTGGCCGATGTAGTCGTGGAAGCGGGCGAAGCCACCGCCGCCGCGCTGCGCGAAGCCGGCGGCCGCGCGCGCTTCCTGCCCGTCGATCTCGGCGAGCCCGATAGCATCGCGCAGCTCGGCGCGGCGATCGCGGCGGAGGAGGGCGTGCTGCACGGCCTCGTCAACAACGCGGCGATCGCGACGGGCATCGGCGGGCCCGAGTTCGACGCCATCGCGATGGAGACCTGGGACCGCGTGATGCGCGTGAATGTGCGCGGCACCTGGCTGGTGACGCGCGCCTGCGCGGCGCTGCTGCAGGCCTCGGGCAGCGGGCGCATCGTCAACATCGCCTCCGACACCGCGCTGTGGGGCGCGCCGCGGCTGCTGGCCTACACCGCCTCGAAGGGCGCGGTGCTGTCGATGACACGCTCGCTGGCGCGCGAGCTCGGCCCGCGCGGCATCGGCATCACCGCGGTCGCACCCGGCATCATGCGCTGCGAGGCCACGGAATACGTGCCCGAGGCGCGCCACCGGCTGTATGAGGAAGGCCGCGCCGTGCCGGGGCCGCAACTGCCCGAGGACATCACCGCCACCATCGTCTTCCTGCTGACTCCGGGCGCCATCGCCCTCACCGGCCAGACACTGCCGGTGAATGCGGGCTTCGTCTTCACATGAGCCTCGCGCGCGGCCAGGCCGACGGCACCGCCTTCCTGCGCCGCCCCGGAAGCGGGCCGGCGCTGGTGCTGCTGCACGGCATCGGCAGCCGCGCGGAAAGCTGGCAGGCGATGGTCGCGGCACTGCCCGCGGCGCTGCCGGTGATCGCCTGGGATGCGCCGGGTTATGGCGCCTCGCGCCCGCTCGCCGCCTTCGCACCAACGCCGACCGACTACGCGCTGCGCCTCGCCGCGCTGCTGGATGCGCTGGGGCAGGATCGCGTGGTGCTGGTGGGGCATTCGCTGGGCGCGCTGTTCGCCGCCGCCTTCGCCGCACGCCACCCGGCGCGCGTGCTGGCGCTGGCCTGCCTGTCGCCGGCCCTGGGCTATGCCGTGCCGCCGGGCGCGGCGCTGCCGCAAGCGGTGCAGGCGCGCATCGACGAGTTGCAGCGCCTGGGCCCGGCCGACTTCGCCGAGGCGCGCGCGGCGCGGCTGCTGGCGCGCCCGCTGGACGCGCCCGAGGTGCTGGCCGCGGTGCGCGCGGCGATGGCGGCGGTCCTGCCGCTGGGCTACGCGCAGGCGGTGCGCGCGCTTGGCGCGGGCGACCTTCTGGCCGATGCAGCGCGCATCGCGGCACCCACGCTGGTGGCGGTCGGTGCCGAGGATGTCGTGACGCCGCCCGCCAATGCCGAAAGGCTGCACGCCGCGCTGCCGCACCCGGCCGACGCGCTGCGCGTGATCGCGGCCTGCGGCCATGCGCTGCCACAGGAGGCGCCCGGCGCGGCGGCGGCGCTGCTCGGCGGCCTGCTGGCGGAGGCCGGCTGTGTCGGATGACGCGCAGGAGGCGACCGACGCCTACATCTCGCCGCCGGTGCAGCGCGCGGCGCGGCTGCTGCGCTGCATCGCCGAGGGCGATGCCGTGACCAACATGGCACGCACCGCGCGCGCGCTCGACATCAGCCGCACCACTCTGCTGCGCCTGCTGCGCACGCTGGAGGCCGAGCGCTTCATCGCGCCGCGCGGCGGCGAGGGCGCAGGCTGGCAGATCGGCACCGGGCTGATCGGCCTGGCGGCGCGCGCCTTCGCGGCCGAGGACCTGACGCAGGTGGCGGTGCCGATCCTGACGCGGCTGGCCGAGACGCTCGGGCTTTCCGCGCATCTCGGCGTGCTGGACGGGCGCGAGGTGGTGTACATGATCCGCCGCACCCCCAACCTCGCCTTCGTCAGCAACATCCGCGTCGGCAGCCGGCTGCCCGCGCACGCGGCGAACATGGGCCGCATCATCCTGGCGCATACGCCGCCCGAGCAGGTGCGGCGCCTCTATGCGCGCGCGCCGATGCCGGCGGCCACGGCACACACGCCCACCACGCCAGCTCAGCTGATGGCGGTGCTGGAGGCCGACCGCGCCGAGGGCCTTGCCTGGAGCATGGGCGGCTTCGAAGCCTCCATCGCCTCGGTCGCCGCGGTGGTGCGCGATGCCTCGGGCCTGCCGATCGCGGCGATCAATGTCAGCGGGCAGATGGCGCATTTCGAAGGGCCCGAGCGGCGCGCGCAGATCGGTGCGGCGGTGGCCGCCGCGGCGGCGGAGATTTCGGCGCGGCTCGGCTGGGGCGGCAGCGCCGCGCGGCCACTGGGCTCGGCCGCATGAACAGGATTGGGTGAGAGATGGATCTCGGCTATGCGGGCCGCATCGCGGTCGTCACGGGCGGCACCTCCGGCATCGGGCTGGCCACGGCGCGGCTGCTGATCGAGGAGGGCGCGCGCGTTGCCATCTGCGGGCGCGACGCGGCGCGGCTGGCGGCCGCCGAGGCGCAGCTCGCGGCGCTGCGCGGGCCCGATGCGGTGCTGGCGCGGCGCTGCGACGTGCTGGACAAGGCCGAGGTCGCGGCCTTCGCCGAGGCGGTCGCCGCCTGGGGCGGCGGCGTGCTGGACCTGCTGGTGAACAATGCCGGGCAGGGCCGCGTCTCCACCTTCGCCACCACCAGCGACCAGGATTGGCGTGACGAGCTCGATCTGAAATTCTTCAGCCAGATCCTGCCCATCCGCGCCTTCCGCCCGCTGCTGGACGCCGCGGCAGCGCCGGCCATCGTCGGCGTCAACTCGCTGCTGGCCACCCAGCCGGAGCCGCACATGCTGTGCACGTCGGCCGCGCGGGCCGGCGTGCAGAGCCTGCTGAAATCCCTCGCCGCGGAATTCGCACCGCGCATCCGCGTGAACTCCATCCTGCTCGGCCTGGTCGATTCCGGGCAGTGGCAGCGCCGCTTCGCCGCGCGCGCCGACACCGGCGAGGACCGCGCCACATGGTACGGCAACCTCGCGCGCCAGAAGGGCATTCCGCTGGCCCGCCTCGGCGAGCCGGAGGAGCCGGCGCGGGCCATTCTGTTCCTGGGCTCGCCGGCCGCGAGCTACATCACCGGCGCCAGCCTGGAAGTATCCGGCGGCGTGTCGCGCAGCATCTGAGGAGAGCCGGCATGGATACGATGCCCGCGGAAAACCTGGCCGCAACCGAGGAGCCTGTGGGCGACCTGCTGGCGCGCGCGCTGGCCGATATCGGCGTGACGCATGCCTTCGGCGTGATCTCGATCCACAACATGCCGCTGTTGGATGCGATCGCGCGGCACGGGCGCATCCGCTTCATCCCGGCGCGCGGCGAGGCCGGCGCGATGAACATGGCCGATGCGCATGCGCGCGTCACGCGCGGCCTCGGCGTGTGCATCACCAGCACCGGCACCGCCGCGGGCAATGCGGCGGGTGCGCAGGTGGAGGCACTGACGGCAGGCTCACCAGTGCTGCACATCACGACGCAGATCGACCGCCCTTTCATGGACCGCGATCGCGCCCCGATCCATGACGTGCCGCGCCAGCCGGACATGCTGAAGGCCATCAGCAAGGCCTATGTGCGCGCGTGGGAGCCAGGCGCCGCGGTGGATGCGCTGCTGGCCGCCGCACAGGCGGCGCTGAGCGCGCCAGCCGGCCCCGCCTCGCTGGAACTGCCGATCGATGTGCAGCGGCTGAAGGCGCGGCGCCGCGCCGCGCCGGCGCGACTGGCGCCGCAGAGCGTGGTGCCGGATGCGTCGCTGCTGGACGAATTGGCAGCGATGATCGCCGCGGCCGAGCGCCCGATGCTGTGGCTCGGCGGCGGCGCGCGCGGCGCGGCGGCGGCGGCCACGGCACTGGTGGCGCGCGGCATGGCCGCGGTGACCAGCACCAATGGCCGCGCCGTGGTGCCGGAGGGCCATGCATGGAGCCTCGGCGCCTTCAATATGACGCCCGAGGCGCAGGCGGTGTACGACGCCGCCGACCTGATGCTGGTGGTGGGCTCGCGCCTGCGCGGCAACGAGACGCGCAACAACGCCATGCGCCTGCCGCGCCGGCTGCTGCAGGCCGATGCCGATGCGACGCAGGCCGGGCGCAACTATCCGGTGGAGCTATTCGTCCCCGGCGATGCGCGCCTCGTGCTGGAGGGGCTGCTGGCGCGGCTTCCGGCCCGGTTGGCGACCGATGCAGCCTTCCTCGATTCCGTCGGCGCGGCGCGCACGAAGGGCGAGGCCGCGCTGCTCGCGACACTCGGCCCCTATGCGGCGATGGCCGAGGCCCTCAGCGCGCGCGTCCATGCCGGGCGGCACCCCTGGGTGCGCGATGTCACCATCTCCAACAGCACCTTCGGCAACCGCTTCGTGCGCCTCGCCGCGCCGCATCTCGGCGTGCATGCGCTGGGCGGCGGCATCGGCCAGGGCATCGCCATGGGAATCGGCGCGGGCCTGGCCGGCGCGGGCAAGGCGGTGGTGCTGGTGGGCGACGGCGCGGCACAGCTTTCGCTGGGCGAACTCGCCACCGCGATGGAGACGCAGACCGAGGCCGTGTTCATCCTGATGAACGACCGCGGCTACGGCGTGATCCGCAACATCCAGGACGCGCAATATGGCGGGCGGCACGACTACGCGAACATACTGACGCCAGATTTCGCACTGGTCTGCCAATCCATCGGCCTGCCGCATCGGCGCATCGGCCGCATCGAGGATTTCGCCGCGGCGCTGGATGCCGCACTCGCCACGCCCGGGCCACGCATGATCGAGGTGGATATGCCGGCCATCGGCCCCTTTGCCGAACGCTTCGCCGGCCCGCCAGCCGGTGCGGCCGGCAGCGTGCGGTGAAGCTTCTCCTGCGCCGCATGGGCTGGGAGGCCGAGGGCGTGCTCTCGCTGGAGCTGGAGGCGGCCGATGGCCGCCCGCTGCCGCGCTTCGAACCCGGCGCGCATGTGGATCTGCAACTGCCCGGCGTGCCGCTGCGCCAGTATTCGCTCTGCGGCGACCCCGTAGACAACACGCGCTGGCGGCTTGGCGTGCGCGCGGTTGCGGGCGGGCGCGCCTCGCAATTCATCCATCGCGCGCTGCGCCCGGGCGCGCTGCTGGAAGCCAGCGCGCCACGCAACAACTTCCCGCTGCTGCCCGCCTCCGGCTACCTGTTCGTGGCGGGCGGCATCGGCATCACGCCGCTGCTGCCGATGCTGCGCGCGGCGCGCGAGGCCGGCCGGCCCTGGACGCTGCTGTTCTGCACGCCGCGCACCGCCGATGCGCCCTTCCTGCACGAAGCGCTTAGCCTGGGCGGCACGGTCGAGGTGTTCGCCTCGGCCGAGGGCACGCGGCTTGACGTGGCGACGCGCCTCGCCCCCGTGCTGCCCGGCGTGATGCTGTATTGCTGCGGGCCGGAGCGGCTGATGCTGGCGGTGGAGCAGGCGACGCGCCATTGGCCCGAGGGCAGCGTGCGCTTCGAATGGTTCAGCCCGCGCTCGCGCCCGGAGGGCGAGGGTGCCGATGCCTTCGAGGTGGTGTGCGCGCGCAGCGGCGTGACGCTGCAGGTGCCACCGGAACTCAGCGTGCTGCAGGCGCTGCGCGGCGCCGGCATCGAGGTCGCCTCCTCCTGCGAGCAGGGCGTGTGCGGCACCTGCGAATGCCGCGTGCTGGAGGGCGAGGTGGACCACCGCGACAGCATTCTCTCCGCCGCCGAACGCGCGGCGCATGACGTGATGATGAGCTGCGTGTCGCGGGCCCGCGGCGCGCGGCTCGTGCTCGACATCTGAACCGAACCAGGAGGCAGCGATGGCCAGCTACAGCTTCCCGCATCTCGATCCTCACCAGAGCCGCCTGCGGGCGCCGAACGACTGGGAAATGGCGCTGGCCGGCGCCATTGAGGCCGCCTTCGGCCAGGGCCACCATGAGCTGCCGGCGCTGGTGGCGGCGCTGAATGCATCGCGCATCCGCCCGCGCGACGGCGGCGCATGGACCGAGGCCGGCTTCACCGCGCTGATGCGCGAATTGGGAGCATGACGCGATGAGCAGCACGACCCTCGCGCGGCCCGCCGCCGCCGCCACGCCCGCTGCGCCGACCGATCAGGAGGTGCAGGCCGCGCTGGCCACCGGGCTGCGCAACCGCTGGTATCCTGTGCTGCCCTCACGCTTCGTCGAGACCGGCGGGCGGCCGGTGGGCATCACGCGCCTCGGCGAGAAGCTGGTGCTGTGGCGCGATGCCAAGGGCGTGGTGCACGCCCACACCGATCGCTGCCCGCATCGCGGCGTGCCGCTTTCGCGCGGGCAGAACGAGGGCGACCGGCTGCGCTGCAACTACCACGGCGTGGAGGTGGCGCCGGATGGCACGGTGCTGGCGGTGCCGGGCCAACCGGGCTGCCCGCTGGAGGGCAAGAAGGCGGTGCGCAGCTGGCCCGCGGTGGAATGCGCGGAGGCGATCTTCGTGTGGTTCGGCGATGCGCTGCACGCGGAGGCGCCGCCCTTCGCACCACCCGAGCAGCTGGCCGGCGGCGGCTTCAGCAGCTTCTGCTGCTACGCCGATTGGAACGCCTCCTGGCGCTACATCTACGACAACCTGATGGACCCGATGCACGGGACGTTCCTGCACGCGAACTCCCACACCATGTACCAGGGCGAGACCAGCGCCAGCTTCGTGACGCGCGACACGGCGAAGGGCTTCTTCTTCGAGAAATCCACGCAGCGCGACGTGAATTTCGACTGGAGCGAGTTCCTCGACGACGGCGCGCTGTATGTGCGGCTGGAGATCCCCTACCCCAAGACCGGCGGGCCCGGCGGCAATTTCGGCATCGTCTCGGTCATCACGCCGATCGACGCCACCACATCGGCCTGCTTCTTCTGGCGCTTCCGCCGCGTCGAAGGATGGCAGCGCGATGTGTGGCGCTTTCTGTATCGCACCAAGCTGGAGCCGCGGCACTGGCAGGTGCTGGAACAGGACCGCGAGATGATGGATGGCGTGGGCCTCGGCCTCGAGCGGCACGAGATGCTCTACCAGCACGATGCCGGGCTGATCCGGCTGCGCCGCTACCTGGCGCGGGAAGCGCGGGCGCAGATGGTGGCGCTGCGCGAAGCGGGGCGCGCATGAGCGCGCCCGTGATCGGCATCCTCGGTGCCGGAATCGGCGGGCTGGCCGCGGCGGTGTCGCTGCGCCAGGCCGGGCATGCGGTGACGGTGTTCGAACAGGCGTCGCGCTTCGCGCGCGTCGGCGCCGACATCAACCTCACCCCCAATGCGGTTCGCGCGCTGGATGGCATCGGCGTGGGCGAGGCGCTGCGCGAAACCGCGGCGCGGCCGCGCTATCGCATCAGCCGCATGTGGGACACGGGGGAGGAAACCTCGCGCCTCGGCATGGCGGAGGAGGCCGAGGCGCGCTACGGCGCGCCGCAGCTCACGCTGCACCGCGCCGATCTGATGAGCGCGCTGGAAGCCGCCCTGCCCGCGGGCCTGGTGCAGCTGGGCCGGCGGGCGCAATCGGTGACGCAGGACGAGCACGGCGTGAGCATCGGCTTCGCCGATGGCAGCACCGCGCAGGTGGCCGCGCTGGTGGGGGCGGATGGCATCCATTCGGTGGCGCGCGCGGCGCTGTTCGGGCAGGAAAGCCCGCGCTTCACCGGCGTGGTCGCGTTCCGCGCCGTGGTGCCGGCCGAACGCCTGGCGGGCGTGCCGAACCTCGACAGCTTCACGAAATGGTGGGGCGCGACGCCGGAGAGCCAGATCGTCACCTTCCCGCTCAATCGCGGGCGCGACATCTTCATCTTCGCCACCACCGCGCAGGAAAGCTGGCGCCACGAATCCTGGACGCAGCCCGGCAGCGTGGACGAATTGCGCGGCTTCTACGCCGACTTCCATCCGGAGGCACGCGCACTGCTCGATGCCTGCGACGAAGTGCTGAAGACCGCGCTGTGGGAACGCGACCCGCTGCCCGCATGGTCGCGCGGGCGCGTCACGCTGCTGGGCGATTCGGCGCATCCGATGCTGCCCTTCATGGCGCAGGGCGCGGGCATGGCGGTGGAGGATGCGATCGTGCTGGCGCGCGCGCTGACCAGCGTGGCAGAGGCGGAGATTCCAGCCGCGCTGCTGCGCTACGAGGCGGCGCGGCGCGAGCGCACGGCGCGCATCCAGCTGGGCTCGCGCGCCAACACCTGGCTGCGGGAAGTGGGCAATGCCGACTGGGTCTATGGCTATGACGCCTGGCAGGTACCGCTGCCGGCGCCTGCTGCGCATGCAGCGTGAAGGGAACAGCATGACGATGCCGGCGACGATGCTGCGGCGGCGTTCGCTGCTGGCGGGCGGGCTTGGCCTGCTGGCCTTGCCGGCCGCCGCGCAGAGCACGCTGCCCGAGGCGTTTCCGCGCCGGCCGATCACGCTGGTGGCGCCCTTCACGCCGGGCGGGCCGGTGGATGTGCTGGCGCGGATGATCGCGCAGGGCATCCAGGTGCGCGGCGGCGCAGCCGCCTCGGTGGACAATCGCAGTGGCGGCGCCGGCACCATCGGCATCGACATCGTGCGCCGCGCCGCGCCGGATGGCACGACGCTGCTGGTGATCCCGGCCGGCAACCTGACCATCAACCCCACGCTGATCCCCAACATCAGCTACGATGTGGAGCGCGATTTCGCGCCGGTCTCCATGCTGGCGACGGCGCCCAACCTGATCGTCGCACGGGCCGGATTCGCCGCGCGCACGGTGGCGGAGTTGCTGGCGATGGCGCGCGCCAGGCCGGGCGAGATCACCTATGGTTCGCCCGGCGTGGGCAGCCAGTTGCACCTGGCGATGGAACTGCTGCGCAGCAAGGCGGGCGTCGATCTGCAGCACGTGCCTTATCGCGGCACCACCCAGGCGCTGACGGACCTGCTGGGCGGGCGCATCCAGCTGCTCGCCAGCAACCTGCCGGTGGCGCTGCCGGGCGTGCGCGAGGGCCGGCTGCAGGCGATCGCGATGACCACGGCAAGCCGCGCGGCGGAACTGCCCGACGTGCCGACACTCGCCGAGAGCGGCTTTCCCGACATCGACGTGACGTCCTGGTACGGCGTGCTGGCGCCGCGCGCCACGCCGCCGGCGGTCGTGCGTGCGCTGTCGGAGACGATGGAGGCGATCCTGCGCGCACCGGAGGCCGAGCGCAGCATCGTCGCGCAGGGCATGGTGGTGATGGCGGAGCCGCCGGAGGTGCTCGGCGCACGCATCCGGCGCGAGAGCGCGGTGTGGGCGGAAGTGATCCGCACGCGCCGCATCACCGCGGATTGAAGGGGAGGAAGGCATGGGGTTCTCGGGTGTAGATGCGGTGGTGTTCGGCGTGGCCGACCTGCCGGCGGCGCGGCGCTTCCTGGAGGATTGGGGCCTTCGCCCCGTGGTGCTGGAGGCCGACCGCCTGGTGTTCGAGACGCAGGATGGCGGCCAGGTGATCGTCCGCCCGCAGGACGCGCCGGAATTGCCGCCCCCGATCGAGCCGGGCAACACGCTGCGCGAGGTGGTGTGGGGCGCGCCGGACGCGGCGGCGCTGGCCGCTGGGCTCGCGCGGCTTGCGGCGCATGGCGTCGCGGTAGATGGCACAGGCGACATGCCGCGGGTGCGCGACCCGAACGGCCTCGGCCTTGCCTTCCGTGTCAGCCGGCGGCGCGCCGTGGCGGTGGTGCCCACACCCGCCAATGCGCCGGGCCATGCCGGGCGCATCGACCGGCGCTCGCCCGTGCATGCGCAGGCCTCGCCCATCAAGCTGGGGCACATCGTGCTCTTCGCCAACGAGTTCGCGGCGATGCGCGGCTTCTACCTGGATGCGATGGGCTTCGTACGCAGCGACGAATACCCGGGACACGGCGTGTTCCTGCGCTGCAAGATGCGCGGCGAGCACCACAACCTGTTCATCCTCAACCGGCCGGGCAAGCCCGGCGTGAACCACGTGGCCTTCACGCTGGCGGACGTGCATGAGGTGATCGGCGGCGGGATCGCGATGGCGCAGAAGGGCTGGAAGACCGAGATCGGGCCGGGGCGCCACCCGATCTCCTCGGCCTATTTCTGGTATTTCCACAACCCGCTCGGCCCGCCGCTGGAATACTACGCCGACGACGATTTCTGCACCGAGGCCTGGCAGCCCGGTGAGTTCGTGCGCAAGCCCGAATTGTTCGCCGAATGGGCGATCGCGGGCGGCATTGACGGCACGACGCGCCGGCAGGCGGTGGCGCAGGACAACAGCGGGCGCGGCCACGCGTGACGCCAGAGTTTCGCCGCATCGTCGCCGCCGAGGCGCACCGGCGCGCCAGCGGGCGCAGCCCGGTGCTGGTGCATGCGCTGGGCACCGGCGAGAGCTTCCCGCTGGAGGTGCTGCCGGAGGGCTTCCGCGACGTGGCGAGTGGGCTTGTGGCGCATGCCGAGGCCGATGGCGCGCTGCGCATCGGTGCCACGGCGCGCGTGCTGCTGCGCTTCGACGACGCCGTGCTGTTCCGCGGGCAGGAGATCGAAAGCGGCGCGCGCTTCACGGGGCGCGCCGGCGGTGGCGCCTCCGTCACGCTCTATGCGGACGGAGGCGACTACTTCCAATACGCGGTGGTGGATCAGGCGCGCGCGTAGCGCACCGTCTCGGCCTCGCAATCGCCGACCACGCTCCAGGCGGTGCAGGGGCCGGCGCCGTCGTTGCGGAACCAGTGCGGGCGGCCGGCGGGCGTCAGCAGCAGGTCGCGCGGGCCGAGCTCCACCTCGGCCTGCTGGCCATCCTCCTCCCAGCCCACGGTCAGGCTGCCCTCCAGAACCATGAACACGTCCTCCACCGCGCGGGTGTAGGGCTGCACGCCGATGCCGGCCGGGATCGACAGCATCTCCTTGCGGCAGGTGTCGCTGGCGATGCCGCCGGGGCCGACATAGACGCGGCGCGTGAAGCCCGCCGCCTCGCGGATGGCGGGCGCCTCGGCATGGCGGATGACGTTGCGCCCCATCGCCTGCTGCAGCGGGTGCGCGCCCGCGGGATCGAGCGGCAGGGTCTTGCCCGGCGCGGCGCCGAAGGCGCGCGCCAGCGCGGGATCGGTGCCGGTCTTGGGGTGGTACAGGTAGCGCGGCGGCAGCGGCTTGCCGACATCGACGCTGATCGACATCAGCACCGGCTCCACGCCGTCGTTGCGGAAGCCATGGCCGATGTCGCGCGCGTTCAGGATCATGTCCTTGGGGCCGAGGCGCACTTCCACCACCTCGCCATCGCGCTCCCACCCCACCGTCAGCACGCCGTCGATGATGAGGAAGCTCTCCTCGATCTCATGCGCGTGGCAGGCGGCATAGTTGCCGACCGGCTTGTGGATCAGGCTGACGGTGAAGTGCTCGGGCGCCAGCGTGCCCACCTCGCCCACCTTGGGCGAGCCGCCGGCACCGACATAGCGCATCTGTGCGCGCGCCAGCTCCGGGTAGCCGCGGTTCGAGGGGAAGGCGTCCCAGTCGAACAGCTTGTCGGTGTGGCGCACCACGTTGCGGCGCAGTGCCGTGGCAAGCGGGGCGGCGGCGAGCGGCTTCGGGGCAATGACGTTCACGGCGTTTCTCCTCGGCAGGTGATGCGAAGGGCATAGCGGGCGACGATCCTGCCGCGTATCCTGCGTTTCATGGGCAAAACGCTGCTTGCCGCGCCGCCGCAGGCCGACCGCTACCTGGTGCCGGGCCTGATGCGCGGGCTGGAGCTGCTGCAACTGTTCACCGCGGCCGCGCCCCGGCACACGCAGGCGGAGCTTGCCGCGGCCCTCGGCGTGACGCGATCGGCGGTGTTCCGCATCGTCTACACGCTGACGCAGCAGGGCTTCCTGCTGCACGATCCGGCGACGCGCTGCTATTCGCTGGGCCCCGCGGTGCTGCGCCTGGGCTATGGCTTCCTCGCCGCGCGCGACCTGCTGGAAGTGGCGCTGCCGGTGCTGGAACGGCTGCGCGACGCCACCGGATGGTCGGCGCATCTGGCGGTGCGCGAGGGGCGCGAGGTGCTGTATCTGCTGCGCGTGCCGACGCGGCGCGGCCAGGCCAGCATCGTGCATGTGGGCAGCCGGCTGCCGGCGGAGGCCACGGCCATGGGCCGCGTGCTGCTGGCTGACCTGCCGGAGGCCGAGGTGATGGCGCTGTATCGCGGTGCCGCGCCGCGCCGTGCCGGGGCGGGCGGGCCGGCTTCGCTCGCGGCGCTGCTGAAGCGCGCGCGTGCCGACCGCGCCAGCATCGTGGTGGCGCAGTTCGGCAGCTTCGAGGCCGGTGTGGCCAGCTTCGCCGCGCCGCTGCGCGATGTCTCGGGCCGCGTCGTCGCCGCCATCAACGTCACGGCCGCGCTGGCCGATGCGTCAGGCGAGGCGCGCCGCGGCGCGGTGGCCGAGGCGCTGCGGCGCGCGGCGGGCGAGATCTCGGCCAGCCTCGGCCACGCCGCCGCGCCTGCCCCGCCCCCGGCCCGCCGCAAGCATTACTGAATTGACAGGCCGAAACCGGCTGACACTGCCGCAACATCGGCCAATACTCCCGCTGGACTACAGGAAATCGGGGGAACGGCCAGACATGGCAGCATCACGCTTCGGCCTTGGCGTCGCGCTGGCGACGCCGGTCGACGAGGCCGGGCACATCGATACCGGCCGCCTCGCCGAACATGCCACCTGGTGCGTCGCGCAGGGCTGCGACGTGCTGACGCTGTTCGGCACCACCGGCGAGGGCGCCTCCTTCGGGCTTGCGGAACGGCGGCGCGCCTTCGCGGCGCTGGCGGCGGCGGGTTTGCCAGCGGCGCGCATGGTGTGCGGCGTTGCCGCCGCATCGGTGGAGGATGCGGCGGCGCAGGCCGCGCTGGCCATCGAGGCGGGCTGCCGCGGCCTGCTTGTTGCCCCGCCCTTCTATTTCCACGGCGCGCCCGAGGACGGCGTGGAGGCGTGGCTCGGCACACTGCTGGGCGGCCTGCCGGGGCCGGCCGAGGTGCTGCTGTATCACATCCCCTCGATGACCGGCGTCGGCCTTTCGCCGGCGCTGATCGGGCGGCTGCGCGCGGCCTTCCCCGCGCTGGTGGCGGGGGTGAAGGATTCCTCCTGCGACTGGAACAACACCGCCGCGCTGCTGGCCGCGCATCGCGACCTGATGGTGCTGGTGGGCGATGAGCGGGATTTGGCGCGCGCCGTGCGCGAAGGCGGGGCGGGCACCATCTGCGGCCTGGCGAACCTCATTCCCGACCGGCTGGGCAAGGTGGCGCGGCAGGGCATCGACGAGGCGGCGATCCGCCCGCTGGTCGAGGCCATCGTGCGGCACCCGGTGATCCCGGCCGTGAAATCCGCCATCGCCCATCGCAAGCGGGATGCCGCCTGGGCACGCATGCGCGCGCCGCTGCAGGCGCTGCCCGCCGCCGATGCGCAGGCGCTGGGCGCGGCGATGGACACGATATTGCTGCCCGTGCCTGCGTGATGCTCGCCATCAAGGGAGGAGAACAACAATGACAGAGGCAAACCCGAGGCTCCGGCGCCGCGCGCTGGCCGGTGGCCTGGCAGCGGCGGCCATCCTCGGCCGCGGCGCCGCGGCGCAGACCGTGCTGCGCTGGGGCGACAGCCAGCCCGCCGCGCACCCCGCCGCGCAGATGATCGAGCGCGCCGCCGCCACCATCCGCGAGCGCAGCGCAGGGCGCATCCAGGTGCAGGGCTTTCCCGGCGGGCAGCTGGGCTCCACGCGCGACATGATCGAGGCGACATCCTCCGGCGCGCAGACCATGGTGACCGAGGGCGCGGCCTCGCTCGGCCAGTTCGTGCCTGCCTATTCGGTGGTGGAGGCGCCCTATCTGTGGCGCGACGCGGCGCACATGGCGCGCGCGCTGGCCGCGCCGGTGATGGAGGACCTGAACCGGCAGCTGGTGGAGCGGCGGCAGCTGCGTGTCATCGCCAACACTTACTACGGCATGCGGCACCTCACCACGAAGGACCGCGCGGTGCGCGGCGCCGAGGACATGCGCGGCTTCCGCCTGCGCGTGCCGGAGGTGGACACCTTCCGCGCCATGGCCGAGGCCTGGGGGGCGCGCGCCACGCCGATCAACTTCAACGAACTATACCTGGCGCTGTCGCAGGGCGCGGTGGATGGGCAGGAGAACCCGCTGCCCACCATCCAGGGTGCGAAGCTGTTCGAGGTGCAGCGCTTCCTGGTGCTGACCGGCCACATCATCACGCCACGCATGGTGGTGATGAACGAGCGTGCCTGGAACGCCCTCGCCGTGGCGGACCGCGCGCTGGTCGCCACCGCGGTGCGCGAGGCCGCCGCCTGGCAGGATGCCGAGCTGGCGCGCAGCGAAGCCGGCGCCATCGACACGCTGAAGACCGCCGGCATGACGGTCATCGAGCCCGATGTCGAAAGCTTCCGCCGGCCGGTGCTGGCCAGCGTGCCCGCGCGCTTCGAAAGCCGCTGGGGGCGCGGCATGTTCGAGCGCCTGGCCGCGATGTGAGACGCGCGTGCTGAGGCTGCGCCACGCCGCCGATGGCGCAACGCGTTGGGCACTGGTGGCAGTGCTGCTGTCGCTGCTCGGCGTCATCGTGCTGGGCGTGGTGATGCGCGCGCTGAACCAGCCGCTGTCCTGGACCGACGAGGGCGCGCGCTACCTGATGGTGTGGCTGGCGCTGCTGGGCTGGATCCTGGCGGCGCGGCGGCGCGCGCATATCCGCATCACCGTGCTGATCGACCGGCTGCGCGGCGTGCCACGGCGCGTGGCGGAGGTGTGCGTCCAGGCGCTGGTGGCGCTGTTCGGGGCGCTGCTGGTCTGGCACGGCCTGGCGCTGGTGGAACGCAACTGGGACCTGGACACGGTGAGCCTGCCGGTCTCGGCCGCTTTCCTTTACCTGCCGCTGTTGCCGGCCGGCGCGGCGCTGCTGCTGCAGGCCCTGGCGGACGCTGCGGCGGCGTGGCGCGGCAGCGCGCTGGCCTCCGGCGAAAAGCCGCTGTGAGCGGCGCATGATCGCGCTGATGCTGCAGATCCTGGGCGTGTGGGTGGTGGCGCTGCTGCTGGGCGTGCCGCTGTTCGCCTCGATGGGGCTGGCCGCCTTCGCCTTCGTGTTCCTGGGCGACATCGCGCCCTCGATCGTGCCGCAGAAGATCGCGCAGGCGGCGAATTCCTTTCCCATCCTCGCAGCGCCGCTGTTCATCCTGATGGGCAACATCATGAACTCGGCCGGGATCACCGAGCGCATCTTCGCCTTCGCCACCGCCATCGTGGGCTGGCTGCGCGGCGGGCTGTGCCACGCCAACATCCTCGCCAGCGTGATCTTCGCCGGCATGTCGGGCAGCGCCGTGGCCGATGCCGGCGGCGTCGGCACGCTCGAGATCAAGGCGATGAAGGACGAGGGCTACGACGCCGAGACGGCGGCCGCCATCACCGCCGCATCGGCCACCATCGGGCCCATCATCCCGCCTTCCCTGCCGATGGTGATCTACGGCATCTCGGCCGATGTCTCGATCGGCCGGCTGTTTCTGGCGGGCGTGATCCCCGGCCTGCTGATGGCGGGCGCGCTGATGCTGATGGTGGCCGAGGTGGCGCGCCGGCGGAACATGCCGCGGCACCCCTTCCCCGGCCTCGGCGGCGTGTGGCGCGCCTTCCGCGCGGCCTTCTGGGCGCTGATGACGCCGGTGCTGCTGTTCGGCGGCATGTTCTCCGGCTGGTTCACGCCGACCGAGGCGGCGGGCGTGGCGGCACTCTATGCGCTGCTGCTCGGGCTGTTCGTCTATCGCGACTTCGACATCGCCGACCTGCCGCGCATCGTCGCCGACACCGCCGAGACCACGGGCGTGGTGCTGGCGCTGGTGATGTGCGCCGGCGCGCTGGGCTGGTGCCTGTCGCTGTCGCGCGTGCCGCAGACGGCCGCACCCTGGCTGATCCAGGCCATCGGCGACCCGCTGGTATTCCTGCTGGTGGTGAACCTGCTGCTGCTGTTTGTCGGCTGCTTCATGGAGGCGCTGGCGGCGATGCTGATCCTGATTCCCATCCTGGTGCCGGCGGCGAACGGGCTGGGCATCGACCCGATCCAGTTCGGCGTGATCTTCGTGCTGAACCTGATGATCGGCACCATCACGCCGCCGGTCGGCGTTGTGCTGTTCATCACCAGCCGTATCGCCGAAGTGCCCTTCGAACGCATGAGCCGCGCGATCCTGCCCTGGCTGCTGCCGCTGCTGGGCGTGCTGGTGGCGATCACGCTGTGGCCGCCGCTGACCACCTGGCTGCCGGGGCTGCTGCTGCCGTGAGGCCGCGCGGGCTTGACGTGGGCGCCCGGCATGAAAGGCTGGGCGCCATGCGGATCCATGTGCAGAACCCCCCGAACGAGCCCCTCTTCCGCATCACGCCGGCGCAGTGGGACGCCGCCTGTGCGCGCCATCCCGACATGGCGGGCCTGCAGGTCTCGATCGCCGAGGATGATTCCGGCTTCGCCGCCGCGATGCAGGAGGCCGAGGCGCTAGTGACCTGGACGAAGCAGGTGCGGCTGCGCTTTCCGCCGGGCGCGCTGCCCGGCATCGCGCCACGCCTGCGCGTCATCTCCTGCACCTCGGCGGGGCTCGATCGGCTGGCACCCTTCGATTGGCTGCCGCCGCAGGTGCTGCTGCTGAACAACCGCGGCACGCATGCCGCCAAGGCGGGCGAATTCGCGCTGATGGCGCTGCTGATGCTGGCCAGCCACATCCCGCACATCGCGCAGGCGCAGCAGGCGGGGCGCTGGGAGTCGCGCTTCGGCACCGTTCTGGGTGGTCGCAGCCTGTGCGTCGTGGGGCTGGGCACCATCGGCGGCGCGGCGGCGCGGCATGCGCGCGCCTTCGGCATGCGCGTGCTGGGCGTGCGCACCACCGCCGCACCGCATCCCGATTGCGACGAGGTGCACGCCACCGCGGCGCTCGACGCGGTGCTTCCGCGCGCCGACTACCTGCTGCTGGCCTGCCTGCTGACGGAGGCGACGCGCGGCTTGATCGACCGGCGCCGGGTGGCGGCCCTGCCGCGCGGCGCGCGCATCGTGAACATGGCGCGCGGCGCGGTGTGGGACCAGGATGCGGTGTGCGACGCGCTGGAAGCCGGGCACCTTGGCGGCTGCGTCACCGATGTGGCGGTGCCGGAGCCGCTGCCCCCGGACCATCGGCTGTGGCGCACGCCCGGCATGATGGTGGTGCCGCACGTCTCCTCCGACGACCCCGACACTTACAACGACCGCACGCTGGACATCTTCCTGGAGAATCTCCGGGCGCTGCGCGCGGGCCGCCCGGTGCCGAACCGCGTGGACCCCGCGCGCGGCTACTGAGCGCGCGCGCGCCGCTTCACGCGCGCAGCGGAATCACGCGCGCGAGCTGGCACAGCACCGTGGCACCCTCGGCTTGCGCCGGGGCGGCGGCGGGCGTGACCACGAACATCATCCCGGCCGCGGTCTCGATCTCGTATTCGCGCGTCTGGCCGAGGAAGGCGGCGCGCTGCACGCGGCCGGGCAGGCCCGGCCCCGCGCCCTCGGGCAGCAGCACCACCGATTCCGGGCGCACCGCCAGCGCGGCGGGGCCGGTGGGATGCGCGCGCATCGCGGTTTCCAGCACCGTCCCGCCCAGCGCGATGCGGCCCTGCACGCCGTCGCTGGCCAGCACTTCGCCCTGCAGCACATTCGCCTCGCCCATGAAATCGGCGATGAAGGCGTCGGCCGGGTCGTCATATAGCGCGGTGGGCGTGCCCTTCTGTGCAATGCGCCCGTCGCGCATCACCACCACCAGGTCGGAGACCGCCAGCGCCTCCTGCTGGTCGTGCGTGACATAGACGACGGAGAGGCCGAGGCGCTTCTGCAGGTCGCGGATGTCCTCGCGCACGCGGCGGCGCAGGCGCGCATCAAGGTTGGACAGCGGCTCGTCGAACAGCAGCACCTTCGGGCGCAGCACCAGCGCGCGCGCCACCGCCACGCGCTGCTGCTGCCCGCCGGAAAGCTCCGAGGGAAGCCGCGCGCCGAGGCCCGCAAGCCCGAGCGTGCCGAGCATCGCCTGCGCCTCGGCCTCGGCGGCCTGGCGCCGCGCGCCGCCCACCACCAAGCCGTAGGAGACGTTCTCCAGCACGTTCATGTGCGGGAACAGGGCGTAGGATTGGAACACCATGGCGATGCGCCGCTCGGCCGCAGCCAGGCGCGTGACGTCGCGGCCCTCGATCTCGATCCGCCCCTCGGTGGGCAGTTCGAGGCCGGCGACGAGGCGCAGCGTGGTGGTCTTGCCGCAGCCCGAGGGGCCGAGCAGCGTCACCAGCGCACCCTGCGGCAGGTCGAAGGTCAGGTCATCCACCGCGCGCACGGCGCCGAAGGCCTTGGTGACGTGGGTGAAGCGGATCGCCGCGTCGCTCATCGCTTCACGCTCCGGCACGCATGGGGGTGACGGGCGGCGCGCGGCGGCCGATCTGCGCGCGGCCGACCAGCTTCTCGATGCCGAGCACGACGGCCAGCATCACCACGATCAGCACCGTGGAATAGGCGATGGCGAGCGCCATCTCGCCGGCCTCCACACGGCCGACGATGTAGACGGTGGCGAGGTTGTGGCGCGCCGAGACCAGGAAGATCACCGCCGAGACCGCCGTCATCGCATGCACGAAGGAGAAGGCGAGTGCAGCGACGATGGCCGGGCGCAGCAGCGGCAGCACGATGAAGCGTAGCGTCTGCAGCGCGCCGCCACCCATGGTGGCCGAGGCCTCGTCGAGCGACTTGTCGATCTGCGCGAGCGCCGCGATGCCGGCGCGCACGCCCACGGGCAGGTTCCGAAAGACGAAGCAGATCACGAGGATCAGCGCCGTGCCGGTGAGTTCCACCGGCGGCTCGTTGAACGCCATGATGTAGGAAACGCCCACCACCGTGCCCGGGATGGCGAAGGACAGCATGGTCATGAATTCCAGCGTGCGCCGGCCCGGGAAGCTCTGCCGCGACAGCAGCCAGGCCAGCAGGATGCCGAGGCCAGCGGTGAGCGGCGCCGAGATGGCCGCGACCTCGATCGTGGTGAACAGGCTGTCCCAGGCGGCGCCGCGGAAGGCGGGGCCCTCCAGCCACTCCACCTCGAAGCCGGTGATGAAGTGGCGCCAGGTGAAGGACAGGTCACCCCGGCCAATGTCGTGCACGAAGCCGCCCACCACGATGATGCCATAGACCGCGGCGGTGAAGGCCATCCAGGGCCAGGCGACCGCACCGCAGGCGAATTTCAGCCCGCGCGGCAGCGGCGCCGGCACGCCGGAATCGCCCTTGCCCGTCACCGTCGTGTAGCGCCGCTTGCCGAGCCACAGGGCCTGCAGCGCGAAGGCCGCGAAGGTCAACGCCAGCAGCAGCAGCGCCAGCGCCGCGGCGCGCCCGGGATCGTGCCGCGCGCCGGCGATGGCGAAGAAGATGCGCGTGGACAGCACGTCGAAATCGCCGCCCAGCACCAGCGGGTTGCCGAAATCCGCCAGGCTCTCGACGAAGGCCAGCAGCAGGCAGGCAGCCAGCGCCGGGCGCAGCAGCGGCCAGGTGACGGTGCGGAACACGGTGAAGCGGCGCGCGCCCATGGTGGAGGCCGCTTCCTCCAGGCTGGGGCCGATGGCGCGCACCGCGCCCTCCAGCAGCACGAAGGCGATGGGGGCCTGCGCCAGCACCTGCGCCAGCAGCACGCCGGGCAGGCCATAGATCCAGCGGCTGCGGGGAATGTCGAACCACTCCCACAGCGCCGTGGTGACGATGCCGGTGCGCCCGAACAGCACGATCAGCGCCAGCGAAACCACGAAGGGCGGCGTGATCAGCGGCAGGATGGTCATGGCGCGGAACACCGGCTGCGCGCGCACGCCGCCGCGCGCCGCCAGCAGCGCGAAGGCCAGCCCGATCAGCGTGGACAACACGGCGGTGAGGCTGGCCAGTAGCAACGTGTTCCACACCACGCCGCAGCCCTGGTGCGTGGCGAGGCAGGCGAGGCTCCAGGCCTCCGGCGCCGTGAGGCGCGTGGCGAGCGCCGCCGGCGCGAAGCGGCCATCCTCCATCACCGCCGCCGCCAGGATGGTGGCCAGCGGCAGGAACACGAAAAGCATCAGCAGCAGCGCGCTGCCGGTGACAAGAAAGGCGATGAAGGCATCGGCGCCGAAACGCCCGCGCCCGGCAAGCCCGGCGGCGAGCATCCCCGTGGCGCCAGCCACCACGGCTGCACCACCCCAGCCCAGCGCCGCCTGCGGCGCGGGCGCGCCCAGCAGCGGCGCCAATGCCGGCCATGCCAGGCCGCGCAGGCCGATGGCGTGGCCCTGCAGGAACACGAAGGCGATCAGCGCGGCACCGCCCCAGGCCAGCAGGCGCGCCGGTGCGCGCCCGGCCAGCAGGGCCGGCGCCACCGCCAGCGGCAGAGCAAGGACAGGCCAAAGCCACCAGCGCTCGCCCTGCAGCAGCAGCGCGATGAGCGGCGCAGCATTGCCGGAGGGCCATGCGGCAAGCTCCGCGACGCCACCCTCCAACCCATGCCAGGGCGCCAGCAGCAGCCCCACCAGCATCGCGGCAAGCGCCGCGCGCCCGAGGCCCAGCGCGCCCATGCGCCTGCTTACCCGGCGGTGATCAGCGGGCGCCGGCGCGCACTTCGCGTTCCCAACGCTGCAGCAGGCGCGTGCGCTCCTCGCTGCTGCCCCAGCGCGCGAAATCATAGTCGATCAGGCGCACATCCTCGAAGCGCGGGGCTTGCGGGGGGATCGGCGAAGCGCGGTTGGAAGGCAGTTGGAAGGAATTCGCCTGGCCGGCGAGGGCCTGCGCCTCCGGGCTCAGCGCCCAATCGTAGAAGCGGCGGGCGTTTTCCATGTTGCGCGCGCCGCGGATGATGGACATGGAGCCGATCTCGTAGCCCGTGCCCTCGCAGGGGGCCACGATGTTCACCGGTGCGCCGGCGATCTTCTGCGTCACCGCATCGTGCAGGAAGGTGATGCCGACCAGCGTCTCGCCCGTGGCGGCGGCGCGCGCCGGCGCCGCGCCGCTTCGGGTGTACTGGTTCACGTTGCGATGCAGCGCGCGCAGAAAGGTGAAGGCGGGCTCCTCGCCCATCAGCTGCACCAGCGTGGCCAGCATGGTGTAGGCGGTGCCGGAGGTGTTGGGATCGGCCACCTGAACTTCGCCGCGGAATTCCGGCTTGGCGAGATCGGCCCAGCACCGCGGCGCGGCGATGCGCCGGCGCGCGAGTTCGGTGGTGTTGTAGGAATAGCCGAGCGCGCCGGCATAGATGCCGACGGTGCGGAAATTCGCCTGCTCGGCCTGGCGCACCGCCCAGGGGTGCAATTCCGCGAGGCGCGGCGAGCGATATTCGACGGTGAGGTTCTCCTGCGCCGCCTGCATGTGCGGATCGCCGGTGCCGCCCCACCACACGTCGCCGCGTGGGTTCGAGGCCTCGGCGCGGATCTGCGTCATCGTCTCGCCAGAGGAGCGGCGCGTCATCGCCACGCGGATGCCGGTGGCGCGCTCAAAGGCGGCCATCATCGGGCGGCACCATTCCTCCTGCACCGAGCAGTAGACGGTGAGATTGCCCTGCGCCTGCGCGGCAGCCGGCGCGAAAGTGGCCGCGGCACCGGCGACGAGCGTGGCAAAAAGGCTGCGGCGTAGCGTCATGGCGATGATCCCCCAGGCCCGGGCTTGGCGCCCGGTTGCGATGCGTGACGGTGCAGTAAGGCCGTTTCGCGCGCGGTGTTCAAGCCTCCAGCAGCGCCGCGAGATGCGCGCGGAGCGCGGGCGCGCCGACGGCGATAGGGTTGCCGCTGGCCAGCCAGTCGCCGCTGTCGAAGGCGTTCGTCCAGCAGCCCGCCTCGCGCGCGATCACGATGGCAGCCGCAGCATCCCACGCATTGATGTGTCGCTCGACATAGCCATCGAGGCGCCCGCACGCGGCCTCCACCAACCCCAGCGCACCGGAGCCGCCGCAGCGCAGCCCCGCACCCTCGGCCATCACGCGCGCCGCCAGGCGATGGAAGCCCGCGATGGGCACGCGCAGCGACCAGCCGGCCTCGATGATGGCGCGGCCCATCTCGGCGGTGGGCGCGGCGTGGATCGGTGTGCCGTTCAGCGTCGCACCCAGCCCCTCGGCCGCGGCGAAGATCTCGGCGGGCGCGTGCCGCGCGATGGCGCCGGCCACGGCACGCCCGCCGATGACGAGGCCGATGGAGACGCACCAGCGATCGCCGCCGCGGGAGAAGTTGGAGGTGCCGTCGATCGGGTCCAGCACCCAGAGCGGGCCGGCGCCATCCGCCGCGCCGCCCATCTCCTCGCCGAGGATCGCCTCGCCCGGGAACGTCGCGGCAAGCCGGTCGCGGATGAAGCGCTCCGTCGCGCCGTCGGCCGCTGTGATGAAATCCTGCGCGCCCTTGAAGCTGGCCACGCCGCCGCCCTCGGCGCGCAGCCGCTCGGCCAGCGCGGCGGCGTCCACCGCGATGGCGGCCGCGGCGTCACGCCGGGCTGCGAGGTCGGTCATTCATAGGCTCCCATCACGTTCTGGTCGAAGTCGATCAGCGCCCCCGTCATCATCACGCTGGCATCCGACAGCAGGTAGATGGCAAGGCCCGCGACATCGGCGGGGCGGATCAGCCGGCCGAAGGGTTGCGTGGGCTCGGCGCGCGCCAGCCAGTCGGGCGGGTTGCCGTCGCGCGCCTGGATCACGTGCTCGCCCGGCGTATCCGCCCAGCCGAGGTTGATGCCGTTGACGCGGATGCGTGCGGCACGCAGCCCATGCGCGGTGTTCTTCGTCAGCGTCGCCAGCGCGCCCTTCGAGGATGCGTAGGCGGTGAGGAAGGGCTGCCCGCCATGGCTCGACATGGTGATGATGTTGACGATGGCGCCCGGGCGGCCTGCGGCCTTCAGCCGGCGCGCCACGGCCTGCGTCAGCAGGAAGGGGGCGCGCGCATTCACCGCGAACAGCCGGTCCCACAATTCGGCACTGGTATCCTCGATGGTGCCGCGATCGGTGAGGCCAGCCGCGTTGACCAGCGCATCAACGGTGCCGAGCGCGGCCTCGGCCTGCGGCACGATGGCCGCGGTGGCCGCGGCATCCGTGAGGTCGGCCGCCACGAAGCAGGCCTTCACGCCGAGCGAGGCGGCCACGGCCTGGCCCCGCGCCGCATCGCGCCCGGTGATGCAGATGGCCCGCGCGCCGGCTTCGGCGGCCGCGCGCGCGATGCCCTCGCCGATGCCCTGCGTGCCACCGGTGACGAGCACGATTCGGCCTTCGAGCGTGACCTTCGGCAGCGCGCTCATGCGCAGTCACTCACCGCCACGGGCCGGCCCTCGCTCAGCGAGCGCAGCGCGGCGTCGGCCAGCACCAGCGCCTGGCGGCCATCCTCCGCACCCACCGGCATCGGCGTGCCGGCGGTGACCGCAGCGATGAAGGCGGCGAGTTCGATGCGATAGGCCTCGGCGTAGCGTTCCAGGAAGAAGTGCAGCGGCTTCTCGGCGCTCACCGCCTGCGCATCGGCCTGCTCCACCGTGGTGGCCACGCGGTTGCCGGCGATGAGGCGCCCGAGGCTGCCATGCACCTCCACGCGCTGGTCATAGCCATAGGCGGCGCGGCGCGAATTGTTGATGTGCGCCATGCGACCACTGGCGGTGCGCAGCAGCACCATGGCGGAGTCGATGTCGCCCGCCGCGGCGATGGCCGGGTCCACCAGCGCCGCGCCCTGTGCGAAGACCTGCACCGGCTCCTCGCCCAGCAGCCAGCGCGCCATGTCGAAATCATGGATCGTCATGTCGCGGAACAGGCCGCCCGAGACCTTGACGTAGCCGAGCGGCGGGGGCGCGGGATCGCGGCTGGTGATCACCACCTGCTCCACCGCGCCGATGGCGCCGGCCTGGATGCGGCGGTGCAACTCGGCGAAGCTCGGGTCGAAGCGGCGGTTGAAGCCCACCAGCATCGGCACGCCGGCGGTGCGCACGGCGGCCAGCGCTTCGTCCACGCGGGCCAGCGACAGGTCGATCGGCTTCTCGCAGAAGATCGCCTTGCCGGCGCGCGCCGCGGCAATCACCAGCGCCGCATGCGTGTCGGTGGAGGAGGCGATGATCACGGCGCCCACGGCCGGGTCGGCCAGCGCCGTCGCGGCATCGCTCACCTTGGCGCCGTGCCGGGCGGCCAGCGCGGCGGCGGCGGCGGCATCCACATCCACCACATGGGCGAGGCGCGCGGCACCGCCGGCGGCCAGATTGGCGGCGTGGATGGCGCCGATGCGCCCGGCACCGAATTGCGCGAAGACCAGCATGGCGTTTCCTCATGGCCCCGCTTGTGGGGTGCGCCATCCATCCGTAACACTGGCGCCGCGTCAACCGATGCGCGCGACGCCAGGCAGGGAAAGGAACGCCATGGCCACCATCCGCCTCACCGCGGCCGAGGCCACGGTGCGCTTCCTCGCCGCCCAGCAGGCCGAGATCGAGGGCCGCCGCGTGGCGCTGTTCGGCGGCGTCTTCGCGATCTTCGGGCATGGCAACGTGGCCGGCCTCGGCCCGGCGCTGCGGGAAGCGGGCAAGCGCCTGCCGACCTTCCGCGCGCATAACGAGCAGGCCATGGCGCACGCCGCCATCGCCTACGCCAAGACACATGCGCGCCGGCGCATGATGGCCTGCACCACCTCGATCGGCCCGGGGGCGACCAACATGGTCACGGCAGCGGCGGTGGCGCATGTGAATCGCCTGCCGGTGCTGTTCCTGCCCGGCGACGTCTTCGCCGACCGCCGGCCGGACCCGGTGCTGCAGCAGATCGAGCACTTCGGCGACCCGACGATCTCGGCCAATGACTGCTTCCGCCCGGTATCGCGCTTCTTCGACCGCATCCTTCGGCCCGAACAGCTGCTGCACGCGCTGCCCGCGGCGCTGCGCGTGCTGACCGACCCGGCGGAGTGCGGCCCCGCCACCATCGCGCTGCCGCAGGATGTGCAGGCCGAGGCCTTCGACTACCCGGTTGCGTTCTTCCGCACGCGCCTGCACCGCCCCCGCGCGCCGGAGCCCGATGCGCGGGAGCTGGCGGCAGCGGCGGCGCTGCTGGCCCGCGCGCGGCGGCCGCTGATCATCGCCGGGGGTGGCGTGAAATATGCCGGCGCCGAGGCCGCGCTGGCGCGCTTCGCCGCCGCGCATGGCGTGCCGGTGGCCGAGACGCAGGCCGGCAAGGGCAGCCTGGCCTGGGAGCATCCGGCCAATGCCGGCGCCATCGGCGTGACCGGCGCGGCATCGGCGAATGCGCTGGCGGCGCGCGCCGATGTGGTGCTGGCCATCGGCACGCGGCTGGCCGATTTCACCAGCGGCTCCCGCGCGCTGTTCGCGCAGGCGCGCCTCATTGGGCTGAACGTGACGGGGTTCGACGCGCAGAAGCACGGCGCGCTGCCGCTGGTGGCCGATGCCGCGCGCGGCATCGCCGCGCTGCAGGCAGCGCTTGGCGCCTGGACGGTGCCGGCCGGCTGGGCGGCGCGCGCGGCAGCCGAGACGGCGCGCTGGCAGAAGGCCGTCACGCGCATCACCGCCGCACCGCCGCGCGGCAAGGCGCTGCCGAACGACGCGCAGGTGCTGGGCGCGGTCAACCGCGCCATGCCGAAGCGCGGCATCGTGGTGTGCGCCGCCGGCGGCCTGCCGGGCGAGCTGCACAAGCTGTGGCGCGCCACCGACGCGGCCTCCTACCATCTCGAATACGGCTATTCCTGCATGGGCTACGAGATCGCCGGCGGGCTGGGCGCCAAGCTGGCGGCGCCGCAGCGCGAGGTGGTGGTGCTGGTGGGCGATGGCAGCTACCTGATGATGAACAGCGAGATCGCCACCGCGGTCGCCATGGGCGTGAAGCTCACCATCATCCTGCTCGACAATCGCGGCTTCGGCTGCATCAGCCGGTTGCAGCGCGGCACCGGCGGCGCGCCCTTCAACAACCTGCTGGATGATGCGGCGCCGCGCATCGATTTCGCCGGCCATGCTCGCAGCCTCGGCGCCGAGGCGATGGCGGTGGCCGATATCGCCGCGCTGGAGGCCGCGCTGCCACGCGCCCTGGCGGCGAAGCGCACCACGGTCCTGGTGGTCGAGACCGACCCCGCCGCCGCCACCGCCCAGGGCGGCGCCTGGTGGGACGTTCCGGTCACCGCCGTGCCGCGCGATGCGGCGCAGCGCCGCGCCCGCGCCGCGCATGAAGCAAACCGCGCGCGCCAGCGCCTGGGAGATTGAGATGCCACCCCGCCTCGCCATCAACCCGCTGACCTGGACCAATGACGACATGCCCGAGCTCGGCGCGGAGACGCCGCTCGAGACCTGCCTCGCGGAGGCGCGGCTGGCCGGCTTCGCGGGCGTGGAGCTCGGCAACAAGTTTCCGCGCAACGCCGATGCGCTGCGGCCCATCCTGGCGCGGCACGGCCTGGCTCTCGCTTCGGGCTGGTATGGCTCGCGCCTGCTGGAGCGCGACGTGGATGCCGAGATGGCGGCGGCAGAGCCGCATATCGCGCTGCTGGCCGCCATGGGCTGCACCGCAATGGTGCATGCCGAGGTCTCGCGCGCCGTGCATGGCGAACGCGCCACGCCGCTCGCCCGCCGCCCGGTGCTGAGCGATGCCGATTGGGCGCTGCTGGCGCCGCGGCTGGACGAGATGGCGCGGCGCGTCGCCGCGCGCGGCCTGACGCTGGCCTACCACCACCACATGGGTACGGTGGTGGAGACCGCGGCCGAGGTGGACCGGCTGATGGCTATGACCCGGTATGTCGGCCTGCTGCTGGATACCGGGCACCTCACCGTGGCGGGCGGCGACCCATTGGCCGCGGCGCGGCGGCATGCCGGGCGCATCGCACATGTGCATTGCAAGGATGTGCGCCTCGCGGTGATGCAGGCCGCGCGGCGCGATGGGCTGTCCTTCCTCGATGCGGTGCTGCAGGGCATGTTCACCGTGCCGGGCGATGGCGGCGTGGATTTCGCGCCAGTCTTCGCCGCGCTGGCCGAGGGTGGCTATGCCGGCTGGCTGGTGGTGGAAGCCGAGCAAGACCCTGCGAAGGCGCATCCGCTGACCTATGCGCGGATGGGCCATGATCACGTCGCGGCGCTGGCGGCTGCCGCCTGGCCCGCCGCTTGCTAGCATCCGGGTACCTGCGACCGCCTTCCACCCCAAGCCTGCCGGAGAGCCCCGCATGATTCGCGCCATCAGCCTCAGGATTTCGGCGCTGCTGCTGGGGCTTGCCCTGGCGCTGGGCGGCGGCGCGCAGGCGCAGGACCTGACGGTGGCGGTGCGCTCGGGCCCGCTGTCGATAGACCCGCATTTCTCCTCGGCCGGGCAACATGCCTCGGCGCTGCGCAACATCTTCGACGCGCTGGTGCGGCGCACGCCGGATATGGAGCTGCGGCCGAACCTGGCCGAGAGCTGGCGCACCATCGACGACACCACCTGGGAATTCCGGCTGCGGCGCGACGTGCGCTGGCATGACGGCACGCCTTTCACGGCGCAGGACGTGAAATTCTCGGTCGAGCGCATCCCCACCGTGGTAGCCGGCACCGGCGGGCTTGCCGCCTATGTGCGCTCGATCCGCGAGACGGTGGTGGTGGATGAGCACACGGTGCGCTTCCTCACCGACGGGCCGGCGCCGACGCTGCTGGCCGAGCTGGACCGCGTGTTCATCGTGCAGGCGCGCGCCGCGCAGGGCGCCGACAACGCCACCTTCCGCGCCGGCGGCGCGGCCATCGGCACCGGGCCCTATCGCTACGTCTCGTGGGAGCCACGCGGCGATCTGGTGCTCGAACGCGCCGATGCCTATTGGGGCGAGCCGAAACCGCAGTTCCGCCGCGTGGTGTTCCGCGAGATCAGCAACGATTCATCGCGCGTCGCGGCGCTGCTGGCCGGCAATGTGGACCTGATCAACTACGTGCCGCCCGCCAGCGTCACCACCCTGGCGCGCACCGCCGACATCCAGGTGGCGCAGGTACCCTCAATCTACGTCTTCCTGCTGCACCCGGATGGGCGCGAAACCTCGCCCCTGGTGACCGACAATGAGGGCCGGCCGCTGGCGCAGAACCCCTTCCGCGACGTGCGCGTGCGCCGCGCGCTGTCGCTTTCGATCAACCGCAACGGCATGGCGCGCAACATCATGGAAGGCCTGGCGGAGCCCGCCAACACGCCGCTGCCGGCCAGCTTCTTCGGCGTGCCGCGCAACGCGCCGGAACTGCGGCACGACCCCGCCGAGGCACGCCGGCTGCTGGCCGAGGCCGGCTTCCCGCGCGGATTCCGCGTGCAGCTGCACTGCACGAATGACCGTTTCGCAGGCGATGCGCGGGTCTGCGCCGCACTCGGCCAGTCGCTGGCGCAGATCGGCATCACCGCCGAGGTGGTGGCGCAGCCCACCGCGGTGTATTTCACCAATTACACGCGCGGCGACTACAGCCTGACGATGAATGGCTGGGGCACGCTGACCGGCGATGCCACCTACATGCTGGCATCGCTGCTGCATACGCGCGGCGTCGATCCGCGCTTCGGCACCTTCAACCGCATGCGCTATTCCAACGCCGCGCTGGATGCGCTGACGCGGCAGAGCCTGACGGTGCTGGACGTGGCGGAGCGCGAGCGCGTGGTGCAGCGCGGCATCGCCATGGCGATGGAGGACCACGCCATCATCCCCATCGTCACCCTCTCGGCCGTCTGGGCGCTCAATGCACGCCGCATCGCCTTCACGCCGCGCATGGACGAGGAGACGCTGGCGCTCGATGCGCGGCCGGCCGGCCGGTAGCGCCGAACCGCGTTCAGGCGGAGAGCGCCGCCTCGGCCGGGGCGGGCGCGCAATAGATGCCGTGCAGCGTGGCCAGCAGCTGCGCGAGCGCCGGGCTCGCCAAGCGGTAATGGATGGTCTGGCCGGTGCGTCGCGTCTCCACCAGGCGCAGGTCGCGCATGCGGGCGAGGTGCTGCGACAGCGCGGTGGGCGCCAGCCCCACCAGCCCGGCCAGCTGGCCCACGGATTTCTCGCCCTCCAGCAGGTGGCATAGCGCCAGCAGGCGCTTCGGATTGGCCAGGGTGCCGAGAAGGCGGGCTGCCTCCTCGGCCTTGGCTTCGAGGGTGGCGAGGGCTTCGCGGTCGAGGTTCGTCTGCATGTCCATAATCTAGCATCTTCGCAGGTATCCGCGAAGGCGGTTCCCGCGCCTTCCCGCCGGCCGCGGGCCGCCTTCCTTCCGCCGCCAATTGCCGCCAAGATTCGCATCGTTGTCGGAAAGGGCCAGGGCGGATGGCGGAGCCACGTTTCCTTCTGCGCACCGACCTGTCGGGGCTGGCCACGGTGAATGCCGCGGGTGGGCCGGTGCTGGAACGCTTCGCCGCCCTCGGCGCGCGGCTCGGCCCCGCGGCGGCCCTGTTCGCCGAGCCGGTGGTGACCTGGGGCAATGGGCGCAGCGCGGGCTCGGTCTCCTGGTATTCGGCCCTGCCGGGCGATCCGCAGCCGCTGTCCAGCCTGCCCCCCGCCCGCCGCGCCGCCGCCACCGCGCGGCTGCACGCCCGGCTGGCCGGGCTGGCGCCGCTGCTGGCCGAGGCCGAGGCCGGGCCACTGCTGCGCGCCGCGCTGCTGCTTGCCGGCCCCGATTCGGTGCTGGTGCTGGATGAGGAGGTGGTGCTCACTGGCTGGGGCCTGGCCCCGCCCGGCGCCCTGGCGACGGACGGCGCGCGCGCGGCGCATATGGCCCAGCTCTACGGCGCCGCACTGCCCGGCGAATTTGGCACGGCGCCCGCCGCCTCAGCGCCCGCCGCGCCCATCGCGGCACCCGTCATGCCGCCGATGCCACCACCCGCGCCGCCTTCCGGCCCGCCCGCCCGCCCGCCCGGCCCCTACCAGCCGATCGCCCCCGGCCCCCGCCCGCGCGCCACCGCGCCGGTCTGGAGCGGCTGGCTGCTGCCGGCCGCGCTGCTGGTGGCCATCCTGTTCCTCGGCCTGGGCTTCTGGCTGGGTTGGCGGCTGGTGTCGGAGCGCATCGCCCAGACCACCCTGGTGGCCGAGCTGGTGGACGAGGCGCGCATCGCCCGCCAGGCTGCCCTGCAGGAGGACACCAACCGCGCCCTCGAGCAGCAGATCGAAGCCACGCGCCGCACGCTGGAGGGCAATGTCTGCCTCGCCGAGGCCGGGCCGCTGCCCGACCGGCCGCCGGCCTCGCGCACACCGGTGCCGCCGGCCGCGCTGCCGCCGCCGCCGGCCGGTGCCGCGCCGTTCTCCGGCACGTTGCTGGAACTGCTTGACCAGGCGACGGTACTGGTGATCGGCCCGCAGCGCGATGGCGGCATCGGCTTCGGCTCGGGCTTCGTAGTGGCGCCGGGCATCATCGCCACCAACGCCCATGTGGTGGCGCAGCTAGACCCCGCGCGCGTGCGCGTGGTGAACCGCCGCCTGGGCCAAAGCCTGGCGGCCGAGGTGGTGGCGCTGTCCAGCACCACGCCGCAGCCCGGCAGCGCGGATTTCGCAGTGCTGCGCCTGCCGAACGACGCGCCGGCCCTGCAGCCGCTGGGGCTGTCGCGCAGCGCGGCGCGGCTGGACCCGGTGGTGGCGGCGGGCTTCCCGGCCTCCATCATGCAGACGGATGCGAATTTCCGCGCGCTGCTGGAGGGCAACCGGCAGGCGATCCCCGAAATGGCGGTGACCGACGGGCTGATCAGCGCGGTGCAGCCGCTGCCCTCGGGCCTGGTGGTGATGCCGCACACCGCGGCGATCGGGCGCGGCAATTCCGGCGGGCCGCTGGCTGATCGTTGCGGCCGCGTGGTGGGCATGAACACCTTCGGCTTCGTCGATGCGCAACAGGCCGAGCGCGTCTCCTACGCGCAGAAGGCGGAGGCGCTGCTGGCCTTCCTGGCGCAACACGGCGTGGCGGTGACAGAGGCCGCCGGCGCCTGCGCGCAGCCGGCCTCGCTGCAGCCCGGCGCGCAGCCTCCCTCCGCGGCGCCCGCGCCGACCCCGCCCGCGCCGACCCCGCCCGCCACGCCGCCGGCCTCCAACTAGGTAGGGCGCGGTGGACACCACCCTCCTCGCCACCACCGCCAACCGCGACCTGCAGGCGCAGGGCGTGGGCGGGCGGCTGGCGCATCAGCATTGGGAACAGATCGCGGGGCATCTGCGCCGCAGCCTCTCGCCCCGCCACGCCGCGCTGTTCGCCGAGCCGAATGCCGACCCCGCGCGCGGCACCATCGACTGGTTCGGCCCCGCCGGCCGCAGCGCCCCCACCCCCCTGCCCGCCGCGCCGCCGGAACAACGCGCCGCCGCCGAGGCAGCGCTCGGCCGCCTCGTCGCCGAGATCCGCGCCGAGGCCGAAAGGCTGGCCGCCGCGCCCGGCGAGGGCGAGCGCTTCCTCGGCCAGATCATCGGCCTCGCCCTCGAGATCCCGGGGCTGGAGGCGGTGTGGCTGGTGGATGGCGCGCCGGTGCTCACCGCCTGGGGCCATTTGGCCGCCGGTCCGGCGGCCCTGCGCGAATTGCTGATACGCCTGGTGCCGGCCCCGGCGGCGCCGATGGCGATCCACGCGCCCGCCGCCGCGCCCGCCGCCGCGCGCCCCGCCATCTGGCCCTGGCTGGCCGCCTTCCTGGCGCTGCTTGTGCTGCTGCTGGCGCTGCTGTGGCTGCTGTGGCGCGACCCCTTCGGCTGGTTCGCCACGCCCAACCCGGCCTGCAGCGCCAACATGGCCGAGATCGCGGCGCTGCAGCGCCTGGCCGAGGCCGAGGCGCGGCAGGGCGTGCTGCGCGACGAATTGGCGCGCATCGTCGCCGAGGCCGGGCGCCGACGCCTGGATTGCCCGCCGCCCCCTGCGCCCACCGCGCCCACGCCCCCCACCACGACCCCGGCGACACCCCCCGGCACACCCCCACCCACGCCCCCGCCGCCCAACAGCGACGTGGACAGGGCCAACCGCGAGGGCGCGCGGCAGGGCCGCGTACAGATCATCCTCGCCTGGGATGACCGCAACGACCTCGACCTCGCCGTACAATGCCCGAATGGGCGCGTGATCTCCTTCCGCGACCGGGCGAATTGCGGCGGCGTGCTCGACATCGACCAGAATGCCGGCCAGCCGCTGACGCGCACGCCGGTGGAGAACATCGTCTTCGAGAACCAGCCGCCGCCCGGGCGCTATCGCGTGGTGGTGGACTACTTCCAGCGGCACGACCGGCCGACCTCGCCCTATCGCGTCACCATCCGGCAGGAGGGCCAGCCCGACCAAGTCATCAGCGGCACGGCGCGGGAAGGCGCGCGCGACGTCGTAGTCGGCGAGTTCACGGTGCCGGCCCGATGATCCGCCTCGCCACCGCCCGCACCGGCGAGCTGCGCCCGCTGCTGCCCATGCCGCCGGATGCCGCGCATGCCGCGCTGCTGGCCGCGGCCCCCGAGGCCGCCGCGCTGTTTGCCACGCCGCGCCAGGAAGGCGAGCGCTGGGTGTGGGAGGCCGAGGGCACGCGCCACTTGCCGTATGCCGAGCTCGACGCCGCCTCCCGCGCCGCGCTGACGGCGGAGATCGGGCGCATCCTGTCGGCGCTGCGCCGCCAGGGCGAGCAGCAGGCCGATGCCGGCGGCGGGAAGCTGCTGGCGCTGTGGCCGGCCGTGACGGAAATCCCCTCCTTCGAGCAGGTCTTCGCCGTGGATGGCCGGCCGGTGATCGCCGGCTGGGGGCATGTCGGCGCGCATGCGCCGGGCGCGCTCGGGCTGCTCGCGCGCTTCGACGATGGCGAGCCCTGGGCGCCGCCGCCGCGCGCGCCGGTTGGCCTGTGGCTGGCGACGCTCGCGGCGCTGGCGCTTCTGGCCGCCCTCGCCGGGGTGCTGCTGCCGCTGCTGGCCTGGCGCTGGCTGGCGCCGCCCGAGCCCGCCTGCATCGTCGCCCCCGAGGATGTCGCCGCGCTGTCGCGCCTCGCGCAGGCGGAGGGAAGGGGGCGCGACCTCTCGACCGAGCTGGCCCGGCTGACGGAGGAGCTCGGCCGCCGCCGCCTGCAATGCCCGCTGCCCCGCGCGCCCGAGCCACCGCCGCCGCCGCCCCAGCCCGATCCACCGCGCCCGCCGGACCCGCCGCCGCCGCAACCCGAGCCGGAACTGCCGCCGCCCCCGCCACCGCCACCGCCGCCGCCGCCGCCGCCCCCACGGCCCCAGCCGCCGCCCCCGCAGCCGCCGCCGCAGCGCGATGCCGGGCCGCCGCCGGGCGTGGAGCGCTGCGACGTGGAAACCGCCTCGGGCGGCGCGGGCGAGACGCGCACGCGCCACTACCTCGGCCCCAACGCCGGCGAGGTGGTGGTGGAATACAACACCGAGCGCGTGCCCGACCGGATCGACGTCTACTACCGCGGTCGGCTGGTGGCCTCGACGCCGGGGATGGTGAGCGGCGTGGGGCGCATCGGCTTCCCCTGGCGGCCGCAAGGCAACGACCACACGGTGGAGGTCGTGGTGGTGGGCCCCTTCCAGGGCACGCGCTGGCAATACCGGCTAGGGTGCCCGAAGTGACGGGGAGGGAGCGTTTGGCACTTCACGCCGCGCTGCGGCATGGTGGGGGCTGAGGGAAATCCATGTCGTCCAGCGCCCGACCGCCGAGCCTGATCAGCCTGGTGCCGCGTTCCGGCATCCAGTTCCTGGATATCGACTTCGACGTCGATCGCCTGCCCCGCGCCGCCCGCGCCTTCTGGGAGGAACGCCTGCCGGAGACGGCGGATGCCGAGGGCCGCGCGCCGGTGGTGCTGCGCGCGCTGGAGGCCGATGCCGAGGGCCGCTTCGCCGACCCCGTCACCCGCCAGCTGCCGCCGGAGGAGGAGGTCTACCAGATCGGCCGCGCCCAGGCCTTCGAGCCCTTCCTCGACAAATGGGTGCCGCTGCCCTTCTTCCGCGTGCATGCGCAGGGCGCCGATGGCCGCGTGCAACATGACCGCGGCCCCTCCAACTGGGCGCGCGGCCACCTCACCGAGAAGCCGGAGCGCGACCGCGAGGGCCGCAGCCACCGCCTGACGCTGGCCTTCGACACCGCCCTGCTGGAGCGCGCGGCCGAGCGCCCCTATGTGGCGCCAGCACCCGAGGATTCCGCCCGCCAGCAGGAATTCGGCTTCGTCGCCGAGCCGCGCGACAACGCCTGGTTCGTCAACGAGGCCTGGGTCGGCGAGTGGCTGGAGGCGATGCACCGCGAGGCCGTGCAGGCAAGGCGCGGCGGACGTGCGCTGCGCGAGGAGGATTTCCCCCACGCCGCCGAGCATTGGGCGCGCTACCTCGCGCTGCTCGCGCTGCTCGATGCCGGCGGCTTCATGCCGCGGCTGCGCCTGGTGGATGTGGTGGGCGAGAATCGCGGCTACCAGCCGATCAGCGTCGATCTCGTGCTGGATGTCGGCAACAGCCGCACCTGCGGCATCCTGGTGGAGGAGAATGCCGGCGAGGGCACCTCGCTGGCCAATTCCGTGCCGCTGGCGCTGCGCGACCTGTCGCGGCCCGAGGCCAGCTATGCCCGGCCCTTCGAAAGCCGTGTCGAATTCAGCGTGGCGCAGTTCGGCCGCGATGCCATCTCGCGCCGCTCCGGCCGCGCCAGCGCCTTCCGCTGGGGCAGCCCGGTGCGCGTGGGGCCGGAGGCGATGCGCCTCGCCGCCGCGACGCAGGGCAATGAGGGTGCGACGGGCCTGTCCTCGCCCAAGCGCTACCTGTGGGACCGCCGGGCGAACCTGCAGGGCTGGCGCTTCAACGGCCGCGCCTCCGATGGCGTCACCACCGAACCGCCGGTCTCCGGCCCCTTCATGGCGCATGTTACCGAGACCGGCGAGGTGCTGCGCCAGCGCCGGATGGGCCAGCCCGCGGTGCGCGCGCGATTCAGCCGTTCCGCGCTGTTCAGCTTCCTGCTGACCGAAATCCTGATCCAGGCGATGAGCCAGATCAACGCGCCCGCCACGCGCGCCGCGCGGCGCTTCGCCGATGTGCCGCGAAGGCTGCGCCGCGTGATGCTGACGCTGCCGCCCGCCATGCCGCTGGCCGAGCAGAAGATCCTGCGCGAACGCGCCGAGGCGGCGGTGAAATTCGCCTGGGACCTGCTGGGCTGGGCCGAAAGCGGCGTGCCGGAGCCGCGCGTGGTGCTCAACCTCGACGAAGCCACCGCGACGCAGGTGGTGTGGCTGTATGCGGAGGTGACGCAGCGCCTGCAGGGCGATGCAGCGGGGCTGTTCCAGCTGATGGGGCGCGAACGCCCGGGGCATGGCCAGGGCGCGTCGCTGCGCGTCGCCTCCATCGATGTCGGCGGCGGCACCACCGACCTGATGGTGTGCACCTGGACGGTGGAGAACCGCAGCACCATCGTGCCGCGGCAGGAATTCCGCGAGGGCTTCCGCATCGCCGGCGACGAGGTGCTGGAGGCGGTGATCGCGCATCTCGTGCTGCCCGCCCTCACCGCCGCGCTGCGCAGCGCGGGTGCTGCCGATGCGCAGGGCTTCTGGCGGCAGATGCTGGGCGGCGATCGCGGCGGGCAGAGCGAGGTGGAGCGCCACCTGCGCCGCCAATTCGTGGCGCAGGTGCTGGAACCCGCGGCGCTCGCCGTGCTGCACGCCTATGAGCGGCTGGAGCCGCAGGCGGCCGGCGAAATCCTGCGCCGGCCCATCGCCGCCATCCTGGCCGCCGAGCCGCAGCCCGCCAATCCGCGCGCCATCGCGCAGGTGGAGGCCGCCGCCGCCGCCGCCGGCGCGCCCGGCTTCCGCATCGCCGATGTCGAGATCGTGGCCGATGCGGCGCGCGTGGATGCGCTGGTCACCGCCACGCTCGGCCCGGTGCTGGCCGATCTGTGCGAGGCGGTCTGGGCGCTGGATTGCGATGCGCTGCTGCTTTCCGGCCGGCCCTCGCGCCTGCGCGCGGTGCAGGAGGCGATCCTGGCGAAGCTGCCCGTGCCGCCGCACCGTATCGTGCCCATGCACCGCTACGCCGCCGGCGGCTGGTACCCCTTTCGCGATCCGCAGGGCCGCATCGAGGACCCCAAGACCACCGCCGCGGTGGGCGCCATGCTCTGCGCGCTGGCCGAAGGCCGGCTGGAGGGTTTCCTGATGCGCGCCTCGCAGCTTTCGATGCGCTCCACCGCGAAGTTCATCGGGCGGATGGAGCGCACCGGGCAAATCCGCGGCGATGGCGTGCTGCTGTCGGGCATCGATCTCGAGAAGCCCGGCCAGGCGGAATTCACCCTGGCCTTCTCGGCGCCGCTGTTCCTCGGCTTCCGGCAATTGCCGGTGGAGCGCTGGCCGGCCAGCCCGCTCTACGCGCTGGAATTCGCCAATCCTGATACGGTGCCGCGGCTGGCGCTGCCGCTGACGCTGAAGATCCAGCGCGCGGACCTCGATCCCGAATCGGCGGAGTCCGAGGCACGGCGCGAGGATTTCCGCATCGAGGAGATCGAGGACGCCACCGGCGGCGCGCTGCGCCGCACCGATGTGGAGCTGCGCCTGCAGACCCTGAAATCCGAGGCCGGATACTGGCGCGACACGGGCACGGTGAACCTCGCATGACGCTTGCCACCACCGATGCCGCGCTGGCCGCCGCCGCGCGCGATGCCGACCGCGCGGCGCAGGAGGCGCTGGGCTGGCTCGATGGGGCGCGCGCCACGCTGCGCGAAGAGGCCGGCGGCATGGCGCGCGAATTCCGCCGCTTTGGCCGCCGCGCGCGCCGCCTGGAAGCCGCCGCCGAACGGCCAATGTGCGTCGCCGTCTTCGGCCCCTCGCAATCCGGCAAATCCTACCTGATCAGCGCGCTGGCACGGCGCGGGACCGAACCCGTGACGGCGCTGTTCGAGGGCCGCGCGCTGGACTTCGTGCGCGAGATCAACCCCGAGGGCGGGCAGGAGGCCACGGGCCTCGTCACCCGCTTCACGCTGCGCCCGCCTGCCACGCCGCCTGGCTTTCCCGTGGCACTGCGGCTGCTGTCGCAGACCGACGTGCTGAAGATTCTCGGCAACGCCTTCCTCGAGGATTTCGACCCGGCCGAGGTGACGCTGCCCGAGCCCGCCGCGCTGGCCGCACAGCTCGGCGCCCTCGCCGCGCGCGCCGCGCCGGGGCCGCTCGACCGGCTGAGCGAGGACGATGTCGAGGAGCTGCGCGAGTATTTCGAGGGCAGCTTCCGCGGCCATCCGCTGGTGCCCGCGCTGGGTGCGGCCTTCTGGAACCAGGCGGCCTCGCTGGCGCCGCGGCTCGCCGCCGCCGATCGCGCCGCGCTGTTCGCGCCGCTGTGGAACGGCCACGCCGCCTTCACCGACGCGGCGCGCACGCTGCTCGGCGCGCTGTCGCAGCTGGGCGATCCGGCCGAGGCCTTCGCCGGCATCGATGCGCTGATCCCGCGCGAGAGCAGCATCATCGATGTGCGCACGCTGGCCGGCCTCGGCGAGGCCGCGGCGACGCTGCCTGTCGCGACGCGCGACGGCCGCCGCGCCACGCTGCCGCGCGGCGTGCTGGCGGCGCTGGTGGCGGAGCTCACCGTCGCGTTGCGCGACCGGCCGTGGGATTTCTTCGACGTCACCGACCTGCTGGATTTCCCCGGCGCACGCTCGCGCGAGAAGCTGACGGACCCGGCGCGTTTCCTCGCACAGCCGGGCAAGTTCCCCGGCCTGTTCCTGCGCGGCAAGGTCGCCTACCTGTGGCAGCGCTACGTGGCGGAGCAGGAGATCACCGCCATGCTGCTCTGCATCGGCCCCTCGAACCAGGAGGTCCGCACGCTGCCGCGCATGGTGAAGGATTGGCTGGACACCACGCTGGGCACCACGCCGGAGGACCGCGCGCGGCACCGCAACCCGCTGTTCCTGGTGCTGACCAAGTTCGACACCGAGTTCGAGGAGAAGAAGGGCGCGGCCGAGGGCACCGGCAGCCGCTGGTCCATCCGCCTCGCCGCCTCGCTGCTGGATTTCTTCGGCAAGGAGCATGGCTGGCCGCGCGAATGGGCGCCCGGCCGCCCCTTCGACAATACGCTGTGGCTGCGCAACCCGAATGTCGGCGCGAAGCACATCCTGGACTATGACGAGGAAGGGCGCGAAGCCGCGATCCGGCCCTCCGAGGCCGCGCGCATCGCGCGGCTGCGCGCCGAATTCGTGGGCAATGAGGAAGCGCGGCGCCACTTCGCCGACCCCGCGCGCGCCTGGGATGCGGCGATGGCGCTGAACGATGGCGGCATCGCGCATCTCGCCGAACAACTCCGGCCAGTCTGCGACCCGGCGCTGAAGCGCGCGCAGGTGGCGGCACGCCTCGGCGACCTGAAGGGCGAGATGGCGCGGCGGCTGCAGCCCTTCTGGCATTCCGGCGACCTGGCGGCCGAGATCGCGAAGCGGCGCGAGGCGGCGCGCGCCGTCTCACGCGCGCTGGTGGCCGCCGCCGCGGCGCAGGGCTTCGGGCGCATCCTGCGCGCCCTCGAAGTGCCGCCCGAGACGCTGTCCTCCGCCTGGTGGCGCATGCAGACCGAGCCCGCCGATGCCGCCCCCCTCGGCGTGCGCGCGCAGGAGGAGGAGTATCTCGCCGAACTCGGCGACCTGGTCGCACCAGGCGATGCCGCCGCGGCGGCGCCGCGCGACGAGGCCGCGCGCTTCGCCGCCATCGCCGTGGCGGAGTGGCTGGAGGGCATGAACCGCGCGCTGCTGGCGCCCGACGCCGCCGGCTATCTGCGCCTGCCGCGCGACGCCGCGGCGACGCTGGCCGAGGAGATGGCCGCGGCGGCGCGGCGGCTCGATCTCGCGGGCCGGCTGGCGCAGCGGCTGCGCGATGCCTCGGCCTATCGGCAGAAGCTGGCGGACAGCGCGGCGCGGCCGGTGCTGGTGGCCTCACTGCTGCTGAACGGCTTCGTCGCCACGCTGGGCTTCGCCGACCTGCCGGAAGCGGCCCGGCCGCGCGCGGGGCGCGACCAGCACCCGGTGTTCGCGGCACGCCCTCTGGTCAATGGCGCGCCGGTGCTCGGCGCCGAGCCCGCCTCCTACGACAAGCTGATGCATGTCGATTGGATCACCGCCTTCGTGCGGCTGGTGGAGGAGAACGCAGCCTCCGGCAGCGGCCAGGCGGTGGACATCGCGGCGAATGAGCGCCTGGGCGCGGTGCTGCGCGCATTGGCGGCGTGATGGCCGCGCGCGTCACCGCCAGCGCCGACCCGGCGCACCCCGAGGGCGGGCACGCGGTGGTGCTGGTGCAGGGCATCGCCGCCCCACCCGCCGATGCGCGCTTCCACCTGCAGCGCGAGGGCTGGGGCAAGGGCTGCCTCGGCGCGGATGGCTGGCAGGTGTCGGAAGCGCTGCTCAGCCCGCAGCGCGTCGAGCCGGTGGCGGATGGCGCGATGCTGTTCCTTGGCCCGCGCATCGTCGATGCGCTGGAGGCCGGGCCGCTGCTGTTCCGCTGGCCGGCGGCGGGCATCGACGCACCGATCTTCTGGCCCGACATCGCGCCGCTGCATGGCGGCTTCGGCAGCGTGGTGCCGGATGCGCCACGCCCGAAGCCAGCACCCATCGCCCCGCGCCCGCCGCCCGCGCCGCCGCCCGATGCCGATGCCGATGCCACGGTGGTGTTGCGCGCCGCGCCGGCGCTGATGCCCGCGCCAGCTTCGGTGCCGCCGCCGGCGCCGCACCTCCCGGCGCGGCAGGGCATCGCGCCCCTGATCGTGCTCGTGCTGCTGCTGCTCGCCGCCGGCGGTGCCGGCGGCTGGTGGTGGTGGCAGGGCCAACAGCCGGCCGCGGTGGCTGCGGCCCCCGAAACGCCGCCCGCGCCACCCGCGCCCGTTCCTGCCCCGGATCCGCCAACGCCGCCCCCACCCGCCGCCGCGCCGCCGACGCTGGAGGCGCTGAGCGTGCCGGAGGTGCTGGCGCGCGCGCCCTCGGCCGCCGCCATCGCCGAGGAAGCCGCGCGCCGCCAAGGCACCGGCCGGCATGATGACGCGCTGCTGCTGTGGGAGGGCGCGGCGCGCATGGGCCACGCGCCGGCGCTGACCGCGCTGGCCCGGCTCTACGACCCGATCGGCTTCGTGGCGAACACGCCCTTCCGCGACCCCGACCCACGCCAGGCCGCGCGCTTCTATCGCGATGCCGAGCAGGCCGGCGATGCCGAGGCCGCCGAGCCACGCGCGCGCTTGCGCCTCTGGCTCGAAGGCCAGGCCCGTGGCGGCGACCGCAACGCGCCCCTCACCCTGCAGGATTTTTGGCCATGATGCCGATGCGCAGCTGGTTGGCGCCGTTGCTGCTGTCGCTGTCGCTGGCGCTGCTCGCACCCGCGCTCGCCGAGGCGCAGCCCGCAGCCCCGCGCCAGCCGCTGCTGATCGAGGGCAAGCGCACGCTGTTCCAGCGCGTCATCCTGCGCCCCGGGGCCACGCTGCATGCGCAACCCGACGCGCCCGGCCGCCCGGCGCCAGGCTTTGCCGTCTATCACGTCTATGCGCGCCAGGGCGGCTGGCTGGAGGTGGGGCGCGATGCCGATGGCCGGACCGAAGGCTGGGTGCGCGCGGACCGCGCGATCGACTGGCGCCACGCCATGGTGGCCGCCTTCACCAACCCCGCGGGGCGCGAGCGCGCGATGTTCGTGCAGGATGCGAACACGATGCGCGGGCTGCTGACAGCACCGCGCCCGGCCGAGGCCGCCGCCGCGCTGCGCACCACCAACGCGCCGCCGCTGCTGGCGCTGGAGCCCGAGAGCTTCGTCGATATCAGCCGCAACTTCTACCTGCTGCCGATCCTCGATGCCGAGACGGTGGAGCGGCCCGGCCTGCCGCCGGCACGCATCCTGGAGGTGATCTCGGCCCCGGCCGAACTCCGCCCGCCGCCCGACCTGGCCGACCCCGCGCGGCTGCGGGATTTCCGCGGTGCGGCGGTGTTCGTGATCGACAGCACCATCTCCATGCAGCCCTATATCGACCGCACGCGCGAGGCGGTGCGCCGCATCGTGGGCCGCATCGGCGACACCGCGGTGCGCGACAATTTCCGCTTCGGCATGGTGGCCTATCGCGCCGACATGACGAACCGGCCGCAGCTGGAATACGTCACGCGGCTGATCGCGCGGCCCGACCTGTCGCAGCCGCCCGGCGCGCTGCTGCCGGCGCTGGAAACGGTGCGCGCGGCAAGCGTCTCGACCGAGCAGTTCGACGAGGATGCGATCGCCGGCATCAAGACCGCGCTCGACGAGATCGACTGGTCGCCCTTCGGCGGGCGCTACCTGATTCTCATCAGCGATGCCGGCACGCTGACCAGCGAAGACCCGAAGGCGCAGACGCGGCTTGGCATTCCCGAAATCCGCGCGCTGGCGGAAAGCCGCGGCGTGGCGGTGTTCGCCATCCACCTGCTGACGCCGGAGGGTCGAAACAACCACGCGCAGGCGGCCGCGCAGTATCGCGAGCTGACGCGCTTCGGCGCCGCGGGCAGCCTGTATTTCCCGGTGGCTGGCGGCAGCCCGGACGCCTTCGCCGCCACGGTGAACGCGCTGGCCGAAAGCCTGCTGGGCCAGGTGGCCGCCACGGTGGGCCGTCCGGTGGGCGGTATTGCGCCGCCGGCGACACCTGAGGCCGAGCGCCGCGCGCAGCAGGTGGAGATCGTCGCCACCGCCATGCGGCTGGCCTATCTCGGCCGCGCGGCGGCGACGACGGCGCCGGATGTCGTGCGCTCCTTCACCACGGATCGCGATTTCCGCGACCCGAACCTGGCCGCACTCGATGTGCGCGTGCTGCTGACACGCAACCAGCTGTCGGATCTGTCGCAGGCGCTGACGCGCGTGCTGGATGCCGGGCTGGCCGGGCGCACCGATCCGCGCAGCTTTTTCGGCCAGCTGCGCGCCGCCTTCGCCGCCACGGCGCGAGATCCGCGGCAATTGGCCAACCTGACGCGTGTGGGCGAGGCGCTGGGCGAGTACCTCGAGGGCCTGCCCTACCAGTCGCAGATCATGGAGCTGACCGAGGCGGATTGGCTGGCGATGGGTGCGGCGGCGCAGCGCGAATTGATCAACGGCATCGAGGCCAAGCTGCGGCTCTACCAGGAATACGCGGCGCGGCCGGATCTGTGGGTGACGCTGGATGGCCGGCCCGGCGGCGAGGCCGTGTTCCCGGTGCCGCTCGACGCGCTGCCGTGACCCTTCGGCAGGGCGTGCACGGCTGGCGGCCGGCACTGGCCGGCCGAGCGCCCGAACGGGAGCCGCCGCATGTGCGGCGAAGTCAAGCCGGGCGGATGCCCGGCGCCCGGCGTCTGAGGGGGCCCTGGAGCGTTCACGCGGAAGGGCCGTGGTGACGACTCTTCTGCGCCTTGCGGGCGTGGCCAAGGAACGCGCGGGCGGCTTCGCGGTGGCGGCGCCTGACATCGTGCTCGCGCCCGGCGAGGCGGTGGCGCTGACCGGCGCCTCGGGCTCGGGCAAATCCACGCTGCTGCTGCTGATGGCGGGCGCCCTGCCGCCCGATGCCGGGCGCATCCTGCTGCACCCGCCGGGCGCGCCGGAGGCCGACATCGCCGCGCTGTGGCGCGCCGGCGCGCGGGCGGGCCTCGCGGCGCTGCGCGCGCGGCATGTCGGCGTGGTGCCGCAGACCGGCGGGCTGATTCCGTTCCTCGATGTCGCCGGGAACATCCTGCTGCCGCAGCGCCTCGCCGCCCGGCAGGATGTGGCGCATGCACGACGCCTGGCCGAGGAGCTCGGCCTCGATGCGCTGTGGCACCGCGACGTGGCCGCACTTTCGGTGGGCGAGCGGCAGCGCGTGGCCATCGCACGCGCATTGGCGCATCGCCCGGCGCTGGTGCTGGCCGATGAGCCGACGGCCAGCGTGCATCCCGCGCTGGCCGACACCATCCTGGCGCTGCTGCTGCGCGAGTGCCGCGCGGTGGGAGCGGCGCTGGTGGTGGCGACGCATGACGCGCCGCGCGCGCTGGCGCTCGGCCTCGGGCACATCGCCTGCACGCTGACGCCCGATGCGGCGCAATCCAGCTTCGCGCGCGCCGAGGCGTTGGCGTGAGGCTCGCCCTGGCGCTGGCGCTGCGCGACCTGGTGCATCAGCGCGTGCTGTTCCTGTGCTCGGCGCTGGGCCTCGCCGCCGTGCTGGCGCCGCTGCTGATTCTCGGCGGTCTGCGCGATGGCGTAGTGGCCGGCCTGCGCGCCGTGCTGCTGGAAGACCCGCGCGCGCGGGAAATTTCCTCGATGGTGAATCGCGAGCTGGACCGCGCGCTGCTGGATGCGCTGGCGGCGCGGCCGGAGGTGCAGTTCCTCGCACCGCGCACCCGCGCGCTGTCCGCCACGCTGCTACTGGAGGGCGCGGGCAATGCCGGCCGGCCGCTGCGAGCGGAGTTGCTCGCATCCGGCCGCGGGGACCCGCTGCTCGCCGGCGCCGGGCCTGATGCGCCGGCGCGCATCGTGCTGACGCCGGCGCTGGCCGCGCGGCTTGGCGTGGCACCCGGCGATGCGGTGGTGGGGCTGGTGGGCCGCGTGCTGGGCGCCGAGCGACAGGTGCTGCGCCTGCCGCTGCTTGTCGCGGGCATCGCCCCCGCCACCGCCTTCGCCCGCGATGGCGCCTTCGCCACGCTGCCGCTGCTGGTCACCGTCGAGGATTTCCTCGATGGCCGGCTGCCGGCCGAGGCCGCGCCGGGCGATGCCGCGGATGGCGCGCGCGCGCTGGCCGGCTTCCGCCTGCATGCCGCGCGGCTCGAGGATGTGCCGCGCCTGGATGCCGAGCTGCGCGCGCGTGGCATCGAGGTGGCGTCGCGCGCCGCGGAGGTGGAGGGGCTGCTGCGGCTCGACACCAATCTCGGCCTGCTGTTCGGCATCCTCGCGGGCACCGGCGGCGCGGGCTATCTGCTCAGCCTGGCCATCGCGCTGTTTGCGCAGGTGGAGCGGCGGCGGCGGGACCTCGCGATGCTGTCGCTGCTCGGCACGCCGCCCCGCGCGCTGCTGGCCATGCCGGTGCTGCAGGCGGCGGCGACGGCGCTGGCCGGCGCGGCGCTGGCCTCGGCCGTGGCGCTCGGCGTGGCGGGCTGGCTGAACCGCGCCTTCGCCGGCAGCGTCACCGGCGACCGGCCGGTCTGCGTCATCTCGCCCGGCTTGCTGGCGCTGGCCGCGGCGGCGACGCTGCTGGGCGCGGTGGCGGCCGCGCTGCTGGCGGCGCGCCGCGCCGCCGCCGCCGACCCGGCGGATGGGTTGAGGGAGGGTTGAGCGATGCGCGCCCGCGGCGCCCTACTGATGGTGCTGTTGCTCGCAGCCCCCGCTGCCGCCCAGGCGCCCTGGCCGGAGGCGCTGTGGAACCCGCGCCCCACGCCCGGTGACCTTGTGCTGCCGCTGCCCTGCGGCGGCGCCATGGCCTTCCGCCCCATCGCCACGCCGGCCGGCCCCGGGCCGCTGGAGGATCGCGCCGTGACGCTCGGCGCGGCGGATGCCGAGCTCGGCTATGCCGAGTTCCTGCGCAGCGAGGCAGTGGCCGGCGCCTTCACCCTGCCGGGCGAGGCCGGGCGCGCCTACTACCTCGGCAAATACGAGGTGACGCGGGACCAGTATGCGGCAGTGATGGCGCCCGATTGCCCGACGCCGAGCGAGGCCGGGCGGCTGCCCGCGGCCAGCCTCTCGTGGTTCGACGCCACCGCCTTCGCCCAGCGCCTGACCACGCATGTGCTGCGCACGGCGCGCGATCGCATGCCGGCCGCGGACGGCGCGCCGGGCTTCCTGCGGCTGCCGACCGAGGCGGAGTGGGAATTCGCCGCGCGCGGCGGCGCCGCGGTGCCGGAGGTGGATTTCGCCGCGCGCACGCCGCCGATGGCCGATGGCATGGCGCGCCGCGCCTGGTTCCAGGGTGCCCGCAGCGCCGGCGGGCGGGCGCAGCCGGTCGGCGGGCTGGAGGCCGATGCGCTCGGCCTGCACGACATGCTGGGCAATGTGGCGGAATACGTGCTGGAGCCCTTCCGGCTGAACCGCGTCGGCCGGCTGCATGGCCAGGCCGGCGGGGTGATCGTGAAGGGTGGCGATTTCCGCACGCCGGAAGCCGCGCTGCGCAGCGCGCTGCGCCTCGAAATCCCGCCCTACGACACCACGACCGGCGAGCCGACGCGGCTGGCGAGCATCGGCTTCCGCCTGGCCATCGCCGCGCCCGCCACCACCAGCCTGCCGCGTGCCGAGGCGCTGGGCCGTGCCTTCGAGGCTGAGAGCCGCGCGCGCGACGCGGCGGCGGAGGCGCCGCGCGGCGTCATCGACATCCTCCGCCGCGACGCCGCCGACCCGCGGCTGCGCGACGGGCTGGACCGGCTGGAGGCCAGCCTGCGCGCCGGCGAAAGGCAGCGCACGGAGCAGGAGCAGGCAAGGCTGGCGGCGCAGCAGGAGGCCGCGGCGGTGCTCGGCCGCTCGGTCTGGCTGGCGCAACGGCGCATGGAGGGGCTGCAGCAGCTGGTGGACACCGCCGATGTGATGCGCGCCTCGGCAGAGATGCGGCAATCCTGGGTGCGGCTGCTGGAGGGCATCCGGGCAGAGCGCGAGCTGAGCCTGGATGGCTATGCGCGCATCGTCGCCGATATCGGCCGCACCGCGGAGCCAGCGCGCATCCGCGCCGTGGGCGAGGTGGTGGCCGGCGAGTTCCGCGCCCGCGGCCTCACCGACCTGCTGCCCTTCCTGGAGGTGGCGGTGGCGCAGGCCGCCGCGCTGCGCAGCGCCGGGCTGGCACCGCGGGAGCGCATGCGCACCGAGGTGCTGGCCGCTGGGCAGCGCGTCGCGCCACCCCGGCCGGTGCCGGCCGCGGCCCCTGCCCCGGCCGCGAACCCGCCCGCCCCTGCCGCGACGCCGCGCCCGCCGCCGGCACGCCCGCCTGCCGCGCCCCCCGCCCCGGTGATCCAGCCCGGCGACAGCGCCACCGGCAAGCCGCCGCCCAGCCGCTGAACCGGATTACCGGAAGGCCGCCCCCACCGCGGCATCCAGCGCGCGCTGCCGCTGCTCCAACGCCGCCAGCGCCGCGGCATCGAGCGCGGTGCCGGCCGCGCGGCGATCCGCCCCCAGCCGGTCGGCCTCGGCCGAGAGGCCAGCCGCGCGGCTGGCCTCCAGCGTCGCGATGCGGCGGCGCGTGGCCGCGAGGTCGGTCTCCAGCCGGCGCAGCCGTGCCTCGGCAGAGGCGAGGCGGGCGGCGCTGTCGGCCGCGCCGCGCTCGGCCTCCATCGCCGCGGCACGGGCCTCCAGCGCGCCCGCCTGCTGCGCGGCCAGGGCTTGCTGGCGCTGCGCCAGACGGCGGTCATAGGTGCCGGAGGAGAGGTTCTGCAGCCCGTCGAAGAAGCCGGCCCGCGCCGGGTCCTGGCTCGGCGGGGCGCAGGCGGGCAACAGCGCCAGCGCCAGCAGCGCGCCGCGCCTCATCCGCGCGGCACCCCGGCCAGCGCACGGGCCAGCGCATCGGCGTTCTCGCGGATCTGCGCCTCGGCGCGGGCGATGTCCTGCGCGCTGCCGGCCATGGCGCCGCCGGCCTTGGCATCAGCCTGGCCCTGGGCGCGCACCTCGCCCTGCATCTGGCCCTGGGCGGCGCGCGCATCGGCGGCCACCTCGCGCAGCCGGGCCACATCCTCGGCCACGCGCTTGGCCTCCACGCGATACTGCTCGGCGGTGATCTGGCCGCGGCGGTATTGGCTGTCGAGCTGGGCGAGGCGTTGCTCATTGGCGGCGCGAACCCGACTCGAAGCCTCGGCCGCGCGGCGCCATTCCGCGGCCTCGGCATCGGCGGCGGCCACCTGCTGGTCCACCCGCTGCTCGGCACGCGCCGCACCCTGGTTCTGGCTGGCCACCGCCACGCCGGCCGCGCCGCCCAGCGCCGCGCCGGCCAGCGCGCCGATGGCCGCCGCACCGCCGCGGTTGTTGCGGTTGCCCGTCGCCGCACCCAGCAGCGCGCCGAGCATGGCACCGGCGGCCGCGCCGGTGGCGACAGTGGCGGCCGTGTTCTGGTTCGGCCCCTGGTTCGGGTTGCCGGCGCAAGCTGAGACACCAAGGCTGGCGGCGACGAGCAGGGCGGCGTGGCGGGATCGAATCACGGTGCGGAACTCCTCCGGCAGCACCCTGCCGCAGGCGCGTGGCAAAGCGATGGCAGGCTACCGCCGCATCACGGTGGCATTGCCGCCGGGCGATGGTCCATCGGCGCTGCGAAAGCTTGTTGAGGAGGCGCGGCCGCGGCCGCACGATGCGGTCTCGCCGATCGGTTGTTATCGGATATCGTTGCGCCGCTTCGGCTTATTGCGCCTGGGAGGCCTCGCCATGGCTCGCACGCCCTTCTTCGCCGCGCTGCAGCGCGCCTTCACACTGGCCGCGGTGGCGCGCCGCCCCGGCGCCGCGCCTCTCGACGAGTTGGCCGACCCGGCCTTTCCGCGCCGCCGCGCGCTGCTGGCGGGCCTGGCCGCCACGGCGTTGCCGGGCCTGCCCCGGCCCGCCCTGGCGCGGCGCGATGCGCGCATCGCGGTGGTGGGCGGGGGCCTGGCCGGGCTGGTCGCGGCGCATCGCCTCGTGGAAGCGGGCGCAACGGCGGTGACGCTCTACGAGGCCAATACGCGCACCGGCGGGCGCGTGCTGTCGGCGCGCGGCGTGCTGGGCGAGGGCATCGTCGCCGAGCTCGGCGGCAGCTTCATCAACAGCGAGCACGCCGACATGCTGGCGCTCGCGCGCGAATTCGGCCTGGCCCTGGAAGACGGCGCGGCGGAGGAGGCCGCTGGGCTGCAGGCCACCTACTTCATCGGCGGGCAACAGCGCAGCCTGGCAGTTATCGCCGCCGAGGCCGGGGGCCTGCTGCCTCGCCTCGCCGCCATGCGCGCCGCGCCCGACGCCGCGAAGCAGCAGCTTGACCGCCAGAGCGCGGCGGCGCTGCTCGATACGCTGGGCGCCAGCGGCTGGCTGCGCGCGCTGCTCGATGTGGGCCTGACGCAGGAGATGGGGCTGGAGCCCGACCGCATGTCGGGCCTCTACCTGGTGGAGGCCTTCGCCCCCGATCCGGCCCAGGCGAAGCGCGGCCTGTTCAGCTCCGACCAGCGCTACCAGATAGCGGGCGGGAACGACCGCCTGCCGGCGGCACTGGCCGAGCGGCTGGGGTCGCGGATCCGCCCCGGGCATCGGCTGGTGGCGCTGCGCCGGCAGGGTGCGGGGCTGGCGCTGAGCTTCGCGCGCGGGCCCGCCACGGTGGATGTTGCGGCCGACATCGTGATCCTGGCACTCCCTGCCACCATGCTGCGGCAGGTGACGCTCGACATCGGCACCCCGCCGCTGACGCGGCGCGCCATTCGCGAACTCGGCTACGGCACCAACGCCAAGCTGTTCGCGGGGCTGAGTGCGCGGCCCTGGCGGGACGCCGGGCGCAGCGGCGAATGCCTCAGCGACCTCGGCATGCAGGCGGTGTGGGAAGACCACGGGCGCAGCGGAACGGGGCCAGGCGGCATGACGATCTTCGCCGGCGGGCGCACGGGCGTGGATTTCGCGCTCGGCGCCGCGGCCGAGCGTGCGCGGGCCGCGACAGCGGCGTTGGACCCCGCGCTGCCCGGCGCCGCGGCCGCCTTCAACGGCCGGGCGAGCCGCATGAACTGGCCCGGCAACCCCTATGCCGGCGGCAGCTACAGCTGCTTCGCGCCGGGCCAATGGACCGGCTTCGAAGGCGCCTTCGCGCCGGTGGGCCGCGTGTTCTTCGCCGGCGAACACACCAGCGAGGCGCATTCCGGCTACATGGACGGCGCCGCCGAATCCGGCCGCCTCGCCGCCACGGCCGCCGCCCGCCTGCTGGGCTAACCCCCCACCCGCCGCACCCCGGCCGGGGTGGCTTGCAATCGGTGCGAAGCATGTTAGGAAGCCCGCCACGACGCCGGAGCGCGGGCGTAGCTCAGGGGTAGAGCACAACCTTGCCAAGGTTGGGGTCGAGGGTTCGAATCCCTTCGCCCGCTCCAGTCGGCTTTCCAACGTTACATTCCCCTTCCTCGGATAGCGCCGTGAGCCGCAGGTTGCCTGGGGTTTTCCCGGAGCGGCTTGAGGGTTGGAGAATGCAACGAACCCGGAAATCGCTCTCTGGAGGCGCCAAAGTCTCCGAAGCTTGGGGGTAGGACGATTTAACCCTTAAGCTTCATCCCATTGATATTTCTTCGTTTATGCTGCGCCAGACTTGGGGCGTTTCTGACCTGCCCCGTGCCGCGCTGCTCTCGCGCGACGGCGCCGAAATCGTGCTGCGGCCGAAAAGCTTCGAAGTGCTTGTCCACCTTGTCAGACACGCAGGGCGGGTGGTGGGACGCCATGAATTGCTCGACGCGGTCTGGCCCGCGGTCACCGTCACCGAGGAATCGGTCACCCAATGCGTCCGCGAGATCCGCCACGCGCTTGGCGACGACCCGCCGCGGCTGATCCGCGCCGTCGTTCGCCGCGGCTACCTGCTCGATGTGCCGGTCGGCTCGGTGGCTCCGCTGGCGGCCGAGCCGGTGCCGACCGGCCGCGCCGCGGCTGTGGCCTTGATCCGTGGGGGCCTCGCACTCACCGTCGGCGAACCGAGCGTGGAGCGCCTGCTGGCCGAGCGGGCGCTGTATCGCCAGGCAACCGTGGCCGATCCCGGCCTCGCCAACGCTTGGGCGATGGTCGCCATGACACATGCGAAGGCGCTTGGCCTGGGCGCCTGCATCGAATGGGCGCACGAGTTTCGGCTCGGTGAGGCGGCAGTCGCGCGCGCCCTGGCACTCGATCCTGAGGAGCCGAACGCGTATGCGGCGCTCGGCAACCTGCTGCGCCAGCATCCCGACCGGATCGAGGACGCAGCCACAGCGTTCCGCCATGCGGTTGCGCTCACCCCCCGCGCGCATCCCTCGCGCGCCAATCTCGGCTGGATGCTAGTACTGCTTGGCCGAGCGGAGGAGGGAGAGCATCAGAAACGCGCCTCGCTCGCAGCCGCGCCGGAGCATGACTTTGCCGAGGTCTGGACATTCGAGCTCGGAATGATCGACCTTCTGCTGGCGCGCGGCGATCACGGTGTGGCGGCGCTAGGGCGGGTGGTCGGGCATGGCGCAGCCGGGCTCGACATCGCCCAGGTTACGCTGATGTTCGCCGCCGCTCTGGCGGAGACCGGGCGGCCGGCCGAAGCGGAGCAGTTTGTCGCCGAGGCCCGCGCGCGTGACCCACTGCTAAGTCTCGCGCGCCTCGCGGCGGCGCCACTCTGGCCGACCCGCAGCGCGGTGTTCCTGGAGCAGCAGGCGCGGATAGCCGCGGCGCTCGGGCGCGTCGGGCTGGAGTAGGCGGTGTGGGGGGCGTGGTTTCAAGCGTCCCGCCAGGTCGGTTTCGGCTAAGCCGAACCAACCGCGAGCCCTGCAAAGACGGCTGACGAACCGGAAGATGCGCAATAGACCTGTTGCGCAAATCCTTCCCTCCAACCCTTGCGCGGTGCTGCGAGGAAAGGGGATTCCCGACCACGGGGCGATAGGATCCGTCGGACCCCTTTGTCGCGAAGGAGCCCTCGCCGTGCCGTCCCAGTTATCGGCCGCCCGGCTGCGTCGTAGGCTGGCGCGCGGTGCCGGTTACTTCTCAATCGGCGGACTCGCCTGATGCCTGCTGTCAGGATTACGGTCTTCCAAGATTAGGGACCCAGACCCGGAAGCGCGGGGACCGCCGGAGACGCTGCACGAGGGGCAGATCGATGGCGGTGGTGGGGATGGCGGCGACCCCGCTGGTGCCCACCAGGCTGGCCGCCATAGGGCCGGCCGAGAGGGATCGAGCGTGCCCGGCATGGTGGCGCGGCTGGGCACGCCTATCCGCCGATCAAGCGCCGCAGCGCCGCGGCCGCATCCGCGATGGACGTGCTCACATTCCGCCCCATCACCCGCAGATCACCACCACCTGCACGCGACTGGTGCCGCTGGCCGCGACTTCGCTCACCGCGCGGACGATCTAGATTCCGAGTTGCGCCATCCGGCACCGCCCGCTGTGCGAAGGGACGGCGTTGTGCACGGTCTCTGCGCCGGCCTGCGCGACCCGCCCGCGCGTCGGCGGCAGGTCGGCGGTGTCGCGCACCGCCTCGACGCCGACCTGCGCCACCCGCGCGCGCCCGATGGCCGCCGGCAGCGCGTCGTGGACGACCTCGCTGCCGGCTTGCGCGACGCGTCCGGTGCTCCCGCTCACGCGACGATCTCGATCTCGGCCCGCTGCGCGTTGACGCCGGCTGGCGTCCAGGCGAACCGTCGATTAGCTGCATGTTCATACGCGACCAAGTCGCCGACTTCCCCGTCGAGTTCATGTGCGAGGTGCTCGGCTTAAGCCGCAGCGGTTGTTGCGCCTTGGCAAGCCGGACCGGGAGCGGGCAAGCCGCGGACGAGCGCGCGCTGTCCGCCGCGCACAGTTTGGCCAGCTTGAGCCAGATGATCTGGCCCTGCGTCAGCGCGTTCGACTACGATTCAGTCAGGCGTGCCATCAGTTAGCGGTGATGTTGGCGCCCCGCACCACGCCGCCCCAGCGCTCGATCTCGGCGCGCTGGAAGGCGGCGAAGACCGCCGGGGTGCTGCCGATGAGGTCGAGCCCGAGCCCCGCCGCACGCTCCGCCACCTCCGGCACCGCCAGCGCGGCGACGACCTCGGCGTGCAGGCGGGCGGTGATCGCGGCGGGGGTGCCTGCGCGGAGCGTCATGCCGTACCAGTTGGTCACCTCGAAGCCCGGCACCGTGTCCTTCGCCACCGGCACCTCCGGCAGCGCCGCCAGCCGGGTCGGGCCGGTCACCGCCAGCGCCCGCACGCGGCCCGAGGCGATGTGCGGCTGGGCAATGGCCAGGGCATCGAACATGAACTGGCACTGCCCGGCGATCACATCGACGAAGGCCGGCGCGCTGCCGCGATAGGGCACATGCACGGTCTGGATGCCGGCCGCGGCGTTCAGCAGTTCGCCTGACAGATGCGGCAACCCGCCATTGCCCGAGGACGCGAAGTTCAGCCGGCCGGGCTGGGCCTTCGCCAGCGCGATGAACTCGGCCAGGGAACGCGCCGGAACGTCGGGGTTCACCACCATCACGAAGGCCAGCGACGCCACATGCGACAGCGGCGCGAAATCGCGCAGCACATCCACCGGCATCGCCGGGTAAAGTACAGGGTTCACCGCCAGGTTGCCGGTGGTGCCGAAGAAGATGGCGTGGCCATCGGCCTCCCCGGTCGCCACCGCCTGGGTGGCCACCAGACCATTGGCGCCGGGCCGGTTCTCGACCAGCACCGGCTGGCCAAGCTTCGCCGACATGTGGGGCGCCATCAGCCGCGCCAGGATGTCGATACCGCCGCCGGGCGGGAAGCCGATGACGATGCGGATCGGCCGGTTCGGGAAGCCCTGCGCCTGCGCCGGGGCGGAGAGGCCGAGAGGCATCGCCATCGTGGCGCCGAGCAGCCCGCGCCGGCTCATGCTGGTGGTCATGGTGTCCTCCCTGGGGCAGCCTGTCTGGCGCCTTGACATTTCTTCCCGTATGGTGGGATTGATTTGTCCCAGGGGTCAAGCCTGGAGGCAGCGCGTGTCGGACATCCAGCTCTATGCCGGCACGGCGGGCCATTCGGCCTGGTTCAGCGATGATCTCGGCGCCAGCTGGGTGCATCCGAACAGCCATTCCGGCATGTATCTCGAAGCCCGCGTCTGGGGCTTCGCCAGCCACCCCGCCACGCCGGAGCACCTGTTCGCCGCCACCGACATGGGCGCCTTCCGCTGGGACGAGCCGCGCGCGCGCTGGCAGCACCTGCCCTCTCCCATGAAGGATGTCTGGGCGATCGCGATCGACCCCGCCGACCCCGATCTGCTCATCGCCGGCACCCGCCCGGCCGGCTTCTTCCGCTCGACCGATGCGGGCGCAAGCTGGGCCGCCACGCCGGCGCCGGGGCTCGCTGCCTTCTCGCCGCAGAACATGGGGCCGACGCGGGTCACGCAGATCCTGTTCGACCCCGTCGATGCCGGCACGGTCTGGGCCGCGGTGGAGATCGGCAGCATCTTCGTCAGCCGCGACCACGGCGTGAGCTGGACCGAGCGAGGCACCGGGCTGGTCTCGGGCGACGTGCATGGCCTAGCGGTGCTCGCGCTGCCCGGCGGCGGCAAGGCGCTGCTGGCCACGACCAATCGCGGCCTGCACCGCAGCGAGGATGACGGCGCCAGCTGGGCCTTGCAGACGCTGCCCGCCCCCTGGCCCTATACCCGCGGCGTGCAGCCGCGCACCGATGGCTCGGGCATCGTGTTCCTGGGCAATGGCAACGGCCCGCCCGGCAATGACGGCTTCCTGCTGCGGTCGCGCGACTGGGGCCGCAGCTGGGAGGACGCCGGCCTGCCGGGCCCGCTGAACAGCACCGTCTGGGCCATCGCCACCAACCCGCACGACCCGATGCTGGTGCTGGTCTGCACCAACCTCGGCGAGGTCTTCCGCAGCCAGGATGGCGGCGAAAGCTGGACGCGCCTTGCGCATGAATTCGGCGAGCTGCGCGCGCTGCACTGGCGCGCCCTGCCGCCGGGCACGCGACAGGCGGCGCATTCCATCACGCGCCCCATCCTGACCGCCGCCCAGATGAATCACCCGATGGCGAAGATCCCCGCATGACCGAGCGCTTTCCCGCTATCCCGCCCGAGCAGATGAGCGCCGCGCAGCTCGAGGTCGCGGCCGCTATCGCCGGCGGGCCGCGCGGTGGCGTGCGCGGCCCCTTCCTCGCGCTGCTGCACAACCCGGCGCTGGCCATGCGCCTGCAGGCCCTTGGCGAGCATCTGCGCTTCGGCACCGGCCTGCCGCAATCGCTGGTCGAACTGCTGATCCTGGTCACGGCGCGGCACTGGACCTGCCAGTACGAGTTCTTCGCTCACGCCCGGATCGCCCGGAACGAGGGCCTGCCCGAGCCGATCATCGCCGCCATCGCCGAGGGCCGCCGACCCGCGTCGATGGATGCGGATCAGGCGATGGTGCATGATTTCGCGCTCGCCGTGCATCGCGACGGCCAGCCCGGCGACGCGCTGTATGCGGCGACGGAGGCGCGCTTCGGCAAGCCCGGCGTGCTCGATCTGCTGGCGCTGGCGGGCTACTACACGCTGCTGGCCATGGTGCTGAACACCGCGCAGCCGTCGCTGCCGGACGGCGCGTCACCTCCCCTCCAACCGCTGTGAGACCCTTGCCGATGGCGCGCGCACTCCGGGTCGGCCTGATGGTGCCGGCGACCAACACCACGATGGAAGCCGAGATGCTGGGCTGGCTGCCCGCGGGCTCGACTGTCACGCGCATCGGCATCCCGCGAACCACCGGGCTGCTGACGCGCGAGACGATGCCCGCCTATCGCGACGCCGCACTCGAACTCGCGGCACAGCATTTCTCGCCGGCGACGCATGACCTGCTGGCCTATGGCTGCACCGCGGCCGGCTTCATCGCCGGCCCCGCGGGCGATGCCGAGCTGGCGCGCGAATTGCGTCGCGCCACCGGCCTGCCCGTGGTGACTACGGCGCGCGCCATGGTGCTCGGCCTGCAACAGATCGGCGCGAAGGACATCGCGGTGGTGACGCCCTATCAGGATGCGGTGAACCTGCAGCTGCAGGATTTCCTGGCCGATGGCGGCATCCGCGTCACGCGCCTCGCCACGCTGCGCGCCGCCGACCTGGCCGCGCTGTGTGCCATTCAGGCGCCCGAGGTCGAGGCGCTTGCCCAGCAGACCATGGGGCCGGATTGCGACGCGCTGTTCATCGGCTGCTCCCAGTTGCCGACGCAGACCTTCCTCGCCGGCCTCGCCGACGCCTTCGGCCGCCCTGCCCTGTCCTCGATCAGCGCCACGGCCGACCAGGCGATGCGGGTGCCGGTCGGGGCCTGAGGCGCCACCACCCCGACCGGTCGCCGACAGCCTCAGCGCATCGGCGAATGCGAGGCTGGCAGCATCAGGCTCGTCTCGACCTCCTGGATCCGCGCTGCGTGGCGGGCCAGCGGGCCGTCGGCCGCGTGCACGGTCTGCGCCAGCCGCGCCGCGGGATCGGGATGCGCCAGCAACTGCACCACCTCATTGATCGGGCCGGCGAAGGTGGTCCAGACCGCCAGCTGCCCCTGCGGCATCTCGCGCGCCAGCGCCTCGGCCAGCGCGCCCGCCTCCCCGGCCCGGGCCTGGAACAGCCGCAGTTCCCAAAGATGCGGCCCCGGCGTGGCGGGGGGCGAGGGCGGCAGCACGACATCGAGGAAGCGCACCACTTGGCGCAGCATCAGCGGTCGCACGCCGGCCAGGTAATGTTCCCGCCAGTCGGGCAGGGCCTCCAGCTCCCGGCGCAGCGCCTTGCGGGTCTCCAGTGTCTCATGCCGCCAGAGATTCACCACGGCATTGGCGGCGCCGACCTCGTTCGCCCAGAAGCCGAGCAGCGTGCCGTAGCGGTCGCCACGCAGCGGCACCGCCACGCGCTCGGCCAGATCGAGATAGGCTGCCATGGCGCCGGGGCGGAGCGTGTAGATCCGCAACTCATCCACCATTGCCGCACCCCTTGATTTTCTCCCGCATCGTGGGACAGGCTGACACACCCGGCAAGACGACCGCGGAGGAGGACGCCCATGGCCATGAGGTTCCCTGCGGGAGTGCGCGCGGCGCTCGGCGCCCTGCTGCTGGCCGCAGCACCGCTGCTGGCGCCCCGCCCCGCAGACGCCTTCCCCGACCGGCCGATCCGCCTGGTGGTGCCCTATGGCCCCGGCGGCATCACGGACATTGCCGCACGGATCCTGGCGCCGCGGCTCGGCGAGGAACTCGGCCAGCAGGTGGTCGTGGACAACCGCCCCGGCGGCGCCGCGATGCTCGGCTTCGGCCTTGCCGCGCGGGCGGAGCCCGACGGTCATACGCTGGTGATGGCGACCACGGCGCTGGCCGCAAATCCGGTGTTGTTCCGCACCATCCCCTATGATGCGCGGCGCGACTTCACGCCGGTTTCGCTGGTCGGGGTGGTGCCGATGGTGCTGGTCGTGCACCCCTCCTCCCCAGCCCGGACGGTGCCGGCCTTCATCGACCTTGTGCGCTCCCGCAATGGGGAGATGACCTATGGCTCGGCCGGCAATGGCAGCGGCAACCATCTCACGACCGAGATGTTCAACCACGCCGCCGGCGGGCTGCGTGCCGTCCATGTGCCCTATCGCGGCGGCGGGCAGGTGATGACGGATCTGATCGGCGGCCGGCTCGGCTATGTGTTTGCCGTGCTGCCCACGGCGCGGCCCTTCATCGTCGCCGGCCAGCTCAACGCCCTGGCCGTGACGGGCGCGCGCCGCAGCCCCGCGGTACCGGAGGTGCCGACGGTGGCCGAAGCCGCCTTGCCGGGCTTCGCGCTGTATGAATGGCTCGGCCTGCTTGGCCCGGCCAGGATGCCCGAGCCTGTGGTGGCGCAGCTGAACGCCGCCGTGGTGGCCGCGCTGCGCCACCCCGCGACGGCGGAACGCTTCCGCGACATCGGCGTCGAGATCGAGGGCAGCACGCCCGAGCAACTGCGCGCCCATCTCGACCGCGAGCTGAACCGCTGGGCGGACCTCGCCACCCATGTCCGCTTCGAGGTGGCCGAGTGATGCCGGCGCAGGAGGCCGTGCTGCGCGAGCTGGCGGAGGTGCTGTGGGAGGAAAGCCCCGGCCATCACGGCGGCGCGCTGTCGAAGATCCTGGTCGCGGCGGGGCCGGGCGGGTCGCGGGTGATCGACTACCGCATCTCCTCCTATGAGCCGCGCGCGCATGTCGCGCTGCATGCCCATGACGCGAAGGAGCAGATCTACCACTTCATCGAAGGCGAGGGCCTGCTGACCATCGGCGCGCGCAGCGTCGTGGTGCGCAAGCACAGCTACGTCTTCATCCCGCCGGGCGTGCCGCATGCGCTGCACAACACCGGCCTCGCCAACCTGGTGTTCCTGGTGATCACGGCGCCCGTCGTGGTCTGACGGGCCAGCCTGCGCGCCCCGTCGCGGGCGCCGAGGAACGGCGTTTCCGGCCTGCCGGTTCAGCCGACGGCGCGGGCCGGCAGGGCGGCGACCTGTCCCTGCGCGGCGATGCTCGCGCACGCGTCGCGCGCCGCCTGCATGACCTGCGCCGCCAGCGGCGCGCGCGCCGCGGGTGGCACCGCCGCGACCTCGGCGGCGATGCCGAGGCTGCCGAGCACGCCGCCCTCGGCGTTGAACAGCGGCGCGGCGATGCCGATGATGCCGGGGATGAATTCCGACTGCGTCACGCAATGCCCGGCTTCCCGGATGGCGCGGAGCGCCTGGCGGAAGCCTTCCCAATCGGCACCCAGCCCGGCCGCCGCGATGGCGGTTCGGTGGCGGGCGTGGATGGCGCGCAGCTGGTGCGGCGGCAGATGCGCCAGGATCGCCTTCGACGCCGCCCCGGTGAACAGCCCGCGCCGCTGGCCGCGGCTGAAAAGCCCGGCCGGCGCGCCCTGCGCCGGTGCCTCGCCCACGCACATGACGGTGCCGGAGAACAACAGGCACAGCAGCCCGCTATGCCCGGTCTGTGCCGCCAGCTGCCGCAGCGGCGGCAGGCCGCCCACCGTCACCGGGTCGCACAGCCGCATCGTGCGGTCGAGCTCTATGATCCGCGGCCCGAGCATCCACGCCCCGCCCGCGACGGGCGTGAGCAGCCCCGAGGCCTGCAACGCCTTGATGTAGCGATAGCAGGTCGATCGCGACGTGCCCGAGGCGCGGATCAGCTCCTCGGTCGCCCAGGCCGGCGCGGCGGTGGTGAACAGGTCGAGCAGCCCGAGCATCTTCTCGAAGCTGCTGGCACCGCGCGGGGTCTCCGACCCTTCTGAAGAAAATCCCGTCATGCTGGACAATCCGAAAAAGCGCCTTTAGCGTCGCCGTCAAGGTGGGGGAGAACGGCGATTTCCGGAACAGCGACAGCCGCGATCGGCGTGCGCCAGCGCCTTGAGGCGGGCGGATTGGTGCTCTGCCTGGGGCTGCGCCAGGCGCGGACGGTGGATATCGGCCAGATGGCCGCCGCCTGCGGCTTCGAATCCCTCTACGTCGACATGGAGCACAGCCCGATCGGGCTGGAGACCGTCTCCGCCATCTGCACCGCCGCCGCCGGCTTCGGCGTGACCCCGCTGGTGCGCCCGCCGAGCCGTGGCGCCGAGTGGATCGGCCGGATCCTCGATGGCGGCGCGCAGGGCCTGATCGTGCCGCATGTGAATACCGCCGAGCAGGCCCGTGCGCTCGTCGCGGCCGCCCGCTTCCCGCCGCTCGGCCACCGCTCCGTGATGGGCCCGGGCCCCGGCGTGGGCTATCGCGCGCTGCCGTTGCGCGAGATCAACGCCACGCTGAACGCCGCCACGCTGCTGGTCTGCATGATCGAGACGCCCGAAGGCGTGGCCAATGCCGAGGCCATTGCAGCCGTGCCGGGGGTGGATTGCCTGTTGATCGGCTCCAACGACCTCTGTACCGAAATGGGCATCCCTGGCGAACTGCGCCACCCGAAGCTGCGCGAGGCCTTCGTGGCGGTGGCGGCGGCCTGCAGCGCGCATGGCAAGTGGCTCGGCGTGGGCGGCGTGCGCGGCGATGCCGAGCTGATGAACGACCTGATCGGCCTGGGCGCGCGCTTCCTGATCGCGGGCACCGATGTGGGCTACATGATGGCCGCCGCGCGCACCGATGCGGCGACGCTGCACAAGCTGCTGCCGTGACCGCCCGCGGCCGCCTGACCATCCTGTCGGCGGCGGAGCGCCCCTATTGCGCGGCGCTGCTGGCGGGCTTCGCGCAGGCCCATCCGCAGGTGGAGGTGGCGTTCGAGTTCGGCATCAGCACCGCGCTGCATGAACGCTACCTGACCGAGCATCGGGCCGGCGGCGCCACCGCCGACCTGATCTGGTCGAGCGCGATGGACCAGGTGATGGGCCTGGTGCTCGACGGCCACGCGCAGCCGCACGGCGTGGCGCATGGCCTGCCGCCGGACGCCGCCTGGCAGGACCTGGCGCTGGCCACGACGCGGGAGCCGCTGTTCAGCCTGGCTCGCGGTGCCGGCCCCGCCGGCACCTTCGGCGAGATCGCGGCCTATCTGCGGGCGAACCCCGGGCCTGCCGCGGTGCCGGATATCCGCGCCAACGGCCTCGGCTTCCTGGCGATGCTGCATGCCAGCCTGGAGGATCCCGGCTTCGCGGATGGCTTGGCCGCGCTGGCGGCGCGGCGGCCGACGCTCTGCGGCTCGGCGCCGGCGCTGCTGGCGGCGATGGAGCGCGGTGGCGCGCTGGCGGTGCATGTGCTCGGCGCCTATGCGCTGCGGGCGGTGGCGGGTGACCCCACGCTCCGCATCGCACCCTCCGCGAGGCCGGCGCCCGCGGTCGCGCGGCTTGCCTTCATCCCGCGCCGTGCCGCCAACCCCGAAGCGGCCTCGGCCTTCCTGGCGCATCTCGTCTCGCCGCGGGGCCAGGCGGCACTCGCCGAGGGCGGGTTCTGGCCGGTCCTCGGCACCCCGCCGCGGCCGATCGCGCCGATCCCGCTGGATGCCGGCTTCGCTCGGCTGCTGGACCCCGCGCGGCGCGCGGCGCTGGTCGCGACATGGTCCACCGCCCTGGCGCCGTGACACCTGGAGGAACCGAACCCATGCAACGCCGCCATCTCTTGCCGCTGCTCGCCGCCCCCTTCCTGCTGCACCGCATTGCCATGGCGCAGGGCTGGCCGAGCGGGTCGCTTCGCATCGTTGTGCCCTTCGCCCCGGGCTCCTTCACCGACATCTCCGCCCGGCTACTGTCGCAGGAACTGACCGGGCAGCTCGGCCAGACGGTGGTGGTCGAGAATCGCGGCGGCGCCGGCGGCACGCTGGGCGCCAACGCGGTGGCGCGGGCGGCGCCGGATGGGCTGACGCTGCTGCTGACGGACAATTCCTTCGCCATCTCGCCGAGCCTCTACCCGACCCTGCCCTATGATCCGCTGGCCGACCTGGTGCAGGTCAGCCGCATCGCCGACAGCCCCTCCATCCTGCTCGTCCGCCCGGGGCTCGGCGTGCGCGACGTGGCCGGGCTGGTGGCGATGGCCAGGGCAAGGCCCGGCGAGCTGAGCTTCGGCTCCGGCGGCCAGGGATCCTCGGCGCATCTCGCCATGGAATTGCTGCTCAACGTCACCGGCACGCGCATGCTGCACGTGCCCTTCCGCGGCGTGGCGGCGGCCATCAGCGAGGTGATCGCCGGGCGCGTGGACATGGCGATCGCCAGCCTCGCCTCCGGCGTGGCGCATGTGCGCGCCGGCACGCTGCTCGGCCTCGGCGTCACCGGTGCGCAGCGCGCCGCGGCGCTGCCCGACGTGCCGACTTTCATCGAGGCCGGCGTGCCGCGCTACGACATGGTCTATTGGTGGGGCGTCGCCGCGCCGCGCGGCACGCCGGAGCCGGTGGTCGCGCGCCTGAATGCCGAGATCGCGACGGCGCTGCGTAGCCCGCGCCTGGTCGAGGCCTTCGCCGCCGCCGGCGCGGCGCCGGCCCATTCGACCCCGGCCGCGATGGCCGCGCATCTGGCTCAGGAGATCGCGCAGTGGCGCGAGGTGGTGCAGCGCGCCGGCGTGAAGCTGGAATAGGAGCCGCACGGCCATGCTGGACCACAAGGCCGAAGGCCCACCCGCCTTCCGCGCGCCGCCGCTGGCCTGCGACGCGCATTTCCACGTCTTCGGCGAGCCCGCGCGCTATCCCTACGCCTCGCCCGAGCCGCTGCGCTATGCGCCCCCCGTCGCGCCGCTGCCCGACTATCTGGATCTTGCGGCGCATCTCGGGATCGAGCGCTTCGTCTTCGTCCAGCCCAGCGCCTATGGCGAGGACAATGCCTGCATGCTCGACGCGATGCGCGAGGTCGGGATCGGGCGCTGCCGCGGCATTGTCGATGTGCACGAGGACGTGCCGGATGCGACGCTGGCGCGGATGGATGCGCTGGGCGTGCGCGGCGTGCGCATCAACTACTCCCCGGTAAAGCCGCGCATCGATGGCTTCTCGGCCAACATGCTGCCGCGCATCCGCCGGCTGGAGGCGCGCTGCCATGAGCTTGGCTGGCACTTGGATTTCCTCGGCCCCGGCTGGCTGACGGCCGAGTTGCTGCCGACGCTGGCCAGCCTGAAGGTGCCCTTCAGCGTGGCGCATATGGGCATGTTTCTGGCCCCGGAGGGCCCCGACCAGCCGGGCTTCCAGGCGCTGATCGAGGTGCTGCGGCGCGACACAGTGCGCGGCTACGCGAAATTCACCGGCACCTACCGCATGGCGACGCCACCCGGCTTTGCTGACGCCGCACCGATGGCGCGCGCGCTGGTGCAGGCGGTGCCAGACCGCATCATCTGGGGCAGCGACTACCCGCATCTGTCCTTCGCGCACACAGTCGGCTCGGTGCAGCTGTTTAACCTGCTGGGCGACTGGGCGGATGCGGAAGCGCGCCGGAAGATCCTGGTGGACAATCCGGCGCGGCTGTTCGGCTTCGCGGGTTGACGGCAGGCCGCGGGGCGCAACACGCAGCGGCGAGCGTTCAGTTCAGCGCCGGCGTGCTGGCCGGCGGGCGGCGCAGGCGCATGCCCGCCTCGAATGCATGGGCGAAGCGGATCAGCGCGCCTTCCGACCACTCCGGCCCCAGCAGCTCCATGCCGACTGGTACGCCGAGCGGCGCGGTCGCATCCGGCGCCGCGTAGCCGCCGAGGAAGGTGATCGCCGGGAAGCCGGTGGCGTTGGACAGCACGCCGTTGCGTTCCAGCTGCTCCTCCCCCACCCGCGCGACCAGGCGGCGCTGGTGCGGGTAGAGGATGGCGGAGACGCCGGCCTGCGCCATCGCCTGCGCCACCGCGATGCGCAGCGCGTCGCGCCGCTGGAAGATGGCGTGGTACGCCGCCGCCGCGCCGGGCTCCGCCAAGTCGCGCCGCGCGCGCAGGCTGGCGCCGATCGCCGGGTGGAAGCCGCCGGAGGCGATGATCTCCTCCACGCTGCGAACTGGCGCGGCGGGGCCGAGCGTGGCGAGGTAGGCGTTCAGCGCCGCCCGCGTCTCGAAGGCGCCAGTGCCCATGTCGCGCGTCAACGCAGCGAGGTCGGGGATCACGATCTCCACCACCTCGGCGCCGAGTTCCCGGAAGCCGGCGATCGCCTGTTCCGTCACGCGGTTGACCTCCGCATGCTCCGGCCCGCTGCCCTGGTAGGCGCGCAGGATGCCGATGCGCGCGCCGCGGAGGCCGCCGGCATCGAGAAAGGCGGTGTAGGTCGGCGGGATGCGGCCGATGGCGAAGGCGGTGACGGGATCCTCCGGGTCGTAGCCGGCCATCGCATCCAGCATGCGCGCGGCGTCGGCCACGCTGCGGGTGATCGGCCCGGCCTCGTCCTGGGTGACGGAAAGCGGCTGCACGCCGCGCCGGCTCAGCAGGCCGCGCGTCGCGCGGATGCCGACCAGCGCGTTGGCGGAGGCCGGGGAACGCGTCGACTGCCCCGTATCGCTGCCGGTGCCGACAAGCCCGAAGCTCGCCGCGATGGCGGCGCCGGTGCCGCCGGAGGATCCGCCCGGCGTGCGCGTCAGGTCATAGGGGTTCAGCGTCTGCCCGCCGAGCGAGGAGACGCTGTTTCCGCCCATGGCGAATTCCTGCAGGTTCGCCTTGGCCAGGATCAGCGCGCCGGCCGCGCGCAGCCGCTGCACCAGGAAGCCGTCGCGCGGCGGGGTGGCGCCGCGCAGGCTGACCGAGGCGCCGGTCGTCGGCATGTCCGCCGTGTCGTAATTGTCCTTCAGCACGACGCCGACGCAGTGCAGCGGGCCCACGCGATCCGGCGCGGCGCGGAAGGCGGCGTCCATCGCATCCGCCTGCTCCAGCACGCGCGGGTTGACGAGCAGGATGGCGTTGAGCCGTGGCCCCTGCTGGTCATAGGCGGCGATGCGGGCAAGGTGCTGTTCGGTGGCAGCGCGGCAGGTGGTGCGGCCTGCGCGCAGCTCGGCGTGGAAGCCGGCGATGGTCGCCTCCTCCACCCGGAACGGAGCCTGGGCGGCCGCCGCGGCAGCGTGCAGGCCGAACGCGGCGAGGCAGGCGGACAGGGCGAAACGGCGCATGTAACCTCCGGTGTCGGGGCGTGGATGCGGCCGTGCAGGCTGGCGCCGCTTTGCGCGGGCTTATCTACCGACGCTAGGTGCGGGCGGGCGGATCCGTCAAGCCGGATGCCGCGGTCGCGGATGGCTTGCGACGCGCGGCGTGCGGCTTCAGGCCAAGTCAAGCCCGGCCCGGGATCGCCTTCCAGGCCGATGTCAATCGGCGCGAGCCCTTAGCCGTTTCCCTCGTGGGCCACGGTGGCGACCGGGCCGGTGGGGCGCTCCCAGAAGGCGGCGGCCATCTCGTCCATGTCCATCAGACATTCGACGGCTTCGGGGGAGAGGGGCAGCGGCTTGCCGGCGGCGTCGCCCACGCCCTCCCAGGCGGTGACGGCGTGGCGGGCCAGCGCCTTGACCAGGAAGGCGAAGGCGAGGCCCCGCGCCCTGTCGGGGTCGAGATCCTCGGACGCGGCACGTAGCGCACCGAGGCAGCGGGCGGAGCCGGCCTGGGCGGCGGCCATCACGGCGATGGTGAAGGGGCGGATTTCCACGCGGACGCCGCGCGGCAGGTCGAGCCAGTACGGCTCGACGGGGATGTCGAGGGTAAGCATTCGATCCTCCGTTCAGGATTTCGTACGATCCGCCGGGCCAATCGAGGGCTATGGGGCGCGCAGGGCGGCGCCCAGCTCTGGCAGCGGCTCGCCCGCGAGAGGCAGTCGAGTTGAGAGGGCAAGTTCAGCGGCGAACGCTGCAGCCGAGGTCGACCCGGAGCGGCGTCTCGCGGCGCGTGCAGGACTGACGGCCCGAGCCGCCCCGGCCCGTCAGGGCGGGGTCGCGAGGCGGTGTGACTGCGCGGTGGCGCTGCCGTGCTGCGCGCTTCTCGCCTTCAGCTTCAGCCCGACCTCGACGATCGCGTGCAGCGCCGGCCGTAACTCCTCCCCGATCTCGGTCAGGGCGTACTCGACGGTTGGCGGCGACGAGTTGACGCGGTGCCGCAAGAGGACGCCGCGGGCTTCGAGCTCGCGCAGCCGCCGCGTCAGTACGCGCGCGGTGATCGGCGCGAGATCTCCGCGAAGTTCGGAGAAGCGGCGTGGCCCCCCGGCCAGATACCAGACGATGTTGGCCGTCCACGCACCGCCGAGCAGATCCATGCACTCCGTCACCGCGCAGCCACGCGGCGGCGCGGGCGACTGATTCCTTCTGACCTTCAGGACCATGCCGTCTCCATCCGGTATCCTCGCGGATATCGCAAACGCTGCCGCCGCCAGGCGCGCACCCTGGCTAAGCGCCATCGTCGTCCCGACCATAGCGCCACGCAAGCGGCGCACGCAGCGCCGCGCGGAGATGGAGCTGCAGGGTGACAAGAATTGCGATTGTTTATCACAGTGGATACGGACACACGCGCAAGCAGGCCGAGGCCGTGCTGCGTGGGGCGGACGGCGTCCAGGGTGTCGAGGCGCAGATGCTGGCCGTTACCGACCTGGCCGAGCCGGAGAGCGAGGCATGGCGGACGCTTGACCGCGCCGACGCCATCATCCTCGGCGCGCCGACCTACATGGCCGGCCCCGCGGCCGCCTTCAAAACCTTTCTCGACGCGACATCTGGGCGATGGGCCGAGCAGCGCTGGAAGGACAAGCTGGCCGCGGGCTTCACCAACTCGGCCGGCATGAACGGCGACAAGCTCGCGACACTGCAGCAATTTGCCCTGTTCGCCATGCAACATGGCATGGTCTGGATCGGGCTCGGCCTGCTGCCGGGCAACCACACCAGCAGCGGCTCGCCGGAGGACCTCAACCGTCTCGCCGGCTTCCTCGGCGCAATGGCGCAGTCCAATGCCGATGCGCCACCCGAGGTCGCACCGCCGCAGGCCGACCGCGCCACCGCGGAGCATCTCGGGCGCCGCGTCGCCGAGGCGGCGCTGCGCTGGCGCCGGGCGGCGTGACCGCCATGGACGACAACACCGCCGAGGCCGGCATCCGCGACACGCTGCGGCTCTACTTCGACGGCCTCCACTTGAGCGACACCGGGCGGCTCGAGCGGGCCTTCCACCCCGAGGCCAGCTACGTCTGCGCGACCGGCGGCGCGTTCGTGAACCTCGGCATGGCCGAGTACCTGCCGATCGTCGCCGCGCGTCCCTCGCCCGCGAGCCGGGGCGAGGCGCGGCGCGACCGCGTCATCTCGATCGAGCTCGCAGGGCCGGTCACCGCCGCCGTGCGCGTCGAATGCTCGATCGGCCCGAAATTCTTTACCGATCTCCTGACGATGATCCGCCTCGACGGGCGCTGGCAGATCATCGCCAAGGTCTTCCACCACGAACCGCTGCCGGAGGCCGACTGATGCCCTATGTCCACATCAGCGTGACGCGCGAGGGCGTCACGCCCACGCAGAAGGCCGAGCTGATCGGCGGCGCGACGGACCTGCTCGTGCGTGTGCTCGGCAAGAACCCCGCCACCACCTTCGTCGTCGTGGAGGAGGTGGAGCTTGAGAACTGGGGCATCGGCGGGCTGCCTGTCGCGGAATACCGCCGGCGCACGGCGACGGCGGGCTTGGCCTGATCGGCGGCGGCTATGGCGATCGCACCTGGCTCGAGCGAGAGATCGCGGCCGCCGGGAACGAGCCGGTCGGCATCGGCTTCATCACCTGGTCGCTGGCGCGGGATCCCGATCTGGTGGATGTCGCGCTCGATCACGCGCCGCGGGCGGTCATGCTCTCCTTCGGGGATGCGGGCGCCTTCCTGCCGCGCGTGAAGCGCCGCGGGACACTGGCGATCGTGCAGGTGCAGACGCTGGAGGGCGCACGGCGCGCACTGGCCGAAGGCGCGGACGTCATCGTCGCGCAGGGCACGGAGGCCGGCGGGCATGGCGGGGCACGCGCTACGCTGCCGCTGGTGCCGGCGGTTGTGGACATTGCCGGGGCGGTGCCCGTGGTGGCGGCGGGCGGCATCGCCGATGGGCGCGGGCTTGCCGCGGCGCTCATGCTCGGCGCCGCCGGGGTTCTATGCGGCAGCGCCTTCTATGCCAGCGCCGAATCCCTGGCGGGCGGGAATGCCAAGCAGGCCGCCGTCGCGGGCAGCGGCGACGCCACCTCGCGCAGCGCGCTCTTCGACGTCGTCCGCGGCTTCGACTGGCCGCCTGAATGGAACACGCGGGCGCTGGAGAATGAGTTCTACCGTCGCTGGCGGGAAGACGAGGAGGGGCTTGCGCGGAGCATCGCAACCGAGCGTGCGCGCTATGCCGCGGCGGCGCGCGCCGACGACGTCGCGACCGCTGCGGTCTTCATCGGGGAGGCCGTGGACCTGGTTCGGGCTGTCAGCCCAGCGGGCGATATCCTGCGCACGATGATCTCCACCGCCGAGGCCCGGGTCCAAGCCATACGGATGCTGGCTGGCGCGACTGATCCTTAGCCCGCAGGGCGCCAACCGGAAGGACCGCTCCTCGCCCCGAGCAGCCGGCAGGGCTCGAGTATGAGCCTCACGCGTATTCCGTGCCCGCCTGCTGGTTGCGCAGCGCCGCAGTCACCCGCGTGCCCTTCTCGCCACGCCCAACGGCGTCCACGCGCCGCGTTGAAGCCGGTGGGGATCGCCAGGAACTTCCGGCCGCCCTTGGCGCGGATCAGCGCGCCGCGCTCAAAGGCGCCTGACCATACAACTCCACGAGCTCCCCCAGCCCTCTGCGCCGAACGCAAAGAGCTTCAACCCGATGCGATTTTCCACCGGCGAAGCCAGACAAACCGGCCGCTTCATTGAGGGATTTCGTCTCCGGCGCCTACCAACTGGAAGGCAGCGCAGATCGCCCCCGCCGCCAAGGCGGCCTGACCGTGGCCGCGCCGAGCGCCGTCTTCACCATCGCCCGCCAGCACGAGCCCGAGGACGGCTGCCTCTGGATCTACGATACAAACGATCGCGAGACCCTGGGCTTCACCATGCGCGGCATCGAAAGCCTCAAAGAACTCATCGCCGATCAAAAACGGTGACCGCATAGTCAACGCCGCTATTCGGGACCCGCGGCCCTCGCCGGATGAATACGAAGGTGCTGTGGTTCGACCCGACCGGCAACGTGAACGGTGCGACGGACGCGGTCGCTACCGCCCGGCCTCAGGTAACCTCAGCCCCCACCACGCCCGCAGGGCCACGCAGGCGCCCAGCAGCGGCAGCGCTGACATCGCGGCGAAGGCGATCGTGTAGGATCCCGCGATTGCGGCCAGGCCGCCGAACGCGGTAGGTCCGACCACGACGCCGACATAGGTCACCGCCATCACGCCGCCCGTGGCGGCGCCGGCCTGGCCAGGCGGGGCCAGCCGCGCCACCTCCGCCATCGCGATGCCGGTCCAGCCCGCGACGCAGGTGCCGAACCCGCAGAACAGCAGGAGGACCATCGCATCCGGCCAGCGCGGCGCGAACGGCATCGCCAACGCCGCCAGGGCAGCGCAGAAGCCAGTCGCCGCCAGGATCGGCAGCCCGGCGCGAAGCCGGTCGGCGAAGAGCGCGAAGACCAGCCGGGACGCCGCGCCGCTCGCCTGCGCGGCGGCGGCGGCGGCGCCGGCCGCGACTGGCCCCCAGCCGAACTCGCCGACCAGCGTCGTGACCGCGAAGGCGGCCAGCGACAGCTGGATCGCGGAGAAGCAGGCGCCCATCGCCGCCAGCGCCGGCAGGCCACGTCCCGCGCGTAGCGCCTGGATCGTGCCGAGCCGGGGTTGCGCCGGGCCGCCGGCGCTCCACGCGTCCCAGCTCGCGCGGAAGGGCAGCAGCGCCATGGCGAGGATGGCCAGCAGCGCCGCCGTGCCGAAGGCCGCGCCGCGCCATCCCAGCGTCAGCGCCAGACCCGGCAGCGCGAGGCCGGCCAGCGTGCCGCCGAGCGGCACACCCATCTGCTTGATCGAGAAGACCAGGTTGCGCCGCGTCGGCGGCGTCATCCGCGCCAGCAACTGCGTCGCCGCCGGCGTGATCAGCCCATAGCCGATGCCGAGCAGCACCGAGGCGATTGCGGCTGCCGCGATGCCGCCCGCCGCCAGCGCCGCAGCGCCCGCCGCCGCCGCCAGCAGCGCGGCCTGCGAGCAGCGTGCCGGCCCCAGCCGCGACAGCACGCTGCCCGACCCGATCGAGGCGAGCGCCGCCGTGCCGTAGACCAGCGCGACCTGCACCCCGATCAACCCCGGCGCGACGCCGAGGTCGCGCGAGGCCGCGGGCGCCAGCACCGGCAACAGGTACACCGCCATGGTCGCCACAGCCTGCACGAGCGTCGTGGCGACCAGCGCCGCGGCGAGCCCGTCGCGGCCGCTCATTCGCCGGCGAGCCGCCGCGACAGCGCCGCCGCCTCGGCGCGCAGCTCCTCGCCGATCGCGGCAAGGCCGATGCGACGAAGCTGCTCGCTGACGCCGACGGTGACGAGCGCGTGGGTTACGCGCGCCCGCGGCATCACCGGCGCCGCGATCACCGTGACGCCGGCGATGTAGCGCCCTTCGTCCACGGCGTAGCCGGCGCGCGCGGTCGTCGCGATGTCCGCCCTCCATTGCTCGAAGCTCGGCGGGTTTTGCCAGCGCAGCGCGGCGAAGCGCTTCTCGATCGCGGGCCAGGGATGGCCGCCGAAGGCCGCGACGCAGCGCCCCGTGGCGCTGATCAGCGCGGGATAGCGGCTGCCGACATCGACCTGCAGGCGAAGCGCCTGGCCGGGGCGCGAGATCGCGACGACGACGATGTGATCGAGGCTCGCCGCCTCCGCGCCGATCGCCGTCGCGCCGTGGCGCGTCGCGAGGCCGTCCAACACGGGCTGCACGATGTTGCTGAAGGCGTCGTGGCGCAACATGCCGCGCGCCAGCGCGACCGTGCCGCTCGCCAGGCTGTAGCGCTTGGTCGCTGGGTCAAAGGCAACAAATTCCTCCGCCGCCAGGGCGCGCAGGATGTGCAGGGCGGTGCTCGGCACCAGCCCGAGCGCGCGCGCGATCGGCTGTACGCCGAGCGGTCCTTCGCTGCGCGAAAGCAGGCGCAGGATCGCGGCGGCGCGGGTCACCGCGGGCACCTGCCGGATCACGGCCTCGCGCACGGACGGCGCCGGCGGGCGGCCGGAGCCTGCACCTTTCCGGGCGGGAGGCTGACGGGTCCACATGTTGTCCATATACAAACTGCAAAGCGCATTGACAACACGGGGGCATGCAGCCCGATACTGCCGCCCAGACAGGAGGAGGATCACGCCATGGGCCTGCCGCCCGGACAGAAGCGGGGCGCCTGAACCGGATGCGGGTGCACCTCGTCCACGCCCATCCCGAGCCCGCGTCCTTCGTCGCCGCGATGCGCAACGTCGTGGTCGAGGCATTCGCGCGGCGTGGCGACGAGGTCACGCAATCCGACCTCTACGCCATGCGCTTCGACCCCGTCGCCTCGGCCGCGGACTTCCCCGACCGCGCGCGCGACGACCACCTCGTCTATGCGCTGGAGCAGCGCGAGGCCTTCCGCCGTGGCGCGCTGGCCCCTGACATCGCGCGAGAGGTCGACTGCGTGCTCGCCGCCGACCTGCTCGCCTTCACCTTTCCGGTCTTCTGGTTCGGCACGCCGGCGATCCTGAAGGGCTGGTTCGACCGCGTCTTCCTGTCGGGCCCGTTCTACGGCGGGCGGCGGATCTACGGCCGCGGCGGTCTCGCGGGGAAGCGCGCCTTCGCCGCGCTCAGCCTCGGCGGTCGCGAGCACATGTTCGGCCCCGGCGCGCTCCATGGCGAATTCAAGACCGGGATGCTGCGGCACTTCTTCCAGGGCACGCTCGGCTATGTCGGGCTCGCCGTGCACCGGCCTTATGTCGCCTGGCACGCGCCCTACGTGGATGCGGCGCGGCGGAACGCGATGCTGGAGGAACTGCGGGAGCGCATCCGCACGCTCGACAGCCAGCCCGTGATGCCGGTCCCCGACCTCGACGACTACGACGAGGTCTTCGCGCCGAAGCGGCGGGACGCGCCATGATCGCGACGGATCTCGACGGCGCCGGCGTGCTGCGCATCGAGCTGCGGCGGGCGGAAAAGCGTAACGCGCTCTGCCGGCCGATGTATCTCGCGCTCGCCAAGGCGCTGCGCGGGGCTGCCGCGCGCGACGACGTCCGCGCCGTGCTGCTCTGCTCGACCGGCCCCGTCTTCTGCGCCGGCAACGACCTCGAGGAATTCGCGACGGAATGGCCGCAGCCGCCGGACGGTCCGGTCCTCGGCTTCCTCCGGGCGCTGTACGACGTAGACAAGCCGGTGGTCGCGGCGGTGCAGGGCGGCGCGGTAGGCATCGGCGCAACGATGCTGCTGCATTGCGACCTCGTCGTCGCCACGCCCGCGGCCTTCCTGCTATTCCCCTTCGTCGATCTCGGCATCACCGCGGAAGGCGGCGCGTCGCTGCTGCTGCCGCGCCTGGTCGGCCATGCCCGCGCGATGGAGATGCTGCTGACCGGTCGCCGCGTACCGGCGGAGGAAGCGCTCGTGCTCGGCCTGGTCTCGCGGATCGCCGTCGCGGCGGAGCAGGAGGCGACGGCGCTGGCGCGAACCGTTGCGGCCAAGCCGCCCGCCGCGGTGCGCGCCACGAGGCGGCTGCTGCGCGACGCCGCGGTCCGGGACCGCTTCGCCGAGGAGATCGCGGCGATCGGCGAGCTCATCCAGGCCCGGCGCGACGACGATGCAAGGGGAGGCTGACAGACCGCGATGCCGAGGCTGACCGACAGCGCCGACTATGCCTTCGCGCAGGCGCATTACGCACCGGAGAAGCTATGGGAGTTCTTCGACGGCGATCGCGTATCGCTGAACATCGCGCATGAATGCATAGACCGGCACGCGGCCGACGCGAACCGGCTCGCCGTGCGCGTCGCGCATGCCGACGGCCATGACGAGGACCTGACCTTCCGCGCCATCGCGGACTGGTCCGGGCGTGTCGCGCATTGGCTCGCCGCGCGCGGCATCGGGCCCGGCGAGCGCGTGGCGGTCATGCTCGACCCGTCCCTGCCCTTCTACGCCGCGATGTTTGGCGCGATGAAGCGCGGTGCGATCGCCGTGCCGCTCTTCACCCTGTTCGGGCCGGAGGGCGTCAGGCTGCGCGTCGCGGATTGCGCGCCGCGCCTGCTGCTGACGACGGCGGAGAAGGCCGCGGCCGCGCACGGCATCCCAGATGTCGAGGTGGTCGTCGCGGACGAGGCATGGCAGGCGGAACTCGCGGGCTTCCCGACGGCATGGAGCGTAGCGACGCGCGCCGACGACATGGCGCTGTACCAGTACACCTCCGGCACCACGCGCGAATTGCCGGCGCCGGTGAAGCACACGCACCGGTCTGTCGTGCTGCTGATGCTAGCCGCGCTCTACGGCAGCGGGATCCGGCCCGGCGACCGGTTTTTCTGCCCCTCCTCCCCGGCCTGGGGCCACGGGCTGGCGCATGGCACGCTCGCGCCTCTCGCTCTCGGCATCACCACCGGCACCTATGCGGGCCGCTTCGATCCCGTGCGGCTGATGCAGGCGCTGCAGGATTTCGGCATCACCAACCTCTCGGCGGCGGCGACGCATTACCGGATGATGCGAACCAGCGGCGCCGCCAGGCGCTTCCGCTTCGCGATCCGTAAGCTGTCCTACACCGGCGAGCCGATCGACGCAGAGACGCTGCGCTTCATCGACGCCACCTTCGGCGTGCCGGCCTGCAGCATGTACGGCACGACGGAGGTCGGCGTGGTGCTGGTGAACTACCCCGGCGCGAGCGACTTCACGGTGAAGCCGGGCTCACTCGGCAAGCCTGTCCCCGGCCTGAAGGTCGAGGTCCAGCGCGCCGACGGCACGCCCTGCGCGCCGGGCGAGCTCGGCGAGATCAGGCTGTGGCGGCGCGGCGCCTGGGTGCCGACCAAGGACCTGGGCAAGGTGGACGAGGACGGCTACTTCCACCATGGGGGGCGCGCCGACGACGTCATCATCTCCGCGGGCTGGACGATGAGCGCGGTTGAGATCGAGGACGTGCTGCTGCAGCACCCCGACGTGACGGAGGCCGCGGCGATCGGCGTGCCCGATGCGCTGCGCGGCCAGGTCGTGAAGGCACTGATCGTGAGCCCACGCCGCGGCGACGACGCCTTCGCGAAGGAGCTGCAGGACTTCACCCGCGCGCGGCTCAGCCAGCACGAGTATCCCCGCCAGGTCGCCTTCGCCGCGGAGCTGCCCAAGACGCCCGCCGGCAAGATCAACCGCAAGGCGCTGCGCGACGCCGAAGCCGCCCGCAGCGCCGCCTGACATCTCAACCCGAAGGAACCTGCCCTTGTCCGCCGCCATCGAAGAACCCGCGACCCGTCATTTCCCGAAGATCACCGAAGCCGCGCTGGACGAGTTGCGCGCCCGCATCGGCGTGCGGATCGAGGACACGCTCGAGCCCTGGTGCCACGAGGCGACGCGCGACAACATCCGCCACTACGCGCACGGGATCGGCGACGACAACCCGCTGTGGTGCGATCCCGCCTATGCTGCGAAGAGCGTGCATGGCGACATCGTCGCGCTGCCGAGCTTCCTGTTCGCGACGTCGCGCATCATCTCCGGCTATGTCGGCGGCATCCCGGGCGTGCACGCCATGTGGGCCGGCGCCGACTGGACCTGGCATCGCTGGGTCCGCCGCAACGAGGTCATCACCACCGAGGCCTGGCTGAAGGACCTGGTCGAGCATAAGACCAGCTTCGCCGGCCGCTCCATCCAGCAGGTCTACCATGTCCGCTTCTTCGGCGAGGCCGGCGACCTGGTGGCGGAGGCCGACAGCTGGTGCTTCCGTACCGACCGCGACGCCGCGCGGGAGACCGGCACCAAGTACAAGGACGTCAAGGCGAAGCCACAGCGCCGCTACACCGACGAGGAGCTCGAGCGGATCTGGAGCCTCTATGCCGCGGAGAAGCCGCGCGGCGCGACGCCGCGCTGCTTCGAGGACGTCGAGGTCGGCGAGGCTCTGCCGACAATGCCGAAGGGCCCGATGACGGTGACCGGCTTCATCGGCTACGCGCAGGGCTGGGGCGGCCTGTACATCCGCGCCAACCGCCTGGCCTGGAAGCAGGTGAAGGCGCATCCGGGCCTCGGGATCCGCAACCGCTTCAACATCCCGGACTGCCCGGAGCGCGTGCACTGGGAACCCGAGATGGCGCTGATGGTCGGCGCGCCCGGCGCCTACGACTACGGGCCCGAGCGCTGCTCCTGGCTGACGCACCACCTGACGGACTGGATGGGCGACCAGGGCTTCCTGGTCCGCGCGACGAGCAAGCTGCGCCGCCACAACCCCGAAGGCGACCTGCTCTTCATCGACGGCAAGGTCACGGGCAAGCGGGTCGAGAACGGCCGGCACCTTGTCGACATCGAGCAATCCGCCCGGAACCAGGACGACGAGTTGTCCGTGGTCGGCACAGGGACCGTTGCACTACCATCGCGTCAGGCATGACACTCGGCCCCAACGACAACAAGACGGAGGAACGACCATGAAGCGCAGGAACATCATGGCGATGGCACTGGCCGGCATGGCCGCGCCTCTCGCCGGGACGGCGCGGGCGCAGGCCTGGCCCGTCCGCCCGGTGCGCATCGTCGTGCCCTACCCCGCAGGGCAGGGCACCGACATCTTCGGCCGCGTCTTCGCCGAGGCCTACCAGCGCCGCTTCGGCCAGCCCTTCGTGGTGGAGAACCGCGCCGGCGCCGGCGGCAACATCGGCACGGCCGTCGTCGCGCGCGCCGAGCCCGACGGCTACACGCTGCTCTGGGGCACCAACGCGACCCATGCCGCGAACGAGTTCATGTTCCGCTCCCTCGGCTTCGATCCCGTGGCGGATTTCGCGCCGATCGCGGCGATGCTGAGCCTCGGCATGGTGCTTTACACCGCGCAGGATTCGCCGGTGCGCACGCTGGCCGAACTGCTGGCCGCCGCCCGCGCCCGGCCGGGCCAGCTTTCCATCGGCGTGCCCAGCACGACCGCGCGCGTCGCGACCGAGATGCTGCGCCGCGCCGCCGGGGTCGAAGTCCAGCAGGTCCCCTACACCGGCAGCAGCCAGGCCGTGACGGGCGCGATGCGCGGCGACGTCATCGCCGTGGTGGACACGATCGCGAGTTCGCTTGGCCTGATCCGCGGCGACCGCATCCGCCCGCTCGGCGTGTCGCTGGGCAAGCGGTCGGAATCGCTGCCGCAGGTCCCGACCTTCCGCGAACAGGGCGTGGACGTCGAGGTCACGGCCTGGAACGCCTTCTACGCGCCGAGGGGCACGCCCGCGGCCATCGTCCGCGCGCTGAACGAGGCGTCGAACGCCGCGCTCGCCGACCCCGCCGTGCGCGCGGCGGTGATCGGCGGCGGCGCCGAGCCGCTCGGCGGCACGCCGGAGGACCTCGCCGCGCTGATGCGCAACGACCGCGCGGCCTGGAAGCCGGTGATAGAGGCGCTCGGCCTTACCGCGAGCTGACCCGCCGATGGCCGACGCCGCGGGGCCCGGCTGGGCCGGCCCGCTGACCGGGCTGCGGATCATCGACCTGACGCGCGTCCTCGCCGGGCCGCTGGCCTCGCAGTTCCTTGGCGATCTCGGCGCCGAGATCCTGAAGGTCGAGCCCCCCGGCACCGGCGACGAGACCCGCAACTTCGCGCCCTTCGTCGGCGGCGAGAGCCACTACTTCCTCGGTCTGAACCGCGGCAAGCGCAGCCTCGCCATCGACATCCGCACGCCCGACGGGGCCGAGATCCTGCGCCGGCTCGTCGCGACGGCCGACGTACTGATCGAGAATTTCCGCCCCGGCGTAATGGATCGCCTCGGGCTCGGCGCGGAGGCGCTGATGGCGCTCAATCCCCGCCTGATCTACTGCGCGGTCAGCGGCTTCGGCCTGTCCGGCCCGCTGCGCGACCGACCGTCCTTCGACATCGTGACCCAGGCGCTGACCGGCGTGCTTAGCGTGAATGGGGAAGCCGGGCGCGCGCCGGTGCGGATGGGCCTTCCGATCGGCGACATGTCGGGCGGCATCTTCGGCGCGATCTCGATCCTCGCTGCGCTGCATGAGCGGCACGCGACGGGACGCGGCAGGCTGATCGACGTCAGCCTCTACGACGGCACGATGTCGCTGCTGGGCTACCTCGCGCAGCTCGCCTTCGTCACGGGCCAGGACCCGCAGCCCATGGGCTCTGCCCATCCTTCCGTCGTGCCCTATGGCGGCTTTCCCGCCAGCGACGGGACGATCATCATCGCCTGCCTGGCGGACCGCTTCTGGCCGAAGCTCTGCGCCGCCCTGGGCTGCCCTGAGATGGGCGAGGATGCACGCTTCGCGACCATGGCCCTGCGACGCGAGCACCGCGGCGCGCTCGAGCCGCGGATCGCCGCGCTGACCGCCACGCGCACGGTCGCGGAATGGCAGGCGCTGCTGGATGAGCACGACGTGCCGAACGCGCCCGTGCTGGGCGTCCATGGCGCGCTGTCGCATCCCCACGCCGCTGCGCGCGGCATGATCGAGACGGTCCAGCATCCCGCTGTCGGCCCGATCCGGCTGCTGGGCCGGCCCGTCAAGTTCCCCGGCGCGCCGCAGGCGCCGCTGCGGCCGCCGCCGATGCTCGGCGAGCACACCGATTCCATCCTCCGCTGCGAACTCGGCCTGTCGCAGGAGCGCATCGAAGAGTTGCGCCGGCTCGGCGTGATCGACCGCATCGACGACCGCGGCGGCGCATCCTGACCGCGGGGTCGGTCAGGCCCGCGTCACGGCGCCGACGCGGCCGCGAGGAGTGCGAGCCGGCCCGCCCCTTGGCCAGGAGCCGGGCGCGCGCCTCCCGCCCTCTCCAGCGGTGCCCGAACCGCTCAGGCCGTCGCCCGCGACGCCTGCATCCCTCTGCGCTGACGCATCAGCAGGGCGCCGATCAGCACCACCTGCGCGAGGCCGAAGCCGATGCCTACCCACCAGGCCGCAGCATAGAAGCCCAAGGCGTCATGGATTGCCCCTGCAAGCAGGGCGCCGAAGGCCATCCCCGCAAGGCTCCACATGAGCAGCGCCGGCACGCGCCAGGTGACCTCCGCGGCCGCGCCGGCCTCCGCTGTGGCGCTGCCCCCCCGAGGCGGCCTAGCTCGAGGCGCGGCTGTCCTGCGCGGCCGCGTAGCCACGGAGCGCGTGCCAGGCATCACGGAGGCGGCCCATCAACTGCTGCCCTCGCGGGAGAAGCTGGCGAAGGTGACGCTGGGCCGGCGGGCCGCGGTGTTCTCTGCGGCGTGCAGCACCGACAGCGCGCGGCCCAGTTCATCGAGCGAGCGGTACTCCACCGTGCGCCCGTCGAAGGTCACGCGCGTGGTGCAGCCGGTGAAGGCCGCTGCCAAGACGGCGGCGCGGGTGCCAACGGGCTGGGTGAGCGCCGAGGCGAGGACGGTCGGATCCAAGGTCGTCCTCCTCTCAGCGAAGCCAGCCGCGGCGCGGGGCGGGGCGGGGCGGGGCGAGCCAGGTGGTGGGGCGGGCGGCTGTGGCGGGTGATAGTGCCGGCTGCGAGGGTGGCGACTGGAGAGCGACATTCCCGACGGTGGGAAGTTCGCTGGGCCGCAGTGGCGCATCGGCGATCTGGTCGCGCAGCTGCTGCCAGAACCGATCGCCGTAGCGGTCAGCGCCGAGCAGCCACAGCGCGGCACGCGCCAGCACCGCGCAGTCCAGCGCCTCGTTTCGGTCCCGCAGCTTAGTCCATTCCTGTCGGGCAAAGCCGCGCCGGTCCTTGGTGGTGCGCCGCGGCTCGGCGACCAGCTGTTTGACCCATTCGACCTCGATCGCGCGGGGCAGATGCACCCAGCCTATCGCGGCACGGGCCCGGCGCTGACGGACCTCGTCGGTGGGCGCGTGGTGGCCATGGCGTCCCCCCACGGGACTGCGCTGCCACTGATCCAGGACCGCCGTGTTCGTCCGCTGGCCTGGGCGGGTGCCAGCCGCCTGCCGTGGCTGCCCGACCTGCCGACGGTGGCAGAGGCGGTGTTGCCAGGCTTTGCCGCCAACACCTGGCTCGCGCTCGCGGTGCCGCGCGGCACGCCATCTGCTGTCATCGCGACCATCGCGGAGCTGGCCCTGCCGACCATCGAGAGCCAGCGCGCGCGGGAACAGCTCGATCGCCAGGGGATCGTGGCCGAGACGGCAGGGGCCGACGTACTGAGTGCCATGTGGCAGCGCGAGAATGTGGAATGGGGCGCGGTGATCCGCGACGCCCGCATCTCGGGCGAGTGAGGCGACCGCCGCGCGCCGCGGTGCGCCGCGCTACATCCCGGCGCGATGCACCACGCGCCCGCCGACCAGCGTGAGCACTGCCCGCGTCTCCCGCAGACGTTCCGGATCGACGGCGAGGATGTCCTGCGACAGCACGACAAGGTCCGCCAGCTTGCCAGGCTCGATCGAGCCGAGCTCGGCCTCGGCGCCGAGCAGCACGGCATTGTTACGGGTGTAGAGCGTCAGCGCCTCGCGCGGCGTGATGGCCCATTCGGGGCCGAGCCGGTAGCCGGCGAGCGTGCCGCGCGTGGTCATCCACCACATGGACTGGAAAGGATCGCCGGGGACCACCGGCGCGTCGGTGCCGCCGCCGACATGAACGCCGGCATCGATGATGCGTCGGATCGGGATGGAATAGGCCGCGCGCTCGTCGCCCCACCAGCGACGCTGGTTGTGGCCAAGCAACACAGGATGGTTCTGCGCCGTTGCCATGATGCCGCGCCGTGCCATCTGCGCGAGCGCTTCGGGCGAGGGCAGGAAGATGTGCATCACCGTCCAGCGCAGCGGGCGGATCGGGCCGAGTTCGTCCTCCACCTGACCATACAGGCGCGTGATCAGGTCGATGGTGTAGTCGCCGACCGCATGGGTCTGGATTTGCAAGCCGGCGCGATGGATGAGGCGCAGGCCCTCGGTCAGCTCCGCCTCGCCGCCGGCGGGCAGCAGCAGGATGCCGCGATAGTCGGGATTAGTCTGCTCGCCGGGCACGATGCGGTAGGGCTCGTTCATCCGCCCGCCCTCGACCCCGCCATCGAGCAGCACCTTGATGCCCGCGGTGCGCAGCATTGGATGCTGCGGCCACCCGGCCTGCGCGGCGATACCACGCGCGATCTGCTCGCGGTTGGCCGCCCGCCAGAGCAGCCAGGTGCGCACACTCATCCGGCCTGTGTCGCGCAGCTCGCGATAGATGCCTGCCACCGAATCATCGATTCCGGGTTCGACCACGCTTGTCACGCCGAGTGCGTTGAGCTCACTCATCGCCGCCACCACCAAGCGCGTCTGCTCCGCCACGGGCGGGGGTGGCGGCAAGGCACGGCGCGCGATGGACGTGGCGCCGGCGATCAGCAGCACCCCTGTTGGTTCGCCATCCTCGCGCTTGACGATAACGCCCCCGGTGGGCTGTGGCGTCTCACGCGTGATACCTGCGCGCGCCAGGCCAAGGCTGTTCACTGCCACCACGTGCCCGCCGCGGGGGATGAAGACGGGGTTGTTGGGCGAGACGGTGTCGAGCTCCCACCGTGTCGGCAGCCGGCCCTCAGCGAGGATGCTCTCATGCCATAATGAGGAGCCGATGACCCACTCGCCCGGGGGCGTGGCGCGTGCGCGTTCGCCGATCGCCGCCAGCACATCGGTCAGCGAGCGGGTGCCCAGCAGCTGCACGGCGGTCAGGTTCATGCCCCATTGGTGCTGGTGCACGTGGCTGTCGATCAGGCCGGGAATGGCAGCGCGGCCGCCGAGGTCGATGATCTGGGTGGCGGGGCCCGCCATCGCTTCGGCCGCAGCGCCGAGTGCCACGAAGCGGCCGTCGCGGATCGCCACCGCGTCGGTGGTGGAGAAGGCCGTGTCAACGGTGTGGATGCGGCCGTTGCGAAGCACAAGATCGGCCGGCTGCGCCAGTGCGGGCACGACGACGCAGGCCAGGGCGGCGGCCAGAAGGGCAGGACGGAGGCCTCGGCGCATCTTCAAGCGCTCGCTAGGCCCGCATCACGAAGCACGAGGCGGTCCGGCAGTCCGTTGCCCTCCCGCGCCGCGGGGTCGAGCACCAGCACGCCACTTATCGTGACCGCCACATAGGGGTCACGCAGATGCGGTAGGCCTTCGCTCCGAACGGCAAGAACGCCGGTCGGCCAATCGTGGCCGCCGCCGCAAAGCTGGCAGGGGACAAGGGCCGTCTCGCCGATGGCCAGCCAATCCGCCGATCCGCTTGGGACCGGCGCGACAAGGCCGGAGACGGCGATGCGCTGGCCTTCCAGCCGCTGGGCAAGGTCCGACGGTGCGCCGCCGTTCTGGTCGTAAAGCGCGCGCAGCGAGACGCTGGCTTGCGCCGGCACCGGACGCAGGGCGGCGACGCCCACGCAGGCGAGCAGTGCAGCGCGGCGGCGCAAGACGGTTGGGGCGAGGCGCATGGCATTCTCCCTGGCGCCCTGCTGGCGCGGCGTTGAAGATAGAATGCTGGAAGACTTCGTCCGACCGCAAGCTCAATGCGGCGGCGTGACTGCTACCTTCCCATGGCCAGGGCGATCGAACCGAATCGCAGTTGGAAAAGACAACTCGGCTGCGCTGACGCCGTCGCCGAAGTCGCCCAGGCCTTGCCCGACGTTCGGCACTGCGGAGGACCGGCCGGCAGCGCTGCGCCGGTAACCCGGGCGGGATCGGTGTCAAGAAACCGCGTTTCCGAAGGTGTTCGCGCTGAATTCTGCACTGCGCGCTTGGCATGGACGTAGTTCTTCGAGGCGGTCGGGCGGACGCCTCGTGCTGACCTGGATCGTGGTGCGGCCCACGCTGTCCGTGCTGCGCGGCGCGGTCGCGAGAAGCTGCTGCCAGGCAGCGCGATCCTGCGGGCCTTCGGCGGTCTAGTGCGGCAGGGTGGTGGTGGTCATCGTCGTCTCCGTCTCGGCGGGGCGGGATGCCCTGCGCGTGACGGACGATTCGCGCTGTGTCGGAGCGGAGCCAACTCGTTAAAGCGCCGGGAATCCTGATGATCCCCGGCGCTCCTGATGATGCTCGATGCTGTGGCTGAGACGCGTCACTCGGCTAGTGCGTATATGGTGAAAGAGCCCTTCGCCCCCCGTCTTGTTCGGCCCGACCATCCGCTCCCGCGACTTCGCCTCGACCGCGTGGCCCTTCTTCTTCAGGCCCGCGAAGAAGCCCCAGACCGCGTGCTGCGCCCAGCCCGTCGTCTCCGCGATCTGCGCCACCGTGGCGCCTTCGGGCCGGCGCAGCATGGCCAGCACCTGCTCCTGCTTCGTGCCCTCGCGCGGCTTGCGCGGCGCACCCGGCTCGCGCGCGACGCGGGCGGGCTTGCCAGCGAGCAGGGTGCGCAGGGCGTCCATTTGCGCGTCGAGGGCGCCGATCATGTCGCCCTCGCGGTTGGCTTCGTTATCCCAGGCGGCGAGCACCGCCGCGGCGGCATCGCGCAGGCTGGTCCGCGGCGCGGCGGCGCGTGCCGCGAGGGCCTGGTCGAGCAGGGCGATCTCCTCCGTCAGGGGCGCGGCCTGGGCGGCTCCGGCGGCGGGGGCGTCCTCACCCCGCGGCGCCGGGGCTTCCGCGCCCGTGGGCGCCGTGTCGGGCACGCTGCCCTCGATGCCGGAGCAGTCGGGCTCGCCGGCCGCCGCGTCGCCCTCGTTCGGGTCGATGCCGATGGCGCGCAGCCCTTCGTCGGTGATGCGCGCCACGATCCAGGTGCCGTCCTCATCCTGGCGCCAGCCGAGGCCGACATGCTCGCGCGGCGCGTTGATCTAGGTGAGCAGGTTGTTCTTGATCAGGCTGCGGAACACCGCGTTGCGCGCACCGGCCTGTCCGTCGTCGAATGCTTTGAGACGGTGTCGGCGGCTGGTTAACGGAGGGGCTGGCCCATTGGGTTGCGAGGTTATGCGGGGTGTTGCTGATGGATCAAGCGCCGCTGCTGGATGGTCTTGCGTTTGATGCGTTCTCGGTCGAGCAGGATGGTCTGGCCACGGCCGAAATAGACGTCAGCTGGGGTCGGGTTGCGCAGGCTCTCGTGGCAGCGCCGATGGTTGTAGTGGTCGACGAAGGCTTCGACCTGGGCTTCGAGGTCGCCGGGCAGGAAGTAGTTCTCCAGCAGGATGCGGTTCTTCAAGGTCTGATGCCAGCGCTCGATCTTGCCCTGTGTCTGCGGATGGCAGGGTGCACCGCGGACATGGTCCATGGCCTGCTTGTCGAGCCACTGGGCCAACTCGCCGGCGATGTAGCAAGTCCCGTTGTCGGACAGCAGGCGCGGTTGGTGGCGCACACGGGCCTGGGTGCAGCCTGAGGCGGCCAGCGCCAGGTCGAGCGTGTCGGTGACGTCGCTGGCCGACATGGTGATGCACAGCTTCCAGGCGATCACGTAGCGGGAGAAATCGTCGAGCACGGTGGAGAGATAGAACCAGCCCCAGCCGATGACCTTGAGGTAGGTGAAGTCGGTCTGCCAGAGCTGGTTGGGCGCGGTGGTCTTGGTGTGGAACTCCTCGGCCGCCTTCACCACGATGTAGGCGGGGCTGGTGATCAGGTCATGCGCCTTGACCAGGCGATAGACCGAGGCTTCTGAGACGAAGTAGCGCTGCTGGTCAGTGAAGCGTACGGTGAGCTCGCGCGGCGAAAGTTACGGCTCGGCCAGGGCGAGGTCGATGATCTGCGCCCGCGTTGCATCGGCGATGCGGTTCCAGACGCGATCGGGCCGCGAGGGGCGATCGGCCAGGGCTTCTGGGCCGCCACGCTGGTTGCGGTCATACCAACGATAGAAGGTGGCTGGCGGGATGCCCAACTGGCGCAGCGTGCGCCGCGCGGGCAGGTGAGACTGCTCGACGAGGCGGATGATCTCGAGCTTCTCGGCGGCGGGGTATCTCATGTGAGATCGTCCCCAGCCGCGATCATGCTTTTTTTCAGCAGGCGCAGCTCGAGCGCCTGCTCGGCCACGACCTCTTTCAGGGCGCGGGCTTCCTGGCGGAGTTCCTTGACCTCGTCGGTAGTGGCGGCACGCGCCGTATCGCCGGCCAGGCGGCGTTTGCCGGCTTCGAGGAACTCCTTGGACCAAGCGTAGTAGAGGCTCTCGGCGATGGCCTCGCGACGACACAGGGCGGCGATGCTTTCCTCGCCGCGCAGCCCTTCGAGGACGATGCGGATCTTGTCCTCGGCCGAGTGGTGCTTGCGGGTCGCGCGGCGGATATCACGCACGACCTTTTCGGCGGGCGGCTTGGCGGCGAGGGCGGAGGATTTCTGGCTCATCTTCGCTCTCCTGGGGGTTACGACGAGCCAGAAATCCTCCTCTCCTCAACCACGCCGTTCTGTCTCAAGGCTGCTCACGTCGGACACTGCTCGCATGTCGGTGGGGGTGGTCGCCGACGTCACAACAACCGCCGGGTCCAACCCGGAGCGGACCCTCGCCGCCGAAGCGGCGGCCCGAAAGCGGATGCGGCGCCCCTCGGTCGACGGGAAGCCAGATCAGCGTTCAGGAAGCCACGTCGCCGAACGGGCAGACGTCATCGTTGAATGGCACGCGCCTGCGTCGGAACGAGGCATCCGGCACAGCCTCGGGCGCGCCGATCCGGTCCATGCGGAAGTGGCGGAAGTCCGAACGGTGGAGATCCCAGGCGACCAAGTACCAGAGCGGCGGGAGGATCAGCATGGCCTGGGGTTCGACCTCGCGGCTGGTCTGCGCGCCTTTCGCGTCGCGGTAGCGGAACCGCATCAGCCGCCGCTGTAGGAACGCGGTCTCGAACGCCGGCAGCAACGCCGGATCCATCGGGCCCATGTCGGCGATGTTCTGCCGAGGCGACAGCTGCCCGACGTGCAGGCATTCGAGCAGGGCGCGCAGGTCCTTCACCTTCGCCGGCGGCAACCCCCGCTCGATCTTCGCGAGGCCGCTGTCGGCAAGGCCGGAGAAGGGGAAGCCTTTCGACACCCGCATGCTGGTCACGCTGACCACCAGGGCGAACACCTCCACCACGGTGAGCTGCGCCGCGCCCTGGACCGATCGCGGGTCGAGCTGGACGCCGCCGCCCGGCCCCGGTTCCGAATGGATGACGAACCCCTGATCGCGAAGGACGCCGATATCGCGCAGGACCGTGCGTCGCGAGACGCCGACCTCCGCCGCCAGTTCGGCGACAGTCGCCGTGGCTGTCCGCCGCAGCGCCCGCACGATGGCGTCCTGGCGCGCCCTAACCTTCATCGGTCGGGCGCAGAGCCTATGGTGACAATCCTTGGCACCATCTCCCGCTAAGGCCCGGCCGTCGAAACAGCAAGGGCATTCGGAATGACATCCGTCGATCAAGGCCGCGCCGCGGCCGCCTCACCGACCGTGTTCAACCCCGCACACCTCCACGACCCGACGCCACACGGCTACAGCACGGCGGTCATCACCCCCGGCAACGGCCGGTTGGCGTTCGTGTCGGGGCAAGGCGCGCAGGACGCCACGGGCGCCCTGTCGCCCGACTTCGCGCTTCAGGTGACCCAGGCCTACGCCAATCTCGGCGCCGTCCTGGAGGCACTCGGCGCCAGCCCGAACCAGGTCGTGAAGCTGACGGTGTTCGTCGTCGACCACGACATGTCGAAGCTCGGCGTGCTGACCGAGCAGGTGACGCGTATGTTCGGCGGAGGCCTTCCGGCTCAGACCTTGGTTCCGGTGCCAAAGCTCGCGGTCGATGGGATGCTCTTCGAGGTCGAGGCCGTGGTGGCGCTGACCTGAGCGACGGCTGTCGGTCAGTCTCTCGTCGCCATGAGGCCGACCGACTGTCCCTCGCGGCGCCTCGTGCCGCGCCGCCTCGCCGCGGTCGCGGGCATCTTCGCGCGGCAGCCCGGCGGCTCGGCCAGCAGCGCGTCATGAGCTGCTGCGGTTAGCAGGATCTGCCGCTGGGTGTCGGAGAGCTTCATCGTCGGGGTCCTCGGTCCGCACCCGACCAGCCGGGTGCTACCACCCCGAGCCCCGCCGGCGCGTGCCGGTCGGGGTGGTGCAGAGCCGCGGCGCGTCAGGCTGCGCGTCCGCCGCGTGAGAGACCATTCGCTCCATCGCGGGCACAGCCAAGCGAGATCTGGGGTCCGATGATGGCTTTGTGCGGCGCAGCAACTTTCGATCCGGGTCGGTGCCGGCGCCGCCTTCGCGCGAATCGGGAGCGTGGACTTGGACGAGCAGATCGAGTTCGAGGCGATGCGGCTGTTCGGGATGGCGGAGCCGGCACCGGCGGTGCTCTACGCCTGTCCTGCGGTGCCGGTGGGGACGCTGGAATTCCGGGCTGATGTGTCCTGGGACCTGCCGAGCCTGGCGCCCGGGGCGACATCGCTGCTCGACGTCACGGTGAACGGGGCACGGGGGATTTCGCGCAAGCAGCGATGACGTCGTCGACGCGGCTCATCGAGCTCGACGCAGCGGTGTGGTCGAACAACACGGTGCGGGCCATGGTGCGGAACATCTCCGCGGCGACGCTTTCGCTGCAGATGATGCAGTGGCGCATCGCCTGAAACAGGGGCGCGGCGCTACTCGATGCGAATGCCGGCGACGCGCACGACCTCCCGCCACATGGCGATGTCGTCTCGTACCCTGGCGGCGAGTACCTCAGGTGGTGAGACGATCAGCGTCCCGCCGAGGCCTCGGACGCGCTCCTGCAGCGCCTGATCCGTGCGGAGCGACGCCATGATGGCCGCGAGCCGCGCCACGATCTCGGGAGGCGTGCCGCGCGGCGCGAAGAGCGCTGTCCAAGCGGCGCTGTCGAAGCCAGGAAACCCTTGTTCCACCATTGTGGGAACATCGGGCAGCAGCGGGTTTCGCGTCGCCGTGGTCACCGCGATCACCTTCGCCTCGCCACTCGCGACCTGAGGCGCGATGTTCACGAAGTTGTTGAAGTTCGCCGGCGCCTCGCCCGAGACGACGGCGCGCGCCATGTCAGGCGCACCGCGATAGGGTACGCTGACGAAATCGGCGCCCGTCCGTGCCCGGAACATCTCGGTCAGCATGTGCGCCGAACCGCCCGGCGCAGTCATCGCGAAATTCACGCGGCCCGGATTGGCGCGCATATGCGCAACCAACCCCGGCACGTCGCGCACCGGAAGCGCGCGCGGGTTGATGACCAGGATATTCGGACCCAGAACCAGCAGCGAGATGGGCACGAAGTCGCGCTCGATGTCATAGGGAAGATCGCGATAGATCGCGGCGTTGATGCCGGTCGCACCGGCGTTGCCCAACAGCAGCGTGTAGCCATCGGGCGCCGAGCGGAATGCGTGCTCCACGCCGATCCGTCCGCCAGCGCCGGGGCGGTTGTCGATCACGACCGGGCGCCCAAGCGCCGCTTCGATCTGCGGCGCAAGGAGGCGGATGGCAACGTCATTGCCGGCCCCGGGCGCGTCAGGTGCGACGATGCGCACGGCCCGCTGGGGCCAGGCACCCTGGGCAAGTGCCGGCGATGCCATGAGCGCCGAAGCGGCAAGCATGTGACGACGTCGGATCATGATTGTCTCTCCTATCCGTTTCAGCTGCTGTGGCGCACGCGGAAGAAGGGCGTTGCCTTCGCCGGGCGGATGTCGGTCAGCGTGCCGCGGTAGTGGCGCAGGTCATAGGCGCGGTAGGGGTGGCGTACGCAGGCGTCCTCGTCGATCTCGATGCCGAGGCCTGGCTTGTCTGGGATGCCCATCCAGCCGTCCTCCAGCACCAGATCCTCGCCGGGCACGATCTCCGCGCGCCAGGGCACGTCGGTGGCCATCGTCTCGAGGATCATAAAGTTCGGGATGGCGGCGGCGAGGTGCAGAGTCATCGCGTTGCCGACCGGCCCCATCGGGTTGTGCGGCGCGACCGGCTTGACGGCGAGCTGCGCGAGCCAGGCGATGCGCTTCGTCTCGGCGAGCCCGCCCGCGTGACAGACATCGGGCTGCAGGATGTCCACCGCGCCCTTCGCGAGCAGTTCCTGGAAGCGGTGCGGCTCATAGAGCCTCTCACCGGTCGCGATCGGAATCGGTGAGCCTCGCTTCACCTCGGCCATGGCATCGATGCTGTCAGGCGGAATCGGCTCCTCGAACCACGCGGGGCGAAAGGGTGCGAGCTCTTGCGCCATGGCGATGGCGGTCGGCACATCGAGCCGGCCGTGGCCCTCGATCATCAGCTCGACGTCCGGCCCGACCGCGTCTCGCACCGCGCGCACGATCGCTAGCGCCCTCCGCCTTGCAGCGCTGTCCATCTGCATCCAGGCGGTGCCGAACGGATCCCACTTCAGCGCGCGGAAGCCCATCTCGAGCGCTACCTCCGCCTTGGCGGCGAACTGGTCTGGCTCGCGCGCGCCCGAGAACCAGGCATTGGCGTAGCAGGGCACGCGCGCGCGGTGCGCGCCGCCGAGAAGCTGGTAGACCGGAACGCCGAGCGCCTTTCCCTTGATGTCGAGCATCGCCGCCTCCAGCGCGCTGAGCGCGGAGCGCAGCACGGCGCCGGTGCGCCAGTAGCTCTCCCGCAGCATCGTCTCGACATGATGCTCGACCGCGAAGGGATCCTGGCCGATCAGCCCGCGGCCGCATTCCTCGATCATCGCGGCAGTGGCGCGTTCGCGCATCTCGAGCGTGCCTTCGCCGACGCCTTTCAGGCCGGTGTCGGTTTCCAGCACGACAAAGACGAAGTTGGCACGAAAGGCATCGACGATATGGGTGCGCAGCGCGGTGATCTTCATGGGACCTCGGTTGGAGCAGGCAGGCGGGGCGGCTGGCCGGAGGGCCAGTCGAGACAGGGCTCGGGCAGGCCGAACGCGCCGGTGCCCTCGATGGTGAGAAGCGCGCCGTCGGCCTCGCCCGGCGTCGCAAGGCCGAACCGCGCGCTGGTGACGAACAGCGTCGCGAGGCCCGCGCCCCCGAAGGCCGGGCAGGTCGGCCGGCGCGCGGGCAGGTCCAGCCGCGTCGCGACCTGCCCGTCCGGCGTCAGGACGAGCACGCATCCGCCATCCCAGACCGCGATCCAGATGCGGCCCGCTGCATCAACCGTCGCGCCATCCGGTACGGCGCCCTGCGGCAGGCCAGGCAGCGTGGCAAAATCGGCCAGCAGCCGTCCCTCCCCCACCGCGCCCGTGGCGACGTCGAAGGAATGCGCGAGGAGTTGGCGGCGGCGGCTATCGGCGAAATAGAGAGTCCGTCGGTCAGGGCTCCAGCACAGCGCATTGGCACAGCCGACGTTGTCGAGGACGCGCCGCGGCGCCATGCCGGGGCGCAGGCGCCACAGGCCGCCCGTCGCGCGACCCTGCCACGCATCGGGCATGGTACCGACCCAGAAGGCGCCGTCCGGCCCCGGCTTGCCGTCGTTGCTGCGGTTGCCCGGACGGTCGGTCTCGAAGGGCAGCGGCGGCGAGAGCACGCCGGCCACGGGATCGAAGCGCCACAGCCCCTCCTGCATCGCCAGCAGCAGCATGCCATCCGCGCAGGTGCCAAGGCATCCGGGCTGGCCCGGCAGGTCCCACGCGGCGTCGCGTGCCGGTTCGGCGGGGCAGGTGCGATGCAGGCGGCAACCCTTGATATCCACCCACCACACCACGCCGCGCGCGCCATCCCAGAGCGGACCTTCACCGACCGCGGCAGCGGCGGCGCGCAGGATGCGACGCGTGCTCATCGGGGTGGCCGGCCTTGACACCGGTGGCTGATGGCACAGAGGCTGCGCGCATGGATGCACCTCTCACGCTCAGGGCCGGCGAGTTCGAGGTGTTGCTCGCGCCGCAGCGCGGCGGCGCCATCGCCGCGCTGCGGTGGCGGGGCCTGGACCTGCTGCGCCCCGGCCCGGCCGGCGGCGAAGCGACCCATCCGGTGGACCTCGGCTGTTTCCCGATGGTGCCCGTCTGCAACCGCGTGCGGGACAATCTGCTGCGGCTCGACGATCGCCGCTGGCCCGTGCGCCCGAACTTCCCTCCGCAGCCGCTGCACCTGCACGGCACCGGCTGGACGCACGCCTGGCATGTGGTGGAGGCAACCGGAAGCGACGCCCTGCTGCGCCTCGACTGCGACGAGGCGCCCTGGCGCTTCCGGGCCGAACAGCTTCTCGTGCTCGATGCCGCGGGGTTCTCCGTGACGCTGTCGGTCGAGAACCTGGCGGCAGAGCCGATGCCTTTTGGGATTGGTCTGCATCCCTATTTCCCAGTCACACCACGCATGACGCTGCGCTTCGCGGCACGGCGCTTCTGGCTGATGGATGGCGACAAGCTGCCGGGCGAGCCGATCGCCGTGCCGCCGGAACTTGACCACGCCGCGCCGCGCGCCACGCCGAGGGGCTTTCGCAACCATGTCTATGAAGGCTGGGACGGCGAGGCGGCCATCGCCTGGCCGGAGCACGGCGTCGCGCTGGCGCTGCGCGCCGATCCGCTGTTCGCGCATCTGCTGGTGTTCCGCCCGCCGGCGCAGCCCGTCGTAGCGCTGGAGCCGATGAGCCACGTGCCGGGTGCCGACGGCCTCGGCTGGCGCGCGCTCGCGCCGGGAAAGCGGATGCAGGGACGGGTCGCGCTTCACCCACGCGGCCTCATCGCATGAGCATCCCGCCATTCACGTCGAGGATCGCGCCGGTGACGCCCGCCCCGGCCTCCGACGCGAGATAGACGCAGGCGCTGGCGATATCCGCCACCTGCTGCAGCCGCCCCATCGGCATGGCCGCAGCGAGCGTGGCGAGGCCTGCCGGGCCATGGGCGGCGGCCGCCATCTCGGTTTCCACCACGCCCGGTGCGACGACATTGACCGTGACGCCCATCGGCGCGCCGGTGCGCGCCAGCGTCTTCGCCATGCTGTGCACGGCGCCCTTGGACGCCGCATAGGCGACATGGCCCTTCAGCGCGCCCTGATGCCCGACGACCGAGCCGATCAGGATGATCCGCCCACCCGTCCCGCGCGCGCGAAACCCCTCCATCGCCGCCTTGCAGCAGAGAAAAGCGCCGGTGACGTTCACCCGCAGCACCTCCTCGAAGGAGGCGACGGAGGACTGGAACACGTCCTCGGCCCGAGTGATGCCGGCGGCGCAGACCAGGACGTCCACCGCGCCGGCCGCGGCGAACAGCGCGGCGACCTGCTCCTCCGCCGTGACGTCGCAGGCCAGCACGCCCGCGGCCGCGGCGCGGTCCGCGCGCAGCACGCGCGCGCCAGCCTGCTCCATTGCCGAAGCGATTCCGGCGCCGAGGCCGCGCGCCGCGCCGGTGACCAGCGCCGTGCGCCCGGCGAGCGAGAACGGAGCCATCGCCTCAGCCCCCGATCATCGCATTGGGCATCGCGACGCTGAACCAGGGCACGAAGGCCACGGCGAGCAGCACGACCATGATCGCCAGCACGAACCACCAGATCGTGCCCGTCACCTCGCGGAAGGGCGTTCCGCTGACCTGGCACGTCACATAGAGCAGGATGCCGACGGGTGGCGTGATGCCGCCCACCACGATGCACAGGATGATGATCATCGCGAACTGGATCGGGTCCATCTGCAGCGCCGCGGCGATGGGGATGAAGGCCGGCACCAGGATGACCATGATGGCGATGCCGTCGAGGAAGAGGCCGAGGAACAGCAGCACCGCGATGATCGCCAGGATGACCAGCGCGCGATACTCCGCAAGGCCGCGGATCAGCGCCGTGATGTCCTGCGGCAGCCGGCCGATCGCAAGGATCCAGCCGAGCACGGCGGCGACCGCGATGACAAACAGGATCACCGCCGTGCTGATCGCCGTCTCGCGGCAGGCGCGCCAGACATGCGCCCAGGTCAACTCGCCATAAAGGAAGCCGAGCGCCAGCGAATAGACAACCACAACGACGCCCGCCTCGGTCGCGCCGTACCAGCCGAACAGCAGCCCCGCCAGGATCAGTACTGGCGCGGCGAGCGGGCCGGCGGCGGCGATGGCAGTGCGGCCGAGATGGCCGAATCCCCGCCAGGCATCGCGCGGGTAGCCACGCCGGATGGCGAAGATCATCACCGTCGCCATGAAGGCCAGCCCGATGAGCAGCCCCGGCACGATGCCCGCGAGGAACAGCTTGCCAATCGAGAGATTCGTCATCGCCGCATAGACGACCATGACGATGGAAGGCGGGATGATCGGCCCGAGCGTCGCCGACGCTGCGACCAGGCTGGTGGCGAAGCGCCGGTCAGAGCCCTGCTTCTGCATCGCAGGAATCAGCACCTTCGCCAGCCCCGCCGCATCTGCCGTGCCGGAACCGGAGATGCCGGAGAGCAGCACGGCGGTGGCCACAGTCGCGAGCCCGAGCCCGCCCCGGATCCAGCCGATCACGGCACGACAGAAATTCACAAGCCGATCCGTCAACCCGCCCGTGTTCATCAGTTCACCGGCCAGGATGAACAGCGGCACGGCGAGCATGGGATACTTGTCGACCGCATTGACCAGGCGCTGCGCCACCACCTCCATTGGCAGGTGCCCAAGGAAAGTGGCGAAGGTCGCCACCGCCGCGCCGCCCATGGCGAAGGCGATGGGCGTGCCGATCGCGACCAGCGCGGCGGCGACGGCGACGAGGAACAGGATCACATCAGCACCTCGTGCTGCGGGGCATCCGACCGGTCGAGCGGCTCCAGCAGCGCGAAGACGATGTTCAGGACCCCGCCCAGCGGCAGGCCGAAGTAGAACAGGCCGTAGGGAATCTGCATCGCGGCACTGAGCTGCCCCATCTGGGCCAGCCCCATGCTCGTGCCGTAGATGATCATCAGGGCGGAGAAGCCGATCAGAACCCCGCGCACCAGCGCTTCCAGCACCGGCAGAATCCGCGCCGGGTAGCGCTCGCGCGGCTGGAAGATCAGGAAGTGCATGCCGCGCTGGACCGCGACCGCTGCGCCGATGAAGACCGTGTAGATCATCATCAGCACCGCAAGCTCCGCCGTGCTCGGCATCGCGAGGCCGAGCAGGTTGCGGGCGAGCATGTCGGCCAGCATCACGACAACGATCGCCGCCACCAGCCCGCCGCAGAACTGCGTCAGCGTCTCAGCGAGGCGATGCGCCAGGCGGCGGCGTGAAGCGGCGGTGAGGTCCATCGCCATCGCCTCAGCGCGTTGCCGCGATCTGCGCGATCAGGTCCTGCGCAGTGCGGGAGTTGTTCACGAGCTGCGGCCAGGCTGGCTCCAGCCGCGCGCGCAGCGGCGCTGGATCGATCTCGTGCATCTGCACGCCGCGCTGCGCCAGGAAACGGTAGGCATCCTCGTTCACCTGCACCACCTCGGGGTTCCCGACGCGGCGGAACTCCTCGGCACAACCCGCCAGCACCGCCCGCTCGCGCTCCGTGAGGCGGGAGAAGCGGCGTTCGTTGATGACGAGCATCATCAGGTTGTACATGTGCCGCGTCCGCGTGACGTGCCGCCCGACCTCGAAGGATTTCGAGCTCACGAAGCCCTCTGGCGTGCTCTCCATGCCCTCGACCAGGCCTGATTGCATGGCCTGGTAGACCTCGGTCCAATCGACCGTGACGGGCTGCGCCTCCAGCAGCTGGAACATGCGCACCCAGATCGGGATTGGCGGTGAACGCAGCTTCATGCCGCGGAAGTCCCCGATCGCGCGGATCGGGCGCGAGGTCGTCATGAAGTCGCGGAAGCCGTTGTGCATATAGGCCAGCGGCCGCACGCCCTGGCTGCGCACCAGCAGGTCGGACACGGTCCGGCCCGGGGCGCCATCCATCGCGCGCTCGGCATGCGACCAGTCGCTGAACATGAAGGGCAGCTGGAAGGTGGCGAGCTCCGGCTGGAGGTTCGACATGTAGGCGGTGTCGGTCAGCGACATGTCGATGGCGCCGAGCTTCAGTTGCTCCACCAACTCCCGCGCCGTGCCGAGCTGGCCGGCCGGATAGTGGGTGATGGCAAAGACGCGCTCCCGCTCGGCGCAGACCTTGAAGCGTTCCACCGCCTGCGTGTTCTGCGATTCGACCGCGTTGTGATGCGCAATGACGAGCCGCGTCTGCGCCGCTGCCGACACTGGCATGAGCGACATCGAGGCGGCCGCGAGCGCGGCGCCGGCAATCCAGGCCTTCATGAGCCGTTTCTCCCTTTCCCTTCGGATAAGCCTGGAATGATTTGATCATATAGAGTTCGACGTCAACATATTTGATCATATAATAAGCTTGGTCGGCTATCTGCGATCACGTTTTCATGGTATCGGTGACCGCTTGGAGGGACCCTTGGTGGCTGTGGAGGCGCTTGCCCTGACCGCGGATGACGGCGCTGCGGACCGCGTCGCCGCGGCGATCTCGCGCCTGATCGTCGACGGGCAGTTCGGACCCGGCGACCGGCTGAAACTGTCGGATCTTGCGACGCGCTTCGGCGTGAGCCTGATGCCGGTGCGAGAGGCGCTGTGGAAACTTGAAGGCAGCGGGCTCGTGCAGAACATCCCGAACCGCGGCGCGGTGGTGCGCGCGGTGGATGCGCAGCACATCATCAACGTCTACGAACTGCGTGGTGCGATCGAGGCAGCGCTGGTCGAGCGGGCGGTGGGGCTGGCGACATCGTCCGACCTCGACCGCATCGAGTCGGCGCGCCACGACGTGGAACGCGCCGTGAAGCAGGGCGAGCCGCGCGCCATCCTGCTGACCGACGCGGCCTTCCACGAGGCGATCAACCAGGTGGCCGGCAATGACCTGGCGATGGCGATGCTGCGCGGTACGATGCCGCTGATCCAATCCATGCGGCTGCGCGTCGGCTTCGTCCCCGGGCGGCTCGCGGCGATGTTGAGCGAGCATGCCGAGATCGTCGGCGCGATCCGTGAAGGCGACGGCAGGCTCGCTGCGCAGCGGGTCCGTCTGCACACCAACGGAGCACGGCAGGCCATGCTCACGGCGTTGCAGGCCCTCGAGGGCGCAAGGCTGAGACGCCGCAGGCAGGACCGGTGACGCCGCCAAGGGTGCGGCGGTGCGCTTGGGCGGCGGAGACGGGCTGTTGGACGCAAGCGCGTGAGCGTTCCGATAAGCGGCTCGGCGGCAGACGGTGCCCTGAGCAATGGAGTCAGCGGTCAGCGACCGCTTGTATTGAGTCGCGCCTCCTCCGCCGAGCGGGACGCGGCTGTAAGACGCTGTCGTTGACAGTCCATCCCTGACCCATGTGATAGTGCCCAGGTCGAAAGTGCACCAAGGGGCAGCACAGAATGCGAACGGCTGTTTTCGGACGTCGGGGTGTCCTGCTCGGATCGGTGCTCGCCGCGCCGGCCTTGAGCGGAGCGAAAGCCCAGGGGCGCGGCCGGGTCGTCTTCGCGAGCTGGGGCGGATCGTGGGAAGCGGCGATGCGGCGGGCTTGGTTCGAGCCGTTCACCCAGCGCACCGGCATAGAGGTCGTCACCGCCAGCGGTAACACCTACGGCCGCATCGAGGCGATGGTGCAGGCCCGCCGGACGGAGTGGGACGTCGTCGAGGTGAACCCGGACTTCCAGATCATCGGCGCGGAGCGCAACCTGCTTGAACCGATCGACTTCAACCTGATCGATCGCAGCATCATCATGCAGGGCCGCGGCATGATCACCGAATTCTCGGTGCCGCAGGTGCTGTTCTCCCGCGTGATGTTCCATGCCAGCCGGTTCAACCCGCCGCCCCAGAACTGGGCCGAGGCGTGGGATACGCAGCGCTTTCCCGGGCGGCGCAGCTTCCTCTCCCGCGCCAATGGCGGCGTCATGGAAGCCGCGCTGCTGTCGGACGGCGTGGCGCCCGATGCGCTGTTCCCGCTCGACATTGATCGCGCCCTTCGCCGACTCAACGCAGTTCGGCCACAGCTGCTGTGGTACGAGACGAATGCGCAGGGCGAGCAGTTCATGACCGACGGGCAGGCGGCGATTGGCCTGCTGGCTGATGGACGCGCTGTGAACGCTGTCAGCAACCGAGCGCCCTCCGCGATCCAGTTCAACCAGAGCCTCATGACCTGGTCGACGATGGTGGTGCCGCGCGGCGCCCCCAACCGCGAAGCGGCGATGCGCCTGCTCGCCTTCGCGCTCAGCGTCGAGGGGCAGACCCGCATCGCGACAGAGTTCACCTATGGCCCTGTCGTGCCGGCGGCGATGGCCAACATCCCGCCGGAGCGTCAGCGCATGCTGTCGGCGGGGCCGCAGCAGCAGGGGCGCTACGTCCTCGTCGACGAGACCTGGTGGGCAGGCAATTTCGCGCGCGTGACCGAGCGGCTGAACGCCTGGCGTCTGGGGTGAGTCGCGGTGCCGCCGCGCTGCTGCTGGTCGCGCCCGGGGCCATACTGCTGGCCGCGGTGCTCGGCCTGCCGGTGGCCGTCCTGCTGGTCGCCGCCGTCACCGAGGCTCCCCCGCCCTGGCCCCGGCTGATCGGGCAGAGTGTCTATGGCACGGTGCTGTGGCGGACGGCGTTGCTCAGCGCGGCCACCGCGGCGATCTGCCTGGTGCTGGCCTACCCGCTCGCCTGGCGGATCGCCTGGGGCGGCCCGCGCGAACGGGCGGCGCTCATCGTCCTGCTGCTCGTCCCGTTCTGGACCAACCTCCTGGTCCGCTGCTACGGCTGGATCATCCTGCTCGCGCCGACCGGGCCGCTTGCCGGCGCGGCGCGGTGGCTCGGCCTCGCTGAGCCGCCCGAGCTCGTCCACAACTCGACCGGCGTGTTGATCGGCATGGTGCAGATCATGCTGCCCTATCTGGTGCTCCCGCTGGCCGCGGTGTTCGCGCGCACCGATCGCGAGTTGGTCCGCGCCGCCCGGGTCTGCGGCGCCTCCGCGACGCAGAGCACGATTCACGTCGTGCTGCCGCTGACCCTGCCGGGGGCGGCGGCCGGGCTCGTCATGGTGTTCATGCTGAGCCTTGGCTTCTTCGTCATCCCGGCGCTGCTCGGCGGTACGCGCGACATCTTCTGGGCCCAGCTCATTGAGTTCCATGTGAACCAGGTGCTCGACTGGCCGATGGCGGCCGCTCTGGCCATCGTGCTGCTGACGCTCACCCTGCTGCTGCTCGCTGCGGGCCAACGCTGGCTCGGCCTGTCCCGGCTCTGGACGGACCGGTGAACGCGGCCGCCCGCCTCGGCGCCGGCGCGGCGACCGGCCTGGCCTGGGTGACCGCCGCCATCCTTGTCCTGCCGATGCTCGTCGTCGTGCCGATGTCCCTGACGGCGACCGACTTCCTGACCTTCCCGCCGCGCGGCGTCTCGCTGCGGTGGTACGCCGTGCTCGTCACCGATCCGCAGTGGCGCGCGGCCGCCTGGAACAGCCTCGTTACCGGCATCGGCGCGGCGGTGCTCGCGACGCTTGTCGGGACCCCGGCCGCCTGGGCGATCGTCCGCTTCGCGCCTCCATGGGCCGGCTTCGCCATGACGATCTGTCTGCTGCCGGTCATCGTGCCGGTGATCGTCGTGGCCGTCGCCGCCTACCGCGCCATGGCCTCGGTCGGCCTGTCCGGCACCACGCCGGGCCTCATCCTGGTGCATGCCTGCCTCGGCCTGCCCTTCGTGGTGCTCAACGTGGCCGCCGTCCTGCAGCGCACCGATGCCGGGCTGGAGCGCGCGGCGCGGGTGTTCGGCGCCACGCCGTTGCGCGCATTCGTCCATGTCACGCTGCCGCAGGCGGCGCCGGGGATCGTCGCGGGCGCGCTCTTCGCCTTCCTCACCTCCTTCGACGACGTGGTGGTGGCGATTTTCCTCGCCGGGGTGGGCGCCGAGACCCTGCCCGTCCGGATGTGGTCCGGCATCCGCTTCGAGATCAGCCCCGCCGTGGCCGCCGTGGCGACACTGCTTCTTGCGCTGTCGCTGGCGCTTCTCGCGCTCTACGCCATCCTCTCCAGGAGACTTCGATGACGCCGCCACCGCCGATCGCGAATGAGGAGTTCGCGGCGCGCCGCGCCGCCGCCGCCGAGCGGGCCCGCGCAGAAGGGCTCGACGGGCTTCTGGTCTGCGCGCGCGGCGGCGGCGCGCTCGACCGCTACGCCGACGTCATGTATCTGGCGAATTTCTACACCGCCTTCCCGTTCATCCCCGACAGTCCCGGCCACTGGTCGGCTCGCGCGCATGCCTTTCTCGTGCTGCCCACTGACGATGCGCCGCTGCTGGTCCACGACGTTCCGGACGACGGCCGGATCGCGCTCGCCGGCGATGAGAGGCGCTACACCCCGCTGGTCACCGAGACGCTGATCGAGGCGCTGCGCGACCGTGGCCTTGCCGCGGCGCGCATCGGGGTCGCCGGCTTCGACGCGATGCCCGCCCCGGTCCTTCTGGCGCTGCAGGCGGCGCTGCCGGCGGCGCGGCTGGTGCCGGCCGATGGCATCCTCGCCGGGCTCAGGATGCAGAAGAGCCCCTCGGAGATCGCGCAACTGCGTCACGCCGCCCAGGTCGGCTCGCGCATGATCGAGGCGATGATGGCGGCGGCCGTTCCCGGCGCGAGCCATGGCGACGTGGTCGCGGCGGGGCTCGCCGACCTCGTTCCGCGCGGCGGCATGCTCTACTCGTCCTTCATGGCGTCGGGCCGTGGCGGCCCCGACCCGGTCCTGGTGCGCGCCAACTTCCCCACCTGGGGTTCGGCCCGCCGGCTGGAAGACGGGATGTGGCTGCGGCTCGGCATCTCCGGGGTGGTCGGCGGCTACGTGTTCGACCTCTCCCGCTCGCGCGCGATCGGCCGCGCGGCGCCGGAGATGGTCCGCCTGTTCGAGGCGGCGATCGAGGTCGTCGAGGCAGGCATCGCGGCGATCCGGCCGGGCGCCACCGCCGGCGCGGTGGCCGAGGCGGGACTGGGCCTGCAAGAACGCTTGGGCTTCCCGGTACAGGGCGTGTTCAACGCGCTCGGCCACGGCACCGGGCTCGGCTGGGACAGCCCCTGGCTGGCGCGCGGCGACGCCACGCCGATCACATCCGGGATGGTGCTGAACGTAGAGCGCACGATCCAGCACAAGGGTTGGCTCGGCGACTACGAGGACATGGTGCTGGTGACCGAGGGCGGCACGGAGCGGCTGACCGACGCGCAAGTCCGCTTCTGGTGACGGCTTCGCTCTGGGCAGCCACCGCGCGCCCCGGCGCGGCGTTCGCGCCGCTGGTCGGCGACGCGCGCGCCGATGTCGCGATCGTCGGCGGCGGCTACACCGGCCTCTCCTGCGCGCTGCATCTTGCCGAGGCAGGCGCCCGAGTGGTCCTGCTGGAGGCCGGCGACATCGGGGCCGGGGCGAGCGGGGCCAATGGCGGGCAGGTGAATCCGGGCCTGCGGGTCAGCCGCGCCCGCCTGACCGAGCGTTTCGGGGCGGAGCGGGGGACCGCCATCGCCGACCTCGCCGACACCGCGCCCGACTTCGCCTTCCGCCTGATCCAGCGGCTCGGCATCGAGTGCGACGCGCGGCGCGAGGGCACGATCCGCGTCGCGCACAGCGAGGCGGCGCTGCGCGCCTACCTGTCCGCGGCCGAGGCGCTTGCCGGCCAGGGGGTGGCGGTCGAGCCGCTCGACCGGGCAGCGGCGGAGGAGACGATCGGCAGCCGCCGGTACCTCGGCGGCTATCGCGATCCGCGCGGCGGCGCCGTGCAACCGCTGGATCTCGCCCGCGGCCTGGCCGCCAGCGCGGCGCGGGCCGGCGCGACCATCGCGACCGGCACGCGCGCCCTTACCCTGCGCCGGGAAGGCGCTGCCTGGCGGCTCGTGCATGGCCGCGGCACGCTCACCGCGGAGCGGGTGGTGGTCGCGACGAATGGCTATTCGGACGAACTCGTGCCGGGCCTGCGCCGGAGCCTGCTGCCGGTCATGAGCTTCCAGGTCGCGACCGAGGTCCTGGCCCCCGATGTCGCGCGGCTGATCCTGCCGCAGGGCGGCACCGTCGCCGACAGCCGGCGGCTGATCCTCTACTGGCGCAAGGACGCGGCCGGACGGGTGGTGATCGGCGGCCGCGCCTCCCACCGCGTCGCGCCGGCCGAGGCCGACTACCGCGCGCTGGCCCGGGTGCTCGGCGACATCTACCCCGGGCTTCGCGCCGTCCGCCTGCCCTTCGCCTGGGGCGGCCTGGTCTGCATCACGCCCGATTTCATGCCGCACCTGCACGCGCCCGCGCCCGGACTGCTCGCCTGCCTCGGCTACAATGGCCGCGGCGTGGCGCTTGCGCTCCGCATGGGCGAACTGCTCGCCGCGGCGCTGCTGGGCGCCGCCGACCCCGTCCTGCCGATGACGCCGATCCGGCCGATCCCGCTGCACGCGCTGCGGCGCCCGGCCCTGCATGCCGCCATGACGTGGCATGCGCTGCTGGACCGGCTCGGAAGATGAAGAGGCCAGCATGGGTGTAGCCGCCGCCTTCGCCGGAATTCGCAAGACCTACGGCAGCACCGTCGCGCTCGAGGCGTTCGACCTCGAACTCGATCCGGGCGAGGTCGTGACGCTGCTCGGCCCGTCGGGATCGGGCAAGAGCACCGCGCTGCACATCCTCGCCGGCTTCGTCGAGCCCTCGGCGGGTGATGTGTTCATCGGCCGCCAGCGGGCGACGACGATCCCGACGGAGCGTCGCAACCTCGGCATGGTGTTCCAGAACTACGCGCTGTTTCCGCACCTGTCGGTGCGCGACAACGTCGCCTTCCCGCTGCGCATGCGCGGCGTCCAGCGCGCCGCCCGCCGGGACCGCGCCGAGGTGGCGCTCGCCCTCGTCCGCATGGAGGGCTTCGGCGACCGGAAGCCGTCCGAGCTCTCCGGCGGCCAGCGCCAGCGCGCCGCGCTGGCGCGCGCCCTTGTCACCGAACCGCCGCTGCTGCTGATGGACGAGCCGCTCGGTGCCCTCGACCTCAAGCTGAGGGAGGCGCTGGCGGACGAGATCCGCAACCTGCAGCGCCGGATCGGCTGCACCGTGCTGCTGGTCACCCACGACCAGACCGAGGCTTTCGCACTCTCCGACCGGGTTGCGGTGATGCGCGCGGGCCGGATCGAGCAGGTCGGCACCCCTTCGGACATCTTCGATCGACCCAGGACACGTTTCGTCGCCGAGTTCGTCGGCGAAACCAACCTCCTCGAGGCGCAGGCCGCGGGCGAAGGGCTGGCCGTGCGCGGGATGCCGACAATCCCGCTTCAACTTGGCCTGCGGTCCGACTGGCGCGGCCAAGTGGTGCTGAGACCCGGTCAACTGCGGCTGCTTGAAGCCGCAGACGCCGCGGACGTCAGGTTCGAAGCGCAGATCATCGACGTCGGTTTCCGAGGCGAACGAGTGAGGTTGGAGATCTCCATGGCGACTTGTCAGCGTCTGGTGATGACGGTCTCCCACAGAGTGGGCCAGCCTCTGCCTCCAGCCGGAACGAGGGTCAGCGTTGGATTTGACATCGCAAGCCTTGCCGTCGTGAACACTGACGATCGCCCGTTGCCCTGAAGAGGAAGAGCGCTCCGTCGCTCGGCCGCAGCAGCAGTGTCGGATGCGTGCGCCCAGAGACTGCCGTTCCCCGGTTCCCTTTCCTGCTCCAGTCGGCCCATCTCTCAACTCTCTCCCTTTCCGTTCTCGCCGCGCGGAAGCGCAGTTTTGGCCGCGGTTCGCGCTCGAACCTTGATGGTGCGAATTCGGAACGCACCACCGAAATCCTCTCCGAACGCCCGAGAATCTCCGGACGTTGAGGGTAGCCCGATTTCACCCTCAAGCCTAAGTTCGTGATCTTGAATCGTTCTCGGCGGAACCCGACTCCGGAATTCCGCCTCTTGACTGCTCGGGCGGTTACGCCGCTCAACTTTCTCCTGGCCCCCGAGCCTCGGCAGCCATCGGCCTGGGAATCCCAAGCCACTGACATATATGGAGATCCATGTCCGAGATCGACGACGTGTTCGCCAACTTTCGCGATGAGAAGTCTCCATCCGCCGATCGGCGCGAAACTCGCAGCATTCCCCAGCGAGGCACCCGTGGCAGCAGGACCGTCGAGGTCGTGCATGTCCTGTCCGGCTCGACGGCCCGTCCCACCGATCAGCCGCGTCATTCGTCCTTCGGCGTCCGCGCTGCGGCGTGGGACGATGGCTTCCCGGCCAGGCAAGCGCCTCAGCGTCCTGCTGCGCCGCAACCGCCTGTCCGTGTGCCGGTCGAACCGACCTTTCACATTATGCCCGCGCGGTCGCCGTCGGTGCCTGCGGCTGAATGCCTACCTGTCGTTCCTGACCCGGAGGCCGTCCTTGTAGCCCGCCCGGATCGCGGGCGCCCTCGCAGGCATACGTCCGTCGCACCAGCCAGGCGTGTCGCCGATCCGTTCGATCCAGCCGACGACGGCGCGAACTGCCTGCGCTGCGGCTACGCGGTCCAGCCGGCGCGCGAGCGGCGCGGGCTGCTGACGTGCTCGGATTGCGAGCAGTCGACACTCCGGTGACCCTGCCCCCAAAGTGCCCTCGTTCATGAGCAGAGCCTGTTCTCCATTTGCCCCGATGCGGGGCGGGTTGCAAAGGCTGCTGGGGTGAGCCCGTTCAGGCTCGTGTGTGGGCGTGCCGTGTTGTAGTCGCTCCTCCATGCTTCGATGATCCGGCGCGCCGCGGGCAGGCTGCCGAACAGATGCTCGTTGAGGGTCCGACGCAGTGCGTCGAACCGTCGCGGAACCGGCCGTTGAAGCTCTCGACGAACCCGTTCTGCTGCGGCTTGCCCGGTGCGATGTAGTGCCAGGCGATGCCTCGCTCCTGCTGCCAGCGCAGCATCGCGTGCGAGGTCAGCTCGGTGCCGTTGTCGCTGACGATCATCGCCGGACGGCCGCGCAGCGCCATGATGCGGTCGAGTTCTCGCCCCACGCGCAGTCCGGACAGCGAGGTGTCCGCCACCAGCGCCAGGCACTCGCGCGTGAAGTCGTCCACCACCGCCAGCACGCGGAACCGCCGCCCGCTGGCCAGCGCATCGGAGACGAAGTCCAGCGACCAGCGCTGGTTCTTCCCCTGCGGCAGCGCCATTGGCGCCCGCGTGCCCAGCGCGCGCTTGCGACCGCCGCGCCGCCGTACCCTAAGGCGTTCCGCCCGATACAGGCGGAACAGCTTCTTGTGGTTCAGCCGGTGCCCCTCCCGCGCCAGCAGAATGTGCAGGCGCCGGTAGCCAAACCGCCGGCGTTCATTCGCCAGGGCTCGCAGCCGAACACGGACCTCGCCATCGTCAGGGCGCCGAGAGGCATAGCGATACGTCTTCGGTGCCAGGCCGACGAGCTGGCAGGCCCGCCGCTGCGAGTAGTCCTTCTCCTTGATGGCCCAGGTCACGGCGTTTCTCCGCGAGCCGGGCGTCAGAAGTTTTTTGCCAACATCTCCCGCAGCGTCGAGACATCGAGCACGGATTCCGCCAGCAGCTTCTTCAGCCGCGCGTTCTCCTCCTCGAGGCTCTTCAGCTTGCGGGCGTCGGACACCTCCATACCCCCGTACTTCGACCGCCAGGCGTAGAACGTCGCCTCGCTGATCCCGTGCTTGCGGCACAGATCCGGCGCCGGCGCACCCGCCTGGTGCTCCTTCAGCACCCCAATGATCTGCTCCAGCGTTAACCTCGATCGCTTCATCATCCGTCTCCCTTCGACGGACTCTAGCTCAGGTCGGGGACATCCAAGGGGGCAGGGTCACCTTCCATGGAGGCCAACTCTCTCATTCCAGGTGGATCCCAGGCTGGGGGAAGGTCAGTGACAGCATCGCTCCTACGCCACGTGATGTGAAACGACCCCGCCCGGCGCCTGCGGCCGGATCAGCTGGCCGCGCCACAGGCCGCGGTCCAGCAGCGTGTACACCTGCGCCTCGATCAGCTGGCGCACCGCCGCCTGGGCGCGTGAATCGCTACTGGCGCGGCGCTCGGCGAGGGACATCCGCCAGGACAGCCGCGGCTTGATCGGGATGGCGCGTAGCGTGCCGGCCTCCACCTCCTCGTAGATGCCGGCGAAGCTGAACACGGTGAAGCCGATGCCGGCCTGCAGCAGAGCCTTGGTGGTGCGCATTCCCTCGACCTCCAGCGCGATGTCGAGCGTCACGCCATAACGCGCGGCCATCTGCTCCAGTAGGAGCCTGATGCTGTGCGACCGCTGCGGCAGCACAAGCTTCACCTCGTGCAGGTGGCGCAGGCTGAAGCTGCCGTCCTTGCCAAGCGGCACCTGCGCCCCGGCCGGGCAGACCAGGTAGAGCGGTTCCTCCATCAGCGGCGTGATTGCGATATCGGCGCTCGGCTCAGGATCGTAGAGGATGGCGAGGTCCACATCGCCCCGCGCCAGCCATTCGTGAATGTAGCCAGTCACGCCTTCGCGCAGCAGCAGCGAGATGCGCGGGAAGCGCGCGCGGCATTCGGCCACCAGCAGCGGCGCCAGGACCTGCCCGGTGGTTGGCGTGATAGCGACGCGCACATGCCCGCGCGGCTCGCTGGAGAACCCCGCGAGGTCGCGCTCGATCGCGCCGAGCTGGCGCGCCAGGTCCTCGGCGCGCGCCAGCAGCACGGCGCCCGCTTCGGTCGGCCGCGCGCCGCGGCCGTGCCGCGTGAGCAGCTTCGTGCCAAGCCGGTGCTCCAGCCGGGCGACACGCCGGCTGAGCGCCGATTGCGCCACACGCAGCTGCGCCGCTGCCCGCGAGAACCTGCCCAGCCTGGCGACATGGGCGAAGGCGTGCAGGTCCTGGAAGTCCATTGCGTTTCCCCTTTGCCGACGATCCTAGGGGTCCCCACGCCACACAGCGAGGCCCTGCGCCGCGCCAGGCATGCCGGCCGGCGATTGGTCCCGTGCCGCCTGGGCATTGGCCGGCAGGCCAAGGCGGCGCCTAGCCTTTTCAGGCAAGGTAACGCCACGGTGCCCGCAGGGGCGGTCCGTGGCCAGGTTGCGATGGGGAAGGAAGCGGCATGGCGGACGCGGACGGCGCGGAAGCGCTGCAGGCCGACTTGGTCGTCATCGGCGGCGGGCTCGCCGCGCAGCGGGCCGCACTGGAGGCGGCGCGGCTCGGCGCCAGCGTCCTGATGCTCGAGAAGATGGAGGCAGTGGGCGGCAGTTCCGTGATGAGCGGTGGCTCCTTCGCCTTCGCCGGCACGCCGCAGCAACGCGAGGCCGGCATCGATGACAGCGTGGAGCGGCTGCGCGACGACCTCATCACCGTGGGCGGCGGCCGCAACGACCCTGCCCTGGTCGATGTGGTGGTGCGCGGACAGCTCGCCGAATACGAGTGCCTGCGCGAGGCCGGCATCGTCTTCAAGCCGGTGCAATCCTCATCCGGCCAGTCGGTGCCGCGCACCCATTCGACCAACCCGCGCGAGGTGCTGGAAACGCTGCATCACCTCGTCGCGGCGATGCCGGGCTTCTCGCTTCGGCTCCACACCGCGGCGACGCGGCTGCGGCGCGGCGCGGCTGGACGGTTCGAGGCGGTGGAGGCGGAGGAAGCGGGCACCGGCCGTCGCCTGGTCTGCCGGGCGCGGCGCGGCATCCTGCTAGCGACCGGCGGCTTCTCCCGCGCGGAGGACCTGCTGGAGCTGTTCGCGCCGGAGACGCGCAAGGCGGTGCGCGGCGGTGGCGCCGGCAATGCCGGTGACGGCATCCGGCTGGCCTGGGAACACGGTGCGGCGCTCGCCGACATGGGCTATGTGAAAGGCACCTTCGGTGCCTGGCCCGAGGAGATCCCCGGCGAGGCGCACACCATCCTGCTCGCCGTCTATCGCGGTGCCATCGCGGTGAACCTCGCGGGCAAGCGCTTCGCCAACGAGAGCTAGTCCTACAAGAAGCTCGGCGCCGCCTGCCTGGAACAGCCGCAGGCGCGCGCCTTCCAGGTCTTCGACGAGACGATCATGGCGCAGGCGGTGGAAGGAATCCCGACCTTCGACTTCCGCGCCGTGCAGCGGAAGGGAAGGCTGGTCTCGGCGCCGACGATCGGGGATCTCGCGGACAAGCTGGGGCTCGATGCCCGGACGTTGGCGACGACGGTGGCGACCTACAATGCCGACCTCGAACGGAACGGGGAGGACCGCAGCTTCGGCCGCAGGCACCTGTCCCACACCTTCGGCACGCCGACGCCGATCGCGCGCGGCCCATTCCACGCCTATCCGTGCAGTACGGTGATCAACTCGACCTATGCCGGGCTGCGCGTGCGCCCCGACATGACGGTGCTCGACATTCGCGGCGCGCCGATGGACGGCCTGTACGCCGCCGGCGAGGTTACCGGCGGGTTCCACGGCGAGGCGTACATGACCGGCTCCTCGCTGGTGAAGGCGCTGGTCTGCGGGCGTGTCGCGGCGCGGGCCGCGCTCGGGGGGAATGCATGAGCGGGCAGCAGGCCGGGCGCGTCGCGCTGGTCACCGGCGCGGCGCAGGGCATCGGGCTCGCGATCGCCACCGAACTGATGGCGCGCGGGCACCCGATGATGGCGGTCGATGCCTCCCCCGCCGGCCTCGAGAAGGCGGCCGCAGAACTCGGCCGGCTTGGCGAGGTCGCGACCTTCGTCGCCGACGTCTCCGACCCCGCCGCCATCGGGCGCCTGAAGGATTTCGCGGAACGCCGCTTCGGCCGTGTGGATGTACTGGTGAACAACGCCGGCATCTCGCCGAAGCACAATGGCCGCGCACAGGTGCTGGAGGAGATCACGCTGGAGGAATGGAACCGCATCTTCGCGGTGAACGTCACCTCCATGCTGCTCACCGCGCAGGCCTTCATCCCCGCGATGCGCGCGGCGCGCTGGGGCCGGATGGTGAACATCGCCTCCATCGCCGGCCGCACTCGCTCCGTGCTGGCGGGCGCGAGCTATGCCACCTCCAAGTCGGCGGTGCTGGGCTTCACGCGCAGCGTCGCGGCCCAGGTCTCGGCCGATGGCGTGACGGCGAACTGCGTGGCCCCCGGCCGCATCCAGAGCGCCATGGCCGATGCGACGGACCCGGCGGCGAATGCCGCCTATGCGAAGGCGATCCCGGTCGGCCGCTTCGGCACGCCAGTGGAGGTCGCCGCCGCCGTCGCCTATCTCGCCAGCGAGGCAGCGGGTTTCGTGACCGGCGCGGTGCTCGATGTGAATGGCGGCTTCGTGATGATCTGAGGCGCGGCAAGCGCCCGAGAAACGGGGAGGCGACGATGGCGTGGCAGGGTGGGGCTTGGCAGGTTGGCCGGCGTGGCGCGATCGGGCTTGCGGCCGGTGCCGTGGCGGGTCTGGCGCCAGGCAGGGCGCGGGCGCAGGCGGGCGGCTTCCCGAACCGCGCGATCCGGCTGGTCGTGCCCTATGCGCCGGGCGGCGGGCTCGACATCACGGCGCGGCTGGTCGCGGCCAATCTCGGCGAGTTGCTCGGCCAGCCGGTGGTGGTGGAGAACCGCCCTGGCGCGAACGGCATGATCGGCGTCGAGCATGTCGCGCGCAGCACGCCGGACGGGCACACGCTGGTGATGGACGCGGCCGGCATCTCGATGAACCCGAGCGTGACGCGCGCGCCCTATGACCCGATGACGGACCTGACCCCCGTCGCCGAGGTTTCCCGCATGCCCTTCGTGCTGGGCGTCACCCCGGCCAGCGGGCTGAACGTCGCGCAGGACTGGGTGGCGGCCGCGCGCCGCGCGCCGGGCACGATGCCGGTCGCGATCACCGGCACGTCGGGCCGACTCGCGGCGGAGGTGGTGCGCCAGGCGGCGCAGCTCGACCTGCTCTTCGTGCCCTACCGCGGCGCGGGGCCGGCGGTGACGGCGGTGATCTCGGGCGAGGCGACCAGCATCGTGACCGACCTCGCCTCGCTGTCGCAGCATATCGCGGGCGGGCGGGTTCGCGCGCTCGGCATCGCGAGCCCGGCGCGTTCGTCGATCCTGCCGACGGTGCCGACGCTGGCGGAACAGGGGCTCGACGTGCAGGTGGAGCAGTGGTTCGCCATCTTCGCCCCCGGCCGCACGCCCGCGCCGGTGGCGGAGCGGCTGAACGCCGCGATCCGCACGGTGCTGACGCGCCCTGACGTGACGCAGCGCCTGGCCACGCTGGGCGCGCTGCCGAGCCAGGTGGACGTGCCCACCTTCACGGCCTTCTTCCACGCCGAGGTCGCACGCTGGCGCGACGTGGTGGCGCGCGGCGGTGTGCAGATCGAGCAGTAGCCGCCGGGCGCGCATCGCGTCCGCGGCGGAACGCGATGCGCGCCGCGGCTACCCGGCGCCGCGCATCCGGTCGAGCACGACCGCGGCGCCGGCCGTGGGCCAGTCCAGCCCGCGCCACGCGACATGCCCGTCGGGGCGCACCAGCACGAGCGGTGCCCCATAGGCGGCGCGCAATTCCGGCGCGTCGCTCTCGAACACCGCGACTTCCATGCCGAAGCGCTCGGCGGCGGCGCGGAAGGGCGCCGCATCCGGCGCGTCCGGGCCGAGCCGCAGCAGGCACGGCGCGGGTCCGAACAGGTCGAGCGTGGAACGCCCATCGGCCAGCCACAGATGCGGCGCGCGCGCGCCGGGCTCAGCGGTCTGGTGGTAGATCATCACCGCCTCCGCCGGCAGTTCCTCCCAGCCTGGATCGACGGGCGTGCCCTCCGCCAGGTGGATCTGCAGCTTGTGCCATTCGCGCAGCAGCGAGGCGGTGACCGGCGTGCCATCGGCCAGCCGCTTGCCTGGCGGCAGCGCGGAGGGCGGCGTGGCCTCGGGCGGTGCATCCTCGGGCCAGGTAAGCGGGCTGTCGGCGTAAGTGTAGCCCATGTCGATGCCGAGCTTGTACCACTCGCGCAGCATGGTGGCGGAGAAGCGCCGGCCCACCTCGTAGCGCAGCCGTGCGCCCTCCAGCGTGCGGTCAAGTAGCGCCGGGTTGGCGCCCGGCGAGAGAGTGCGCAGCAGGTTGCCGCTGGCTTCCTTCACCGCGCGCCAAGCGACCGGGCGGCGTTCGGTGTCGTAGCTGTCGAGCAGCGCGGGCCCCGCCCAGCCGCGCAGCGTGGCGGCGAGCTTCCAGGACAGGTCGACCGCATCCGCGATGCCGGTGTTCATCCCGAAGCCACCGGTGGGCGAGAGGTTGCGCACCGCGTCGCCGGCCAGGAACACGCGCGCGCCGGCGCGGAAGCGTTCCGCCACCAGTTCGCGCCGCACCCAGGGCAGCACCGTCAGGATCTCGAAGGGCGTGTCGAACCCCAGCGCGCGGCGCACGGCGTCGTACAGCTCGGACTCGGTCAGGGCGCGCTTCTGCTGCCCGCCGATCACGGAGATGCGCCAGGTGTCGCCCCCGTCGATCGCTACCATCGTGGCCCAGGTGCCTTCGGGCCCGATGAAGATGTGGCGGTAGCCCAGCCGCTTGTCGTGCAGCCCCTGCAGGCCGGGAATCCGCACCATCGCATTCGTCGTGTAGGTCAGCGCGCCGCGGCCTTCCATGCGGATGCCGGCCTGTTCGCGCACCGCGCTGCCGGCGCCGTCGCAGCCGATCAGGAAGCTGCCGCCGATGGTACGGCGTTCGCCGCCGTCCATCTCCTCGATGTCGGCCTCGACGCCGTCGGCGGTCTCGCGCCAGGCCAGGAAGCGCGTGCGGTAGCGCAGCGTCACGCCGGGCTGTGCGGCAGCGAAGTCGCGCAGGATGGGGTCGAACAGGGTTTGCGGGCAGCGCACCCGCACCTCCGGGCTGGCGCCGAGCCGCTTTTCCTCGCCGCCGCCCGAGGGCGTAGAAAAGGATTCCCGGCCGAGTTCGTGGCCTGCGAAGCTCGTCAGATAGACCATGTCCTGCGGGTAGTCGGGCGGATAGGGGCAGGCACGCACCGCGTCGCGGATGCCCCAGCGCCGGCAGAATTCCATGGTGCGGACATTCACGCCGTCCATCTTCGGCTGGTAGATTGCGCCGTCGGTCTGCTCCAGCAGTACCGCCGGGATACCGCGCCAGCCGAGGTCACCGGCCAGCGAGAGCCCCACCGGCCCGCCGCCCACCACGATTACCGGCGGGCAGCCAGCCATGTCCGTCCCGCTCATCCGCCGCGCCCCGCTCAGCCATCCGCCTCGCGCAGGAAGCCGAGCTTCTCCAGCACCGGCCGGTCGCTGACGGTGAAGATCACCGCCTCATCCTCCGCCGCATGCGACAGCGCGTGCCAGGACGGGATCGCCAGCGTGTCTCCGCGCTGCCAGTGGAAGACCGCATCGCCGATGCGCGTCGTCCCGCGGCCGGAGACGATGGTGCAGATGCGGCTTTCGGTGCTGCGCCGCGCGGGCTGCGCGACGCCGGCGGGAATGCGCTCCATGAACAGCGCGGTGGTCGCCATCGCGGGCGCGCCGAGCTCGATGCGCCGGCACCCCTGCGCGTCCGGCACGGCGGCAGCGAGGCGCGCCACAGTGTCTTCCCATGGGAAGACGAAGGGGCTGTCGCGCGTCGCGCCGCCCGGCGCCTGGAAGCCTTGCGGCCAGTGTTCCAGGAACATCGGCTCCAGCAGGTGGACCAGCGGCACGTCGAGATAGTCCACCCAGTAGCCTGGCCGGTCGCCTTCGCTGCCATGGCCGTGCCAGCACCAGTTCGGCGTCAGCAGCACGTCGCCCGGCCGCATGTCGATGCGCATGCCGTCAACCACGGTGTAGCAGCCCTCCGGCACGTCCAGCACGAAGCGCAGCGCATTCGCGCTGTGGCGATGCGACCGCGCCGTCTCACCCGGCAGGATCATCTGGTAAGCGGAGACCAGCGTGCGGACCGTGTTGTAGACGTTGCCCTGCATCGGGTTGACGTTGAAAAGGTTGCGCCGCTCGGCGAGCTCCGTGCTGATCAGCCCGCCCGCTACGTCGAGCCCGGCCTTGGCGCGGTCCCAACGCCACTGCGCCGGCAGGAACGAGGTGCGCGGCTGCGGCCAGAGCGAGGGCTCGGCCTTGTTCCAGCCGGCGCGATGGGACAGCGGTGCGAGCTTCTCGCGCAGCACGTCGAGGTCTGTGACGGCGGCAAGCTCGGCGGCGGTGGTCGGCTGCATGGGATGCCTCTTCAGACCTGGTGCGGGATCGCGATGTTGGCGCCGCCGGTGCCCTGGCGCACCGCGACAGACATGCGCGCGACGCGCGTGATGTCGATCGTCACCGTGTCGCCGTCGCGGATGCGGCCCACCCCCTCGCCGGTGCCGCTGGCGATCACGTCGCCCGGCATCAGCGTGGTGACGGAAGAGCACATCGCGATGATCTCCGGCACGTCGAGAATCATCTCGCGCGTGTTGGCATCCTGCCGCAGCTCGTCATTCATCCAGAGCTTCACCTGCAGGTCGCAGGGGTCGCCCACCTCGTCGGCGGTGACCATCCAGGGGCCGACCGGGGTGAAGCTGTCATAGGACTTCCGGATCGCGCGTTCCTGCTTGCCACGCACCGTGATGTCGAGCAGGCAGGCATAGCCGAACACGTGGGACAGCGCGTCCTCCCGCCGGATGTGGCGGCCGCCCTTGCCGATGATCACGGCGAGTTCCGCCTCGTGGTGAACCTCCCGCCCCGGCAGGTCGGGCAGCATGATCGGCTCCCCCGCGCCGGAGAGCGAGGCGGCGCTGAGCACGAAGAAGCCCGCATTTCGGGAGATGGCAGGCGAGGACATCTCGACCGCGTGGGCGTGGTAGTTGACCGGGATGGCGATCAGCTTGTTCGGCCAGGGTACCGGCGTTTCCAGCGTCACGGCCGAGAGCGGGATGCGCGGTGCCGTCGCGGCGGCCGCTTCAAGCGCTGGCCGGCGCGCGGCGAAATCAGCGATGAGCTGCACCGTGCCGACCGGCGGGAAGGCTGCGGGATCGATGCCGGCCGCTTCCGTGACGTCGCGGAGGAACTCCCCCTCGACAAGGCCGATCCGGCCGCCGCTGAAACGCGCGATCTTCATGGTGTCATTCCTGATTGGGGCCTTGAATCGGTGTGTCGTCCGGTGCCGCGCCGTAGATCGGCGCCTCGCGCACCGCATGCAGCGCGACGAGCCGGCCGGCGCCGGCCAGCGCAGCCGGCGGGTGCCGCGCGAGCAGGTCGTGCAGCGCGGCGTCGTCCACGCAGCGTATCTCGGCGACCGCGTGGCACCAGCCCTGCGCATCGCCCGCCGCGGCCGGCGCCTGGGTCTTCAGCACGCCATGCAGGGCCGCGCCACGTAGCAGCGGGGCGAGGCCATGCGCCTGAAGTGCCGCCGCCTGCGCGGCACACCAGGCCGCGACGAAGGGCACGGGCGCGGCGCACTCCGGCGCACGGAGGAAGCCGAGCAGCTTGGCGCCACCCGGCCGCTGTGCGCCGAAGGCCCGCTGCCGCGCGGCATAGACGATGCGGGTGCGGCCCGTATCCACGAAGGCCCGCACATCGGGCAGCACGAGTTCCGCGTAGCGCGGGCTTTCGTGGAAGCCGGCCTCCAGGCTGGCGGCGTCGCGCGGCCAGGTCTGGGCGATGCCGTCGGCACCATCCCCGGCCGGGTCGCCCGGCGCTGCCATCACATGGTTCTGCACATAGGCCAGGTTGAGCGCCCTGTGCTCCTCCAGTCCTTCGAGAAGCGTCGCATGCGGGCCCCGCCAATGCGCTGCGAATGCCTCATGCGAGAGGTCGCCGCGACGCGTCAGCAGTACGAACTTCACCAGCATGCCGGGCGCACCCTGCGGGCGTGGCGCATCTCAATCCTGGTCGCGCTGGATGCCGGCGCGCATCACGACATCGCGCCAACGCAGCAATTCCTGCTGGAAGAACTGGGCGAATTCCGTGTGGCTCCGCGTCACCGGCTCGGCGCCCATGAGGGCCAGCCGCGCCCTCACATCGGGCGCGACCATGGCCCTGTTCAGTTCCTCGTTGATGCGGGCGACGATCGGCTCCGGCGTGCCCCTCGGCGCGAACATCCCGTACCAGGTGGTCGGCGAGAATTCCGGCATGCCGGCTTCCCGGGTGGTCGGCACGTTCGGGATCAACGGCGCGCGCGCATCGCCCGTCACCGCCAGCGCCCGCAGCGTGCCGCCGGTGATGTGGCCGGCGGCGGAAGGCAGGTCGCTGACGAAGGCCGGCACCTCGCCGGAAATCACCGCCAGCGTGGAGGGGCCGCTGCCGCGGTAGTTCACGAAGGTGATCTTGCCGCCCGCGACGAGGCGGAACATCTCCCCGGCCACGCGGGTGGAGGATCCGGCTTCGGCGAAGTGCAGCCCCTCGCCCTGGCGGATCGCGGCGGCCAGTTGCTGCAGCGTCTGGATGTCGGAGCGCGGGTTGACCACCACGACGAAGGGGATCGAGAGCAGGTGCGCCACCGGCTCGAACGCCTCGGCGGCGTTGTAGAGCGGGTTGCGAAACAGGCTCGCATTGATCGCCACGCCGAGCGCGCTGATGAACAGCGTGTGTCCGTCCGGCGGGGAGGTGGCGGCGGCGCGTCCGCCGATCATCTCCGCCGCGCCTGTGCGGTTCTCGACCACCACCGGCTGGCCGAAGACGGCGCTGAGCTTCGGTGCGAGCAGGCGCGCCACCGTGTCGGTGCCACCACCGGCCGCGGCCGGGCAAATGATGCGGATCGCCCGGCTGGGGAAGCCCGCCTGCGCATTGGCCACATGCGGCGCTGCCAGCCCACCCAGCAGCAGCCCCGTGGTTGCCTTGCCGATATCCCGCCTTGTCCAATCCATCGTGTCCTCCTCCGATTATCTTCGTTCGTTGCCGCGCCGTGTCGTCCTGTGCCCGCTCCCCGGCGGCTCAATCCACGGACGCGAGGGATCTGGCGGGCCGTGCCGTGCCGCCACCCGGGCTTTCCTCCAGCATGGCGCGCGCCGCGAGCCGGCCGGAGACGAAAGCCCAGGAGACGTGATGACCGTGGCCTTCCAGCAGCATGCCGCCCTGGCCGTTGGATCCGGCGGCGAAGAGGCCCGGGATGGGCTGATCCGCCGCGTCCAGCACCTCGAGCCGGTTGCTGACGGCAAGGCCGCCTTCGGTGATGGTGATGTAGCCGCGCACCGGGCCGAGCGCCGTGAAGGGTGGCTTGCCGGGCCGGCCGCCATGCGCCGCCGCATAGGTCGCGGCGAGCCGCGCCGGCGGCACGCCGATGCGCGAAGCGAGCGCTTCCAGCGTCGGCGCCTCGGCATGGATGTCGCGCCGCCCGCCGCGGTAGTCGCGCATATAGGCATATGCGACGCCGGGCGCGGTGGAGACGAAATCCGGCCACGCCTCGAAGGCGGCGGCGAGTTCCGCGTCCAGCACGATGTAGCCGGTGTTGTCGGGCCGGCGCACCAGGTCCAGCGCGAGGCTCTTCGGGTCCACCGGCACGCGTTCGCCATCGGTGCCGACCAGGATCGCGCCGCGTTGGAACAGCCGCGGCTCGGGTCCCAGCACGGTGGTCAGGAAGCCCATCACGAAGGGGCGCACGATCGCCGGTGGCAGCAGGTTCCACGCGGCCTGCATGGTCCAGGTCACCGGCCGGATCGGCGGCAGGCGCTGCATCCAGCGCGGCGCGGCGGGCACGAAGCGCATCCGCGGCGCATTGGCATGGGTGCCGTTCAGGATGCGCCCGCCGGCCGCTTCGCCGAGGCGCAGCCCGTCGCCGGTAGCGAGTTCGTTCACCGGCGCGGCGTCCACCACCTCCGGCCCGAAATAGCGCGACTTGAATTCTCGGCTGCCGGCGAAGTCGCCGGCCGCCAGCAGCACGCCCTGACGCCCGCGCCACTCGCCATGCGCGCTGCCATCGTTGCGCCGCCAGGCGACGCCCTCAACGCGGCCACCTGAGACCAGCAGGTCGGTGACGACGGTGTCGGTCAGCACCGTTACCGGAAGCTTCGCGATGGCGCGGCCGAGGTGGTAGGCGAAGGCACGCGAGGTCGGCAGCACGTTGTGCATGCGCGGCACGCGGTGCGGCGGCTCCGGGCTCGGCCCGACGAACTCCACGCCCAGATCGAGCAGCCAGCGGAAGGTCTCCGGCGCCGCACGCACGAAGATCTCGCGCAGCGCCAGGTTGTCGGGGTGGTGCGCCGCCGCGTTGAACTTGCCGAGGTCCTCGAAATGCGCCTCCCAGCTGTCCTTCACGCCGGCGCGCGCCTGATGCGGCGTGCCGCTCGACGTATAGGAGCCGACCGACCAGGTGCCCGTCGTGCCGGCCAGGCGCGCCCCCTTCTCCACCACGGCGACGCGCGCGCCCGCGCGCGCGGCCTCGATGGCGGCGGCCATGCCGGTGCCGCCGCCGCCGGCGATCACCAGGTCGAATTCCGCGCCGTTCGCACCCATCGTGCCGCGCCCCTAGTCGCCGGCCGCGGCGAGGCGCGGCGCGCTGCCGGCCAGCCACGCCGACGCGCTCTCGCCCGCCAGCTTGCCGAGCACCGCGGCCTTGCAGAGGCCGCCGAGGTAGAAGGCGGGCTCGCCGCCCTCCGCGTCGCCCGTCGTCGCACCCGCGGCGTAGAGGCCCGGGATGCTGCCGCCGGCCTCGGCCTGCACCGCGGCCTTCGTGTCGATCGCGACGCCGCCCATGGTGTAGGTGATCCCGGCCGCCGCCGGGATCAGCAGGAAGGGCGCGGTCGCGATCGGCTGCGGCCCGTGCGCGGATGCGGTGCGGTTTTCCGGCATGCGGCCGGCGGCCAGCGAGGCGTTGTGCGCGGCGACGGTCGCGGCGAGCCCCGCCGCATCCACGCCCGCCTTGCCCGCGGCCTCCGCCAGCGTCGCGCCGCGGAACACCGTGCCGCCATTGTCGGTCAGCAGCGGGTTGCAGGGGATGCGGGTGATGCGCCCCGCCGTCTCCCACAGCGTCGCATCGGCGACCACGAAGGGCTTCGTCTCGGCACCGCAGCGCGCGATCTCGTTGGTCATGAAGACGCCGCCGCGACCTTCATCGACGAAGCGCGCGCCGTGCTGGTCCACGACCATCCCCGCCGTCGCCAAATCGTCCAGCACGGGATAGGGCCACAGCCGGTCGTCATGGTGCGCGTCGATCGACAGCAGGTGGCCGTAGAAGCGATCGAGCGGCGAGAGCCTCGCACCCAGCCGCCGCGCCACCGCGAGCCCGAGCCCTCGCCCGGTTCGCGCGTTGCGTTGCACCAGCGCCTCGGGTGCTGGCGTGACATGCGCGGCGAGGTCCGCCGCACTCGCCTGGAAGCCGCCATCGGCCAGCACCACGGCGCGTGCCAACAGGGTTTCCGCGTGGCCGCCACGCTCGAAGGCGACGCGGAAGCCGCCGCCTTGCTGCTGCACCACGTCGGTGACGCGCGCGCCGCGCTGCAGCCGGCCGCCCTTGGCCTGCAGCGTGGCGCCGAGGCCGCGCACCACCACATCCGGCCCGCGCCCCGGCCAGACCAAGCTGGTGCGGATCGGGCGCGGCGGTGCGAGGCACCATTTCAGCCATGCCTCCGCGCCGGCGCGAACGAACTTGGCGCCGGCCACCTGGCGCAGCCAGTCGATGGTCGATCCGACGCGCTGCGCGATGGTGGCGACGAGCTCGGCATCCACGTCGCCCGGCAGCTTCCTCCGCAGCGCCGCCTCCAGCTCGGCCGGTGGCAGGCCAACATCGATGAAGGCGAGGTGCAGGATGCCGCCGGCATAGCGGGAGTTGCAGGGGTAGTGTTCTTCCTCGCCCTGCTCCAGCACCGTCACGCTGCGGCCAAGCTCGGCCGCGCGCGCCGCGGCCGACAGGCCGGCGAGCCCGCCGCCGATCACGACGAGGTCGGTCGTCGCGCCACTCATGGGACAGGCACCAGCGTATCGACGATCACACGCACCATGTCGCGCAGCACGATCAGCAGGACGGCGACGAGCAACCCCGCGCCGATCGCGATGCAGCCCCAAAAGGGCAGCGCCGATACCTGCAGCACGAAGCCGAGGATGGCGACCGCCATGCCGATCCCCGCCACGACGGCGATGGTCAGCCCGTGGCGCAGGAACAGCCGCAGGGACTCGTAGCCTGGCTGCATCGCGGACCTTTTCCTTCCCCTTCCGGCGCGCTGGCTTGCGGGCCTGTCCAGCCTGATGGCCGGTCTGTTCGTCTTGCCCGCCCTGCGGCGGGATCGTGGAAGTCTAGGAACGTGCTGCCCTTGGCAGCCAAACGAGAATGGGCATCCGAGCCATGCCGGCCCGAGATTGCCCGCGGCGGCTCATGCCGTCCCCGGCTCGCGCCCAAGCATGTGCGCCACCGCGCGCCAGGCGAAGGTCACGCCGGGCCCGAGCGTGATGCCCGGCCCCGGGTAGCGGCCGCGCATCACGGACGCCATGTCGTTGCCGCAGGCATAGAGGCCCTCGATCGGCGCGCCATCGGTGCCGGTCACGCGGGCATCGGCATCGGTGCGCAGCCCGATGCTGGTGCCGATGATCCCCGGATGCAGCGCGATCGCGAAGTAAGGCCCGTCACCGATCGGGCCGAGATTACTGTTCGGCCCGGGATGCGCCGGATCGCCGAGATGGCTGTTGTAGGCACGCGCGCCGCGACCGAAATCCTCGTCCACGCCGCGCGCGGCCAGGTCGTTGTGCCGCGCCACCGTCTGCACCAGCCCGCTGGCCTCGACGCCGATGCGCTGCGCGAGTTCGCCGAGCGTCACGCCGGTGAACAGGTAGCCCGCCTTCAGCCACGGCCCGAGCCGCTGCCACAGCGGCTTGATCATGCCGAGCCCGTAGCGCCGCAGCGTCGCACGGTCGCAGATCAGCCAGGCCGGGATGCTCGGCACCTCCTTGTGGGAGCGCAGCATGCCCTCGACGAAGTCGTGGTAGGAATCCGCCTCGTTCACGAAGCGGCGACCGGCGCCGTTCACCGCGATGACGCCGGGCCGCCCGCGGTCGAGCGAATGATGCGCCCAGAGCCATTCCTGCCCGTCCGGCCGCCGCAGCACGGAAACCGGGGTCCAGAAGGCAGCCCCGGCGTGGTCCTCGTCCACCGCGGCGCCGACCGAGCGCGCCATCGCCAGCCCGTCGCCGCGACTATCCTCGAAGGCGTAGGAACGCAGGCCCTCGATGCCCGGCATCAACTCCGCCCGCAGCAGCCGGCTGCCCGGGAAGCCGCCGGTGGCCAGCACCACGCCGCGACGGGCACGCACCCGCCAGGGCTGGCCGCCGCGCCGGATCACGGCACCTTCCACCGGCCCGCCGGCCTCCCGCAACAGGCTTTCCAGCGGGGCTTCCAAAAGGATCGGCACGCGGCGCTGGCGCAGGCTGAAGAACAGTCGTGCCGCCAGCGCATTGCCCAGCATCAGCCGCGTGCCGCGCGGATGCGCCAGCCGGTCGCGCGCATGCCGCAGCAGGATGGCGGCGACATGCCGGAAGTTCTGGCGGGAGGCAAAGGGGCGCATCAGCGCCGGGATCTCGCGCCGGCCCACCATCATGCCGCCGAACAGCATCAGCGAGGCACGCGGCGCGCGCAGCAGCGCGAAATCCGCGCCCAGCAGACGCCCGTCGAAGGGCCTGGTCACCAGAGCACGCCCATCGATCGCCGAGCCCGGCGCGTCCCAGTGGTAATCAGGATGCCCACGCGCGGGGTCGAAGCACAACTCCGTCCGCGCCTCCAGGTAATCCACGGCGCGCGGCCCGGACTCCAGGAAGGCGTCGAGCAGGTCACGGCGGATGTGGTTGCCGATCTCGCGTTCCAGATACGCGCGGCCGCGCTCCACCGGGTCCGGGATGCCAGCGCGCGCGGCCTGGCTGTTGCCCGGGATCCAGAGCGTCCCGCCGGAGGTCGCTGTCGTGCCGCCGACCTGCGCGTGCTTCTCGCAGAGCAGCACCGAGAGGCCTTCCTCCGCGGCGACCAGCGCGGCGGTCATCCCGGCCGCACCCGATCCGACCACCAGGAGGTCCACCTCCTCATCCCAAGCGGACATGCTTCCCCCTCGTCACGCAATCCGCGCGCCAGGTCCACGGGCGCTGCGCGGTCGCCATTGCGCGGCGGCGTTGGGGGAAGGCGCAAGGCTATCCTGCCGATGGGTCCCATGCCGGTCGGAGATGGCCGGCGGTGACGCGTGCCGGGAATGCTCTGGCAGCGCCATCGCCACCATCGCCTGGCCGGCCGCCCGGTCGCCGGCCGATGAGCGGGCGGAGGGCTCGGCTATGGCTTCGATGCGCCATCGATAGTGGTCTGCCGGCAGCGCGGCGGAACAGGATGGTGCCAACGGCGTGACGGGACGCGATGACCGGCGTCCACCGCAGGAGGAACGCCAACCCATGCACCCGATCTTCAGCAGAAGGGCGCCCCGCGGCGCGCCCGCGCGGCCCGCCCGCAGCCGTGACGCACCGCTAGCTCCTGACGCCGCGCGCGGCGAGCCGCTCCGCTTCCGCGATCACCGCGCGCGCCGGCGGCAGCATAGCATAATCCACCATCTGCCCCTCGTAGCGCACGGCGCCCATGCCCTTCGCCTCGGCCTCGGCGAAGGCGGCGAGCATGCCGCGACAATATGCCACCTCCTCGACCGTCGGCCGGAAGATGCGGTTGGCGATGGCGACATGGCTCGGGTGGATCAGGCAGGCGCCGGTATAGCCGCTGTCCCGCGCACGGCGGATCATCGCCTCCACCGCCGGCAGGTCGTCCATGCGCATGCCGACGATGCCGGCCACCGGGAAGACGGCGCCGGCGGCGCGGCTGTCCAGCACCAGCTTGGAATTCATGTAGCGCTGCTCCTCGCCGCCAGGCGTCGGCACGAAGCCGAAGGCGCGCGCGACATCGCCCGGCACCGGCCCGCCGATCGCGCCGAACAGGCCGCGCACGCGGGTGCTGGCTTGCGCCAGCTCGTAGCCATGGCGCAGCCCCTCCGGCGTCTCGGCCAGCGGCAGGATGCCGATCGCGCCATGCGCCAGCCCGGCGCGGCCTTCCTGGTAGCTGAGCCGGTCGTGCAACTCCGCGATCTGCGCCGGCGTCGCGGCCTTGGGCAGGATCACGGCGGCAACGCCTGCGCAGGCCACGAAGGCGATGTCCTCCCGCCCGCCTTCCTCCAGCGCGTTCAGTCGGATGGTCGGCACGATGCCGGCGGCGCGCAGCAGCCGCACCGCCTCTGCCACCAGGCGCCGTGCTTCGGCCTTCTGCGCCGGCGGCACCGCATCCTCAAGGTCGAGAATCACCGCGTCGGGCTGCACCCGCGGCGCCTTGGCGACAAAATCCGTGCGATGCGCGGGCACGAACAGCAGGGAACGCAGTGGCCAATCCATGATGTTCTCCCCACTCAGACCAGCGCGGCGACCATGCCGCCATCCACCTGGAGGCTGGCGCCGGTGATGAAGCCCGCCTGCTCCGAGGCCAGGAAGGCGATGGTCGCCGCCACCTCCTCCGGCTTGCCGAGCCGCTGCATCGGCACCAGCCTGCGGCGCGCGTCGGAGTCGTTGTGCGCGGCGAACAGCGGCGTCAGCACCGAGGCCGGGCACACCGAATTCACCGTCACGCCCTTCGGGGCCAGTTCGTTCGCCAGGTGCTTCAGCGCCGCCGTCACGCCGGCGCGGAACACGGTGGACAGCGCATGCCGCGGCATCGGCTGCTTCACCGAGGCCGAGGTGATCGCGACGATGCGCCCCCAGCCGCGCTCCACCAGGATGGGCGCGACGGCACGCAGCACGGCGAGCACGCCGCGAAGCTGCGTCTCATAGGCCTCGGTCCAACGCCCCTCGTCCGTCTCCTCGAGGAACTCGCGCATCGGGCTCGGCGGCCGCGCGCTATTCAGCACGAGGATGTCGTAGCCGCCGGTGGCGCGCAGCTGTGCGACCAGGCGTGCGACATCGGCCGCGATGCACATGTCGCCGGGGATGCAGGCGACCTCGGCATCCGCGGCCTCGCGAAGATGCCGTGCCGCGGTGTCCAGCCTCGCCGCGTCGCGAGAGAACAGCACGAGGCGCGCGCCCTCCCGCGCCAGCGTCTCCGCCGCGGCGAGCCCGATGCCCGAACTGCCGCCGACCAGCAGGGCGCGACGGCCCCGGATGCCGAGATCCATCAGCCACGCTCCCGCAGGAAGACCTTCGCATCCGCCGCGACCACGCCGCCCGCATCCGGCATCACGAACAGCGGATTGACGTCGATGGCCGCGATGTCCGGTCGTGCCAGTGCCAGTTCCGCAAGACGCAGCAGCGCGGCCAGCAGGCCTGCCCGGTCATAGGATCGGCCGCGATAGCCCGACAGCAGCCGGTCCAGCTTCGTAAGCGCCAGCGCGCGATCCAGATCCTCCGCCGTGCAGGGCAGCGCGATCACCACCGTATCGTCCAGCAGTTCCGCCAGCACGCCGCCGGCACCGGCCACCAGCACCGGCCCCACCACGGCGTCGCGCTGCACGCCGGCGAAGGCCTCCAGCGCGCCTTGCGGCACCATCTCCTCCACCATCAGGCCGGGGCTGTCCGGATCCAGCGCCGCGAGCCGGTCGCGCATCCGCGCGGCTTCCGCCATAAGCGCATCGCCCGGCGCCAGGTTCAGCGCGACCAGGCCATGCTCCGATTTGTGCGCGATGCGGCGCGACAGGCCCTTCAGCGCCAGCGGTGCGCGCAGGCTGGGAGCGATCTCCAGCCCACCGCCGCGCGGCACGGCGATGCCGGCCTGTGCCAGGATCGCCTTGCTCGCCGCCTCGTCCATCAGCGCGCCTTCGGCGCCGCCCGCCAGTTCCACCTCGCCGGCCGGGCTGCGGGCTTCCGCGATCTCGCGCAGCGCCCGCAGCAACGGCAGGTGGTCGGGCACCGTCACCAGCCCGGCCGCGCGCGCCGCCTGGCGGTCCTCCTCGTCCAGATGCGGCGAGACGACCAGCCCAGCCTGGCCAAGCGCGGCCTGCTGCGCCAGCACGGCCAGGATGGGCTTGCGGACATTCTCGTACAGCACGCCGAGGCCCATCAGCGACAGGCCAAAGCCATCGCGCCGGAAGATCTCCAGCGTCGGGCCGATCACGGCGTTCTGCCCGGCGACGTCATAGGGATTGATCGGCAGGCTCTGGTTCTCCAGCGCCGCCAGTTCCGCCGCCGCGGCGCCCGACGGCATGGCCAGCGGCATGCCGAGCCGCGCCGCCGCGTCCGCCGCCAGCGCCGCGAAGCCACCGGAGATGGACAGCACCGCCAGCTTTCCCCTGGCCTGCGCCGGCGCGATGCCGGCCGCGCCGCAGGCGGCCAGCGCGGCAAGCATGTCCAGGTCCTCCGCCACCTGCACGCCCTGCGCGCGCAGGAAGGCGAGCGTGTTGCGATAGGAACCCGCGATCGCGCCGGTGTGCGAGACGGTGGCGCGCTGCCCGCCTTCGGATTCGCCGATCTTCAGCGCCACCACGCGCTTGCCGGCGCTGCGGCAGCGCGCGAGCGCCGCGCGCAGCTTCGCCGCCGCGCGGATCGTCTCGAGGAAGACGACGATGGTGGAAGTCTCGGCATCCTCCGCCAGCATGTCCACGTAGTCCGCCAGCACCAGCACGGCCTCGTTGCCGCAGGTGACGGTCTTGGAGATGCCGAGCCCGCATTCGCCGAGCTTGTGGATCAGCGTGCTGACCATGCCGCCGCTCTGTGACACGATGGCGACATCGCCCGGCTTCACCTTGCCCGGGATCTGCAGGATCGGCGCGAAGGACAGCGCATAGCCCGCGCGGACATTGGACAGCCCGTTGCTGTTCGGCCCGCAGACCGCCAACCCGTACTGCTCCGCCAGCGCGCAGAGCCGAGCCTCCAGCCGCCGGCCCTCCTCGCCGGCCTCGCCGAAGCCCTGTGCGACGACGCACAGCGCCCGGATGCCGCGTTCGGCGCAGGCCTCGGCGGCTTCCAGCGCGGCGGCGGCTGGCAGCACGATCAGCGCGGCGTCCACGCCATCCGGCAGGTCCTGCACGCGCTTCACGCTCGGCCAGCCCAGCACCTCGTCCCGCGCAGGGTTCACCGCGAAGGCCCGGCCCTGATACCCGAGCACGCGCAGGCTGTTCAGCGGCCAGGCGCTGAGCTTGCGCAGATCGGCGGAGGCGCCGACCACGGCGATGGTGCGCGCCTCGAAAAGGCGGCGGATCGCCACGTTTCGGTCAGACGGGTCTGCGCTCATGCGGCCGCGATGTTCTTCCACTTGTCCCTACAAGCAAGTGTTGCCCGGCCTCGCGCGCCGGTGCAAGTTCCTCCCGATGGGAAAGGATGCGGAAGCCGAGACCAGCTATGCGCGCCTGGCCACCGTGCTGGTGGAGGACATCCTGGGTGGCCGCTGGCAGATCGGCGAGGCGATGCCGACCGAGGCCGAGCTCGGCCGGCAATTCGGCGTCTCCCGGAACACGGTGCGGGAGGCGCTGCGCCGCCTGCAGCACGCCGGCTACATCCGCCGCCGCCAGGGCGCGCGCTCGGTGCTCGCCGCGCGCAGCCCGGACAAGGCCTTCGTCAATGCGGCGAGTTCGCCGGGCGACCTACTGCTCTATGTACGGGACACACAGAGCCGGCACCTCGCCACCGAGCAGATCCTGGCCGATGACCGCCTGGCGGAGCTGCTGGGCGGAGAGGCCGGGGAACGCTGGGTGCGTGTCTCCTACCTTCGCTTCCGCGACGGTGCCGCGGAGCCGATCTGCTATTCGGAAATCCATGTGCGGGCGGAGCACGCGCCGGCGCTGGCCGGGCTCGACGGCAGCCCGACGGTATACGACGTACTGGAACGCCACTACGGCGTCTCCTTCGAACGCGTGGAGCAGGAGATCGAGGCGACGGGGGCGGATGCCAACCTGGCATCCCGCCTCGCCGTCGCGCCGGGCACGCCCTTGCTGCGCGTGCGCACGCTGTTCGTGCTGCCGGGCGAGAGGCTTGCCGAGGTCTCCCTGACCTGGTTTCCAGAAACGCGCTACCGCCTGCGCATCCGGCTGGAACGCAAGCCCGGTGCTTGACGCACCCGAACAGCCAAGCCTAGCCTGACCTGTAGGGACAAGATGGCGCGCGCCACGAAGTGCGCCACGCGGGGGGAGCAGCGCCGGATGGCCGGGCTCTACTATGAGGATTTCGTCGAGGGGCAGGTCTATCGCCACCCGGTCACGCGCACCGTGACGGAAGTGGACAACCTGCTGTTCACCGCGCTGACGCACAACACGCAGCCGCTGCATCTCGACGAGGAATTCGGCAAGACCACACCCTACGGCACGCGCATCGTCAACAGCGTCTTCACCCTCGGCCTCGTCGTTGGCGTGCAGGTCACCGAGCTGACGCTCGGCACCACGCTCGGCAATCTCGGCTTCGAGAATGTGCGGTTCCCCGCCCCGGTGCGCATCGGCGACACGCTGCGGGCGCAGACCCGCATCACCGGCAAACGCGAATCGAAGAAGTGGCCGAACGCCGGCATCGTCCATTTTGAGCATACTGGCTTCAACCAGCGCGACGAGGTGGTCGCCGTGATCGGCCGCACCGGCCTCATGCTCAAGCGGCCGGCCTGACGGCATGGATTTCGCGCTGACCGCGGAGCAGGCACAGATACGCGACGCGGTGCGCGGCCTCATGCGCGACTTTCCCGACGATTACTGGGCCGGCAAGGACCAGCGCCACGAATTCCCGCATGAATTCCACGACGCCTTCGCGCGCGCCGGGTTCCTCGGCACGACGATCCCCGTGGAGTATGGCGGCTCCGGCCTCGGGCTGACGGAAGCTGGCATCGTACTGGCGGAGGTTTCGGGCTCGGGCGCCGGGCTCGGCGGGGCGAGTGCCGTGCATCTCGGCGTCTTCGGCATGACGCCGGTGGTGAAGTTCGGCGACGAGGCGATGCGGCGGAGGTACCTGCCGCCGCTGGTCGCCGGCGAACTGCATGTCTGCTTCGGCGTGACGGAAGCCGATGCCGGCACCGACACCACCCGCATCGCCACCACCGCGACGCGGGAGGGCGAGCACTACATCCTGCGCGGCCGCAAGGTGTGGACGACGAAGGCATTGGAATCCTCGAAATGCCTGGTGCTGGCGCGCACCACGCCGCTCGACCAGTGCCGCAAGCCGAGCGAGGGGATGACGCTGTTCCTCGCCGATCTCGACCCGCGTCATGTGCAGATCCGGCCGATCCCCAAGCTTGGCCGCCACGCCGTGGCGTCCTGCGAGGTATTCTACGATGGCCTGCCCGTGCATGCCTCCGACCGCGTCGGCGAGGAAGGCCGCGGCTTCCATTACCTGCTCGACGGGCTGAACGCCGAGCGCATCCTCATTGCCTTCGAGGCGGTGGCGCTCGGTCGCGCCGCACTGCGCCGTGCGGCGCAATACGCGAAGGACCGTCGCGTCTTCGGCCGCGCCATCGGCCAGAACCAGGGCGTGCAGTTCCCGCTGGCCGACAGCCTGGCACGGCTGGAAGCCGCCGACCTCGTCACCTGGAAGGCCGCCGCGCTGTACGATGCCGGCCAGCCCTGCGGGGCCGAGGCCAACATGGCGAAGTACCTCGCCGCCGACGCCGCCTTCGAGGCCGCGGATCGCGCGATGGATGCGCATGGCGGCTTCGGCTATGCGAGCGAGTTCCATGTCGAACGCTACTTCCGCGAGACGAAGCTGTGGCGTGTGGCGCCGGTCTCGCAGAACCTGGTGCTGGCCTATCTGGCGGAGCGCGTACTGGGCCTGCCAAAATCCTACTGAGGGAGGACACGATGCGGGTGACGCGAAGGGCTGCGCTGGGCGCGGCGGCGGGGATGGCGATCGCACGGCCCGCCTTGGCGTTTCCGGACCGGCAGATGTCCATCGTCGTGGGCTTCGCGCCCGGCAGCGCGAATGATTCGCTGGCGCGCTTCGCGGCAGAGCGGCTGCAGGAGAAGCTCGGCCAGCGCGTGCTGGTGGAGAACCGGCCGGGCGCCGGCGGCATGCTGGCCGCCACCACCTATGCGCGCCGCACCCAGCCGGATGGCCACACCATCTTGTTCGGCAGTTCCTCATTCACGTCGGGAGTTGCCATGCGCCGCACGCCGGAGATCGACCTGCGACGCGACGTGATGGGCATCGCGCTGCTCTGCGCGGCGCCGATGGCACTGGCAGTGAACAGCGGCTTGCCGATACGGACCATGCCGGAGTTCATCGCTTATGCGAAGGCGAACCCAGGCAGGCTGAACTACGGATCCTCCGGCGTCGGCGGCATCATGCATCTGCAGGCGGAACGTCTGCGCGTGCAGGCCGGGATCGACGTGGTGCACGTGCCCTACAATGGCGGCGCACCCGCGGTGACCGGCGTGATGGCGAACGACGTGCAGTTCACCATCATCGACGCCTCCACCCTCGCGCCCGGCGTGCAGGCCGGGCGGCTTCGGATCGTCGGCATGGCGACCGAGCGGCGCACCGCGCAGTTCCCGGATGTCGCCACCATGGCGGAGCAGGGCTTCCCCTTCGAAGCCTCGGTCTGGTACGGGCTGTTCGCCGTGGCCGGCACGCCGCCCGCCATCGTCACCCGCCTCAACGCCGCGGCGAACGAAGCCATCCAGGCGCCCGCCTACCTGGCGCAGATGGCCTCGATCGGCGCCATCGTGCAGCAGATGAGCCCCGAGCAGTTCCAGAGACACGTCGTTGAGGATCTGGAGCGCTGGGAGAATGTCGTCCGCCAGGCGCGCATCGAGCAGCAATAGGAAGCCGGGGATGCACCTGACACGACGGGCCACACTGGCCGCGACAATGGGCGTGGCGCTGGCGCGCCCCGCTTTCGCCTTCCCCGACCGTCCCATGACAATCGTGGTCGGCTTCGCGCCGGGCAGCGCAAGCGACGCGCTGGGCCGCTTCGCCGCCGAGCGCCTGCAGGAAAAGCTGGGCCAGCGCGTTCTGGTGGAGAACCGGCCCGGCGCCGGCGGCATGCTGGCCGCCAACACCTTCGCCCGGCGCACGCAGCCGGATGGTCACACGATCCTGTTCCACAGCGCCTCGCTGACCTCGGGCGTCGCCATGCGGCGCAATCCGGAGATCGACCTGCGGCGTGACGTGCTCGGCATCGCGCTGCTCTGCGCTTCGCCGATGGGGCTCGCGGTGAATGCCACGCTCCCCATGCGGAACATGGCGGAGTTCATCGCCTATGCGAAGGCCAACCCAGGCAGGCTGAACTACGGATCCTCCGGCGTCGGCGGCATCATGCATCTGCAGGCGGAGCGCCTGCGCGTGCAGGCCGGGATCGACGTGGTGCATGTGCCCTACCCCGGCGGCGCGCCCGCGGTGACCGGCGTGATGGCGAACGACGTGCAGTTCACGCTGATCGACGCCTCGACGCTTGCGCCCGGCGTGCAGGCCGGCAGGCTGCGCATCGTCGGCATGGCGTCGGAACGCAGGCTGGCGCAGTTTCCCGAGGTGCCCACCATGGCGGAGCAGGGCTTCCCGTTCGACGCCTCGGTCTGGTACGGGCTGTTCGCGGTGGGTGGCACGCCACCTGCGGTAATCAGCCGGATCAATGCGGCGGTGAACGAATTCATCCAGGCGCCGGCTTATCTTGCGCAGATGGCCTCGCTCGGCGCGATCGTGCAGCAGATGAGCCCCGATCGCTTCCAGAGCCACGTCGTCGAGGACCTGGAGCGATGGGAACGGGTGGTAAGCCAGTCGCGTATCGAGCAGCAATAGCAACGCGTCGGGCAGCAGAAGGAGCAGGCGCATGGACGGAATGACCGGATCGATGCCGCAGACGCCGGGCCTCGATCATTCGAAGCTGGATGCGCGGGCCTCGCGCTTCGTGGACGTGGCGTCGCTGCCATGGAAGCCGACGCCGACGCCCGGTATCGACATGAAGATCCTCGTGGAGGAACCGCAGACCGGCCTCATGACGGCGCTGTTCCGCTGGGCGCCCGGCACGGTGCTGCCGCTGCACGAACATGTCGAGATCGAGCAGACCTATGTGCTGGAAGGTAGCATCGTGGACGAAGAAGGCGAATGCCGCGCCGGCGACTTCGTCTGGCGACCGCGCGGCAACCGCCACATCGCAACCGCCCCGCATGGCGCGCTGGTGATCGCCTTCTTCCTGCGGCCGAACAAGTTCCTGGAAGGCGTGCTGGCCGGGCAGGAACTGAAGTAGAAGGCGCTACGCCCCGGGGATCGCGCCCTCCGCGGCCAGCGCGTGCATTTCCGCCTCGGCGAAGCCGGCCTCGCGCAGGATCTCGCGCGTGTGCTCTCCGAGGCGCGGTGCGGGTTCGCGGCGATCCAGAGCAAGCCCGCTCCAGCGCGTCGGCGGGCGCATCTGCACGGTGGAGCCTTCGGAGGGATGCTCCACCGTCTCGAACAGGCCGACCGCGGCCAGGTGCGGATCGTCCATCAGGCTGTCCAGCGTGTGGACGGGCGAGCAGGGAATGTCGTTCGCCTCCAGCAGCGCCAGCCATGCGGCGGTGCCGCGTGTGACGAACAGTTCCGTCAGATAGCCATAGACCTCGTCATAATGCTGCGCGCGCACGGCGGCGGTGGCGAAGCGCTGGTCCTGCACCGGGATATCCTCCCGCCCGATCGCGGCGAACAGCGAACGCCAGTGCCGGTCGGTGTAGATGAAGACGCCGAGGAAGCCGTCGGCCGTGCGGAAGGGACGGCGGTGGCGCGTGAGCAAACGGCTGTAGCCCATCGGTCCCGCGGGCGGGTCGTAGCTGCGGCCGCCCATGTGGTCCGCCAGCACCAGCGCTGCGTTGCTCTCGAACATCGGTACCTCGACCATCTGGCCGTCGCCGCTGCGCGCGCGGTGCATCAGCGCGGCCATCGCGGCATGCACCGCCGTCAGCCCCGCGACGCGATCGGCGATGTCGAGCGGCACATAGCCAGGATCGGTGCCCATCACCCGCGCATAGAGCGAGGGCGTGGCGCTGGCGGCCTGGATCGCATCGTCCACCGCCGGCTTCGCGGCATAGGGCCCGTCCTGCCCGTAGCCGGTGATCGCGAGGTAGACGATGTCGGCACGCGCCGCGCGCAGCGCCGCGTAGTCCAGCCCGAGCCGGCGCATCGCCGCCGGCCGCGTGTTGGTGACGAACATGTCGGCGCCCGCGGCAAGCCGCAGCAGCGCGGCGCGCGCCGCAGCCACGCGCAGGTCCAGCACCATGCCGCGCTTGTTTCGGTTTGCGTGCAGGTACATCGGCCCCATCATCGGGTTCCGCATCGGCCCGGCGAGGCGGAGGATGTCGCCTTCCGGCGGCTCCACCTTGATCACCTCGGCGCCGTAATCCGCCAGGATCTGCGTGCAGTACGGCCCGACGAGCACCGTGGAGAGATCGAGGATGCAGATTCCCGCCAGAGGCAGGCGCCCGCTCACTCCGGCCGGATTCCGGCGTCGCGGATGCGCGTGCCCCAGCTCTGCAACTCGCTTGCCTGGAAGGCGCCGTACTCCTCGAGCGTGAGCGGCGCTGCGTCGATGCCGATCGCCGCCAGGCGCTGCGCCACGGCGGGGCGGTTCAGCGCGGCGGCGATGCGCTCGGCCAGCCAGGCGCGCGCCTCGCGCGGCGTGCCGGCGGGCGCCGTCAGCCCGGCCCAGCCGCTGTAGCCCCAGCCGGCGAAGCCCGCCTCCTCCAGCGTCGGCACATCCGGCACCAGCGAGGAGCGGCGGCCCGATGTCATCGCGAGGCCGCGCACGCGGCCGGTCTGGATGATCGGCGCCACGACGTTCACATCCACCAGCATGTAGCTGATCGCGCCACTCGCCATGTCCGTCACCGCCTGCGGCATGCCGCGATAGGACACGCCCACCGCCTCCACGCCCGCCAGCTTGTTGAACTCGACGATGCCGGCCAGCGAGCCGGCATTGGCATAACCGAAATTCATCCGCCCCGGCGCGGCGCGCAGCGCGTCGATCAGCCCGCGCAGATCCTGCACGCCGGTGGCGGAGGAGGCCGCGATCATCCATTGGAAGGTGGCCAGCCGCGTCACCGGCGCGAAATCGCGGATCGGATCGAAGCCGAGCGCGGCGACAAGGTAGGGCGCCTGCACCGTTGAGACGCTGTTGATCAGCAGCGTGTAGCCATCGGCCGGCGCACGTGCGACGGAGGCGGCGCCCACCGTCCCGAAGGCGCCGGCGCGGTTCTCGACCACGATGGTGGCGCCGCTGTCCGTGCGAAGTTCCTCCGCGACCATGCGCGCGAGCACGTCGGTGGAACTGCCGGCGGGAAAGGGCACGACGAAGCGGATGGGCCGCGAGGGAAATGACTGGGCCGAAGCCTGCATGGCGGGCATCGCCAGGCCCAGCATAAGCAAGGCGAGAAGACTGCGCCGCATGAGCGTTCTCCCTACGGCCGCGATGAGCGATGACGCGCTCGCGGCTTCTGTCGATCAGTATAGGAAACGCGGCACGCGGCTTGTCAATCGGCAGCGCGCGCTATCAAGTCGCATGATGGATGGAGTGGGACACATGGAGGAATTGCTGGTCCGGCAGGAAGACGACGTCCTGCACGCCACCTTCAACGCGCCGGAACGCCGGAATCCGCTGTCTCTGCCGCTGCGGGATGCGCTGCGTCGCACGCTGCGCGAAGCCGCGGAGGATGATGCCATCCGTTGCATCGTTCTGTCCGGCGCCGGCGGCCACTTCATGGCGGGGGGCGACGTCGCCGTCTTCGGACGCACGCTGGCGATGACGGAGGATGAGCGCCGCGCCTTCTTCGAGGATCGCGTGCATGGCCTCGGCCCCGTCATCGGCCAGATCCTGGAAACGCCGAAGCCCGTCATCGCGAAGCTGCGCGGCGCCTGCGCAGGTGTCGGCGTCGCGGTCATGCTGGCCTGCGACTTCGCCTATGCGGCGGAGGATGCCTTCCTGGCCACGGCCTATGTGCATCTCGGCGCGACGCCGGATGGCGGCCTGTCCTGGCTGCTGCCGCGCGCCATCGGTACCCGCGCCGCGACGGAACTGCTGATGATGGGCGACCGCGTGCCGGCGAAGGACGCGCTGCGGCTCGGCCTTCTGAACGGCGTCGTCCCCGGCGCCGACCTGGATGCGCGGGTGGAGGAGGTGGCGCGCCGGCTCTGCCACGGGCCGACGCGGGCGCTCGGCGCGATGAAGCGCCTGCTGCGCGACGCCCCCACGGCCTCGCTGGACGCGCAGATGGCGGCGGAGCGGCGCAGCTTCGCCGCGCTGTCGCGCACCGCCGACTTCGCCGAGGGCGTCGGCGCCTTCCTGGAGAAGCGGCGCGCCGTCTTCGGCGGCCGCTGAGCGCATGTCCACCCTGTTCTCGCCGCTGCGCCTGGCCGGGATCGAACTGCCCAACCGCATCCTCGTCTCGCCGATGTGCCAGCACATGGCTGTGGATGGCTGCCCGACCGACTGGCACCTCATCCATTGGGGCCAGATGGCGCTATCCGGCGCGGCGATGATCCTGACGGAATCCACCGCCGTGTCGGCGGATGGACGGATCACGCCCAACTGCCTCGGCATCTACAGCGATGCCGCGGCGGAGGAGATCGGCCGCATGGCAGCGATCTGCCGCCGCTATGCCCCCGTGCGCTTCGGCCTGCAACTGTCGCATGCCGGGCGCAAGGGATCGAACCGGCCGGCACATCATGGCTACGCGCCGGCACCCGTCGGCGCGAACAGCTGGGACCTGCTCGCGCCTTCCGCCATTCCGCTTTCGGATACGGCGCCCGCACCGCGCGAGATGGGCGCGCTGGACATGGCGCGCATCCGCGACGAGTTTCGCGCCGCCGCGCTCCGCGCGCGCGATGTCGGCCTCGACGTGCTGGAGATCCACGTCGCGCATGGCTACCTGCTGCACGCCTTCCTATCCCCGCTGACCAATGCGCGAAACGACGGCTATGGCGGCAGCCCCGCGGCGCGCATGCGCTATCCGCTGGAGGTCTTCGCCGCAGTGCGCGAAGCCTGGCCGGCGGAGCGCCCGCTCGGCGTGCGCATCAGCGCGACGGATTGGATCGAGGGCGGGCTCGTCGTGGAAGACCAGATCGCCTTCGTGCGCGCGCTGCGCCAGGCCGGCTGCGATTTCTGCGATGTCTCCTCCGGCGGCATCGCGCCGCAGTCCCGCCCGCCGCAGGTGATCGAGAGCTACCAGCTGCCCTTCGCCGAGGAGATCCGCCGCGCCACAGGCATCGTCACCTGCGCCGTCGGCATGATCGTGCACCCTCGCCAGGCGGAGGCGATCGTCGCATCGGGCACCGCGGATCTCGTCTGCCTGGGACGCGCGATGCTGGACGATCCGCGCTGGCCTTGGCGCGCGGCGGAAACGCTCGGCGTGAAGCTGCGCTATCCGCCACCCTATGCGCGCAGCCATCCCGCGGTCTGGCCGGGCGCCGCGCTGCTCCGTCGGTGAGTTGCGCGGATCAGGCGAGGCGCCCGATCCGCCGCGACCCGAAGCGCTCGAACACCTTGTAGGTGCCGACGAACCAAGGCTCCGCCGCCAGCTTGGCGCGCCAGGCGGTGCCGCGCGCCTTGTAGCGCGCCGGTGAATCCGGCGCGCTGCGATCCGCCAGGTAATGCAGCGCGATGCGCGTGAACGCGCCGGGCGCGCCTTCGGGAATCGCGAAGCGACGCGCCATCAGCCATTCTGGGCAGTCCATCAGAAGCGGGATGTGGTCTTGCTCATACCACGCATCGAAATCGGCCATGCGCGTCGGCGGCACGGCGAACCACACGACATAAAGCAGCGGCGCATCCAGCGCGGCGAGGCCCGCACCCGCCTGCCGCCGCATCGCGATCTCGTCGCCGAGACAACGCGCGGTGCAGGCCGATCCGGCCAGCATATCGCGGGTCGCCGCACTCGGCGTCTCCTGCAGCGCCGCATAGGCGGGGCTGCGCAGCACGCCGAGATCGGCGAGTTCATACACCGCGAGGAAGCCCGGCGCCGACGCCGGCGCTGTCGCGGCGCCGCCCTTTGCCACCGCCATGAAGCCGCTCGCCGCCTGCCCGGTGTGGCGATAGCGCTGCGCCGACGCCACGCCGGGCACGGCCAGCCGTTCAGGGATGTGCTCCGTGTCGTACCAGTCGTGGAAACGCGCCTCCTGCCCCGGCGGCGGTGTCATCTCGGCGAACAGGATGCTCGTCCCCTGCATGACCGCTCCCTCACTCTGCCGCCGCGCACATGCGGCCGGCCGTTGTGCCCAGCAGCGCTGGCCAGTGCGCCGCGATCCAGGCGGCATCCGGCACCTCGCTGCGTGCGATCGTGTCCTGCATTACGCGGGAGGCCAACGTCTTCCCGAAATTCGGGATGGCGACGCGGCGGCGCGCGCAGCTGTGCAGCCGGCCGTCACCCCGCCGGCGACGAGGACGTCGCAAGTGGCACGTTCGCGCATGCTATTCAGCCGAAATTCCCCGGATGGGTCGCCGATCCGGCCTGCCGATACGAAACGAACCACTTGGCAGCGCTGCCCGCAACCCCGAATGACGAGAGAATCGCGGCTCGGGGCCTTCAGCCGCGCAGCTTCCTGTCAATAGGCACGCAAACGGCCCCCCCGATTGGAGTGCGCTCCTGCGAGTGGACGGTTTCAGGCGGAAGCTTTGACCGTCAGGCAGGCGTATTGATCCTCGAACTGGACGGGGCCGAGATAGCCCAGGGCAAAGTGTAGCCGTGTCCGACAACGGGCCTTGCTACATCGCCGGCGAGGTGGCCCAGTGCCTCGACATGCAGGCCGTGGACCATGTCCGCGGCGCGCCCTGCCATCCGCAGACCCAAGGCAAGATCGAGCGCTGGCACCAGACCTTGAAGAACCGCATTCTTTTCGAGAACTCCTATCTTCCCGGCGATCTTGAGGCGCAGATCGAAGCCTTCGTCGAGCACTACAACCATCGCCGCTGCCACGAGAGCCTGCGCAACCTGACACCGGCTGACGTCTATTTCGGCCGCGGCTAGACCATCCTGCTCGACCGAGAACGCATCAAGCGCCACGCCATCCAGCAGCGGCGCTTGATACACCAACAACTCGCCGCCTAGCCTCGCAACCCAATGGGCCAGACCCTCCGTTAACCAGCCGCCGACACCGTCTGAAAGCCTTCGACGACGGACAGGCCAGTCGCCGCTCACCGACGTACTGGGGCAGGCTGCGGCGGCGCGGTCGTGCCCGAAGTGCCCGTTGGCGCAGCAGCCGTTCAATCTTGTACAGCCCACAGGAGAAGCCCTCGGCAAGCACGTCGCGCCACACCCGCCTGGCGCCGTAGGTGCGGCCGCTAGCCAGGAAACTCGCCCTGACCTGAGGCGCGATGATCGTGCCACGAGGCGGGGTGTAGGAGTTGTGCTCCTTGGCGGGTTGCGCCGCCGTGTCGGGCGGCCACGGCGGGCAGGCTGACGGTGGGATTGTTGCTCACGGGGCCGATGGCTTCCAGCGTCATGTAGCGGGCGCGCTGGGTGGCCCATTCATCGGATTGCTCCGCCAGTTCCCATAAGGATGACGCGCCGGCGGCATGGTCTGTTCAGTCAGGGCACGCCCTCGACGAGCACGGGTGAGCGGGGACGCAGCTAGGCCGGCGCTTCTTCCATGGCCCCTGGGCCATGCCTGCGCCCGGCGCCATTCAGCACCGCATCGATTGCGGTTCTCCAGGCATTTGGGCCGGTGACGGCGATCCCAATGCGTTCGATTATCCAGGCCGCGCGGATGGTCCTGCTTGCCGTCGGGACCGGCGATCCGATTGTCCCACGGCGCCAATTCGGCTCAGGGCCGGTAACGCCTAACGGCGACATGGTTGGTTCCGGTCGCGCCCCGGCCTGGAACGGCCTACGGGATTTCCGCATGCTGCGGCACGAATTAGTGGACGCGTTGCGGACGCGGTGCTCGTTCCATTCGGCATCAGTGAACAGGATGCCCCTGCCGCCATTCCTGCCCAAGCAGTTCCCAAGCCTCACGTTCGGCGGCCCGCTCCGTTTGGGCGTCGGTAGATTCCGAGGCTGCTCAGCTCGGCTAGCTCCGCACTATGGAAGCATTCCACGCTGCACTGAGCATCTTCGTGCACCACGCCGCCACGATCGGAGCCGCATGTCACCGCACACGCTTGTGTGCCCAGATGGAGAGACCGCCGACACCCGGTTCGAGGGCGGCAATCTCCATCATGGGCTGGCGCCGTTGCTTCTCGGCGAGTTTGCACGCAGTGGGCGGGCAGACGCGCCGCCTTGTCTGCCAAAAAACAGCTGATGGTCGGTGCACAAACCCCGCTCGCTCCGGTAGATGCCGCGCCACCTGCGCAGGCCCAGCCAACCCACACCCGCCGGTGGCGCTGGCTGCTTCTCGTGGCTGTGGCGGTGATCCTGGGCGCCTGGCTTGGCCCCGGCCTGCTGCTTGGCCCGCGCGTCAACGCCAGCGTGGTGACGCGCGGCACGCTTCTGCGAAGCGTCGTCGCCACGGGCCGCGTCACCACGCCCAATCGCGTGACGATTGGCAGCCAGATCACCGGGACGGTGGCCGAGGTCCCGGTTCTGGAAGGGCAGCAGGTCGCGCGCGGCCAAATCCTGATAAGGCTGGAGGATGGCGAGTTGCGTGCCGGTGCGGCGCAGGCGCGCAGCGCCGTGATCCAGGCGGAAACCCAGCTGCGCCATCTGAGCGAAGTCACGCTGGCGGTCGCCCTGCGCACCCTGACACAGGCCGAGGCCACACTGCTGAACGCTCAGCACCAATTCTCCCGCAGCGAGCAGCTGCAAGCCGGCGGCTTCGCCACCCGTGCTGCGCTCGACGAAGTCCGGGTCGCGCGCGATGTGGCCGAGGCGCAGATGGAGGCCGCGCGGATCGGGCTGGCCTCCAACCGGCCCGGCGGTACGGATGAGGCGCTGGCGCAGGCGGTTCTGAGCGAGGCGGGGGGCAGTCTGCGCGCGGCCCAGTCGCGGCTCGACCACGCCACCATTGCGGCACCCGTCGCCGGCACGCTGATTGCGCGCAGCGTGGAGCGTGGTGACGTCGTGCAGGCCAACACGCCGCTCATGACGCTCTCGCCCGCCACCGCACCGCAGCTCGTGGTGCAAATCGATGAGCGTAACCTGGGCCTGATCGCCGTCGGCCAGGCGGCACTGGCTTCCGCGGATGCTTACCCGAATGCGCGATTTGCCGCCCGCGTCGCCTATATCAACCCCGCCGTGGACCCTCAGCGTGCGGCGGTGGAGGTCAAGCTCGACATAATCGAACCGCCGCCGACGCTGCGCGAAGACATGACCGTGTCGGTGGATATCACCGTGGCGGAGCGGGTGGGCACACTCATCATTCCGCTTGTCGCGATTCACGATGCCACCGCCGCTGCCTGGGTGTTGCGGGTCGAAGGCCGCCGTGCGCAGCGCGTGCCGGTACGCCTTGGCCTGCGCGGCGCGCGTGCAGTGGAGATCCTCGAGGGCCTCAGCGAAGGTGATCTGATCCTACCCACGACAGCATCGGTGTCGGCGGGCGAACGGGTGCGCAGCCCGTGATCCGCTGGTTGCCTTTCGAGGGCATTGCCGCGCTTCGCTTCATGCGCGAGGGCTGGATACAGACCATCTTCATCCTGGTCGGCGTCTCGCTCGGCGTGGCGGTGACAGTGTTCGAATCCTCAGTGCTGAGCGGCGTACAGGCGAATTTTCTGCGCCGCGTGCTGACCAGCCAGGCGCATATCGTGCTGCTGCCGCCAGATGAGGTTGCGCGCCCGCTGCACGATGAACCGGGCGTGATCGAGGATGCGACGCTGCAACGCCCCAACCAGCGCCTGCGCTCGATCGATCAGTGGCAGACCATTCGCGAAACCGTGGCCGCAACGCCCGGCGTGCGCGTGATCGCCAATATCGCCGCCGGCGCTGCACTGGCGGTGCGCGGCGACGCGACGGCGGCGATCTCGATCATCGGTGCGGAGCCGGAGGAGTATTTCGGCATCGTGCGCGTGCCTGACTACATCGTGGCCGGCGCTTTGCGACTGAGCAGTGATGACATCCTGATCGGCACCGACCTCGCCATCCTGCTGGGCGTGACGGTGGGCGACCGGCTGCTGGTGACGGCGCGCTCCACCACCGGGCGCTCGCTCACCATCACCGGCATATTCGATCTGGGCATGAAGGCGGCGAATCTGCGTACCACCTTCGTCGCCTTCCGCACCGGGCAGAGCCTGCTGAACCTCGCGGGCGGCGTTACCAGCGTGGAAATCGCCGTGACCGAGCCCTTCGCGGCCGAGACCATCGCGCAGGATATCGCCGCCCGTACTGGCGTGCGTGCCGACAGCTGGATCAAGACCAACGCGCAATTCTTCACCGCCATCCAGGCCCAGAACAGCTCGAACATCGTCATCAGCGTCGCGGTCGCGCTGTCGGTGGCATTCGGCGTGGCCAGCGTGCTGGTGGTCTCCGTCGTGCAGAGGGGGCGCGAGATCGGCATCCTGCGCGCCATGGGCGCGCGGCGGGGACAGATCCTGCTGGTCTTCCTGATCCAGGGCGGCGCGCTGGGGACCTTGGGGGCGATGCTGGGATCGGTGCTGGCGGCTGGATTGCTGCTGGTGTGGCACGACCAGGTGCGGCAGCCGAACGGAGCTGAACTCTTCCCCTTCATCCTGGATCCGCTGCTGATCGGCGGCACGATCGCCTTTGCGGCCATTGTCGGCGTGCTGGCCGGCATGGCCCCGGCGATGCAGGCAGCGCGGCTTGACCCGGCAGTGGCCATCCGTGGCTGAGGACGCCCTGATGCTGAGCGGGATCCGCAAATCCTTCAACATCGGCAGCCCGGCCGAGGTCGAGATCCTGCACGGCATCGACATCACCCTGGAGCGCGGTGCCTTCTGCGCACTGATCGGCCCCTCAGGTTCCGGCAAGTCAACGCTGCTCAACATCATCGGGCTGCTTGACCGGCAGAGCGCCGGGCGGTTGGCGATCGGCGGGCAGGCTACCTCCGGCCTGGACGATGCCGCCCTGACGCGGCTGCGCGGCCGCAGTATCGGCTTCGTGTTCCAGGCGCATAACCTGATCCCCGCGTTCACCGCGGCCGAGAACGTGATGATGCCACTGCTGCTCAGCCGCGGTTGGGCGGATGCGGCGATGCGCGCGGCGGCTGAGACGCTGCTCGACCGCGTGGGCATGACGCGCTGGCGTGACGCCCGCGTGGCGAATCTCTCGGGCGGCCAGGCGCAGCGCGTGTCCATCGCGCGCGCGCTGGTGACGAACCCGGTGCTGGTGCTCGCCGATGAACCGACCGGCAACCTCGACACAGCCTCCGCCGACGGCGTCTTCGACATGATGGGCGCGATGAACCGCGAGCAAGGCATGACATTCCTTATCGTCACGCATGACCCACGGCTGGCGAAGCGTTGCGGCCGCATCATCGAACTGGTGGATGGGCGGGTCGTTCGTGGCGCTGTGGCTGCGTAGATTCCGAAGCTGCCTTGATCGAGCGATGGACGCCTAGGGTGATGGCGTCTGAGCGGACCCGCTCAACGCATCCTCGAGGACGATACAAGCCATGTCGAGCGACACCCAACTGAAGCAATCGGTACTGTCTGAGCTGAGCTGGGAGCCCAGGGTGGACTCCGCCCACATCGGCGTCACCGCGAAGGATGGCGTCGTGACGCTGATGGGCCATGTTGCCACCTATGGCCAGAAGAACGCGGCAGAAGCGGCCGCCCGCCGCGTGAAGGGTGTCTTGGCCGTCGCCGAGGAGATCGAGGTCAAGCTGCCCTTCGACGCAGATCGCGGCGACGACGATATTGCCGCCGCCGTGGTCGACCGACTGACCTGGGATGCCTCGATCCCACAGGATGCGATCAAGGTGAAGGTGGAGAAGGGCTGGGTGACGCTCAGCGGCGATGTGGACTGGTACTACCAGAAGAACGCGGTCGAGCAGGAGATCCGGTGGCTGTTCGGCGTGGTCGGAGTCTCGAACCAGATCGCCATCAAGCTGCGACCGGACACCGGCAAGATCAGCGACGATATCCGCCACGCACTGCACCGTTCCTGGCTGTTCGACAGCAAGACGATCAACGTCAACGCCACCGGCGGCCAGATCCGCCTGAGCGGCACAGTGCGCTCGCCCCATGAGCGCCAGGTGGCGGCTGCGACTGCCTGGGCCGCGCCGGGCGCCACCGCCGTCGAGAACGATTTGCGCGTCGTCTGATCCGCAGAAGCACCGCGCCGGCTCGAGTCGCCTGGCCGGCGCGCCCCCAACGCTGAGGAGCTTCCCATGGATCAGTCCGACACGGTCGTTGCCGTCTTCAACGATCACGCCGCCGCCGAAACCGCCATCAGGCAGCTGTCGAGCGCTGGGTTCGGCATGAAAAAGCTCAGCGTCGTGGGCAAGGGATACCACACCGAGGAGAAGGTGGTGGGCTTCTACAACACCGGCGACCGCATCCGCTTCTGGGGTGCGCGCGGCGCGGTCTGGGGTGCCCTGTGGAGCCTGTTCTTCGGCGGCCTTTTCATCACCATCCCCGTGGTCGGGCCACTGGTCATGCTCGGCTATGTGGACGCTGCCGCGATTCTGGCGATCGAGAACGCCCTGGTTGTCGGCGGGCTTTCCGCACTCGGTGCCGCGCTGTTCAGCATCGGCATCCCGAAGAACAGCGTGCTGCAATACGAGGCGGCGGTGAAGGCGGAGGGCTCCTCGTGATGGCGCATGGCTCGGCGGCGGATGTCGCGCGCGCGAAGGCCATCCTCAACACTATGAAGCCGGAGCGGCTCGATACGCATGCCATCAAGACGTCGGCCGCAGCTGGCGTGATCGCTCTTGGCGCCGCGTAGCCATAACAACGCGCGGGAATAGAACTCCATGGCCGACCACAGCTTGCCGATCCTCGCAATCGCACCGCCGTGCAGTGTCTTCGCCCCTGGGCCGCAGACGACGACTGCGGCCGAACTGGACCGTATGCTGCATGCCTGGCAAAGCCGGTTCACCGCTGGCCGTTCACCCAGCACAACCAGCCTCGCCTTCCTCGACTGGGCGGCGCACGCGCTGAACGCACCCTTCCAGACGGCGGCACTTGGCCGCACCGCGGTAGAGCACTGGCAACGCCTTGCGCGCATCGCGCTTGGCGCTGAAGCCGCGCTTCCCCTGCCGGAGGGAGACCATCGGTTCCGTGACCCAGCCTGGTCACAGGCGCCCTACAGCCTTCTTGTCCAGGCAGTCTTGCTCGGCGAGCAGTGGTGTGACCTCGTCGCGGAATCGCCCGCCGGCATGAGCCCCGGCAATCGACGGATTGTCGGCTTCGACACACGCCAATTCCTGGACCTGATCTCGCCCTCGAATTGGCCACCGCTCAACCCCGAGGTCCGGGCGGCCACGCACGACACGGCGGGGCGCAACCTCGCCACCGGCTTCGCGAACCTTCTTCACGATCAGGCCACAGCGCGCGGGGTGTCGCAGGAAGACCCGCATTTCCGCCTCGGCATCGAGATTGCCGCGACACCGGGCAAGGTTGTGCTGCGCAATGCGCTGATCGAGCTGATCCAATACGCACCCACCATGCCCATGGTCGGTGCCGAGCCCATGTTGATCGTGCCGGCCTGGATCATGAAGTACTACATCCTCGACCTCTCGCCCGGCAATTCGATGATCCGCTGGCTGGTCGGCCAGGGCCGCACCGTCTTCGTCATCTCCTGGCGCAATCCGGACGCGGCGATGCACGACATCGCGCTCGACGATTATCGCCGGCTGGGGATCATGGCGGCCATAGACGCGGTGCAGGCCATCTGCGGGCCTGCGAGGATTCATGCGACCGGGTATTGTCTGGGCGGGACGCTGCTCGCGATCGCGGCGGCGGCGATGGCGCGCGATGGCGATTCCCGGCTGGCGAGCCTCTCGCTGCTCGCGGCGCAGACCGACTTCACCGAGGCGGGCGAGCTGCAATTGTTCATCACTGAGGACCAGCTCGACTTCCTGGGCGACATGATGTGCAGCCAGGGGACCCTCAGCCCCGAGCAGATGGGCGGCGCGTTCCAGATGCTGCGCGCGAATGACCTCGTCTGGTCGCAAGGCATTCGTGACTACCTCCTGGGTGAGCGGATGGCGCCCAGCGACCTTATGGCCTGGAACGCCGACGGCACGCGGCTGCCGGCGCGGATGCACATCGAGTATCTGCGCGGGCTGTTCCTGCACAACGACCTTGCGGAGGGGCGCTTTCGCGTCGGCACGCGGCCGGTCGCGCTAGGCGACATCAAGCAACCGATGTTCGTCGTCGGTACGGAGCGAGACCGCATCGCGCCCTGGCGTTCGGTATTCAAGTTGCAAGTCCTGAACGACGGAGACATCACCTTCGTGCTGACCTCGGGCGGCCACAATGCAGGGATCGTCAGCGAACCGGGGCACAAGCGACGCAGCTTCCGCATCCGCCGTCGCGCCCATGACGCTCGCACCCTCGGCCCCGACGAATGGCGCGCGATCACACCGGCGCAGAATGGGTCCTGGTGGCTTGCATGGGACAGCTGGCTCAACAGCCAATCCGGCCCACGCATCGCGCCGCCCCCCATGGGTGGCGATCTGGGTGACGCCCCCGGCGACTACGTGAGAGCGCACTAGGCCCATGCCCGATACCACGCAGGGCGACTTGATCGAGAACCGCACCTTCGACGAGATGTCGATCGGCGAGACGGCGAGCCTCACGCATCGCGTGACCCAGCGCGATATCGACCTGTTCGCGACCGTGACGGGCGACGTGAATCCGGCGCATGTCGATCCCGTCTATGCGGCAGGCGACATGTTCCACCACATCATCATCCACGGAATGTGGGGGGCAGGCTTGATCTCCGCCGTGCTCGGCACGCTACTGCCAGGGCCGGGCACCATCTATCTCGGCCAGGATCTGCGATTTCGCCATCCGGTCGCGATCGGCGACAGCATCACCGCCACGCTGACGCTGCGCGACAAGCGCGCTGAGAAGGGCGACGTGACGCTCGACTGCGTCTGCACCAACCAGGCCGGCCAGATCGTGATCAGCGGCACTGCCGAAGCCCGCGCGCCACAGCAAAAGATTCGTCGGCCGCGCATGGCGCTGCCGGCAGTTCGCGTGGGGAGGCACAGCGCCATGCACGCACTTGTGCAGCGTGCCAGCGGTGGTCTGCCGGTGCCGACCGCGATCGTGCATCCGATGGATGCGGCCTCGCTCTCGGCCGCGCTGGCCGCAGCCGCGGCGGGGTTGATCCTGCCGGTTCTGATCGGCCCAGCGGCGGACCTGGCCGCCCTGGCCCGCGCATTGTCATTCGACATCGCGACGCTGCGTGTGGTGGATACGGTGGATGCCGCCGCCGCCGCATCGGCCGCCGTGGCTCTGGCCCGCGCTGGCGAAGTCGCCGCGCTGATGAAGGGCGACCTGCACACGGATGTCCTGATGCGTGCGGTGGTCGCCACTGCGGGCGGGCTGCGCACCGCGCGCCGGATCAGCCATGCCTACCTGCTGGACGTACCGGAATTTCCCCGCCCGCTGCTGGTGACGGACGCTGCGATCAACATCACGCCGGGCCTCGTTCAGAAGGTCGATATCGTACAGAACGCCATCGACCTTGCGCATCTGCTGGGGATCGTGCGGCCGCGCGTGGCCATCCTGGCCGCCGTGGAAACGGTCAATCACCGGATGCAGGCCACGCTGGATGCTGCCGCACTCTGCAAGATGGCCGAGCGCGGCCAAATCACCGGCGGCCAGCTTGATGGGCCGCTGGCCTTCGACAACGCCATCAGCGCAGCGGCGGCGGCCGAGAAGCACATCGTCTCCGGCGTCGCCGGCCAGGCCGATATCCTGGTCGTGCCCGATCTCGAAGCCGGCAACATGCTGGTGAAGCAGATGACCTTCCTGTCAGGGGCGGCGGCGGCCGGCGTGGTGCTGGGCGCGCGCGTCCCCATCATGCTGACCAGCCGCGCCGACAGTGCCGCCACGCGCCTGGCCTCCTGCTCGCTGGCGGTACTCATGTCACGCGCGGCGGCACGGACGTGACCGGGCTGATCCTCACCCTCAACGCCGGGTCGTCGAGCCTGAAATTCGGCCTGTTCCAAGTGGCCGAGGGCCAACCCGCCTTGCTGTGCGGCCATATCGAGCTGGGGCTTGAGGCGGAGGCGGAGGCGGAGGCGGAGGCGTTGGGCATGGCGCTCGATGCGCTGAATGTCGACCTGGCTGAGCGCTGTGCCGGCATGCCGCTTCAGGCGGTCGGCCATCGCGTGGTGCATGGCGGCGCCGATCACATCGCGCCCGAAGTGGTGACGCCTGCCGTGCTTGCTGCGCTGCTCGCACTCACCCCGCTCGATCCGCTGCATATGCCGCGCGACCTCGCGCCGATCGACGCGATCACGACGGCACATCCTGATCTGCTCCAGGTCGCCTGCTTCGACACAGCTTTCCACCACACCATGCCCGCGGCTGCCCAGCGCTTCGGACTGCCACGCGCGATGACTGCCTCGGGCTTGCGGCACTATGGCTTCCAAGGGCTTTCCTGCGAGTACATCGCCGGCCCACTGGCCACCACGGTACCGATGCTGCGACGCGTGGTCGTGGCGCATGTGGGCGCAGGCGCCAGCCTGTGCGCGCTTCGCGATGCGCGCAGCATTGCCACCACCACCGGCTTCAGCACCCTGGATGGGCTGTTGATGGCAACGCGCTGCGGCAGCCTCGATCCCGGCGTGATCCTGCATCTCGGCCGGCAGGGCATGAGCTTCGAAGCGATCGAGGACATGCTCTACCGGCAGTCTGGCGTGCTCGGCGTCTCGGGCATCAGCGACGACACCCGCGTGCTGCCGGCCAGCGACGCCCCCGGCGCGCGCGAGGCCATCGAGCTCTTCACCTGCCGCGTGGCCCTCGAAGTCGGCGCCATGGCAACGGCGCTGGGCGGCCTTGACGGGCTGGTGTTCAGCGCCGGCATCGGTGACCACGCAGCACCCATCCGCGCCGCGATCTGCGCGCGCCTCGCCTGGATGGGCCTGGAACTCGACGAGGCTGCCAACGCGGCTGGCGCGGCGTGCATCAGCCGACTCGGCAGTCCGGTCGCCATCCGCATCATCCCCACCGACGAGGAAGCCATGGTCGGGCGCCACACCCGCGCCATCATGGCGGGAGAGGCCCCGGCATGACGCTGAGCACAAGTCTTCAGGGAAAGCGCGGCCTGGTCGTCGGGATCGCCAATGATCAGAGCATCGCCGCCGGCTGCGCGCGTGCGTTTGCCGCCGCGGGTGCCGAACTCGCCGCCACCTATGTGAGCGACAAGGCGCTGCCCCACGTGCGGGCCGTGACGGCGCCCCTCGGCTGCGATGTCTTGCTGCCCTGCGATGTGCGCATAGCCGGGCAAATGGAAGCGGTCTTCGCCGAGATCACCAGGAGGTGGGGCAGGCTCGACTTCCTGCTGCATTCCATCGCCTTCGCGCCGCGCGATGATCTGCATGGCCGCGTGGTGGATTGCAGCCCGGCCGGGTTCGGCCTCGCGATGGATGTGTCGGTCCACTCCTTTCTGCGCATGGCGCGTCTGGCCGAGCCCCTGATGCAAGAGGGTGGCTCACTGCTGACCGTCACCTTCTACGGGTCGGAGCGTGTCGTCGAACACTACAACCTCATGGGTCCGGTCAAGGCGGCGCTCGAAAGCGTGGTGCGCTACAGCGCGGCCGAACTGGGCGGCAAGGGCATCCGCGCCAATGCGATCTCGCCCGGCCCGATCAGCACCCGCGCGGCCAGTGGCATCGACCGCTTCGACGAGCTGCTGGTGACCGCGGCGGCCGAAGCGCCACAGCATCGGCTTGTGGACATCGACGATGTGGGCGCGCTGGCAGCCTTCCTGGTCAGCGACGCCGCGCGCAGCATCAGCGGGAACGTCATTCCGGTCGATGCCGGTCTGCACGTGATGGCATGAGATCGTTGCCATGAGCGTCACCGTTCCCCAGGCCGTGCCCCGGCGTCGCTGGCTCTGGCTTGCGGCGGGTGTGGCACTCGCGCTTGCCGCGGCTGGCGCGCTGGCTTGGTGGTTCTATCTCCGGCCGGCACCGCTGCCCGAGGGAATCGTCTCCGGCAATGGCCGCATCGAGGCGGAGCAGATCGACGTCGCCACCAAAATGGCAGGGCGTGTCATCGAGGTGCTGACCGCGGAAGGCCAGACCGTCGCGGCCGGCGCCGTGGTGGCGCGGCTCGACGCCGCCTCGGCCGAGGCGCAGTTGCAGGCCGCGCTGGCCCAGGTGCGCGAGGCCGAGCAGGCCGGCCAGGAGGCGCAGGCCCAGACCCTGCGGGCCCGCAGCGCCCTGCACCTCGCCCGGCAGGAACTGATCCGCACCACGACGCTCAATCACGGCGGCTATGCAACGGGCGAGTTGCTCGACCAGCGCCGCACCGCGGTGGAGGTGGTGGACGCCACCATCGCCGCCGCCGAAGCGACGGAGCGCCGCGCGCAGGCGGCGGTCGAGACGGCGCAGGCCCATGTGGCGCAGGTGCGCACCGTGCTCGACGACACCGTGCTGACCGCGCCGCGCGCCGGCCGCGTGCTCTACCAGCTCACCCATATCGGCGAGGTGCTGGGGGCGGGTGGGCGTATTGTCACCCTGCTCGATCCCACTGATGTCTCGATGATCGTCTTCCTGCCGAGCAGCCATGCCGGGCGCATCGCCTATGGCACCGAGGCACGCCTGGTGCTGGATGCCTTCCCGGACTACGTCATCCCGGCCAGCGTGAGCTTCGTTTCGCCCAACGCGCAGTTCACCCCGCGCCAGGTCGAGACCACGCAGGAACGCCAGAATCTGATGTTCCGCGTCAAGCTGCGGATCCCGCCAGAATTGCTGGCGGCACATTCGGCACAGGTGCAGGGCGGCGTGCGCGGCATCGGCTATGTCCGGCTGGATGCCGCCGTCGCCTGGCCGGCGCAGCTGGCCGTGCGCCTGCCGTGACGGCACCCGCCGTCAGCCTTGCCGGCGTGCGCCATGTGTATGGCCCGCGGATGGCCCTTGATGATGTCAGTCTGGAAATCCCGGCGGGCGTGATGGCTGGCCTCGTCGGGCCGGATGGCGTGGGCAAATCCACTCTGCTGGCCCTGGCCGCGGGGGTGCGGCGCTTGCAGTCGGGCAGCCTCTCGGTTCTCGGCGCCGATCTGCGCAGGACGGCAGCCCTGGAGGCTACCCGGGCGCGGATCGCCTATATGCCGCAAGGGCTGGGGCGCAATCTCTACCCGAGCCTGAGTGTCACGGAGAACATTGCCTATTTCGGCCGGCTCTTCGGCCAGAAGGCAGCCGAGCGGCAGGCGCGCATCGCGGAACTGCTCAGCGCGACCGGGCTGGCGCGCTTCGCGGACCGCCAAGCCGGGCAACTCTCCGGCGGAATGAAGCAGAAGCTTTCGCTCTGCTGCGCGCTGATGCGCGACCCGGAATTGCTCATTCTCGACGAGCCGACGACGGGCGTGGACCCGCTCTCGCGCCGGCAGTTCTGGGCGCTGATCCAGCGCCTGCGCGCCCGCAGCACAGGCATGAGCGTATTGGTCGCCACCGCCTATATGGAGGAGGCCGAGAGCTTCGATTGGCTGGCCGCGATGAACGCCGGCGCGATCCTCGCGAGCGGGACGCCGGCGATGCTGCGCGGCGCCGCCGCCAGCCTGGACGAGGCCTTCATCGCCCTATTGCCCGAGGCCATGCGGCGCGGTCACAAAGCGGTGGTCTTCACGCCACGCCCGCAGGCTGCGGCCGATGCGACGCCCGCCATAGAGGCGCATGGCCTGACGAAGAAGTTCGGCGGCTTCACCGCTGTCGATAACGTCGATCTGCTGATCCCCCGCGGGGAGATCTTCGGCTTCCTCGGCTCCAATGGCTGCGGCAAGACGACGACGATGAAAATGCTGACCGGGCTGCTCGCACCAAGCGAGGGCACCGCCCGCGTTCTGGGCGCGCCGGCCTCCAGCAGCGGTGCGGCGAAGCTGCATGTCGGCTACATGTCGCAGAGCTTCTCGCTCTATGGCGAGCTCACGGTGCGGCAGAATCTGGCGCTACATGCCGACCTGTTCCGGTTGACCGACATCGCCGCGAAGACCCGCATCGCCGAGGTGCTGGCCGATTTCGCGCTGGCGCCCTTTGCCGATCAGGCGCCGGACTCGCTGCCCCTTGGTGTGCAGCAGCGGCTGCAACTGGCCGCCGCAACCATCCACCGCCCGGCGCTACTTATCCTGGACGAGCCCACTTCGGGCGTGGACCCCATCGCGCGCGACATGTTCTGGCACCACCTGCTGCGACTCTCGCGCGCCGATGGGGTGACCATCTTCGTTTCCACGCATTTCATGAACGAGGCGGCGCGCTGCGACCGCATCTCGTTGATGCATGCCGGCCGCGTGCTGGCCGTGGGCACACCGGCCGAGATCAAGGCGTCGCGCCACGCCGCGACCCTGGAGGCGGCCTTTATCGCCTATCTCGAAGCCGCCGGCGGCGCGGCGAAGGCTTCGGGCGAGATCACCGCGCGGCCGCAGCAGAGCGTGCCGCCGGCCGCACGCTTCGATGCCTATCGCCTGATCGCCTGTGCCTGGCGCGAAAGCCTGGAGTTGCTGCGCGACCGCATCCGTCTGGGCTTCGCGCTGCTCGGGCCGCTGGTGCTGATCCTGGCCTTCGGCTTCGGCATTTCATTCGATGTCGAGGACCTGCCCTATGCCGCGCTGGACCAGGACCAGACGCCGGAAAGCCGCGAGTTACTCGAAAGCTTCGCCGGCTCGCGCTACTTTCGCCAGCAGCCGCCGCTGCGTGATCTGGCGGATGCCGAGGCGCGGCTGCAGGCGGCGAGAATTGCGCTCTACATCGAGATCCCTCCCGGCTTCGGCCGCGACCTGCTGCGCGGCGTGCGACCGGACGTCTCGGTCGTGATCGACGGCGCGATGCCGTTCCGCGCCGAGACGATGCGCGGCTACGTCAGCGGCCTTGCGCAATCCTGGCTGGTCGAGCGCGGCGCGACCTCGCCGCTACCTGCCACGCGGCCGTCCTTCAGCATCGAACCGCGCTTTCGCTACAACCAAGGCTTCCGCAGCTCGGTCGCCATCCTGCCCGGCGTGATGATGCTGATCCTCATCGTGATCCCGGCGATGATGTCGGCGATCGGCGTCGTGCGCGAGAAGGAGACCGGCGCCATCGCCAATTTCCGCGCAACACCGGTGACCGCCTTCGAATTCCTGGTCGGCAAGCAGCTTCCCTATGTGGCGGTGGCGTTGCTCAACCTGGCCTGCCTGCTGCTGGCCATGCGCTTCGTCTTCGCGGTACCGGTGCAGGGCTCCGGCCTGACGCTCGCGGTTGGCGGCCTGCTCTACGTCATTGCGGCCACCGCCTTCGGCCTGCTGATCTCGGCCTTCGTGCGCACGCAGGTCGCGGCGATCTTCGCCGCTGCCGTGCTGTCCATCGTGCCCGCGGTGAACTTCTCCGGCCTGCTGGTGCCGCAAGCGTCGCTCTCCGGCTTCGGCCGTGTGGTCGGTCTCGGCTTTCCGGCGAGCTGGTTCCAGCAGGTCGCAATCGGCACCATCGACAAGGGGCTGGGCTTCGCCGCGCTCTGGCCGGACCTCGCGGTACTCGCGGGCTTCGCCCTGGCCTTCATGTCTGCCGCCGCGCTGGCGCTGCGCAAGCAGGAGGCCTGACGCGGTGCATATCACGAACATCTGGCACCTCGGCATCAAGGAGCTGCGCGTCCTCAGCGCCGATCCCATCCTGCTGCTGCTGATCGTCTATACGCTGACCGTGGCGGTCTACACCGTGGCCGCCGACGTGAAGATGGACGTGCGCAACGTCGCGGTCGCGGTGGTGGATGAGGATGGCTCGGCGCTGTCGCGCGGCATTGCGCAGGCGCTGCTGCCGCCGCAGTTCGGGCCGGCACGGCTGATTGCGGCGAATGCCGCGACAGAGGCGCTGGACCGCGGCCGCTTCACCTTCATCCTCGGCATTCCACCGCGCTTCGAGGCGGATCTGTTGGCCCGCCGACCGGTCGAGGTGGCGATCGAGATCGACGCCACCGCCATGGCGCAGGCGGGCAATGGCAGCGTCGATATCCAGCAAATCATCCGCGCCGAGGTGGGCGCACGCATCGGGGCCGTCGCACCGCCGGTCGATCTGGTGATGCGGGCGCGCTTCAACCCGAATGGGATTCCTGAATGGTTCTCCGCCATCATGGCGGTCATCAACAGCATCACGATCCTGTCCATCCTGCTGCCTGGCGCCGCGCTGCTGCGCGAGCGCGAGCATGGCACGCTGGAGCATCTTCTGGCGTTGCCGGTCACGCCGCTGGAGATCGCACTCGCCAAGATCGGCGCCACCACGTTGGCGATCCTGGGGGTTGCGATGATCTCGGTGGTCGGCGTGGTGCATGGCCTACTCGGCGTGCCGCTGGCAGGCTCATTGACGCTGTTCTTCGCGGGGGCACTGCTGTTCCAGGTCAGCCTTGCGGCGCTGGGCATCTTCCTCGCCAGCTTCACCCGGACCACCGGCCAATTCGGTCTGCTCGCCCTGCCGGTGATCATGCTGTTGATGCTGCTCTCGGGCGGCATGACGCCGCTGGAGAGCATGCCGGCCTGGCTGCAGCAGGGGGTGCAGGTGTCACCGGCGATGCAGTTCGTCGCCTTCGCGCCGGCGGTGCTCTATCGCGGCGCCGGGCTGGGTATCGTCTGGCCGCGCCTGCTGGTGCTGCTGGCGCTCGGGGGCGCGTTCCTGGCCGCGGCGATGTGGAGCCTCCAGCGTGCTTTGGCGCGGGGTGACTGACCATGCCATGACAACGCTGGTCGCCGGTCGCCGCAGGGCGAAGGGCGAAGGGCGAAGGGCGAAGGGCGAAGGGCGAAGGGCAGCGTCGGCCCGTGGCCGAAGCGCAGGACCAGGTCCGGCCGCTGCCCGGGCAGGCCCACCAACTCGGCGAGCGCCGGGCGGAGCGCCGCCACCTCCACCGGTTGGTTGATGTAGCCGTGCTTCACGCCGAGCGCCGCCGCCTGCAAGGCGAAGCGCTGACGGGCACACCCGACGCGCACCCAGTGCTCACGGTCCGCGTGCTCGGCCAGGAACACCGCAATGCCGGCCGAGGACCGGATCTGGCGCGCATAGGCGTCGTTCTCGGAGGCCGCGCTGGTGAAGCCGTGGAACAGCATCGGCCCAAGCCATGACGGCACCGCGGGGCGCCCGCTCGCGCCGCTCAACAGCCTGTCTGTCCGCGCCATCGCGGCAGCCGGGTTGAAGCGCAGCCAGCCGGTCAACTCCCGCATGACGTCTGGATCGGTCATCTGCGCGGTGTGGCCGGCAACGACCAGGTCGCGAATCCGCTCGATCTGCGGCCGATCGGTGAGCAGAACCAGCCGCAAGCCGGGAATGGCGGCGGCGCTGGCCAGAGCCTCCAGCGCCGGGACGCTCACCGGCCTGCCGTCGTAATCGGCCCGGGTGGATTGGCGCCGGGCGATGGCGGCGAACAGCTCGGGGGTGGCCCGCGGCGCATCCCCGAAGCGGAAGGTGACGACACCGCCCGCGGCGCCCGCCGCCGGGGCGAAATTCTCCGCCGCGCAGCCCAGGCTTACGAACAGGTGGTGGTCGTCCGGATCCACGTTCGGAGTCCGGCGGGTCAGATCGGGCAGGATGTCGATGCCGCCCTCGCGCAGCCGGAATTGCCAGGGCTGCGCGTTGTGCCCATTGGCGGCGAGCGTCGCGTGGCGAATGAGGTCGAGCAGAGCGGGCGGGCTCGGCAGCGGGCGTCGCAGGGCGGCGACTTCGGCCTCGTACGCCGCCATGCCGCCGACAGCGCGCGCCGCGAGCAGGGCCGCGGCCCCAAGCGCGGCAACACCACCGGCGCCAGCCACGATCCACCGTCACTGCATGGCTAGGCGGCCGGGGCGGCGGCCTGGAAGCGGCTGCCGTCACGCATCGCCAGTGCCTCGTACTGCATGTACTTCTCCATCACCGCAGCACTGGCCTGGGCCAGCAGCACCGCCGCTTCCTCCGGCCGCGTGGTCGCCAGGCTGCGGAAGCGCAACTCGTTATAGGCGTAGTCCTTCAGTGGAATGCTGGGGCGTGGACTGTCGAGCCGGAAGGGCGCTTCACCCGCGCTGCGCATCGCCGGGTTGAAGCGGAACAGCGGCCAGTATCCCGAGGCCGTGGCGAGGTCCTGCTGCTTCATACCGTGGCGCAGATCATAACCATGCGCGATGCAGTGGCTGTAGGCCAGGATCAGCGAAGGCCCAGGCCAGGCCTCTGCTTCCCGGAAGGCCAGCAGGGTGTGCTGCGGGTTCGCCCCCATCGCCACCTGCGCGACATAGACGTGGCCATAGGCGATCGCCTGCAGCGCGAGGTCCTTGCGCGCCGTACGCTTGCCTGCGGCAGCGAAAGGCGCGACGGCGCCGAGCGGCGTCGCCTTCGACGCCTGGCCGCCGGTGTTGGAATAGACCTCCGTATCCAGCACGAGGACGTTCACGTCTCGCCCGCTCGCCAGCACATGGTCGAGCCCGCCAGAGTCGATATCGTAGGCCCAGCCATCGCCGCCGACGAGCCAGATGCTGCGGCGGACCATATGGTCGAGCACCGAGAGCAGGTCACCCGCGCCGGGCGCATCTCCCAGTGCGAGCAGGCGCGTCCGCAAAGCAGCGACGCGCCGGCGCTGGACGACGATCTCGGATTCGCGGATCTGGGGGGCGGCAATCGCCGCCTCGACGAGATCGGCGCCGAGCGCGGGCGCCAACTCACGCAGCAGCCGCACTGCGAGCGCCACATGCATGTCGGCCGCGAGCCGAAACCCCAGCCCGAATTCGGCATTGTCCTCAAACAGGGAGTTGGACCAGGCGGGGCCGCGGCCGGCCTGATTGGTGGCCCAGGGTGTGACCGGCAGGCTGCCGCCATAGATCGAGGAGCAGCCAGTGGCGTTGGCGATCTGCGCGCGGTCGCCGAACAGCTGCGACAGCAGGCGCAGATAGGGCGTCTCGCCGCAGCCGCCGCAGGCGCCGGAGAACTCGAACAGCGGCTCGAGAAACTGCACACCGCGCACATCCGCGAAATCCACCAATGCGCGATCGTTCACCGGCAGCGTCTCGAAGAAGGCGGTGCTCTCGCGTGCCGCCACCAGCAGCGGGGCCTTGGGCGCCATGTTGATCGCGCGGCGCTTGGGATCATCCGGCGCATGGGCCGGGCAGACCTCCACGCAGAGGCCACAGCCGGTGCAGTCCTCGACGTAGAATTGCAGGGTGAAGTGCGTGTCGGGATAGCCGCGGGCATTCACCGGCGCAGTCTGGAACGCCGCGGGCGCGCCCGCCAGCCGGGCCGCGTCGAAGAAGCGCGCGCGGATCACCGAATGCGGACAGGCGATCGAGCATTGGCCGCACTGGATGCAAAGCTCGGTCTCCCAGACCGGCACATCCTCGGCGACGTTGCGCTTCTCCCAGGCGGCGGTGCCGAGCGGGAAGGTGCCATCCACCGGCATGGCGCTCACCGGCAGTGAATCGCCATGGCCGGCCATGATGGCGGCGGTGACGCGCTTGACGAAGGCCGGTGCCGTGGCGGGCACGATAGGCGGGCGTTCCAGAGTGCTGGTCGCAAGGCTTGGGATGCGCACCTCATGCAGATTGGCCAACGCCTGGTCCACGGCCGCGTTGTTCTGCGCCACCACGCTGGCACCCTTCTCGGCGTAGCTGTGGGCGATCATGGCCTTGATGCGCCGTATCGCTTCGTCGCGCGGCAACACGTCGGAGAGGGCGAAGAAGCAGGTCTGCAAGACGGTATTGATGCGCTGGCCCAGGCCAGCATCGCGCGCCACCTTCGAGGCATCGACGACGAACAGGCGCAGCTTCTTGTCGATGATCTCCTGCTGCACCGAATGGGGCAGCTTATCCCAGGCACGATCGGCGGCATCGGAGCAGTTGAGCAGCAGCGTCGCCCCTGGTCCGGCCAAGGCCAGCACATCGACACGATCCAGAAACGCGAAGTGATGGCAGGCGACGAAGCTGGCCTGCGCGATCAGGTAGGGCGCTGCGATAGGAGCGGAGCCGAAGCGCAGATGGGAAACGGTCTGCGCCCCGGATTTGTGCGAGTCATAGACGAAGTAGCCCTGGGCATAGCGGCCCGGATCCTCGGCCAGGATCTTCACGCTGCCCTTGTTCGCGCCGACCGTCCCGTCCGACCCCAGCCCGTAGAACAAGGCGCGCACCACCCCCGGCGCTTCGATGTTGAAGTGCGGGTCGAACTCCAGGCTGGTGTGCGACACGTCGTCGTCAATGCCGATGGTGAAGCCGTTGCGCGGCGCGGGCCTCGCCAGCTCATCGAACACTGCCTTGGCCATGCCCGGCGTGAAATCCTTCGATGACAGGCCGTAGCGGCCGCCGATAACGCGCGGCATCGCGGCACGCTCACCGGCGGCAAGCGCCTGGGCCAGGGTTGCGATGACATCCAGATAGAGCGGCTCGCCCGACGCACCCGGCTCCTTGGTCCGGTCCAGTACGGCAACCGCGCGCACGGTCGCGGGAAGCGCTGCGCTGAAATGCGCCGCCGAGAAGGGTCGGTAGAGCCGCACCTGCAAGACGCCCAGCTTCCCATCTTGGGCGAGCGCCGCGGCTGTGCCGCGCGCGGTTTCCGCAGCTGACCCGATCAGGACAATGACGCGCTCGGCATCCGGCGCGCCGGCGTATTCGAACAAACGATACTGCCGGCCGGTGAGTGCGGCGAAGCGCGTCATGGCGCGCTCCACGATCGACGGCGTCGCGGCATAGAAGGGATTGGCCGCCTCGCGCGCCTGGAAGAAGGTGTCGGGGTTCTGCGCCGTACCGCGCATCACCGGATGTTCCGGCGACAGCGCCCGCGTGCGATGCGCCCAGACCAGGTCGTCGCGGATCATCGCGCGGATATCGGCATCGTCCAACAGCGTCAGCGTGTTCAGCTCGTGCGACGTCCGGAAGCCGTCAAAAAAATGCATGAAGGGCACGCGGCTCTCCAGCGTCGCGGCCTGGGCGATCAGCGCCATGTCATGCGCCTCCTGAACCGATCCAGAGGAGAGCAGCGCGAAGCCGGTGGAGCGGATCGCCATGACATCCGAATGGTCGCCGAAGATGGACAGCGCCTGGGTCGCCACCGAGCGCGCCGCCACATGGAACACCGTGGCCGTCAACTCGCCAGCGATCTTGAACATGTTGGGCAGCATCAACAGCAGGCCCTGCGATGAGGTGAAGGTGGTGGTCAAGGCGCCGGATTGCAGCGCGCCATGCACCGCGCCGGCCGCACCGCCCTCGCTCTGCATCTCCTGCACCACCGGTATACCGCCCCAGATGTTAGTCAGCCCATCGGCGGCCCATTGATCGGCCAGCTCGGCCATCGTCGAGGACGGCGTTATGGGATAGATTGCGCAGACCTCGTTCACCCGATAGGCGACATGCGCGCACGCGGTGTTGCCATCCATGGTGGCGCGGAGATGGGCATCGGTCGACGCGTGACGGATGGGGGTCAGGACGTTCATGCGGCAGCCTCCTGGACCATGTCGATGGCGTGGCAGGGGCATTGCTCGAAGCAGATGGCGCAGCCGGTGCAGTGATCGAGATCGACGTCATACAAGGTGCCAAGCTTCAGGATCGCCTGCTCCGGGCAGGACGCGAAGCATTGGTCGCAGGTGTAGCAATTCCCGCAGGACAGGCAGCGCTTCGCCTCATGCCGCGCGGCAGGCTCGGTGAGGCCCGACAAGGTTTCCACGAAGCTCGCCCCCATCCGCTCGGCCACCGGCATCTCGTGCTGCCTTGCCTGGGGCGCGTCGGCGTAGATCGGCAGGTGCAGCATGTCGAAGCTCACGCCCGCCCGAGCCGGCGTTGCGGGCAGCTTCGTGCCACGCAACCAGGCATCGATGTGCCGCGCCGCCAGCTTCCCGCCACCCACCGCCGCAGTCACGCTGCGGTCGCGCGACACCATGTCGCCACCGGCAAAGATGCCCGCGCATCCGGTCATCATCCCGCCATCCACCTGCACATTGCCGTCCGCGCCGATGACGAGCCCCGGGATGGCGCGCAGGAACTCGCTGTCCGCCTGCTGCCCAAGTGCCAGCACGACCGAATCCGCAGCCAACGTCTCGAATTCACCCGTCGGCTGCGCCCGGCCCTGTGGGTCGAGCGCCATGCGTTCCACGGTGATCGCGTCCGCGCCGATGGCATGGATGCTACGGAGCCATTGGATCCTGACTCCTTCGTCCAGCGCTTCCTGCGCTTCGAAGGCTTGCGCGTCCATGTGGGCGCGGTCGCTGATGAAGACGATCATCGCCTCTTCCGCCCCCAGCCGCCGCGCGGTGCGCGCCGCGTCCATCGCGGTGTTGCCGGCGCCGTAGACCACGACGCGCCGGCCCAGCTTCGGTGCCGTGCCCGCCGCGGCATCGTGCAGCAGGTTGATCGCCGTGAAGACCTTTGCTGCGTCGCGCGCGGGAATGTCGATGCGCTTGCCGATCTGCGTACCGATGGCGATGAACACAGCGTCGAACCCGCCCACCGCCTGCTCGGCCAGCACATCCGTCACTGTGTGGTTCAGCGTGATGCTGACGCCCATCGCCGCGATGCGATCCACCTCCTTCATCAGCTCCGCCCGGGGCAGGCGATAGGCGGGGATGCCGAAATGCAGCATGCCGCCCGGCAGCGGCCCGGCGTCACGGATTTCCACGGCATGCCCGGCGCGCGCCAGATGATAGGCGGCCGCCATGCCGCTTGGCCCGGCACCGATCACCAGCACGCGCTTGCCGCTGGGCGCCGCCGTCACGCGCGGCACCCAGCCCTGCGCCGAGGCCATGTCACCCAGGAAGCGTTCGACGGCGTGGATGCTGACTGCGCCGTCCAGCTGCGCGCGATTACAGCCGGTCTCGCACGGGTGATAGCAGACCCGGCCATGCACCGCGGGGAATGGGTTGTCGCGCAGGATCACCTCCCACGCCTCGCGATACTGGCCGGCCTGCGCCAGGTCGAGCCAGGCCTGGATATCCTCGCCGGCGGGGCAGGCGGCGTTGCAGGGCGGCAGCAAGGCTACCCATTCGGGATGCTGCGTGCGTGCGGGCCCGGTGCCCTTCTGGCGCAGCAAATCGATGACCGGGGTGAAATCGGACTGGAGGGCGGTCATGCCTGGGTTTCCTTCGTGCCGGTCTCGTGCAGCACCATGGTAAGCAGCAGCGCCACGAGGATCGCCCCAAGCCAGATGCTGTTGGCCTGGGCGAAGGTGTCAGCCGACAGCGGCGCGCCATCGGCCAGCCGCATCAGCACGTAGCCGAAGGCCGGCGCCAGCAACGCGCTGCAGCTGAACACCAGGAAGTTCATCGCACCCGTGGCGCTGCCCTTAACCTTGTCCGGGTTGGCTTCCTTGATCATCGCATAGGGGATCATCGCGGCACCCGAGCCGATGCCGAAAAACAGGCCGCCGAGATAGGGCGGGACGACGTGGCCGAAATACGCGATGCCGATGCCCGAGAGCAGCATCAGCGCGATGCCGCTGTAGAGTGCCGGCTTGCGCCGCCCCATGCGGTCCGCGACGTAGCCCAGCAGCGGCGCGCCGATCACCCAGCCCAGCGGCACCATCGAGGCGCGCGTCACCGCTTCCGCCGTCGGGATGCCGCCGCCGAGGTGCAGGAACGGCACGCCCCAGATCATGTCGCCGATCGTCGTCGGCATGAACAGCAGACCGCCGATGATGCCGCAGAGCCAGGACTGCGGGTTGGCCAACACCACCCTGTACGGCGCGAACATCGTCCAGATCGAGCCCTTCGCCGGCTCATGCGCCGCGGGCGTGGCGATCAGCATCAACACCGCGACGACGGCGAGCGCGGCACCGGCGTAGAACCAGAAGGACTGCCAGGCGATCGGCCCCTGCACCAGCGGCCCCACCGCTAACTGTCCAGCGAAGCCGCCCAGCATGCCTGCCAACTGCGTAAAGCCGACCGCCGTGGCCAGCCACTTCGCCGAGAAGCCGTGCACCGCGAGATAGACCGCGCCAGTGAAGGCGAAGGCGGAGCCGGCACCCTGCAACAGCCGCCCGCCCTCGGCCGAGAGGATGGTGCCCATGCCGAACAACACGCTGCCCGCCGCGGTCGCAAGCAGGCCCACGAAGATCGGCAGCTTGGCACCGAAGCGATCGAGCGAGGCTCCCGAGATCAGCGCAAAGCCGGCATAGGTGTAGTAGTACATGCCCAGCAGCGCGCTGACGCCCAGGGTGGTGAGGCCGAAGGCCGCTGTCAGCTCCGGGATCATCACGCCGGGTGCGGAGCGGATGGCGTATTGCAGGAAGTAGAAGAACAGGCAGAGCGCCCAGGCGACGATGTAGAGGGTCCTGGGCGCCATCGCCGCTGTGCGCGGCAGCGGCGCCAGCAGCGGTGTGGCGATCGTGGTCGTCTCGGCCATGGCGCCTGCTCCTCGGGAACAGCCCAAGGCTAGGCTGGTGGCCGGCCTGCCGGGCAGGTTCGGAAACTACCGAGTCACGGCGACGCGGCGAGAGCAGCCCGACCTGCCTGCGTAGTTTCCGGCGCTCCCGCCGGCGGAGGCGCCGCGCCCATACCCTCGGATGCGCCAGCGCGTGAGGGACATCCAATGGACATTGCGGTCTTCAGCACGAAATCCTTCGACTGCACATTCCTGACTCCGGCGGCCGAGGGCCAGCATGTGCTCCGCTTCCTGGAAGCGCGGCTGACGACGGAGACCGCAATTCTCGCGCGCGGCACCGGCGCCGTCTGCGCCTTCGTCAATGACCAGGTGGATGCGGGCGTGCTCGCTACCTTCAAATCGCTTGACGTGGGTCTCGTGGCGCTGCGCGCTGCCGGGTACAACAATGTGGACTTGCAGGCGGCGCAGCGGCTCGGCATCGCCATCGCCTACGTCCCGGCCTATTCCCCCGATGCGGTCGCCGAACACGCACTGACCATGATGATGGCGCTCAACCGCAACATCCACCGCGCCTGGCTGCGGGTGCGGGAGGGAAATCTCGAGCTGGAAGGCCTGCTCGGCTTCAACATGCGCGGGCGTTGCGTGGGCGTCATCGGCACGGGTCGCATCGGCGCGGCGATGGTCGGGATCCTGCGCGGCCTGGGATGCCGGGTGATCGCGCATGACCCGGCGCCCAATCCCGCGCTTCCCGTCACCTACCTTCCGTTGGCAGAGGTGTTGGCGGCGGCCGACATCCTCACCCTGCATTGCCCGTTGACACCGCAGACCCGCCATCTGGTCAACGCCGCCACCATCACGCAGATGAAGCGCGGCGTGATGCTGATCAACACCAGCCGCGGCGCCATCGTGGACACGCGCGCCGCCATCGCCGGGCTGAAGAGCGGCGCGATCGGCCATCTGGGCCTCGACGTCTACGAGGAGGAGGCGGGGCTGTTCTTCGAGGACATGTCCGACCGCATGATCACCGATGACGTCTTTGCCCGCCTGCTCACCTTTCCCAATGTGCTGGTGACCGGCCACCAGGGATTCTTCACCGTCGAGGCGCTGACCGCCATCGCGCAGACCACGATCGCCAATATCACGGCCTTCGCCGCGACGGGGCATGCGCTGCATGAGGTCGGCAGGATCGGGGTTGGGCAAAGCGCGTAGATTCCGTGGCTACACCGGCTGCGCGGGACGTCCCAGCCTCATGGAACGCGTGTCGCATCAGGCGATGCAGCCGAAGGAAGTTCGCAATGTCATCATCACCTGCGATGTATCCGACCGTCCACCAACTGCGCTTCGTCTTCAGACACTCCCGCCCCACGCTGTGTTTCGTCCCGCACGTGACGTCGGGTGACATTGCCAGGATCTGGACCGAGATCGCCGATCGGCACTCGGAACCCCCCGTGACGATCGACGTCACTTTCGCGGCCAGTCAGGGCGCTGCGTCTGGCACGGGCTCGGCTCCGATGACATGGCTGCCGCAGCATCTAGCCTGGGGACGCGATCGGGATGCGGAACCAGCGGAGTAATCAGCAGCAGCGTCCCGCCCGCGCCGCCGACCCGGCATCAGGCTGGCTGCCGCCGCCAGGCCGCACAGAGCGCGTCAGGCCAGGACGGGCCTGCGTGACAACTCCCCGGCGGTCCCGCTCTCACTGAGAGAGGGGTAGTCCGTGTAGCCATGCGCACCGCCGCCATAGAGCGTCTCCGCGCCCATCAGCGGGTTCAGGGGGGCGTCCGCGCGCAACCGCTCGACCAGATCCGGATTGGCGATGAAGGGGCGCCCAAAGGAGACGAAATCGGCCTTGCGACTCGCCACGGCCTGCATCGCCATCGCACGGTCATAGCCATTGTTCACCATCCAGGCACCGTCGAAGCGGTCGCGCAGCGCGGCGTAGTCGAGGGGCAGGTTGTCGCGCGCCCCACCTGTCTCGCCCTCCACCACATGCAGGTAGGCTAGGCCCGGGCGATTGAGCTCCTCCACCACATGGTTGAACAGCGCCTGCGGATTGCTGTCATGCGAATCACCGGCGGTGGAGACCGGCGACAGCCGCACGCCGACACGGCCGGTGCCGATCGCCGCCGCACAGGCCCGGGTGACCTCCAGCAACAGCCTCGCGCGACTCTCGATTGCACCCCCATACGCGTCGGTGCGGTGGTTGGTGCCATCGCGCAGGAACGCGTCAAGCAGGTAGCCATGCGCGCCATGCACCTCAACGCCATCGAAGCCGGCTTTCAGCGCGCAGAGCGTCGCGTGGTGGAAGTCCTCGATGATGCCCGGAATCTCCTGGAGTTCGAGAGCCCGTGGCATCGAGACATCCACGAAGCCCTGACCGGCCACGAAGGTCTTGGTCTTGGCGCGGATGGCTGAGGGACCCACAGGCGCGCCGCCATCCTTCTGGAAGCCGGTATGCGAGATTCGGCCGGTGTGCCAGAGCTGTACGAAGATGCGACCGGACTTGGCGTGCACGGCGTCCGTCACCCGGCGCCAGCCGCGCACCTGGTCATCGGTGTAGCAGCCGGGTGTATCGGCATAGCCCTGCGCCTGCGCGCTGACCTGTGTGGCCTCGGTGATGATCAGGCCGGCAGTTGCGCGCTGCGCGTAGTACTGCGCTGCAAGGGGACCGGGGACGAGGCCAGGACCGGCGCGGTTGCGCGTGAGCGGCGCCATCACCACCCGGTTGGCGAGACGCAAGGCACCAAGTTGAACATGCTCGAACAGGGCGTTGGCGGGACGTGTCTTGATAGCGTGCGTCATGGCGATGATCCTTGGTGACCCGACGGTGCGGGCGTTGGTTGGCGAAGCCGGGGATCGGTTCGTCGAATAGGCGTGGGCGCCGCCGATCCCTCGCGTCCGCGCGAGCATGTCGCCGGCCAGGACGTTGATCCGATGTCCTTTCTGGCACTGGCAGATGGCCCTTGTGGAATTCCTCCACCGCCCGCGTCTTCGCATTGCGCGCGTTGTTCGCGTCCGGCATCGGATGGTCACGCCGCTTCGGCAGGCTGAGGGCGGAGCCAGGCACGGCAAGGCGCCCCTTCGTTGATGGCAGCGGCATGAAGGGCCCTCGTGGGATTGGGTGATGGCATGCGCGTGGGGCACGCGGTGCGGAAGCCTCGGAAAACACCGAGGCACTTCGGCAAGCTCCGTCGCAACCAGCAGCAGCGCAGCGACGGCTTCGCGAGCGCGTGACGGCGACGCCGGATCACGGCGCGCCAGTAGATTCCGAGCCTTTCGCTTCGGCCCCTCCGCGCTGCATCGTGCCACACGCACAGAGGAGCTCACGCCATGTCGATAACCGCAGCACCACGCCCCAAATCCGCCGCGCCCAGCCCGCCGCTGAAGGACGCCCTCGACCATGCGCGAGCATCTGCGCAGGAGTTGCATGGCGCGCTCAGTGACGCAGCGGCCAAGCGTGGCGGCGCGATCAGGGCTGACCTCGAGGCGATACCGGCGAAGGCGAAAGCCCTCGCGGATTCCCTCGGCCATTCCCTCGGTGCGCAGAACGCGGCGGCCAAGAAGTCCTTGGGCGAGGCCGTGACTTATCTGGAAGCGACCAGCAAGCACGCCGGCGAAGCGATCCGGGCCTCCGGCCACGCCGCCGAGAACTCGGTCCAGTGCGCCATCAGCAATGCCCGAGCCTCGGTCCAGAAGATCAGCGAAGCGGTTGCCGCCAGGCGCGAGGCCGCTGCAACCCCAAGCCCGAAAAAGTAGGAGATACCAATGCGCAATTTCGTCACCGTCGTCTTTGACGACAGGGGAAAAGCCTACCAGGGCCTGCACGCGCTCTGGCAGTTCGACGATGTCGGAGACATCACGGTGCATGGCACGGCTGTCGTTCATCGCGATGATTGGGGACGCTTCGAGGTCGATACCAAGGAAACCCATCCGGTCTTCGCGAGCGCGGTCGGCGTGGGCATCGGTGCCCTGCTGGGCGCATTGGCGGGCCCGGTGGGCGCTGCGGTCGGCGCGGCGGCCGGAGCGGCGCTTGGCGGCTCCATCGATCTCGATCGCTCCGATGCCCGCGAAGCGGCGGCTGATGACGCGGGACTTGTGATCGGCCGCGGTCAATCTGCGGTCATCGCTGATGTCAGCGAGGATTGGAACGAGACCATCGGTGAGCGAATGCGCAGCATCGGCGGCATCGTTCACCGTCGCTCGAAGAGCAGCCTCGAGGCGGAAGCGCTCGATCGCGGGTTCTATCCCTACCAGGACTACCTCTACCCCTACGAATACGTCCCGAGCCGATATGCGTCCTACTACGCCCGCTGAGAACGCCTGAACGGCAACGCGTTTCCAATCAGGAGCAGACCATCATGTCGCTGACCTATCCGTCCGCCCGCCGCGCGTTGCTGACCGCCGGTGCCGGCCTTGCTTGCGCGGCCCTGATCCTTCCTCGCCCCGCCAAGGCCGAGACCACCCGCGGCGAGATTGACCGCGAGGTGGCCGCCGCCGTTGCGCATCTGCTCAGCATGGAGAATGCCGCACCGCTGTTCCAGCACGCCCATGCCATACTGATCTTCCCGCGCATCATCGCCGGCGGCTTCATCATCGGTGGCCAGTATGGCGAGGGCGCGCTGCTGCGCGGGCGAGCCACCCAGGGCTACTACAACATCGCCGGCGCGAGCTTCGGCTTCCTCGCCGGCGCGCAGACCTCGGGGCTTGCCATGTTCTTCATGAACGAGGCCGCGCTCGCAATGCTGCTGCGCACCGAAGGTTGGGAGATCGGGACCGGCCCCTCCGTCACCTTCCTCGACCGTGGCGTGCAGGCCAATGTCACCTCCAGCACGCTGCGCGAGCCGATCTATGCCATCACCTTCAGCCAGCAGGGGTTGATGGCGGCACTCGCGCTGAACGGCACCAAGATCACCCGCATCACGCCGGCGTAAGCGGGCCGCGCCTGGCCTCATCCGTCGCTCCCGGTCTGAGATTGGCTGACGTTGCCCGGGCTGCAGGCCCGTGCCAGCCTCCGAAGGCACGCAGCCCCGTCAACCTGTGCTTGCTTCCGCCGCCAAAGCAAGCCGCGCGAGCGCTGGCAGCGACTTCGTGCCGGTGCGGCGCATGATCTCAGCCCGGTGCGTCTCCACCGTGCGCTGGCTGATGCCGAGATCGGCGGCGATGTTCTTGCTCGGCTCGCCCGCCAGCACGCGGGTCATCACCTCCCGCTGCCGGGTGGTCAGGCCTGTCAGGCTGTCAGCGGCCTTCTGGCGCCAGGCGGCGAGCTTGCCGAGGTCACGCGACTGGGCAAGCGCACGGTCCAGGGCGGCGCGCAACGTCGCGGCGCGTACCGGCTTCTCGATGAAGTCCGAGGCGCCGGACTGCATGGCCCTGACCGCTGCGCTCACATCACTGAGGCCAGTGACCATGATGGCCGGCAGGGAATCCCCCGCCTGCCGGAGCCGCGCCAGTAGATCAAAGCCGCTCATGCCCGGCAGCTGCGCATCGACCAGCAGGCAGGCCTGGCCGCCGGGGCGGTAGGCTTCGAGGAAGGCCTCAGCGCTGACATGGCCGATCACCTCTTGCCCGTCGCGCTGCAGCACGCGCAGCAGCACGCTGCGCGCCTGCTCATCATCCTCGACAACATGAATGGTGGTGGCGCTGCTGGCTGGAGCAAGCTGCGGCGCTTCGCCCAACAGGCGCTGCAGAAGCGCGCACAGATCCACCGCGCGAACCGGCTTGTGCAGCCGCAGATAGCTCCGTGCGGCGATGTCCTGCAGGGTCTCGGTGGAGATATCGGCGGTGAGGATGACCACCGGCACGGCGAGGCCGAGACGCTCCAGCAGCAACTCGCTCAGGCGCAGACCGTTCATGCCCCCGGGAAGGTTGAAATCGGCCAGAATGACGTCCGGGCGGATGGCGCCGCGGGCGATCAACGCCAGCGCCGCTTCGCCATCGGCGGCGGCAATCACAGCGTGTCGCTCGTCGGCCAGCACCCGCACCAGGAGGTTCCGCACGTCAGGGTCATCCTCGATCACCAGGATCGCGCCTGTGCGATGCGCGGCTGCGGGTAGGGCAACCGGCGCGGCCAGCGCCTGGTCCGACGGACATAGCGGCACCGTGATGGCGAAGACCGACCCCCTGCCCGGCTTCGATTGGACCTCCAGCCCATGGCCGAGGAGCCCGGCAAGACGCTGCACGATGGCGAGGCCCAGGCCGAGCCCGCGTTCCCGCTCGCGCGCTGCGTTATCGAGCTGATGGTACTCGTCGAAGATCGCCGCCCGGTCCTTGTCGGGGATACCAATGCCGGTGTCCCAGACCTCGATCCGAAGTCCATCCGCGCGGCGCCGGCAGCCGAGCAGGACGCGGCCCTGCCGTGTGTATTTCAATGCGTTGGACAGTAGGTTGCGCAGCATCTGCTCAAGCAGTCGCGGGTCGCTTCGGATGCTGAGGCCACAAGTCACCAGACGGAGATTGAGGCCCTGCCCGCAGGCGAGATGGCCAAACTCCTCCGCCAGCCGCTGCAATAGCGCGCCGACTGGGAGGACGACGGGTGCGGCCTGCAAGGTGCCAGTCTCGATCTGGTTGATGTCGAGCAGCGTGTCCAACATGCCGGACATTGCAGCCAGCGTTGGCTCCTGCATCGCGACGAGTTTGCGCGTCTCCTCATCCTCAGCGCTCTTCGCCAGCAGGTCGCGCAGCAACGTCAGCGTCTGCAAGGGCTGGCGCAGGTCATGGCTGGCAGCGGCCAGGAAGCGCGACTTGGCGGCGTTGGCCTGCTCGGCGCGGCGTGTCGCCTGTTCCAGCAGCGCCGCGGCCTGTCGGCGCGTTGTGATGTCCGTGAAGGTGATCACCACACCCGCCACAGTCGCGTCCTGGGCCCGGTAGGGCAGCACCCTGCGCTTGAACCAGATGCCCTCGGCGGTGGTGATTTCCTGGGTGCATGGGTCGGCGCCGGCGAGCACGGCCGCAGCGTCCTCTGGTAGCGAAGCATCCACGGCCAGGGAGCGCAGATCGGCGAGCGGGCGGCCTATGTCGCCGGGCAGCACGCTGAATACCGCGCGCGTCGCCGGCGTAAAGAATCGGATGCGCAGTTGCGGATCGAGGAAGATGGTCGCTTCCTGCGTGCTGTAGAGCACGTTTTGCAGGTCGTTTGACGTGGTGCGGCTATGCTCCAGCGTTTCCTGGAGCTGACCGTTCAGTACGTTCAGCTCCTCATTGAGGGATTGCAGCTCCTCCTTCGACGTCAGCAATTCCTCGTTGGTGGATTGGAATTCCTCATTGACCGAGAGTGCCTCCTGGTTCACCGCGCGCTGCTCCTCCGCGGCGTGTTCCAGATCCTGGATCGCGGCATGCAACTCGGCGCGCGTCGTCTCAAGCTCACGCTCCAGCATGGCGATGCGCGGCGGGTCATCGGCGGCGCCAATGGATTCGGGTTGCGCCGGGGCGGGGGCGGGTTCGATGAAGCAAATCAGGAACAGCGCCTCGCCTTCGTCGAATGCGGGCCGAATTTCCAGATGCGGCGCCTTGGTATCATCGTGTAGGCACGCCTGCCCTGCTGCCCGTGCCTTGGCGAGCAAGGCACGCAGCCTTCCGCGCAGCGCGGGCCGCGCGACCGCCAGAAGATCCTGCGTGGCCGCACCTGGGGCATGCAGCAGATAGCGGTCGGTGGGGCCGAGCGAATGCAGGCAATGCCCCTGCGCATCGACCAGCACGGCGGCAGGGGCATGGTGCTGTTGGACGAGGCGACGGCAGAGTTCCGCCAGGCGCACGGGACGCGGCGAGGTGGCGCCCCGTGGTATGGTGGCAACCAGCGCCGAGCCTGCAAGGGCAGCGGGCGGGCCATCATCCGCGTGGCGACGCCAGATTCGCTCCGCCTTCGCGACCACGCCAAAACCTGCCTCACCCGTGCCGAGATGTTCCGAGCCGCCGAGCAGCAGGATCCCGCCCGGACGCAGCGCAAATCGGAATTGCGCTGCGACACGCGCCTGGGCCTGCGGCTTCAGATAGATCAGCAGATTGCGGCAGGAGATGAAGTCGACCCGAGAGAAGGGTGGGTCGGCCAAGACGTCTTGCACGGTGAAGACCGCCAGCGCACGCAGATCGCCGTTGACCTGCCACACATCCTCGTCGCGCGTGAAGAAGCGAGCCAGTCGCGCCGCCGAGACCGCCGCTTCGATACTGGCTGGGTAACGCGCCTGGCGCGCAGTTGCCACCGCATCCGCATCCTTGTCGGAAGCAAAGATCTGCAGGCGGATATCGCGTCCCGCAGCGCTGATCGCCTCACGAAACAGCATGGCGAGCGACCATGTCTCCTCGCCGGTGCTGCATCCGGCGACCCAGATGCGTAGCGGCCGGTCCAGGGCGTGGGCGGCAAGCAGTGTCGGAATGATCTGCTCGCCCAGCAGGGCGAAGACCTCCGGGTCCCGGAAGAAGCCGGTCACATGGATCAGCAGATCCTTCGCAAGCAGCGGGGCCTCCTGTGGATCGCTTTCCAGGAGGCCGAGGTAGTCCGCCAGCCCGGACGAGCCAGCCATGCCCATGCGGCGCTCGATCCGCCGGCGCAGCGTGCCGGGCTTGTAGAGACTGAAGTCGGTCCCGGTTCGACGACGCAGCAGCGCCACGACATCGGCCTGCCGATCGTCCGGGGCACGCGACGGTTGGCGCGACCGACGCGACAACGCCGCTGGCATGGCCGCGATGGGCAGAACGAGGTCCACGGCACCGGCCGCGATGGCAGCGCTCGGCATGCCATCGAAGGCGGCTTCTGCGGGAAGTTGTGCGATGACGAAGCCGCCTGCCGCCCGCAGCGCCAGGCCGCCTTGGGTTCCATCCTCGCCAGTGCCGGAAAGAACCACGGCCATGGTTCGCGACGCAGAAGCGCCGCTGGCCAGCGAACGCAGTAGAACGTCGAAAGGCAGCCGCGCACCATGCGGCTCGGTGGGTGGTGAGACCACCAGCCGCCCAGAATGAACGGCCAAGGCGGTGCCTGGCGCGATGACGTAAAGGTGCTCCGCTGTCACCATCATGCCATCGCTCGCCTGCGTCACGGACAGCGCGGTGTGCGGCGCCAGGAGTTCGACCAAAAGGCTTTCGTGGGTCGGATCGAGGTGCTGCACCAGAATGAAAGCAAAGCCGGTCGTCTTTTCGAGCGCGCCAAGGAAGTGCCGGCAGGCGTCCAAGCCGCCAGCTGAAGCGCCGATCGCGATGATGGACAGTGGACGGCCAGCGAGGGAGTGAGTTGCAGGCGAGACGGCATCCTCCTGCTTTCGCGGCGCCGGTGCGCAGCCCTGACCGAGTTAGCATGCAATCAGGAAGACGTGGCGTCTATTCGACGCGGCGCGAACGCCCCGCCCTCGGTGGTTTCCGATGCTCGCAGCCATAGGCGCGATAGAAGTAAACGCCGCAGCGGGGCGATGGTTGCTTTGGGCCTGCCCTCGTCTCTGGTCCGAAGTCTACGCAGGTTCTCGGGCTGGTTGAGCTTGGTTGGCGAAGGCTTTCGGCGTCAAGTTCGCAAAGGCCGAATGCGGCCGCTCCTCGTTGTACTGACACCTCCATTCCTCGATGCGCTGCCTGGCATCCACTAGGGACAGGAACCATGAGGCGTTCAAGCACTCGGCGCGGAGCCGGGCGTTGAACGCCTCGATGAACGCGTTGTCCGTGGGCCTTCCAGAAGGCACCGCGTGCCGAGCGTGCACGCATCGCCGGCATCGACACCGCCGTCGAGCGCGGCTGGTCCCCCGACGAGATCCTGTCTGGCCAGGGCGTGCTGGCCGGCGCGCTGTTCGCCGTCGCCGCAAGCGACGGCGCGCAGAATGCCGTCATCAAGGCCGCCACCCAGGGCGTCTTCGACAGTTCCAAGGAGCCGGCGCTCGTCATCACCGCCGGCGCGCGCTTCCAGGCCTGGGCCGCCACCCCGGCGGAGGACGATCCGGCCGGCGGTGCCGCCACAGGTGCCTGATCCTACGATGTGAGGGTCCGGTCCGCTCGCCATCGTTGAAGGTCGGGCCATGACGGGCGCGACGCGGGGCTGTAGTATCGGCTCGGCAACCCTGGGATCGTGACAAGGCTGACCGGGCGGTGACCAGGCGCCCCGATCGGCAACCGGAGTCTCACGCCGATGAAGGGCATCGTCTTCACCGAATTCCTCGAAATGGTCGAGGAAACGCACTCGCCCGAGATGGTGGACGCCATCATCGCCGAGGCCGAACCGCCGAATGGCGGGGCCTACACCGCAGTCGGCACCTATCCCGCACAGGAAATGGGCGCGCTGGTCGGCGCGCTGTCGCGCCAAAGCGGCCAGCCCGCGCCCGAGTTGCTGCGCGGCTTCGGCGCCCACATCTTCAACCGCTTCGCGGTGCTGTATCCGGCCTTCTTCGAAGACGTGTCCGACACCTTCCGCTTCCTCGAAAGCATCGAAACGGTGATCCACACCGAGGTGGTGAAGCTCTACCCGGATGCCGAGTTGCCTTCCGTGCTGGCCGAGCGTTCGGCGGAGGATGGGCTGCGGATCACCTACCACTCGCCGCGCTGCATGGCGGATTTCGCCGAAGGGCTGATCGAGGGCGCGGCGGCGCATTTCGGCGAGCGCATCGACATCCGACGATCGCTGCCGCGCGGCACGCCCTCGCCGCTGCTGGTCTTCACGCTCACGCGGGCCGCGTGAGCACGCCGTGACCGAGGATGCCGTCTGGCAGGCGCGGCTGCTGCGGGAGCGCGCGGCGCGCAAGGCGGCGGAGCAGTTGCTGGAGAGCAAGGCGAGCGAGCTGTTTCGCCGCAATCGCGAATTACAGGATCTCGCCGCCAACCTTGAGGCGCGCGTCACAGCGCGCACGGCCGATCTGCAATCCGCCCTTGCGGAGACGGCAGCGTCGGAGCAGGAGGCGCGCGCGGCGAACCGTGCCAAGGACGATTTCCTGGCGGTGATGAGCCATGAAATCAGGACGCCGATGAACGGCGTGATCGGCACGGCCTCACTGCTTCTGGACACCCGCCTCGGCCCACTTCAACGCCGCTATGCGGAGACGATCCAGGCCAGCGCCGAGCATTTGATGACGGTGCTGAACGACATCCTCGACTTCTCCCGGCTGCAGGCCGGCGAGCTCCGATGCGAGGATGCGCCCTTCCTGGTCGAGGCCGAGGTGGGAACCATCGCCCAGCTTTTCGCGGCGCGCGCTGCAGAGAAGGGGATCGAGCTGATCTGCGATTTCGGCGCCGGGCTGCAATCGCGCGTCCGCGGCGATGCCGGGCGCCTCCGACAGATCCTTTTCAACCTGGTCGGCAACGCCGTGAAGTTCACCGACAGCGGTTCGGTGCACATCGCGATCTCCACCGGCGCGCATGCGGAGGGCGGGCTGGTCCTGACGGCCACGGTCAGCGACACCGGCATCGGCATCGCGCCCGACCAGCTGCCGACGATGTTCGAGCCATTCACCCAGGCCGATGCGACGACCGCGCGGCGGTATGGCGGCACCGGCCTAGGCCTCGCCATCACGCGCCGTCTTGCCCAGGCGCTCGGCGGCGACGTGGAAGCGGCCTCGCGGCCGGGCGGCGGCAGCGTGTTTCGCGCCACGCTGCGCGTCACCGCGCTGCCGCCCGAGCCGCTGAGCGCCGAGGCCCTCGCGTTGGCCGGGCGGAGCGTGCTGGTGGTGGCGCCTCCTGGGCCGGGGCGGGACGCGCTGCTGGCGCAGATCGCGGCGATCGGCATGCGCCATGCCTCGGCCGAGGATGGCGCGGGCGCCCTGGCGTGCCTGGCGACGGCGGCGTTCGATGCCGCGATCCTCGATGACCGCTCGAACCGGTCCGAAGGCGGCGTCGATATCGCCGAGCGCATCCGCGCCGCGGGCGGCGCGCAGGGGCCGCGGCTGATCCTCACCACCGAAGGCCAGCACGGCTTCACCGCGCCGCGCGGCCTGTTCGCGGCCATGCTGCTGAAGCCGGCCCTGCCCGCCCGCGTGATCGAGGCCGTGGCGCATGCGCTCGGCCTGAAGCGCGCCGCCCCGGTGGCCTCACCGCCCGACCCGCCACCGGCCACCGGCGAGCAGCCGGCGGCCGCGCCGGTGCTGCGCGTCCTCGTGGTCGAGGACAACCCGGTCAACCAGTTCGTGCTGAGCAGGATGCTCGAGAACGCGAACATCGCCGTCGAGATCGCCGGCGACGGCGCCGCAGCGCTGCGGCTGGCCGCCGAGAAACCTTTCGACGCGATCCTGATGGACCTTCAGATGCCGGTGATCGACGGGCTTGCCGCGACGCGACGCCTGCGCGCCGAGGCAGGGCCGAACCGTTCGACCCGTGTCATCGGCCTGACCGCCGCGGTGGGCGCGGAGTTCGAGCGGCGCTGCCTGCAGGCCGGCATGGACGACTACCTGTCGAAGCCGGTGCAGCGCGCCGCGATGATGGCGGCGCTCGGCCTGCCGGGATAGCCGGGCCTTCCTGGTGACCCGAAATCAGCAGTGCACCGCGGGGCCGGACGGCGCATGCGCGCGCAGATGCCACGCCCAGGCAGAGCCGGTGATCTCCGCCAGCGTCGAGCGTCTCGGCACGAAGCCGAGGGCGCGGCGAGCGAGCCGCGCATCGGCGACCAGCATCGCCGGATCGCCCGGGCGGCGCGCGCCGATCGCCGCGGGCAGGCGGCGGCCTGTCGTCTGCTCGATCGCATGCAGGACGTCGCGCACCGAATGACCCTCGCCGCTGCCGAGATTGTAGATGCCGCCAGCGCCGCCCGCGCACAGCGCGCCCAGCGCGGCCACGTGCGCATCGGCGAGATCGGCGACATGCACGTAGTCGCGAATGGCGGTGCCGTCCGGCGTTGCGAAATCCGCCCCCAGCACGGCGAAGTCCGGCAGGTGGCCGAGCAGCGCCATCATCGCGCGCGGGATCAGATGCGTCTCCGGGTCGCGCTGCTCGCCGATCTCGGCATCCGCATCGGCGCCGCTGGCGTTGAAGTAGCGCAGCACGGTGCTGCGCAGGCCGTAGGCGGCGCCGAAATCGGCCAGGATGCGTTCCGCCATCAGCTTGCTCGCACCATAGGGATTGATCGGCGCAAGCGGCGTCGCCTCGGTGATCGGGCCGGCGCCGGTCTGGCCATAGACCGCGCAGGTGCTGGAGAACACCAGCCGGTCGCAGCCGGCTTCGCGCATGCCGCCCAGCAGGCCGAGCGTGCCGCCGACATTGTTGGCGTAGTAGCGCGCGGGATCGCTGACCGATTCGCCCACCAGCGATCGCGCGGCGAAGTGCAGCACGCCGGCGCAGCCGAAGTCGCGGATGGTCCGCGCCACCAGGCCGGCATCGCCGATGTCGCCGGATACCGAGGGGCCCCAGCGCACGAAGTCGCGGTGCCCGGTCGAGAAGTCGTCGAGCACGACCGGCAGGTAGCCGGCCCGCGACAGCGCCTTGCAGGCGTGGGCGCCGACATAGCCGGCGCCGCCGGCAACCAGGATCGCGGTCTTCATGGCGGATGCTCCCGGCAGGGGGTTCAGTAGGCGCCGCGGGCGGTGAGCACGGCGGGGACGGTGCGCAGCAGGATGCCGATGTCCTTCACGACGGAGCGGCTGGTGATGTATTCGATGTCCAGCTCCACCTGGCGCTCGAAGGGCAGGTTCGACCGGCCGGAGATCTGCCACAGGCAGGTCAGGCCCGGTGTCACCTCGAGGCGGCGACGCTGCGCCGGCGTGTAGCGCGCGACCTCCTGCGGCAGCGGCGGCCGCGGGCCGACCAGCGACATGTCGCCGATCAGCACGTTCCACAGCTGCGGCAGCTCATCCACCGAGCTGCGACGCAGCAGGCGGCCGAGCGGCGTCACGCGCGGGTCGTTGCGCATCTTGAAGGTCACGCCATCGGCGCCGTGCTGGTTCGTGGCCAGCAGCGCCGCGCGGCGGGCATCGGCGTCGATGAACATCGAACGCAGCTTCAGCACGCCGAACGCCCTGCCATCCTTGCCGATGCGCGTCTGCCGCAGCAGCGCCGGCCCGGGCGAGGTCAGCCGTATCGCCGCCATGCTGGCCAGCAGCAGCGGCGACAGCAGCACCAGGCCGCAGCCCGCGCCGACGATGTCGAGGCTGCGCTTGGCCGCGGCATCGGCGCGCGCGGCCGCCGGCGCCAGTGCCGAGCGGATCGCGCGGCCGAGGAAGGCGGGGTTGCCGAGCAGGTAGCGGCGCGCCATCCGCGCCGGCTCCTGCGCCAGGCGCCAGGTCCACTCCAGCCCGGCGCGGCGCAGCGCGGCGGGGGCGCGGGAAACGCGCTCGGCCAGGAAGTCGAACAGCGCGCCGACGCCGATGGTCAGCCGAGCGTGCAGCCGGTCCGCGACGCGCGCCAGGAACACATCCTGCTTCGGCACGCCGAGCGCGGTCAGCACCACATCGGCGCCGGAGGCATTGATCGTGTCGATCACGCCGGCTTCCTCGGCGTCGGTGAAGAAGCCGTGCGCGACGCCGGCGATGCGCAGGCTCGGGTGGCGCGCCTGCAGGGCGGCGGCGGCGGCCTCGGCCACGCCCGGCTGCGCGCCGAGCAGGAACACGGACTGGCCGCTGGCGGCGAGGCGCCCGCACAGCGCGGGCACGAGATCGGTGCCGTTCAGGTTGGCGGCGAGCTTCGCGCCATGCAGCCGCGCCGCCATCGCCACGCCCGAGCCATCCGGCAGCAACGCATCGACATCGGTCAGCGCCTGCCGATAGCCGGCATCGCCGGCGGCGAGATTGGCGCAATGCGCGTTGAGGAAGGCGATGCGGGTGGGCTGCCCGGCATCCAGCCTGTCGCAGATCCAGTCCAGCGCCTGGGCGACCGTGGCGTTCGCGACATCGAGCCCGAACAGCCTGACGGAGGGCAGCCGACGGCCGGTCACCGCGGCGGTGGCGATCGGCCGGAAGGCCTGGCGGAGGGACATGTTGGACAAGGCGAGCTTCCTCTGGGTGGACGTGCTCCACCGCTTCGCAGCCGCCGTGCCGGGATGCTAAGACCCTGTTAATGATTGAATTTCTGCTGAGCGATGGTTCTGCCCTCGGCGTACCGGTGCGGAATGGGAGGGATCGCCACCGCAGATCGGGAAAGTGTCCCATTTTGCCACGTCGGTTTGGCGTGCCTGGCCAGGCCACGGGCAATCGCTGACGGAAAATCAACGAAAAACGAAACTGGCACGCCGCTTGGTAAGGAAGGGGTAACTCCTTGGATCACCCCATGTCCGCCGCTTCCGCCCGCATCGCGCCACGCCGGCCCGGCCGCCTTCTCGGCCATCTCGGCTGGTATGGCGCCGCCGAGATCGTCGGCCGGGTCAGCCGCCTCGGCGCGACCGTCGTGCTCGCCCGCCAACTGGACTCGCTGGAACTCGGCATGGCGGCGCTAGCGCTCACGCTGTTCGAGCTGATCCGCGTGCTGGCCAACAACGGCATCGGCCAGGCGGTGATCCGCGCCGATGCGGCGAAGCTCGACGCCACCTGCGCCACGGCCGGCCGGCTGGTCTGGTGGCTGTGCCTTGCGGTGGCCGCGCTGCAGGTCGCGGTCGGGGCGGGCATGGCGGCGCTCGGCATCGGTGGGCAGGCCGGCGCGATGCTGGCCTGCCTCGCCGGCGTCTACCTGCTGATGGCGCCGGGGCTGGTCCCCGTGTACCTCATCCTGCGCGACCAGCGCCTGAAGGTGACCGCCGGCATCAGTCTGGCCCAGGTGGTGGTGGACAACCTGCTGACCATCACGCTCGTGCTCGCGGATTTCGGGCCCTGGGGCGTGGTGCTGCCGAAGCTGCTGGTGGCGCCGATCTGGCTGTTCGCCGTGCGCCGCGCCCAGCCCTGGCGCCGCAACCCGGCCGCCGGCTTCGTCCCGGTCGCCGACCTCCTCCGCTTCGCCGCGCCGGTGCTGGGCAGCGAGATCCTCGCCGCCGCGCGCCTCAACCTCGACAACCTGCTCGTCGGTGCGATCCTCGGGGTGGAGGCGCTCGGCCTCTACTACTTCATCTTCAACGCCGGCATCGGCTTCAGCCTGTCGTTGACCAACGCCCTGTCCACCGTGCTGTATCCCCACCTGGCCGCGGCACGGGGCGACCGCGCGGCGCTGCGCGCCACCTTCGACAAGGCGTTGCGCGGGATCGTGCCCGGCATCGCCGCGCTGATCGCGCTGCAGGCGCTGGCGGCGCTGGTCTATGTGCCCATCGTCTTCGGCGCCCGCTGGGAAGATGCGGCGGTGTTGGTCGCGCTGCTCTGCGCCTCGGCCGTCACCCGGCCCTTCGCGGACGCTTCCAGCCAGGCGCTGCGCGCCGCCGGCGAGACGGCGCATGAGCTGCGCTGGGCGGCGGCGAACACCGTGCTCTACCTGGGCGTCTTCGCCGCGGTGCTGCCGCTCGGCCTGACGCCCGCCATCGCCGCACTGACCATCACCGCGACGCTGCTCCAGCTGTGCTTCGCCCTTTCGGCGCGGCGGGCGCTGCGCTGAGGACGCCGTCGATGACAACCCCGCGCTTTTCCGTCGTCATCCCCTGCCACCGGGCCGCCGCGACCATCGCGATGGCGGTGCGCAGCGTGCTGACGCAGACCGAGGCCGATCTCGAACTGATCGTGGTGGATGACGGCAGCCCGGACGACAGCGCGGCGCTGGCCGTGGCGGCCGCCGATGGCGACAAGCGGCTTCTGCTCCTGCGCCAGCCCAACGCGGGCGTCGCCGCCGCGCGCAACGCCGGCATCGCCCGGGCGCGCGGCGCGCTGATCGCCTTCCTCGATGCCGATGACCGCTGGGAGGAGACCGCGCTGGCGCATCACGAAGCGGCCTTCGGCGCGGATCCGCGGCTTGGCGTCAGCTTCGGCCTGGTACGCTTCTACGACCCGGCGATGCGCACGCCCGGCCGACTTTCCGCGACGACCGGGCCGATCGGCCTGGCCGATGCGCTGGGCGAGAACCCGGTCTGCACCGCGTCCAACATGGTGGTGCGCCGCGCGGTGATCGAGGCCGCGGGCGGCTTCGACGTCGCGCTCCGCCATGCCGAGGACCAGGAATGGCTGGCGCGGATCCTGGCGACCACCGATTGGCGGGTCGTCGGGCTGCCGGTCGAACTCGTGCATTACCGCACCTCGGTCGGCGGTCTGTCCACCGCGCTGAATCAGATGGAGGCCGGTTGGCTTGCGATGATGGAAAGCCTGGCGCGGCGCGCGCCGGCGCGCGTGGCGGCCGCCCGCCCGCGGGCCGAGGCGCTGTTCCGCCGCTACTTGGCCCGCCGCGCGCTGCGCACGGGGCAGCCAGGTGCGCTCAGCCACCTCGCGCGCGCGCTCGCCGCTTCGCCGACCGCGCTGGTGACGCATGATGCGCGGCGCAGCCTGCTCACGCTGGCCGGCGCGCTCGCCGCCGCCATCCTGCCGCAACGCCTTGTCTGCAACCTCGTCAGCCGGTGATCGCCATGCCCATCGCACCCCACGCGCCTGCCGTCAGCGTCGTCATGCCGGTCTATCAGGTGGAGCGCTTCGTCGCCGCCGCGATCGGTTCCGTGTTGGCGCAGGACTTCACCGATTTCGAACTCATCATCGTCGATGATGGCGGCAGCGATCGCAGCATGGAGATCTGCCAGGGCTTCGACGACCCGCGCATCCACATCCTGCGGCAGGCAAATCGTGGCCTCGCCGGGGCGCGCAACACCGGCATCGCGGCGGCGCGCGGGCGCTTCGTGGCGCTGCTGGATTCCGACGACATCTGGCTGCCGGGAAAGCTGGCGCAGCATGTCGCGCATCTCGAAGCCGATCCCGGCCTCGGTGTCAGCTACACCGGCGCGGCGCTGATCGACGAGGCCGGGCGGCCGATCGGCCTCGCGCAGACGCCGCGCGTCGGCCCGGTGGATGCGCGCGGCGTGTTCTGCGGCCAGGGCGTGTGCAATGGATCGGTCCCCGTCTTCCGGCGAGAGGCGCTGGCCGATGCCGCGCTGCCGCCGGACCGCGAAGGGCGGGTCCAGTATTTCGACGAGACGCTGCGCCGTTCCGAGGATGTCGAGTGCTGGACCCGCATCGCGGTGACCACGCGCTGGCGCTTCGCCGGATTGCCGGGGATGCTGACGCTCTATCGCGTCAATGCCGGTGGCCTGTCGGCCGACATTCCGCGTCAGCTCGCATCATGGGAAGCGGTGGTGGGCAGGGTGCGCGCCTACGCGCCGGATTTCGTGGCGCGGCATGTCGCGGAGGCGCGGTCGCGCGAGCTGCGCTATCTGTCGCGGCGCGCGGTCGCGATGCGCGAACCCCGGCTCGCCACCAGCATGATCGGGCAGGCGATCGTCACGCAGCCCGGGCTTCTGGTGTCGGAGCCGGGCAAGACATTGACGACCCTGGCCGCCGCGCTGATGCTGCGCATCCTGCCGCGCACCCTGTTCGACAAGCTGCTGCACAGGGTGAAGCCCGGCCTGGCGGGAGGAGTGGCGTGATCCGCGTCCTGCACCTGATCGACGACGCGAATCTGGGCGGCATCAACCGCACGCTGGACGCGCAAACAGCCGCCCTGCCGCCCGACATCCGGGCCGAGCGACTTGTGGTCGATCCCTCCGCCGCGCCGCCGCGCGACATCGCGGCCGATGTCGTGGTCGTCCACTTCACCCTGGCCTGGCGCAAGCTGCCCTTCCTGCTGCGGCTGCGCCGCCTTCTCGGCCGGCGTCCGCTGATCATCGTCGAGCACAGCTATACCGCTGCCTATGAACAGCGCCGCGTGCCGCATCCCTGGCGCTTTCGCCTGATGCTGCGGCTTGGGCTGTCGCTGGCGGACAAGGTCGTGGCCGTCTCGCACGGCCAGGCCGGCTGGCTGCGCGCAGCGGGCCTCGTCAAGCCCGGGAAGCTGCTGGTGATCGAGCCGACATCCGACACCGCGCCCTTCGCCACGGTGCCGCCGCTGGCGCCGCGCGACGGGCCGCTCCGGCTCGGCTGCTATGGCCGCTATGCGCCGCAGAAGGGGCTGTTCGTGCTGCTTGACGCGATGCGCGCCCTGCCGCCTGGCCTCGCCACGCTGACCCTGGCCGGCTACGGACCGGATGAGGCCGCACTCACCGCCGCCGCGGCGGATCTTCCGCATGTCCGCATCGGCGGCCCGACATCGCGGCCGGAAAGCTTCCTGGCGGAGATGGATGCCGTCGTCATGCCGTCGCTTTGGGAAGCCTATGGCCAGGTCTGCGCGGAAGCGCGCGCGGCCGGCCGGCCGGTGCTGGTGGCGGACCTCGACGGCCTCAGCGAGCAGGTGCCCGCCGCGCTGCGCGTCGCCGGGCCGACCGCCGCGGCGCTGGTCGAGCGCATCCGCTGGCTGGCGGGCCAGGATCTGCGCGCGCTCGGCGAAACGCTGCGCGCGGGCGTCGTCGGGCTCGGCGAGCGCCACGCCGCCGCCTGGGTCGGCCTGCTGCGGGAGGCCGCGGCGCATGGCCGGTGAGACGCCGCGCGGCCGGTCGCGGCTGCTCGCCCTGACTGCGGCCTGCCTCGCCCTGTCCGGCTGCATGGCATGGCAGACGCCGGCCAATCCGGGCGATCTCGAAGCCAATGGCTACATGGCCGAGCGGCGGCCGATGCCGGCGGAACCGCGCGAGACGGTGCGCGATGCGATGGCGTGGAATCTCAGCCGATGCGACGTGCCCGAGCGCGCCGTGGGCGGCAGCAGGATCGATGCGACCGACGCCCCTGTGCTTTCGCCCGGCGACCTGCTGCGCATCACGGCGCCCGGCAACGAAGCGCCTTCGGGCATGTACGAGGTCGGCAATGACGGCGTGATCGCGCTGGAGGGCATCGGGCCGCTGCGCGTCGTCGGCCTGACGCAGCGCGAGGCGGAGGCACTGCTGAACCGGCGGCTGGTCGCCGCCGGCTGGTTCCGCGCGCAGCATGCCCGCGTCGCGCTGTCGCTGCTGGAACGCGGGCCGCTGCGCGTCGTCGTCGCGGGCGCGGTGTTCCAGCCGGGACGTGTCATCATCAACCAGCGCGCGGCGCAGGAGACCGACACGGCGCGGCAGAACGCGATCGGCGCGCATGCGCTGGGCAGCACGCTGTCCACCGCCATCACCTTCGCCGGCGGCGTGCGGCCGGATGCCGATATCGGCCGCGTCGAGCTGCGCCGCGGCGGCCAGCTTTCGGTGCTCGACCTGACCGGCATCGTCACCGGCGATCCGGTGAACGACGTGATGCTGGTGGATGGCGACCGCGTCTCGGTGCCCAGCCGCCGCTGCTTCCAGGCCGAGCTGGCAAGGCCCACGCCGATCACGCCGCCGGGCGTGCGGGCCTATATCTCCAATCTCAGCGTGCCGGCCAACAACAATGCCGGCGCCGCGATCGGGCGCGATGCGACGAACTTCCCCTATGGCATCCGGCTGCTGCAGGCGCTGGCTTCGGTGAACTGCATCGGCGGCGCGCAGATGACCAATGCCGATCGCTGGGCGGTGCTGATCTCGGTCAATCCGCTGGACGGCCAGACCGAGGTGATCGAACGGCGGATCGAGGCGCTGGTGCGGCGGTCGGATCGCGATGCCTACAATCCGGTGATCATGCCCAATGACGCGATCGCCTGCTATGATTCGCGCGTGACCAACGGGCGGGAACTCGTGCGCACCTTGTCGGATGTCGTGCTTTCCGTGGGACTCGGGATTGCCATTGCACGCTGAGCCGAAGGCGCCTGGCTTCGGCCAGAGGCTGCGTCGCCGGCTCGTCCTGGGCGGGCGACGCGACGGGCGCTGGCGGCGCTATGCCGCCGCCGCGCTCGCCGGCCTCGGCGTCATCTGGGGGATCTCCGCGGCCTACCTGCTGCTTGCGCCGCGCAGCTACACGGGCAGCTTCGTCTTCGTGCTGCCCGGGACCGGCGCGGGATCGAGCATCAACATCGAATCGATCGGCCAGGCGGTCAGCACCGCCGCCTCGCCCTTCTCCAGCCCCGATTTCAGCCCGACCCAGAACTATCGCCGCATGCTGCTCAGCCGCCGCGTACTGACCGATACGGCGGTGCGGCTCGGCATGCCCGAAGGCAGCTTCCCGACGCCGCGCGTCGATCTGGCCGACCAGGCCAAGCTGATCAGCGTCAGCGTGACCGCGCCGAGCGCGGAGCTTGCCGAGGCGCGCGCCCGCGCTCTGCTGGAGACCTTCCAATCGGTGCTGGACCAGTTGCGGCGACAGGAGATCGAGACACGCGACGTCTCCTATCGCGAGATCCTGCAAGGCTATCAGCTGCGGCTGGATGCGGCGCGGCAGCAGCTGATCGCGCACCAGGCCGAAACCGGGCTGGTCTCGCTCGACCAGTACGGCGCCATCGTCGCCGCCGTCGAAAGGCTGCGCGAGCAGCTGCGCGACGTGACGGTGCGCCTCTCGCAAAGCAAGGCCGCGACCGGCCGGCTGGTCGAGCTGCTGGGCAGCTCGGCGGAGCTTGCCAACCAGGCGCTGCTGCTGCGCGCCGATCCGATCAGCCAGGAACTGCTCGGCCTGCTGGCCCGGCAGGAGGCCGAGCTCGCCACGCTGACCGGCACGCGCGGCCAGGCGAATCCGCGCGTGCAGGATCTGCAGGCGGAGCGGACCAACACGCTGCGGCGCCTAGCCGACCGCGTGCAGGACATCACCGGCCAGCGCCCGGCCAATGTGCTGCGCCTGCGCGACCTGTCGATGCGGGAGGAGCGCGCAAGGCTGTTCGAAAGGCTGGTGAGCAGCCTGGCCGACGAGGCGGGGCTGGAAGGCATCCAGCAGCAGCTCATCGCGCAGATCGCCGCCGAACAGGCGCGCACGCTCAGCCTGTCGCAGCAGGCCTCGCGGCTGGACGAATTGCGGCGCGACCTGCAGGTGGCGGAAGCGGTCTTCTCCTCGGCGCTGGCCCGCATCGACACCAGCCGGGCGGACATCTTTGCTTCCTACCCGATGTTGCAGACGCTGGAGGCGCCGAGCCGGCCGAGCAGGCCTTCCTCCCCGCTGCCGATCCTGGCCATCGCCGGCGGGATCGGTGCTAGCTTCTTCTTCCTGCTCGCCCTGGGTCTGACATGGCTGCGCGCCGCATTGCTGCTGAGAATACTGAGGAGCGGATCGTCTTCTGGGCCCTTGCCGGTGCCTGGGGATGGTACGCCATCGGCGCCCTCTACATAGTCGGCCCCGCCGTCGCGGCGCTGCTGATTACACTTTACGCGTGGCGCCGGTTCACCGCCCCCTGGCAGCCGCCGGAACGCCAGCCCGGCAAGGTGCCGGCCGGCGTCTGGGTCTGGGTGATGGGCATGTTCGGCATGCTGCTGGCGCTGTGGATGGGGCACGCGCTGGAACGGCTCGGCACCGCGCAGACCATCAAATCCACCATCGGCTGGGTGAAGGGCTGGGCGCTGCTGGCGGTCTTTCCGCTGGTCGGCGCCTGCCTCGCGATCCGCCCCGCGCTGGTGCTGCGCGCGATGAGCTGGTTCGCCGTCCACACGCTGGTGCTGATCCCGTTCCTGATTCTGGCCGGGCTCGTCCACCTGCCATCCAGGCTGTTCGTCTCACCGCTGCAGGCGGTGGGCGGGCCGGGGCCGGAGTTCTTCTCGGTGTATCTCTACACGGTCGATCCTTCGAACGGCGCGCTGCGCTGGCAGTTCATCGCCCCCTGGGCACCGGCCGCCGGGATGATCGGCTGCCTGATGTTCGTCATGGCCTTCTTCGAGCAGGGCGGGCGCTTCCGCTGGATCGGCCTAGTCACGGCGGTGCTAATCTGCGTGATGACGAAGTCGCGCATGGCCCTGCTGTTCGTAGTACTTTTTCCGCCGGCGCTGTGGATTCTGTCGCGCCTGTCGCGCAGCTGGACAATGTTCGCCTTTTCCGCTGCCAGCGCGGCCTTCGGCCTGCTGGCGAACACCGTCATCACCTTTATCCAGGACAGCGTGGCCGCCTTCAGGGGCGCGCGCGCCGATTCCACGCGGGTGCGCGAAGCGCTGGGCCGCATCGCGACCACCCGGTGGCGCGAGGAAGCGCCGATCTGGGGCCATGGCATCGTCGAGCGCGGGCCCCACCATGTGGAGTTCATGCCGATCGGCAGCCATCATACCTGGTTCGGGCTGCTCTACGTGAAGGGCATCGTGGGCTTCGCCTCGCTCGCCATCCCGCTACTCTGGACCTTCGTGGAGATGGTGCTGCTTGCGCAGATATCGTCGCTCGGCCGCATGGCTCTCGGCGTTACCTTCATCCTGTTCTTCTTCAGCTTCGGCGAGAACCTCGAGATCCTCTCCTACCTGTTCTGGCCGGGGCTGCTGGTACTCGGCGCCGCCTTCGCCGAGGCCGAGCGTCTCGCCCGGCCGATGGTGGAGGCCGAGCTGCGGTCGGCGGAATGATGGCCGGGCCCTGGGATCATGTGGCGCTGATCGCCGCCCCGACGGCGATGCTGGGCCTGGCGCTGGCGGTGCCGGCGTGGCTCGCGCTCACCGGCCGCGGCGCGGCGGGGCGGCGGTGGGTAGTGGTGGTGGGCGGCGCGCTTGCGGTTGTCGCGGCGCTGAAGCTCGCGGGCCATGCCTGGACGCTCGCTGACCGGGGCGCCTGGCTGCGCAGCCCGAGCGGCCATGTCGCGGCGGGCTGTCTCATCTGGGGCGGCATCGCCGCGATGGCCGGCGCCGGCCGGCTGCCGAGCCTGGCGATCGGCCTGGCGATCGCCGCGGTGCTGGCGCCGGCGCGCATCCTCGGCGGGCAGCACACGCTGGCCGAGGCGCTGCTCGGCAGCGCCATCGGGCTGGCCGCGCTCGGCCTGCTGCTGCGGCTGCCCGCAGCGCCCGCTGGCTGGCGCGCCCGGCCGTTCCTGCTGGCCATGGCGGTGGTGGCGCTGGCCGCCGCGCCCTGGCGGCTGGCGCCGGAGCCCGTCATCGAGGCGATGGCCGCGGCGCTGCTGCGCGGCCTCGGGCCGGGGCGCGGGCCATGACGGCGCGGCGCGACCGGATCAGCTGCCCGGTTTGTCCCAGCCCTGCTTCTTCCGGTAGATCGTGGACGAACTGATGCCGAGGCGGCGCGCCGCGAGCTGCGTGTTGCCGCCGCAGCGCGCGATGGCGTGTTCGATGTAGCGCCGCTCCATCTCCGCCAGCGGCAGCAGGTCGGGCTCGGCAGTGGGTGGTTCGGGCGCCCGTGGGGCCGCATCGGGCAGCGGCGCCGGCTGCGCCTCCAGGCTCACCCGGTCGAAGCTGCCCAGCATCTCGCCGGTCACCACCTCGCCATCGTGCAGCACGACGGCGTTGCGCACGGTGTTCTGCAACTGCCGCACATTGCCGGGCCAGCGATAGGCCAGCAGCCGCGCCTCCACCTCCGGCGCGAAGCTGCGGAAGCGCTTGCCCTCGGCCTTCGCGAACAGCCCCAGGAAATGCCGCGCGATCAGCAGGATGTCCTCGCCGCGCTCGCGCAGCGGCGGCATCGTGATCGGCACGACGTTCAGGCGGTAGAACAGGTCCTCGCGCAGCCGGCCCTGGCGCACCGCTTCCGCGGGGTCGCGGTTGGTCGCCGCCACGAAGCGGATCGTGGCGCTCACCGTGCGGCTTTCGCCGACCGGCTGGTAGGTGCCGGTCTGGATGAAGCGCAGCAGCTTGGTCTGCAGCGGCATCGCCATCTCGCCGATCTCGTCGAGGAACAGCGTGCCGCCATCGGCGCGCGCGGCCGCGCCCTCCTGGTCCATCGTGGCGCCGGTGAAGGCACCCTTCCGGTGGCCGAAGATGGTGCTTTCCAGCAGCTCGTTCGGGATGGCGCCGCAGTTCAGCGCCACGAACTGCTTCGCGCGGCGCGGACTGACGCGATGCAGCGCTTCCGCCGCCAGTTCCTTGCCGGTGCCGCTTTCGCCGTTGATGAAGACGCTCGCGGTGCTGGGAGCGGCCGCCTCGATGATGCGATAGACCGCCTGCATCGGCAACGAGCGGCCGATGAAGTCGCCGAACTGCGCCCGCCGGCTGGTGCTGCGCAGGGTTTCCACCTCGCGCCGCAATTCGGTGTTGGCGAGCGCGTTCTCCACCGTCGTGGTCAGGCGTTCGGCGGTGCAGGGCTTCACCAGGTAGTCGAAGGCGCCGCTGCGCACCGCCTGCACCGCGACGTTGAGCGAGGCATTGGCCGAGACGATGACGACCGCCGGCGGGCTGCTGCGGCCGCGAATCTCCTTCAGGATCTCAAGCCCGTTGATGTCCGGCAGGGTGAGGTCCAGCAGGATGCAGTCCACCACATTCGCCTGCAGCAGCGCATAGGCGGTGCGGCCATCGCCGGCCACCAGGATGCGGTGGCCGAGCGGTGCCAGCTGCGCCTGCCAGGTGAAGGCCAGCGGGGGGCTGTCCTCGACGATCAGGATGGTCCGCATGCGATCAGCCTTCGGCACCCGTCCGCCGCTCGAGTTCGGCCTGCGTCTCCCCGGCGAGCCCGACCAGCGCGGCGATGTCGGCGGCGATCGCCTCCGCCGGCGCATCGGCGGCAAGGCCCTCGATGCGGCGTGCCGCGTCGGCCAGCATCGCGGCGCCCATATTCGCGGCGGTGCCGGCGATCTGATGCGCCTCAACCACGATGCGCGCGCGGTCGAGCGGCGCCAGCGCGCGATGCAGGGTGGCCAGCCGGCCCGCCAGGTCGATGGCGAACAAGTCGAGCAGCCGGGCGAAATGGGCCGGCGACATGCTGGCCCGCAGACGATTCAGCCCCGTGTCATCGATGCGGGGAACATCCATTGTCGTGCCTTCTCGCCTGCTGCGTCATCCGCCGCGCCCGTCGCACGGCAATCGTCGTTCCGCCACGCGCCCAGCATAGGTCCATCATGTCCGCGAAGCGAGCGAGGCTGCGCGATCGGCGCCATCCGGCGCGGCGAGGTCGAGCGCGGCCAGCAACTGGGGGCTGGCGAAGGGCTTGGTGAGATATCCATCCATCCCGGCCTCCCGGCAGCGCTGCTCATGCACTTCGCCGACCGTCGCCGTCAGCCCGATGATGCGCGTTGCGCGATTCGGCCCGGCGCCGTCGCGGATCGCGCGCGTCGCCACCAGCCCGTCCATCACCGGCATCTGCACATCCATCAGGATCGCGTCGAAACGCTGTTCCCCGGCGCGCAGCACCGCTTCCTGCCCGTCGCCGGCTACCGTCACGCCCACCCCGGCATCTTCCAACATGCGGGTCGCGACGAACTGGTTCACCGGATTGTCCTCGACCAGCAGCACGCGGGTGCGCGTCACGCGCTCCGGCAGTGCGACGGATGCCGCAGCGATCGGCGCGACCGCCAGCTGCGGCACCGCAGCCGGGCCGGCAAAGGCGTCGCGCAGCGCCTCGCGCAGGCGCGTCGGCATGGCCGGCTTCGGCAGCATGGCGTCGAACAGGCCGACTGGCGGCGGCCCATCGGGGGCCGTGCCGACGCCCAGAAGCACCAGCCGCGGCGGCGCCGCCTCCGCGGCCCGGATGCGCCTGGCCAGGGCGATAGCCTCCGCCGCGCCCGGCCCAGCCTCGATCAGGACGCAATCGAAGCTACCGCCCGCGGCGGTCGCACCGGCCAGCGCCGCCAGCGCGGCCTCGGCGTCGACGACCTCGGCGCTGTCCTGGCCGAGGTCGCGCAACTGCCGGTGCAGGATGTCGCGGTTCACCGGCTGGCCCGCCACCACCAGGATGCGCAGCACCCCCAGCGGTGCCGGTGGCTGCACGGCGGGCGCCGGCCGCATCCGGACGCTGCAACGGAAGATGCTGCCGCCACCCGGGCGAGGCTCCGCCTCGACAGTGCCGCCCATCGCCTCCGCCAGGCGGCGCGAAATCGCGAGGCCGAGGCCGGTGCCGCCGAAGCGTCGGCTGGTGGACGAATCGGCCTGCGTGAAGCGGTCGAACAGCATCGGGATCTGCTCGGGGTCGATGCCGATGCCGGTGTCGGCGACGGTGCACAGCAGGCGCCAGCCGGCATCCGGCGCCTCACCCTCCGCCACCGCGGTCACGGCGACGCGTATCCAGCCGCGCTCGGTGAACTTCTCCGCATTGCCCACGAGGTTCAGCAGGATCTGCCGGAACCGCCCCGGATTGCCGACCACCGCGGCGGGAACCCCGGGATCGATGAGGCCGAACAGCTCCACCCCCTTGGCGGCGGCACGCGGGGCGACGAGTTCGATCACCGCCGCCACCTCCTCCTCCACCAGGAATGCCTGCTCCTCATGCTCGATCTCGCCGGCCTCCAGCTTCGAGAAGTCGAGGATGTCGTTCAGCAGCGTCATCAGGTGCTCGGCCGAGGCCTGGATGGTGCCGGCGTAGCGGCGCTGCTGCTGGTCGAGCTGCGTGCGGAGCAGCAATTCGCTGACCCCGATCACCCCGTTCATCGGCGTGCGGATCTCATGGCTCATCGCCGCCAGGAATTCCTCCTTCGCGCGGGTCGCGCTGCGCGCCACCGCCTCGCTCGCGGCCAGCCGGTTGCCCTGCTGCAGCAGCAGGAACAGCGCGGTGCCGGCGATGAGCGTGACCAGCGCGCTCGCGAACAGGAAGATCCGCTCGAGCTCGCGCACCGCTTCGAGCACGGCCCGCCGGTCCTGCGCCACTTCCACCACGATCGGCCCGCGCCGGCTCACCGCGAAGGCTGCCGTCACCTCCTCCCCCATGGCATCGCGGCCGGTGAAGGACCCGCTCTCGCGCCGCGGCAGGTGGTCACGGAAGATCCAGTTCCCGGACAGCACCTCCCCGATTCCATCGACGCCGCCATCGGCGCGCGCGACCAGGGCGCCATCGAAGCCGAACAGCCTGATGGCGACGCCGAAGGCCTCGGCCGGGCGGCTCGCGACCGCGCTGACGTATTCGGGGTTGAGCAGCGCCACGGCGAACCCCGCCGCCTGCCCATCCGATGCCGCGAGCGGCAGCACGAGCGGGATGGTCCAGCGGCGCCAGGGCCGGATCGTGGGATCGCCCTCCAACAGGCGGCCCGGTTGCGGCGACAGCAGCGGGAGCATGGTGCCGGCGCTGCTGCCGCCGCTTTCGGCGAGGCTGCGGAACCACCCGGTCTCCCCGAAGTCGCGGCCGATCAGCGGCGGCGCGCTGGTCGCCACCACCCGCCCCGCGGCATCAAGCACCAGCACCGCGCGAAGCTGCGGCATGTCCCGGATGAGCGCGGACATCTCCGCCGATATCGGCACCGACGCATCGGCGCCGACCCGCGCGCGGATGTCCGTCAGCACAACGCCGGCCGTCTCGACCGCGCGGGAGATCTGGTCGGCGACGCTGATCGCCACCGCCTGGGTCAGTCGCGCCGCATCGGCCTCGGCGTTGGACTCGCGCCGGCCCGACAGGACAGCGTATGTTAGCCCCAGGACGACGACCACCATGATGACGGCGTTCGCCACGACCAGGCGCGACACCAGCAGCCCGCCGCGTCGTGCCTTCGCCGACATCGCATGCGAGGAAGAGGCTGCCACCATGTCGGGACTGCGCGAAGGGCGAGGCTGGGGCTGGCTGGTCGGCATGTTCCTCTCGGCCTGCTTGGGCTTGGCCTGCTTGAGCCTGGGCAGTCTGCCGGCCGCCGCGCAGCCATCCGCGGCGACCGTCGGATCGCGGCTCGAAGCGATCCGCGCGCGCGGCGCGCTGCAAGTGTGCATCTGGCCCGACTATTTTGCCATCAGCTTCCGCAATCCCCGGAATGGCGCGCTCGAAGGCATCGACATCGACATGGCGCACGCGCTGGCGCGTCGGCTCGGCGTGTCGCTGACTCTGGTGGACACCAATTTCGGCGAGTTCATGGACCGGCTCGCAGCGGGGCGGTGCGACATCGCCATGTTCGGCGTCGGCATCACCCCGGCGCGCGCCGCGCGCGTGGATTTCTCCGACCCCTACCTGATCAGCCGCGTCTATGGCGTGGTCCGCCGCGACAACCGGGAGCTGCGCAGCTGGGCCGATATCGACCAGCCCGGCGTCGTGGTGGCCGTCGCCGCAGGCACGGTGATGGAGCCGCTGATGCGCGAAAGCCTGCGCAAGGCGGAGCTGCTGGTGGTGCGGCCGCCGCAGACGCGCGAGGCGGAGTTGCAATCCGGCCGCGCGGACGTGTTCATGTCCGACTATCCCTACACGCGGCGCATGGTGCTGATGCATGACTGGGTGCGGATCATCGAGCCGCCGGGCCCCTTCGGCGAGACCCGCTATGCCTACGCCGTCGCCAAGGGCGATGCCGCCTGGCTGGCAGAGGTGAACGCTTTCCTCGCCGCGGCCCGCGCCGATGGCACGCTGGCCCGCGCGGCGGAGGCGCACGGCCTCGGCGCGATCGTGGTCCGGTAGTGGGCTGGCCGGTGCAGCGAGCAGCGAGCAGCGAGCAGCGAGCAGCGAGCAGCGAGCAGCGAGCAGCGAGCAGCGAGCAGCGGTGCTGCCCGGGCCTGCGTCGCCGATCAATCCGAACCAGCGTCGCGCGGCTTCGCCGCCGCCGCGCTCGGTGCCGGTGCGCTCGGTGCCGATCCGCCCCGCACTGACGCCCTCGTTCGCGGCACGCGCTTTCACGTCACGGGCGAGATCGCCTGCGCGCAGGCCTTGGGCCAGGCGATGCAGCCCTGCCGCTTCGGCGTCGTCCACCAGGGCCCGGGGCGCGCGGAGGTCACGGTGTTCCGGCCGAATAGCGGCCTCCGGACCATCGCCTTCGAAGGTGGACACCTCCAGAAACCTCAGCTTTCGCCAGACGCGGCCGTAGATCGGTGCATGTGCGCCTGCCGTGCGACAGGCTGGCCGGGATCACGCTGCTGGAGGACGGCCGGCGCGGCGCTGATGTCGGTG